>Ga0247766_1000007_pt1 | contig 426340 bp, 481 predicted proteins | sample UWRJL223509R6_FD_179946 | JGI IMG/M metagenome (GOLD analysis project Ga0247766, IMG submission 179946) | Plant litter microbial communities from Arlington Agricultural Research Station in Wisconsin, United States - UWRJ-L223-509R-6 | ecosystem: Environmental > Terrestrial > Plant litter >... | reverse complement strand
ATCGGTGGCCTCCCCGAAACAAACTGTGGTCTGCTCACGCTCATTGTGCCGCGCAGTCCGCTTGCGCTGCTGACCGGTATTAAGCAAGGAGTTGCGCTCGGTTCGGTAACAAAAAGCGAACGCGAAGATGCAACCAATAAATTTTCTTTAGTTGCATCAGTAGATGAACTGCTGCGCGTTATCCAACCTGCGTAACCCGTAAAATACTATACAATGAGTAGTGTAAAAGGGGTCTCTTATGAAAGCAGCTCAAATCAGTGAATACGGTGATGCTTCGGTAGTGCATGTTGTAGAAATCGAAAAACCAACCCGCAAGCCAGGCCAAGTGCTTGTTGCCGTGCACGCCGCAAGTTTAAACCCATACGACACCATGGTGCGCGCGGGGTATGTAAAAGATATGATTCCGCTGGAATTGCCCGCAACTCTTGGTGGCGATATTGCCGGTGTGGTCGCCGAAGTAGGCGATGACGTGCATAATTTTGCGGTCGGCGACAAAGTATATGGCGAAGCAAATGTTGTTGCCGGTAACAGTGGCGCCTTTGCAGAATTCGCTGCCACTCAGGCAGACCAAATTGCCAAAGCTCCAAATAATGTGAGCTTTGCAGAAGCTGCGTCGTTGTCGCTTGTTGGCGTGAGCGCTTTACAGGCGGTAACTGAACACATAAAAATCGCGGCCGGGCAAAAACTATTTATTCACGGCGGCGCCGGTGGCATTGGTACTATTGCCATCCAAATTGCCAAACATATTGGCGCGTATGTGGCGGTTACGGCAACAGGTGAAGGTATACAGATCGCCAAAGACCTCGGTGCCGACGAAGTTATAGACTATAAAACCCAGGACTTTACCGAAGTAATAAAAGACTACGACGCAGCCTTCGACACCGTTGGCGGCGATGATTTTGCAAAAATGTTTGGCGTTATTAAAGAAGGCGGTGTGGCGGTAACTATGGTTGCGCACACCGATGAATCGCTCGCAAAAGAGCGTCACATTACGGTTGTTCACCAACTGACCACGGCGACCACGGCGAAACTTGATGCCCTCCGTGAGTTGGTAGAAGACGGCGTAGTGAAGCCGAATGTGGGCAAGGTATTCCCACTTGCCGATTCGCAGGCTGCATTTGAAGCCCGCGAATCGGGCAGTGTGCAAGGCAAAATTGTACTGAACATCGCGGAATAACAGAGGCAATTCTGTAAAAATAGCGCTCCAATGGGGCGCTATTAGTATTTTGTGTAGTAAAGTACCTTGACAGTCATAGTAATATGATATACACTTTACTTATGATCGATTCAAAATTAACGTCAGATCTTCTTCGTGGGCATACAGACACCATCATTCTGAAGCTTTTGAATGAGGGCGATAAGTATGGCTACGAAATTACCAAACTGGTGTACGAACAGTCGCACAAACTCTACGAGTTAAAAGAAGCGACTATGTACTCTAGTTTGAAGCGCCTCGAAGCCGATGGCAGCATCGTCTCGTACTGGGGCGATGAAACGCAAGGTGGTCGCCGCAAATATTACCGCATCACCAATCGCGGTCGCGCACTTTACCACAGCAATATTCAAAACTGGGATTACGCAAAGAAAATCCTCGATACAGTATTATAAGGAGAAGTTATGGAAAAGAAATTACAAAACCACCTCGACAGTGCATTTAAGCCATACGGCGATGCTGCAGGGGTGAAAGAAATCAAGCAAGAATTACTTGTAAACTTGCAAGAAAAGTTTGCCGACCTAAAGGCAGATGGTAAGAGCGATGACGAAGCATTCACAAAAACGATCGAATCGCTTGGCGACGTCGCTGAAATTATGGAACACGTTCCCCGCGATGCATCTGCACGCAAAAAGGACTTTAAACCAAACCTCAGCGGCACCGGCCTAAAGGATGCAGATCTTTCAGGTACCACAGTGAGCGACCTCGACGTAAAAGGTTCAGACCTTCGTGGCGTCAACTTGAGTGGTGCTGACGTAAGCCGCACACATTTTACCGGGTGCGACATGACTGGCGTGTCATTTGAAGGCGCCACGCTTACCGGTGCCGAATTTAAAGGCTGTGCCCTCAGTAAGGTGAACTTCGACCACGCTGACCTCACCGAAACGGTGTTTATTGGCTGCGATTTAGATGGGCTGAGTTTTACGGGTATGCACCTGCAAGGCACTGAGTTCAAAGCGAGCTCAATTCGGAATACTATCTTTAAAGGCGCAATTCTTGAAGAAGTAACCTTCCATCACACAGACGCCAAAAAAGCCAACTTCGACGGTGCCACCATGGACAAAATTACCTTTGCCCTTTTGCAAGGCATGCGCGCATCGCTCAATAACGTCACGATCAAGTAAGGATAAAGAAGGAAATTATGGAAAAGTCGCAACCAGCTATCGCTGTCCGTGGACTCAAAAAATCCTACAAAAAGGTGGAGGTGCTGAAGGGTGTAGATCTGAGCGTACCGCGCGGCAGTATTTTTGCCCTGCTTGGCAGCAACGGCGCAGGCAAAACAACCACGATTAACATTTTAACCACACTTATTTCTGCCGATGACGGTTCGGCAACAGTTGGTGGTTTCGATGTTGCAACCAAAGCAAAAGAAGTCCGCAAAGAAATTAGTTTGACCGGCCAGTTCGCCGCTGTCGACGACGTTTTGACGGCCCGCGAAAATCTGATACTCATTGGCGAACTACGGCACATTGCCCACCCTGCCGCCGTTGCAAAAGAACTGCTCGAACGGTTTAATTTAACCGCTGCTGCTGACCGCCGCGCAGGAACATTCTCGGGCGGTATGCGCCGCAGACTCGACATCGCAATGAGCCTGATTGGCACGCCAAGCATTATATTTTTAGACGAACCAACAACAGGTTTGGACCCGCAGGGTCGCAACGCCATGTGGCAGACTATCCGGACGCTTGCCAAAAAAGGCACCACCGTGTTTTTAACCACGCAGTATCTGGAAGAAGCCGACGTGCTCGCCGACACAATTGCCGTGTTGAGCCAAGGTAAAATTGTCGCCCAAGGCACTCCTGCAGAACTGAAGCGTCTTCTGCCAATTGGCCGTATTGAACTGCGATTTAGCACAGCAAAAGAGCTCGCTGCTGCACAAAAAGCACTCGCCAAGTACCCTGCTGTTGCCAGCGAGAAAGACGTGACGCTCACCGTCACTACAGATGGCAGTGTGGCTGAAGCGGCTACATTATTTACTGATATTCAGGCGGCAGGCATTCCCGTGCAGGAATTCGCTCAAAAAACGCCAACGCTTGATGAAGCCTTCCTGAAAATTATTACCGATAACGAGGAGCAAAAATAATGAGTGCATTTACCGATACGCTCACCATGACAAAGCGCAGTTTGCGCCACACCATCCGCAGCGTGGATACCATTCTCACAGTGGTGGCAACGCCCATTGTGTTAATGCTGATGTTTGTATTTGTTATGGGGAATGCATTTAACCCTGGTGGCGGCTCGTACATTAACTACCTCACGCCAGGTATTGCGGTGATGACCGTGATGAGTGGCGTGGCCTACGCAGCATTCCGTTTGAATGTTGATATTCAAAAAGGTATCGTGAACCGTTTTAAAACTATGCCCATCGCACTCTCGTCAATTTTGGGTGGACAAGCGGTGTCATCGGTGCTTTCCAGCCTATTTTCGGTAGTGCTCGTTATGTTGGTTGCGCTGCTTGCCGGGTTCCGCAGCAGTGCGGGCATTGTGGAGTGGCTACTGTTCGGCGGCATTCTGACGCTGTTCACCGCTGCCATGACTTGGATCGCCATTTACTTTGGGGTGCGCGCAAAAACGGTGGAAGGCGCCGGTGGCTTTAGTTATATTTTACTGTTACTTTTGTTCATTAGCTCGGCATTTACGCCCACGCAATTTATGCACCCTGCACTGCGTTGGTTTGCCGAACATCAACCCATGACACCAATTGTTGAAACTATGCGTTCGTTAGTGGTGAACGGCACTGCTGGCCCTGATGTGTTACTGGCCATTGGCTGGTGTGTGGCAATATTGGCGGTTGCGTACGCGGGTGCGCTCCGTGTTTTCAAAAAAGTTACTGCATAAAATAAGTACCTAAAATTGAGAAGGACCCCGCCGGTACTGCCGACGAGGTCCGATCCCAGAGCTATGTCAGTGCGGCGCGGTGAGTTCCGCCCCGCACTTGACGTTGGTGAGACCCTTGGCGATCGTGTCGCAGGGGTTGGTGGCGCCATCCAACGGGACGTAGAATGCCCCCTTGTCGGTACCACCAGTCACCACTAGGGTCGTGCCCGCATTGCTGGTGGTGCCGTCATCCGTCATTTTGGCGGCGGTCAGCTTGGTGATCTTGTACGGCACCTTGCCGAGCTGCGTTTTGAACGGCGTGATCCGCAGGAACACTGCAGACAGTGGGGGCGGTGGCAATGTGCTGCCGCCACTCACTAGCAGGTGCATCTTTGCGGTGATGTACTGTCCGGGCTTGGTGGGCAGATTGGCGGGCGACCACAGATTGATCGCCGTTGTACCTGCGTCCAGGATGATCGGATTGGTCGTGAGGTTTTTGAGTGGCCCCTGCGGGCTACACTCGCCGCCTTCGTCGTTCTGTACGCTGATTGCGAACGGCTCGTCGAGCGCGCTGTCGTTCAGCGCTTCGGTCAGGGTGGCGCCGATCATCATGGTCGGTGCGGCGGCGGTCGAGCTGTTAGTGATCTTCACCACGAGCGGAACGAAGACGTCCTTCTCGCTGAGCGGGGAGCACACCATCGGCCGGCCGGCTGCCGTTTGCTGCGCGACTGTGAGCGGCTTGCTCACGGTCACCGAAATGCTCTGTTTGTTTTGCGACCCAACCGTCGCTTCGGCATTGAACTGCCCGACGACCGTGAACCCGAACGGCGACGATGGTTCCGGCGCCGGCTCGTTCTTTCCGCTACTGCCGCACGCCGCAAACGCCATTGAGGCTATTACCAGCAGGGCAACTTCTCGGATTCTCAACATGCCTCCTTGTAGCTCTGAGTGCCATTAAGGCGTCGTTTATATTACAATATTATTCTTATGCGCACAACTGCAGTTGGCGCGCAGCCGTAACTCGGGTATAATACTCCTGTTACGGCACCTTGGCGGAGTGGTTACGCAGAGGTCTGCAAAACCTCGTACACCGGTTCAATTCCGGTAGGTGCCTCCAGAAATTTTTTAGTCTCCTCCTTTATGGGCGAGTGGCGGAATTGGTATACGCGGCGGACTTAAAATCCGCTGGTCTTAACAACCTTGTGGGTTCAAGTCCCACCTCGCCCACCAGTAAAAAGAACTTCGATACGAAGTTCTTTTTATGTAGCTGGGAAGTTTGAAGGAGAGAGAGTGTATGCCACTACTGGTATGCGACAATAAAAAACGCTATAATGGATAGGTAAATAAGGAATAAAAATTCATATGGAACTTACATGGATCATTGTGGCAGTTGTTGTCATCCTTGCGGTGGTAGTGATTGTCATTTACAACGGCCTCGTCGCCACTAAAGTACGCGTTGACGAAGCATGGAGTGACATCACTGTACAGCTCAAGCGCCGTCTCGACCTGATTCCAAACCTGGTAAACAGTGTAAAAGGTTACGCAACGCACGAAAGCGAAGTGTTTGAACGTGTCACCGAGGCCCGCGCAAATGCCTTGAACGCACAAGGTGTAAAAGAAACGGCCCAAGCCGAAAACCAGTTTGAAGGTGCCCTAAAGAGCTTGTTCGCCGTTGCCGAAAGTTACCCACAGCTCCGCGCCAGCGAAAATTTCCAACAGTTGCAGGCTGAGCTGACTGACACCGAAGACAAAATTATGGCATCACGCCGCTTTTACAACGGTTCTGCTCGCGAATTGAACATTAAGATCAACACATTCCCCTCGAACCTGATTGCTGGCATGTTTGGTTTTAAAACCCGTGACTTCTTTGAAGTTGAAGACCACGCCTCTGTTGAAAAGCCTGTTGACGTCAAGTTCTAATTACCCGGGAGGTTCCCGACATGTATTCTGCAATTGCTGCAAATAAGCGTAAAACACTGCTCATAATGGCCATTTTTGTGGTCATTATTGGCGGTCTGGGCTGGATCATCAGCGCCATATATGGCCAGCCAAGCTATTTGTACCTGGCCCTTATTATTGGTGCGGTGTATGCGCTCATCCAGTATTTTGCTGCCGCAAAAATTGCGCTGGCAGTAAATGGCGCAAAAGAAATTCAAAAGCGCGACGACCCCCGCTACTACCGTATTGTTGAAAACCTGGCAATTACCACGGGCATGCCCATGCCAAAAGTGTATGTTATTGAAGACCCGGCGCTGAACGCATTCGCCACTGGCCGCGATCCACAACATGCTGTTGTTGCAGCTACAACAGGCCTTCTGCAAATAATGAACGATAGCGAACTTGAAGCAGTTATGGCGCATGAAATGGGCCATGTCAAAAACTACGATATCCGGGTCATGATGATTGTGTTTGGGCTGGTGAGTGCCATTGGTTTTATTGCCGACATGATTTTTCACCTCATGTTTTGGCGCGACGAAGACGACAACGTGAATCCAGTGATGATTGTGCTGGGTATTGTTGCGGCGTTGATTGCGCCGCTTGTGGCAACCTTTGTGCAACTGGCAATCAGCCGCCAGCGCGAATATTTAGCTGACGGCACCAGTGTGATGACCACTCGTTACCCCGAAGGCATGATCAGCGCGCTCAAAAAAATTCGCGATCACGGCTCGGCAGTAAAACATCAAAATAGCAGCACGGCGCACCTGTTTTTTGCGAACCCTTTGCGCGGAAATGGATTTACAAAATTGCTCAGCACTCATCCACCAATCGAAGACCGTATTGCCCGGCTTGAAGCCATGGGTTCAAAGCTGTAGGTAATTGTGGGCAAAATTAAACAAAAATTAAGCGCATTAAAAAAGAAACTTGGGCAACGTCGCCGTGATTATTTGGCTGGCCGCCCGCACAAGAGTTTTCGTAAAACTAAATTGCCCCGTACGCGCCCTGCGCTGGCAACGCTCAAACAAAATACCCTTGGTACGTTTGCAACGTTGTGGCGCGAACGGCGAATTTTTATTCCTCTGGCAATTGTGTATATGGTCGCCACTTACATTTTTATTGGCGGCGTGGCGCAAAACGATTTTGTTGATCTTAAAGAAGCAACGGCTGAAGTGTTTGGCGGTAGTATTAGTTCGATCGACACCGCGTTGTCGCTGCTGAGTTCTACTATTAGTGGCGCATTTGGTGGGCAGCTCAACGAATTGCAGCAATTTTTGGTAGTCCTATTTGCTATTTTACTGTGGCTTGCAGTAGTTTGGGCACTGCGTATGCGTTTTGCGAACGAAAAAATCACCGCACGCGACGCGCTCTACAGCTCTGGGGCGCCTCTCGTTTCGTACGTTATTGTGGGTGCAGTTATTATGGTGCAGCTTACGCCTGGCGCGCTGGGACTGTTTGTATACAATCTCGCGAGCAGTGGCGGCTACTTGCAAGGTGGCGTAGAAGTCATGACCTTTGTGTTGGCCGCAGTGCTGCTTGGTATGCTTTCCCTGTACTGGCTGGCAGGTTCGCTGACTGCGCTCGTGGTGGTGACACTACCGCAAATGTACCCCTGGAAGGCAGTTCGCATTGCCAGCGAACTTGCCGTGTACCGTCGTAGTCGGCTGTTCATGCACGTTATTGCACTGGTGGCCATACTGCTTGCTCTGTGGGTTGTTGTTCTGTTACCGATTTTACTGCTTGATTCATGGCTCAGGTGGACCTGGCTGCCGCTCATTCCATTGGTTGTGCAAGTGTTGAGCGCACTCACTGTGCTGTATATGTCGACCTACGTGTACAAATTATACCGGAGCATGCTATGACCAAAACTCAGGCCGCGGCGCGCATTGCAAAACTGCGCGATCTTATTAACGAATACCGCTACGAATACCACGTAAACAACCATTCAATCATGGAAGAATCGGCGGCCGACGGCTTAAAGCACGAACTTGCCGCGCTCGAAGACCAACATCCCGATTTAATTACGCCCGATTCACCAACCCAGCGCGTGGCTGGCACGCCATTGCCACAATTTGTAAGTTACGAGCATCAAACGCGCATGCTCAGCCTGAACGACGTATTCAACGAAGCAGAAGTTACGGCGTGGTTTGAGCGCATTAAAAAACTCGCCCCTGGCGCCACATTTGAATTTTTTGTCGATACAAAAATGGACGGCTTGGCATGTTCGCTTGTGTATCAAGACGGTGTGTTGGTGCGCGGGGTAACCCGTGGCAACGGTCTGGTGGGCGAAGACGTGACACAAAACGTAAAAACTATTGAATCGATTCCGCTGCGCCTGCGACCTGTCCACGGTCGCGAGGTATTTTTACGTGGCCGCACAGAGGTTCGTGGCGAAATTGTGATGTTTAAAGATGCATTTGCCAAACTCAACGAAGCTCGCGAAAAGCAGGGGTTGCCGCTGTTTGCTAACCCGCGTAACCTGGCAGCGGGAACGGTCCGGCAGCTCGACCCACAATTAGTTGCGGCGCGCCCGCTGCAGTTTGTCGCCTGGGAAATTATTCGCGATAACCCGACTGATGTGCCGACCTACGCTGATGCCTACCAAATTTTGCGCGATCTTGGCTTGCATGCCAACAAACATGCCGCGGTGGTAAAAGATATTGCCGGCGTCATGAAATTTGCGCACCACTGGGAAGAAAAGCGCCATACTTTGCCATTTAACACAGACGGCTTGGTGGTAAAAGTGAACAATCGCGAACGATTTGCGCGACTTGGCGTGGTGGGCAAAGCGCCGCGCGGCGCTGTTGCCTACAAATATCCGGCCGAACAAGCGACTACAAAAGTAAAAGACATTTTTGTGAGTATTGGCCGCACCGGTGCTGCAACACCAGTGGCAGTTTTGGAGCCGGTCGTTGTTGCTGGTAGCACCGTGCAAATGGCCACACTCCACAACGAAGGCGAAGTAAAACGTAAAGACGTGCGCGTAGGTGATACCATTATTGTGCACAAAGCGGGCGATATTATTCCAGAGGTCGTGGAGTCGCTCAAAAAATTGCGCACGGGAACAGAGCCTGAGTTTAAAATGCCCACGCACTGCCCAGAATGCAATACTGAGCTGGTGAAATTAAAGGCTGACGAAGCCGTGTGGCGCTGCCCAAACGACAATTGCCCGGCACGTGTGCACAACCAAATTCAGCATTATGCGAGCAAAGCGGCGCTCGATATTGATGGCATGGGTGAGAAGAACGTGCTGGCGCTGCTCGATGCAAAATTAATTCGTGATGCGGCCGATTTATATACGCTCACCAAAGAGCAGCTTTTGCAGATTGATCGTTTTGCCGAAATTTCTGCCAGCAAACTAATTGCCGCCATTGCCGAAAAGAAAACGCCAAAACTGCCGCACTTTTTGTACGGCTTGGGAATCCGCCAGGTTGGTGCGCAAACGGCCATTGATTTAGCTAATCATTTTGGCTCACTCGAGGCGCTACAAAAGGCGACGGTCGAAGAGTTGCAAGAGGTTGAAGGTGTGGGCGTTGTGGTGGCCGAAAGCATTGTGACGTGGTTTGCAACCGAAAGCAGTCAGCAGCTTTTGGCGAAATTCGCGAATGCTGGCGTGGTGCCGCAGTCGGTGCAAAAAACTGCCGACGGTCCTTTGCAGGGTAAAAATTTTGTGGTCAGTGGTACGCTTGCAAGTCTTGAACGCGAAGAAGCTGCCGAAAAAATCCGTGAGCTTGGGGGTACATTCCAAAGTTCGGTGGGCAAAACGACCAATTATTTGGTTTTGGGTGATAAACCGGGGGCCAGCAAGGTTGCGAAAGCCGAAAAATTGGGCACGACAATTTTAGACGAAGATGGTTTGCTGAAACTGTTAAACAAAAAATAGGGGGCGCATGATTAATGAACTGACTGCAGCAATTGCCGATTACAAAACTAAGTGGGAGTCACTTGTTGCTCAACGCGCGGATGTGTCGTTTTTTGAAAATCTCAAACCGACGGCTGTGGCTTGGAAGACCAAGGACATAGCCGATTATGATGCGCGCATGAGTGAACTCCGCGATTTGTGCGACCAGATTTTTGTGGTCTGGATGAATGACCGTTGGATCGCTAAGTTACACCTAAAAGAAGGTATGCTGCCATGGAATTTGCGCATTATTAAACTTATGCAACGCCGTCCAGGTTCGACCGACGCTACCGGTTTGGACCATATTGATTTTTACACCCCAGATGGAAGCGCAATCAAACCGGCTCTGAGCGGCGAAACTGAGCTGAAGTGGAATTACGAAAAAAATAATGCGGAATGGTATTCGGTGTGGTCTGCGGGCGGCGAGGCAAAAATTCGTGACGACACTATTTGTGGTGTGTGCGCGAACGAGTTGCTCCAAACCGAAAAGGAAATTTTAGCGTGAACATTACGTTTATAACCGGCAACGAGCATAAAGCAAAATACGTGGCGCAGTGGCTGGGTGGTAGCGTGCCGCACCGTACATTAGAGCTCGACGAAATTCAGACGCTCGACCTCCACCAACTTGTTGACCACAAGGCGAAACAGGCCTACGATCTGCTTAAAACGCCGGTGCTTATTGAAGACGCGCAGCTCACCTGCACATCGCTCGGCAACTTGCCCGGTCCGTTCATTAAGTTTTTTGTTCAAGAAATCGGGCCCGCTGGTATTGCGCAAATGCTCAACAGTTTTGAAGACCGCACTGCACACGGGCGTATTTGCTACGGCTTGTACGACGGCAAAACCATGCATTATTTTGAAGGCGAAATGCATGGCAGCATCGCCCGCGAACCGCGTGGCGAAGGCGGCTTTGGATTTGATAGAATCTTTATAAATGATGGCTACACAAAAACTCGCGGCGAAATGAATGAATATGAATACGCCCAAACATCGTATCGCAAGCTCGCACTCGATAAACTAAAGGAATATTTAGCCACACAATGAATTACCTCAAACCAAAAGATTTAAAAATGTACTGTTTTTCGCCGGCGGTGATGCTGGCCACTTTTAGCATCGAAATCGCTTTAGCGCTCTGGGTAATTTTACGCTACAAAATGAACGAGGTCGGCAAAATTGTAGTCGCACTTTTGGTATTTTTGGCGATCTTCCAGTTAGCAGAATTTAATGTATGCGAAATCGGCTGGATTGATTCACTCACTGCATCGCGCATTGGGTATGTGGCGATCACGCTATTACCACCTCTGGGAATTCACCTGGCGTACGCAATTGCGGGGAGCAAAAAACGCCGATTGCTGATTCCCGCCTATGCATCGGCAGCGCTGTTTGCGGTGTTCTTTTTGTTCATTGGTCAGGCGTTGAGCGGCCACCAATGCATGGGTAATTACATAATTTTCCAGGTACTGCCGGAGTCATCTTTGCTGTACGCGCTGTATTATTACGGCTGGCTTATTGCCAGTGTGTGGTTGTGTTTTAAACTACAGGCAAAGCCACAGGCCACCTCTGCACTCACGGGTTTGGCATTCGGTTACTTAGCATTTATGGTGCCAACAACCACCGTAAACTTTTTGGATCGCAACACCATTGAAGGCATTCCCTCCATTATGTGTGGGTTTGCAATTTTGCTGGCGCTCACGTTGGTGTTGTGGGTGTTGCCAAAAGCAGGCGCAAAACGATGACGCGTTATTTTGCCACGTTTACTAGTGGTGTGCAAGAAATTATTGGCAATCGTCTGCAAAAATTTCCGCGCGGCGAACTGGCGATCGACGACTTACAGGATGGTTTAGTGGTATTTACTTCCAGCTTGAGCCAGGGACAACTCACCGAACTGCGGTTTTTTAACAATGTATTTGTGCTGCTCGCTGATCTTGGCCATCAGCCAACTATCGACGACGCCGCTGATGCTGCGGTGACCGCTGACCTTGGTGATTTGCCGGCAAAAGCGGGGTTTAAAATTCACACACGGCAAGCCAACCAGACGATTGGTTTACATAATTTGCAGGCACTCCAGCAGGTGGTGAGTGATGCAAATGGCGGCATGCCAGACTCGTTTAAACCAGAAATTGAACTTTTGCTGTGGCTGCGTGCCGATGGCCATGCGCTGTTTGGCTGGCAGCTCCCGCGACCAGGGTTTAAAACACGCAAGCTCGAACCTGGTGAACTCCGGCCAGAACTAGCCCACGTTATGGGATTGCTCGCCAGTCTCGACCACAACGATACAGTGCTCGACCCCTTTGCCGGTTACGGGGCAATTGTGCGCGAATGTTTGCAGGGCTTCCATTGCCAAGAGGTGATTGGTGTTGAATTTAACGAACATTTAGTACCACATTTAAAATCGATTCCGCACCTCATTGCAAAACAAGGCGATGCCGCGCGTCTGCCGCACATTGAAACGCGGGGCATTGACCGCGTGATCACTGACCCGCCATGGGGTAAATTTGAGCACGCCACACCACGCCAACTGGAGCATTTGTACTACGAAAGTATGGTCCAAATGCACCGGGTGCTGCGCGTAAAAGGCTGCATTGTTATGCTGACCAGTGTCGATTTTATTGGCAAGCTTGCCAGCGAAATTGGGTTTACCGCCGAAAAACAATACAATGTTCTAGTAAATGGCCAAAAAGCTACCTTATATAAATTGCGTAAACTTGCAACATAAGCGTTTTGGTGTACTATTAAAGTAAGTTTGTGCGCAAAGTGGCTCTTTGCGTGAACGGCCAAAAACAAATATACTGAAAAACAAAAAGAGCCGGGTGGGCGCGCACAAGCCCCAGGAATTTAGACTATGCCAGACCCAAACCTCAAACGACTTGTTCACAAAAATCTCATGTATAGCATTCGGACCGTGAAAGGTTCCGAACTTTTTAAGCATATTTATGTGCGCGACCGTCGTGATGGCCACGAATTCGATGCACTTGATGACGGAAGCGGCGCCTGCGCGTACACCGTGAGCGGCATACTGGCTCTGCACGGTTTAATTGATCATCCGCATGCAACTGTAGCCACTACAATACGACATATGAAACAGGCTGGGTGGGTCAAAACCGCTGACCCCGAGCCGGGCGACGTGGTCCAGTGGGCAGCCTTGAACGACCACATGCACATGGCGTTCTACATTGGCAAAAATCGTGTTATTGGCAACTCCACCAAAGGCCGCAAGGCAGATGAATATAGCCTCACACTCGACGATGGCCGTGAACCCATTGCGTTTTATACTCATCCAGATCTTCGCGCCAACGCTTCCCGAATTGACTGATTTGTGGTAAAATTTGTTGGCAACACGGGGCATTAGCTCATTTGGTAGAGCGCTTCCATGGCATGGAAGAGGTGATCGGTTCGAATCCGATATGCTCCACCAAAATAGAATAATCAAACTTTTACAGAGATGGCCGCGCCGAAAGGTTCGGTCATTTTTATTTGTCTGAATTCTGCTCATCTGTTGGAGAGTTTGGTTAAGTTCGAGTCCCTTTTTGACCCGCCTACAACATTCCAAAGACATTAATCTATGTCTCATACAATTTTGCCTAAGTTACTAATATAATAGCGAGTATGATACGGCAGCTAGATAACTCTGAGCCCTCGATGCCACTTAACCATATAAAGTGGCCGGATAATCCTAAAGATGCCAAGCGGCTTTTCTTGCGGCGGAAACCTTTGCGCGAAATAATTGTAATGATTGACGGTGATCTGTTGTGGAAGAAGTTATCTACCAGCAAGCTCGATAAACGGCTTGTGCTTACCTCGCTCCTTAATCATGAGCTTATTGAGTATTTCAGGTATACGGATGAGGGACCGCCTGCGAATATAAAGCCGATAAAGACAAAGGCCGCAAGATTTTCACCCCCGTATCCCGTGTACGAGGGCTGGGTCGTCGCTTACCCATTTGACTCCGGCCATTGGCCAGTCATGTATTCATCGCAAAAGGACACTTACACTGTTGGTGGCATGAATGGTAATGCGCCACAGGTTGCACGCACCGATGAATCTACGCAGGCATATTCAGACTTGAGCGCAGAAGACAGAGCCACTCGACGTGAGGCAGATGTAATAGCATTGCATGTAGCAAGCCAAGCCCTGCAAGCAGATTTATTTATCACAGAGCGTCCTTATCTCTATAGCGGTAGTCCGCTCGCTAAACAAGAGGGCTTAACTGTTTGTACACCAGAAGAAGCTATTACGATCATCGCTCTCTACTTACGGACTCAGAAAGAGTTTGCTCTGCCGAGCGAGCATGAGGCTGTAAAGCTTAGCTTTAACGAGGGTCTGTACTTTTGGGTGGGAGCAAGGGAGCTTTTACCTGAAGGATGGCGCTGGTTCTCTGCTTGTGTGCAACATTCGTCTGCTTTAAATGACGATAAGCTCATGCTACTCGGCGGGTCTTTACTGAGCCGCATTACTAAGGCGTTACAGGCGCGCGATGATGTGCATGCAGTTTTGAACTTACGGTCAAATAATGACACGAATGACGCCGCACTAGGCAGTCTTGATACAGTGTTAGTTTTACTGATGGGAGCGGTAGACGCTAGTGCGCGAGTTGCGCATTACATTCTCGGCCTGCCGGCCGGTCAAGAGTACGGTGCTGCGTGGCAAAAGCGGTCATGGCATCAGCAAATTACGACCGCTGCTCCCGTACTCGCATCAATTACTGACGCGGGTACAACTGGCGAGCATACACTAACGATACTGAGGCTTTTGCGCAATTCTGTACATGGTGCCGCGCTTCAAGGTGTAAGCGTCCTTGAAGATAGAAGACAAGAGATGCTAGTAGGTCTTCCGGCTAATGATGAAGCGGGCTTACTTGCAGCTATGGATGCGATGGGCGGGCGGGATAGCTGGGGCTTCAGACAGCTTTTACCTGGTCGCAGTCATGTTGAGCCGGCTATTCTAGTAGATAGACTCTTTGAGGCGGTGATTGAGCTATTGAACGCCCTCATGAAAAAAACTCCTGTTGAACGGTTGGCTCATGTCGTTGTCACTGCCGATAGTAGCAAGCCGCCTGCGCCTGAGCAGGGTAAGATGGATACATTCTCAGAATGGAACCGTCTCGCTATTCGCTGCCAACTAGGGTTTTAGTATGGAGGAGTCGCAGATATGGGTTCAGATTACTACTCTCCCAACTAACCTGGCATTTCAGACAGTTGTATCACTGAATGGCGACAAGTGGGACGTGGCTATTACTGGCAATGCGGTAAGGGCAACCTCCCGTAGGACGTACCTACTGCCTGACACTGGCTTTGATGAGCGAGATAGGGCAATTAGAGATACCATGAATCAGATCGTTGGCCACCTAAGGAATCTCGGTTGCTTTGCACTTGATTTGGACATGCGCTGGGATTACGAGGGCGGCTATAGCGGTACGCATATCCTGGAAAGCGGCATGCCTTTTCCGTCTATACATCAATCCGGCATGAGCACCACTTACTCCGACGCCATAGTTGAACGCGGGCAGCGAATTATTGATGATGTAAAAAGTGGTCGCAAGCGTGGCCTGAAGTCAATGTTGAATTATTGGCGGCGAGCCTGTGAGCTGGATAATTTAGGTTTTGATTCCGAGGCGTTTCTTAATTATTTCAAAGTCTTTGAATGTATGGCCGAGTTGAATACAAATGACGTTGCTAAACGAGCAATTCTCAACCGATTTTGTCCGGGTGGAAAGCCACAGACAACACTATGTAAAAGATTTGGAGCAAAGACCAAAGCTGAGCAGGACAATCTTTGCCGCCAAATAAAGTTCCTTGCAAAAGCACTGGCTGCGGCCGGGATTTCAGAGAAACTTAGTCGTGGTTTATTTGTCACTGCGCTTAGCTTTGTGTATATGCGCCACGGCTGGAATGTTGCCCACAAACTTGTGAGGTCGAATCCATACGACCAATATCGTGCCATCGGCCAACATAGCGACGAGTTCAGTCTTGTGATGATTGAAAACCTCTATATCAGCAAGATTTCCAAGCTCATGATACTGTTATATGTAAGACCTGGACGTTACGAATTGCACAGTGTCGGCGGTTCACCAATGGTCGTTCCGACCAAAGGGAGAGGAAGTATAAAACATGGTAAGTAATGACCCAATATGGTTTTCACCCATCAGAGCATACAGTGAATACCTGAAGCTGGCCGAAACCATCGGAGTGGAAGCTATCGAAAATGATGGGCAGTATAAGCAAGTGCTTGAAACGAAGGCGCTGGCAATACTTTGCTTTGCAATGTTTGTCGCTAACAAGACGCCGTGGTTTCTGCAATTACATCGTAACGATCCGCCAGATGGTTTGATTATGCGCGTTTCGCCGGATAAGCCCGGTGACCACGAGGTATTAGGCGTAGAAGTAACGTCTTACTTCAGAAACAAAACAGGCTTGCCGAAAGAGCCTTTACTCGATCAGCTTAAAAAAACAAAAATGTTTAAGGAATATCACAAATATTCTGACCATGACGTTGTTCTGGTTGACCTCGGCTTGGGCTATAAGCCTGACTTTCATAAGATTCACGAGTACATGGCCGAGATAGAAGCTCCCTACCAACTCTGGTTTTTGCAGGAGATACGGGCAATGCCTGATACCATAGCCGAAATGACGCTCTGCAATATGCAAGGCGCATACCAACGCAAAGTAAATATCGGTAAAGCATGGCATGATATGAAAGAACAGAATGTCTTTGGCGTGATCCGCACTCAGCGCGTTGGTAGCATTGATAAAGTTGGCTCAAAACAAACTGAGCCGATAGTTGGAGCCCCTTGGGAGCTCATGGCCTAGGTTTTTTTGTTCAACACGCAGAGAAGGCGTATAATTCCCAACATGTCCCGGTGGCCCAATTGGTAGACGCGCCGTCTTGCCAAAGTTCCTAAAGAATTTAGGGATTTTGCAGGATGGTGTCTTCGGACTTGCGAGTTCAAGTCTCGTCTGGGGCACCATTAATTTTTTAAGGTAAGGAATGATCACTAAAAAGCCTATTAATCTGTTTATCGACACCAATATTCTGCTGGATTTCTACCGCTACAGCGCAGATGACCTCGAAAAACTAAACCAGCTCGAAGACCTCATTGTGAAGGCCGAGGACATCAATCTCATTGTGACCAGCCAGCAGGTTGATGAGTTTTACCGGAACCGCGATAAAGTGATCGCCGCCGCCGGTAAGTCGTTGCAATCGAGCGTAACTCTACCTGAACTTTTCTCCGGCCACACCGATTACAAAGACGTGAAAAGCCGTGCCGAGACCCTGCGTGCCGATATTGAGCGTATCAAGCGTGATACTCTGAGCGAAGCCCAGGCTGGTACGTTGCGTGCCGACCAAATTATTAACCGCCTTCTTAAGAAGGCAACCAACGTTGATGATGCGACTTACCTCAAGGCTCGCCGCCGCTCCGCAGTCGGCAATCCGCCCGGAAAGCCTGGTTCCATCGGCGATGCCATCAACTGGGAAATGCTACTTAAGCATGTGCCGGAAGGCGAAAATGCCCATATCATATCTCGCGACGGCGATTATGCTTCCGCTCTTGATGGCTCGCAACTTGATAGCCACCTGCGCCGTGAGTGGCAGGCCCGCCCAAATGGTGGTGAATTGAAGCTGCACGTCACCCTCAACGGCTTCTTCAAAGTATGCTTTCCGGACATCAAGCTTATGGGCGAGTACGTCAAGGACGCCCTAGTGCGCAAGCTGCAACAGTCGCCAAGCTTTAACGACAGCCGCGCTATTATCGAAAAGATGCTTCACGCTGGTACTTTCAGCGAAAAGCAGGCCGAGGCAATCATGCACGCCTCTTTGGACAATGACCAGGTTCTCAATGCCCACAAGTACAGCCCTGACCTCATCGGTGTGAAGCTTATGCAGATTATCGGGCCACACATGGCCAAGTTAGACCCACAAGATACCGGCGCATGGTATGACAATTTTACCGAAGATGATGAAGAACCGCCTGAAGACTGGGGCCAACCGATGTGGCGATAATGCTCGTCATCTTCAAGCAATTTCTTAATCCACTTAATCTCATCATCAATTGCTGCCAACTCCGCATCTGATTTGTTCACCCCCTCCTCCAAAGTTCCATTAGCGTCCCTTAGGCTCCACCATAAAGAATACAACTGCTTTTTAGCTCAAATTTGGCCTCATCTGATCTGTCAGTGAGGCCATTTTTGATAGCTTTGGTATTATTGGGCAACGCTAGGACAGCGCCGACCAGTACGCCACGCTTAAGGCGCTGATAGCACTCAAGCTTGCCGGAGCAGTGGTTGTAACACCGGTGTTGGCGGTGCCAAAGCGAGCTACAGTGGCGCTGAGACCGGTGTTGGCGGCAGAGTTGCCCACGCCACGCAGGAGGGCCGGGCCGGTGGTGCCGTTAAACCAGAAGGCCACATAGACATCCCCGGCTGCTACGGCAGTGGGGCCACCAGCTAACGCCATGGTTTTTACGCCGGTGGTTGTCCAGTTGACAGATTGATCAGCGGTAGTACCAAGCAGGTTGCCACCTTGGTACAGCGCGGCAAAACATTGCCCACTAGTTAATGTAGCTCCAGCGGTGAGCACATAGGTAATAATGTTGGTGACATTTTGCGCTACAGGGAAGTGCATCTTAATTACCGTGAGTGTGCCAGCGGGCGTTAAAGGTGTACTGCTGGCGCCCGCAAGCGATGGATCATAAGCCCAAGACAAGAGTCCGTGATCGACGGGTGCCCAAGTGGCTCGTGGGTGGATGTGCCCTGATCCTGAAACTTTGCCAGTGCCGGTACCAGCCACTGCCACTACGTCATCTTGGGGTATGGCCGAATCCATAATGTTGCTGGTGGTGCCAGCATCAGCCAGGGACCGCGCTATTTCTACCCATAGCGTTCCGTTCCACTTCAGCTTTATCAGGTCAATGGCATTGGCGGTGGTTGAAAGTGTTGGTGCTGTACCGCCTGTCCAACGGAAGTTTGCGCCACTCGGCGTTAATGTCCGGCTACCCGTGGCGTCTTGAGTAAGCAGTAGTGTTAGCTCGTCACCTACGACTGAGCTGTTTGAAAGGGTTAGGGTTACGGCGCCGGTAAGGGTGCCGTACTGGGTGTCGCCGTTGTTACGGTTAACCGTCACCGCTCCCGTCATGGTGGCGCTTATTAAGTAGGGCGCAATGGGGTTGAGGCCGGTATTGTTAAATATTTGGCTGTTAGTGCCCGCCACCGACGGCACTTGGTTGACGTTATTGATGAACGAGTTGCCGGTTATAGTATGACCATCGGAGCCTGCAATACTTACGGGGCGAGATTTTGTATTGTTTTCAAAGGTGTTGCTACGAACGACAATCGGACCAATCGCAGCGCCCATCTGCACCGTGGCTACATTGTTGACGCGAGAATTATTTTTAAAGTAGTTGTCTACTATGAGGAGGCCTGTCTGGCTGCCCTGCCCCTTGACGGCCGAAGAGTCGGTGTCGGTAATGATGTTACCTGCGATCACAAGTCCTGTGATGTTGGCGGCTGAATCTAATTCGATGCCAATACCGCCGGAGCCGGTTTGCGATACTGACGAGCCCGTCGGATAGGTAGTGGTTTGTGATGAGACACAGCCGGTAAGGGTGTTGCCCGACACTCCAGAATAGGTAAAGGTATCGGCTGGACTAAGGCGGATGGTCCCCGACGTTGTTAAGCCGCTCGCGTTGAGCACTGTGGCACTAAACGAGCCCGAAAGCGTAACGGGGGCAGCCAAGTAGGTCATAACTCGAGGCGCATAGCACTCCGTAATGGTGTTGCCGGTGATGGTGATGGACTGCGATGTATGCAACGTATCGCCTTGAATGGCAATACCTGAGCCAATCACATCACTAATTTTATTGCCCGTGACCGTAACGTTTTTACCACGGATTTGAATACCATTGACGTTTTGTGCGGCTGGGTCAAGGTATGAGATGCCGCCCATACAGACATTACCTACAAATAAGGCTCCGTCGAGCGGCTGGTGTACGTCGTAGTGGGCCGTGTCGGAAGCTACCGATGAGTTCCCTATTACCGTAAGGTCGCGAGTAAGGCCTTCGTAGTTGGTGGTTCCGTGCGTTCCAACTGTGACAGAGTGACGGTTGCGGCTGAACTGATTGTTTGCTACCACAATTGAGCGGCAGGCCGAAGCTACCCAGATACCGTAACGGATAGTAGCTGATGCAGTCGAGGTTTTTACATTGTCCACCCGGTTACTTTCAAAAGACGAGTTGGTGCAGCTCGTGAAGTCTGCCGCCGTGTAAAATAGATCTCTGAATTCGCAGTCCTCTACTTTTAAGAAGTCAACGTACTGGGCTAGGAAAATGGCTTTAGCAATTGCTACTGGTCCTGCCGCAGCGGAAGTAAAGGTGATGCCGCGGACGGTCACATCTTTAAGCATTGATACTTTTATCATGCTGGCGGCGTCGGGACTTATGGTATAGGTAAAATACAGGCGGTCAGTGAAGTAGACTAAGCCGTTGGCCGCATCGACCGACTTTACGACCTTAACTTCACCCGTGTGCTTGTTGCTATCAATTAAGAAGTTTGACCGTACGAGGACGTAATCGCCGGGCGCGTAGGTGGCGGCATTGACGGATGAGACCGCTACAGCCGTATCGCCAACCTGAGTGTTGGCCACGAGCGCGTGCGAGGTGCCAAAGGTGGGCGCGGAGTTGATGGTGAGGGCGTTGTCGCCCGCCGCCGTGAGGGCGGAAGACATCGTAAATGTTGTGAGTCCCCGGCCTGCGCCTTCTAACACTACATTTGACGCGTTTAGGGTGAGTGGGGTACCAATGAATAAATTCGTGCCGGGAGCAAATCGATAGATGCGGTTGCCGCCATAGGTTGAGATCATGGTTTGAAAGGCGGCCGAATCGTTCGTGACACCATCGAGCGCCAGTCCATGATCGCCCGGGTTAATAAATATGGTATCCTTTTGCACACTGTTACCGGTCGCCGCTGCCAGTGCAACGGAGTCAGTGACATACCAAATGCCTCCCGACGCCCGGTACTGCACGACAACGCCCTGATTGGCCGTAGATAAGGTAAGGGTAGCTGTACCTCCTGAACGGTTAAAGATGTCCGAGCCACCGGCGGCCACTGTAACATTGTTAGTTACCGTAGTTGGTGCTACAAGTTTTATCGAGATGCGGGCTTTATCGGCTGGTGTAGTTGGCAGGGTAATAGTAACCGCACCACTAGTAGTGTCCACTGGCACGAATTCGCCCACAACTGCCGTATAGGCGCTGGTTTTGACGGCGGTTGGCGAGAGTAGATCGGCTTTAGCTGCTAACCCCGGCACGGTGGGAGCTGTTGCTGTGCCGCCTAGATCGCCAGTTAGTTGCACGATTCCTTTACTGCTAGATGTGGCATCGGGGGCGCCGGCCGAAACCGTAGCGTCTACATACGACTTAGTTGTTGCATGGCCACCAGAGGTTGGTGTGGGTACTGTCGGCGAAACGGCAAATGTCTTAGCTCCACCCACCGTTTCTGTGCCGGAGGTGTGTACCACTGCTGAATCATCAGCCTTAGTGCTAATGCTTCCACCCGACTTAAGGGTGCCGTCGGCGTTGTGCTCAACATTTAAAAAATCATTAAGTAAATTACCCCATGAGCCTTGATCTCCTCCTGGGGTCGGTAGACGTGTCATAAAACCTCCTGATATACTCGCATATTTAAACCTTGTGTATATTACTTGTGTTTATAATATCATAGGCATAAAGAACTTCGTTAACGAACTTTAGTCATCTTAACTGACCGGTTAAGTCGCGCGACAAACTTTTTCTTACCCCTGTATTCCCGCCAGAATTATTTTGCAAAGAAATTCTTGAATCTGAGAAGCTCTTTAATTTTACTTGAAAAACAACTTACTTTGGTTTATTAATAAGATGTAAGCTTTAAGTTTGGGGGAACGTATGTTAAGCAAGGTAAAATCGAAATTTTCTGCATTGTCGCGCGGCGGCAAAATAGGTGTGGTGGCAGCAGCGCTGGTTATTGTGAGCAGTGTTGCTTCAGCCGCCAACAATAATCAAAGTTCTGTGACGCTGCAAGCCACCAAAACACTCGCACCGCTTGAACAACCCACATCGCAGCCGCTTGCCACGCCACAGCCCGAAGTAAAAACGATAACCGAAACTCAAGATGTGTCATTCGAGAAAACAACGGTTGACGATTCCAGCATGGCCGTTGGCACCACAAAATTGCGCACTGCAGGTGTGGTTGGCAAAAAGACACTCACCTACGAAATCACGGTGACAGGCGGTGTTGAATCTGACAAAAAATTAGTGAATGAAGTGGTGACTGCGGCACCGACTACTGAAGTTACTGCACGCGGCACTAAAGTTGCAACAGTACCTGCGCCAAAGCCTTCTGATTCGTGCAACTCAAATTACACCGGTTGCGTGCCGATTGCCAGCGATGTTGACTGTGCGGGTGGTAGCGGTAATGGTCCAGCGTATGTAAGTGGCCCGATTCGCGTTATTGGCATTGATGTGTACGACCTCGACCGCGACGGCAACGGCATTGCCTGCGAATAATATTGGCGGCCACGCCTGAGAAAAGAGTATACTCTTAGGTAAGAGCACTAAGCAGAAAAAGGTAGATTTTATGCAACCAGACGAACAAAAACCAGTCGTGACGCCCGCGCCAACATCAGTGGTAACGCCGCCCACGGCGGTGCCGCAGCCAAACGTACCGACACCTCGTAAAAAGATAAACAAAAATATAATTATTGGTATTGTGGTGGGTGCAGTCGTGCTAGTGGGCATTATCGGCTGGGCAGTGTACGCCGCTATTTCTAATTCGCCCGACAATCTTATGAAGGCTGCCGTGCAAAACTTGGTCAACGAAAAACAACTGGCTGGCGCAATGAAAATTCAAACCGGCGCAGCCGATGCCCCCACTACGGTGACAGGTGATTTTGCATTCGCAGTTGACCCAGCAAACGATAAAAATGCCCAAGTTACATTTGGTCTCGGCAGCGACGACAAACGCTTTGGCCTGCATGCACTCGTGCTCGACAAAACTGCCTACCTCAAGGTGTCGAAAGTCGAAAATTTAGGTACGCTATTTGGCGACTCTGAACCATCGGCCAGCGGGGTTGCTGAGATGTTCAAGGCCATTAATGACCAATGGTTTGAACTGAGCGAACAAGATGTACAATCGCTCGCAAGCACCACGGGTGGTACGGCAACGCCCGTAGCAGGCGCATCGACCGCAGATCTCAAGCGGGTTACGGAAATCTACGGCCAATATTCGTTTATTAAAGCCGACCAAATATTTGCCGACGAAGTTGTTGATGGCGCAAATTCAGCACACTTTAGCCTGCGCTTGGACCGCGACCAATATGTGAAGTTCATGCAAGCCGTAAAAGCCGCCAACCTCGAGACCGTTAAAATTGCCGACAAAGATATTGAAGACGCTAAAAAAGAACAAGAACGCCCCACTGATGGCTCAGTTGAGCTGTGGATTGCCCGCGACAGCAAAAAGTTTAAGCAGTTGCGCGTGGTCAACACTGCAAAGGGCGAAGAATCTACCATAACGGTAACATTCACCGGTACCATGCCGCAGCTCGAAAAGTACGAAAAGCCTGCTGGAGCAAAGTCGATTTCGGAACTGATGACGATGCTTTTTGGCGGGTCGATGAACACTGAAGAACTAAATGCGCTCCAGAACAGTCAGTCCTCTGAAGATTACCTGACACAATAATTATGTAGCCACTCGGCACGCGCCGCGCCCACAAAGCGCGGCGTTTCGGGTATACTAAGAACCAGTATGATCAAGGATTTAATTACCAAACTTCTCGAATCTCGCGCCCGTAAATTGCTCGAAAAAAACAAACCAAAAATTATTGCCGTGACCGGCAGCGTGGGCAAAACCAGTACGAAGCTGGCGATTGCCACAGTGCTAAGCGAAAAATATAAAGTGCTGGCACATTATGGCAGTTATAATACGCCGATTGCTTTGCCGCTGGCTATGTTCGACATGCATTTACCGCTGCAGCTCCGCAATCCGCTGTCGTGGTTTAAAGTGCTGAGCGCTATGAACCAAAAGCTCAAAGAGCCATACCCGTACCAGGTGTTGGTGCTCGAACTCGGTGCTGATGCGCCGGGCGATATTGAGTATTTTAAAAAATATGTGCACCCCGACATTGCAGTGGTGACCGCTGTTGCCGAAGAGCATATGCTCACATTTGGTACCATCGATGCCGTTGCCAAAGAAGAGTTGGCAGTGACGCATTTTAGCAACCTCAGCATTATTAACCGCGACGACATTGCCAGCGAATATTCCCGGTACGTGCCCGATGGCATTAATGTGGATACGTACGGTACTAGCGGTGTTGCCGAATATCATTTTTTGACCGACCGCTACGAACCGAGTAAAGGGTTTACCGGCACTTTTGTTTCGCCTGAATTCAAAGAACAGGCGGCGACACTGCAGTTGGTGGGCGAGCATAATATTCGTTCGGCGGTAGCGGCAGGTGCTGTGGGCATTAAAATGGGACTCACTGCCAAACAAGTGCTTGCCGGCCTGCAAAAAATTCGCCCCGTGAATGGACGCATGAATTTACTGCGCGGCATGAATGATACCACGATTATTGACGACACCTACAACGCAAGCCCTATTGCTGTTATTGCCGCGCTGCAAACGCTGTACGTGTTCCCGGCAAAACAACGCATTGCGATTTTAGGTTCAATGAACGAACTCGGCTCATACTCGCAGGCCGCGCATGAACAAGTTGGCGGTGCCTGCGATCCGGCGCTTCTCGATTGGGTAATCACTGTTGGCGACGAAGCCCGTAAATATTTAGCGCCTACCGCCGAAAAGCGTGGGTGCCGGGTGCGTAGTTTTGACAGCCCTTACGAAGCGGGTGCGGCCGCTCACCAGCTTATGGAGCCGGGTGGTGTAGTGCTTGCGAAGGGTTCGCAGAATCGTGTGTTCACCGAAGAAGCCGTGAAAATTTTATTGCACAGCACTGATGAAGAACAGTATTTAGTACGACAAACGCCAGACTGGCTGGCGATTAAACAAAAACAATTCGGTAAATTTCAGACTCCGCCCGAAGACTAGAGTTGTGCGGAGGGGCACGCACGCAGCCACAAAGGCCACGTGCGCACCCCAAATGCATCGTCGGGTGTGAAGGTCAGTTCCGCTTACCGGCCCCGTTGGGGCGCCGTCGCGACACGAGCGCTCCTCCGACGCCGAATCCCGCGATCAGGATGACGGCGAGAAACAGCGTTGTGGAATTACTGAGCACTCCTCTCACGGTGGTTGGTTCGGCTGCGGCGAGAACCGTATCCGATCCGTCAGCCTCTGCTTGGAGCAGCGGCGTGAACGGATCGACGTCGGTCTCGACCGTCGGCACGGGCACTGGTGTTGCCGACGCCGAAGCGCTCGCGGTGACGCTTGCGCTCGGCGAGGGCGTGCTCGCGCTTGTGGTACTGACCACCACTTTTGCAGGGGCGGTTGTGGACGTTGGTGCTCCGGGCACGGCCGGCACTGTTGAAGCGCCCTGCGCGGGCGCTGCCGTCGGTGCCGTCGTCGGGGTTGGCGGATTGGCCGGCGTGGATACTGTGCACGCGGGCACGTTCACCCATGTGCTGCCGGTCGTTCCGTCGCTTCCTTCGGCCGTCACGCGATAGCCGCGACCTCGCTCGACAGGCCCGAAGACTACGTCTTCGGACTGCCCGCTTCCCACCTGGATGCTCTGATCGGGCAGCTGGCCTCCGACCTGGTACGTTACTGCTACCGGGTTGGAATTGCTGACTCGAACCGAGATCTGCGGCTCGTTGCCGCACGAACTCCCTTGGCCGCTCAGTTGCGCGGCCTCCGGAGCCCGGCAGGTGGCGCCCGTCATCACGAACGTACCCGTCCAGGCGTCGTTCGTGATGTAGGCCACCGCCGGCGCACCGGTCAGCTTCGCATCGATCGCGATGTCGTACGACGCAGTGCCGCCCGACGTTGGACCAGTGAAGCTGACGTGGTCCCGGGTGAGAGAACCGTCCTCAGTGCGAACGGTGATCTTCTGCCACTTCGGGACCTCGGTGAGCTGGAACTGCGCCGCGGTCATGATCTGGCCGCTGCGACAGCTTTCGGTGATGGATGCGCTGACGTTCTTACTTGCGAACGCGGGCGCTGCCGTGATGCCCAGTGACACCAGCAGTCCGACTGCCGCTGCCAGTAAGACACGTTTACTGCGTCTCAACCGGGTACACCCTCCACTCGTCGATGCGCGTTGCCCAAACGGGGATGTGGGGCAACGGGACGCGAAAACGCTGGGCAAGCCCAGCGCTCCGTTCCAACGCAACATAATACGCTATACTGGCCAAAGCTTCAAGGGCTACATGAAATTATTGGCAAATAACATAAAACGAATGTATACTATGTTTATTATGACCACCGTTCGTATTGATCTTCGCGCCCTCGCACTCCTCCCCTAGGGGAGCTATTTTTCGTAACCAAGATCATTACTACTATAAACGGCATTCACCTGTATGAAACGATATAATCCATCTGAAATTGAACCAAAATGGCAAAAAGTGTGGGCGACTCAAAAAACCTACAAAGCCCACGACAATAGCGACAAACCAAAATATTATGCGCTGAGCTTTTTCCCGTACCCAAGTGGTGCAGGCCTGCATATTGGTCATGTTCGTAACTTTACGATCACCGACGCGGCTGCACGGTTTAAACGCATGCAAGGTTTTGAAGTTATGCACCCTATGGGCTACGACGCTTTTGGCCTGCCTGCCGAAAACTATGCCATTAAAACGGGCGTGCCGCCACAAATAACGACCAAGCAAAATACGGCGAACTTTAAGAGTCAGGCAATTAACATGGGACTGTCGATTGACTGGGACCGCGAATTCGCCAGCAGTGACCCTGATTATTACAAATGGACCCAGTGGTTCTTTTTACTGCTGCACAAAAAAGGCTTGGCATACCGCAGCGAAAGTCTGCAATTTTGGTGCGAAACCGACAAAACCGTATTGGCGAATGAACAAGTCGAAGCTGGCCGTTGCTGGCGCTGCGGTAACGAAGTCACAAAAAAATCGCTGAACCAGTGGTTCTTTAAAATTACCGATTACGCTGACCGCTTGGAAGCTGATCTCGATAAACTCGACTGGCCACACGGCATTAAAACTATGCAGCGCAACTGGATCGGCCACAAAACCGGCATTAACATTACCTACAAAGTGACTGATGCCGCGTCTGACGAAGAAATTACCGTTTTTACGACTCGCCCTGACACTAACTTTGGCGCCACGTTTGTGGTACTGGCACCGGAGCATCCGTTCGTTACCAAGGTGATGAACCAAGAAATTGTGCCTAAACATGGTCCGAGCCACTGGCAGGCCGTGCAGCAGTATGTGCAAAAGGTGATTGCCAAGAGTGATCTTGAACGCCAAGAAGAAGGTCGCTTAAAAACAGGCGTCTTTACCGGGTTGCATATAACCAACCCTTTGAATGGTAAAAAACTGCCGGTGTGGGTGAGTGACTTCGTTTTGGGCAATTTTGGGACGGGCGCCGTTGTTGGCGTGCCTGGTCACGATATGCGCGATTTTCAATTTGCCAAGCAATTCGATATTCCTGTTGAACGCGTGGTAGTGAGTGCAGATGGCGACGACGGCCCAATTACTAGCGCTGAGCAAGTGCAAGAAAAATCTGGCCGCATGATTAATTCTGGCCCCTTGGATGGCCTGGAGATTAAAGACGCTACCGAAAAAATGAAAGACCTGATGGAAGAAAACGGCATGGGTACGCGTACCCACACGTACCATATTCGTGACTGGCTGATTAGTCGCCAACGCTATTGGGGTGCGCCGATTCCAATGATTCACTGTAAAAAAGACGGCATTGTGCCAGTGCCCGAAGACCAATTGCCAGTGGTATTGCCCGACATGGAAGACTACCAGCCAACAGGTGATGGCCGTTCGCCGCTGGCAAATAACCGCGAATGGGTCGAAGTAGACTGCCCTAAATGTGGCGGTCCTGCCGAACGCGAAACAGACACCATGGATGGGTTTGCGTGTAGTAGCTGGTACGCGCTTCGTTTTGCTGACCCCCACAACGCCAGCGAGCCATTCAGCCGCGAATTGGTAGAAAAATGGGCACCTGTTGACTTATATGTTGGCGGTGCCGAGCACGCCGTGATGCACCTTTTGTACGCCCGCATGTGGACTAAAGTTATGTACGACGAAGGTATGATTAGCTTTGACGAGCCATTCACCGTGCTGCGCAACCAAGGAATGCTGGTGGCAGCCGACGGCCGTAAATTTAGTAAAAGCGCGGGCAATGGCGTGGACCCAGACGACATTATTAAGAACGGCTACGGTGCTGACGCCCTGCGCACCGTCATTCTGTTCTTGGCGCCATTCGATCAAAAAACACCGTGGAGCCCCGAAGCTTTGGGCGGTATTTACCGATTCTTAAACCGTGTGTGGACATTGAGCCAAGAAGTTCTGGAAGCAAAAAGTGAGAGTGGTACAGAAAGTGCCGAGATTCGCCGCGTGATGCATAAAACCATCAAACGGGTTGCAGCCGATATGCACGAATTCGGCTACAACACCGCAATTGCTGCACTTATGGAGGCTACGAACGATCTGTACAAGCTGCGCCAAACCGCTCCCTTTGCCAAGCACCCCGCTGACTGGAAGTGGGCGATGGGCGCCATGGCACAAATGTTGGCACCGTTTGCGCCGCACATCGCCGAAGAATTATGGGCACAGTGCGGGCACGACGGTTCGGTTCACTTGAGTGACTGGCCGGCGCACGACGAAAAATATGTTATTGAAAACACGATTACCGTGGTGATGCAAGTGAACGGCAAGGTTCGCGCCACCCTTGAACTGCCTGCTGATGCAAGCCAAGACGATATGCAAAAAGCGGCAATGGCGAATGACCGCGTGCAGGAGTTCGTAAAAGGCGCAGTGCCCAAACGAGTTGTGGTGGTGATGGGCAAACTTGTCAACATTGTTGTTTAAAAGCCTATAAAAGCGAAAAGTCGCACCCCGGAACCGGGGCGCGACTTCGCATTCATGAAGTTGTGGCTACACGCGCGTGGCGATGGTCAGGCCGAGTGGCGCGTACGCCTTTGCCCGGGCGAGCCACCATGTGACGCCCAGGCCGGTGCCGGCCGCGAGCGTCTCGAGCTGTTCCGCGTAGGCGTCCATGCGTAGCTTGTCGTCGGCCTGAACCGCCAGCACGAGCTGGAAGAACAGGTCCCACATGGCGTCGTCAGCTTCGTCTTCCACGCCCACCTCACCCAGATCGGGCATGGGGTAGCGCCTCAGAACGGTGTACGCCTGTGCGGCCTTCATGCCGGCCTCGCGGTCATCCGTCTCCTCGATGAGGTTGCGGATCGCGTCGCGCAACTCGTTGCCGTCAGCCTCGCCCATGGCGCCGTAAGCCCTGATGGCCTCGCTCCAGGCGAAATGCAGCGTCGTGAGACGGGCAAGATCCTTGTCCGTCAATCCGCCGATGAAGTCGTTTGTGGTCAGTGTGGTCACGTGTTGCCTCCACGTTGTATGAATGCGACGCTCGCAGCGCAGGGGAACGCATTGAGCATTTGTACGTATATTGTATAATATTATTAACAACAATGCAATTAAAACAAGCGTAAGTTCTTGCCGAATAGCGTATTTTGCTTTATAATTAACGCCAAGTTACAACATATAAACCATAAGGAGGCTTTCTTACTATGGGTAAACCAAAGAAACAGACTTCTCCGCGCAAGACTGGCCTTCGCCAGAGTCACTTGCGCCTCGACCTCGCTCGCCGCGTCAACGCTATTCTTTCAAACGCTGGTCAAAAAGTGAAAGCTTTTACGACTCGTCGCGAATCGGGCAAAAAAGTCAAAGCTACAGTTAAGTAGTTTTGCATAAAGCAATCTTTAACAAACTTCGAAATATATGGCATCAAATCGTCACCTTGGTCGCATTATTGCTCTACAAACTCTTTACGAGTTTGAATTCCGTATTGCGTCAGCCGATGCGTCGGCTGATCTTGACGAAATCCTCGCCCGCAACTTAGAACGCTACGACGAAACCATCGACGACAAAGAGTTCGTTGGTGAACTTGTGCATGGCGTTGAGGTAAACAAGGACCGGCTTGATGCGATTATCCAACCAATTGCGCCTGAATGGCCGTTATCACAGATTGCCCGAATTGATCTGGTTGTTTTACGTATCGCCCTGTTTGAGCTCACCTCGCTAACTGAAAAAGTACCACCAAAAGTGGCTATTAACGAAGCGGTGGAACTCGCAAAAGCATTTGGGTCGGATAATTCCTCGAAGTTTATCAACGGCGTGCTGGGCACTGCCTACCGCACGCTGATCGAAGGAAAAACCGATGACAGCAATGCAAGTACCGAAGTTTGAGCGGTTCCGCAAATACTTTGCGCGCAAAAAGCCGCTTATTCAAGAAGTAATCCGTGAGCAAACCGCTGGTGGTGTGGTTCTTCGTCGCAATAAAAAAACCAATGATCTCGAAATGCTGCTAACGCAGGACGCAAAAGACCGCTGGACAATTCCAAAGGGTCACATTGAAGAAGGTGAAACCGCAAAAGAAACCGCTGAACGCGAAATTCAAGAAGAAACCGGCCTCCAGGAAATGGACATGATGGCCTGGTTGGGCAAAATTCACTTCCGTTACCGCCGCCAACAAAGTTTGGTGCTCATGACCACCCAAATTTACCTGGTGTGGGGCAAGGGCGACACCGACGCACTCAAAAAAGAAGAGTGGATGAATGGTATTGGCTGGTACAAAGTTCATGATGCGCTTGATATGATTGAATATGAAGACATTAGCAAATTAGTGCTGATGGCGATGAAAAAAATTAGGCATGCAGGACTATAACCTTTACCAAACATTCGCAAAAAACACTTTTGGGTTCATTTTTAACGACCCAGAACTTCTTGTGAGCGCCCTCACGCACCGTTCGTACATGAACGAGCACAAAAAAAGCGCCAAAGAACACAACGAACGCCTGGAATTTTTGGGCGACGCCGTGCTTGAACTTGTGGTGACCGAATATTTATACGGCAATTACAGCGAGCCGGAAGGCATTTTAACCAACTGGCGCGCCGCATTGGTACGCACTGAATCTATTGGCGCGGCCGGTGCAAAGTTGGACCTTGGCCAACTACTGCGCTTGAGCCGCGGCGAAAAACACGGCTCAGAACGCGCTCGTGAACAAATTTTAGCCAATGCTTTTGAAGCCGTGACAGGGGCAATTTACCTTGACCAAGGCTACGACGTTGCTAAAGAATTTTTGCACAGAAATATTCTGAGCACGTTTGACGAAATCCTGGAGAGCGGCTCGTGGCGCGATCCAAAATCACGCCTGCAAGAAGTTGCCCAGAGCGTTGAAGGTCACACGCCTGTCTATAAAGTCATCGAAGAAACCGGTCCTGATCACGACAAAATATTTACACTCGGCGTCTATGTTGCGGGTAAATTAAAGGGTGAAGGCACGGGGCCGAGCAAGCAAGTCGCCCAGCAAGAGGCGGCAAAAGCTGCGCTTACAACCTATAACAAGCAATCTGGCAAATAAGTCGCATTGACAACAGGGGCGATAGCCTGTAAAATTGCTAGCAGTTTAACCAACAAGTTTTAAGAGGAATTATTTTAATGCTCGCAATTCGTTTGCAACGTCTCGGTCGCAAGGCTATGCCTGTCTACCGTGTCGCCGTACAGGAATCACAACGTCACCCAAGCAGCGGCCGCGTTGTTGCTTATGTTGGCGCTTACAACCCCCACACCAAAGAAGCTAAGATCGACACCGAAAAGGTTGTATTTTATCTTAAGAATGGTGCACAGCCAAGCCCACGCGTTGTTCGTTTACTCGAAGGCGCAAAAGTCGCTTTGCCAGCTTGGGTAAAGAAATCTGTTGACAAAACCGGTAAAATTCGCCACGCCGACAAGTTGCGTAAGAATCAGCCAAAAGAAGAAGCTCCTGCAGAAGTACCAGCCGCTGAAGCAGAAGAAAAAACCGAAGAATAATAAAAAACACCTCGCCGAAAATAGCGGGGTGTTTTTTTGATAATTTCGTGTCGGTGGCGCCGACCCGGGTGAGTGTTCTCCCGGGTCGGCGCCAGCTCTGGCGTCAGGTGTTGTTCGGCCCCTCGTCCCGCAGGTAGCGCGGCGGCGTCAGGGCGGCCAGCTTCGGCCTGATGTCCTGATTAATGCTGCGCTCGCCGAGGTTTTGGAAGCTCAGCAGGTATGCCACCGTGAGGTCGCAGAGCTGCTCGATGGTCCTCATGCCCTCGCGCTGGAGCACGTTGTAGGACCGGACCGTGAGGTTCAGCTCCTCGATGGGCGTGCCCATCGCGCGGGACGCCTCCAGGTCGGGCGCGAAGACGTCCTCCTCGTTGCCCGTTACCTGGGCAGCGGTTGTCGCGGCGGGCGCCGGAGCGACCGCGGGCGGCTTGGGGCGCAGTGCGGCAGGGACCTTGTTGGCCGTCGCCGGTGTCGGCTGCGGCTTGGTGCGTTGCGTGTCCTTGAGCTGACGGGGCTGGGCGGGAGTGCGGGGGTGGAGCCGGCGGTGCCGAATCTTACTTCGGCGACGCCGCTGCTTCCTGCTCTCAGCCTGAACCTGTGACATGGTATGTGCCTCCCAATCTTGGGTTTCGCCTTGGGTAGAGCTTAAATTATATAATAACATATAATAATAAAAATTACAATAGTTTTGCGCGTGCCCAGGTGGGTTCCGAGCACGCGCAGCACTGTTGTCAATCTGTTTCTGGGCGCAGGTACAGCCCGTGGAAAGCGAGTTGCTTTTTGACCCGCCGAACCGTTACGGCCCCGATTCCGGGCAGTTCGCCCAGTTCAGCTTCGGTTTTGTTCGTGAGATCGCCCACTTTTACTATATTGACGCGCCGGAGCGCCAATTCTGTGTACTCGAGGAACAGCCAGCCGATATCGGTTTCATCACTGAGCTTGAGCACGGGGAATGGCTTCCCGGCTGCCGCGATGATTGCGCGTAGCTTAACGACGTCCTTGGGCTTCCCGTGAGTGAAAAGGTGCGGATACAACTCCAGTGATGCACTCACGCCGGGTATATCCAGTCGCACTCGCTTGCCGACAGCCAGGTTGTCGTGTTGCTTCGTTGGGCAATACGCCACTACATATGGCCGCAGAGCCACAGCCGCCTCTTGGGTTGGCACCAAGAAATACGTGCGGACGATACTCAGGTCTTGCATACCCATATAAGGCCTCCGCTGAACGAAAACAGTGCTGAACGTGTTATATCACAGTACGTTTTTCACGACAACGGCACATTACCGCAAGCAGTTTGCGCACAGCGGCTTATGTACGCTACAATAACGACATACAGTTAATAACGGGAGCCTGTCCATGACGAGCATTGACCAACAGTTTGTGGAGTTTATCGTAAAGTCCTTAGTCAGCAAACCAGAAGCCGTTACTATCGAGCGCCGTATCGACGAAAAAGGCGTATTGCTTGAACTTACCGTCGACCCAGAAGACTTGGGGCGTGTTATTGGCAAGCGCGGGGCAACCGCGCAAAGCGTGCGCACTTTGTTGCGTGCACTGGGCACCAAGAACGACGCTCGCTACAATTTAAAAATTGTTGATGTTGACCGCCCCGGTGGTGTCGCCGACGACGACGACGCTGCAGCGCCAGCGCCAGTTGCAGCGGCAGTTGCTATCGACCCCACCGACGACAGCCAGACCACATCTCCGGCAGATGACCAGCCTGTGGAAAAACCCACAGATACGCCTGTGGAAGAACAGGAATCAAAAGCAAGCCGCACGCGGAAAGAGCTTGCAGATTTAGACGATCTCGACATATAATAAATACAGGTTCGAGAAGAACACCCAAAAACAAAAAGTTAGGCTCTTGCGAGCAACGGAAACGTTGTGAGCCTTATGTGGCGAAATAACCGGTCATTGTGCCGGTTATTTTGTTTGGAAAAATAAAAGGTAAGAATAAAATAATGCGAGTGTGGCAAGCACGGCTGTGGCGTTACCCACAACCGTGCTTGCCGGCGGGGTTACACGCTGATGGGGATGAAGAGGCGGAAACTGCCCGTTTGCACTTCGGCGTGAGCATTGAAGGCTTCCGCAATCTCGGCATGTTGACCGAGCTTGCGGTTGCTGCCGTAGTCGGCGTCGTTGACGAGCCCTTCGTCGCGAGTAACGATATCTACCACCCAAGCATCGCCTTCGATCGGGATGAACTCGCGTGGCAGCCCCGAGCTGTGACTGATGGTGATGCGGCCGTAGACGGTGGTCGAGGCTCTACCTCCAACCAGTCGCTCTTCCACCTCCGAGTCGAAGGCAGTGGCCGTTACTGCACTCACGTTTGCCACCCGACAGGTCTCCGCCAGTGCGACCTGGGCCCGGATAATGACGATGGCGGTGGCGATGAGCTTTGAGTTGTCGAGCGGTTTGGGGGTGCGGAATCTGCGTTGGGGCTGTTCGGCTGCAGTCACTCTATGCCTCCACAGAATAGTCGTGCTTGCTATTGTTATTATAAAATAAAATTAGTAAAAAATCACCTTTCGAGTGATTTAATTACCTCAAGCAGGTCGCTCAGCACAATCTCCGCCTTAATTACGTAGCCGTCCATATCTTTGCGCATTTCCGGCGTGAGTTTGCTGTCGCCAAGGTTGGTGAGCATCACAATTTTGCATTTTGTGCAGTTGTAGGCGGGGTCGTTGCGTAAAATTTTGAGCACTTCAAACCCATCTTTTTTGGGCATCATAATATCCAAAAAAATAAGATCAGGCGTAAATTCACGCGCTTGGTTGAGGCCGTCTTCGCCATCAATTGCGGCCGCAACGGTAAACCCATTGAGCGTTAAAAACGTTTCATACATTTTGCGCAGTTCGGGATTGTCTTCAACGAGTAATATTTTTCGTAGTCCAGCCACGGTTCCCCCTTGTTGTTGGTGAGTGTTTCAGTTGTTTGTCGGATTCGAGGGCGGCTAATTTGGCTTCATCGAGCACGGGAATGGTCACGGTGAATGTTGAGCCAACACCTTCTTCTGATTCTACAGTAATAGTACCACCGTGGCGCTCGATGATCGACTTAGAAATAAAGAGGCCGAGTCCGGTGCCAGTGCTACCGCTGTTAAGGCCGCCATGTACACGGTAAAATTTGGTGAATAAGTTAGCGAGCGCTTGTTTTGGAATACCGATGCCGGTGTCTTTAAAGCGAATCACGTAAGTTTCTGCTTCTCGGCCGAGCAGCAGGCTCACGGTGCCGCCGGAGTTAGTGTATTTAATGGCATTATTTATGAGGTTGTTAATAACTTCGTGCAGCGCAATTTGGTCGGCAATAACATAGCAGCCACTGGTCGGACCGTCGTAACTCAGCGCAATGCGCTTGTCGCTCGCGGTAAAGGTAGCGTTACGTATTGCTTGTTGAATGTCTGCGGCAATATCCACCTTTTCGGGCCGGAGTGTGAGTGTGCCGCGTTCAATGCGAGTGACACCTAAGAGGTTATCGATGAGGCTACCGAGTTCGGCGGTGCTTTTGAGTGCCTGCTGAAGGTAGTTTTTAACGTCCGGCGCAACGTTTTCGCCTTCTTTAAAGCTGATGAGTTCAAGGTAGCCGCGAGTTGCGGCAAGGGGCGTACGCAGTTCGTGGGCGGCCATACTCACAAAGTCCACCTTCATATTGTCGAGGTCGCGGCTTTTTGTTTCGTCGTGAATGGTCACGATGGTTTGCGGCGCGCCGGGTTCTTGTATGCCTTCAATTTGCGCCACGATTAGCTTGAGGTAATGGGGAACATCAGCGGCGTCGGTGAATTCCAAATTATTGTAGGTGGTGGTTCCTGTTTTACTGTAATCAACGGTGAAATTCTGCATGCCTTTCTTCCACTTGAAGATGTCGTTGATATTTTGGCCCACAATTGTTTTTTCAGGTAGCTGCGTCATATCGCGCGTTGCGGCGTTGGCCAAAAGAATTTTACCGTTTTTGTCGATGGCCAGAATGCTTTCGGCGGTGCTGTTCAAGATGATACTCAGGCGGTTACGCTGCGATTCAAGGCTGGTGACCATGTTTTGCAGGTTATCGCCCATGACGTTAATACTTTTGCCGAGCGCGCCAATTTCGTCGGCACGTTTTTGTATATCCACGCGCGAAGTAAACTGGCCGCGACCGAAGCTTTCGGCCATAGTAGCCACGCGCATGAGCGGTGCGGTGAAGTAGCGCGTAAAGTATAACGACAGTGCGGTGAGTGCCAGAGATGACAGTAGCGCAACAACAATGAGGGTATTACGCAGTTGGTTGATGGAGGTTAATGCTTCGTCGAGGTCGATTTTAGTGCCGAGCACCCAACTGGCGACATCAATCGATTTTGAGGTGAGTATGACGCTATGATTGCGGTAGTCAGTGACCTGCTTGAATAAGTTGCCTGCGCTTGTGCTTGTGGTGAGCGTGGGCAACTCGGTTGTGAGCGCGGCGTCGGTGTCGAATCGGAGCGGAAACAACGAGACCGCTTTACCGTTTTTATTGAGGGCAGCAATCATGGTCTCGCCGGTTGCCCCAAGCCCGGTGTAGTCCTGGATTGCCGCAGTAATATCGTCTATGCGGAACACCACGTTTAGGTAGCCGGACTCCTTTTTGTTAATGGTAACTTTATGCGTAATGTGTAATTTGTGAATGCCGTCGCGGGCGTCCTCCTTGACGTTCATACTGCTTTCTTGGCCGGTGGGAATGGCGTAGTCGTCGGGGATGAGTTGAGTGCCTTGTGTATTTACTACAGTCGAGGCGATGACGTTGCCATTGAGGTCGATCATGGTAATCGCCTGTATTTCGGGTACGCTGATTTTTTTATTCATTAAAATGTCGTAAATCGTGCTGCGGCCGTTGCGCGCATTGCTGGTAAGGTAAGTGTTGATTGCACTTTGCAAGTCAAACTGGTTGGCGAGTTTCGTAGATTCTTCTTGCCGTTGTTGTAACAGGCCGGTAATTTTTTGCTGCTGGTTGTTGGCAACACTGGCGAGCTGTTCTTCAGTTTTATTCGTGAGGTCGCTGCTGACTGTGGCATACACCAAAACGCTCACCAATAAAGTGGGCAAAAGCCCAATGGCGAGCATAATAATGGTGAGTTTGATCCGGATGCTCACAGTGTGGTTTTGCTATTCCTCGAGGAGTTTAAAGGCGTCGTTTTGCACCTGGAACAGGTCGTACTGGTAGTTTTTGTCGTTGATTTCACCGTTTTCGTCGAATTTAATGTGGCCCGATACGCCTTCGAAGTCGATGGTTGGCAAGAAGTCTTTGAGTGCTTCACCAGTGGTGATGCCCTTTTTGGTCGCGAGCTGCAAGATGTTAATAATGTCGTAGGCTTGCGGAGCGGCGTACAGTTCTTCGTTTTTTTGGTATTCGTTAAAGAGCGACTGTTTGAACGCTTTGGTTCCGGTGGGGAACGAGGTAATAGTGAGACCAGCGGCTGCTTGCGGCGCATTGGCAATAATAGTGGTGTCGTACATAATGTCGGCACCGTAGAATGGTACAGTAATGCCGACTTCGCGAGCGATTTTCATGGCGGCAGTGGCGCTAACCACTGAGTTTGGCGCAATGAATATGGCTTCGGGTTTGGCGGCTTTAATTTGTTCCATTTGGGTTTCGAGGTCGATCACATCTGGTTCGGCGGTCGCGTTTGCCACAACTTTGCCACCGAGGGTGGTAAAGCTTTCGCTAAATACTTTGTGCATGCCGGTGCCATATGGTTCGTTGGTGTAAAACACGGCAACATTGCGGTAGCCTTTGTCATAAATAGTTTGCGCCATAAACGCACCTTGCAGGTTGTCTGGTGGCACCACACGGAAGAAGTAGTCGTTGGGTATGCTGAGTGTTGGGCTGCTTGCAGACGGGCTTATGAGCGGAATTTTGGCGTTGTTTGCAGCGGGAAGGACGGCCACAGTGGCGCTCGAGCAACCTTCGCCAATAATTGCCATGACTTTTTGTTCGATCAGTGTTTTTACGGCTTCTGCGGCGGTTTTGGGGTCGCATTTGCTGTCGACCTGCACAATCTCGATGTTGTCGGCACCGAGTTGTTTTTTAGCTAGCTGAATGCCTTTGTTTGCACCGTAGCCCATGCTCGATGAGCCGCCGCTGAAGGCCATCATGAGGCCAACTTTAACGCGTGGAGCCTGATTTGCCTGTTGTGGCTGCAAAAACATGTAGGCAACAAGTGCGCCAACGGCCAGCAAAACAACCGCAACAGCAATAAGTAGCATTTTAATAGGGAATTTTCTGCCAGGCTTGGGTTCAGGGCTGGCAATTGCAGTTAAGTCTGTTGGCGATGACTGTGGAAGTGGCGCAAGATTTGGCGCAATCGGTTCTGGGGTGGGCGGTGCTACCGGCAATGGAGTAACCGGCGGCGTGGGTTCAGGGGTCGGGCTTGGCTCTGGCGGCGCAGAGTTCTCTTGTTTTGATGTATCTGGGGGTGGCGTGTTCGTTGGTTGCATGGGTGTATAATCCTTATGCCTAATTACCTACCATGATACGCGAAATATGGGGTAGTTGCCAAGCGCTTTACAAAGCTAAATATGATATACTCCCAGGTAATGAAACCGCGGCTTGTACAAGTCATTACGCTTTTCCCCGAAATGTTTACGGGTGTTTTTGGTGCGAGCATGCTGTGGAAGGCGCAAGACCGCGAGCTGGTAAAGCTCACTACTATGGATTTGCGCCAGTTCGGGCTTGGCCCCCGCAAGCAGGTCGATGACACTCCGTACGGTGGTGGTGACGGCATGCTGCTAAAGCCCGAACCGCTGTTTGCTGCCGTTGAAGCTGCAAAACAGAACGACCCAGACGCGCAGGTGTTACTCATGACCGCTCGTGGTGATCGTTGGGTGCAGGCCGAAGCGCAGGCCATGGCCGACGACCCGCGTGGACTCATTATTATATGTGGCCGCTATGAAGGCTACGACGAGCGCATTACTGCGGTTGTGGATAAGCAGATTTCGATTGGTGACTACGTGCTGACAGGCGGCGAGATTGCTGCAATGACTGTTGTAGATAGCGTGACCCGGTTAATTCCTGGGGTACTTGGTGGCGAAACCAGCGCCGAGATCGAAAGTTTTAGCGACGGTGAAACATTGGAGTTTCCGCAGTACACACGCCCAGCCGAATTTAGGGGCATGAAAGTACCCGAAGTATTGTTGAACGGCAACCACGGCGAAATCGCCAAGTGGCGCGCTCAACAGCAGAAAAAAGCAACATAGTTGTGCGACCGGCCGGGGTGGGAACCCCGGCCGGTTTTGTTACGCAGCCAGCTCGAAGAGGCGACTGATGAACTTGGTCGGCGTGGGCATAAGCGCGCAGACTTTTTTCGGCACCTTTTCGCCATGGGGCTGGATGACGGTGGCGCGACCTTGTGGCTGGCCCTGCTCATCGAGTTGGACGATCACGTAGGCGACGTCTTCCTCGGTGAGTCGCAGCTCAGCGGGGTCGTATTGGTCGCTGAACAGCCCGTCGAGGCTGGTGACCCGCGGCCGTACAAGGCTGTCGTTCTCGACGGCAACCGACAGCACCAGCCTGCGTGATTCATCGTGGTAGTGCAGGAAGGTGAAGCGCAGCTCCTTGAGGATCTTGTTGTTGGCGTCGCGGAGTGTGACGCCGTGCAGATCGTCGAGCCGCTTGTTGAGCGCACGGCCGCGCTCGTCAAACCTGTCGTCGTAGGGAGTTTCGTCCAGCTCGCGACGAACGGCCAGCGTGCGCCTGAACCAGCTGCCACGGGGCAGGGTGAGATGCCCGGTAGCTGCAAAAAATGTCATTCATGCCTCCTGTGTCGAGGTGCGTACAAAGAACAATTGTATAATAAAAAACACCTTTTTGTAAGGTGCCGTTAAGGGCCAAGGTAAACGGCCATGTAACAGGAGACAATTGTTACGCTTGCAAACCGTTTACCAAGGCAAAGTGAGTGAGTTGTTGTGGTGTGTGCAAGCGAACCACGCAAATTTTATTTTGAGACGTTTTTGTTTCCGTGTCTTGATCGCTTAAAAATATAGTACCGGTTGCCACACCTAAACGCAAGCGTTTTGTAATAAAATTACAACACGTTTTTTGGCTGCTATAATAAAAGCATAACCGGAGAATGTGCCATGAATTTGCTCAAGAAATTTATTAAACCTGTATATGCGCACTGCGACGTGCCCTGCGGCATTTACGAAACAGATACCATGACGCACGCAGCCGAAACGTGCGCCAAAATGATCGAGAAAATTGAAGCGCTGGGCGACCCGATGAGCAGTGCTGACAACCACAATAACTTTATTCGTATGGTCAACACCAAAGAAAAGCATGCACAGCTATGCAAAGACCAAATTTATATTTTGTGGAGCGACTATTTTAAGCCGGAACACCTTGAAAAGTTCCCTGATTTGCACGACAAAATGTGGCAGGCGGCCAAACAATGCAGCAAAGTAAAACAAACGGTCAGCGCCGACGAAACCCACAAACTGCTGCACATGGTGCACGACATTGCAAAGATGTTTACGGAGTCAAAGGCGTAGGTCCATGTTCATTATTCGGCGGGTTGAAGGCTTGAGCATGCTGCCCACGTTCAGCCACGGCAAGGTTGTGGTTGGTTGGCGATTTAGGGCGCCACGCGTGGGAGATGTGGTTATTGCCCGACACCACCGCATTGAGCTTATTAAACGGGTCGGCGAGTTGCAGGATGGAAAAGTGTTCCTCCTTGGTGATAACGCCGAAGCCAGCACCGACAGCCGCCAGTTTGGGTGGCTGCCATCAAATTCAATTGTGGCGGTCGTAGTGACGCGCCGGAGAACAAAATGATTAAAGCAACCCCCGCACCAAAAGTAATTGCCCCGGAATGGTTGGTGCTACCGTACGCATACGCCGCAGTGCTGACGATACTTGCAGTGGCCACACTCATGGGAATTGGTGGTTTTGATTTTGCCGGTATTACTTACGAAACGCCGGGTACGCCTGAGCTTGCCATAACCGTGGCGTTTTTGCATATTTTTAGCTTGCCATTTTTACTGCGCTTACCGCTGAGCCCACTCGCGCGGTTTATAAGCGCGACGTTTGCGTTGATGGCGCCATTCTTTTTGCTGGCGGTGCTGGGGTATTTGGCCACGCAGGGTGTGGTTGCGGTGCATGCACTGACTCTGCTCGGGGCAGGGTTGCTGGCGCTCATTGGTGTGGCGAGTTTTGGCGTGCTGAACGGCCAGAAGGCTATGCAGTTGACGGGGCGTAAAAAGTAAGCTGCGTTTCTGCGGTGAATAGCACACGATCTGAGTTGTGATTTAAGGCGTTCAGGATGTGAAGGGTGTGTAGAAGGTGTGGTGGCACGCTTTTTTCCAGTCGATTGGTTCCGCGCGCTGATTAGGCGGTAAGACACTTAGATGGGTGGCCTCTGATATACTTTTCAGGGGCCACCATTAAACTTAAAGCATGGTAATAATGAGAAAATTTAAGTCACCAATAGTTGCTATTATATTTTTTGCAACCGGAAGCATGTTAGGTAATATTATTTTTCATTCCGATGCACCGCTCTGGAAGTCTCTACTCTACGGCGTATTTTTTGGCTTACTAGTAGGTTTAGGGGCTTTCTATTTAGAAAAGCGGCGAGTGCGATAGGCGAAAGCGGTTGTAATTTTGGGCCATAATCGGCTTTGCTAAAAACAGGCAAATACGCTATACTCACTCTGTTAATGGCGAGTGGCCAAGTGGTAAGGCGCCGCACTCTGGATGCGGAGATCGAAGGTTCGACCCCTTCCTCGCCAGCCATGAGATTATAACAGATAGAAAGTCGATCGGTTTTGTTCGGCTTTTTGTTTTGTCCGAATTTCTAATCTGTTGCAGAGTTTGAATCCTTTCTGGCAGCCACGAGTATTCTTTCGAACACTTGCGTCGCTGTACTGCTATACTTATAAAAATGTCCAATACAGAACGCTTTACCATTCGTGCGGCAGTATATTTGTTACTCGTAAAAAGTGAAAAAGTCCTCTTGCTTCGCCGTTTTAATACGGGCTGGAGAAATGGTGAGTATACCCTCCCGGCGGGTCATGTGGATGGTGGTGAATCTATCCGTTCCGAGGTTTGCCGTGAAGCTAAGGAAGAAATTGGCATTACGATCAAACCATCAGACTTACAATTCGCACATGTTATGCATCAGCGGGATAATCATGAGTACATTGATTTCTATTTTGTCGCCAAAACCTGGGATGGCGAACCGAAAAACTGCGAACCTGAAAAATGTGACAATTTGCGATGGGTCCCACTTAATGATCTGCCCGATAACGTCATCCCGAACGTGAAGCAGGCTTTGAACGCATACGCTTCAAATGAGGATTACTCTGAATTTGGCTGGAACTATGTGGTCAAGTGAAACCGGTGGCAGGCTCGATATTAACGCTGAAGTTGAATTGTGGACGCGCGCGGGTCACATTAAAATTAAATTGCGAAAAGATGTTGATATAAGAAAATTCGATAAGCTTATTTCGACGGCGATCTTACGGTAATGACAAATTCGAGTTGCCCCGCCCGCCGACTGGTTGCCGAGCGAGCGGGGGCGGGGAGATCACGCAGAGAGCAGTGCAATCGCGAAGGCAGCGTAGGCCAAAACTGCAGCCACACAGCCAACGTGCTTTACGCGGCGCTCAAACGTGATGAGTTGGATGCGGTGCGCGTACCGATGCTGGAGCCGAACGAATTCTGGCCACCCCTTGTTTCTGCGGCTTATGAGCACGTCCAGACCCACGTTATCGCGCGAAGCGGGCGTGAACTTGCGCCACTCTTTGTACTTGGGGATCACCATCATCAGTACGCAGACGATCGCGACCAGAGTGAACGCCACATACACCCACGACGCCACCTGGCAGGCCAGTGGCGTTTTGTTGTTGGTGATGTACGGCGCCACCACTTGACCAAGCGACATGAGCCCGGCCACAACGGCCCCGATGATGGTCAGGCGCACGAAGTTGTCGAGCGTGCTGGCTTGCAGCTCGTTGAACCGCCTGCGTATGTCCTCCACGGCGCCGTCTGCGTCGTCTTCGTCCCAGTCGCGCTTGGTTTCCTGGAGCGCCCGTTCTTGTATAGGGGCGCTGTCACCCAGGACCATGAGCGCGAGCCACCACGGTAGTTCTTTACCGAACCACCGGGGCAGCGGTTTGCATAGCTCCCAGTCTTCAAGAGCCGGGAGTGAGTTTGCCTCCATCAATCCTCCAAAGAGATGCCGTTGGTGAGGCATCTAAAATATAATGTAATAAGATTATTTTTTACGCAAGTTTTTTTGAGGAGCCGAAAGCTTGGCGAACAGCGCACAGAGCACAAGTCCGCACATAGTAATGCCAATTGCCGTAACGAACACCATGCCGTAACCGCCGTTTGCTGGGTTCAGGAATGGATACGGATACCAGTTAACAAGCGGTCCGCGCACCAAACTGTATACCAAATATAACACCGGGAACACCAGCCACCACAGCGACTTTTTAAACGTAACTTTATGCGCCGGGCGATCAATAAACCAGTCGGCGAACGCCACAAAGGGGAATAAGTAATGCAATACAAAATTCACCCAGGGGATGGGCGTTTGCAGCGAATCCTCGAGGCCAGAGAGCAATAGCGAGTACACAATACCGGTGATTGTCATGTACAGTGCAGCCGCACCGCGCACGAGTACAAGGCTGTTTGCGCTTTTGCCGCGCAAATACCACGCACCGGTTACGGCAAATATTGTGGCGGCTAAAATGTTGCTCTCGATGGTAAAAAAGCTAAAAAAGTTAGTCACGTTGAAGGTTGGGTTGGTGGCTGTGCCGTGCAAAAACTGTACAATAACCGCCACAAATACCAGAGCTGCAATGCCAAGTTTGTAAAAGCCAAGAGTTTGCTTTGTAAACATAAGCTTATTGTACTGTGCGGTAATTCGCCGCACAAGTCGTATAATATAGCCAATGATTATTACCAGTAAGCAAAACCCCACTATTAAGGCGCTCGGCAATCTGCGCCGTCGCCGCGAACGTGAACGAGCGGGCATTACTATTGTTGACGGCTTTGAAGAGCTGAGCTGTGCACTCGACAGTGGCGTGCAAATAGAACAGCTGTATTATTGCCCCGAACTTATGGGCGGTCCGGCGCAAGAGACGCGCCTGCAAGAATTACTTGTGAGTGGCGTTCCAGCCACCGAACTGGCTCGTGATGTGTTTGAAAAAGTTGCCTACCGCGAAGGAAGCGATGGCTGGCTGGCAACGGTGCCAGCAATTAAAACCGGCTTGGAGCAATTGCAGCTCAGCGATAACCCGTTGTTGCTGGTTTGTGAAGCCGTAGAAAAACCAGGTAACTTAGGTGCCATGTTGCGCACCGCCGACGCCGTGGGCGCCGACGCGTTGATTTCGACCGAAAGCGTAACTGACTGGGCAAACCCAAATGTGATCCGCGCCAGCAAAGGGGCGGTGTTTACCGTGCCCGTGGCCGACACTACGAACCAGGTGTTGTATGACTGGCTCAAAGAACACGGCATTGCGATTATTGCCAGCACACCCGATACCGATGTGCCGTTCACTAAACCCGACCTTGCCAAACCAACCGCGCTCTTTGTGGGCACCGAAAAACACGGCCTGACCGATTTTTGGCTGAACAAAGCCGACTGCAAAGTACGCATTCCTATGGTTGGCAAAGTGAACTCGCTGAATGTTGCCACCTCTGGAGCGCTACTGTTGTACGAAGCAATGCGCCAGCGTGCCACGTAGTGGTATAATGCAAACATAAGGGGTAATTATGAAAAAAATTCTACTAACTTGCGCCGGTTTTGCACTCGCACTCAGCGTTTTGTGGGCTGGCGTGGCAACGGCGGCAAACGTACGCAGTGGGCAATCACCGCACATTATGAGCAACGAAGTTATTGACGGCACGCTGTACGTTGCCGGCAGCGACGTTAAAATGCAAGGCACGGTGCAAGGCGACCTCATGTGCGCCGGGCAGAACGTAGAAATTACCGGTACCGTTGAAGGCGACGTGCTGTGCGCCGGCCAAAATGTTACCGTGAACGGCGATGTGCATGGCGACGTACGCGTGGCTGGCCAAGTCGTGAACATAAAAGGCAAAGTAGAAGGCAGCGTGAGCCTACTTGGTCAAAATATTGACGTCGACAGCGCTGCGAGCATTGGCCGCGATGCCACTATTTTGGGCCAGCAAACAAGTGTTGCAGGAACTATTGGCCGCGATGTTGAGTCGCTCGGCGGCAGCTTTACTACCACGGCAACCATTGGCCGCGACCTTGATGTTACCTCGCAACAGGTAAGCCTCGGCAAAGGCGCAACTGTTGCCGGTATGTTCATGTATGTTAGCAAAAATGATGCGACCGTAGATAGTGGTGCGCGCGTTGCTGGCAAAACAGAACACAAAATGCCACCAAAAGACGAAACAGAAAGCCAGTTTATGGGTCCTCGGGCATATATTCCTTCGCTGATCTTCAGCTTTGCGAGCTTCCTGTTAGTTGGCGCAGCGCTGTTAGTTGCTGCACCTCGCTTGGTTCGTGCAACTACGGCATCTATTACTGCCGCACCTTTTACCACGCTGGGCGCTGGGTTTATTGGCTTGGTGGTTCCGCCAGTTGTGGCACTCATGCTCTTTATTACCGTTATTGGCTTGCCGCTGGGCTTTATTATTTTGCTTGGGTGGGTGATAAGCCTGATTATTGGTGTCGTCTTTACTGCGCAAGTCGTGGGTCGTAAAATTATTGCCAAACTCAAGTGGCAAGATACCTTGCAGAACTTTGCAGCGCTATTAATGGGTTTGCTCGCGCTCTTTATTGTTGCGCTTATTCCGGTCATTGGTGGGCTCGTTATGTTTATGGCGGTCGTTTGGGGTATTGGCGGCCTGTGGTACACGCTCGTTAAGCGCCGCAGTACCAACGATGCGCCGGTGGTAAAAGGCGACAAAAAATAATGAAACGGCCCGTAATTATTGGCATTATTGTTGCAGTAATTGCCATTGGTGGTGTTATTGCCTGGATGGTGCTTGGCAGTAACTCGCAGAATACCGATTCAACGCGGGTGGGTGATGCACCCGCCGCCAGTGATGTGACCGACAAAACAGATGCAACAGTAGTAACAGTAAATATGAAGAACACTGCGTTTACCCCGCAAAAAATTAAGATCAAAAAAGGTACAACCGTGAAGTGGGTGAACGAAGACGACATTCGTCATAACGTGGTCGCGGCCGACGAAAACGACGAACGCGCATTGCCAACGCAAGCGTCGTTATTTGGTAAGGGCGGCACCTACCAATTTACCTTTACGACCGTTGGTACGTTTGACTACAAATGTACGCCGCATCCATTTATGACTGGTAGCGTTGAGGTGGTTGAATAGTATGATCGATATCGCTGGTGAGTCACGTCGCCGGTCGGTTAAAAAAACGATTGTGTGGGGGCTGTGGGCTGCAAACCTCGCCCTCATTACCTATTGGTGGGCAGTACCGAACGGCTGGCTCGAGCTGGTCAGCGGCAACGCACCCACCGCATTGCATGCAGTTGCTCGGTTATTCGGGTTGTTTGCCACCTACTGTGCGCTTATGCAATTTATTGCCATGGGGCGCATTGGTTGGCTTGAACCGATTTTTGGCATGGACCGTTTGGCCATTTTTCACCGTCGCAACGGCATCGCTACGATCAGTTTTATTTTGCTGCACTCGTCTCTTATGACACTCACGCACCCGGTGTTGTATGGCGGGAGCGTAAATGTGCTCGACGTATTCCTGTTGCCGTATGTGTGGCTGGCGTTTATTGCAGAACTGCTGTTTATTCTTACAGTGGGACTGTCGATTTACATTGTGCGCAAGCACCTTAAATTTGAGACATGGTACGCAGTACATCTGTTAAATTATCTGGCGATTGCGCTCGTGCCGTGGCACCAGCTTACGAATGGCGGTGATTTTTTAACCAACAAAGCCTTCGCAAATTATTGGATTGGCTTATATGTATTTACCGCGCTGTGCGTGTTGTATTGGCGTTTTGTAAAAGTATTCATCAAGTTTTTGCGCCATCAGTTTGTGGTGCAAAAAGTGGTTAAAGAAACGCCAACCGCTACTAGCGTGTACATTGCTGGCAAAAATATGAACAAATTTAAAGCGAAAGGCGGGCAGTTCGTGCTGGTGCGGTTCCTCGACCAAACGCGCTGGAGCCAAGAACACCCATTTTCTCTGTCGCGGTTGCCCGATGGCAAGACGATTCGCTTAACAATTCGCCAGCTTGGTGACTTCACTAACGGCGTGCCCGATATTACGCCCGGCACCAGTGTTGCGGTCAGCGGGCCGTTCGGTGCATTCACTCACCACCTACGTCGCACGCAAAAATTGCTGTACATCGTGGGCGGCATTGGTATTACGCCGATTCGTTCAATGATTGAAGAGCAGGCAGCGATGGGCGAAAAAGATAACTCAATTATGCTGTACGGCAATCGCACCGAGGCCGACACAATATTTTTAAATGAGCTGCGGGAACTGGCCGGCAAAACTGGGCTGCAATTGCACAATGTGCTCAGTGACCAAAAAGATTACAAAGGCGAAACTGGCTTTGTTGACCAAGAAAAAATAGCCCGGCTTGTGCCCGACGTTACCACTCGTGATATATTTTTGTGCGGTCCGCCGCCAATGATGTGGGGCATTAGGGACCAGCTCAAGGCACTTGGTGTGCCTGCAGAGCAGATTCATTACGAGCGGTTTGCGCTGCATAAAGGCTAAAAAGTGAAACACCCCGGCCGAGTCTGGCCCGGTCGGGGTGTTTCAGACTTCAGTCGGGGTTACCTGGACTGCTCAGTTCGTCCGGCGCTCGGCCGCGGCGAAGAAGTGCAGTCTCGACAGTTCGCTGTCGCTCAGGTCGGGGACGCTTGCGGCGGGGCGGAGGTTGTGTGCCTCAGCCTTGCTGCTGTACAGCTCCAGCCATGCGGCGAACATGGCTTCATCGCCCGCGGACCAGTACAGCCCGAGAGCTTCGCGGTCGTCGGGCCACATGAATGCCATGATGATCGGCGCGAACATCGCGATCGGTACGTTCGGTGCGATCTTTGTGTTCAGCACTGCCGTTAGGAGTGCGGGAACGCCCGCCGCCGCGAGTTGTTCGCGATTCATGAGCACCACGCCACTAGGTTGTTCGGCCATGGTGTTCAGGTCGAACAGGGAGCTGACGTTCAGGTCGGCGTCCGCGACGACTCCGACGGTCTTGGAAAGGTCGCTGCAGTATTGCCGACCGTCGTGGCCGTCAACGAGCACGCCTGAGGCGAGGTGGGCGCGAGCCACTCCCGACGCCAGGATTGCCGCAACCGCAGTGCGAAGTGCCAGATCTCCCGGCGAAAACTCCTTGCGCTCGCCCAGTGCCTTGACCAGCCATTCCGGCTGGGGGCCAGCAGGGAACGTGCGCGCATGCACTCGATCCATGGCTTCACCCATCGCCGCGAGGCTTTGGCTGTCGCCATAGATTGCGGCGAGATTGACGCCGTACACACCCAGAAGGTGCTGCACGAGCGACCGTTGGCCGTGCGTTGTGCCGAGCGCGTAGACCACCTGCGGAATTCGCAGCGCGTAGACCACCTGCGGAATTCGCAGCAGCCGGAGGCTAGCTGCGAGGTTGCCGAAGATGGTCGGTTCGATGTGCGCGTACGCGGTCCGCAGGGGGCTGTCCAGTGCGATGCGTCCGCGGTCGTTGAAGGTGGTGGTCTGCGGGTGACGGTAGCCGTACGTGCAGCCGAGACCTCTCAACGCCAAATGAACTTCTCGCATTCGTCTCCTTTGCCATGCAACAAAGGCCAGTGGCCAGTGGATTGGGGACAGAGATATTAAATCATTTATTGTATATATTTACAAGTTATGCAATGTGTATATTCTTGAGTTCGGGTGGCAAAAAGCCTTGATCGGGCGTGAAGTCAGCTTGCCATTTGTAATCTTTTTGGTAGCCAAGGTCCTTCATGAGGTTAGTTGGCGCGTTTCGCAAGTGGAGCGGCACGGGCACATTGGGGTAGTCGCGGGCAACGGCTTTGGCGGCGTACATGGCATCGGCTGATTCGCGGGATTTTGCGCTGCGTGCGAGGGCAATTGCGCAGTGGTACAGGTTATACTCGCATTCTGGCATGCCAATACGCTCCACTGCCTGGAAGGTTGCCACGGCTAAACTCATGGCGCCATTCCCGGCAAGGCCAATGTCTTCGGAGGCAAAAATAATCATGCGGCGAGCAATAAATTTAGGGTCTTCGCCGCCTTGTAACATGCGTGCCAAATAATACAATGTGGCGTCGACGTTGCTGCCACGTATGCTTTTAATAAACGCGCTCACCACGTTGTAGTGGTTTTCACCGCCCTTGTCGTAGTCAGGGAGCTGCCGTTGCGCAGCCGTTTTAATAATGGCGGGAGTAATTTTGCCGGTTTTACTAAATGCAGCGGCGAGTTCCAAGTTGCCCAGCGCAATGCGGGCGTCGCCGCCAGCGAGTTCGGCTAGCGTTTCGGCTGCTTCGGGTGTAAGGCGTTTTGCCCAGCCTTCTTGTTTTGCGGCGCGTTCAATTATATTGAGCACATCCTGTTTGGTATGCGGTTGTAGCACCAACACGCGGCTGCGGCTCAGCAGCGGACGAATCACCTCAAAGCTGGGGTTTTCGGTGGTTGCGCCAATAAGCGTAATGAGGCCGCTTTCAACATGCGGCAAAAATGCATCTTGCTGAGCTTTGTTGAACCGGTGAATTTCATCTACAAATAATACGGTTTGCGTGCCGGATTGTTGGTTTTTGCGCGCACGTTCCACCACTTTGCGTACGTCGGCAATGCCGGTGGTTACGGCGCTGAGTTCAATAAAATCGGCATCAACTTCGCGGGCAATAATACGCGCCAATGTTGTTTTGCCGCTACCGGGCGGCCCCCATAACATAAGGCTTACGGGCTTCTTGTTTTTTACAATTTGCCGCAGAATTTCGCCATTGCCAAGCAGATGTGTCTGACCGATCACATCGTCGAGAGTCTGGGGTCGCATTCGTTCTGCAAGCGGCTGCATATATACCTATGGTACAATGTTCGGTAGTAAGGGCAAAAACAAATATGGAAACAACCATCCCACAATTCGGCATTATTGGCGGCGGTGAGTTGGGTGGCGCACTCGGGCAGGCGCTGACCAAGGCTCGTGCGCAGGTTATTTATTACGACAAAGACCCCAAGAAATCGACCACCGCGAGCATTGACGACCTCGTGCGTTCATGTCCAGTTTTATTATTGTGTATTCCGTCGTGGGAAGTAAAAACGGTTCTGAAGCAAATTGCAAAAACGGCGCACCCGAACGAAGAACGATTGGTATTGAGCTTGTCAAAAGGTGTGGAACGCGAATTTACTACCATGGATGCGTTGCTGAGTGATATTTTGCCCGATTATTACGACACCGGCGTTTTGTATGGCCCTATGATTGCCGAAGAAATTATGCGCGGCCGCCGTGCCGAAGGCATTTTAGCGGTCAGTAATAATCAGTGGTTCCAGCCGCTGCGCCGTATTTTTAGCGAGGCTGGTATTGGGCTCGACGTGAGTGGTGATATGCGCGGCGTGACGCTGTGTGCGGTGCTCAAAAATATTTATGCTATTGCATTTGGCCTGAGCGAAGGTATGCATCTTGGCTTAAACTCTAAAGGCAAACTGGCGGTTATGGCGCTGCGCGAAATGAAACAAATTTTGGCCGATGGTAAAGCCGACCCCCGAACCGCTGAGGGTATTGCTGGTCTTGGCGATTTGCTTGCGACTGGTTTTAGTGAAAATTCGTTTAATTACCGCGTGGGTAAATCTTTGGCAGAAGGCATTGCCGATGAGCATATTCGCAGCGAAGGTTTAGTTGCACTTGATGAGCTCGGCCGCAAAATGGATCTCAAAAAATACCCGCTAGCCCATGCTGTGGCTACCATTGTGTTCCATTACGGCGAACCGCGCGGTTTGAGTGAATTGATTGCCGAAGCCTAAGGCTTGGTCAGTGATTCTATTTTAATTGTGCCCACAATGTTGTATTGACTGTCGTCACCAGTGACGAGTGCGCCTTTTACGTGCACGCGTTGACCGGTTTGTATGTCGCTTATTGCGTACGACCCGAATTGCAGCCCATAGTTACGGTCATCGTCGGCTTGCAGACCGTAGGCGCATTCCAGCGTTTGTGGGCCGGACGTATCTTTGTGTGGCAGACAAATCATTTCGCCACTCACGCTAAAGTTTGCTGTGGTGGCGGGCGTTTGTTTTTGTGTGCGAGCAACCAAGGCAGCGGTTATGGCCACTACTGCAGCTGCAAGTAACACCACGACCACGCACGCAGCCACTAAATGACGGCGTTCAATTTTGGCTAAGCGTTCTTTTGCTTTATGCATCAACGACTCCAATTATGTGCGCTTTTTCTAGGGTGTGTTTGGCAATTGCAGCGGCAGCATCTTTGAGTGAAGTTGCGGGCAATAAGTCTAAAACGGTATCGAGTGCGTATAGGTCGAAGGTGTAGTGGTGGCGGCCGCTGCCTGCCGGCGGACGGGGGCCAATGTAGCCTGGCTTGCCCGCACTGGTGAGGCCAGCGGTTGCGCCGGCCGGAATTGACGCTTCTAAAATAGTCGTGGTCTGAGGGTCGATGTCCCACAAAGTCCAATGTACATAATCGCCACTCACGGCATCCGGGTCGTGCATAATGAGTGCCAAACTTTTTGCCGTTTCGGGCACGCCAGAAATATCGATGGGTGGATTGGTGCTGCCTTTATAGCGCGGCGGCACAGGGTCGTTGTTATTGAACGCAATGGTCGAAATACGCATATGTGTTGCCCTCCGCTTTTATTGTACGTGCATAAAAACAAGTTGCCAAATTAACCATTTTTAATTATACTGCTCTCACCTATGAAACCTACAGATATGACCACCTACCACAATACATTAACGCAAGCTCGCGCTCACCGTATCATTAAAACTAAACTGTCGTATTTTTTACGGCCGCATAACCTGACGATGATGCAGTGGGCGATCGTCGGGTCGCTCTATAAAGCCGGTGACACCGGCATGCGCGTATCGGACCTTGCAAGCCAGCTCGACACATCGCTGGCTTTTGTCACTACGACCTTAAATGTTCTCGAAGCAAAAGGTATTGTTGAACGCGCCAGCCATGCGCAGGACAACCGAGCAAAAGTGGTGCACCTCACCAACGATTTCACTCCTAAAGTTGAAGTAATAGAAAAAGAAATTGCCGAAAAGTTACGCGACTGGCTTGTGCCGGTGCTGGGGCGTGAACAACTCGACGTGTACTTGGCAGTGATACACAAAATTGCCAACGCAGAACAAAAGAGCGCGGCTTAGGCCGCGTCTTTTTTTTGCGGGTGTGGTACGGCTGGCAGAATCTGATGTTTAATTTCGCACAGTTTTACGTAGCCATCGGCAATAATGGTTTCGCCAAAACCCTGGTGGCGCGTGTGGAGCGGTTCGCCGGCTTTTATATCGACGGCATCTTTGAGCACGCCTGCACTGCGGAGGCTGTCGACCAAAAATTGGCGTTCAATGGAGGTGTCGCTCACAATACCGTGGTCAACTTGCAGGTTGCGCCAGCGCAAGCTTAGCCCGCGGTCCAAAATAGCCGCACCAACCCATATTTGGCGTTCGTCTTTTACGAAGCGCTTGAGGAGCTTACGCCAAAATCCCTGGTGCTCGTGGTCGTCTTGTAGGAGGGTCGTGCCAAGACGCCAGAAGCGTACATGGTGGCGATGGCGCGGGCTATTGCCGAGCGGTATCTGGAAGCCAAAATCTTGTTTGCGGCCAAAAACATAGTAATTGCCAAATGGCGCGTGGGGGTATGGCTTATTAAAAATGACAGAATATACCATGCGAAGAGACGGTTTGAGTGTTTTATTGTCAGCTTGAGTCCATCCTGCACGCTTCAGCGCGCGGAGTAAATCGCGCTCATTCCTGGCAACCAAGGCGACATTTATAGGGTCAACCGCCCAGCCATCTGCGGCAATTGTTCGCGTAGGCACGTGGTTTGGTTTATGCAGCGCTTGGTGAACTCGAGCGAGCGCAGGCAAACCGATGTAGGCAAGAAACCCATAAGTTGCAACAATTGCCAAGCCCCACGGTAGCTCGCTATCGACAAGCGGAAAAAATTTAAAAAAGGTAAACCAAGACAGGCTCAACACGAGAGTGAGCATGAGCAAACGTTTGCAAATAAGTAAAATATGCCGAGACATAATGCCATATTATAGCCTACGCGCCAGAAACACGATATGCTTAGGATACGCTTATGTTTGAAGATTTTGTATTAAAAGTCATAGCTGATTATTTAGTCATACCAATTATAGGGGTCGGTGGCCTTATGTTGCTGTTCGTTCCGGTTAAAACCCAGTATCTTTTGTGGGCAAAAGCAGTAATGACCGGCCTGACTGCATTATTATTCGCCAAGATTGCCGCTCAGTTTTACCAGGGAGTGCGGCCATTCGAGGCTTTAGGCGTTGAACCTGGCGCAGCATTTTTGCCCAATCCGGGGTTTCCGTCGGACCACGCGCTTTTGGTGTTTGTTGTGGTTTGTGTGGTGTGGGCGACCACTAAAAACAAATGGGTAAGTGCCATTCTGCTTGCCGCTGCAATTTTAGTGAGTACGGGGCGAGTGATTGCTTTGGTCCACACACCGCTCGATGTAGTGGGCGGGGCACTTTGCGCCATAATTGCCGCAATCTGTATATATGGCAGGCAATTTTTTACCGCACGCAAGCAAATCTGATACTATAAAGGCAGTCACTTGAGGGGAATTTATGCAACCGAACGACCAAATGCCACCACAACCACCAACGCCGCGCGCACCGCAAGCACCCACGCCACCGCCAATTGCGCCTATAAATCCGGCCATTGTTATTACTGCTCCCGCGCCGCTGGCCTATGTGCCCGCGACTCGCAATGAAGTTATAAAAGTTATTGTCCTGGGTTTGTTAGCGGGTCTTGCGGTGCCATTGCTTGCTCAGTTGGTCGCAAACTACGCCATTGACCCGATTTTTTGCCGCACAGGTGTGAACACCTTTAACATTTGTGCAAGTGGCGGCGTGGTTGCAAACCATGTGGCTGCAATTATTGTGGCCATGGTGGGCTTCCTTATTTTGACCCGCTGGGCGGTATATCGTGCTTTACTCTTGGTTGTCGCAGTTACTATTGCCATGTGGGGGCTCAAAAAATACGCCGATCCGCTCACCAGTGGTCCGTGGCTTGAATATTACCTGTTCTTCGCGCTGTTGCACGGCTTGGCGTTCGCCTTGTTTTACTGGTTGCTGCGCTTGCGTAATTTTATTATGAGTTTGATTCTGACCATTCTGGCGGTGATTGCAGCCTGCGTGGCAGTCGTTATGTAACGTAAGTTTAGGGGTGGTAATGGAAACGATAGTTATTGTTCTGCTTATTGTGGTGGCGGCCGGTTTGGGCGCTGTATTGTATGTGCTCATGCAAAAAGTGAATGCGCTCAAAGATAACACCACGGCGAGTCTACTCAAGCAGGATTTGCTCGCACTTAACGAAAACATGGGCACGCTGCGCGACGGCCTCAAAACGCATTTGACCGATCGGCTCGACCAGAACCAAGAAATGATGCGTTCGTCGATCATGAAGCAGTTTAGTGAAAGTACAAAACTTATTACTGATGTGACCGAGCGTCTGACCAAGCTCGACGAAACGAACCGCCGTGTGGTAGATGTTGCCGATGAGCTGAAGCTGCTGCAAAACGTGCTGCAAAATCCAAAGCAGCGCGGCGTCATTGGCGAGTATTACCTGCAAACGGTGCTCATGAATGTGTTGCCGCCCGAGCGATTCCAACTGCAATACAAGTTTAAAGACGGTGAAATTGTTGATGCCGTTATATTTTTAGACAAGAATAAAATTTTGCCTATCGACAGTAAATTCAGCCTCGAAAATTACAATCGCCTAGTTGAAGAAAAAGACAAAGCGCAGCGCGAAATTATTGCCAAAAACCTGCGGACCGACCTTAAAAACCGCATCGATGAAACCAGCAAATATATTCGTGAGGGCGAAGGCACTATGGACTTTGCCTTCATGTTTATTCCGAGTGAAGCCGTATATTATGACCTGCTCATTAACAAAGTCGGCACCGCGGGCACCAGTAGTCGTGACCTCATTGAATACGCCTTCCGCGACAAACATGTAATTATTGTGTCGCCAACGTCATTTATGGCATATTTGCAAACGGTTTTGCAGGGTTTGCGCAGCTTGCAAATTGAAGAACAAGCAAAAGAAATTCAAGTGCGCGTGGTGCAATTGAGCCAGCATTTGCAGGCATACGATACGTTTATGAATAAGCTTGGCTCTAGCCTCAGTACAACGGTGAATCATTTTAATACCGCACATAAAGAACTTAAAAAAGTCGATAAAGACGTGGTGAAAATTGCCAAAACAACACCGGTTATTGAGCCGACAATCGTTGATCGTCCGCATATGGAGTAGTTTTGCTGACCCCCACACCGCCCGAAGTGGGTGGCGTGGGGGTCATATAGCATCATCCGCAGATGTGCATCTCGGAGCGTTCCGCAGGGTTGACCTGCTGGCAGTTCCGGCTGACTACCACGGTTGCTGTTCCTGCTTCTGTGTCCACATCGTATACCGCGAAGCTGGCGAACAAGAACACGTCTGCTAGCCCTCCGCTCAGGCTGATCCCGCTTTTCACAGCCAATGGCGAGCCGGTGAACTCCTCGGCAATGCCGTTGAGTGCAGTGCGATCCTCTAGGTTGCTAGTGAAAAAGCCCATCACGCTGTTTTCGGCGACCTGCTCCATGCCATCCAGCGTGCCAAAGCCGATTGCGCGGAGTTGAGCTTGGGTGAGATGCGAGTACGGCATCATGCGTCGCACCATGTAGCCGTCGCTAACCGACAGCTGCACCATGGTCGCCTGCACATCGCCGCCCCACGGCGCAATGGCGAGTTGCGGTCGACCGGCCCCGAGCGTGATGAGTTTTGGCTCATCGGGCGCGTAGAACGGCTGCGAATATGCGGGAATGAACCAGCGTCGCTCGCCGCACATACAGCGCTGCTCGGATTTGCCGACCACGCGCTGCCACACGCCGCGCAGCAGATCTGCCGAATCGAGCGTGAAGCACAGTGGCCCGGGTAGCTCGTTCAGATTGCGCGCCCAGTAGTTGAGTGCAGGGTTTCTTACCGAAGGCTTCGGCGATACGGCATCCCGCCACATCGCCTCGGCTTCGCCTGAAATCCAGGGCATTGCGCCTCCTTGATTGGGAATGTGCTGTTCCACACTATAGCAAAAAAGTACCCTCAGAGGCGAGGGTACTTTTTATAAGCGAACGTCTAACTAGTCTTTGATTTCTTTTTGACCAGTCACGTCCCATTGCAATAGCTTGTACAACCACGCGCCAGCAATACCGCCAACGATTGGTGCAATTGCGAAGGCGAGGAAGGTCCAGATGTTGTTCATATGGTATGCGCTCATACCAACGGCAACTGCTGGGTTCAGAATAGCTGGCGAACCAAGTGAGGCAACAATCAGACCAACGAGCAGACCACCACCAACGATGAAGCCTGATTCGTGGCTATTCTTGCGGCCCATAACGGCAGCAGCAACGGCCAGACCAAAGATTAAAGCGCCAAGAGCTTCACCTAGTACGGGGCGCCATTGTTCGGTCAACTCAGGCACGCTGAATACGGCTGAAGCTTGACCGCTAAGGCTGTCGACAGGCGCGGCGTGTACGAATTGTGTGACCACAACCAGCGCAAGCATTGCCCCAACAATCTGCGCAACAATATACCCGGCAGCTTTAACTGCTGAAATTTGTTTTGTTGCCCACATTGCTACGGTGACGAGTGGGTTCAGGTGACCGCCGCTCAAACGGCTTAAGGCCATAACAAGTACCATAACCACTACGGCCGCAATAACGACGTTACCGCCACTGTTAAGCAGGGCTGCGGTCAGTACAAAAGTTCCGAACAGTTCGGCAACGAGTGAGCCTAAAACAAGCTCTGTGTTCATACCGGTGCGTGCTTTGCTGCTGCTTGCAACGCTCACGCGAGTAACGTGTGGTACCTCTGCTTCGACTGCCGGTTCGGCCTTAACGACTTTTGCAGCGGCTGGGCGCTTGGTCTTGTCTTTAGTGGTTGTTGATTTGGCTTTTGCCATAGGTAGAGGTCTCCTTTATTTGGCATGAGTATATCACGCCGAGCCTGAGAAGTGGTAGTAAGAGGAGTGAGTTTTCCACAGGCAACAAGACAAAAATGCAACAACTCCGAGCACCATGCATATGATAAACTGGAGTGCGTATGGCATTATTTGTAAACCAAAAAGATAGTCGCACCGAATTGCAACAAAAAGTAGCTGCAGATTTAGCTGATCGTCTTAAAAGTCGCGAACCTGCGCCGGGTAAAGCGCCCGATGTTGGCAACGGTATTCTTGAAGATTCGCAGGAAGCAACTGGCCGATCGCTCTTTTGGGTTGGCGTGGTCACTATGCTGGTTATTGCTCTGGTTGTGTTTGTACTCGTGGTGTTTAACGACCTCTAGCCCGTCACTTGCAAACAGGCTAGGAATTTTGCGCCTCAGCCGGTATAGTTAAAACGAATAGAGTACACCTATGAATCCATTTATTGCCCAGGCCTCAGAAGCACTCAAAAAAAAGTTTGAAACGCTCGAAGACAAGCGCGATATTTTAAAAGCGCCTGAACTTCGCGAGCTGTATGGCAAAATTAAAGATGTTTCGCCAGAAGAACGCCCGGCGTTTGGCCAGGCAGTAAACGACTTAAAAGAAGAAATTTTGGCTTTGGTGGCTGGTCACGAAGCTGCACAGGAAAGCGCTCATTTAGCGCCAATTGATGTGACGGCACCGTTCGATGTCAATAGTGCGCCGGCTGACCGCCCAAGTTTGTTGCCAACCGAACAGGGGAGCCGTCATCCACTGAGCATTGAACGCGAAGTTGTTGCCGAAATTTTTGCTCGCATGGGTTTTAATGTGATTGACTCGCGCCAGCTCGACGACGACTACCACATGTTCGGTGCGCTTAACTTCCCAGATGGCCACCCGGCTCGTGACGACTACGATACGTTTGTCACCGCTGAAGGCTTGATCGCGCCGGCTCACACCAGCACCATGCAAAACCGCGTGCTCAAAGATAGCAAACCGCCAATTCGCACTGTAGTTATTGGCCGCGTGTTCCGCAACGAAGACCTCGACGCCAAGCACGAGCACACCCTGCACCAAATTGAAGGTGTGTATGTGGATAAAAATATTAACGTCGGCCACCTGCTGGCAATTCTTAAGCAGTTCCTCGAGGCGTATTACCACAAAGCAGATCTCAAATTCCGCGTGCAGCCAGCGTATTTCCCGTTTGTGGAACCAGGTCTCGAATTTGCTGTGGGCTGCCCGTTCTGCGACCAAAAAGGCTGCGGCACCTGCAAATACGAAGGCTGGATTGAGTTGGTGGGCTGCGGCATGATTCACCCCAATGTACTACTCGAAGGCGGCATTGACCCCAAAGAATACAGCGGTTTTGCTTGGGGCTTCGGCCTTGATCGCCTGGTTATGATGAAGCACAACATCGAAGACATTCGTAACTTCCAAGCTGGTAAATTAGAATTTTTGAGGCAGTTCAAGTAATGAAAGTTTCACTCAACCTTATGAAATGGTACTCCGACGACGCGCAGTGGCAACTGCCGGTGGCGGAGCTTGCGAAAAAAATTGGTGCGCAGCTCGGTGCGGTCGAAGAAACAATCGACTTGAGCGGTAAATACACCGATGTTTTTGTTGCCGAAATTGTTGCCGCACAAGATCACCCGAGCGCCGACAAACTTGGCGTGTACCAATTGAACGTAGGCGCAGCCGCACCAGTGCAGGTACTCGCTGGCGATAAAACTTTGCAAGTAGGCGACAAAGTTGCCTGGATCAAACCTGGGGCAACTGTACCTGCAAGCTGGGGCACGGCTGAGCCGTTTGTGATTGGCGCCCGTGAAATGCGCGGCGAAGTCAGTAACGGTATGCTGGGCAGTGGCAAAGAACTCGACATTAACGATGACCACAGCCGTGTGCAAGTGCTCGACACCGACGCATCTGCCGGCACGCAGTTTGCCGACGCATATAATTTGGCGGGCGATGCGCTTATTGATATTGAAAACAAAATGTTTACGCACCGCCCCGATGGTTTTGGTCATCTTGGTGTTGCGCGCGAAATCGCTGGCATTCAGAATCTGCCGTTCACCAGCCCTGATTGGTATTCGCTCGACGCAACTCTGCCCGAAAGTGAAGTTGACCTCCCTATCACCATAAAAAATGAAATTCCAAAACATGTGCCGCGCTACGTGGCCATTACTCTCGATGGCGTGAAGGTTGCACCGAGTCCGCTGTGGCTGCAACTTGCCCTGCACAAGGTGGGTATTCGCCCTATCAACAACATTGTCGACATCACTAATTACATGATGATCCTCACAGGCCAGCCGCTGCACGCATTCGATTACGACAACATTGCCGGGCAGGCTATTGTGGTGCGCAAACCTCAGGCAGGCGAAAAGCTCGAGCTGCTCGATGGCCGCACGATTGAACCCAACAAAGATGCCATGCTTATTTGCGACGCCGAAAAGCCTATTGCGCTAGGCGGTATGATGGGCGGTGCAAACAGCGAAATTACCCAAAAAACCACGCGCATTGTGCTCGAAAGCGCCACATTCGATATGTTCACCATTCGCCGCAGCAGCATGTTTCATGGCGTGTTCACTGATGGCATGACCCGCTTCAGTAAGGGCCAAAGCCCGCTGCAAAATGTTGCCGTTGCCACGAAAGCAATTCAAGAAATTCAGCGATTAGCAGGCGGTCGTGTTGGCACGGCGATGGACGATTCACATGTAAAAGAAGCGGCTGAACGGGGGAGCGCGCACGCGCCCGTCGCTACAACCACCAGCTTTATTAACAGCCGCCTGGGCACTGCAATGAGCACTGCCGACATTGCCATTTTGCTCGGCAATGTTGAATGTCGCGTCGAAGAACATGGCGACGAATTAATCGTGACGCCACCATTTTGGCGCACCGATATTGAAAGCCCTGAAGACGTAGTAGAAGAAGTCGGCCGTTTGCACGGCTACGATAATGTACCAGTGAGCTTGCCCACCCGCGATACCAAAGCGGTTGAACTACCCCCGCTCGAGGAACTAAAGACGCGCATTCGCGAAATTTTAGCCCGCGGCGGCGCAAACGAACTGCAAACGTACACCTTTGTTCCGGCAAAATTGTTGCGCACTGTGGGTCAGGACCCGGCAAAAGCTTTTGCCATTCGTAACGCGCTCAGCCCTGAGCTTGAACACTACCGATTGAGCTTGACCCCTGGGTTGCTCGATAAAGTTCATGCAAATGTAAAGGCCGGATACAAAACATTTGGCTTGTTCGAAATGAACAAAATTCACATTAAAGATGAAGTTGCGCTCGATTGCGACGGCCTGCCGCGCGAATACCAAACCGTTGCGTTTGTATTCGCCAGTGACAGCAAATTACCGGGCGCAGCCTTTTACTACGCAAAAAAGTACCTCACGTACTTGCTTGCCGAGCTTGGCGTGCCATACCACGTTGCGCCGGCCGAACAAGCGCCAGGTTTTGAAGTTGGCCGCCAAGTATTTGCGCCCTTCGAGCCAAAGCGTGCCGCATATGTATATGTGGGCGAAGAAGATTTTGCCGGTTTTGTGGGCGAGTACCGCAGTGCCGTGGCTAAAAACTTAAAACTCCCCAAAACGGTAGCGGGTTTTGAAATTGACCTTGAACGCTTACTCAAACGCGCACGCGGCGTACAGTACCGGCCGCTACTCAAGTTCCCGGCAACCGACCAAGACGTGTGCTTAAAAGTGGCAAGAACGGTAACGTATGGGCAGCTTGAGCAACTTGTGCGTGACCATTTGCCAGCCGACGCCCGCTTGCGCGTGACGCTCAGCCCACTCGATGTTTACCAGCGCGAAGACGACGCTGAGCATACGCAAATTACCTTCCGTATTACTTTGCAGCACCACGATCGCACACTTACCACAAATGAAGTGAACGATTTGCTTGACGAAATGGTACAAAAAATCGACGCCGCAATTGGCGCCGAACGAATTTAGCATAACTGTGTGAAACTTCCATGACGGCCCGGGCGGTGTGCCCGGGCCGTCATGGTCATGCGGGAGTTCAGCCCTTGGCGTCGTCGTCCAGGACTTGACCCACCTCGTTCGCGACGATCTGGCCGATGACCCGCGCGTTTGCGGCCGCTGTGGCCACGCGCTTCGCGGCCAGGTAGTCGGCCGTCTCGGTCGCGAGCGCGTCGTACTTGGCCTGCAGCGCGTCGTGACGGCTCTTGAGCAGGGTGATGTACGCCACGAACTCGGACTGCGACGTGAAGGTTATGATGATCGCGCTCGCGATCACCGCGAAAACCACGCCCAGGAGAACGGTAGCGAGGATGCCCGCCTGGCCGCTTGTGCCTTCGATCAATGCTTCGCGGGCCGCAGCGAACATCAGGAAACTGAGCAGTATGATTACTACCAGCACCGTTGCAACGCCGAGCCGACTGGCGAGCGAGAGTGCCTCAGGCTGCTGGGGCTCCTCGGATTCCGGGGATGTCACTTTTGAAGTGCCTCCTCAAACTCACAATGCCCGCACCGGAGTGCGAGCGCACACGGACCACCCATAAAATGGGCGGTTTACGAATAATATATTAACAATAAAAATCAAATATGTCAAATAGTTCACAGAAGTCGGGGCACGACTCCGACGCCGTGCAGGCACCGGAGTCGTGCACTCTTTGTCTTGCAGCGCATCAAACCGGCATCAGGTCCACCAACGCTGCAGGCCCATGGAACTCGCGCCAGATGGGGAACAACGCGGCTGCGATGGCGGTAAGCGGTTCTCTGTGACTCATGAGCTTCGTGACGTCTGCGACGTCTGCTCTCGGGATTATAACCGCCTTGCGGCAGCAACCCCGCCACAGTTGCATACCAGGTAGCGGTGTGAACGGCAGTTGGTGGGTGTGGGCCTCGACGGTGTCACTGTGGATCAGCTCGAAGGGCCGGAGGCGGAACTGTGAATGTCGCTTGCTGTCTGGCGGAACGGTCGCGCTCCGGTGGCTGCGGTACACGAGCACTTGTTCGTAGCTGGGTGTGTACAGCGAGATCACCCGCTCACCAGCCGTGTAGCGGCTCATGCGTGACCTCGGATCGTGACTTGGTCCTTGCCAGTAGCTGCCTTCGATGATGACGTCGCTCACGTACACGGTGGTGTTGGCTTGCATGTCGACCGCGCCGAGGCTGCGGCCAGCCCACTTACGCAGGCCGTACCCACGCATCATAACGGCCAGTTCGGCCGCCGCTTGTGCTGGGTTTTTGCCGGTCAGCCGCTTGACGCGCCCATTCAGTTTGCGGGCACGCCCCGGCGTGATTTCGATTTTCTTAACCACAGATGGCCTCCAGGGGTCGTTCAAGACTGCGTTAGTATACTCTCTTAACCATTTTTATTCAAATCGGCGGCGTGGGGTATAATAGAACAAGTCAGTTAAACCGGAGGATCCAGTGGAAGTCAGTCACACCAAGAAATCGACACGTATTATTATTTGGGTTATTGCTATTGTTATGGCCGTTGGTTCGGTCGGTGCATATTTTTTGGTTATGTTACAAAATAACGACACTTCAGGCAGTAAGCAAACGCAAACTGATGCGAGCGCTACCGATAAACAAAAGGAGGCCCCTGTGGACCCGACCGCATACAAAGTTGATGGCAAAGTTGAAAAGCTCGAAATTACCGACCTTAAAGAAGGCGATGGCGCCGAAGCAAAGGCTGGCGACACGGTAAAAGTGCATTACAAAGGCACGCTTGCGACCACTGGCCAAAAGTTCGACAGCAGCTACGATTATGGTGAACCGGCCGAAATTAGCCTGAGCAAAGTTATTGTTGGCTGGCAAGAAGGTATTCCTGGCATGAAAGTCGGCGGCAAGCGCCGTTTAGTGATCCCTGCCGAAAAAGGCTATGGCGACCAAGCGCAAACGGGCATTCCTGCCAATTCAGACTTGGTATTCGAAGTAGAACTGCTTGGCGTGACTCCCGCCGCACAATAGCAAAAAACTACAACATATAGCGTATTGCATAAGCACTATGGCGCTATATATACTATAAAAAGTCTCTTGGAGGGGGAGGTGCGATGACAAAAACAATTACAATCTACACAACGACCACTTGCGCATACTGCGAGATGGTCAAAAAATGGCTCAGTTCTAAGGGCCTGACGTACAAAGTGGTGAACATGGACGAAGAAGCGCCAGAAGTTCGCCAAAGCGTCATAGAAATGAGTGGCGCAATGACTGTTCCGGTTACTATCGTCGAAGACGAAGCAGGCAACAAAGACTTAACGGTTGGCTGGAACCCGGCCAAATTGGGTGCGGCCGTCCGTGATATGGTGGCAGCGTAATGGCCGACCAAAAGGAAATGCATGATCTCGTTATTGTTGGCGCTGGTCCGTCGGCTCTTGCGGCTGCAGTATATACGACTCGCGAAGACCTGGACACCCTGCTTTTTGAAAAAGGGGTAATTGGCGGGCTCGCTGCGATTACCGACTGGATTGATAACTACCCAGGTTTTATAAAAGGAATTAGCGGTTTGGACTTGGCTGCGCAATTACAGGGTCAGGCGGAGCGTTTTGGCGCCGATATTCGGTTGGGTGAAGTCAGTAGTATTGTGGACGAAGGCACGGTAAAACGCCTCGAAACCACCGAGGGCACCTTGTGGGCTAAAGCAGTGCTGATTGCAACCGGCTCTGACTATAAAAAGCTCGGCATTCCCGGCGAAAAAGAGTTTTACGGTCGCGGCGTGCATTACTGCGCAACCTGTGATGGTGCATTTTACCGCGATAAAAAATTAGTTGTGGTAGGCGGCGGAAACTCGGCCGTGCAAGAAGCACTGTTTTTGCTGCGTTTTGCAACGCACATCGACATACTGGTGCGTAGCGAGGTTAAGGCGTCGGAAGTGCTCCAGCACGAACTCGACAAGCAGGTGCAAGCTGGTAAAATTACCGTACATCTCGGCGTTATTCCGAACGAAATCGCCGGCGAAGATAAAAAGCTCACCAAAGTTGTAGCTACAAAAGATGGCAAAACCGTTGAATACCCAACTGATGGTGTATTTGTGTTTATTGGCTTGTTCCCAAATACTGCATTCTTAAAAAACTCAGAAGTAAGGCTCGACGAACTTGGCTTTGTGCTCACCGATAAAAACTTGCAAACAAATCTACCCGGCGTATTTTGCAGTGGTGATGTTCGCAGTGGGGCGACCATGCAGATCGCAAGCGCTGTCGGCGAAGGCGCAACTGCTGCGCTTAAAATTCGTGAGTTCCTCGAAATGCAGGAACGTAACCACATTACGCCTGCGGGCGAGCTGGTATAACAAAAAGCGGCCGCGGGGCCGCTTTTTTTTAGTTTTTAAATTCCTGGAGCTTGTCTGGGCGGTCGGTGACCACACGGTCCACGCCTCGCGCGACAAGCCGGGCAGCGTCGCGCTTGGTGTTTACGGTGTAGGCATACACGGTAAGGCCGCGCACTTTTGCTTGTTCAATCGCTTTTTTAGGCAGACGTTTACGCCAAAAACCAACGGCGCTCAGGCGCAGGGCGCGCAGCTTTAAGAACTTATACGGCTTCGTTAAGTGTAGTAAACCAAGCGGTACGTGGTCGTTTAGTCGGTGAATTTCGCGCAGGCGTTCTGGCTTAAACGAAGACACTAAAAAACGGTCGTAATTTGCGCCAGCTTTTACCATGCGTTCAATGTGGTCGACCACAACTTCGGCACAGCCTTTGCTTTTAATTTCGACGTTGATCTTTGCCTTGTTGCCGGCCGCCATGAATGCTTCGGTAATGGTGGCAATCGGTTGGCCGCGCCACATTTTCGCCTTGGCAAGTTTAGCGTATTTAGTGCGGCTGATAATGCGCGGCCGCACGCTCACGCGCATTGTGTTGCCGTCGTGCGACAGCACAACTTTGCCGTCTTTTGTACGACGCACATCGAATTCAACCCAGTCAGCGCCCGCGTCGATGGCGGCTACGATGGCAGCCTTAGTATTCATAGGCGCGAGTCCTCGCGCGCCACGGTGTCCAATAATTTGCATAAATAGTTACGATCATTATACCGCGAAGTCGTTTCTCGAGCGAGAGGTGTCCATCGCGCTAGCTAGTGGCTAAATATAGTCCTATTTTTGCCAAAGTCAAGCTGTGGTACACTGGTGGGCGTAAATAAGGACTAAAATGGCTGATTTTAACCAAGTGCTGACCCCAGGTAACATCGATGACGGCGTGCTCAACACCGTTGTAGAAATCTCAGAAGGCTCGTTCCTTAAAATTGAATGGGACCGCGAGCGCGCTGCATTCATGCTTGACCGCGTGGAACCAAATATTTTTGTAAAACCAACAAATTATGGGTTTATTCCGCAAACGCTCGACGAAGACGGCGATGAACTTGACACGCTCGTGGTGTGCGCTGAGCCAATTCCAACCGGCGTGTGGCTTGAAGCCAAGATTATTGGGGTGATGAACTTTGAAGACGACGGCGAAATGGACCACAAAATTGTGGTGGTTCCTGCCGATGACCGCAACACCGGCGACAACATAAATACCCTTGAAGACTTGGGTGATCGCTGGAAGCAAAAAGTGGAATTCCACTTTAATCACTACAAAGACCTTAAAAAGCCGGGCACAACCACGGTACAGGGCTGGGGCGATGCCGAAGCCGCCAAGGTAATTATTAAAGATTGTATTGAGCGCTACAACAACAAATAAGGTGTTACGCAAAACAAAAAACCGTCCGGTGAGGGCGGTTTTTTGATGTCGTGCGGGCGACGGGAGCGCGTGAAGCTGCTCCCGTCGCCTAGTGCGTCAGGCGGTGTGCGCTATCAGGTGCGCCACCGCGTCGCGGATGGAGATGGGGAGTGCGCCGAAGGAGCCCGGCGTGTCGTGCGCGATGGCCAGAATTTCTTCCGCGCCTTCGAGGTATACCTTGGGGATGGCTCTCCATTTGCTACGGGCGACATCCAGCCACAGCACCACGAGGTGGGCAGTGGCATCGGACTCATCGGGGTTTCTGTGGAGGTGCACCTCGATACCGGCGTACGTCCCGGCTGGCGAGCCGTCGTACAGTTCGTCGGCGCTGAACACCTCGGTCCCGGTGTAGTATGCGGAGACGTTTTGGCCGCTGACCTCGCTTTCCCCGAGATAACGCGGGTCGTCTTCATCTTTCACGTCCTGCAGTAGGTCCTCGTTGAGAAGCTTGAGGAAACGGGTCGTACGCATGGCGTCGGGGCAGGTGAAGCCCTTGCTCACCCTCAGCAGTTCGCCGATTCCCTGTTGCAAGATGACCTGTTCGAGCAACTGGTCGAGTCCGGTCAAGCAGGCGGTGGGTACGCGGGTGATCTTCATGAATGCCTCCGGTCAGTCGAGCTGGTTGACGATGAGGTCTTGGAGTACGTTGAGCGCCCATTCCTGGCTGTCGGCCCGCGGGCCGGCCACGATGGCCTTCACGAGCCAGTCGTCACCTTGCTGCGTCATGATGACGTAGCGAACCTCAGCGACTGCGTCGCGCCCTCTCATGACCTCACGGAAGATGACGGCGACGCTGTACTCGCGTGGAAACACGAAGAAGCCGCGGACGAACAGCGGGTCGCTGCCGTCGGGCAACCCGAGGACGCTGAACTGCAGCCCGGTGGGGTCTGACCCTGCGTCGGACGCGGGGTTCAGCAGTCTGGTGATTGCCGTTTCGCGCTCCGGGAACGTCCCGGAAGTGCTGATGACGTGATAGCCCTCGAACGGGTGGCTTGCGTCACGATTTTTCTCGGACAAGGTAGTTCACCTCCATGCGCATGAGTCGGTCTCTGCGCGAAATATATAATACAATGATTAAAAATACACGTCAATTTACCCAAATAAAAAACACCTCAGTATGAGGTAGGTGCGGCGGGGAATCGCTTCCCCGCCGCGTCGATGTTGGCTAACGGCCGCTTGCGGGCGCACCAGAGCCGGGGGCGCGTAATGGCCAGGTTTGCTCGCACAACCGCACTAGGCGCGGCCGCGCATCTTGGTCGGAGTCGTCCTTAGGGCCGGCGAGAATGCCGAGCGTGATCCAGCGAGTGCCTCGCTTTCGCATGATGGCATACCGGCTGACTGGGCTGCCATCATGCGGCTTCCGCTCACGCAGTATTACCGTGGTTCTGTCGAGGATCACACCGAGCGGACGGACCTCGAGTGGGTCCGTCTGCGCATCGGGGAAGTCCCCGACCTTGTAGTGTGCGTTGTCAGGGCTCCCTCCCGGGCTGTCGACGGTGAGCGTGGCTTCTGCGGCGTCACCTCCCTGAACGACAGTCCCGTAGCTGCAGTAAACGTAGTAGCCCGGATGCGTTTCTACGAAGCGCCTGGCTGGTATTGGTGCTCCCACGCGTTTACCTCCATCAATAAGGGGCGTCTCACGATTGCGCTAATCATATAATATGTAAGATTAATCATCAACACTTTGCATATCTATCAGCATTTACTACAATAAAAACAAATAGCTAACGCTTTATTAATGAGTGGGGGTAAATAATACCATGAAGACGCGCATTGCCATTAATGGATTCGGCCGCATTGGGCGGTCAGCTTTTAAGATTGCTTTTGAGCGCCCCGACATTGAAATTGTGGCAATCAACGATTTAACAGATACGAAAACGCTTGCGCACTTGTTGAAGCACGACACATCGTACGGCACGTATCAGCACGAAGTGTCAGCGGGCGAAGGTACGATTACCGTAAAAGGCCACGAGATTAAAGTGCTTGCCGAAAAAGACCCTGCTGCATTGCCGTGGGGCGTGCACAATATTGATGTAGTAATTGAATCAACAGGTTTCTTTACCAAGCACGATCAATTACAACTGCACATTCAAGCGGGCGCGCGCCGTGTTGTGCTGAGCGCTCCCGAAAAAGACGATACGCACGGTGACACAATTGTGATTGGCGTAAACGAGCAAGACTTAAAAGCCGACCACCAAATTGTGAGCAACGCAAGCTGCACCACAAACTGTATTACTCCGGTGGCCGCGGTGATCGAAAGCAACTTTGGCATTGAAAAAGCCATGATGAGTACAGTACACAGCTACACTGCCAGCCAGCGCTTGCAGGATGCTCCGGCAAAAGATTTGCGCGAAGCTCGTGCGGCAGCCGAAAACATTGTGCCCACTACCACTGGCGCCAGCATTGCGGCTGCAAAAGCACTGCCAGCTTTGGCGGGTATCTTTGGCGGGCTAAGCATTCGCGTTCCTACCCCAGTAGTGAGTCTTGCGGACTTTACGTTTGTGACTAAAAAAGATGTCACCGTGGAAGAAGTAAATGAGGTGTTTAAAAAGGCTGCAAAGTCGGCGTACTACCAGGGTATTTTGGACGTCACCGAAGACGAATTGGTGAGCAGCGACTTTAAGGGCAATAGCCATTCAGCAATTGTAGACGCCAAACTGACCGCTGTTGTTGGCGGTAACTTGCTCAAAGTTATTGCCTGGTACGACAACGAATGGGGTTACAGTAACCGTTTAGTCGAGCTTGCTGCCGACATGGGTAAGCAGTTGCAAAAATAGTATGAAAGTTTTCATTGGTGCAGATCACGGCGGGTATTACCTCAAAGAAAAAATAGAGGCTCACTTAGTAAAGGCTGGCCACAATGTTGAAGACGTGGGCGACAAAGTGCTAGACCCGCACGATGACTACCCACAGTTTGCTTTTGCAGCTACCACAAAGGTGCTGGGCAGCGAAGACAAAGACCCTCGAGCAATCATTATTTGCAAAGGTGGCCAGGGCGTAGCGATTGCCGCAAACCGCATGCGAGGCATTCGCGCCGTGGTCATAGATAATGTAGAAGAAGCTAAAATGGCCCGCAACGACAATAATAGTAATGTGCTGTGTTTGCCGGCGCGTACGCTCGAAGATGACGAGGCGAAAACCTTCGACATCGTTGACACCTGGCTGAAAACGCCGTTTTCTGGTGCCGAGCGGCACGTGCGACGCCTGCGCGAAATTGAGGAAATTTACGGATGAAAACTGTCGCTCCCTGTGTGACCGCACCTGATGCGCATGCCTACCGCGAACAAATGGCTCGTATAGCGCCATTTGCCAGCCGCATTCATATTGACTTTTCAGATGGTGAACTCGCGCCCGTGAAGCTGATAAACCCCATTCAGGCGTATTGGCCAGAGGGTAAGCTTGCTGACTTGCATCTTATGCTCAAACGCCCGGCTGAACACCTCGAAACGGTAATTAGTTTGCAGCCAAACTTGGTTATCATTCATGCAGAAGCCGAGGGTGACCTGCTTGGCATGATGCGCCAGCTACGTTCAATGAATATTAAAACAGGTGTGGCATTGTTGCAGGGTACTGAACCTGAAACAGCGCATAATTTGATTGCCGATGCCGACCACGTGCTCATTTTTAGCGGTGACCTGGGGCATTTTGGTGGTACGGCCGATCTGACACTTCTTAAAAAAGTCGGGCAAATTCGAGCAATCAGTGCAAATGTAGAAATCGGCTGGGACGGCGGCGTTGGTCCTGATAACATTGCACAACTGTCGTTGGGCGGTGTAGAAGTGTTTAACGCTGGCGGAGCAATTCAACAAGCTCCCGATCCGCAAGAAGCTTATGCTACACTAGTAAAGAACATACCAAACGAGCTTTCAATATGATGCAACTCACGTTACCACAACTGGAACAAAAGGCAAACGACATCCGTATGGATATTATTAGGATGCTCGAACACGCGGGCAGCGGGCATTCGGCCGGACCTCTGGGTTTGAGCGACATTTTTGCCGCTTTGTACTTCCATGTTTTAAAGCACGACCCTAAAAATCCAGATTGGGAAGAGCGCGACATTCTTATTTTGAGTAACGGCCACTGCACCCCAGTGCGTTACGCGGCAATGGCAGAGGCGGGGTATTTCCCCAAAGAAGAGCTCATGACGCTTCGCCAGTTTGGGAGCCGCTTACAGGGGCACCCTGAACGCACTCGTTTACCTGGTCTTGAAACAACTTCGGGACCTCTGGGTTCTGGTCTGAGCCAGGCCGCAGGTATGGCAAAAGCGCTGCAAATTGACCAAAATCACACGCGGTGGGTATATTGCATTACTGGCGACGGCGAGCTGGACGAGGGAAATATTTGGGAAGCTGCAATGTTTGTGGCGAAAGAAAATCTACATAACCTTATTGTTATTGTTGATCGCAATAATATTCAAATTGATGGTCCGACCGAGCAAGTTATGCCGCTCGAAACCTTGCGCGAAAAATGGGAAGCCTTTGGCTGGCATGTGCAAGAAATCGACGGCCACAATGTAGAAAGCGTGATTGATGCGTGTAGCATGGCGCGCGCCACCGTGGAAAAACCAAGCCTTATAATAGCCCACACTATTCCCGGCAAGGGTGTGCCATTTATGGAGTATGACTACCACTGGCACGGCGCACCACCAAATTCTGATCAGGCTAAAGAAGCGCTCAAGAAACTACGGACACTGAACGGCAAAATTAGGAGCGAACACGAATGAGCCATCTTGCGCCCCACATCGGAACAGACGACATTAAAATGGAACCAACTCGTGCCGGTTTTGGCCGTGGTTTGCTCGAAGCGGGCAAGCGCAACGAACAGGTCGTAGGTTTATGCGCCGACTTGACTGAATCGACGCGCATGATCGAATTCGCTCAGGCGTTTCCGAACCGTTACGTTGAAATTGGTGTAGCTGAACAAAACATGGTAACTGTTGCCAGTGGCATGGCCGCCATGGGCAAGGTGCCATTTGCCAGCAGCTACGCGGCGTTTGCGCCGGGCCGTTGCTGGGAACAGATTCGCACGACTATTTGTTTAAATGATCGACCGGTAAAAATTGTCGGTTCACACGCGGGTATTAGTGTTGGTCCCGATGGTGCCACGCACCAAATGCTTGAAGACATTGCGCTTATGCGAGCACTGCCAAACATGGTGGTTGTGGTTCCGGGCGATAGTCTCGAGGCCGAAAAAGCCACTCTTGCCCTTGCCGAGAACAATAAGCCGAGCTACTTGCGCCTCGCGCGTGAAAAAACTGCTATTTTTACCACGCCGAGCGCTCCGTTCGAGATTGGCAAAGCGTATGTGCTGCACGAGGGGACAGATGTTTCAATTATGGCCACTGGAGTCATGACGTATCAGGCGCTTGTTGCTGCGCAACTGCTGGCACACCGAGGGATTCACGCCGAAGTCGTGCATGTGCCAACGGTAAAGCCACTCGATGCCGACACGATTATTGCCAGCGCCAAAAAATGTGGCCGCGTTATTACTGTTGAAGAAGCGCAAGCGGCCGCTGGTTTTGGGAGCGCTGTCAATGAACTTCTCAGCGAAACATGGCCGATGCCGGTACACCGTATGGGTATGCAGGACCGCTTTGGTGAGTCCGGCAAGCCCGAGGAACTCTTGCGACACTTTGGCCTCGACGCTCCGCATATTGCCGCGCAAGCCCAGGACTGGGTGTCGCGCATGCCACAATACCACCGCTAAATAAGGATCCGCTCATGATGCCACAACAAAATGACCCGCTGTACGAAGAGCCAACGCGTCCGCTTGGTGTAGTGAAAGATCCTGCTCGTTCACGGAGAAGTCTGGCAATCGCCATGGTATTTGCAGTGTTATTCCTTATTATTGCCGTTGGGATTATTGTGTGGTTGTTCGTAATGCCGCGGAACCCCGTGGTAACCGGAAGTCAGGCGACCGAGGACGTGCGCGACGTTAAAAATGTCACCCTCGTTGCTCCAGCAGACCTGCCGGCAAATTATGCTAAGACTGAGCAAAGCACCAACGACCAAACCCGCACGTACTATTACGACGATGCGACAAACTGCGGATTTACCGTGGGTGTGGCCGCAGCAAACAACGGTAAGACAGCCAAAGAGACGGCAACTGCGACTATTACCTCCGCACAAGCGCAGGGTATTACTGTGGCTGGCCAAAGTGATGGTAGTAATTTTGAATTGTACGACGCAGACGACGCCGACACAACGTACGAATTCGGTTCGGTGACCCTCGATCAGGACGTAAAAGTTGATGGCGTGGCATTTACTCAGCAAAACAATGTGATTGTGTACAAACAATTTGGTAATAAAATTGCCGTGCTTAGTTACGCATGTAAGGCTGAAACCTGGACGAGCAAAAAAGTTGAACTCGCAACGCTGGTTAGTAAATTTACGGTAAAAACAGAACGGTAAGGAGAATCAGGTGGGCCTAACAATCCGTGAAATCAGAGACAACTGCATTCGCGCGCATCATTTAATGCAGCGGAGCCGCCAGCAGCATTTTGCCGTTGGCGCGTTTAACATAGATAACCAAGAAACGCTTATTGCAGTGTGCCGCGCGGCGCAGGCAAAGCAGGCGCCAGTGTTAATAGAGGTGAGTCACGGCGAAGTTGAGGCGCTGGGCCTTGAGAATATTCGCGACATGGTAGATAACTACAAGGCTGAATACGGCCTTGAGATGTTTATTAATCTTGACCACAGCCCAAGTGTTGAAGCAGCAAAACGTGCCATCGACACTGGTTTTGAGTTCATTCATATTGATGTGAGTCAGGCTGAGCACGATGCCACCGATGAAAAAATTATCGCAGACACAAAAGCCGTGGTGGAATATGCGAAATTTACTGGTGCTCTAGTGGAAAGCGAACCGCATTATTTTGGTGGTAGTTCAAATTTGCACACCGAAGCCATCGATTACGAGGAGATTAAAAAAACATTCAGCACCCCTGAACACGCAAAAGCCTTTGTAGATGCAACGGGTATTGATACATTTGCGGCCGCAATCGGCAACCTGCACGGTAAATATCCGGTCCCAAAAGAACTTGACCTTGAATTGTTGCAAAAAATTCGCAATGCAATTGACTGCCAAATTAGTTTGCACGGCGGGAGCGGCACCCCTGGCCATTATTTTAAAGAAGCAGCTCGTATTGGGGTGAGTAAAATTAATATTAACTCTGACATGCGTTTTGTGTTCCGCGAAACGTTGGTGAAGGTGTTGCAAGACAACCCAGACGAATATGCTGTGGTGAAGTTAATGCCAACCGTGTACGAAGCAGTGCAAAAAGTTGTTGAAGAAAAGATTGATACTTTTGGGTCTGCCGGAAAGGCGGTCGTGTAGCGTGGTCCAGCAGTTAAAAATGCTGGCAATCGGTTCGGCGACGCAAGATGTTTTTTTAGTAGGCGGTAATATTTTTAAACCCCACGAAGAAAAGGGTATTGACTACGCTTTTGTGCCATTGGGCGAAAAACTTGAGCTCGAAAAAGTAGTCTTTACTACTGGTGGCGACGCCATGAATGCGGCAACCACATTCGCACGCCAAGGTTTGCACAGTCAATTTATGGGCATTATGGGAACCGACGCGGCAGGTGAAGCAGTGCTGCGTGTGTTCGACGAAGAGGGAATTGATACCCATTATCTACACCAAGACGACCGTTACATAACCAACTACAGCACTATTTTGCTAGCACCAAGCGGGGAGCGCACTATTTTGGTGTATCACGGTTCAAAATTGCGCGCCGATGGTTCTGACATTGACCTGAGCGCAATTGAACATGTTGATTGGCTGTATATTTCGTCGGTCGCCTCAATGACGCTACTCGACACTATTTTGCGCAAAGCAAAAAAACACGGAGTGAAGGTGGCGTTTAACCCGTCGGCACGCGAGCTCGCACAGGCAGATAAACTCCGTCCGTTACTTGAAGATGTAACCATACTGCTTACCAACAAGCAGGAAATGCAAAAAATTGTTGAAGGCAAAAGTATGGATGAGCTGATTCGCCATGCTGCACATTTAGTGCAATATGCTGTAATTTCTGACGGCCCACGGGGAGTAGTTGCAACTGATGGTGTAAAAGTTGTTACCGCTGGCATGTACGACGATGTAAAAGTCATTGACCGGCTTGGAGCTGGTGATGCGTTTGGGTCCGGGTTTGTGACTATGCTCGCAAAAGGTAAGTCACTCGAAGAAGCAGTGGTATTTGCGAGTGCAAACTCAACATCAGTGGTCCAGCACATTGGTGCCAAGGCAGGTATTTTACACAAAAACGCCCGTTTGCACGATATGCCCCTCACCTCAACTGATTTGTAATCTATCTTTCGTCCTTTCGGACTCATACCCGGAGAGGTATGAGCATCTTTGTTCAGTTTGATTGCTGCGAGCAGCATCATCTTCGCTCAGAAACTCATCAGCTTAGCTGCACAGCTAAGGAGATAGATCGAGGGCTGGGATCCGGGTGTTGTCGGCCCCGGATCCCCTGTGGTAATTTCTGACGACCACAGTGCTCTCTAGTCCTTACGCGGACTCACGCCTCTGCTCCAACACTTCCCTATGTGCTACCGTGGGACGGGTGGGAAGGTTGGTGGCTGTCGGCCCGAGGCAGGCCATCTTATTATTGCGAGAAAACCGTAGTGAGAAACCGTCAAAGCTCCTCTAACTGCGGCTGCACTCCTATGTCGGCGAGATAGAGCGTTGGGATACGCTCGTAGGAGTGCCGGTTGTTGCGGGCCGTTCTCGCACCCATGAGTGGCGGCTCCCGGTCTGTGGCGACGTTCCAGAACACGGGATTAGCGCCAATCTCTCAATTTTGTGGCAGCACGCGTGGGGCAGGGCCAGGCCCCGTACGCACCATCGAGAGATCGTTACCTGTGTGGCTTGGCAGCCACGCCGCCATGAACAACGTAAAGGTCCTTCCGGGCAGTCACGCAGCCCGACTTACCCCCACCCCCCAGTGATGATAGCCGGAATACGTTTGCGACTGTCCGGAGGACTTGGCCGAAGTATAGCGCGCGTTGGTTTGCGCGTCAAATGGCACATAAATTAATACGCTTATGGTACGATAAAAGCAATATGTCATTCTTACGTGATCTCCTCAATGCACAAGAGCCGCTGTTCGACGAAAGCCTGAAACAACTGGAAGCCGCCAGTCATAACCCCGGCGCTGATGCACAATTAGCGGGTGAAATTCACGTTCGCGCAGCAAAAGCCATGCGCGCTCTCGGCCTAGACGAAGCAGACACGACCGGCCCAGAACTGTACCATGCGCTCATGGCGCAAGTAAAAAAGCACGACGAACACCTGGCCAAAAGCATTGGCGGCAACTACGATATGAACGTGACACAACTGCTGCCGCTTATGCGCGATGCTGCGGCAAAAGTAAAAGTGCCTCGCGAGGCCTGGGTGCTTAAGAAGAGCGTTGCTAAAGAGATGCTGCGCGCTCTGCCGCCACAAAATATTATGAAGATTCTTGGCTATCGCTCAGTCGATAGTATGCTCAAGCGCGAAAACTTGGCCGAAATTTATGGCGCGCTGCGGTTTGCCGAAACACCAGACTGGTTGAATGCATTTAACGAGACTTACAAAAAGCTCACGCCCAGCGATTTTGAAACTCGCACGATTGAGGTGGTTATTATGCCGCGCGACCGCTGGGGCGACATTGCCGAGCACTTCGTAGAGAAAAAACGCCACAATATTACTCACCTTAAAGAACTTGGCGTGATTCTCATGCTGCCGGTAAAAGCCGACAAACTGCCCGGTATTACCATTTGGGCGATGTCTCTGCTTTTCCATTATACAAACGAAATTCGGCTGTATAGTTCGTTCTTTAAACTACAACAAGTTAAAAAGAATTTTGGCGATATTGTGGTGAACACGCTCATTGCCGACCCCGATTTAGGCCCGATCATGGCGGGCAATCATGTACATTGGCGGGTGATTCAGCGATATTTTGGCAAACTCGAAAAAGAATCGCACCCCGAAATTTTTGAACCGCACGTGCAGCCCGAAGACTTGCATTGGCGTCATGCGGAATCGGTGTTGTACGACATTGACCCCGAACTGGAGTTTTGGAAGGACCTGGACTATGTTGCGCTCATGCACGACGGCCGCCCAACCACCTTTAATATGATGGACGTTGCCGCGAGTTATTGTAATAAAACACCTTACAAAGAACGTACCATTTACCACTTCAGGGAAAGCCTATGGAACGAAATTTTTATGCGCTATATGGGGCAAAAAACGCTTGAAGAGCAAATTCTGCAGCAGCTTGATAACGACATGATTGCGCCCGAGCGCCTGATGAGAAGGGGGAAATAATGAGTAGATACCAAATTTGCGTATCCGGCGCGCACGCCGGCGAAACAGTGGAAGCCTCGCATTTGCTGGCTTACGCCGTAGGTGCGGCAATTGCTAAAAGCGGCCACACATTAACCACTGGCGCAACCATTGGGCTGCCACAATATGCTGCACGAGGCGCCAAAGACAACAACGGGCTTTCGATTGGGTTTTCGCCCGCATCAAGCTACCGCGAACATGTTAAGGCGTATAGGTTGCCGGTGCAGGAGTTCGATTATATTAACTTCACCAACATGGACTACGTTGGCCGCGATGTGTACTTGGTGCGCTGTAGCGACGCTGTGATTAACATTGGCGGCAGCATTGGTAGTTTGCACGAATTCTCGACCGCAATTGAAAGCCATAAATTTTGCGCAGTGCTACTGGGGAGCGGCGGTCTGGCCGATTTTATTCCCACCATTTTAGAACGACTACGCGTTGATCAGAAGGTCGACGTTATTTACGACACCGACCCTGACCGTTTAGTGAAACAGGTGATTGACCGTCTCGATCAAAAATATGCTGATATTAAAGACGAAATATTTACGGCGAATCCGCGCGTGTCAAAACATGCGGGATAGTTGCGGGCGGCTTATACACCGCCCGCAACCAGTTTGTCCTCGCTAACAGGGAAGTTTGCCGGCTGCCGCGAGCGCTTTCTCGACGACTTCGGCCCGCGGACTCGGACCGCTCAGGTCCCTGTTGAGCTTGTCTGACAGATCGCTGAGGACCCGATCGCCGACGCGCATGATCTTGTACGAGTCTTCCATCCAGAGCGCCACCTCGATCGGGCAGATGCCCGGAAAGGTGATGATGGCGTCGGTCTTGCTCGGATTCAGTCTGAATTCCTTCGGGCTGTAACCAGCCTCGATCAGGATGTCATCGAGTGACTTGTCCATGCTGGACGCTGTCGGTGCCGGGGTGGTTGCGACCGGCTGGTCGGCGTCGTTTTCCGATGGCTTGTCGCAGGCACTAACCGCGAGGGTCATAGCCGCCACGACTGCGAGGAACTTACGCACAAAAACCTCCGTTATTTGGGGACTTGTCAAGTATATGGAATGGTCAGGCAAAGGTCAATATTGTTTTGTTTGTAAATAAAAAAGCCACACTTTTTATGTGTGGGGTGAGCGGTGGGGTCCGGCCGAAGACCCCACCGCTCGAGAAACAAGCCTTGTCTACAGGTGGTTGAATTCCTGCAACGCAGCGCGGTGCGTCGGGTTCGGCTCCCCGAGCGGGCCGGTCACCGGCGTGTCGCCCCAGCTCAGGATGTAGAACTGGGATTCATCACCGGGCAGGAGGTGCAGCCTCGCCACTCTGCTCCCGATCGGGAACAGCAGGTACGGTCCCTCGTTGGGGTCGGTGCCAATGTGGAGGTTTTTGTCCCAGATCGGCCACCCGTATTGGGCGACCATCTGCATCAACGAAAACTCACTGCGCGACGGCTGGCGGTCGTCGGTGGGTACCGCTTCGCGCAGGCTGTAGAGCAGCGGAGTCCGGTCGTCGTCCGTGCCGATGTTGAACCACCGTCCAGACGCGCCGACCAGGTAACTGCGCCACGCTCGGGCGGCCAGAACGGCCAGGCCGGTAATGCCGAGAGCGCAGCCCACCACTTTGATGGTGCGATTCACTAGGTACCTCGATCTTGATAGGGGATGTTTCCGCATACTATGACAACACATATATGTATATAGATCAACTTTGGTATACTAAAAGCAATGCCTAACTTTAAACTTGTTACCCCGTACGAACCCACCGGCGACCAACCTGCTGCGATTGAAAAATTAGTCGCGGGGCTTGAGCGCGGCCAAAAAGAACAAACACTTTTGGGTGTGACTGGTTCGGGTAAAACATTCACCATGGCCAACATTGTGGCACAGCGTCAAGTTCCCACGCTTGTTTTGTGCCATAACAAAACATTGGCCGCGCAGCTGTATGGCGAGTTTAAACAGTTCTTCCCGGAGGCCGAAGTTCACTATTTTGTGAGCTACTTCGATTACTACCAGCCAGAGGCGTACATTGCCAGTAGCGACGTGTACATCGAAAAAGACAGCAAAATTAACGAAGAAATCGACCGTTTGCGCCACGCCGCAACGAGCGCATTGCTCACACGTCGCGATGTATTAATTGTGGCCAGCGTGAGCTGCATTTACGGCATTGGTTCAGTCGAAGATTACGGCGCCATGGCCATTACCGTTAAAAAAGGCGAGCGCCGCCAGCAAGATAAGTTTTTGCGCTGGCTGAGCGACATTCAATACCAGCGCAACGATATTGACTTCCACCGCAGCACCTTCCGCGTGCGTGGCGATGTGGTTGATGTATACCCTGCGGGTTCTGAAACCGCTTACCGCATTGAATTCTTTGGCGATGAAGTTGACCGTATGACCCGCATTGACCCGCTGACCGGTGAAATTATAAAAGAAATGGACGAAGTGACGATCTTCCCTGGGTCGCACTATGTAACGCCGCGCGAAAAATTAAATGTGGCGATCGATAAAATCCGTAAAGAATCCGAAGACCGCGTAAAATATTTTGAGAGTCAGAACAAACTGATTGAAGCGCAGCGTTTGGGTCAGCGCACTAAGTTCGATCTTGAAATGCTTGAAGAAACTGGTTTTGTAAAAGGTATCGAAAACTACAGTCGCTATCTTACGAATCGCCAGCCGGGCGAGCAACCAGCGACGCTCATGGATTACTTCCCCGATGATTTTTTGCTGTTTGTGGATGAAAGCCATATGACATTGCCACAGGTTCGCGGCATGTACAACGGCGACCGCGCGCGCAAAGAAATTTTGGTAGATTATGGGTTCCGTTTGCCAAGTGCGCTCGATAACCGCCCGCTCACGTTTACTGAATTTGAGCGCCATATTAACAAGGCAATTTATGTGAGCGCGACGCCCGCAGAGTACGAGCTGACTCACGGCGGTGAGCCAGTGCAGCAAATTATTCGCCCAACCGGCTTGCTTGACCCACCGATTGAAATTCGCCCGATCAGTGGCCAAATTGACGATTTAATTGCCGAAATTAAAGAGACGACCGCTAAAAACCAGCGTGTGCTCGTGACTACGCTCACCAAGCGCATGGCCGAAGATTTAACCGAGTATTTAACCGACACTGGCATTAAAACGGCATACTTGCACAGCGATGTTGATACGCTCGACCGCACCGATATTCTGCGTGATTTGCGCCTTGGCGTGTACGACGTGCTCGTGGGCATTAACTTGCTCCGCGAAGGTTTGGACCTGCCCGAGGTAAGTTTAGTCGCCATTATGGACGCCGACAAAGAAGGCTTTTTGCGCTCGGCACCGGCGCTGATTCAGACCGTTGGCCGTGCCGCCCGCCACGAACAGGGCCACGTTATTATGTACGCCGACAACATTACCAAAAGCATGCAGTTTGCCATGGACGAAACAACGCGTCGCCGTAAAATTCAGGAAGCCTACAACACTGAGCACGGCATTACGCCAACTGGGGTAAACAAGGGTATCGACGAAGGCTTGCGCGCGATTATTCCAAAAGAAGCCGAGACGGTGAAGCGCGACATGAATAAGATTCCCAAAGAAGAATACGGGCGGGTTATTGCTGACCTCACCGCCGAAATGGACCTGGCGAGCGCCAATTTGCAATTTGAGACCGCGGCCGAGCTGCGTGATTTAATTACCGAACTCAAAAAGAAGCAGTAGTGCCTAAGCACCACTAAAGTGCTGGTTTTAAAATGCGCCAAACTATGGTATAAATACCCTGCCAGATCCCCTAGAATGAGGAGGCTCGATGAGCACTGGCATTCCCAACGGTATGGCAGTGGTACACCCGGATACGGGTAAGACCATCGACAACAACGGCGTGGTCGTGGTCCGCAACGCCAGAATGCTGGAGGAGTCGCAGCCACACGCCGGCAAGGGTGCGATCGGGATTATCTCCCGACGTGCGCTCGTTCTCGGCGACACCACCGGCCCGCTCACGCAGGTCAAGCTCGACACCTGGAAGGGCGTGGGCGTGCCCGACACCGATCCCGATCCGGCCATGGCGGCCGGTCTGGATCAAGGCGGGTCGTTCGACCTGCACGATCATGCGGGCGACGCGCCTATGGGCGAGTTGTTCATCATCGTCAGCGGTTCGGCGCACTTCCGGTACCTGGTGCCGGGCGGCCCCCAGCAGGAGGTCACCCTCGGCCCGGGCGGCCAGATCTACTTCCCGCCGGGCGTTCGGCACGCTGGCAGATGTGTGAGCGAGGTCTCGGCGGAGGTGATCGTCATCGGCGTTCGGGAGGCCCGGCACCCCTGCGACGGCGACCAGAAGGGGGTTAACATCCCGCTCGCTTACTGAGTCGCGGGAACGCGTGGCGTCCGGGCAAATTGCTCGGCGCCACGCGGCGAAATTCGTATTATTTAGCTTGTCGTGGGGAAGTCATGCTATACTCGGCTCAGTAATTGAGGACTGGTATGGACCCCATAGAAAAAACAGAGCTACCAAAAGAAAAACCACAAGTGAGCGTTGCGCCACCGGTAGAACCACCGCGTTCACGCCGTACGCTCAAATGGCTTGCGCGCACCGGCGGTTCATTCACGGCTGAATACAGCCTCTTCCTTATTATGCTGGGCGTGTCGCTGAGTAATCTTGTGTGGCTAGTGTACATGTTCTTTGGTCTCGTGGTTGACGCAATTATGGGTGCGGGAGTCGCGTCGTTTATACCGGCGCACTTGTTTGCGCTCTGGCTATTTATTTCGTCGCTCATTTCGTTGCCGCTTGCCTATGTGCTGTGGCGCCGCGTGCATGGTGGACTCACTGCCGACTACAATGGCGAACTGCCAAAAGGTGCAGCGAGAGGCTTCCGCACAGTGTGGCTTATTATGAGTGTTTTGAGTATCACCGGCTTGCTGATGGCCGCATTGTACGCGCCACTTGCAGCGGCTTTGAGCGGTGGTCTAGGAACAGTGCTCCTTTCGGTCACTCTGCCTTCGCTTATTAACGTCGCCATTACTGGTGCGGGCGTGTACTTGGTAACGTACGGCATGCGCAACGTACGGCGTTCACACCTACTGCTGGCAATTGTTGCTTTGGTGCTGGTGACACTGTTCGCTGTAAATTACGTGTGGGCGAGTAACACCCGTCACAGCACGCCATCGTATACGCGCCCTGCTGAAACGTACGACCCATACCAAGGCGTGTACGACGACACCTATTACAATTACACGCCACCATCCGACTACAGGTAACCGTTAAAAATTCCCTCGTGCTATACTTACAATAAGTAAAACGCGAGGGAATTTTATATGGCAACACCTGCACCAGTCGCTCCTGAATCGAAGGGCAAAAGTTTTATTAAACGCGAACTCAGCGGCGCAACATTTTTAACGCTTGAACATGTTGGCCACATGGCGCTGGTTGTGGTCGTGTCGGTATTGGTACTTTCCGGCCTCTGTTCGGCGCTCAGTACGTGGTTCGGTACGAACGGCATGGCAAGCACAATGCTCATCGGCTCTGCAGGCATGGCGGGCGGCGGCCTTATGCGGGCGTTCGAAAGCTCGGTATCGCTTGGAATTATTGCCGCGCTGGTGGTACTGGTTCCTGCACTTGTTATTTTGGACCGCCGTACTCGTGCAGAATGGAACAAGCGTCGCGGCTACGCTGGTCGCTTGGCTTATAAGGTACCGGTGTACACGGCACTCGCCGTTTTGGGTGTTTTGCTCGTCGCCAGCAAAATTCAGGCTCTCTATATTATTATTTCGTCACTGGCTTATATTGGCGTGTCCGGCGCACCAATTGCCGACATGTACGTGGGCAACTTTATTCCGGCACTGCTCGGCATTGCCGTATTTGGCGCGGCTGCGTGGTACGTGTTTAATTTAGCAAAAGGCCGCGACTACGGCCGCAAATTTAGCTTTGCCACCACAGTTGTTGGAGTGGCGGTTGTGCTTACACTTTTTATTACCAGCCTGGTTGTATTGCACGACGGCACCAAAACGTATGGTCCAGAACGTGACGCCACAACCACACCTATGTATGACGAAAATTACTACCAGGACTTGCTTAACCAGTATCCACGCCAATAGCCCATCTGGGAAACCTTTGCTATACTCTTGTTAGAGATGACCAAAATAACCACAGATGACGTCTTATATGTAGCGCGCCTGAGCAAAATTGCGCTGAGCGAAGACGAGGCAGCGAAGTTTACCAAAGAATTAGATGCTATTTTAGGCTACGTCCAACAACTGGACGCTGTGGACACCACAGGGTTGCAACCTACCTATCAGGTAACTGGTCTCGTAAACGCAACGCGCCCCGACGAAATTATTGACTACGGCGTTGGTCGTGACGATTTACTAAAAAACGCCCCGCGTACGCAGGGTGGTTATATTGAAGTACCGAAGGTTCTGTAATTATGACAATTGCTGACATTAAAAAACGGATTGGAACCGGCGAAACTGCCCGCGCCATTGTAGAAGAAGCTCTAAAAAAAGCAGAAGCTGCCAGCGAGTATAATGCGCTGATTAGTCTGACTCGTGAGCGCGCCCTGCAGCGCGCCGATGAAGTTGACGAACGGATCAAAGCGGGTAAAGCTGGCCGCCTAGCGGGTGTGCCTTTTATTGCCAAAGATAACTTCTTAACCTTTGGCAGCAAAACAACGGCGGCAAGCACCATGCTCAAACCATTTGAAGCGCCGTACCAGGCAACAGCGGTTGAGCGTCTGGAAGCGGAAGGCGCAATCGTGATTGGCAAAGCCAACCTTGATGCCTTTGCGCATGGTAGTAGCACCGAAAACAGCGACTTTGGCCCGACCAAAAACCCCCACGACACCACGCGCGTGCCCGGCGGCAGCTCGGGTGGTTCGGCGGCAGTTGTGGCACTTGGTGTTGTGCCATTTGCACTCGGCTCGGACACCGGTGGCTCTATTCGGCAGCCTGCGAGCTACACAGGAGTTGTAGGAATAAAGCCCACTTATGGTACCGTGTCGCGTTTTGGCGTGATTTCGATGGCCAGCAGCACCGATACAATCGGCGCACTTGCGAACACGGCTGAAGATGTGGCGCTTGTTATGGATATTATGCACGGGCAAGATGACCGTGATGGTACGACTCTTCGTGACCAAAAACCCTTACACCCACTTGCTGCTCCATCAAAGCTCAAGATTGGTATTGTTAAAGAACATATGCCGAGCGACGTCGTGCAATCTGAAGTGCTCGAGGCCGTGCGTGCGCAGGCGGACGCGCTCCGGCAACTCGGCCACGATGTACAAGAAGTGAGTATCCCCACACTGGCCATGAGCTTGGCGGTGTACTATATTGTTGTTCCCGCCGAAATCAGCAGTAACCTCCAGCGCTACGATGGCATTAAATTTGGCCATAGTGCGCAAGAGGCGGCGAATTTGCAAGATGCCTATGGGCTCAGCCGCGATCAAGGATTTAACACCGAGAACAAGCGTCGTATTTTGATCGGCACGTATGTACTCAGCAGTGGGTACATCGATGCCTATTACCGAAAAGCGCAAACGGTGCGCACCAAGCTTATTAACGAATTTACCGCTGTATTCAACGATTACGATGTGCTTATTGGCCCGGTTGCGCCGAGCACTGCCTTCAAGATTGGCGAGAACAGTGATGACCCGCTCAAGATGTATCTTGAAGACCTCATGACCGTTGGTCCAAGCCTTGCTGGATTGCCGGCAATCAGCGTACCGGTAGGTGTTGATGCGAACAATTTGCCAATTGGCATGCAACTTATTGGGGCGCAGCGTAACGATTCGTTGCTTCTTGAGCTCGCCCAGCAACTACAGGAGGCGCAACGTGGATAGTTTACCGCTTATTATGCTCGCCGGCGTTCTGGTTGTTGCCGTGGTATTTTTGGCAGGCATCGGGGGCCTCAATCGCCGCCGCAGCGGGCTGGACCACGCCTACTACCAAAAACAGTGGGCAACCATTGAAGACTTTAAAAATAATGGCGGGGCTGGGCTACAACTTGCGGTATTTGAAGCCGATAAGCTCCTCGACCACGCCCTTAAAAACCGCGGCTACGGTGGCGATACCATGGGCGAACGTCTTAAAAGCGCCAATCGAGCATTCATGAACACCAATGCCGTGTGGGACGCCCATAAATTGCGCAACCGCTTGGCGCACGAGCAAAACGTACAGCTCAATGGTATTGTTGTCGATAAAGCCCTGCGTAGCTTCCGCGCCGCACTCAAAGATTTAGGAGCATTCTAATGGTACCCAAAGAAGTTTACGATAGTTACGAACCAACAATCGGCATTGAATGTCACGTGCAGTTTAAGACCAAAACTAAATTATTTAGCGGTGCCAACAACGATGAACGCGGCAAAGCCCCGAACGAAGCAACATCTCCCATTGATTTTGGATTGCCCGGCACATTACCAGTAGTTAATGAAGCGGCAGTAAAGCTTGCGGTGCGCGCGGGCTTGGCGCTCAACGCCGAAATTGGCAAAATTAGCAGCTTTGACCGCAAACATTATTTTTATCCCGACCTGCCAAAAGGCTACCAGGTGACGCAGCTTGATCGCCCGATTGTACTTGCCGGGCACATTGATGCGCCGCTTGCCGATGGCAGCACGGTAAAAGTGCGTATTCACCACGCTCACCTCGAAGAAGATGCCGGTAAAAGCACTCACCCAGCAGGTGCTGATTACAGTTTGGTTGATCTCAACCGCGCAGGAACACCGCTGCTCGAGATTGTAAGTGAAGCTGACATGCACAGCGCCGCCGAAGCCAAAGCTTATGTGCAGGAACTTTACTTGCTTATGAAGTACGCGGGCGTGACTCGTGGCGATTTAAGCCAGGGCAACATGCGGTTCGATGTCAACATTTCGGTGGCCAAAAAAGGTGCCAGCAAGTGGGGGACTCGGGCCGAGGTAAAAAACCTCAACTCGTTCCGTGCCGTTGAGCGCGCCGTTGAATACGAAATGAAGCGTCAAGTTGAGCTGATCGAAAAAGGTGGCGTGGTAAAGCAAGAAACTCGTGGCTGGATTGAAGCCACGCAAAAAACGGTGAGCCAGCGCAGCAAAGAAGACGCCATGGACTACCGCTACTTCCCGGAGCCTGATGTGCCGCCAATCGAACTGGCCGATGCCGATATTGCAGAAGCAAAAGCGAGCATGCCAAAATTGCCAGCCCAGCTCCGCAACGAGCTGGTTGCAAAAGGCGTGAATACCGAAGTGGCCGAAACACTGATTTTGCGCGATGCATTAACTGGTAGCATCTATGTTGCGACGGTACTCGCGCAAGATTCGAGTGACGCAGCTAAATTTACCGCAAACTTTATTGCCAACCGCGACGTATCATATGTTGAGAGTTTAGTAAAAGAAGGGAAAGACGCGGGCGAACTCCCCAGCGCCACAGCCTTCGGTGCAGTTTTTGCACTCCGCACCAGCGGTGAACTGAACTCGAACAACACCGATGCATTGCTGTTTGCGCTCCGTCACGAACAGACTGAACCAAAAGCGCTTGCCGAAAAACTGGGCTACTTGCAAGAAAACGACAATGCTGCTGTAGAAGGAATCGTAGCTGGAGTGCTAGCCGAACCCGCCAACCAAAAAGCAGCCGAAGATGTAAAAAATGGCGAAATGAAAGCAATTGGATTTTTGGTGGGTCAGGTTATGAAGGCGAGCAAGGGCAAAGCCAATCCGGCAATGGCCAGCGAGTTGATCCGCAAGCAACTAGGTGTATAGTTAAACGCGTAAGGTCAGAAAGGACCAAGCCTAAAATGAACAAATTACCAACAAAAGCAGTGATCGCAGCCGCCGGTTTTGGCACGCGCTTCTTGCCACAAACCAAGGCGATGCCCAAGGAGATGCTGCCTTTGGTCGACAAGCCGATTATTCAACATGTTGTTGAAGAGCTTGTGTCGGTAGGTATTAAAGATATTATTATTGTGACGGGCCAGGCAAAGCGGGCGATTGAAGACCACTTCGACAGCCCAACTGAAGATTTGGTTGCGAACCTCAAGATGGGCGGTCCAAAAAAAGAACCGCTGCTCAAGATGGTGCAAGACGTATCGAACATTGCCAATTTTGTGTATGTGCGCCAAAAAGGCCCGTACGGCAATGGTACGCCACTTATGAATGTTGCGCATTTAATTGGCGATGAGCCATTTATTTACACCTGGAGTGACGACTTTATTGACGCCACCCCAACGCGGTTCCAGCAGTTAATTGATATTTATAAAAAATATAATGGCAGCGTGCTTGCGGGTATTCGCGCGACCAAAGACGGTGATTACAGCCGCTACGGTTTTGCTGCTGGCCAAGAAGTCGAACCTGGGGTTATTGACGCCAATGCCATCATTGAAAAGCCGGGTAAGGAAAATGCTCCATCTGATTTAGCCACGGTGAGTGGTTTCTTGCTTACCCCTGACATTTTTGGTTACCTGCGTCAGGCGCAAGAACAAATGGCCGAAGGCGACGAATTGTGGTACAACGATGCGCTGAAGCTCATGCTTGCCGACGGCAAAAAAGTGTTTGCCGCAGAAATTAAAGACGGCCGTTACTACGATGCAGGTGACAAACTGGAGTACATGAAGACAATTGTTGACTTTGCTCTGCGCCGTGAAGACATTGGTGAACCGTTCCGCGAATACTTGCAAAACGCGCTTAACAAGTAGCACCGTCAAATATTTCACATATTTCCGCTGTAGTTTTCCCTACAATAAACTGGTAATAACCTAACAAGGAGATTCATTATGGGAATTATTGCCTGGATTGTACTGGGTGGCCTCGCTGGCTGGATCGCTTCTAAAATTATGGGCACAGACGCCTCGATGGGGATTGTTGCTAACATCGTTGTTGGCATTGTGGGTGCTTTAATCGGCGGATTCTTGTTCAGCCTGATTGGTGCTTCTGACGCTGTTGGTTTCGACTTGTTCGGTCTTCTTGTAGCGGTAATCGGCTCTGTTGTTTTGCTGGGCGTGGTCAAGGCCATGGGTGGCAAGTCTCCAACTGCATAAGCTTTTTGGCTTTCTCGCCAGCTACTGATATACTGTAAATCAACGTAAACAGGACGCTTCTTATGAGCGCAGCAGAAGTTCTCGTCATCTTTCTCTCGGTTGCCCTCGCCATATTCTTGGTGTTGGCAATCATCCTCATCGCCTATCTGATTGTGGTCGCCAAGAAGATTAAACGTATTGCCGACACTGCCGAGGCGGGTGTGCAAGGGGTTGTGGGCGTCATCGCCAACCTGCAGCGTGTCATTGCACCCGCAATGGTAACGCGCGTTGTGTCCGACTTGGTGAACCGTTTCACTGGCGACGGTCATAAATCTAAGAAGGGAGACTAATTATGGCAAAAGGTAAATTTGGAATCGGCCTTATTGTTGGTGCCGTTGCTGGCGCAGTTGCAGGTTTTTTGACCGCACCAAAGGCCGGCAAAGAAACCCGCGAAGACATTAAGCGCCGCGCAAACCAAGCAAAAGAAGAAGCCGGCAAGCGCGTCGACCAAGCCAAGGCTAAAGCCAACGACGTCGCAGACGGTGCTAAAAAGACCGTTGATCGCGCCAAAGACGTTGCTGAGCACGCTGTTGAAGGTGTGAAGGGCGGCCTGAACAAGAGCCGCGCAGAACACGACGAACGCGACGAAAAGAAGCGCTAGGTAGGCATTGGATGGCAGAAAAAAAGAAAAGCGTCGTTCAGAGTATAAAGGACGACCAACTTAACTACGCACCGCAAGCGTTTCTCGAAGATTTATACGAAAACTATTACAATCGCCGCCGCGAAATTTACTTTATGAATTTGTTCCGGGGAATATTCTTCGGATTCGGCAGTGTGATTGGCGGCACCATAGTGGTTGCTCTACTCCTGTGGGTGCTTTCAGCATTGGAATTTGTGCCATTTGTTGATGGCCTGGTAGACGGCGCACAAAAGTCTTTGCAGCGTTAGCAAAGAGTTGTATATAAAAGAAGTCTCGCCTGGTGCGGGGCTTCTTTTTTGTATGTTTGCGATGAACAACAATAGCTTGTACAGTAGGGTCATCGCCGGGCACGCAGCCCGGGACGCACAGGGAACGGAGCAACCATGACTTCGTCTGCGGTAAACTGTTACGTGGTTGCCGAGGGGGTCGTTGAATCACTCTGCACGGATATAAACCGACGGTTGAGTAATATAGGAGGGCCGTTCGACGACATTGACGAATTTTCCGTGGAGGCTGTCGCGCGTGGGGTCGTAAAGGTCGGCTTTTTCTGTTCTGAATGGCGGTTGGCGAGTGCTGCCAAGCGTGCCGCGACGCTGCACCTGACGGCTCAGGGCTACCAGGTGCTGGATGAACTCCCGCCCACACCCGTACACGAGCCGATTGACCCAGCCATGCAAGAGGTGACGCCGCAGACTGAGCCAGATGGCACGGATGACACGCTGCTCGTTGACAGTGTGCTGACTATTTTAGCTGAACGCGGTTCGGCGCGCGTTGTTGATATGGCCGAAACGCTGAGTCGTTCGCCTGGGCTGGTCGAAGCGTTACTGCACGATCTCGCGTCTGCAGGCTTGCTGGCGGGCAATATTGAGTCAGTGTTTACCCTGACCGAGGCCGGCGCTAAAAAGGCGTTGGCGGCAACCAACTATAGGGGCGGCCGCAAAGCAGTTTTTGAGGCGCTTATTGAGAACGAGGAACTCACCACGTATGACCTTGCGTCGTTGTTGGGCGTTGCGCTGACGATGACAAAAAAGTCGGTGCGCCTGCTTGTTGGTGAGGGCATGGTGGAGCCAGGAAGCAAAGAGGCGCGGCAAGGTCGCGCTCGTCCCCGGCAGCGATACCGCCTGAGCGCGGTTGGTCGCGAGATCGGCCACGACTACGTGCCGTCATCGGCTGGCCGTCCAAAACACACCTGGGAAGACCCCAGTGAGCGCCAGGCGCAGGTGATGCAGGCGTTGCTCGGTAAAGTGCGAACCACGGTCACGCAAGCGTGCGACATGACGGGCGCGTCCAACAGGTACGTGCTGGAGATGTTGAACGACGGCCACCGGCACGGCTACCTCGACCGCGAGGTGGTGCAAGAAACGCCGCGGACGTACGGGTTTACCCTGACCGATAGTGGTCTCGATGTCGTGCAGAAGTATGTGGCCGCACACCCCCAGCCTGATGTGACTGAGGTCGCTGAACCGGTTGTGTACCGATTGACGGTGGTTGGTGACGCGCCCGAGCTGTCGGAACTGCTCACCGAGCTTGCGGCGCTCACTGTGGTGATTCTGGAACCGTGGACTGCGTCGTGACGATGAACCGGGCCTGTAGCTGTGCGCTGCAGGCCCGGAAAAACTGCAATTATATTGATAGCCAGCACCACCTAGCACTAAAGTCCTACCGCAAGCCCTCGCAGTGGCAACTGAGGAAACGCATATCTATACTATAGTCCATCCAAAGGTGAGGAGAAAGCCGTGAATATGATTGATCGGTTTTATATGCATAACGTATACTAGATAGTAACAACCTGAGGGGGTAAAATAGGTGTCATCTCAAGGCGACTTAAAGCCTGAAAACTACGTGCACTTGCACAATCACACGCATTACAGCGTGCTTGATGGCCTGCAAAAAATTCCGGGCATGCTTGATCGTGTTAAAGAATTGGGCATGAAGTCGGTGGCGCTGACCGATCACGGCACTCTCAGCGGCGCGATTGAATTTTATAAAGAAGCTAAAGCCCGAGATATCAAACCTATCATCGGCATGGAAGCCTACGTTGCTAATCGTAGTCACACCGATAAAGACCCGGTCAAAGACAAGGGCCGGTACCACCTTATCCTTCTTGCCATGAACAATACTGGCTGGCAAAACCTTATGCGTCTCTCTACCGCGGCTAACATAGACGGGTACTATTACAAGCCTCGGATCGACCACGATTTGCTCGAAAAATACAACGAAGGCCTCTTAGCCCTTTCGGCCTGCATTGGTGGCGAAGTCGGCGAAAACTTTAGGAACGGCCAAGACGAAAAAGCCTACGAAATCGCTCGCTGGTACAAAAAAGTTTTTGGCGACCGTTATTACATTGAGGTTCAAGACCACGGCCACCCCAAACACCCTCACTTTTGGGATTTGCAGGTAGAGGCTAACAAAAAACTATTAAAGCTCGCCGAGGAACTCGATATTAAGCCAGTCCTCACGGCTGATGCGCATTATTCTAACCCCGGTGACGCCGAGGCACACGATATTTTGCTGTGTGTGCAAACAGGCGCATTCCTGAGCGACCAAGATCGTTTTAGCCTCAAAAACTTCGACCTTTTTGTAGAAGACCCTAAAAAACTTATCGAACGATGGGGCAGCGACCACCCACAAGTCATTACAAACACGGCCGAGCTTGCCGAGCGCTGCAATGTAGAATTGGAGCTGGGCGGAATTTTAATTCCTAAATTCCCCGTGCCAGATGGTGAGTCAGAAAAATCATTCCTCGATAAGCTCGTTTTTAAGGGTATCGCCGAACGCTACCACGGAGTGAGCAGCAAAGAAGCTGAAAAGCTTTCAATAGACGACGTCCGCAAAATGGCGACCGAAGAGGTTATAAAACGCGTCGATTACGAACTGAGCGTCATTGACGGCATGGGCTTTAACGGCTACATGCTTATTGTGCAAGACTTTATTAACTGGGGTAAAAACCAGGGGATTATCTTTGGTCCTGGCCGTGGTTCTGCTGCTGGCTCAATTATTGCCTACACGCTGCGCATTACCGACCTCGACCCGCTCATCTACGGCTTGCTGTTCGAGCGTTTCTTGAACCCAGACCGTATCTCGATGCCAGATATTGACGTGGATATTCAAGATAACCGCCGCGACGAAGTTATTGAATATTGTTCAAATAAATACGGCGCTGACCGCGTGAGTAACATTGTGACCTTCGGTAAAATGGCTGCCCGGGCCGCCGTGCGCGACGTTGCCCGTGTGCTCGAAGTCCCGTATGCCGAGGCCGACAAGCTCGCAAAACTCATTCCGCAGCCGGTGCAGGGGCGTCACATTCCGCTTAAAGTTTCCATAGAAAAAGACCCCGACCTTAAAGGCGAGTACGACAGCAACCCGACCGCCAAAAAAGTGATCGACCTCGCTATTCGGCTCGAAGGCACCATTCGCAGCCACGGTATTCACGCATGTGGTGTGGTGATTGCCCCGGCCGAACTTGTGGGTTACGTGCCGCTCGAAATGGCGCAAAAGGGCGTGGTCGCCACGCAGTTCCCTATGGGGCAGATCGAAGAGCTCGGCCTACTCAAGATGGACTTTTTGGGCCTAAGCAACCTGACGATTCTTAAAAACGCCATGCGCATTATTAAAAAGGTGCACAAAGTAGAGATCGACCTCAGTCAGGTTCCGCTCGACGACCCCGAAACATTTGCACTCCTTGGCCGCGGCGAAACAACCGGCGTTTTCCAGTTTGAATCGTCTGGTATGAAGCGCTACTTGCGCGAACTCAAACCGACTGTATTTGATGATGTGATTGCCATGGGTGCCTTGTACCGCCCAGGTCCGCTCAGCGCCGGCCTGACCGACAGCTTTATTAAGCGCAAAAACGGTCTCGAAAAGGTGAGTTACGCCCACCCACTTATGGAAGGCGCACTCGGTAACACCTTTGGCGTGCTCGTGTACCAAGAGCAGGTGATGCAGATTAGCCGTGAAGTATGTGGTTTTACTGGCGGTGAAGCCGACACGCTCCGCAAGGCCATTGGTAAAAAGAAGCTTGACGTGATGCAGAAAATGCAGGTCAAGTTTGTAGATGGCGCAGTAGAAAACGGTGTGCCAAAGCCAGTCATAGAGAAGTTTTGGAAAGACCTCCTCGGGTTTGCCGACTACTGTTTTAACAAGTCACACTCGGCCTGTTACGGCATGATTAGTTACTGGACCGCGTACGTAAAAGCGCACTACCCCGCCGCATTTATGGCCGCCGTTATGACCAGTGACCAAGACGACACCGACCGCTTGGCCATCGAAATCACCGAATGCAATCACATGGGCCTCAAGGTGATGAATCCAGATGTAAACGAATCGTTTTCTGAATTCGCCGTGGTGCCAGACACGAACCAAATTCGTTTTGGTCTAAACGCAGTAAAAAACGTGGGCGGTAACGCCGTAGAAGAAATCTTGCGCGTTCGCAAAGAAGGCGGTGAGTTCAAGACGCTTGAAGACTTTTTAAAGCGGGTGAGTGTGCGCATTTGTAACCGTAAAAACATGGAAAGTTTGCTCAAAGCCGGTGCCTTCGACAGTCTCGGTGACCGCAGCGACATGATGTTCAACCTCGACACAATTATGGCCTATGCCAGCCGTGTGCAAAAAGATGCCGCTGCCGGCCAGACCGATTTGTTCGGTAACCTCATGCAAGAGATGATCCCGCCTCTAGCCATGGAAGCCGCGCCAACCAAAACCACCGAGCGCGAAATGTTGCAGTGGGAACGCGATTTGCTGGGGTTGTACCTCAGTGCGCATCCGCTGGACCGCTACAATGCTTACTTTAGCGAGCAGTGTGCTCCTATCGAAAATCTCAATAATAAAATGGACAACAAAGTAGCCACCGTGGGCGGCATTGTGCTTGAATCGCGCATAATTAATACCAAAAACGGCAGCAAAATGGCCTTTGTAAAAATGGAAGACAAAACCGGCGAACTCGAAATTATTGTGTTCCCCAAAACGTTTGAAGAAGTCGGTGAGCGGCTGGTGCAGGACGAAGTCATAAAAGTACGCGGCAAGCTAAACTGCAAAGACCGCGACGGCAAACTAACCGAAGAAGTTAAAATTATTGCCGACGAAATTACCTTTGTGACGGCCGAAGAACTCGACGCCTATAAAGCCACCGGTAAAGCCATGAAGCTGCCAAAAGCCGGCGATGGCAGAACATTGGCGGTGCAAACGGGCAAGGCGCCAGGGGTTAATATTTCGTTTAAAAAAGCTGGAGCACCAGCCCCGCAAATGGCCCGCATGGCAACCGAACCCGCGCCGCCAAAACCACGGCTGTACATACACGTTAAAGACCCCGACGACCAAGACAATTTATTAAAACTTAAACAAAGTTTTAACAGCTACCCAGGTAGTTGCGAAGTCGTTTTGGTACTTGGCGAAGACAAAAAATCTGCCATGCGAATGCCCTTTACTGTAGAGCCGCACGACGACTTAAAAGCGAGCATTGGCAATTTGCTTGGGCAAGAGTGTGTAGCGCTTAAGTAGCATTTGTGATGTAATAGTCTTGTCCTTTACTCTGAGGAGGCGGCATGGCAAAGGAAAAAAGTCTGCGAGTCTGGTTCACGGAGCTCTGCGATGAGCGGCGACCCTTGTGGGAATCACGCATTGCCGAACATACGGGCGACCAGGCGGGCGCTGAGCAGCGTGCCGACCTCGGCGCCCGGTTCGCCCGTAACGCCCGCGAAGATCTGAAGCACAATGACTTCGAGATCAGCCAGATGCTGGTCTGCACTACGATCATCGTTGCAGCTGCAACATTGCTGTTCGCGGTGTATGCGTTCAAGGGCAACCTCAAGGCGCCGGCGATCTTTTTGGCGCTGGCCCTGTGTTTTGCGGCCATTGCGTTCGTGGCGGCGCTGGTACCCATGGCGCCGCCGTTCATGCGTGCGTGGCGCCAGCCCTACGAAAAGCGCCACAACTGGACGCTCTTGGTGCACGACGACTTTACCAGCTGGGTGTTGGACTGCTGGCTGACTGATCGCCGCACGTCGGTGATCACCAAGTACAAGCGCGCTCATTCAGTTGCGGTGCCCACGTTGGTTTGCGCTGCCGTCATCATGGCGGTGGGCCTGGTGCTCAACCTATTCCAGTAGCGAGGCATACATGATGTTCAACCATGGTTTCAGTGTTCAACTCGACCCCGAAAATGGCGCACATCAAGCTTGGTTCGCCAAGTTGCAGGAGGCACTCGCGGGCGTTCCGGAAGGTGCGAGTTACGAGCAGCAGGCACCGTTTGAGCTGCGCGAAGTGACAATGGGCGAATTACTGCAACACCTCGCCAAGATCGGGTACCTGAGTCCTTCGTACGATCTGCGAACCGACGCCCGGCGATTGTGGGGCGTTCTCGTGCGGGTCTGTGGCAAGTCGCTGGACATGGTTGTTCCGACCGATCGCGAACAGATCAACACGTTTCCTTTGCCATTGCTGGTGCTCAAACAAGTTGTGCGCTCGCACTTCGCGGGCTCAGGCTCGAACGGGAAAACGCAGGACACGCTCCTCGATTTCATCGAGGCGCTGTAGGGGCGAAGCTCCGCCGGCCTTTGTGGTCGGCGGGGCAGTGCAACAATTTTGGAGGCTCGCGTGCGTATTTATGTCGACGCAGACGTACCCAATACTCTAGCGGGAAAAGTGTGGCTCGAGAGGCTCAGGATGTGGCTCCAAGATGCCCCTGAGGACGTAATCACCACTCTGCGAGAGGCGGACGGGCCGCTGGGAGACGTCGTCAACGCCACCGAGGTGATCGAGTTCCTCCGTTCGTGTGGCATTTCCAACCCGCCGTACAACGGGCGCTCCACGTTTTATTACCTTGTGGAACACCTGTGTGACCGTCTGGTCGTGCTGTGCACCCAGTGCACGCGCCGCTACCGTGAGTGTCGGTGCGAAGATCGTGGCTGCGAGTATGGTGGTGAGTGGGTCCATACTGGCTACATCTCGCCGTCAGAAAAAAATACCCAGGGTTTCTGGGTAGTCGAGCGCGCCGGCCTTGTGGCGCTTGACCTCGAGAGCTTGCCGCACGACCACGTGGCGCTGCGCCGCGAACGCGTACTGCTGTTCCTGCGCAGCCTCAAGAAGTAAAGGGCGTGCCCGTCGTCGGCCTCGTGCTGGCGGCGGGCAATCGCAAACCGTACAGCGCAATTCCGGCAGCAACACTCACATTAAACGATTCTTTTGTGCCGCTCATGGGAATTTCAATTATCGAATCAAATCGCTTAAGGAGGTCGGCGGGTATGCCATGCACCTCTTCGCCCAAAAGGAGTGCTAGGCGGTCGCTGGTTGGTATAAAATCTGGCAGCATAATTGCTTGCGGTGATTGCTCGAGTGCCACAAGCTGGTAGCCGCTTGATTTAAGTTCGGTCAACACCGGCCCAAGTTCATACGAATGCCGCACTGACACTGTTTTTTCTGCGCCGAGTGCAGTTTTATTAATTTGTTTCGTAAGCTTGTCGCGCATATGCGGCAAGCGTTCGTCGTTCGGAAGGGTTGGGTACGGCGTGTAACCCGTGCAAAAGACTTTTGCCACACCCAAACCGTCGCTTGTACGCAGGATGGAACCAATGTTATGAGTGCTGCGAATATTATGGGCGATGACAATAAGTTTCATGCCACGATTGTAGCATGATTGTTTGCATGAATTGGCTATACGTTATAATGGAGCGGTACATTCCATGGCTTTGAGGAGTGGCATGTCGATCCTAGAATACTACACGAGATTGCAAGTACGGCAGATGCTGCGCCTTTCCTCGGTGCGGTTAAGTGCATACGTCAAAGCAGGCATTCTGCATCCGGTGTACTCCAAGAACGGCGGTGAGTATTTTTTACGTGATGAAGTTAGGCACGTTGCACGTTTCACCGTGCCATCGCAGGCCGCCGCACAGTTTTTGTTTGTGTCGCGCGAAGGGCTGGTGGATTTGGGCAACCAGGGGTATCTAACTCCGTTCATTACCCCGAGCGGGCGAAGCTGTTATGACCAACACGAGCTTAATATTGTACGTGCACACTTGGTTAACTACATGCTTACGCATACTGCGGTGTGTGAGCGGCTTAGCGTAACGCGCAAATGGCTACTGCAAGAAATCAAGGCGGGGCACGTTAGTTATGTGCGGGTGGGCGGCCAGACACGGGTGAATTTGCAAGAAGTACGTGAGCATGTTGAGTCGTGTTCTGGAGTGAGGGTGTCGGGGGCGGCGCGCATTCTGCAAACCAGCCCTGGACGAGTGCGCTACCTCGCGAACACCGGGCACCTGACGCATCACACGACTGTTTCGCAGGAACGCATTTTTCGGCCAAGCGATTTTGAATGGTATCTCACTCGAACGGCCAAGAAATAAAAGGCCGGGGCAGCAATGCTCCGGCCTTTACGAACTATGGTGCGATTGAACGGTTATGCTTTACAATAGTTGCAGTGGCAGACCAACACCAGAAATTTCGTGAAGCCGAAGAGCAGCACACGCAGCAGCGCGCTGGGCTGTTAGGTTTGCAGTATCTCGACACTCGTGAGCTTGGTAAAAACGGGCCGCTCTATAAAGATGTTTTAACAAGCCAAGAAATGTACAACGGCCGTTTGGTGCCGCTCAGCGACAACAACGAAAACCAGCCGCTCATTTTTGGTATTACCGTACAAACGCCACAACCCCTGTTGCGCCAGCTCCACGACCGGTTCCAAAACCGCGTGGTGCAATTCATGATGATCTCGAACCCCGGTTTTGAAGAATACATGGTGCGTTACAATCCGCCCAAAAAAGTTATTTACGACAACGTAAAAATTGCCAAAGAAGGTGACAGCGACACTATTGCTGAAGTGTCGAAAACGCTCGACACCGTGCGCTCCGACGACATTGTTAATTATTTATTTAAGCAGGCTGATGCACTTGGCGCGTCTGATATTCACCTTGAAAACCAAAAAAATGGCGTGCGTATTCGGTTCCGTGTGGACGGCGCGCTGCACCCGATTGCTAATTTAACGCAAGACAAATACCGCGTGCTATTTGGCTCTATTGCCACGCGCGCCAATGTAAGCACCGCTGCAACCACTGCGCAAACGGGTCATATTCAAGAAGAATATAAAAATGCTGATGGCACCACGCGCACCCTAAACATGCGTATCGAAACCGTGCCCACCATTTTTGGGCAAGATGCGGTGATTCGTTTGTTTAACTTTGACCCCAAACTGCTGAATTTGCAAAATCTTGGCCTTAACGCCGCCCAGCAAAAGCAAATCAACGAAATAATCAGCCACCCGCACGGTATGGTTATGGTGGTAGGGCCAACAGGCTCGGGTAAATCGACCACCTTATATAGTGTGATCAACGCGCTGAACGACCCCAGCCGCAAAATTCTGACGCTCGAAGACCCCGTGGAATTAACTGTTCCCGGCGTGAGCCAGATTCCAGTGAACACGCAAAATGGTGACAGCTTTGCCGAAAAACTCCGCGCAGTGTTGCGTTTGGACCCTGACATTGTGATGGTCGGTGAAATTCGAGACGTCGACACCGCGCGCACCGCGATTCAAGCGGCCATTACCGGCCACTTGGTGCTCAGTACGTTCCACGCCGCTACGGCTGCCGCAGCATTTAGTCGTATTGTGGACATGATTGGCCAGAACCCAATTTTTGCCAGCGCGATTCGTTTGGTGGTTGGTCAGCGCTTGGTGCGCCGACTCGACCAAACAACGCGTATTGCCTACCAGCCAGATGACGCAACCAAAAAATATTTACACGCCGTACTCGACGATTTACCGGCAACCATAAAAAAACCTGACATTGAAAACCTGAGTTTGTATAAGCCGGGCACCTCTCCAGAATCGCCATTTGGCTACAAAGGCCGCGTTGTGGTTATGGAACAAATGCTTGTTGTGGGCGAGGTGCAGGCTTTTTTGCGCGGCGACGCAAAAAACGTGAACGTCGAAGCTATTGAAGCAGCCGCCAAAAAGCAAGGCATGGTGACTATGCTGCAAGATGGCGTGCTGAAAGCATGTGCCGGGGTGACCACACTCGAAGAAATTAATCGCGTTATTTAAGTATAAAAAGCGAAAAGCCAGGCGAGCGGGTCCGATGGACCGGCTCGAGCCTGGCTTATGCCGCCTTTCTGTAACTTGGGACCCTGAGGGGTGATAGGGAGGATCGCGGAGCGCCTGGCTATTCCCCGTTGAGGATCGCGGAGATGAGACAGTACAGCGCGTACGCCGCACTGACCACCGCGAGGTAGATCATGCCGCTCATCGCCCACATCCAGCCATTGCCGGTGCCGTTGGGGTCGATGTAGATTGCCATGCCCGTGAGGTAGAGGAAGGGCAGGGCGACGACCACGAAGATGATGGCACGGACAGTCGTCGGGGTGGTAGGGCTGGTGAGTTTTGAGTCACGCCGGGAAGTCGTCATGATGGGAATGCCTCCAAATTGCTAAAAGAGCGGGTAATACTTATATTAACATAAAATACATACAAAATCAATAGTGTGTATGCTTGAGTGTGTTATTATGGCCCACGGATAGGGAACATCAATTTCGACTGAGAAGAGTCAAACGTGCGCTCACGTCTCTTGGTTGGTCTTGCCAGTGTTTTGGCGGTTTCGATGGCTGCGCTGTCGACGCCAACTCCGGTGTCGTATGCCACAACGACTTCGCCCATCACAGCACCGGCCGATCCGCAACTCTCCGTGGTGCAGCCGAAGGCTCCGCAGGTTCTGGGACCGGTGCTTTTTACACCGGCCCCCGACGACCGACCTAAGGTCATCGACCCTGCGACGTACAACAAGTACACGGGGCCGAACCTGAGCAAGCGCGTCGTGCTGACGTTCGACGACTGCCCGCGCACGCTCACGCAGCTTCAGGCGGTGCTGGATTACGCCGCCGCGAACAACATTGGTTTAGTGCTGGCGCCGACCGGCAAGTGCTTCGCGTACTTCCAGAAGAAGTACAAGGTCAACATCGCCGAGCTGATCCGCTCTCGCGGTCAGTACGCCATCAACCACAGCTACAGCCACCCGAACTTGACCAAGCTCAAGAAGAACGGCACGCTCGACGTGCCGCGCGTGAAGGCGCAACTGACGACCGAGATCAAGACCGACTACGGCCGCCCGCCCTACGGCGCGCGCAACAGCGGTGTCGACAGGGTGTACGCCAGCGTCGGCATGCGTGAATGGCTATGGAACAAGGACACCGAAGACTGGAAGGACAAGTCGCAGAAGCAGATCGTGACCTACGTGATCACGCACGCCGAGGCGGGCGACACGGTGCTCATGCACATGCAGCACAACGCGTTCAATCCGAGCGCGCTTGCGGCCATCAAGGCCGGGCTGGAAGCTCGCAAGGACAGCAGTCTGTACTTGTGCCGGCCGTTCCGCGGTTGGGCCAACCCGTTCGGTGCCCCGGTGCGCGTCACGCCGGTGCTTCTCGGCGATCATGCCATTCCCTGCTGACATCCCATCCAACGAGTGCGCTGCGGCCAGATTCGGCCGCAGCGCACCGTACGCACACAGAATTTATACGATAATTTTGGCAATGGTTGGCACAAGCCGCGCGTCAAACACCGGCGGCACAATATTTGTGGCCGACGGTTCTTCAACCAGTGTGGCAATAACCTGAGCCGCAGCAATTTTGTGCTGGTCGGTAATGGCTTTTACGCGGTTATCGAGCGCGCCCCTAAAAATACCGGGGAACGCCAAGGCGTTGTTAATTTGGTTTGGGAAGTCGCTGCGGCCTGTTGCAACCACTGCCGCGCCGGCAGCCAAGGCTTCCTCGGGTAAAATTTCGGGAGTGGGGTTGGCGAGCGCAAAAATAATCGGGTTTTTGCCCATTTTTTTAATTAAGTCACCAGTGAGCAGACCGGCTTTTGACACGCCAATAAACACATCGGCGCCTTCCAGAGCATCTTCGAGTGAACCGTCGGTTGCAGAAAAGTTAGAATATTTGAGCAGCTCTTTCTTTTCGTCGTTGAGGTCGGTGCGATTTTTGCTAATAATGCCCTTACTGTCGATCACAAAGATGTGCGGCTTGGTATAGGTATGTAGTAACTTAACAATCGCCGTGCCTGCAGCGCCTGCGCCGGCAACCACGATTTTTACGTCAGCGAGTTCGCGGCCGGTTACCTTGGTGGCGTTAATAAGGCCGGCGAGCGCCACAATTGCGGTGCCGTGCTGGTCGTCGTGCATTACCGGAATGTTGAGCTCTTTTTTGAGGCGGTCTTCGACTTCAAAACAGATTGGCGCAGCGATGTCTTCGAGGTTGATGCCGCCAAAACTTGGGGCAATTGCTTTTACGGTCGCCACAATATCGTCGGCACTGTGCACATCTAAAACAATGGGCACGGAGTCGATGTTGGCGAAGTGTTTGAACAGCATTGCCTTGCCTTCCATGACGGGCATGGCGCCGCGTGGACCAATGTTGCCCAAACCTAGCACGGCCGAACCGTCGCTAATAACGGCAACTAAATTATTGGTCCAGGTGTAGTCTCGCAAGCTTTCGGGGTGGTCGGCAACGTATTTGCTTACGCCGCCAACGCCGGGTGTGTAGTATAGCCGCAGGGTTTCGGCGGTCGGTACGTCTCGCAGCGACGTACTAATTTTACCTTTGAATTTTTTGTGAATTTCGAGTGCTTGTTCATTGACGTCCATATTACCTCCCCAGTAATGCGGCAATTATTGTACTTATCAGAATGGCGTAAGCGGCTTCTACCAAAAGCCCGGGCGGGCGTTCAAACCATTGCATGCCAAGGTGAACGCGGTGGAACCAGGTGTTGGGTTTGCCCTGTGTGTAGTAGGTAAACAACAGTGCGTCGGGCAGCATTGCGCACAGCACACACAGCACAATGAGCGCTGCCATGGCTGGCGCGAGTATACAAACAAGCGTAACCGCGGTAACAGTTGCCACACCATCAGCTGCCATAATGTACAGGAAGTATTTGTGCCCAAATTCGTACACCGGAGTTCCGCCAAAATGCGGGGTGACGTCCAGCACAAAGTGCGAAAAAAACGCCAAAGGCGCCGCAAGCAGCGGCTGTTGCACGGCTAAAGCGATTGCCGCGCCGGTTAAGGCATGATTCAACCCCGTCATTCCTATAATTATGGCACAAAACACTGTTTTTGGTAGAATTGAAATGGCTACAGCTGAGGAGGCTTACGGTGCCCGATGCGCTGCGTGACCGCGTGCAATTGAAACGACTATTTTTGGGCCATTTTGGAGAGTTCACGGATTTATATGACAACTTCACCGTTGAAGGCGAGACTTCAGGTGACATGAATCACATCGGGTCAGTGTTCGGCATGTACGAATTCGGCCCAAATCTGCGGTTTTACGACTTGGCCGCAACCACCATGGATGCGTATTGGTTTCTCGCTCGCATCCCTGGTTACGAGTTCGGCGAACAGTATGCAAGCGTGTTGGCGGCGCAGCGAGCGAAGCTTTACGCGACCCACCCAGACTGGCAAGACGAAGAGGTGCAATCTCGTATTTGGCGAGACACGCAGGAAGAGTTTACTGACATGGGGTTGCCGGTGAGCTTCTTCAGTCACCAGGTGGGCCTGGACGGCACCGCTAGCGTGGTGTTCTGGAGCCCACGGCTTGTACCGGCCGACGCCATGCTTAAAGCGTTCCAGCTCGCAGTGGCGAAGGTTTCCCCTGCCTAACACCTCCCCGCAACCGCGCCCCGCACAGGGCTGCAGGTTGCGGGGAGGCTCCACTCCATTGTTATAATGAAGCCAAGCCTACATTTGGAGGTCTGGTGGACCTGAAACAGTTGATCCCTCAGAAGGAACGGCTCGAGCGCTACGCAGCGCTGGTACGGCGCACGAGTTTCAGTGATGACAAGCACCTCTGGGATAAGGCGTGTTTGACACGGGTGCACGGTGAGCAGCAATCGAGAAGCGCCACCATCATCATGTACCTGCGGCCTGATGGTACGCCAGAGTTCATGTTCGTGAGCCACGGCTCCCGCATGGACTATCTGAGTATGGCGGTGGCAATCGGTTTGCTCAACGATCTGGAGTACCCGCTGGGCGAGATGATGGACGAGCGGGACACGAGGCGCTTCGAGTCCGGCGTCTTCAAGGTTCGCTCTGAGGACGATGATTACTTCGAAGCGGTGCTGCAGTATGTCCTGGACAACCTCCCGCAAGATGGCGGTGTGCCCCTGCCGGTGGCATACGTCAGCCTTGAGACGGCGCTCGACGGGCGCCGGCGTCATCTGGATTTCTGGTGCTACAAAGAAGTGCCCATGACAACCATGTGGAGACTCTTCCGCGACACCGTGGTGGGCGGCGTGATCGGCGTGTAGGCGAGGGGAAGGGGTCGCCGCTACAAACCCCTTCCCTAAACTGTTTATATGTGGTAGAATTTTGGTAAATCTTATTGTAAAAATTAAGTGAGAGTCACATGTTTCAACTGATCAAAGCTATTAATGACGCACAGACCAAGAAGAAAGTCGTCGATGTTCGCACCGGCGATACTGTTCGTGTGCACCAAAAAATTAAAGAAGGCAGCAAAGAACGTATCCAGGTATTTGAAGGTGTTGTAATTCGCACTGACCGCAAAAACAGCCACACCTCAAGCTTCACTGTTCGCCGCATTGCCAGCGGTGTTGGCGTCGAAAAGACCTACCTTATTCACAGCCCCCTCGTATTAAAGGTAGAAATCACCAAGCGCAGCAAAGTTCGCCGCAAATACCTCAGCTTCTTGCGCGAACGCAGCGGTAAGAGTGCTCGCTTGAGCGCTGTCGACTTTGACCGTAACAAGGTAAACGCTGCAAACAACGCAGCTGAAGAAGAAATTGCCGAAATTAAAGAAGACCTGGCAGAAAATCACGATGCCTACGCCAAAGAAGAAGCTGCCGAAGTAAAAGCAGCCGAAGGCGACAAAAAGTAGTCTGAACCAAAACCAAGAGCCGCTCCGAAAGGGGCGGTTTTTTGTAGTTATTTGTGGTGCGGGTGAAGAAATTGACAAGATCATGGAGACGGTGAACAACCTCTCGTGATATGGCCCCCTCAGGCTACGAGTCCGCGAAAGCGACCCCCGTAACCTAGGGGACCGCTTTTGTTTTAAGAAATATCGCGTGTGGGCAACATGTGCTACAGTGGAGCCATGATCATTGGGGTAGATGAAGTTGGAAGGGGAAGCTGGGCAGGGCCACTATGTGTGGCTGCGGTTGCCTGGCCCGACGACGCCCCGCTTGCAAAGCTAAACGACAGCAAGCAGCTCAAAGCGGCAACCCGTGTAGAAATGGCGGCACATATTCGCGCCTATGCTGCGGGCATTGGCATTGGCTGGGTGTCTCCGGCCGATATTGACCGCATTGGCTTAACTGCCGCCCTACGGGTAGCAGGCCAAGTTGCGGTGCGGCAAATTGGCATAGATGCGCCGGTTATTATGGATGGCAACGCCAAATTGTTGGGCGATATGCTAGCGACATACATTATAAAAGCCGACGCCAGCGTGCCGGCGGTTATGGCAGCGTCAATTATTGCAAAAGTCGCGCGTGACACCTACATGCAATTGCTCGACGCCCAATTTACTGGCTATAATTTTGCCACCAATGTTGGGTATGGCACTAAAGCGCATCAAAAGGCAATTGCAGAACGTGGCCCCTGTAGTTTGCATCGTTTGAGCTGGGCGCCGCTCAAACAATATGCTGCGTGAGTACCACAGTAATTGGCCGCGCCGCCGAAAGCGCAGCGGCTGAGTTTTTGCAAGTAAAAGGCTGCACGGTGCTTGCGCAAAACTGGCGTACCCGCTGGTGCGAAATAGACATTGTGGCGCAGCGCGGCGGCATTATTTATTTTGTAGAAGTCAAATACCGAGCACAAGCAAAATGGGGCGCTGGCCTCGATTACGTAACGCCCAAAAAACTCCGCCAAATGCAATTTGCAGCGGAGTTCTGGATTGCCAAGTACCAGTTTGGCGGCGATTACCGGCTGTCCGCTGTTGAGCTCACCGGTGAACCGCCACGAGTGGTACGTGCGGTCAATTCTATTGAAGTTTAGGCTTTCTTCAAGAAGTCGGTGACCGCCTCAAGGTCGCGTTCGCGCCACAGAATACGGATCTCGATGTCTTCAATACCTTGGTCAATAATGCGCGTGAGTGCCTGTTCTTTTTGTTTTGGCACAAAGAAGTCTTTGTAACGAGTCAGTTCTTCAGCGGTACTAAAAGCGCCACTACTGTATTTAGCAAAGTGGCCGTAATCGGCGTCGCCGGCGTAGTTTTTAACGATCCAATTCCAGTTGTCGATCATCCACTGCCAAGCTACGTCGCGGGCGTAGCGGCTGCGCACAAAGTAAATGAACCAGTAAAACACATCTTGGAGTTTGACGGCTTTGGTTGTCACGAGGTCGAGCAGACGTTTGGCGATTTTAGGATCGCGCACGTTGCTGAGCCCTGCCACAATGTTAATGCGTTCGTCGGCCGAAAGCGTTGTTTTGTACCATTCCAGCAACTGCGTCACCACTGATTCGCCGCGTTCTTTTACGGCAGCGCTGTAAATAATGCTGCGGATGTCCGACGGTAAATCTTCGGGTTTTTTGGCGGCGTCAAAGTGATCGAGGCAGTGCTTCATGACTGCCGCGTCTTCGGCGTACACCATGTTGCCAATCACGAATGGCCGCAGCAAGGTGTCGAAGTGCGATTCGCCGTCGTGGTGTTTCCAGCCGAGGCGTTCAAACTGACTACGGCTAATGCCGGCAATAAAGCGTTGCAGGTCTGGCTTGAACGCCGGGTCGTCGTTAATAAGGAAACGCAGGCTGCCGGTGGCGGCGTTAATGCCAAGCCATACTGCGTAGTTGTCTTCGGTGTCGTAGTGGCTTAACAAACGCAAAGTTTCGAGCGTTGGCGCAAAGCTCGCGCGGTTCAGCGCCACGCTGTCGAACAGTAGCCTTTGGCGGTCGATGGTTTCTATTTTGCCTTCGCTAACGGCATGCGCCAAACGCGAGAGTGTTTTTCGGTCGTAACGAACGTGGTAAAAACCAGTGCCGCCTTCGTTGAGCATGTGGTACTCGGCAGGTTGTACAACAGCTTTTACGTAGCGTTCGCGCAAAAGTTCTACATCGGGCAAGCTGCTACTGAGCAGGGGAACGGGCCAGATTGTGGGGTCGTCGTGAATATGCTCTGGACTGGCAGTGAAACGCTTTTGCGTCACATGAGCATGGCCGTCTTCGACTTCAAAGCTGACCACCGGGTGGCCGGGCTTGCTGACCCAGTCTGTCATAAAGCCTTCTACATCTTTGCCGCTTGCTTCGGCCAGGGCGCGCCACAGGTCTTCGGTCACGGTGTTGCCATATTTGTGGCGCTGCATGTAAATTTGCAAGCCTTTGCGGAACACATCGTCGCCCAACCATTGGTGGAGCATATTTATGAGCGAGCCGCCTTTGGCATACACAATTGCCGGGTCAAATAGGGTGGCAATCTCGTCTGGGTGGTTCACATGTTGCTGCACTGCTTGCACGCTCATAAGTGCGTCGCGGTTCAGCGCATATTGCTGTTCGGTTGCGCTGTATTGCTCCCACAATTGCCATTCAGGGTAAAAGTGCGCGGGCACGTAGGTTTCCATCCAGTTGGCAAAACTTTCGTTCAGCCAGAGGTGGTCCCACCACTGCATGGTCACGAGGTCGCCAAACCATTGGTGAGCTAGTTCGTGCGCAACCACGCCGGCGATGTGCTGGCGCATGTCGGCAGGGGTGTCGTGTTCGTCCACCAACATTGCGGCTTCGCGGAAGGTCATGAGGCCCCAGTTTTCCATGGCACCGGCCGCAAAGTCGGGGCAGGCAACAAGGTCGCATTTTGGCAGTGGATACGGAGTGCCAAAGAAGTCATCGTAAAAATCTAGGAAGCGAGCAGCGTTGTGAAGTGAGAATTCAAGCTCATTTTTGTGGTCGGGCGTGGCGTAGGCGCGGACCTGCACGCCGTGCTTGCTGGTTGTCTCTTTGTATACGAGTTCGCCGGTCACGAATGCAAGCAGGTACGTGCTCATTCGAGGTGTTGGTTCAAAGGTGGTGACAAGCGTGCCGTCTTGTTCAGCGCTCTTGGCGGCCGGCGTGTTGCTCAGTACGGTAATGCCAGGTTCTGTGGTGAGGGTGAGCTGGAATGTTGCTTTTGCGGCTGGTTCATCAACACAGGGGAACGCTTCGCGCGCGGAGTGGCTTTCGAGCTGCGTCATGAGCAGCTCTTTTGCCGTGCCATTTTGTGTAAAGTAACAGGGGTAGATACCGTGCATGGGGTCGGTGATTTTGCCCTCGAATGCAACAACAATGGTATGCGTGCCAGCGGGGAGGTCTGCGCCCGTGGCGAGGTGGAGTTCGTTGTCGGCACCGGTGGTGGTTTTGGCGGCAACACCATCAATGGTGGCGCCAACCACGGTTAAATCTTTTGCGTGCAGCAAAATTTTACTGTCTGTGCGGTGCAGTTCACCCTCGATGGTAACGCTACCAGTGAACACGCGTTGTACGCGCTTGCTTACATTAAGGTTTACAGCGTAATGCGCGGGGCTGAAGAGTTCCGCTAGGTGGCGTACAGATTTTGTCATATGCCTCTTATTTTACACCAAACAGAGGCAACGTGAACGCCAAAACAAAGCTTGAAACCCGAGGCAACTGCTGCTACACTGCTCTCGCCCCAACAGAAACGGTGGTGACAGATGGTTGGCCCACGCCCTAAACGGCAAGACTACATGGTCCCGGGTATTGGCGGTAAGAAAATCTTCCGCCAAGGCGCCTTCAACGACGCTGTTGCCGACTGGCAGCGGCGGAGGAATGAGGAGAGGAGTGATTCGGCTCGAGCGCATGGCCGTTATCCAGGTTCAACGCGGCATGTTGGCGCGCCTCACTCATCGGAGCACAACCCCGAGTTCCATGCCGACAAGGAAATTACTGACCTCGATGGTGTGAGAAGTAAGGAGCACTCGGCAGACCCAGCCGACATTGAATTCGGCCGTCGTGTCCAAGACGCAGTTCGGGAACGCCGTAGAAAGGGGTGAATAATTAAAGCCTTCCCGTCTTTATGGCGGGAAGGCTAACAAAAGGTTAAAATTTATATATGGATAAAAATGATCGAATGCCTTCTATCGACAGTTCCTTGTACGATAAGCTTAAGCAGCGTGCCCTACGGCTGTCACATGCGGAAATTTGTGAGTTACTTGAACTATCGGGCATAGTTTTTGAATCGCGTTTTAAGAATGGGGAACCGGCTGGACTGTCAGAACTTCTTGAATTTTCAAAGGAGGAACTCCTGGAGCCGTTAGATGAAGCGAAGAGTAGGCGGCAAGTAGAGCAGTTTTTAGATGCAAAAGGTGTGTAAGTTCAAGTCTTACTCAATAAAAAGTTAAGTGGCTGCCGGACCGAAGCCCGGCAGCCCAAACACTTAATGGAGCCAGTCGTACGCAACCTCGGCGTCATTCACAACCGTGGAGGCGTACAGAACCATGACGCAAGGGTCTTCGGTGCCGTCACACCCCAATACCGCAATAATGCGGTCGGTGATCGACTCACGTTGTTCGGGTGTTAGCCCGCTGACCTCGGCGACCACTTGAATCGCGATGAACTTCTCGTCCTTCTGACCGGACACTCCGCACCTCTCTGGCGCCGCCTACTTGGCGGCCCGTTGGGGTGCGCGCATTCACGAATGAACCCACACAAGTGCATGCCGTCAGCCTACAATACATTGCTCTTGCAAACAAGAGAGCAATATTGCACACTACTGGCCATGGGTAATGGGCAAGTAGCCCCCGGAGGCCACGCATGTATTGTTGTTGGTGGAGCACAAGAGGAGTTTGCCCGCACAGGTAAATACGTACAGGTCACTCGTCTTGTTGAGCTGTGGCGTCAGGAGGGAGTACCCGAGGAGTATCTGCAATACGTTGTTGTGATGTTGCATTCGCCAGATACTGCGCTGGGGGATGGCGGCGGTCTGTACCAGCACGGCGCAAAACTTAGGTGCAGTGCAACGCCGAAGAGTCCTGAGCGCGTATTTACTCTGGTTCTGCATGCGACGGTGAACGGTAGTCCGCAATTACCTTTTACGCTGCTGCACGAAGCCGGTCATGCGTGGGCGTTCACGCGCGGCAAGGGCGGTCGCGTGCTATACACGGCCGTCATCGAACGCTGGCTGCGGCGAGTGAGTCTGGTGATGCTGTTTTGCTTGGCTGCGCTGTGGGTTGCGATTGTTACGCAGCCGCCAGTACCGCTGTGGGCGTATATGTTCATAGCGGGGAGCGCTGTGCTTTTTATGTGCGCGGCAAAGATGCCGTACATGGTGTTGTGGCTGTTGTCGTCTGCCGAATGGAAGGCAAACTGGTTCTACTGGCGACATCGTAAGATAGGGCTGGTGAGCGACATTTCAGACGGCACCGAGGTGCTGCACATCGAAGAAATCTCGATTGAACGGTCATGACCCAATCCGCAGTCTGCCTGGCGCCCCGCTACGCCAGGCAGACTGCAACGAACTTCTTGCAAAAAGGGTGATTAACCTGCTATAATAAAAGCGTACACATCCGGCCGGCAGGTCGGATTTTTGCATAAAATGCATATAAAAGGAGACACGTCCATGGAAGGACTCAACATTAAGCAACTCGCGCTATCTATTAAACAGATTGCCGACGAGAAAAATCTGCCCGAAGAGGTAGTGCACGAAATTATTGAGCAAGCAATTGCTGCGGCTTACCGTCGTGACTTTGGTGACCGCGAACAAGAAGTTCGCGCCAGCCTTAACAACGAAGGTCAAGTCACGGTTTACATCGCCAAAGAAGTCGTTGAAGACGTGGTGGACGACAGCTTTGAGATCAGCCTGGCTGACGCTAAAAAACTGGACAAAAACGCTCGTCTGACCACCGAAGAAGACGAAACGCCATTCACCGTGGAAGTTACCGACCACCCAACGGTGTTTGGCCGCGTTGCCGCGCAAACCGCCAAGCAAGTTATTCTGCAGAAGCTCCGCGAAGCTGAACGTGAAGTGGTCATGGATGAATACGCTGACAAAATTGGTACCGTTATTACCGGTACCGTGCAGCGCGTTGAACCGCGCGTGGTGCGCGTTGAACTCGGCAAAGCCAGCGGTATTATTCCTCAGAGCGAACAAATTCCTGGCGAATATTACGGTATTGGCAGCCGCGTAAAAGTGTACTTAAAAGATGTTGAACGCGGCCCCCGCGGTCCGCAACTTATTTTGAGCCGCGCCAATGAAGCCTTCATTGAATACTTGTTCCGCCAAGAAGTGCCAGAAATGGAAAGCGGCGCCGTTGAAATTAAAGCCATTGCCCGCGAAGCAGGTAAGCGCACTAAGATTGCCGTAAAGAGCACCGTTCCGGGTGTTGACCCTGTCGGCACCTTTGTTGGCGGCCACGGTACTCGCGTGCAAGCTGTTATGAACGAAATTGGCGACAACGAAAAGATCGACATCGTTACCTTTAGCGACGACGCCCAAACCTTTATTACTAACGCGCTCAGCCCTGCTGCTGTGCAGAAAATTACGCTCGACGAAGCCACCAAGCATGGTCGTGTGCTCGTTGACCCTGAACAGTTGAGCATTGCTATTGGCCGCGGCGGTCAGAATGTGCGTTTGGCTGCGCACCTTACCGGTTATGAACTCGACATTGAAGCCGGTCAAGCTGGTGGTGCTGCAGCAGTCGCCGTAAAACCTGAAGCTGCCGCAAAGCCAAAGGGTCGCAAAAATGTTGAAGACTCGTTGCTTGCTGCAATTGAGGCGACCGACGAACCAGCCAAGACTAATACGCCAAAAGAAGAAAAGTAGTCATTCCGGAAATTGAATATGCCCTCGCGTGACCGCGAGGGCATTTTGAGCGTGCGAGGCGGGGATCGAACCCGCCGTGCCGCGCCTGTGTGAGCGCGGATGCCACCACTGGCGCTCGCACTGCCAGGCTATTGCGGGTCGGGCGGGTACTCCACGAGCTGAACGGGCCAGACGCTGCGGTCGACCTTGCGCGCGTGTTCGATCTCGAGTACGCGCGGGTTATGTATGCGCGTACGGCTCGGCTGAAGCACGCAACGTGCGCCGCCCATGCCGTTTGGAACCAGGTCAACTGATTCGAGCTGGCATTTGTGATTGAGGCGGTGACCAGTGAAGATATTTTTGATTCGCCAATACGCTCCGCCCCACATCAGCACGTCGCCGATGTTCCAGTCGTATCGCTCCAGGACCTCAACGTTGCGCAGGTCCTCGAGTTCATCGAGAAGCTTGCGCGCGTGGGCGAAGGATTTGACCGGCACTTCGCGTCCGATCAGGTCGGACAGGTAGGTGAGCTGGTCGGGAGTGGGTGCCGTTGGGTCGAGCAGGCGGTATAAATCCTTATTTACCATTTCAGGTGTTACGATCAAGCCGCGCTCTTGTGCTAATGCGACAAGCTTCGCATCTCGTGCCATTATGCCCCCTCGTACTCGCTGTCGCCTCATGCAGACGACGCAACGCTATTATATAATGAAATCAATAAAATAAAAAAAGTATTTAGCACTCTTGCACGTTGAGTGCTAATTTTTTATACTAAGGGTACCAGTTTAGGAACTTGGAAGGTAGAATAGAAGATGATGCCAAGTGGCGATCTACATGATTTTGTAAACCACCTCACCGATAACGCACGCTCAAGCCTGCAGCATGCTGATGCAATTGCCCGCAGTTTGGGTGCCGCGTACATTGGTACTGAACATATTTTGCTTGGTGTTTTAAGCCAAGATAGCTCGGTCGGCGCAAAAATGCTGGCCAATTTAGGAGTAACTCTCGACCGCGCCAGGGTTGCGCTTAATTTAACGCCACGAGCGCTCGTGGTGAGCACCGGCTCAAAGGGGTTGAGCGAGACTGCGAAGCTCACTTTAAAATTGAGCTGGGATATTGCCCAAGAATTTAATCAAGACTTTTGTGGCACGGAACACATTCTCATGGGCATTTTGAGTCAAAAGAATGCCCGCGCTACTGTACTTTTGCGCGACATGAGTATAGATGTTGATACGCTCGTAAGTGAGCTTGAACAATATCTTAACCGCCAACAGTTTGATTACGACAGTGCAGCCAGCGGCGCAACAGGCGTTACACCCCGACGGCCAAAGCGCAACAGCGCTCTGGGTTACTTTGGTACCGACCTCACCGAGAAAGCTCGTGCCGGGGAACTCGATCCTGTTATTGGCCGCGAAGTTCAAATTAAGCGAATGGTGACTATATTGGGGCGTCGCAGTAAAAACAACCCTGTACTTTTGGGGGAACCTGGCGTAGGTAAAACGGCAATCGTCGAAGGTTTGGCGCAGCGAATTGCCGCCGAAGATGTGCCAGAGCATTTGCTCGACAAAAAAGTAATTATGCTCGACCTCGCAGGCATGATTGCTGGCACTAAATACCGTGGTGAATTTGAAGAGCGCCTCAAGAAAATCATGGATGAACTCAGTAGCGACCAAAACGCGATCGTGTTCATTGATGAAATTCACTTGCTGGTGGGCGCCGGTGCTGCAGAAGGTGCCATTGATGCCGCCAACATGCTCAAACCCGCACTCGCCCGTGGCAAAATGCGTTTGATTGGCGCAACCACACTCGACGAATACCGCAAGCACATCGAAAAAGATGCTGCCTTGGAACGCCGTTTCCAAACCGTGATGGTGCCTGAGCCATCTGTTAAAGATACCGTCGCGATCTTAAAGGGCCTCAAGCATTACTACGAACAGCATCACGGTGTCGAAATAGCCGACGAACTTTTGAGTGACATCGCCTACCTGGCAAAGCGCTACGTGAATGACCGTTTTATGCCCGACAAAGCTATTGATGTACTCGACGAAACTGCCGCACAGGTTAAAGTTGACCGCGGAAAAGCGCCACTCGCCAAGCGCAAACTGAGCCGCGAGCTTAAAGACATCACCGAGCGCATGGAGCAAGCAGTTGAAGCGCAAGATTATGAGCGTGCCGCGCACTACAAAACACGCATGAGTCAAATTAATAGTCACCTCAGTGCGCTCCGCGAAGATGATAAAACAGATAAAAAACTAGTGATTACTGCCGACGATATTGCTCGCACAATTGCCACAATGACCGGTGTGCCCGTCGAAAAAGTGATTAAGAGCGAAGCGAAATATTTGCTGACCCTCGAAAAGCACTTGGCAAAACACGTCGTTGGCCAAGAAGAAGCGGTGAAGGCGGTGGCCAAAGCTATTCGTCGCAACCGCAGCGGCATCAACGATGAGCAACGCCCGATTGGTTCGTTCTTGTTTATGGGGCCAACCGGTGTGGGTAAGACCGAACTTGCGCGTACGCTCGCCCGCGAATTGTTCGGCACGAACGACGCACTCATAAAAATTGATATGAGTGAGTTTAGTGAACGCCACACGACCAGCCGTTTGGTTGGTGCGCCTGCCGGGTTTGTTGGGTACGACGATGCCGGCCAATTGACCGATAAAATTCGTCGCCAGCCATACAGTTTGGTGTTATTCGACGAGATCGAAAAAGCGCACCCAGAAGTGTTTAACATTTTGCTGCAAATCCTTGAAGATGGCCAATTAACAGATGCAAAAGGCCGTAAAATTGACTTTACAAACACGATTGTCATTTTAACAAGCAACCTTGGTGCCGACAAAATGCAGCGCGAAGCCAGCCTCGGGTTCAGGGCCGACACCAAAAAAGAGTTTGGCGAACTTGCTGATCTGCATGAACAAAACCGCGACGCCGCCATGCGTGAACTCCGCCGCATGATGCGCCCCGAGCTTATTAACCGACTTGACAAAATTGTGGTGTTTAAAGCGCTTACCCATGCAGAAGTCCGTGATATTCTTGATATCCAGCTCAAGAATCTCAATAAGCGTCTTGGCCGTAAACACATTATGGTGCAGGTGAGCCAAAGCGCTAAAAAGTGGCTGCTCCAAAAAGGCTATGATCCGCTTAACGGCGTGCGCCCCATGCGCCGCCTGATTCAGGACACGATTGAAGACGAAATTGCTGCAGGTTTGCTCGATGAACGCTATACTAAGGGGAGTGTAATTGCCATAACGACTAAAGCAGGGGAGCTGAGCTACTCGCTGAAGGCGGAATAGGAGGGCAGGAGCAGTGCGTAGACACGCATGGTTGCTTATCAATTTGCTGCTGACTGCTGCGCTGGTGGGCGCAGGCTACTTTGTTGTGGTCTTCAAGCAAGACATTCAAGACTGGTGGGCGCTTCGTAATTACACTCCTGCGGCGAATGTTGTGCAGCTTGCCGACGCCACAACCATGGTTAGTCACGGCCGCGACATGTTTTATGTGAGTCAGCCGCGTGTTGAAAACAGTGACGCGTTTAATCTGCACTGCCGTAACACTGGCGAAAAAACAGTGGTACTTGGGTGCTATTTAGGGCAGCAGATATACCTATATAACGTCACCGATACCCGTCTTGCAGGTGTGGTAGAGGTCACGGCGGCGCACGAAATGCTGCACGCTGTGTATGAGCGTCTTGATTCTACCGAGAAAACCCATGTGAATGCGCTTATTGAGGCCGAATTGCCGAAGGTGACCGACGAGCGACTCAAAAGCCTGATCGAACTGTACGCGCAAACTGAGCCAGGTCAAAAGCTTAACGAGATGCATTCTATTTTAGGTACAGAATATGCTGGACTGTCACCTGAGCTGGAGGCGTACTACAAACAATATTTTAGTGATCGCGGCAAGGTTGTGGCGCTCGCCCAGCAGTACCAGGGCGCATTTGCCGCATCGCAGGCCCGCATTGCTGACATGAGCGGCCGGCTCGAGGAGTTAAAGAGGAAGATTGATGCAAACAGCGAAAGCCTCGCAAAGCAAAAGACCGAATTAGACGCTGAAGGTGAGCGGCTTAACAGTATGCGCGCCAGCGATCCTGCATCGTATAACAAATCTGTGCCCAACTACAATGCAAAGGCGCGCGCTTACAATAATTTGGTGGTCGCCACTCGTAGTTTGATTGACGAGTACAACCAACTCGTGGTAGAACACAATAACGAGGCGGCCGCACAGAACAGTTTGTATCGTAGCCTCGACAGCCATTATCAGACCGTTAATTAATCAGGGGACCACGTGCCGAAAAAGCCATCCAGTCAGTTTGTATGCCAGCAATGTGGAACGATTCGCCCCAAGTGGGCGGGGCGCTGCGATAACTGCGGCGCGTGGAACAGTTTTGTTGAGCAGGCGCCAATTGCCAGCGGTAACACTGCAGTGGCAAAAAGCACCGGAACTGCGCTGAAACCCGAAAAAATTGCTGATGTTGCCCCGAGTGACCAAAAAGGTCGCGTAAACACCGGCATGCCCGATGTAAACACGGTGCTTGGCGGCGGCATTGTGCCGGCGAGCGTAGTCCTTATTGCTGGGCAGCCAGGCATTGGTAAGTCAACGCTCCTTATGCAGCTTGCGGCTTTGGTGGCGGCCGATGTGCCCACGCTGTACGTCAGTGGCGAGGAATCGGTCGGTCAGGTAAAAGTGCGAGCCACGCGTTTGGGCGCGGGCGGCCACGATAACCTCCATTTGGTGTCGTCCACCTCGGCCGACGACATCGCGGCGACCATTCGCGGCGGCAGCTACCGGTTGGTGATCGTCGACTCCATTCAGACGCTGGCCATGAACGACATTGCCTCGGCACCCGGCAGTGTGGGGCAAATCACCAACTCGTCTAATTTATTGACCCAAGCAGCCAAAGCAAGCAACACGGCGCTGATTTTAGTGGGCCATGTCACCAAAGAGGGGAGCATTGCCGGGCCAAAAGTGCTGGAACATATGGTTGACGTGGTGCTCAATCTGGAAGGCGATCGCTATGGTGGATTTAAAGTGCTCCGTGCTATTAAAAATCGCTACGGGGGCACCAACGAAGCTGCAATTTTTGAAATGAACGACGAAGGTCTGACCCCTGTTTTAAACCCATCTGCTGCACTGCTTGAAGAGCGTCAAAGCACTGACGGTTCCGTGGTACTGGCAACACTCGAAGGCAACCGCCCACTCCTTGTAGAAATTCAGGCACTTGTTAATAAGACTAACTTTGGGTATCCTAAGCGTACAGCCTCTGGCTTTGATCTTAACCGACTCAACGTGTTGGTAGCCGTATTAGAACGGCGCACCAAACTGAACTTATCAGATAGTGATATCTACATAAACGTGGTAGGCGGTATAAAAATTCAAGATCCAGCGGCTGATCTTGCGGTTTGTATGGCAATTGCCTCTGCCGCAAAAGAAATGGCGCTCGACGAAGGCGCTGTGGTATTTGGCGAAGTAGGACTGAGCGGCGAGGTCCGCACTGCCCAGCTTGCCGAAAAACGCATTGGTGAGGCGACTAAACTCGGTTTTACCTATGCGATTGGGCCAAAAAGCGCCCGCACAAAAGAATTTGTTCGGCCTGTTGCCAATATGCGCGACGCGCTCAACACATTCCTCAAGAAAACTTAAACTTAAAGGACTCATATGGATTATCAACCCATTATCTTGGGCGTCACCGTTATTAACACTGCGGCGCTTGGCTACTTGTTGTGGCAAAAAAGCAGCGACAGCCAAAAAATTAAAAATCAAATGGTGGTGGACACTAGTGGTCTCATTGATGGTCGCATCATCGAAATCGTTGGCTCGGGCTTTGTGCCACCACGACTTATTATTCCGCAATTTGTGGTAGCCGAACTGCAATTTTTGGCAGACCAAGGCGACGCGTACAAACGCGAACGCGCTCGGTACGGTCTCGATGTTGTTCGCCGTTTGCAAGACATGCGCCAAACTGAAGTGGTTATTAAACCCGGCATGGCAAAAGGCATTAAAGAAGTCGACGACAAATTAGTCGCGCTGGCTAAAAAGTCAGGCGCACTTTTGTACACCACCGATTTTAATCTGAACCAAGTCGCTCAAATTGAAGGTGTTCGGGTGCTTAATGTAAACGAGCTTGCTCAAGGTTTGCGCGCCATGCACCTGCCTGGCGAACGAGGTGACATTAAAATTACGCAAGTTGGTCAAGACCGCACACAAGGCGTGGGCTACTTGGAAGACGGCACTATGGTTGTGGTTGAACAAGCCGCCAAAAAGATGAACCAGCATGTTCAGGTTGAGTTTACGCGTATGCTACAGACACAAGCGGGTAAAATGATGTTTGCAACGCTCTACGGTGCTCACAAGCACGATGCTGGCAATATTGGCACTAGCAAGAAACCGCCAAAGCTAGAAACGCCGGTCATCCCGCCGCAACCCAAGCAGCCAAAGCCCGAAAAATTACACCCCATGAAAGAAGAAAAACAAGCAACGGTGTATCACAGCAGCCCGAGCGAACAAGCTCAGGTACAGGCTGCGAACCCTCGCCCGAACGGTAATCGTCGCCGTCGCCCACAGCGCGCGCCACGCCCGCAACAGCAAAGTAGTGCTTCGGACGACGGCCACGTAAAGTTGTAGTCTCATCAATAAAAAATACCGCTCAGGTTTCCCCGAGCGGTATTTTTTGTACTATGTATCGAGCTGCAACCTTCGCCCCGGAAGCGACGGATTCTTGCCGCTGGCTGCGGCTATGGTTTTAGTCGTGCTGGCGGTGCCATCATATAGTGCCGTGTCGTAGACTGTTGCCGTCACCGTATGACTGCCACTACTTGTAAAGGTGTACGGTATTGGAGATAACGCGCCGCTACCGCTTACGGGCTGGTTCGCGATCTGCTGACCGTCAACCGACACAGTTACCGAGCTGAGTGGGTGGGTGCCCTGGTTAACAGTGACGTTAATGACGACACTCTTGCTTGGTGCACCGGTGACGTTTACGGTGGCGAACGGTTTTATGTCGTTGCAGTTGTGCACGTCATCGTTTGCTTCAGGCTGGTAGCCATCTGGTGCGGTGTATATCTTCTTTTTGGTTACGGGGTCTTCGAACACCGGAACTTTCATCTCGATTTTTGCTGCGGCTGGCGTGCAGTCGGTCGCCCTCTTTTTGCTGACCTTGTCAAAGGTGATGGTTTCGCCGTCGGCGTTGGTTGGCTTGGTGTACCAAGAGGGGAAGAGGTCGGTCTTGCCGTTTACCGTGAGCGTTTGAAGGCCAGATGGTTTAGTGAACCAGTCGTTCGCCTTCCATGAACCGTCTTTAGCAAAGATTTCTTTGTGTGCAAATTCTTGGACGGCGTTCGTGACCTTGGCGTTTGCCGTACTGCTAAGTGAGGTGAGTGGCTTGGTGTCGTTGCGGCCGGTCCACACACCAACTGCCATGCGTGGACTATAGCTCATCATCCAGCTGTCTTTTGCGTGACCTTGGCCATCGTCGGTGGTGCCCGTTTTGGTTGCGGTCTTCACACCCGGTACGTTGAACCCAGCAGCGCGTGCACCGAACACAGGCGCCCGAGCGTTGTCGTCAGTCAAAATATCGCTGAGCATGTAGGTAATCTGGGGGTCCAGAACCTTCTTAGATTGGTCGTCTTTCCACTGGGTGAGCATTTGGCCTTGCGCGTTCTTCACCTCAAGCACGTATGCCTCAGGTTTGTATGTGCCTTGGCGGGCAAGGGTGGCGTACGAGTTTGTGTGCTGTACTTCGGTGACGGCGCAGGTACCAATGGCAGCGGTCAAGCCGTAGTCAATGCCATTGCAGTAGAAGGTATCGCCAGCGTCTTTGGTCGTTTGAATTGCGTTTTCGAGGTTACCAAATTTGGCAGCCTGAATAGCGGGCGGGTTGCGTGACATGCCCAACGCCTGACGAATGCTTATTGGCCCCTTGAACTTGCCGTCGTAGTTCTGAATCTCGGTGCCGCCGATCCAATTTTTAATGTCTTGGTCGACGAGGATTGAGCCAGCTCCCCAGTTTTGGCCTTGCTGCGGCTTAAACAGGTTAGCGTAAATAAACGGCTTAATGCTTGAACCTGGACTTAATTTAGCAGTGGCAGCGTTTACCGCACCCAGCGACTTGTCGTTAAAGTCGTGGCTGCCAACCATTGCCAAGATCTGACCGGTCGGTACGTCTATGGCAGAAAGCGCCATGTTGTTTGCATTAATTGCTGTTGCCGACTTAAAGTTTTCGGTAATTGAGTTCTGGGCTTTTTCTTGAATGCGCCAGTCAAGAGTTGTTTTAACGGTCAGACCGCCTTCGCGAACCACTTTGGTGCCAAATTGTTGCTCAAGCTGGTCACGCACGGCAAGCACGAACCACGGCGCCTTAATATCTTCGTTGGCGGGAATTTCTTCTTTAATGGTGTCCAGAATTGGCACCGCTTTAGCTTCTTCGGCTTGCTGTTTGGTTATGTAATTCTGCTCTGCCATGTTGTCGAGCACGTGGTGCTGACGTTCGATGAGGTCTTTGCTACCCTGCGGTGTGAGTGTGTACGGGTTGTAGCGTGATGGGTTTTGCGGAATACTGGCAACCAGTGAAGCCTGCGACAAATTGAGGTCTTTCGCTGAGATACCAAAGTAGGTGCGGGCGGCAGACTCAACCCCGTTACGACGCCCACCATACGGCACGGTGTTGAGGTATAAGTTAAGAATTTGCTCTTTGGTGTACATGCGCTCAACTTCAATCGAGAGGATCGCTTCTTTGAGCTTGCGGCCAAAGTCTAAGCGGTTTGCTTGGGCATCTTGCGCAAAGAATACCTGCTTAATGAGCTGTTGGGTAAGCGTTGATGCACCTTGCACCTGGCCACCAGTGGCGTTGGCAAGTGTGGCGCGAATGATCGACGTTACACTAATGCCGCCATGCTTGTAAAAGTCTTTGTCTTCAATAGAAATAGTGGCTTGCTTCATGAGCGGCGAAATGTCGTTGCCGTCGACCACAATTTTGTAGTCCTCATCGCCCTTATCTTCCCAGAGCAGCACATTATTGCGGTCAAAATACTTTGTAACCGTCGTTTGTACGCTTTTTGCCAATTGTTCTGGACTAAATGCATCGAGCTCGCGGCGGTAGTAAGCAAATAATGCAGCAACAAAGATTGCCAGAATGATAAAACCGACCCCAACAAGTTTTGCAAACGTAATTGCGCCTTGTTTGCTAAACCAAAACTTCATAACGCGTTTTGGATGCAAACGGTACAGGAGTCGTTTGAGAGGTTGTTTTGGAAGCGTTGCCAAATATTCGGCTTTGCGCCTCGCTTTTGCATCTGCCTTTGAGCGCCGTTTTGCGGCTAAATTGGCGTAGAGCGAAATCGCTTTACCCTTTGAAGATTTTTTCGCCATTGCTTGTAGGAGTCTCCATAAACCATTAGAAAAATCTTCTCTATTATACCACTGCGCTGGCATTACAAACATAAAATCGTTATAATCCGAGGAGTAGCTAACAGATAGAACAAAGAGATGAAACTTTCAGAAGAACTCAAATGGCGCGGGTTTGTAAACCAAACCACATTCAAAGATATTTCGGTACTCGACAGTGAAAAACTCACGTTCTATTGGGGTGTTGACCCAAGTGCGGACAGCATGACCGTGGGTAACTTGGCGGCCGCCATGATGGTGCGCCAGTTTATGGAGCACGGCCACAAGGCGGTATTGCTTGTGGGCGGCGCAACCGGCATGATCGGCGACCCCGATGGCAAAGATGAAGAGCGTAACTTACTCACCCTTGAACAAGTTGCAAAAAACAAAGCCGCAATTGTGGCGCAGTACAAGCAGGTTTTTGCTGGTCTCGATTTTGAAGTTGTGGACAACTACGATTGGTTCAAAGATATTAACTACCTCGATTTTTTGCGCGACACCGGCAAATACTTTAGTATGACCCAACTCTTGCAGCGTGATTTTATTCAAAGTCGCATTGGTAAGGGCGGCAAAGGTATTAGTTATGCCGAATTCAGCTACTCGCTTATTCAGGGGTACGACTTTTTGCACCTGCACCGCAAAAAAGGGGTAACCTTGCAAGTCTGTGGAGCTGACCAATGGGGCAACAGTCTCAGCGGTGTTGAGCTGATCCGTAAATTAGAAGGCAAAGAAGCGCATGTGTACAGTTGCCCGCTCATTATTAACCGCGCGACGGGAAAAAAGTTTGGCAAGTCCGAGGCCGGCGCTGTGTGGCTCGACCCGGCAAAAACAAGTATCTTCGATTTTTACCAGTTTTGGCTGAATGTGGATGACGAAGGCGCGGAAGACTACATGAAGGTGTACACGCTGTTTACGAAAGACCAACTCGAGCCCATTATTGCCGACTTTAAGCAAAACCCAGCAAGCCGCCACGCCCAAAAAACGCTGGCGTATGAAGTAACCAAACTGGTGCACGGCCAACAAGCGGCCGACAAAGCCGTAGAAATGACGAAACAATTGTTTAGTGGGGAGGCGAGTGAAGACGCGCTCACGGTACAACTTGACGGCAAAACACTGCTTGAGGTTATAGTGGCGGCTGGTTTAGTTGCCAGTAATTCAGAAGCTCGCCGTATGTTGGAACAAGGCGGCGTAAAAGTGAACCAGCAAAAAGTTGAGAGCGCAGATGTTGCGCTTAACCCTGGCGACCTCATCCAGGTTGGTAAGCGCAAGTTCGCTAAAGTTGCGTAAGTTTTTCGCGCACCGCCTGTAACACTTTCTCGTAGTCAAACGAGGCTGTCAGCTCAATATCGGCTGGCAGTTCTTTTTTGGTGGCTTCAAAATTGGCAACCTGGCGTGGCATAAGTTCGCGCAAGGTGTCGTTATCAGCGCGGCCGCGTTTTTCCATGCGCGCCAGTGCCTCGTCGGGGCTAATGTTTATGCGAATAGTAATGTGCGGCAGGTTGTGTTCTTGGCAAAAAGCGATCATTTCGCGCCAACGGTGGTCAATTGTGGCGTCATACACCATTAATTTATTGGCGTCTTCGGTAAGAATGGTCTGTATGAGCGCTCTGGTGACTGCGTGCGGTTTAAAGTTTTGCACGCCATTTGCGCGGGCGAGCTCGCGTGCGGCGTCGTTATGCACATATTGTGCTTGTAAATCACGCAAGAGTCGTTGGGCAAGTGTGGTTTTACCGCTGCCGGGTATGCCGCAAAATAAAATAATTGTCGCCGGGTGGGGTATGTCACGCGTTTGCTGCCGTCTGCGGAGCACGGTGTAAATTGCGCTGTCTGTTTCTGATAGGTCCATTGGCTTAAATATAGCCGGTAAATGCGGGCACGTCCAGAAATTGCAATTGCTCGCAGAAATTTGTATAGTATGTCAGGTTTTGTCCAGTCTAGGTAGGAGGCCCAAATTGTCCGAATATGGACAGCACTATACCGGTAGCCGAAAGTCGTCCGTGGGAGATTCGGGGCCGCGTGAGCTCCTGACGACCGCTCAGGATGGGGCCGTCGCGCTTTACTTTCGGTTGAGCGGTTCGCGTCGTTTCGCCCAGATCGCTGCGCCACTGCTTGCCGGCGCTGCGGGCGTGGTGGCGACGTATGTCTTCATGAAACGCCGCCGCAACTCCTAACTGGCACCCTGTCAGGCTCAGCCTGCAGAGGCCGCACCCACACAGGGTGCGGCCTTTTGCCATTTTCGGGTACAATAAGGCTACTATGCGGCTCACTAGTCCAGTTACCAGTGTGAAGGGGGTCGGCGACGCAATTGCCGAAAAGCTCAAAATTCTCGGGGTGAATACCGTCGAGGACTTGTTGTATTACTTCCCACGCCGCTACGAAGATTATTCGCAGGTAACACCCATTGCCGATCTTGGGCCAGGTAATGTGAGTATTAAAGCTACTGTCGAGAGCGTGACCGGCCGCCATATTAATCGCCGTCTGCATATTACCGAGGCTGTTTTAAGCGACGGCACCGCTAAAACGCGCGCCGTGTGGTTTAACCAGCGGTATCGCGCCGACCAGCTGGCAAAAGGGACTGAATATTATTTTTCGGGCACCTACGATTTGCAGCGCAACCGCTACGTTTTGCAAAACCCAGCTGCTGAGCAGGCTAAAACTATGGGAGTCAGCACGGCGCGCATTGTGCCCGTGTACCCTGAGACGGCGGGGTTCAAGTCGCACCAAATTCGTAAACTTATACGCGAGTTGCTGCCGCTCATGCAAATGTTGCCCGAAACACTCCCGCCCGAGCTTATTAAGCGCGAAAAATTATTCAGTATTAATGAGACGCTGAAGAATATTCACTTCCCCGAAGGCGCAAAAGACCTCGATGCCGCAAAAGCGCGCATAAGTTTTGAAGAAATGCTGTCGCTCCTGATCGCCAGTGTGTTGAACCGACAAGATAACGCAAAGCTCGAGACTTACAATGTGCCATTTAATAAAGCGGCTGCCGATGAATTTGTAAAAAACCTGGCGTTTACTATGACTGGCGCACAAAAACGCGCGGTATGGGAGATTTTGCAAGACGTAGAAAAGCCGCAGCCCATGAACCGATTATTGCAGGGCGACGTTGGCTCAGGTAAAACGGCGGTCGCAGCCATGGCAGCGTTCATGATGGCTCGCGCTGGCCTGCAAACGGCGTTTATGGCGCCAACAGAGATTTTAGCGACCCAACATGCCACTGGACTGGCCAATTTGCTCGAGCCACTCGGTGTAAGAGTGGCGCTTTTGGTGGGTTCTACCAAAGCTAAGGCAAAAGGCGAGCTAAAAGCACGTATGAGGGCTGGCGACATCGATATTGCCGTGGGTACCCACGCGTTGATTCAAAAAAACAGTGATTTTCATAAGCTGGGGCTGGTGGTAATCGACGAGCAGCACCGGTTTGGCGTGCGCCAGCGTGCCGAGCTGCTGACGAAAAGCCACAAAATGCCGCATTTGCTGAGTATGACCGCCACCCCGATTCCGCGCAGCTTGCAATTAACTTTGTATGGCGAGCTTGAAGTGTCAATTTTGGACGAACTGCCGAAAGGTCGGCAGCCAATTGCCACAAAAGTGGTTTCGCCGCTCACCCGCGCCCGCGTGTACGAAAAAATCGATGCCGAAATTAAAGCAGGCCGGCAGGCGTACGTGGTTTGCCCGTTAGTTGCTGATAGCGAAAAGTCTGAGCTAAAAAGCGTTGAAGCCGAACATGAGCGCCTAAAGAAAAGCATTTTTAAACATCGCCGCGTGGGATTGTTGCATGGCCAGTTGAAGGCCGACGAAAAAGACGCCGTGATGCAACGGTTTAAAAATAAAGAGCTTGATTTACTCATTTGTACCACGGTTGTTGAGGTGGGCGTGGATGTGCCAAACGCTACGGTCATGTTAATTGAAGGCGCAGACCGCTTTGGTTTGGCGCAATTACATCAGTTGCGCGGGCGTGTGGGGCGGGGAAGCGAGCAAAGCTATTGCTACTTGCTGCCGGCCAACGAAAAAACAATCAGCCAGCGCCTACGCGAACTCGAAAAGTCGAATGATGGCTTTTATTTAGCTGAAGTCGACCTGCAACTGCGCGGCCCGGGTGAAATTTACGGCCGCAGGCAAAGCGGCGATCTTGACCTCAGTTTTGCCACGCTTGGCGACATGCGTTTGGTAAAACGCGTGCGTTCTGCGGCAGAATGGTTGGCAGGTGAAGGCGTAAACCTGGTACAATACAGTAAATTACATGAGCGTGTTGAGCGCTATCGGCGTTTGACCACATTAAATTAGATGTATTCAGGAACAACCCTCCGCAATGCCTCTGGGCGAATCATGGGCGCGCACCAAAAGCTCGACCGTGTTGCTCGGCGTGCGCTCGAACAGCTCATTCCCGAAAGTGAATTCCCTAAAATTCGCGATATTTTGCATTTTGAAGGCCGCAACGGCCCCGACGGCATTAAAAGCAAATCGCCTGCCAAAGATGAGCCGTGGCATTATTACGACCCAACTGATCCTAAAGATACGCAGCTCATGCAAATGATTGAGCGGCACAGTAAAAACCTGACTGCTGCACTCAAGCACAAAGAATACGAAAAGGCTTCGTTCGAGGCGGCATGGTTGGCGCATGCAATTGTTGATGGTTTAACGCCGGCGCACCACTATCCGCTGGAAGAAAAACTCGAAGAATTACGCGGCGAAGGACTCGAAACGCGTACCAGTTTTAAAGATAAAAATATTATTCGTGGCAAAGACGACACGCTTCGCAAAATTTTGTCGAAAAACTGGCAATATTGGGGCGCCAAAGGGGTGATGACGACACACGGTCTATACGAATGGGGTGTTGCAACCACTATTGCGCCACTCAGACTCCGTAGCGGCTACCCTACAAAACAAGAATGCCGCGACGTTATGAAAATAGGTATTGCCCAGGTTTTTAAAGAAGCCGCCAGCGATGTTTATGCGCTTAAAATGTACGACCGCTTTATGCGCAAAGGCTGGACGAGTAAAATTGCCCGTGAAACTCGCGTATTCTTAGCGCCATTATTAGTGCGCGTAATTGCCCTTGCTTGGTACGAAGCATTGGCAAAGGCTCAGCCAGAAAAATAATGCGACTGCGCGTGATCGCCGGTGAACTTGGTGGACGCTTTTTTGAATCGCCCGAAACAACAAGCACGCATCCCATGGGCGAACGCATTCGCGGCGCCTTGTTTAATATGTTGGGCGACGACGTAATTGGTAAAACAGTCTGCGAGCCATTTGCCGGCAGCGGGGCGCTCAGTTTTGAAGCTCTGAGCCGCGGAGCCGCCAGCGCATTGCTGCTCGAAAAAGAAAAGCGCGCACAACTGTGTATTGAACGCAACATTACTGCACTGGGATTATCGCACAAGGCGCGCCTCGTAAAGGCGAATTGCCGCATGTGGTCCGAGAAAAATCTAGGTGAGCAGTTTGATCTGTTATTGGTGGATCCACCGTACCACGATATGCAGTTATCCACAGTATCGTTGTTGATTAGTCATTTAAAACCGAATGGGCTTATGGTATTATCCTATCAAGGTAGAGGCCCGGCGCCGACCGTTAATGGAGTTGTTGTGGTGAACACGAGATTATACGGAGATGCGGCGCTGGCATTCTACCGTTTAGCAGCCTAGACGAAGGCTGCTTTTTTGTGCCATAATACTCGTATATGCGCGAGTGGTGGAATGGTAGACACGCATGCCTTAGGAGCATGTGCCGTAAGGTGTGGAGGTTCAAGTCCTCTCTCGCGCACCAAGAAAAACAGTCCAGTCATACTGGACTGTTTTTCTTGGTGTTCAAGGCGCCTAAAGATTCTCGTTAAGCCATTTCCACTGCGTGTCGGTGAGCCAGCCAGCGTAGTGTGGGGAGGCGACTTTTACCACGAAGGCACGATCGGTCTTGTCGATAACATCTTCCAAGAGATTGATCCAGGTGCTAGCAGATTTATTTGTTTTCACAAACCACTGTGAGTACAAGGGTTTAATGTAGTCGTCAGCGTTGTCTTTGATGACTTTTTTGACGTCTTCGTAAGCGCTCGGGCGTTCGTAACCGTTAAGGTCGTAACTGATAAGCAAAATCATGCCAGCCCCTAATGCCTTGTATCCCGTGGTGGGTTAGGATCGTTTGCCGGCGCAATTGTGTCGCGGTCACGAATTTGGCCGTTTGGGCGATGAATGGTGATTTCGCCGCCGCCTGAATTTCGTGCGACCTGTTTCGCTGCTTGCTCGGCTGACGACTGGGTGGAGGTCACTCCTGATGCGCGAGATGCGCCCGGCGCCTTATACTGCCAGTTACCGTCCGGCCGACGAGTTACGTGGTAATTTTTCTGTGCCATATTGTTCTCCTTGTGAGCTTGGCGTTACTATTCCCCTCCATTGGGATGTAGGTTCAGTGTAGTATATTTGAATACCCGTCAACAATACGTTAATTACTGTTAAATTGACAACGCAGCAGGCGGCTGCTAAGCTATGCGTAATGCATCCCATTCAAAAAAAGCTGTTACAGCTGTCAAAGATACGGGACTTGTCAACGCTTAGCATCCGCGAGATTGGCCGTCAAATTGGTGACACGGATCGAGTTCACCCCCAGCAAGTGAAGTACCATCTACAAAAGCTCGTTGATGGCGGTCATTTAGATATGGCAAGAAAACCCCAAGGACACTTCTTGAAGACGGCCGATGGACTTCCACAGCTAATCGCAATTCCTATTTTGGGTGCGGCAAGCTGTGGCCCTGCTGCTATTTTTGCCGATGAAGATATCCGCGGCTATCTAAGGATATCTTCATCGCTACTTCATAGTAAGAACTATCGTGCGCTCTATGCGCTTCAGGCTTCAGGTGATTCCATGAACGACGCGCATGTTGACGGTGATGCTATTAAGAACGGTGATTATGTTATTGTTGACCATTCTCGTCGTAGTCCGAAGACCGGTGAGTACGTTGTTGCCGTCGATGAAAGCAATAAAGCCAACATCAAGAAATTATTTCTAGATCACTTGAACGAGCAAATTGCCTTAGTGTCGGAATCAACCCAGGATTACGCTCCAATTTTTATTGACCCAAAGGATCAATGGGATACTTTAATTAGAGGTACAGTAGTACAAGTGGTTAAAAATCCTGCTTTTGCTTAAGCTGCCGTAATTTGAGTGACTGCTCTGTGTAGTTACACCTAATGACGGTCTCGCGCACCATGGTAAAAACTCGACTTGTTGTCGAGTTTTTACTTTTAATATATGATTATAAAAATGGTGGGCATAAGGAGCTTCATGTCCCCGGGAAATACAGTCTATATCCTTCAGCAAGAGGATCTCATATCAAAAGCACTACCAGTCTTCATAGGCGCTTTTGCCGCTTTTGTCTTCTCCATTATCACGCTTTATATTGCTAATCGCATTAATACGAAGAACACGCGCAAGCAGCTACTCAACAATCTGTCGAGAGAGTTAAAGTACGATCTTAGTGTTATAAGTGATTTAAAAAAATCAATAGATAAGGTTATTCCGAAGATCTTGGCCGACGAAGATACGCCTTATTTCACGCTCAAATACTCTAAATTTCTAACCAACTTCGTTATGGAAGCATATCGAAATGGAGTCTTGTTTGACCTTCTGAGTGAATACGACATGGCAGTCTTTGATGACGTAATCAGTCACTATGGCGGTAACGGCAGTGAGCCGTGGTTGCGTGACCAATTACAAAAGTTGAATGACAAGATTTTGGAGAAGAAGGAAGTCGTCGCAACTTTCCAGTTCGAAAGAGATACACTTGAGAACCACACACGCGTAATTAATGATGTCTTATCTAAAATTGATCAATACAAGAGGTAGTATAGTTTGTGGTCGATAGTTTATTGTATATCGTCATGATGCTATCGTAAATCTGGTTCCATCTAACGTCGATCTCGCGCACCAAGTTGAATAATAGATACAAAAATGTTCCACAGCTCAAACCAATGAGCATCAGTGGAACATTTTTTGTTTTGCCGAACCATTTAGCATGCTTTTCTGTCGAAGCCCAGCATGCTGGCTGCTATGTAGCCGTTAGTTTCGCAATTCTGATTAACTAAATACCGCCGTATTGATACCAGCCGCCATCGTGGCGTGACCGTAACTGCTGGGGTGAATACCGTCAGGGGTATTTGGCTGGCCACCAGGTCCCACGAGCCAGAATCCGCCGTCTTGGGTCAGTACGTTAGAAGAATTAACTTCTATGATATTGGCGACGTCAATAACCGCATCAATGTAAGTGTCTGCCAAGCCATTAGATTGCCAGGCACGCAACCAGTTATTAAAGTTAACTCTAACCGTGTTGAAACTGGGTGCTGTTATTGTCTGGTTTGTTGTCGTTGTCCATAGGTCGGTACTGTTTGTGCGAGGTGTCGAGGTTGCGGCAGCAACTTTAAGGCCTCGTCGTTTTGCTAGCAGGCAGGCAGCTTGGAAATCAGCTTGCAATTGCGTGAGCGTCCGACCGCCGTAAATGTCGTTGGTAGAATCTTCGATATATGCCCAGGTAGCAAGGTCTATAAGCTTGCGCCGTAATGGGCTGGTTGGCTGTTGGATGTATTGGTATGCTGCCTCGCCGCTTCTCGCAGTGTTGATGTATGGTAAGACACCTTCGAGCGCCTGAGCCATATAACCAGCGCCAAGTCGCGGATTGCCGGTGCCAAATACAATCGAGTCACTAGCCATCAGGATGACGCTGGAAGCAGTCGTCCCGTAGGTGTGGTCGGCAACTATCGCTAAAGGTGCTATACAGGAGCCGTTAGTCAGTGTGGACACTAGCGTCGCACCCGAGGAGTGGGAGTTTGCCAAAGGTGCCGAGAGGTAATAGGTGTACGGGTTAGCAACTCCTTGAATATTTGTGACGGTAACTGTTTCTTGCAGGCCTGCCGTATCAAGCGTAAATGTCGTACCGGTAACACCGGCAACGCCTGTAATTTTTGTAGCGCCGGCCGAAACGCCAGCCGCCAGGGTTGTACTTAGGGCGTTTGTAGCCCCCGTAACAGCAGTCGTATCATATGCATGGTCTCCGTTAACTGTGCCTATACCTGGCTGGTCGCTATAGAACGTAAGATTAATCATCAGTTGTTGGCCAAACACAGCACCAGAGGCATGGGTTTTCGTTAAAGCGGTAGTAAACGTATAGGTGTAGGGGCCCGTGCCAGAAACTCCAGGGCTTGCCAAGATTGCTGTCTCGGCACTACCACCTTGGTCGATAGTCACTACTTGCCCTGGTACGACATTGGGTAACAATGATGCGCTCGTAAGTGTTGTTGCTCCAATACTTGAGGACGCGTTAGTGGCAATATATACTGAGTTACCACTTAAGCCATAGAAGAGAGGCGTTACCGCATAACATCTGGTATAGAATGTCTGGCCTGCGGTTAATTCAACGGCAACAGGATCTGATAATACCGTACCGGCAACATCAAACTGGCCAAAAGCCTTGCCTTGGAAGGTGACTGGATAGACGTAGGGTATTGCGACTGGCGATTGTGCGGGATAAGCAAAGTTTGGTGTCTGGGAAGTGACTGTTATTGTGGTTGAGCCCTGTGCTGCTGTTGCACTGGAAGTAAACGTCTGGCTGTTACCCCCAGAAGTCACGATAATAGATGTACCAGATGCTATAGCCGCCCCAAGCGCTAAAACGGGCAGTGATGTTATGGCGCCACTTGTCGACAAAGCAGAAGATAAGGCAGTTGCTTGCGTCTGCACTTCAAGGCCAACTTTGATCATAATGCTATTTACACCCGGGTTGTCAAAAGTCATTGGCATACCGTACAGCAACCGTATATTGTTACACGAACTAGTAGCAACGTGGCTCACCCTTGATGTTCCTGCATTGATACCAATACCAAAGTTACCGCCGTTGACAGCCCTCGAAGCAACCATGGGCCGGCCACCAGTGAGGCTGCGTGACGAAGTTGATGATGAACCTGATCCAATTGGCGACCCATTGACGGTTGGTGTGCCCGTAAATGCTGGCGACACCAAAGGCGCAAAGGTGCCCGTACCAGCATTTACCCATGCCGTGCCATTCCAACGCTTCAGTAGATCATTTGTTTTGTCATACCAGAGGTCATCAGTTATGGGACTTGAAGGAGCGGTTGTCTGTTTGACACCAGCAAGATATCGCCCATCTGCTGTTGCTTGGGTCAACGCATCCGTAACTCGGGAGTCGTTACCCTGCACAACTGTTCCGGCAGTCGTGCCGAAGTTGACAGCCAGTGTGCGGCTGGCGCTTAAGTCGCCACCACCCGTAAGGCCTGTGCCAGCCGAGATAGTGGTTGCTGTACTCGCTTTGCCTGTCAAACCCGGAACAGTAGGGCTTGCGGCCGTACCTCCCAAATCGCCGGCCAGCTGCACCTTACCCTTGACCGACGTTGTTGCATCAGGGGTAGTCGCAACGCTGCTCACCTGGGTATCGACGTAGGCTTTTGTAGATGCATCGGTAGGGTTCGTGGGGGTTGGGACGGTAACCGTACCGGTAAAGGTCGGCGATGCCAAAGGCGCTTTAGCGTTAAGTGCAGTTTGTGCTGCAGATGAGATAGGTTTAGCAGTATCGGCAGTATTGTCGACATTGGCAAGACCGACATCCGTTTTATCCAAAATGACTACGCCTGTGCGTCCGGCTACTGACGTCACCGATTGGACACCAGCGCTCATCCAGGCAAGATTAGTACCGTCATAACCAAGCACTTGGTTAATGCTTGGGGCACCGGTTGTGTTCAGAGTGGAAGTGTTGACGCTGCCAGACTTTAACTGGCCATCAGCGGTATGTGTTTGAGACAAAAAGTCATTAAGTATACTACCCCATGTACCGTTATCTGCGCCAGGTGCTGGTAATCGTGCCATAAGTCTACCTTTTTATAAGTCGTTATGCTTATTCTAGCATACGTCACGCATTACAAATCTGGATTCTGCTATTCTTAATAAAGATGAGAAACATAAAAAATCATGTGCTTCTTGGAGCCAAACGCCTAAAACATCTTGTACGGCCGCTCTCACTGCCGGAGCGTTTCGTGCATGAGGCTGTGCCATACTTTAGCCAGTGGGAATCCCCTAAACTTGCGAAGCAGCTTATTGAAAAAAAGATCACCACTGACGACGATCCAAACTGGAAAGCTTCAGGTGCTCGGAACAAAAAGGAATATCACGACTGGAGCTGGAGCGCGTGTGGTATGGCCTGTACCAAGATGATTCTGGCACATCGCACCGGCCAAGTTGTACCTATTGTGGAGTTAGGCGAAAAGTGTACCGAGTATGGCGGTTACACAATGCCCCTCGAGAATTCTATTGGACTTTTATATAAACCCTATATTACTTTTGTCGACAAAGAATTTAAGTGGAAGGCACGTGTGGCGCAAGGTATGACGTTTCAGGAGCTAATGAACGAACTCAGCAAGGGCGACTACGTTATTGCCGGAGTCAGCCCACAGATTCGTTACCCGGAAAGTAGGCCTAGGGTCAAAGGTGGCCATCTCATTCTTATGGTGGGCTACGACAATGCTAAACAAGAATTCTATCTTCATAATCCATCCGGTATTTCAAAAGAGACCCAGGAATATGCTGCTGTAAAATTTAACGACTTTAAGAAGTTTTTTAGCGGCCGCGGTATTGTGATTCAGTGTGGCTCGATTTCACTATCAAGATAATGTGTCTCGTTGATATTGACAAAATAAGCAAATTATACTAAAATATACATAATTCAATCGTGAGATTGAATGTTTGATTTTGACATAGATACTTTGACCGGCTCATTGCTACTGTTAATCGGTGGCAGCGACCCGGTCAAAGACGCAAGGTCTATGGCCAGCGCTCGAGAGAAGGAGACTTTGATGAGCGCAAACCGCACCGACGACAACGACCGCCGCAACATCGCTTGGCGCGTCTTCCGCGAGGCCGACCTCGGCTACACGGAGACAGTCCTTGTTGGCGAAAGCTACGAGGCGCACGAGCGTCTGCTGGGCGCGGTGGTCCGCATCGACTACGGCGACCTGACCCTCACCCGCATTGCCCGTGGCTGCCGCGCGGTTGTTCGCCCTCACTTCCAGCAGTGGATGGGGCGGGCGAAGACCAGCGTACTCAGCTACCAGCGACACCTCGCCGTCTACGCGCTCGTTTCTGAGTTGCAGCGACTGCTGGGGTACGGGCCGCTGTTCGGCATGATCGACGACCAGATCTTCCTCGGAAGGTTCCGTCGTGATCATGACGAGCTGCCGCTGTCCGACGCTGAGCGCCTCACCCCCGAGACCACCGAATTCGTCGATCTCTGGGGTGACGCCGACGGTCGGCGGGCGATGGTGCGCTACGGGTGTGGTCGTTACGACTACGTCGCTGGCCACATCGACGAGCTGGCTCAGGCGGGCGGACACATGCGCGAGGCGTTCCGGCGTCTCGCCAAGGAGCCCCTGCTCGTTGCCGCCTGATCCCGTGTCCACCCAGCTCCGCGCCCCATTGCGCGCGGAGCTGGACTACCCCGAGATTTCAAGTTTTGGCTTGAAGCTTCAGGATAGGCAGTAATTTTTGCTCTCAACGTGTTTTTGCTAAACTCGCCGCATTGGTGGATGTTACTAAAAAACGCTTTGGGTTATAAAAAATGGCCCTGCGCGGGCCAGGGGAGGTGAGATCGTCGATGTCCCACCTCCTTGCAGCCCTCGTAGTGGTGGAAATTCTCGGCTACAAATAGGGAATCTCAACATCCGCGAATACAGGGATGTGGTCGGATGGACACCCCTTGTTGGGAATGCCCTCGAGCGAGAACGGTGAGTCGACAGACTTCGCCTTAATTTTGCGGACTGCAATTATGTCGTTAGCGAGATGCCTGCCGTTGACGACTGACGTTGGCGAGTCGTCGTGCGCGTTTGTAAACTCTGCCTTCTCGAGGAGTGCACGCACGGGGCCGCCTGGGAGATCGTTGCAGTCAGCCAACAATACTGCGGGTTTTTTGCCGATCCATTTGAGCAGCATTCTCATTTGTTCGGTGCCCAGGTGCGGTTGCTCATCGAGTGGCACCCATTTAATATGGGTGTTCACAAACATGAGGCCACCGATGAACACTCTCTGGGCAATATGGCCAGAGTCGTCGTCGTACGAGAAAGACTCGAAGTCCCGAATGCGAATGCCTCGTCGTACAAGCAGCAAGCATCCGTCCTTCTTGCCGTTCTTCTTGGGTGTCCATAGAACCCGCCAGTCACCACTTGTAAAGGAGCGCGCGAGCGCAAGATCCGCTTCCTGCATTGCAACGACATGAGCGTTTAGTCCCTCGATTACGCGCTTTACAAGGAGTCGTCGCGCTCCCGGGACGAGCAGTTTGGGGTCTGCTTGGCTGTAGTCACTTCCTTCCACACCAATGTATTCATCAAAAAGTACGTTGAAGCTTGCGCAGCGAACTTCCACGACCTCTCCATTCTGTGCATCCGAAACGAACATAGTTAAGCATACATACGGCTATTAATAAATGGCTTGCGTGGTGTTGACCACGCCGAAACATTGCCGCTATACTTGGTGGCACGTTGCGCAATTGGGCGTGACGACAACTCATGAGGCGATGCGAACGCCTCGAGAGGAGTGCACGTGATAAGAACCAGAGTAGTAGCACTGCTGACGTCCGTGGCGGTAGCCGTGGGCTTGTCGCTGGCGGGTACCTCTGTTCCGGCTATGGCGGCGAACAGCGGTAACAAGCTGGTCATCGTTCAGGACGTCCACGGGAACATCACGTTCCCGAACGGTTCGGTGCTCAACGCTGGCCAGATCGTCAAGGTTGAGATTAACAGCCTGTTCCCGGCCGGCGACGTGGAGATCTTCCAGATCCACAACGTCCCCGGCACGCTGCTCCAGCAGTTGCAGCAGGTGGACACGCAGAGCGTCGCGGCCGGCCAGGGCGGAGCGACCGCTTCGGCGGCCATGCACTGGTTCACCGGAACGTGGGAGAACCCGAGCACGGCCATCCCGGCGCACACGACGTTCTACGGTGGACGGCCGTTCACCGGCGCGAACAAGTTCGATCGGCCGTTCCCGCCCGGGACGTACATCGTCACCCAGCTTCGGCCGTCGGGCAATGTCACGCCCTCAACGGTGTACAAGACGATCACCGTGACCGGCACGCAGAGTGTGCAGCTCCCGGTCGTCGACGGCAGCATCACCGTCGGCAACACCAACGGGCCGGACACCTTCTCGGTCACTAGCTCGGCCGGCACGAACAAGCTCAAGAACGGCCCGGTGAAGCTGCGCAACTCGACCGGCAGCATCACCAACCGTACGCGAGAGCTGCACTTCTTTGACTTCAAGCCGATGTCGACGGGGGCGAGCACCACGCGCGAACAGGCGTGTGCTCAGGTCGCGGCCACCGGCCCGGGCAACGCCGCCAGCTTCGGCACGATGTCGACGACTCAGCAGGTGAACGGCTACCTGAGCGTGCCGCTCGGCTGGTACTGGGTGACCAGCTGGATCCCGGACGTCAACACCGGCACGCCGCACGCCCTGGAGGACACCAACGCCAGCACGCCGGGCGTACAGTGTGACGGCACGCTCGTCGAGGTCGTCGCGTAGTCCTTACCCAAGCCGAAGTTCGCCCTTGCCGGCTGACGTTCGTCTGTAACGCAACACCCGGTCGGTCCCCGCGGTTCGGGGGCCGACCGGCCTGCAATGCTATTATTTGGCGTAGAAGAGAGTAAAATATAGCTGTGACGATTGCCGACCTTCTTGTGTACCCGGCGTTTCGTGGGCTGGGCTGGCTTGCAGTGGCAGCTTGTTTTGTGTTGGTCGGCGTTGTTGGCACGGTGATTATTTCGCATGTTTTGTTTAGTTTGGGACGGCGGAGTTCGCTATATAAAAAGCGTCAGCCTGTTGCTGGCTGGAACAAACGGTTTTACCCGGCAGCAGCGGCCATGATTGTACTGCTCCTTATTTTAGGTTTGTGGCTGCGCGCGCAACTGTAGTCGTGGTATTATACCGCCATGGCCACTCTGCGCCCAAACTACCAACCAATTTTAGATACCCGGCAAAATCGTCTCAGCTTTGAACTAAGTCGCAGTGACGGCATTGATTCAAAAGCGCTGAGTATGTTGGGTGCAAACATTGCCGTGCTAATTTACATTGCGCAGGCCGGGCTGCAAATGAGCGATTGGAAGTGGTTTGTGCTGTTGGTGCCGTTTGGCCTGTCGTCATTTATGAATGTCATGCAAGTTTTGTTTTACGCACCGTATCGCGGTAATGTGAGCATGACTGATCACCCCGAGTATCTGTCGATGGACGAAGAAGACTTGCTGTTGCAACTTATTGCCGATACCGAATCGGCGATTGTCGAAGGTGCTGATCTGAACGCGCGCCGACTCAAGTGGTTTGCAGCGTCGGTGATTTTGTCGATTATTGGCGTGAGTATTTTGGCAATAATGTTATAATAGAGCCATATGAAGCGCGAACCGAAGAAACAATCAAATACATCGGTACGGCCCAAAGCGGCCGGTGTGGTGACGCTCCCTAAACCAAACAAGGGTGAAATTGTTCGTGTCGGTTTGGGCTTGAATATTTTTTCTCATAACCATACGCGGCCGAAGCGCTCTGCGTAGTTTTTTACCGACTAAAATGACGCCGAGCTCCTTCGGCGTTTTATTTTTTGCTACAATAAACCTAAGGAAATTATATGGCACTATCCACTCAACCCTATAAAGGCGCGCGCGATTTTTACCCCGAAGACAAACGGGTGCAAAATTATATTTTTGCAAAATGGGCGCAAATTGCCGAACGCTACGGCTACGAAGATTACGGCGCTCCCACACTTGAACCCTACGAACTCTACGCCGCAAAAAGTGGGCAAGAACTGGTAAACGAAGAAAGTTACCTGTTTACAGATCGTGGCGGTCGCCAAGTGATGATTCGCCCAGAAATGACCCCAACGGTGAGTCGCATGGTTGCAGGCAAGCGCCAGGAACTTGCCTACCCCGCCCGTTGGTATTCGGTCGCTAACTTTATGCGTTACCAACGTCCGCAGCGTGGCCGCTTGCGCGAATTCTGGCAGCTCAATTGCGATATTTTTGGCGTAGAAACCATCGATGCCGAAGTTGAACTTATTACCATGGCCGACGAAATCATGAAGGCTTTTGGCGCAACCGACAAAATGTACACCATTAAAATTAACAGTCGCCACCTGGTGAACTTTTTAATGGCCGATTATTTGGAACTCGATGTTGTGCAGTCGCAGCTCATGATTAAGTTGTTTGATCGCAAAGACAAAATTGCGCCCGAAGAGTTCCGCGACCAAGCTATGGAGATTTTTGACACCGACAAAGCCAAAGAAGGCTTGCACAAAATTGCCGCATTGTTTGCAGCAAAAAGTATGGGCGACCTGCCAAAGGCTATTCTGGACAGCAGCGCAATTACTCAAGTGCAAACGCTGTTTACGCTGCTGCGCGAACACGGCGTAAAGAGCGCGACTTTCGACATCGGTCTTATGCGCGGCCTTGATTATTACACTGACATTGTATTTGAAGTCTTCGATACCAACCCCGACAATGCCCGCTCGCTCTTTGGCGGCGGCCGCTACGACGGACTCGTCGGTTTGTTTGGCGTTGAACCCGTCCCCACAGCTGGGTACGCCATTGGCGACGTTACCTTTACCGACTTTTTGCACACGCACAAACTGTTGCCAAAAGTCGGCACCAAAACCGAAGTGTACACCGTTGTCTTGGGAGATGCGTTAAAAGGCGCGCAAAAGCTGGCTCAGCGACTCCGCGGCGAAGGCGTTAACATTGAAGTTGATATTACCGGCCGCAAACTCGACAAGCAAATTAAAACGGCCGTCAAAAAGGGCATCCCGTTCTTATTGTTTGTGGGGCAAAAGGAACTCGACGAAGAAATGTACACACTTAAAGACCTCGCCAAAGAAAAAGAACATAAAGTAGCGTTTTCACGATTGGTCACCACTGTAAAAGACTATCGACACACAGACGACGATATTATATAGTTGGTCTGTCCGGTTATTCACTTCGCTTGAGTACGGAGGCATTGTGGGAGGCGAACTTGGTCACGACCGACTTCGCAACATCAACAAATGGCTGGGGCGGGTGCTGGTTGCGATCGGCATCTGCACCGTCATCGTGGGCCTCGTCCTGAGTGTTCCGCACGATACCTTGCAGACCGGCATTATCACCGCGCTCTGTGGGTTTGGTGTGGTTGCGCTTGGCGTGCCGCTGTGGCTGGGGCGGCGATTGCTCATGATCGCTCTCCTCATCGACGGAGCCATCATCGCATTCGCCGGGTTCCCGTTTTCCGACTTGGTCGGTTGGCGGGGCTACGCCCTGACGTTGGTGGGTGTCGCTGTTGGGGTGCTCGCAGCCGCGACCGCCTACCGAAGCGATATCGACGAATCTTTCACGAAGTAGCAACATCGACTGCGAACTCAAGCCAGGAGGTTGTGATGGGAAGAGGCCCAGACGGCAAGACCAGAAGGCAACGCCGAGGAGAGGCTCCGTTGCCCGACGTGGGTACCGAGGATTCGGTGGTGAGTCGGCCGGTGATCGGATCCGAACCTGGACCCGACGCGGCAACCCACTCGCAGGCAACTGCCGATGCCACAGAAGAGTCGCCTCGTGAAACTGTAGACAGGCTGGATCGTTTCTACGCTCGTGTAGGCAACATCGGCATCCTGCTGCAGGTAGTGGCGGTCCTGGCTTTCTGTATCGGGTGGCTGGCGCAGCACTGGAGTGTACGAGACGCGGCGGCGGTTGGGCTTGTGTCGGCGGTGGTTGGCGCTTTAGCTATCGCCGCGACGATGTATGTCTTCGACGCGTGGAGCTACAACTGGCCGTTCGCGGTCGGCGTGTCGCTGACCTACGGGTCGGTGCTCTACGGCCTCATCACGGCGGCGGCGTTCGGCACATGGTGGCCCGGGGCCATCGTGCTCGGCGTGTCGCTCGCTACCGGCATGACCATCCAGATGAAGACCTACAAAGAGGAATGATGACGGAGCGCCGGTTTCGGCCGGCGCTCCAGCAAACTCCTTAAGCTGTAAAAGATTTTCAGATACGTTATACTAATCAAGATATGAAACATACTGTTAAGAACCAATCAGACACCAAGGTACTGCTGACGGTAACGCTCGACACAAGCGAGCTAGCAGACCTCAAACAAAAAACACTGGCCCGCCTGGCCAGCAAAGTAAAAGTTGCCGGCTTCCGCCAAGGAAAAGTGCCTGCGCATGTGGCCGAAAAAAACCTCGACCCGCAAGTGCTCAGCAGCGAGATGCTCGAAGACGCCGTCAATTTGTCGGCTGTCGAAGCTTTTGAAGCAGCAAAACTCACGCCACTTGACCGACCAAAGGTAAACGTCGAAAAATACGTTCCGGGCGAAGCGCTCGAATATACCGCTGAAGTTGAAATTATTCCGGCAATTAAGCTGGGTGACTACAAAAAACTGAAAGTTGCAAAAGTTGCAGCCAAGCTCACCCCGAAAGACATTGACGAAGTTATAGAGCGTCTTCGCGGTAACGCATCGGTAAAAGCCGACGTGGACCGTGTAGCCAAAAAAGGCGATGAAGTTGTCATCGACTTTGTAGGCAAGGACGAAAAAGGCGAAGCCGTTGCGGGCGCAACCGGCACCGATTACAACTTGGAACTCGGCAGCAATACGTTTATTCCCGGCTTTGAAGATGGCTTGATCGGCAAAAAAGCCGGCGACACGTTTGATTTGCCGCTGACATTCCCCAAAGATTACCATCACAAACCACTTGCAGGTGCAAAAGTTACATTTGCCACCACGGTAAAAGCGGTTAAAGAAGTAAAACTGCCTGATCTCGACGACAAGTTTGCTGCAAGTGTTGGGCCGTTTAAAACACTCGAAGAACTCAAAGCAGACGTCACCCGCGAGCTGACTGAGCAAAAAGAAAAAGAAGCGGTCGATAAGCTCAAAGATTCACTGGTTGAACAGCTAGTGAAGGGCAGTCACGTGCCCGCGCCGCATGTGCTGATTCACGATCAGCTCGAGAGCATTGAACGCGACTTTGTACAAAACCTCATGTACCGCGGCATGACACTCGACGACTACTTAGCAACGATTGGCAAAACCGCCGAAGAGTGGCGCGAAAGCGATCTGCACGAACAGGCAGAGCGCCGCGTGCAAGTTGGTTTGGTACTTGCTGAACTCAGCAAAGTTGAAGGCATTGAAGTTGCCAAAGAAGAGCTTGAAGAGCGCATGCGCCAGATGATGAGTCAATATGGCAATGCTCCCGAAATTGCAAAACAGCTCGACACACCAGAAGCGCGCCGCGATGTTGCAAACCGTGTGTTGACCGAAAAGACAGTTAACCGCCTGGTTGAGCTGAATAAATAGTTGACTCCCGCGCGTAAAGCGTAGATACTAGCGTCCGCAAGGACGCTTTTATCGTATAGGAGGTAGCAATGCCCGAAGACGCAACGCTTGCTGCGCTGCAGTTTCTGCTCGTCGGTGCGCTGACGGTAGAGGCGCTGAGGCGCTGTGCCATTCGCGTCACCATGTCCAAGATGTCGATGCTGCCGGTGGGGTGGGTTTCGGCCGGCGTGCTCACGTGCGCCGTGTCGTCTGCTGCTGTGTGGTCCCTGGGCTTATGGGCCAAGTCCGCAGAGGCCGGCATGACGTCGTGGACGGTCTTGGCCGGTTTGTGGATGGTGGCCATGGTGGCCTACTTCTTCGCTCATATCGCCAAACGCCCCGTGCGCTAAAAAAAGGGGGGCGGGCCGGGGTTTGCGCCTCGGTCCGCCTTGCGCGTCCTTGCGCTCTCAAAATTATTGTAATTAGCACTCTTGACCGCGGAGTGCTAATTTTTTAAGCTATAGGTATGACAAAACCTCGCAATTATCTTGTTCCCACGGTTATTGAAGAATCACACATGGGCGAACGCGCCTTCGACATTTACAGCCGCCTGCTCAAAGAGCGCATCATCTTTTTAGGTGAAGAAGTTAACGAACACACTGCAAATCTGATTGTGGCGCAAATGCTGCATCTGGCGTACGAGGACCCCAAAAAGGATATTAGTTTTTACATTAACAGCCCGGGCGGCTCTGTGTACGACGGCCTGGCTATTATTGACACCATGAACTACATTAAGCCCGACGTTGCGACTATTGGTATTGGTATGCAGGCCAGCATGGGTGCTGTTTTACTCGCAGCTGGTGCAAAAGGCAAGCGCATTGCGTTGCCAAACAGCCGTATTATGATTCACCAGCCACATGGCGGTACGCAAGGGGTCATGACTGACATGGAAATCAGCCTTAAAGAAGGCATTCGCACCAAGCAAACCTTGGTTGACCTCATGGCCAAGTACACCAGCCAAAAGAAAGACAAAGTTGCTGCCGACATGGAACGCGACCTCTGGATGAACGCCGAAGAGGCACTCAAGTACGGTATTGTCGATAAGATTATCGAAAAAGCATAATTGCCGCACGAGCCGCTAAAAACACACCCAATTTGTGAGGGTGTGTTTTTTGTTGTATAGTTTTTGCAGTCACGAAAGGACGGTGGTGTCGGTGGTTCCGGAAATTACTCTGGTTCCCTACACGGAGGTGGAACACCCGCGGGAGTTGGCCGGCAAGCTGCATGTACTGGCGAATTCTGTCAGGCGACAGCTCGCGGCCGAAATGCCCTACGTGCTGGAGCGCAACGTCAACGCGGGCGTGGGCTTGCGTTCGGTGAACGGCGTGCGCCAGGCCATGAAGGACGACCCGACCTTTGCGGCCTTCGTTGTTGTGTGCAATGGCGTGAAGATCGGCGTGGCTACCTACAGTCAGCAGCGGCTCAGCGGCAAGCGCCGCTGGCTGGGCTTGCAAGAAGGCCCCGAGCTGGCGAACGGGCCGCTGATCGCGGGCTGGCTTGGCAACATCGACCGGCCAAAGGGGTTGTTACCGCACGTGCTCCGGGCGTTCGCGACCATCATGGCTGCGAATCCCAAACTGACCGGCAAGCCCTGGACGATCGTCCGGGTCGGTCATCCCTACGTGCGTCGTTGTCTGGATGATCCCAACAACGGGTTCGGTGGGTTCGAGGAGATCGGTGCGGCGAGTGACTACGGCAGGGTCGATGGCGTGAAGACGCTGCGACTCCTGATGGTCGGCCACCACACCATGGAAAGTCTGCGCGGCTGACTCTCGGAAGTGACGGCGCGTCTGCACGGGCGAAAGTTCAAGCAGACGCGCCGCGTAAAACTCAGTTGCGAATTCTACAATGAAATTATTAAAACACCTTGACGACAGTGGAAAACTCGTTCATACTACATTCTAAGAAGTAGTGTAAGTTAGGTGTTTTCTACCTGCGCGACAGCTGGCCATTGTCAAAACGCAGGGAGCCTAGACTTAGTTGACCTTCGGGGCTTACGAGATCAACAACTAAATTGAAGGGGCATTTTTGCATGAGCAAAACTGACGCTAAGGTAGCTTCAGGGGCGCAACGTGTGTTCTTTACACAAGACGACACTGCACTCCAGCTGCCTAACTTGATCGCCCACCAGATCGACAGCTTCAAATGGTTTGTCGAAGAAGGTTTGGGGGAGATTTTTGCCGAAATTAATCCGATTGAGGATTACACCGGTCAAAAATTGGAATTGCGCTTTAAGGACTATCGCTTTGTCGAACCAAAGATGAGCGAAACCGACGCGCGCGAAAACAACATTAGTTTTGAGGCGCCGCTTAAAGCAACCGTCGAACTGACCAACAAAGTCACCGGCGAAGTTAAAGAAAACGAAATTTACCTCGGTGACTTCCCCTGGATGACCGACCGCGGTACTTTTGTTATTAACGGCGCAGAACGCGTTGTGGTAAGCCAACTGATCCGCTCGGCTGGTGTTTTCTTTACTGCCGACGCAGCCCCCGGCCGCAACAACTACGGTGCCAAGATTATTCCTGGTCGTGGTGCCTGGCTCGAGTTCGAAACCGCAAGTAATGGCGCACTTTACGTTAAAATTGACCGCCGCCGTAAAATTCCCGTAACGACCCTTTTGCGCGCTTTGCAATATGCAACCAACGCACAAATTCAGGACTTGTTCAAAGACGTTGACACCGGTGAAGTCAAATACATCGACGCGACGCTCGACAAAGACCCAGCAAAAGGCACCAACGAAGCGCTCATCGAAGTGTATCGCCGCCTGCGCCCAGGTGACCTCGCAACAGTAGAAAACGCTCGCGAACTCCTCACTCGCATGTTCTTTGACTTTAAGCGCTTCGACTTTAGCCGCGTCGGCCGCTACAAGATCAACCAACGTCTCGGCCTCGATGTTGCGAACACCGCCGAAAACCGCGTGATGCGCATTGAAGACTTGGTTGCAATCATCAAAGAACTGATTCGCCTCAACAACACGCAGGACGCTCCCGACGACATCGACGCCCTCAGCAACCGCCGCGTAAAAATGGTGGGCGAACTTGTTCAGCGTCAGTTCCGCATTGGTTTACTGCGCATGGAGCGCAACGCTCGCGACCGCATGAGCATGTGTGACATCGAAACAGTCACTCCTGGTCAGCTGATCAACGCCCGCCCCGTCGTTGCTGCTGTCCGCGAATTCTTTGCAAGCTCACAGCTTTCACAGTTCATGGACCAAACAAACCCACTTGCTGAGCTCGCCCACAAGCGGCGTCTGAGCTCAATGGGCCCTGGTGGTTTGAGCCGCGAACGCGCTGGCTTCGACGTCCGCGACGCGCACGCTACGCACTACGGTCGCCTGTGTACCGTAGAAACTCCTGAAGGTGCAAACATTGGTTTGGTTATTAACATGGCCAGCTACGCACGCGTTAATGAATACGGCTTCCTTGAAGCTCCGTACCGCAAAGTCGTAAACGGCAAAGTGACCGACGAAGTGATTTACCTCGACGCCGCCGGCGAAGCAGGTCAAATTATTGCTGAATCTGGTAACGTACTCGATGAAAACGGCAAATTTGTAAACGACCGCGTGAGTGCCCGTGTAAACCTCAAGCCAGGTGAAGCTGACGCAAGCGAAATTACGTTTATGGATGCCGCCAAGAAAGAAATTTTGGGTTCAACCGCAGCCCTGATTCCATTCATCGAGAAAAACCGTGTTGACCGTTCATTGACCGGTTCGAACATGCAGAAGCAAGCAGTACCTCTTATTAAACCGACCAGCCCAATTGTGGGTACTGGCATGGAGCGCTCAATTGCCCAGAACTCTGGCCAGCTTGTTATGGCCGAGGGCGACGGTGAAGTCGTAAAAGCTGACGGCGCAGAAGTGCTCGTACAGTATAAAGACGGCGTAAAGAGCTACATTCCAATGCACTTTAAGCGCTCGAACGACGGTGAAAGCATCAACCAGCGCGTTGTTGTGCAACGTGGCGACAAGCTCAAAAAAGGTGACACCATTATTGAAGGCATGAGTATTGCCGACGGCGAACTCGCTGTTGGTCGTGACCTCATTGTGGCCTTCATGCCTTGGGGTGGTTACAACATGGACGACGCCATCATTTTAAGCCAGCGCATTGTGACCGACGATGACCTGACTTCGATTCACATTACTGACTACATGGTTGAAGTCCGCGAAACCAAGCTCGGGCCTGAGCTTGTGACGCGCGATATTCCAAATGTATCTGAAGAATCACTTCGTCACCTTGATGAAGGCGGTGTGGTGCGCATCGGCGCCGAAGTTCACGCTGGTGACATTTTGGTGGGTAAAATTACGCCAAAGGGTGAACAAGAACTTTCAAGCGAGGAACGCCTGTTGCGCGCTATCTTCGGCGAAAAAGCCAAAGATGTTCGTGACACAAGCCAGCGCATGAGCAACGGCAAGCACGGTAAAGTGGTTGGCGTTAAGATTTTCAGCCGCGACAACGGCCACGAGCTTAAAGCTGGCGTACTCATGCAAATTCAAATCTTTGTTGCCCAAATGCGCAAAATTAGCGTGGGTGACAAGCTTGCCGGCCGCCACGGTAACAAGGGTGTTGTTGCCCGCATCATGCCAGTTGAGGACATGCCATTCATGGAAGACGGTACTCCAGTAGATGTCATTTTGAACCCACTCGGTGTGCCTTCACGTATGAACCTTGGTCAGCTCTTTGAAACCCACCTTGGTATGGCCGCGCGCGCCCTTGGTTACAAGGTTGCAACGCCTCCATTCAACGGTGTGCCACAAGAAAAAATTGTTGAAGAACTCGTAAAAGCTGGTTTGCCAGCAGACGGTAAACTCCAACTCTTTGATGGCCGCACCGGTGAAGGATTCAAGGAAAAAGTTGCCGTTGGTAACATGTACATGATGAAACTGCACCACATGGTTGCCGACAAGATTCACGCCCGTTCAATTGGGCCGTACACCATGGTCACCCAGCAGCCGCTCGGTGGTAAAGCGCAAAACGGTGGTCAGCGCTTTGGTGAGATGGAGGTGTGGGCACTCGAAGCATACGGTGCTGCAAACACCCTGCAAGAAATGCTCACTATTAAGTCAGACGACGTATATGGTCGCGCAAAGGCTTACGAATCGATCATCAAGAAGGAGCCAATTACTGGTCCGAAAGTTCCAGAAAGCTTTAATGTGTTGGTGAAAGAATTGCAAGGTCTTGGTCTGCGCGTTGACCTGGTAGAAAACCGCGAGATTATTGACGCCGAAGAAGTGCTTGCGAGCACCATTAAGGCTGAAGCATCTGCCCCGGTAAGCGTGACTGCCGACGACGTAAAACCACTCGACGTAACCGCAGCCGACGAAGCCGATGAATTTGGCGACCTCGACTTGGGTGACGGCATGAGCGTTCGTACCTCTGACGATGACGACATAAACGATGATGATATCGCTGCCGCAGCAGCACAAGAAGACGAAAAGGAGGTGGCGTAGTATGGCACGTTTAAGCCCAAGCACAAGCATTGCGGACTTTGACGCAGTACGCCTGGCCGTTGCATCAGACGTAGATATTATGGACTGGTCGCACGGCGAGGTATTAAAACCAGAAACTATTAACTACCGCACCCAAAAACCTGAACGTGACGGTTTGTTCTGCGAACGCATTTTTGGGCCGGTAAAAGATTTAAATCCACACGACCAAAAGTACAAGGGTGTTCGCTCACGCGAAGCTGCTGTCGACAAGAACGGCGAACTCGTAACCAAGAGCATTGTGCGCCGTGAACGCATGGGTCACATTGGCTTGGCTAGCCCAGTTGCACACATTTGGTTCATGCGCGGCACCCCAAGCGCAATGGGTCTGCTACTCGGTCTCACTGTTCGCAACATTGAACGCGTTGCATACTTTGCAAGCTACATTGTTAAAACGGTAAATGTTGAAAAGCGCGATCAAATGGCCGCTGACGCCGAAGCCGAATACGAAGCAGCAAAGCTCGCGATTAAAATGCGCGCCGAAAAAGCTGCCGAAGAAGAAGGTGCAGACGTTAAAGCACTTGCAACTCAGCAGAGCAAAGAAGTTGAAGAACTTAACGAGAGTTACTTGCAAAAGAAGACCCAGCTCGAAAGTCTGCAAAAAGCCCAGTTGCTCAGCGAAACCGACTACCGCAACTTGCCGGACGACTATCGTGAACTCGCGACCGTTGGTATGGGTGGCGCGGCACTTCGTGAACTCCTTGAAGAAATCGACCTCGAAAAACTGATTGCTGAACTGAGCGAAGAATCAGAAGCCGCCAAGGGTCAACGCAAGAAGAAACTTGTAAAGCGTTTGAAGGTACTCGAAGGCATGCAACGCGCTGGCATTAAGCCAACCAGCATGTGTCTGACCGTACTGCCAGTGATCCCACCAGACCTGCGCCCAATGGTGCAACTTACCGGTGGCCGCTTTGCGACATCTGACCTCAACGACCTCTACCGCCGCGTGATCAACCGCAACAACCGCCTCAAGAAGCTTATCGAACTCAACGCGCCGGAAGTTATCCGCCGCAACGAAATGCGTATGCTGCAAGAAGCAGTTGACGCCTTGATCGACAACAGTGCTGCCCGCAGTGGCCGCGCCGTAAGCGCAACCGGTGGTCGCCGCCGTCTTAAATCTTTGAGCGACATGCTCAAGGGTAAACAGGGTCGTTTCCGCCAGAACCTTCTTGGTAAGCGTGTTGACTACTCTGGTCGCTCAGTTATTGTTGCTGGTCCGGAACTCAAGATTCACCAATGTGGTCTGCCAAAACTTATGGCTCTCGAACTCTTTAAGCCATTCGTAATTGCCGAACTTTTGGCAAACGAACACGCCCACAACATTAAGAGTGCAACTCGCCTCATCGAAAGCGGCGCCAGCGAAGTTTGGGACGCACTCGACGAAGTGATTAAAGAAAAGTACGTGCTCCTGAACCGCGCACCGTCACTTCACCGTCTTTCAATCCAGGCCTTCCAGCCTAAGTTGATCGAAGGTAAGGCGATTCAGCTGCACCCATTGGTATGTAAAGGCTTTAACGCCGACTTCGATGGTGACCAGATGGCCGTGCACCTTCCACTGAGCGACCTCGCCCAGGCCGAAGCACGCGACCTCATGAGCGCCACAAACAACTTGCTCAAACCGGCTGACGGTTCACCAATCTTGAACATCAGCCAGGACATTGTGCTCGGTTGTTACTACCTGACGTACCCTAAACCAAGCGCACAGGTAGAAAAACCACAGCGTTTTGCCAGCGTCAACGAAGCGATTTTTGCCTACGAAGCAAACTCAATCAAGCTGCAAACGCCAATCGTTGTCCCTGTTAAGGGTGAAGTTCGCGAAACCACGCTGGGTCGCGTGTACTTCAACGAAATTTTGCCAGAAGACTACCCATACGTTGAAGACGTGATGGGCAAGAAGCGCCTCGGTAAAGTTCTTGCTAATATCTTTGAAACCTACGGCTCAGTGGTGACTGCACAAGCTGCTGACGCAATCAAAGACATCGCGCTTGAATACGCAACCCTGGGTGCTGTCTCAACAGGTATGACCGACTACTTTGAAGTTCCAGAAATGCCTGGCATCATCAGCGAAGGTGAAGACCGAGCTGCCAAGATTTCGGAACAATACGAACAAGGTTTGATCACCGACGATGAACGCTACAGCCTCACGGTTGCTAACTGGCGCTCAATCGACAAAAAGGTGCTCGAACTCTTGCAGGGCCGTTTGGCACAAGAAGACACTAGCATCGCCGTCATGGTGAGCTCTGGTGCTCGTGGTGACATCAGTAACGTCAAGCTCGCAACCGCGATGATTGGCGTGATGGTGGACGCAACGGGTAAAGAAATTGAGCTGCCAATTCGTTCAAGCTACAAGAAGGGTCTTTCACCTCTTGAAGCCTTCGTTGCCACTCGTGGTACGCGTAAAGGTCTTATTGACACCGCTCTTAAGACCGCTGACTCAGGTTACCTGACTCGCCGTCTCGTGGATGTGTCGCAAGACATCTTTACGGTTACCGACCAAGTTGAAGACCCCGGCTTTGCAATCTACCGTGCAGAAACCGAAGAAACCATGGTTGAGTTTGGCGACCGCCTGTTCGGTCGTTACGCTGCCGAAGACATTGGCGCGCATGTCAAGCACGGTGAACTCATCACCCGCGAAATTGCTGCGGCAATTAACAGCGATGAGTCACTCAGCGAAGTGAAGATCATGAGTGTGCTCAGTGACCCTAACCTCCGCGGTGTTTCACCAAAGAGTTACGGTATCGACATGGCTACCAACAAGCTGATCGCCGACCACCAACCAGTTGGTGTTATCGCTGCTCAGTCAGTGGGTGAGCCTGGTACGCAGCTGACCTTGAACACCTTCCACGCATCTGGTGTGGCCGGTGAAGACATCACCCAGGGTCTCCCTCGTGTCGACGAGTTGTTCGAAGCTCGTCAGCCAAAGGGTCAGGCATACACGACCGAAATTACAGGTCACGCAGAAGTTTGGGAAGATGGCGATAACTACGTGGTGCAAATTACGCCACTCAAGGGTCGCATCGAAAAGCTCGAACTTGATGGCCGCAAGGCACACATTAAGACGGGCACCGAAGTGCTGGCCGGCGATGTGCTTGCAGCCGACAAGGACGACAGCCGCCCACTGACCGCTCCGTTTGATGGCATTGTTGAAGTCACCAAGACCGAATTGATCTTGAGCAGCAACAACCAAACGCCAGCTCGCTACGAAATCCCTGGCTTTAAGCAGCTTACTGTTGCTTCTGGCGATGCAGTAGAAGCCGGTGACCGCCTGAGTAACGGTTCACTCAACTTGCACGATCTGATGCGCCTCAAGGGCGTTGAAGCCACTCAGCGCTACATCATCAATGAAGTGCTGCGCATTTACGCTGCCCAGGGTCAGAACATTGCTGACAAACACCTGGAAATCATCGTGCGCCAAATGTTCAGCCGCGTGCAAATTGAAGACCCGGGTGACAGCCTGTTTGTTACTGGTGACATTGTAAGCAAAGCTGCGGTTGTTGAAACCAATAAGCAACTTGCAAACGATGGCAAAGAACCAGCGCAGTTTACGCAATTGCTGCTCGGTATCACCAAGGTGTCAATCTGGAGCGACAGCTTCCTCTCGGCAGCATCGTTCCAAGACACAACTCGCGTGTTGATCAACGCTGCAACCAGCGGCCGCGTCGACAGCTTGTATGGCCTCAAGGAAAACGTGATCATTGGTCGCAAGATTCCTGTAGGTACTGGTGTTGTTACCGAGGCACCAGTCGAAGAAGCCTAAACACTTTTAAGGCAACCAAAAACACCCGTTCGTATGAGCGGGTGTTTTTGGTATAAGTTCGTCGGAGTGGCGCCGACTGCAGTGGGGATGCTGCAGTCGGCGCCGGGTACGTCAGCCGTAGAGGTCGTCGCCAGGGTGTTGTTCGGCAGCGTTGGCGAGGTATTTCGCGAACGCCAGGCCGTTGAGAATGATGTAGTCCTCGTCGAGGAGGATACGCTTCTCTTGAGCTTGCGGTGTGCGAGCTCCTTCGGGGAGGAGCAGACCCGACTGTTCGTCGGTGAGCATTGCCCGAAGGCCGATCCCCGACGCCGGACGCTTGAGTTGGGATGGGTCAGTGAGGATGCGGTAGTGCACTTCTTTGCGCTGCGCGTCATACCCCAGGAATTCGCCAAATTCCACCGCGCTCAGCGTGGTCGGGTCCGCGAAATCGCCGATGAACACGTAGATGAACGTTCCCCGCGAGAGTCCCGCGAGGGCGCATTCGTCGTGCAACATGGCTCGCAGTACGCTGAGATCGTGGAGCGGCCCTTCCTCTTCTGTTGCCAAGAAAATCACCTCCGGTAGTGTGTACCGAATGTATTTAGCCATTGTTATTAAAAAATGTCAACCTTATGGCTGACATACTAGAGAGCAATGCTGTGCTGGTCCGCCCCGGGAATGGGGCGGACCAGCTGGTGCCAGTGTTTAGCTGGCACCGGGGGTGACGAGGCCGGCGCGCTCGAGCACCTTGGTCTCGACGGCGAAGTGCCCGCCGGCGCCGTACAGGCTGTAGCTGCGGTGGTCGGGCGACAGAACGCCCGTTCCGAGCATCAGCATGCCGCGGCTGCCGCTGAACACCGGGCCGGCGTCCACCTGGGTGAACGTGACGCCCGGCGGCAGGGTCGGCCGGAACTTCTCCGAGCTACCAACCTTCACCATCGGGCCGCCGCTGATGAGCCGGAACACCGTCACGTGCTGCCTGACGACCGCCTTCCGACCGGTGAAGTCGTAGAACGGCCGGCGGTAGCAGGCGTCGGTGCTGTACTCGCCGAAGGACGGGCTGTCGGCCAGGATGAAGGCGCCGTCGTCGTGACGCAGCAGCTCCTCCAGGCTCAGGCCGGTCGGGATCTCGGGGTCGCCCTTCTTGAAGCACATCAGCTGGTCCGGGTTGTCGGCCCAGCGCCGGTACTCCGGGAAGCCACGCAGGATCTGCCGGCCGACACGGAGCTGCGGAAGCTCGAGGCTGGCCTGGGTGATCTGCGCCGAGTCGTTGCGGGGCGTGTCGCCCTCGCCGATCTCGATGCTCTTCACGACCACGGCGGTACCGTAGTGCTCCGTGACCATGCCCATGAACTTCGGTCGTACCGTGTTCGGGAACAGTACCTCGAAGACGCCGCCAACTTTGACGTCGGCCTTCAGGTTGATTCCGCTCATGATGAACTGCCTCCTCGTTCGTGGGGATACCAACTAGTATTGTACCATAAAAATACATATTAATCAACTAACTCTTGCAGCCCTGGATGTAATCTGTTACCATAAGTAACGAGTTTCACTTCAGCAAGGTTTTTTACAGAGCGTGTACATTCTGTTAAAACAGCTGTATAAGTAAGAGCCAAGTAGCCCTGCTTACCACAGTGGTCAAAAGCTAAAACTATAACCAAGGAGAAGCACTCAGTGCCAACTATTAACCAGCTCGTCCGCAAGCCGCGCAAAACGGCAAGCAAAAAGAGCAAATCGGTTCACCTTGCGCGTATCCAAAACACGCTCAAGGGCCGCTACTACGAAACCAACGCGCCATTAAAGCGCGGTGTGTGTATTAAAGTGACCACTCGTACTCCTCGTAAACCGAACTCGGCTTTGCGTAAAGTTGCTCGTGTTCGCTTGAGCAACGGCTACGAAGTATGGGCATACATCGGTGGTGAAGGCCACAACCTCCAGGAACACGCAGTTGTGCTCGTTCGTGGCGGTCGCGTGCCAGACCTTCCAGGTGTGCGTTACCACATTGTCCGCGGTACCCTCGACCTTCAGGGTGTAAAGGACCGCAAACAGGGCCGTAGCAAATACGGTGCCAAGAAGGAGAGCAAGTAATGCCACGTAAAAAAACCAAGTCGCTCCAGCGCAAGCTTATGCCTGACCGCAAGTACAACAGCGTCCTCGTACAACGCATGATTAATAAAGTTATGCTTGATGGCAAAAAACAAGTTGCCGAAAAAGCGGTGTACGAAGCTATGGAAATCGCCGCTAAAAAAGTAAAGAGCGACGAACCACTTGCCGTCTTTGAAAAAGCTATCAAGAACATTTACCCAGCAATGGAAGTGAAAAGCCGCCGCGTTGGTGGTGCGAACTATCAGATTCCATTCCCTGTTAGCGGTAACCGCCAGCAGCACCTCGCATTTATGTGGTTCGTGCAAGCTGCACGTAACCGCAAGGGCACCCCAATTGCGCAGCGTATCGCTGCCGAAATGGTAGACAGCATCAACCAAACCGGTTCTGCCTACAAAAAGAAGGAAGACACACACAAAATGGCCGAAGCCAACCGCGCTTTCGCCCACTTTGCTCGCGGCTAAATACCTCAAGCAGCAAAAATACCTCGCTCAGTGCGAGGTTTTTTGTTTATGTAAATATTTGTATTTAAGTAATTTTATTGTATAGTTATTCAGTGCTTGCTGACCTTGTACTACAAAGGCGGCAAGTCAGCACCTCAGCGCAACCGCACGAAAGTTACAATTGGAGGCAACCGTGGATTATCCGACGTACCTCGATGGTCGTCTGGCGTACCGGCGCGAGGACTTCGTCGACGCGGGCGTTCGTTCCGACGATGGGTTGGAATGGCGCTTGGCGGCAACGGTCCATCTGAACGGCGCCTACCGCGACGTCTGCGTGGCGTTTTCGCCCAACGCTGGACGGCTGAGCCTCATCGGTGTTCTCAACAAGTCGAGGACCGAAGTTGTTCCACTCGCTAACTTTAGCCGTGAACGCATCAAGTTCGACTCCTGGCTCATTGGCAAGCAGGGGATCAGCCTGTTCCTTCTGGGGCAGCACATGCGCTACATGGAGCGCATGCTTGTCCGCAATTTCCGGGAGGCAAAGCACGGCAGTTCGCCGGACGAAACCCTGCTCAAGCACCTGCGTGACGACGTCTTCGACGGCCAGGAGCCGCCGGAAGGCATGAGCGACGTTCATGTGCTGTTCTACTGCGCCGCCACCATGACCGCCCGGGCATTCTTTGCCACGCGGCTTTACGGCGGCCAGGCCAACATGGACGAATTGGTGGGCGCTTACGACATCGTCAACGGTGAGCTGGCCGAGGAACCCAGCGATCAAGCTGAAACTTTCCTGAATGATCTGAAGTGGCTTGACGAACTCCCCGTTAGCAAGTGGGACGAGCAGGCGCTACAGATTCAGCTTCATATCACCATCGTACTGCTGACGCTCATGCGGCTGCGCAAGTGGACCGATGAAGGGGAGCCCGACCCGGGCGCGCAAGTCTGAGGTGAGGCCGCCGGTGCCCGTGTGGGTGCCGGCGGCCAATCCGCTTTTACTCCCTTTTTGGGAGTTATTTTTATAATTATGGCAAAAGAAGGGGTGGGGCGGCGACCGTGGTGGTCGCCGCCCGTGCCGCAGGTTCAGACGATCACGGGCACTTGGCCAGGTCGCCTGGTTCGTCGCCTTCGGCGATGGTCAGGTGGTTGGCTGCCGCGTAGCCGTACGAAGGCTTGTCGGTGGCGCCACCAGCGACGGCAGCTTTGTTGGTCACTTGCGCCGGTTGCAGTACGAACCCGTACCACGGCCGACCGTCTGCGCCACGCCTGATGCACACGGCGGTCAGCTCGGTGCCTGGCTGCGGCCAGCACGAGGTTTGGTCGCGACTGCTGTTGTTGCAGGCGGCGCTGCTGTTGAGCGCCTGGCTCGAGATCATCGGGATCTTGAGCAGCGGCAGCCAACAGTTCCCAGGTACGCCCTTGGGCTGACACTCGGCCTGCGGGTCCACGACCACCGTGATGGTCTGCGGTTCTTCCTGCGCAACCGGTGCTTGCGAGGCTGGTTGGTTACAACCCGCCATGAGCAGCGCGGTTCCCGTTACGACTGCGAGCAACTTCCGCATTGAGGCCTCCATGTATTGTCTGTTTGCGGACGAAGGGCATCATACCATAGTATCGCGAGCGCGGCAGCGAGCCACTCTTTATTAACTGTTTAATTTCTGCTATAATACGTCTAAATCCCTCTTTTTTGATGTCCGCAAATTTATTTGGGGATGTCGCAAAATCGAGAAATAATAGTATAACGAGGACCATATGGCCAACATTCCCCTAAACAAGTTCCGTAACATTGGTATTATTGCGCACATCGACGCCGGTAAAACCACTACCACCGAAGGTATTTTGTACCGCACCGGCCTCAGCCACAAAATTGGTGCAGTGCACGACGGCGCAACCACAACCGACTGGATGGAACAAGAGCGCGAACGCGGTATTACCATTACCAGCGCCGCAGTGACTTGTTTCTGGAAAGAACACAAGATCAACATCATCGACACCCCCGGGCACATCGACTTCACCGCTGAAGTTGAACGCTCACTTCGCGTGCTCGACGGTGCGGTGGTGGTCTTCGACGGCAAGATGGGTGTAGAAGCTCAGACCGAAACCGTATGGCGCCAGGCCAACAAATATGGCACTCCTCGTGTTTGTTTCATCAACAAGATCAACCAAACCGGTGGCGACTTCTACAAGAGCCTCGAAAGCATTCACAACCGCCTCAGCAAGCGCGCACTGCCGATTCACTTGCCAATTGGTTTTGAACAAAGCATTAACGGGGTTATCGACCTCGTCAGCATGAAGGCGTACACCTACAAAGAATTTGCCGACCACCAGTTGGTTGAAGGCGACATTCCTGCCGACATGATCGAAAAAGCTAAGAACGCTCGCACCCTGCTTGTAGAAGCAGCGGTTGAAGCTGATGACACACTCTTCGAGAAATACCTCGAAGGTGGCGAAGAAAGCATTAGCGAGCAAGAACTCAAAGACGCTATTCGCAAATCTGTTCTTACCGGTGAATTCTACATTGTGACCGGTGGTGACGGCCGCGGTGTAATCGTCGAAAAAGTCCTCGACCTTGTTGTTGAATACTTGCCAAGCCCACTCGACGTCAGCTCAATCTGGGGTACCCACCCAAAGACTGGCGACCAAGTTGAACGCAAACCAAGCGACAGCGAACCAATGGCTGCGCTCGCCTTTAAAGTTGCAACCGACCCATTTGTTGGTAAGCTCATCTTCGTGCGTGTGTACAGTGGTAAACTCAGCGCCGGCAGCTACATTGTAAACTCAACCACTGGCGACAAAGAACGCGTTGGCCGCCTGCTGCGTATGCACGCCGACAAGCGTGAAGATATTACCGAAATCGGTGCTGGCGACATTGCCGCAATCGTTGGTCTTAAAAATACCACCACTGGTACCACTCTCTGCGAACCAAGCAGCCCAATTGTGCTTGAAAGCATCGACTTCCCCGAACCTCCAGTGAGCATTGCCATTGAACCGAAGACCAAAGCGGACCAAGAAAAAATGTCGATCGCTTTGCAGCGCCTTGCCGAAGAAGACCCAACCTTCCGCGTACACACCGACGAAGAAACTGGCCAGACCATTATTAGCGGTATGGGCGAGCTTCACCTCGAAATCATCGTGGACCGCATGAAGCGCGAATTCAACGTGGAAGCAAATGTTGGCCAGCCACAGGTTGCATACCGCGAAACCATCAAGAAACAAATTGAAGTACAAGGTAAGTACGTCAAGCAATCTGGTGGTCGGGGTCAGTACGGTGACGTATGGCTCCGTCTTGAACCAAACGAAGTGGGCAAGGGCTTTGAATTTGCCGACGAAATTAAGGGTGGCGTAGTTCCACAAGAATACCGTACCCCTGTTAAAAACGGTATCGAAGAAACTCTCAACGGCGGTGTGATCGCTGGTTACCCAGTCGTAGACGTGAAAGCGACGCTCTTCGACGGTAGCTACCACGAAGTTGACTCAAACGAAATGGCCTTTAAGATGGCTGGTGCGCTTGCTGCCCGCGAAGGGGTGAAGAAGGCAAGCCCAGTCCTCCTCGAGCCAGTTATGAAAGTCGTTGTGGTGACCCCTGAAGACTTCATGGGCGACGTCATTGGTGGCCTTAACAGCAAACGTGGCCGCATTGAAAGCATGGAAGACCTTGCGGGTAACGTCAAAGAAATTACCGCAATTGTACCTCTTGGCGAAATGTTCGGTTACACCACCGAACTCCGCAGCTCTACCCAGGGCCGCGCAAGCTCAAGCATGGAGCTGAGCCATTACGAAGAAGTTCCTGGTAACGTGGCCGACGCCATTATTGCCAAAAAAGCCGCGTAAATAACGCTTTTTATAAAAATAGCACTCCGTACGGGGTGCTATTTTTGTGCGAAAGTTGTAAAAAAATGTTTTTCTTTTATACTATGCTTTAAGTCCGATCGACAACGGAGGCATTCGTGCAGGTTATCCCCAAGAAGCCGCGCAAGCAGTGGATCACCCCGAAGGGAGCGACGGTCTGCGGGATTTTGTTCGTAATCGCGTTTCACTTCGCTGCGGTGCTCGTGTACTCGGCGCGCCCCACCTACAACGACGACTTCACCCCCGATGCAGTCGTGAATATGAGCGCAGCGGCCTTCATGTCCGACCGGGGCATGAACAACACACCGACACCCCTAAGGCTGGAGTTCGTCGACCCTCGTGATGGCGCGACAGAGCTGCGCCTGGCTGGTTCCTACGGGGACACAAAGACCGGGCGCCGAACGCTCATCGAGGTCCGGCAGGGCGAGGATAGCGAGTGGGTGCAGTTCCCGTACGACAAGATTGACTGGCGGGTCGGCCCCGTACCGATCATCACCATGGCCTTCGGCAACGAAGAGGTCAAGGTGGCGAAGGTCGGCTTGGGCTACAGCTACTGGCGGTTCATGACGTTCCGGGGCGCGGAGTCGTACTTTTACTTCTCCGACACCGCCGACAATGCAGCTCGGCTCAGTGAGGTTATCGCTGATGCCAAGACCGTGACCATCACGATCCCCAACACGCCAAAGTGGCAAAAGGCAAAGACGATCGGCAAGTAAGGTCGTCCGGAAAGAGGAGCGTGCTTATTAAGCCGCGTCCGCTTCCGGGCGGCCTCTTTTCGTTGGAGAACTGCGAATATGCTGTTTATGTGGTATGATATCGTTTGTTCGTCGACATCGAGGAGGCACTCAATGCGCCGCAGGAAGGGACGACCGCCGTTTAGGCGGCCGACCGATGAAGAGATTCGCCGACTTCTCGCGGCTCGACTCGTGAGCACGCGCATCGCTCTCGGCGTTAAGCCACAAGAGGTGTTGGAGGAAATCGGCTACACCTACAAGAAGGCGCCTCGTACTGAAAAGCGGGGGCTCAGCCATGAGAAGTGGGTGCTGTACCGGCTGGCACTGCTCGAGAGCGAGCTGACCGAAGGGCGCGTTTCTCTGCTCCAGCGGTACGCGCGAGCTATCGGCGTCTGGCTCGATTTGGAAGTGATTCACTCTCGTGCGCGTCAGCGCGCCCGCATGCGACGGGTACGCAAGACTGCCGCTCGCAGGCGATCGGCAACACTGCTCTACAACACACGGAGGTGATACCAGTGGTCAGACGGCCACAACCCGCTAGTCGCTGGCTGCAGGGAGGGCCCTGGCGGCAAATCCTTATTGGAACGACACTTGGCCTTGCGTTGGTGGTTACGTTCCTGCCGGCTATTCTGGCAGCAGGGCAGAATATGTTCCGTGACAGCCAACGGTTCAATGTTGCTGACGCGGTTTCGCTCACCCAACACGGTGATGGCCCTGCGCTGACGGCCGCGGGCTTCAAGGCTCTCGGGGTGATTGGCAAGGGTGATGACCGCCAGGCCTTCTGGACCGACTGCGCCAACCCCGAGGACGATGATCTGTGCTTGCAGCAGATCCGCCAGGGTCGCAACCGGGTGTTCCTCACCTGGTACACACGGAACTGGCGTGGCAACATCACGAGCGTCGCAATCGGTCAGGTTGGCTGGATCGCCCAGCGCAGCGGAGAGATCGGCAACATGCAGACGCAACTTGAACTATGCACCACGGTGTACGGCGCCACGTTCAACGACCTGTTGACGAAGCGACTCCCCGATGTGAAGTACTGCAGGTAGGAGAGCGCCCCGGGCCATTCACGGGCCCGGGGCGCTCCCATCACAATAAAAGGAGTGCTCTCTCTTTACATAGAGTGGCTTTCTCTTGTATAATTTATGGCATACGTCGTGCACGGTTTAGTTTTGCTGACTGCGCACACGAAATTAAGAAATAATTTAATCGGAGATTCAAATGGCTGAAACATTTGACCGTAGCAAACCGCACGTCAACGTGGGTACCATGGGTCACGTCGACCACGGTAAGACTACTTTGACTGCTGCTATCACCAGCGTTCTCGCTAAAAAACTGCCAAGCGCAGTCAACAAACCAATTGCGTACGACCAGATCGACAACGCACCAGAAGAAAAAGCACGTGGTATTACCATTGCTACTTCTCACCAGGAATACGAAAGCGAAAAGCGTCACTACGCTCACGTGGACATGCCTGGTCACGCCGACTACGTTAAGAACATGATCACCGGTGCCGCTCAGGTTGACGGTGCTATCCTTGTTGTGAGCGCAGCCGATGGCCCAATGCCACAAACCCGCGAACACGTGCTTCTTGCGAAGCAGGTGGGTGTACCTAAGATTCTTGTTTTCCTTAACAAGATGGACATGGCTGACGCAGACCTCGTAGAACTCGTTGAAGAAGATGTTCGCGACTTGCTCGAAAAGAACGGCTTCGACCGCGAAGCTCCTATTATTAAGGGTTCTGCCCTTAAAGCACTCGAAGGCGACCCTCAGTACGAAGACGCTATCATGGAACTCGTTAAAGCTATGGACGACTACATCGAGCAGCCTACCCGCGACCTCGACAAGCCATTCCTTATGCCTATCGAAGACGTGTTCTCAATTAAGGGTCGTGGCACTGTTGCTACTGGCCGTATTGAAACCGGTATCGTAAAAATCAACGATGAAGTTGAAATCGTGGGTATCAAAGACGCAGCTCGCAAGACTGTTGTTACTGGTATCGAAGCCTTCAAGAAACAACTCGACCAAGGTCAAGCTGGCGACAACGCTGGTCTCTTGCTCCGCGGTATTGAGCGCGACGACATTGAACGCGGCCAGGTTATTGCTAAACCAGGTTCAATCACTCCACACACCGAATTCGACGCTGAAGTATACGTACTTAGCAAAGAAGAAGGTGGTCGTCACACACCATTCTTCAAAGGTTACAAACCTCAGTTCTACTTCCGTACTACTGACGTAACCGGTGAAGTTGAACTCCCAGCAGACAAAGAAATGGTCATGCCAGGCGACACTGTAACCTTTAAGGTTAAGTTGCTCGCCCCAATTGCCATGGAGCAGGGTCTTAACTTTGCTATCCGCGAAGGCGGCCGCACCGTTGGTGCTGGTGTTGTTACTAAGATCAACAAATAGTCTTAGTCTCAGCTAACAAAAGAGCCTCATCACGAGGCTCTTTTGTTATTGCGTTTTTTTGCCGAGTTATTTATAAAGAGTAGGCGAGTAATTCGCTACCCGTGAGGAGTGGTTCATTTGGACGAGACCGACGGTACGTTTGAGGAAGTGGAGACATACGATAGCTTTGCGGACATCCCCGATGTCGGCGACCCCACTGGCCTAGAGTGGGTCTCCCGAGCTACAAGAGGGGGTTTATACACGATGGACCTCCCCGATGGGCGCATTGTGCTCAAGGGGATAGACGACACCGTTATGGTGTTTACGAAAGCTAGCTACCAGCACTTTTTAGATCACATCCGCCGGGGTGAGATCCCCCGCTTTCTTGATGAAGACCACGAATAGCGGTATGCCCGGCTGCCGACCTCTGCGGTCGGTGGCTGGGCAGTAAAATGAGCCATGTGGCTTTTTGTGTGTAACGAATTTGAGTAGGACGGCGCGCGCATGGCACGCCGCCCCGGTTGGTGCTGTTCGACGATCAGGGCAAGATGTCGTCCACCCAACTGCCGCCGCTGCCACCACTGGAGTTGTCGTTGTCCCGCAGGAAGATGAACCAGAACCCGTAGCAGGCCAGCAGCCACAGGACGAAGAGGCCCCAGTAGGCTTTGCCTGGTAGGTCGGCGTCGAAGGCACCGTTCATGACGCCGAACGTGATACCGGCCAAGATGGCCGAAAGGATGCAGTTCAGCATGAACTGCTCGAACGGGTGCATGTCCTGGTCGTTGTAGCGAGTCATGTATGCCTCCAAAGATCGGATACGAACAAAGCAAACTTTAGCAGGAAGCATTTTGAGTGTCAATAATCTTGCATAACAAGGCAAGGCAGTATATAGTAAAGCCATTCAATAAATTGTCCGGAGAACTCGGCCAGACGTGCGCATATGCCACGATTCGAGCAGAGGTTACCGGCGAAAGGGAATTACTCATGGCTCAAGCCCCAGAGGTCAAGCAACGCATTCGTATTCGCTTAAAAGCATACGACCACAAGGTCATTGACCAATCAGCAAAACAAATCATCGACACGGCTCTGCGCACTGGTGCAACTATTGCTGGCCCAGTGCCCCTGCCAACCCGTAAAACTATGTACACCGTGAACACCAGCCCGCATGTGTACAAACAACGTGGTGGTGAACACTTTGAAATGCGCGTTCACAAGCGCCTTATCGACATCACCAATCCAACCCCTAAAACCATCGATTCTCTGCAAAACCTCAGCCTGCCAGCAGGTTGCGACGCAGAAATTCGCATGTAATAGCGGTTCGGATTTTAAAAACACTCCCGTAAAAAGGAGTGTTTTTTGTTGCCGCACCCCTGGTGCGCGAGTATTCGTGCAGCAAGGGTGCGGGACAGGAGGCGGGTGCCACCAGCCCGTTCCCATTCAGGGGATCGTGCACTTGGGCCACTCGGGGCACTTACTGCCGTTGGCCCGCACAGTGCCACAGGGGCATGGGCGAGGGTGGCGAGCATCAGCCACTGCTTGTGCATACGGAGGGCGGCTGTCTCGGTCGTAGGCGACACCATTCAGTGTGCGCACGATCACAAGGTTACCGCTGCCCTTTGGGTAGAAGCCGAGTTGTGTCGAGGTGAGTTGCCGTCGCTCCTTGTCACCATCCAGGTGAACGATGAGACAGGGAGGGCCCTCATCACTCGTGCGCCCGTAGAAGATGCCACTGTGCGCGATTGCCACACCACCGCGAGTGGTGAATCGCATCGCGTAGAACTCGTCATTTACCTGGAGGTCATCTGGATCGATGGCCACGGCGGTTTGCGCAAGTGCGTCGCGCAGTTGCATCATTTCAGCGTGTGTTCGTTCAGGAACTTTCACCCGATTGCCTCCTGTCATTGGTGGATAGCCAATAAAGAGAGTATAAGCTGGCCCTTGGCGCTCGACAAGCATTTGCGTTTTAACTGGCTGCTCAGTACAATAAAAAACAATATGGCGAAAACAAAAAAGCAAACAAGTGCCGAACCGGATAGTGTTTATTTTTTAAAGCTTGTACTGTATGTAGTGCTCGGGTCGTTCTGGCTGAAGTTTTCGACGCCACTCGCGATTGGCGATTTTATGCTGCATGGATTCCCCTTAGGGCTTATTGTAGGTTTGTTGTTTGCTTCGCACGATCACTTCCAGATTGACCGCAAAATTGAATATGCAATCTTAATTTTAGTCACTATTGTGACGTTCTTTTTGCCCGCGGGCATTGTTTTGTAGGTAAGTATCGTACAATAAAAGCAATGCATGTGGTTCGGAAAGTGCTGGTAGTATTTTGTTTGGTTGCTATTGGAGCGGCCCCTGTTTTGGCGCAGCAGCCACCGGTCACGCCACCTGCCCAGCCCGAATGCACCGAAGCTAATCTGTATTGCCCGGCTACAAGCACGGCTGAACTCGCTAAGCTACTAAATGATTACCCGGCGCCTGGCATTGCTGCCCCAAATACGATGTTTGTAACACCTGATTTTAAGGTGAAACGAGCCATTACCCAGGTAGTAAAATACCAAATCGCCACCAAAGGTGCGGTTAAAACGAGTCTGACCGATTTTAAACGCCAAGTGCAAGAAACGCTCAATGACGACAGGGGTTGGAAGCGCCTCGGCGTACAATTTGAATATGCCGAAAGTGGCGGCGCGTTTACTGTGGTACTGGCTGAAGCCTCTCAAGTGCCGTCGTTCGGCTCTCCCTGCGATAACGTGTGGAACTGCAACGTCGGTAATTATGTTGTTGTGAACGAGGATCGCTGGCTGAACGCAACTGAATCTTGGAATGCAGCAGGCGGGAATATTCGTGACTACCGGCACTTAACGGTAAACCACGAGTTAGGCCATTGGCTTGGCCACGATCATAATTCGTGCATGACCACCGGCCAAGCGGCGCCGGTTATGCAGCAACAGTCGATTGATTTGAAGGGCTGTAAATTTAATCCGTGGCCACTCGATAGCGAGGTGAGCTCAACGAGGTTGGGTGTATGAACTTTTTGAGTCAACGGCAGCAGCGGTCGCTGAAGGTACTTGCGATGCCGCGTCGTCGTAACAGATACGTTGTGATGGCGTTATGCGTGTGGTTTGGTCTGGCAACACTGTTTTTTGTATGGTGCGGACTGCAAAATAATCAGTTTGTGAGCCAATTACAACAAAGTCGAAGCCAGTTGAGTGGTGTGTTCAAAGCTGCGCCAGTCCAATTTAAAGTTGCAAAAGACACAGGAGATACTGCGGCAACAGTGACTGCGCTTCGTAATCTTTCTGCAACAATATCGCAAAATATAAAGAGTTTACCTACTGAACTACAGGTGTTTGGCTTGCATGTTGGTGCAGATGCAGAACGCGCTCGGCGCTACAATCTGCAAGAAGCAGCACAGGGGTACGTCATAAGACTGAATGAACTCGCTGAATTTGTTGCCTACCAAAGTGCGATCGCGCGCCAGCTACAAGAGTTAAGCTTGCAAGACGTAAGCGGCTACAGCCAAACAATCGATCTTGCTAATTCCTGGCAGGCAGCCATGCAAAAAGTGCAAAATGAATCAAAACCAGCGCTCATGACCGATGTTATTGCAACATTGCTGCAAAAAATGGGAACGATTGAAGCGACGATTCGTGAAATGGCCGAATTATATAAAAAATCTGACACAGACGGCTTTAAAGCTAAGCAAGCGCAACTTGCCGCAACAATCGCAGAATTCAAAGCCATTGGCACACAAATTGAGACCCTTGGTGCGCAGCTCGATGCTCAACTTGCAGCGGCAAGCGCTAAGCTCCAGCAAAACTTATAATTAGGCTTGACGCCAGGGGTGCGCCTCTGGTATACTTGCCGGGTAACGTTTATCAAGATTTAAACGAAGATTTTGGTAGAACCAAAGGTCCTGGCTCTCTTTGCCGCAAAGGAAACCATGGGAATACCGAATATTTTCATTAGGAGCGACACATGAAAGCGCTATTAGGTACCAAACTTGGTATGACCCAGCTCCTCCAGGAGGATGGTGTTGCTATTCCAGTCACACTCATCCAAGCGGGCCCATGTACTGTCACTCAGGTGAAGTCGTCAGAAACTGATGGCTACAGCGCAGTACAAATTGGGTTTGGGCAGGGGAAGAACCTGAGCAATGCCGTCAAAGGTCATGTCGCTGCCAGCAAAGTCGAACCGAAGTTCATTCGTGAAGTTCGGGTGAACGAGCTGCCAGAAGACATTGCCGTTGGCACACAACTGGACGTGAACCAATTTACCGTTGGCGAAGAAGTTGACGTCACAGGAACTAGCAAGGGTAAAGGTTTTGCCGGCACAGTAAAGCGGCACAACTTTAGCGAAAGTGCCCACACTCACGGTGGTAACGGCAACGTTCGTAAACCGGGCTCAATCGGCTCGATGTACCCACAAAAAGTGTTCAAAGGTAAGCGCATGGCAGGCCACATGGGTGCTGAGCGCGTTACTGTAAAGAACTTAACTGTCGCTCTTGTTGACTTAGAACGCAACGTGATCGGTCTTAAAGGCGCTGTGCCTGGCCCTCGCCGCGGTCTTATTATGATCGGAGGGACTAAATAATGGCTGAAGCTACTCCTAAGGCTACGCTTCCAACAAGCGTATTCGCTGTAGAAGTTCCAAACCACGAACTCCTGAAGCTCGCTTACGAAGCCTACCTTTCAAACGGTCGCGGCAACTATGCCAAGACTCTTAAGCGCGGCGAAGTAAGTGGTGGTGGTAAAAAACCATGGAAGCAAAAAGGCACTGGTCGCGCACGTTTTGGTAGCTCACGCAACCCAATTTGGCGCAAAGGTGGTGTCGCATTTGGTCCTACTGGCAACGAAAACTACTCAAAAACCATTCCAGCACAGGCTAAGCGCGTGGCTATCCGCCAAGCTCTTACCCTTGCTGCACAAGCAAAAGAAATCGTAACCGTAGCCGACGTTAAGACTACTGGCAAGACATCAGAAATTGTTGCATTCTTGGCAGCCCAAAAGTCTAAACAAGGCGACAACATTGTGATCGTCGTCGACACGAAGACTCCTGAACTGATCCGCGCAACCCGCAACATTCAGGGCGTTAAACTGGTACAAGCTACCTACCTTAACGTATATACCGTGTTGAACGCAGACACCGTAATTATGACCACCAAGGCTGTAAAAGCAGTTGAAGAATGGTTGGGAGCATAATCATGGAATTGAAGATTTATCCACGCATTAGCGAAAAGACATTTGCTCAGGCACAAGCTGGCACATACGTATTCGACGTACCTGTCCGCGCAACCAAGCAGCAAATTACTGACGCTGTTGCCAAGCAATACAGTGTGAGCGTAGTCGACGTAAACACCATTCTCGCTAAAGGGAAAGTTAAAAAGTCTTACCGCAAGGGTGGCGCTCCAGTTGTTGGCAAGCGTCGTGACGTAAAGAAAGCTTACGTTCGCTTGGCAGAAGGCAACACGATCCCCGTGTTTGAGGAGAGCAAATAATGGCTATTAAAGCTTACAAACCAACGACCCCAGGTCGTCGCGGTATGACCTCTGAGGACATGAGCATGGTGACCCACAAAAAGGGTCTCAAGAGTCTCATGCGCATCAAAAAGTCGACCGCCGGCCGCAACAACACCGGTCGTATTACCACCCGTCACCGTGGCGGCGGCGTTAAGCGCTTTTACCGCATCGTGAACCATCGCCTCGCGGAAGGTCTCGAAGCAACAGTAGAAGGCATTGAATACGACCCGAACCGTTCAGCACGCATTGCTCGCGTAAAAGACCAACACGGTCTGTACCACTACGTGCTTGCTGGTAACGGCATGACCATTGGCGACAAAATTAGCAGTGGTAAAGAGGTTGCTGTTGAAACACACAACCGCATGCCACTCAGTGCCATCCCAATGGGTACGCAAATCTACAACATTGAACTGCAACCAGGTAAGGGTGGTCAATTGTGCCGCTCAGCTGGTACCAAAGCGCAGCTTGTTGCAAAAGAAGGTGACTACGCACAGGTACGTTTGCCAAGCGGTGAAGTCCGCAAGGTACGCGTTGAGTGTATGGCTACCCTGGGCGTTGTCGGCAACGAACAACACCAAAACGTGAAGATCGGCTCTGCCGGTCGCAAGCGCCGCATGGGTATTCGCCCAACGGTACGTGGTGTTGTTATGAACGCCGCAGATCACCCACACGGTGGTGGTGACGGTGGTCGTCACGGTACCGGTAAAGCACCACGCAGCCCATGGGGCCAACTGACGCTCGGCTACCGCACCCGCCGCCGCAAAGACACTAATCAGTATATCGTGCGCTCACGCCACGAGGCGAAGAGGAAATAACCATGAGTCGTTCACTGAAAAAAGGTCCATTTATTGACCCTAAACTCGCTAAGAAGGTTGCAAACCTTGGTTCTGACGACCGTACAGTCATTAAAACCTGGGCGCGCGCCAGCACTATCACTCCAGAAATGGTTGGCCGTACTATCGCCGTTCACAATGGCCGTGTGCACGTTCCTGTTTTCGTAAGTGAAAACATGGTTGGTCACAAGCTTGGTGAATTCAGCCCAACCCGTAAGTTCCGCGGTCACGCGAAGAAGGATAAAAAATAATGGCCGAAGTAAACACTATCGTTCGCGCCGGTGTTAACGGTTTGCGCCTTAGCCCACGTAAGGTTGGCCTTGTTGCTAGCCTCGTTCGTGGCCGCACACTTGCAGACGCCCTTGTTATCCTTGAACACACCCCAAAGCGTGCCGCAAAATCCGTCGTTAAGCTGTTGCAATCAGCTAAAGCAAACGCCGTCAACAACCACAGCCTGGTTGCCGACACCTTAATCATTTCGCAACTCCAAGTAACTGCTGGTCCACGCCTGAAGCGCTTTAACCCCGCTGCAATGGGCCGTGCATTACCTTACCAGAAACGCTCAAGCCACATCATTGTGGAACTAAGTGGTGACGTAAAAGTTAAGAAGTCTGCAGCTATAAAAGCTGACGCCAAGAAAGAAGAGGCTTAGCATGGGTCAAAAAGTAAACCCAATTAGCTTTCGCTTGCAGGTGAACAAAGACTGGCGCAGCAGGTGGTTTGCTCCAAGCAAACAAGAGTACGTTGACTGGCTGATCCAGGACCTCAAGATTCGCGACGCAATCGAAAACAAGTTCGCTACTCGTGCAACGATTCAAAAGATCGACATCGAGCGCGCTCCAAACCTCGCTACCATTACTATTCACACAGCAAAAGCTGGTGTGGTAATCGGCCGCGGCGGTTCAGGCGCACAAGAACTCAAGGCTCAGATCGAAAAGATCATCCAAGGTCCTGTTCGTTTGAATATTGAAGAAGTTAAGCGCCCAGAACTTGCCGCTAAGCTGGTGGCCGAAAACATCGCCCGCCAACTGGAACGCCGCATTAACTGGCGCCGCGCTGTTAAGATGAGCGCATTGAACACCATGAACGCTGGTGCAAAGGGTATTCGTATCCAACTTGCTGGCCGTCTTGGTGGCGCCGAAATGTCACGCAGCGAAAAAGAAATTCAGGGCTCAGTTCCATTACACACCCTGCGTGCCGACATTGACTACAACCTAACGACCGCTCAAATTCCAGGCGCTGGTACCGTTGGTATCAAGGTGTGGATCTATAAGGGCGAGGCGTAGGAGTAGAGTATGTTATTACCAAAGAAAACAGCATGGCGCAAAGTCCGCATTGGTAAAAACACCGGTGTTGCGACTGCTGGTAACTACATTGCATTCGGTGACTACGCGCTGCAAAGCCAGGGCAACGAACGCATTACCAGCCGCCAAATCGAAGCCGCTCGTCAAGCCATGACCCGTTACATCAAACGTGGTGGTAAAATCTGGATCCGTATTTTCCCGCACACTCCAGTTACCAAAAAGCCACAAGATGTAAAAATGGGTGGTGGTAAAGGTAACCCAGAATATTTTGCCGCTAAAGTCAAAGCCGGCACCGTGATGTTCGAGATGAAAGGCGTCAACGAGGAAATCGCTCGTGAAGCCATGCGTCTTGCCGCTCACAAATTGCCAGTGAAGACAAAGTTCATTAAGCGAGAGGACGCATAACATGGCTGAAGCTAAAAAAGCGAAAGTCAACATCATTGCTGACTACCGCAACATGGATGAAAAGCAGATTCACGATAAAATCGCAGACTTGCGTAAACAAATGGTCGAACAATACCGCGCTCACAAGGCCGGCGAATTGCCAAGCTCATCAGTAATTGCAAAGACCCGCAAGGACGTTGCAAAAGCACTGACGGTGCTCCGCGAAAAAGCTGCCGCTGCCCCAGTGGTGCAGAAGGAAGAGGAGAAGTAATATGGCTCGTAAATTAACTGGCGTTGTTACCTCAGACGTACAAGACAAGACGATCACTGTAGTGGTAAGCCGCAGCGTGACTCACCCTAAGTACGACAAGCGCTACACTGTAACCAAGAAGTTTGCTGTTCACGACGAAAAGAACGAGGCACACGTTGGCGACAAAGTCGAAATTAGCGAAACCCGTCCGATTAGTAAGCGCAAAACTTTTGCACTGACTAAAGTTATCGAGACTGGTCACGCAACCGACGAACTCAAAGAGGCGGAGGCTTAGTTATGATTCAACAGGAATCCCGCCTTAAGGTAGCCGACAACAGCGGTGCGAAAGAACTGCTGTGCATCCGCGTTCTCGGTGGCACTGGCCGCCGTTACGCACACGTCGGTGACATTATTGTTGCAAGCGTGAAAGACGCAAACCCAGCCGGTAACGTAAAGCGCAAGAGCGTGGTTAAAGCAGTTGTGGTTCGTACCACTCATGCGATTAAGCGCAAAGACGGCAGCACCATTCGTTTCGACGACAACGCTGCAGTTGTTATCGGCGACGACAAGAACCCTAAAGCAACCCGCGTATTTGGCCCCGTGCCACGCGAGCTGCGCGACAAAGGCTACATGAAAATCATTAGCCTTGCCCCGGAGGTACTGTAATGAAAATCAAAACAGGTGACCTCGTTAAAGTTATTGCAGGCGCCCACAAGGGTAAAACTGCAAAAGTTGTTAGTGTGCACCCTAAAGAAGGCGCCGTTAAGCTTGAAGGCATTGGTTTGCGCAAGCGCTTTGTTAAGCCAAGCACGGTGAACCCACAGGGTGGCGCAAAAGACATTCACGTTGCGATGGATGTGAGCAAGGTTGCGCTCGTTAGCCCAACTGACGCAAGCAAAACTACGCGCATCGGTTATGACGTTAAGAAAGACGGCTCGAAGGTTCGCGTAGCAACCCAGGCCGGTAAGAAGGAGATTAAGTAATATGGCAACTGCAAAGACAGTAAGTCAAAAGACTGATACTGCTCGTCTGAAGGCCCTCTACAACGAGGAGCTGGTGCCACGTCTCCAAAAAGAACTCAGCCTCGAAAACGTGCACCAAGTGCCCAAACTCGAGAAAATCGTTCTGAATGTTGGCCTTGGTAAGCACAAAGACGACAAAAGCTACCACGAGACTGTGGTAAATACTCTGCGTAAGATCACTGGTCAACAGCCGGTTGATCGTATGGCTAAGAAGTCGATCGCAACCTTTAAAATCCGCCGCGGCATGAACCGCATTGGTGTGAGCGTCACGCTTCGCGGCACACACATGTACGAATTTCTTGACCGTTTGGTGAACGTGGTTCTGCCGCGTGTCCGTGACTTCCACGGCGTCAGCGGTAAGGCATTCGACAAAGCCGGCAACTACAGCCTCGGTCTCACTGATCAATCAGTGTTTCCAGAGCTTGGTTTTGAAGACACAACTACCGTTCACGGTATGCAGATCAACTTTGTAATCAACGCCAAAGAACCTACCCACACCCGCGCTTTGCTCGCAGGTTTTGGTATGCCATTTGAGAAGGAGAACCGCTAATGGCCCGTAAAGCAAATGTTGCACGCGACAAGAAGCGTCTGAAGCTTATTGCTAAATACGCCGAAAAGCGCGCCGAACTCAAAGCCGCAGGTGACTTGGAAGGTCTCGCATTGTTGCCACGCAACTCGTCACCGACACGTCGCAAGAATCGTTCACTGTTAACAGGTCGTCCACGCGCATATATGCGTCGTTTCGGCCTTGACCGTATCAGCTTCCGCGAAAAAGCAAGCAAGGGTGAAATCCCAGGCATAACTAAGGCGAGCTGGTAGGAGTAAAGTTATGAGTATGCAAACAACCGACCCAATCGCTGACCTGTTGACCCGTATTCGCAATGCGATTGCGGTAAACAAATCAGAAATTGTCGTTCCTGCAAGTAAAATTAAACTGACCGTTGCCCAGCAACTTAAAAAAGCTGGTTACCTCGCCGAAGTTAAGTTTGTTGACGCTAAGCCACGCGGCTCAATCGTTATTACAATTAACAAAGCAGGTGAGAACGCTACTATCACCGAGATCCACCGGGTGAGCAAACCGGGCCAGCGTGTCTACGCCGGTGCCGACGAGATCCCCCGCGTGAAGAACGGCCGCGGTATCGTATTAGTTTCGACCAGCCAAGGGGTGATGACCGGCCAAGCCGCTCGTAAAGCACGCCTCGGTGGTGAAGTTTTGTGCAAGGTATATTAAGGAGTAAATAATGAGTCGAATCGGAAAACTGCCAATTCAAATCCCGAGTGGCGTGACAATCACGGTTGACGATGCTGGTCTGGTGACCGTCGTTGGCCCAAAAGGCACGCTCTCACAGTTTGGTCAGCCTGACGTTACCGTTACGGTAGAAGGTGACCAAGCTATTGTTACCCGCGCAAACGACGAAGCGCTTGCCCGTGCTGGTCACGGCCTTATGCGCGCCCTCGTTGCAAATATGGTTACTGGTGTAACCAAGGGCTTCGAAAAGAAGCTCGAACTTAACGGTGTAGGCTTCCGTGTGAGCGGTGGCGGCCGGGCGCTTGATTTTGCGCTTGGTTTCTCGCACCCTGTTAAGTACGAAGCACCTGAAGGTGTTGACCTGAAGGTAGAAAAGAACCTCATTACCGTGAGCGGTATTAATAAGCAACAAGTTGGCCAAGTAGCAGCTGAAATCCGCGCACTTAAAAAACCTGAACCTTACAAGGGTAAAGGTATTAAGTACGTCGACGAAGTCATTCTGCGTAAGGCCGGTAAGACGGGAGGTAAGTAGAGATGAGTAAAATTATGAAAAAAATTACCTCACGACTGCTTCGCAAAAACCGCGTTCGCGCAAAGGTTATTGGCTCTGTTGAACGTCCACGCCTCAGCGTGTACCTCAGCAATATGCACATTCACGCACAAATCATTAATGACGCCGACGGCAAAACTCTGGCAAGCAGCACAACTGCAACCGCAAAAGATGCAAAAGGTAGCATGACCGAAAAAGCTGCATGGGTTGGCAAAGACATTGCTGCCAAAGCCAAGAAGGCAAACATTACCAAAGTGGTCTTTGACCGCAATGGCCGTAAATATCATGGCCGTCTTAAATCGCTTGCAGATGCTGCACGCGAAGGCGGGTTGGAGTTCTAACTATGGCTGAAGTACAACAAGCAGTAAGTATTGACCCTCGCGGCCAGCGCCGCCAAAGTGGTCCAAACCGAGGTCGCCGCAATGACCGTAACGATCAGCCTCGCGAAGAGAAGATCTTCCAAGAATACGTAGTGAGCATTGACCGTGTTGCCCGCGTGGTAAAAGGTGGTCGCCGGTTCCGCTTTAAAGCACTCGTGGCTGTAGGTGACGGCAAGCAACGCGTTGGTGTTGGTGTTGCCAAGGGCCAAGACGTGCAGGCCGCTGTTGCAAAAGCAACCGACAAAGCAAAAAAATCTCTCATTGTGGTTCCAGTAACAGCAAAAGCAAGCATTCCACACGATGTACAGGCCAAGGTTGGTGGTGCAAAGGTGCTTATTATGCCTGCCGCTCCTGGTACGGGTATTATCGCAGGTGGCGTGGTTCGTTCGATCATCAACTTGACCGGTGTTACCAACTTGCTTGGTAAAACACTTGGTTCAAACAACAAGGTGAACAACGCGTACGCAACTATCGAAGCTCTGCGCCAATTAGTGGCGCAAGAGAAGTGGCTCAACGCTCCTGCAAAGAAAGCTCCTGCTAAGAAGGCCGAAAAAGTCGCCAGCGAAGCAAAAGAGGAGGCTAAGTAATGAAAGTTAACGACTTACAAGTACAACCACGCAAAGACCGCAAGCGCGTTGGTCGCGGCATTAGTGCCGGCCAAGGTAAAACCGCAGGTCGTGGTACCAAAGGTCAGAACTCTCGTACTGGCCACAAACACGGTCACACCTTTGTGGGCGGCCAGGGTCCGCTCATGCAACGTGTTCCTAAAATGCACGGCTTTAAGAGCCTGCGCGTTCCTGCACAGGTTGTCTATACCGACATGCTCACCGAACTTGTGGGTAAAACTGCCGACAACATGAGCCTTGCTGAAGCTGGTTTGGTAACAAGCCCCTTCCACGCCGTTAAAATCATCCTTCGTGGTGAAGTAAGCGGTAAAGTAACGGTCAAGGTTCAGGGCGCAAGCAAGGGGGCTCAAGAAGCCATCGCCAAAGCGGGCGGTACCTTCGAAAAGGTAGAAACCCCGCACTTGCCAGCAAACAAAGAGAAAGCCGCTCGCAAAGCCGAAGCTGCTGACACTCCAGAAAAAGCTGACAAAAAATAATCGCTAAAAAACGATTCCAAAACGCACCGTTATGGTGCGTTTTTTGGTTGCAGCGAATAACAGACATGATACGCTAAAATGTGCTGGAAATCAGTACGCTGGGGAAAGGAATGAGACGATGACCGAGTCACATTCGCGGTGGTCGCGTGCGACAAGTGAGATCGTAGAAAATGTGCGCCGCATCCTTCTCAGCCGCATCGAAGGTGGGCAGTCGCTTGAGAGCGGTTTGCCTGCGAACTTGGTGGAGGGCCTTCCCGCAGCTGACCTCCTTGACCTTGCTCAAACCGAGTACAAGGCAGGGACAGTCCTCAGTACAAAGTTTTACTTGGACGCCGCCCAAACACCGCTCCCTGAAGCCGATACACCCACCTACTGAACTAGCCAGGAACGCGTGGCACCAATGACCACGCGTTCCTGAATACGCTACAATGGCAGCTTGGCAACAGTAAAACACGTGCCTCATGCGTAATTTACTGCATTTTCTGTAGCTTCCGCGCCGACGCTATGGTATCTTTGAATGAGTAGACAAAACTGAAAAGGCTAATTACTGATGAGCTGGAAAACTATCTTCAAATCTCTTAAAAGCCGCGACATGCAAAAGCGCTTATTAATTGTGCTCGGCATTATTATTGTTTACCGTTTTCTTTCACATGTTCCCGTGCCACTGGCCGAGCCTGCGCAGCTTAAGCAGGTGCTCGACAACCTCATCGCTTCAAGCGACATTGGTGGCTTCATAAATATTCTCTCTGGTGGTGCGCTTGCCAATATTTCTATTGTGCTTGTAGGGCTATCGCCGTACATTACGGCCTCTGTTATTACGCAGCTTTTGACCAAAGCTATTCCGCGCCTCGAAGAACTTCATAAAGATGGTGAAGTTGGTCGCCGCAAGATTCAGCAATGGACGCGGGTGATTACACTGCCACTTGCTATTTTGCAGTCAATCGCATTCATCTTTATTCTGCGTCAGACCGTGCTGGCAGGGGCGACAGGTGTAGACATTACCGCAGACACCTCTCTTTTCCAATGGATCGTTATGGTGGGCGCTATGACCGCTGGGGCGATGCTTCTTATGTGGCTTGGCGAACTAATGACCGAACAAGGTGTTGGCAATGGTATGTCGTTGCTGATTTTTGCCGGAATTATTAGTCAGTTGCCACAAACACTTGGCACACTTATTACTTCCATCGGTAGCGTTCCGACCCCAGCAGATGCGCTTAATGTATTTAACTGGTTTACTTTGCCGATCAACGGCCCGGCAACTATTGTGACGCTCATTCTTGGTGTCCTTGGTTTGGCGGTGCTGTATATTCTGGTTAAGATCAACGAAGCACAACGCGTGGTACACATTAACTATGCTAAACGCGTGCAAGGTAACCGCGAATACGGCGGTGTCACGAGTATTTTGCCGATCAAACTCATAACCGCGGGCGTGATCCCGGTCATCTTCGCAGTGGCGTTCTTAGCGCTGCCAGCCTTCGTGGGCCAATTACTCAAGGCGAGTGCTAACGCCGATTGGCAAGCGCTCGGTGCTAACCTGGCAACTTGGTTTGCAACGCCAAATGCGCAAACCTATTTGTCCAGCGACTGGACGGCGTTTATTTACCCATTGTCGTACTTTGTGTTGGTTATTATGTTTACATATTTTTACACGGGTATCGTGTTCAATACGTCAGAAATTGCCGAAAACTTGCAGAAGCAAGGTGGCTTTATTGCAAATATTCGCCCCGGCCGCCAGACCGAAAAGTACCTCAGCAGTACCGTAAACCGTCTCACACTTTTTGGCTCAATTGCACTCGGCATGATTGCCGTACTGCCGTTCGTATTTGAATTTACCTTTGCGCACCTTGGATTTACCGGCGCAACCAACCTTGCCATTGGCGGCACAGGACTACTCATTGTCGTGTCGGTAACCCTTGAAACTCTGCGTCAGATCAACTCGCGCGCGCTCATGGTAACGTACGACGAAGACTAGCAGATAGCTTTGCTCTTGGTAAAATTTATTTCCCGTTGCTTTTGTCTTGTTGCCCCGGAAGGAATGCGATAACGTAGAAAGGCTGCCTACCTGCACCTGCATATGGCTCGAATGAGCTACCGAAAACGAGAGGTACAAAGTTGCGTAAATTCAAGTTCAAGCGAGTGATGGCTGTCGGGGCGACCATGTTGGGCGTCACGCTGTCCATGGTGGGCGTTTCCGCGTCGCCGGCCTTCGCAGCCAGTGGCACGCTCGCCACGCCGGGTGGCCACGGCTACGGGACGTACAACGTCAACACCGCGAACAACACGATCACGCTCACGGCGACCGCCTACACCAGCCTGGCGGCCGGCCAGTGCGTGACCATGTACGTGGACATCACGCGAACCGCCAACGTACCGGCAGGTTCGGGCACGCACTACGACATCCGGGCGGCCAGGACCTGCGTCGCGGGCACCACCATGTCGGTCGGCATCCAGTACGAGGGATCGACCTACGGCACCGACATCACCGGTATCAACAAGCTGGGCGTCTGCGAGAGCGTGAGCACCCAGCTCGGCACGTGCTACGTCCCGGTCGGGAGCATCTCGAGCGTCAACCCGACCTTCGGCAACACCTGCACCCGCATGTGGCGGTGGAAGTCGGCCTCCCCGGGCTACGACTACGCCAGCGCCGGCAACGTGTTCAACTGCCAGAGCTGAACCTCTCGAAACCAGCACTTCCAAGGCGCCGCCTCGCGGTGCTGTAAGGCAAGTCCAGCGCAGGTAGTGTAGCAAGAAGGCGGGCGGTTCTCATCGTTCAGAACCGCCCGCCGACCTTCAATGATGCACTTATACATGATCTCAAGGCAAGCTAAAGTCTTGCCAAAAATTACGTCAAAAGCTATTATTATGGCATTGCAGCACGAATACACGTGCCCAGTCTTTCATGTAGTGCTTTACATCAGGAGAAAACACCTGTATAATCTGTAATTGTAATTTATGCCTAGACCCAAGAGAGCACACAAATCTGGTCCCCGTCCGCAAGGCGCTGCAAAACAGCGTCAAACGCCGGAGAGCAAGGAGGTAATTAAACTTACTGGCGTCGTCGTTGAGGCGCTGCCAGGAGCAAAGTTTAATGTGGAACTTGAGAACGGGCATGTTATTCTCGGGCACGTTGCCGGTAAAATGCGCAAGCACTACATCCGTCTCGTACCAGGGGATAAAGTGGAAGTTGAGTTAACCCCTTACGATCTGACTAAGGGCAGAATCACTTTCCGCTTGCGCGACTAATCATCGCACATAATATTAAGGATCAAGCGCTAAGGAGACATATCGCGTGAAGGTTCACCCAGCCGCAAAGAAGATCGGTCCGGATGATTACACGGCTCGCCGTAAAGGCCGCCTGTACATCCTCAACAAGAAAAAACCTAAGCACAAGCAGAGGCAGGGTTAAATATGGCACGTATTGCCGGTGTTACCATTCCTACTGACAAGCAGGTACAAATTGCTCTTACCTATGTATATGGTATTGGGCCTCACTATGCTGCTCAAATTTTGGAAGCTACCAAAATTGAGCCAACGACTCGCGTTAAAGATTTGTCAGAAGCTGAAGTTCAGCTTATTCGTGACGAAATCAGCGCCAACTACACGGTAGAAGGCGAATTGCAGCGCGTTGTCACAAGTAATATCAAACGCCTCAAGGAAATCAAGGCTTATCGTGGTTTGCGCCACGCAGCTAACTTGCCTGGTCACGGCCAACGTACTCGTACCAACGCCCGAACACGCCGCGGTAAGAAGACAACTGTTGGTGGGACTAAGAAGAAAGTAGCTTCAAAGACCTAGGATTTAATTATGGCAGATACTACACCTAAAACGACAACCAAGAAGAAGGCGAAGCGCAGTGTACCAGCAGGTGCAATGCACGTTAAAGCTACCTTCAACAACACACTCATTACGTTTACCGACAAAAAAGGTAACGCACTCACCACTGCAAGCGCCGGTGCTATGGGCTTTAAAGGCTCTAAAAAAGGTACTGCATACGCAGCTCAGGTTGCCAGCGAAAAAGCTGCAACTGCTGCCAAGCAAACCTTTGGCATGACCAGCGTTGACGTATACGTGAAGGGCGTTGGCCTTGGCCGCGACGCAGCTGTTCGCGCACTGCAAAACGTCGGCATCACTGTTGAAAGCATCAAAGATAAGACTGGCGTTGCCCACGGCGGCGTTCGTCCACGTAAGGCACGGAGGGCTTAGGATATGGCACGAGATCGTAGCCCAATTGTTAAGCAATCGCGCCGTGAAGGGTATGCACTGCACCCTAAGGCGCACAAGATTATGGCAAAGAAATCTGGCATCCCAGGCATGCACGCCCACGGCCGCCAGGGTAAGCAAAGCATGTATGCGCAGCAACTTCGCGAAAAGCAAAAAGTTCGCCGCACGTACGGTTTGCTTGAAAAGCAGTTTGCAAACCTCATGAAGGAAGCATCACGCACTAAAGGTCAATCAGGCCAGGTGTTGCTGCAACTTCTTGAGCGCCGTTTAGACAACGTTATTTACCGCGCTGGTTGGGCAGTAAGCCGTCGCGCTTCACGCCAACTGGTAAGCCACGGCCAACTTATGGTAAATGGCACCCGCGTTGACATCCCAAGCTTGCGCGTCAAAGAAGGCGACGTTATTACTGTTCGCCCAGCTGCCGCCAAGAATCTGTACTTTAGTAAGCTCGACGACATCATGAAAGACACCAACCAACCAACCTTTAGCTGGATGAAGAGCGACGCTAAGAAAATGACAATTACTATCACCGGTCTTCCAAAGCGCGAAGAAGCGGAAGCAGACATTAACGAACAGTTGATCGTTGAGTATTACTCACGTTAAGGCTTTTTAAAGAAGGCAAGGAGAACGCCGAGAATGAAAGTCATTCACAACCCAACCCTCGCTCAGGTAGATGAGCACAACAGCACCAGCGCAACCTTTGTAGTGGAACCACTGCACAAGGGCTACGGCATGACGCTTGGTAACAGCATGCGCCGCGTGCTGCTCAGCAGCATTGCCGGTGCTGCAATCACATCTTTCAAGATTGAAGGTGTGACGCACGAATTCACGACCGTTCCTGGCGTGAAAGAAGATGTCGTTGACATCATGCTGAACCTCAAAAACGTACGTCTTTTGAGCCACAGCGAAGAACCAGTTACCCTTCGTCTCGAAAAGAAGGGCGCTGGGGTTATTACTGCAGCCGACATTAAAACCACTGCAGATGTAGAAGTTGTTGACGGCAGCGCGCCAATCGCTACCATCGATGACCCAAAGACCACCTTCATTATGGACCTCGTGATCGACACTGGTCGCGGTTACCGCACCATTGAAGAATCAACAGCAAAACGTCAAAACAGCGACTTCATTGCGCTCGACGCACTGTTCAGCCCCGTTGTCCGCGTTCGCTACAAAGTTGAAAACACTCGCGTTGGCCAAGCAACCGACCTCGACAAGCTGAGCCTGACCGTTGACACCAACGGTACCATTACCCCACGCGAAGCTTTTGAAGAAGCTGCTGCAATTTTGATCAACCAATACACCGCGCTTGCTGGAAGCACTCGCGTCGAAGCTGGCCCAGCAGTGGGTAGCAAAGGCGCAGACGGCGACGCAGCCGAGCTCATGACTCCTATTGAGGACTTGAACTTGACCGCCCGCACTACCAACGCGCTGATTAATAACGACATCCGCACCATCAACGACCTCGTGACTTTGAGCGATACGGAACTCCGTGAACTCAAGGGCTTTGGCAGCAAAGCACTCGACGAAGTCAAAGAAAAGTTGGCGGAGTTGGAGCTCTAAGACATGCATAATCACGGAAATCAGGGCCGCAAGTTCGGCCGCGAGCGCGATCAGCGCAGGGCTCTCATCAAGGGTCTTGCAACTTCGCTCGTTATTTATGGTCGTATCGAGACTACATTGCCAAAGGCGAAAGAAATCGTGCCTTACCTCGAGGACCTCATTACTAAAGCAAAGAAGGGCGACCTCCATGGCCGCCGCATGGTGCTCTCAGGCCTCAGCACTGTTGCTGCTTCGCATAAATTAGTCGACGAAATCGCATCAAAACTGACTGGTCGTACCAGCGGCCACTTGCGCATCAAAACGACTCGTTTGCGCACTGGCGACAACGCTCAATTGGCTGAAGTAAGTTTTGTCGACGACATTACCACTGCACCAGCTGCAGAAGAAGCGCCAAAAACTGCTGCAAAAGCAGTAAAGGCAGGTAAATAATCATGAAAACTTACGTACAAAAACCAGCTGAAGTTACCCGCAAGTGGGTGCTTGTTGACGCTACCGAAGCTACGCTTGGCCGCGTTGCAACAACCATTGCCAAGTATCTGATCGGCAAATACAAGCCAACCTACACGGCTCACGTTGATGGTGGTGACTACGTTGTTGTGGTGAACGCTGATAACCTTGTGGTAACTGGCGACAAAATGGAAGACAAGAAATACTACCGGCACTCAGGCTTCCCTGGCGGTATCAAAGAACGCACCTTGAAGGAACAAATTGTAAAAGACTCAAGCAAAGTCATCATCGACGCTGTTCGCGGCATGCTGCCAAAGAACAAACTCATGGACGAACGCCTGAAGCGCCTGAAAGTGTACGGTGGTGCAGACCACACGCACGCTCCACAGCAACCAGTCAAAGTTGAGGTAGAAAAATAATGGCAAAGAACGAATACTTTTACGGTCTCGGCCGCCGCAAGGCATCGACTGCTCGCGCTCGTTTAATGGGCGGCAAAGGTTCGATCACGATCAACGAAAAACCAGCTGCAGATTACTTCTGTGATAACGAAGCTTGGTTGAACGAACTCGTTGAACCACTCGAGCTGATTGGTAAAAAAGACGCTTACGACATCACGATTCGTGTTGACGGCGGCGGTCTTGCCGGTCAAGTTGACGCCAGCAAGCTTGCAATTAGCAAAGCCCTGAGCGCTATGAACGACGACCTACGCGGCACGCTTAAAAAAGCTGGCCTGCTCAAACGCGACCCACGCGAAAAGGAACCAAAGAAATACGGTCTCCGCAGCGCGCGCAAAAAAGAACAGTTCTCGAAGCGTTAATACGCCTTGCGAACAACAAAAACACCCGCAACTCGCGGGTGTTTTTGGTATAAGTGCTGAATGTGTACGACGATTCAGAGCGGTGCCGGGGCAGGCGCGAACCCGCCCCGGCAGCTGATCTGTGAAGCGGCCGCGAGAACCTTTTGACTCTGCGGCCACCTCAGGTTACTTCAGGTTCGTGCAGATGCCGTTCAGAAGCCCGTCGGTGGTGGAAGCACCGCCGTCGTAGAAGCCGTTGAACGCCCGGATGCCCACGTCCCACTTGACCTGGTTCGTGTTGATCGCTCGGCGGATGATCAGGCCGTGGTAGCAGGACGATTCCAAATCGGGATCGCCAGCGCGCACAAAGCTCGCCACGCCGTTGCCGTAGAACGCGCCCGCCAGCATGAGGAGTTCCGGCAGATTCAGCTGAGTGTTCGCGATGACCTGGGGCAGCACCACGAGGCCGTTGAATTCCGGACACCACATGATGGCGTAGTAGTTCTGCGATGTACCGTTCACCGTGGACGGGGTGCGGCTCTTGTCGCATTCCAGTACCTGGTTGGCGGTCACCACGTGGTACTTCAGGCCGCCGGCCGGAACCGGAACGCCTCCCTGGATTGCCAGCGTCTGCGTGTAGTGCAGCACATTGACGAGGAAGGCGGTGGGGTCATCGTCGGCCCTCCAGGTCGGCTGCACCGTCACCAGCTTGTCGCCGATGGGCACGAGGGCCGCCACGGCGTTCGCGGATTCCTTGCTGGCGTGAGGCGTCGTCGTGGAGGAGCTGGCCGTGGGCGCGGCATCCGGTTTGCTGGGACCGGTACATCCAGTGAGCGCCACCACAAAAGCGGCGGCCACTGCAATGTGTGCGGGGATGTTCAAGACGAAACCTCTCACGTAGATGGGTGAATCGTCGTACGAATAACAATTATAAAATAATTAAAATTTTAATGCAATTGTTTTTCACACAATGAGGTAGTGTTCCAGGAATAAGCAAGTTTTGTCGGTTGTTTACACAAAATCGTGCTTGTACGTTCAACTTGTACGCCACGTTCGCTTAGTCGCACAACATGCGAGTAAAAATACCCAAGCCGCACCTGGTAGGCTTTGCCGTTTTGCCTGAGTTCGGTGATTTGTTGGGTAATTTCGGCGTTTTCGCGTAACCGACCATTTAAGGTAAAGGTCGCCGAAATAAGCATGTTGGCTCCGGCAAGAACGAGCAGCCCGCCCGCGAGCCACAAGCGTACTTTACGCGTTTTGGGGTGGTGTAACAGTAATAACGCTACAATAATAATGAGTGGCAGCCACCACAATTGCCCCACATAGCGCACATAATTTGGAATAGGGTTGAGCAAAATGCCTCCAAGAATGAGCGCCAGAGTGATGGCCGCATACCGTACTAACGCGCGGTCGCGCGGAGATTTTTCCCACACAAGGAGCATCACGAAGGCGATACACGCCACAATAAGTATGCCGCTGAATAGCACGCCTTCGCCCCCAAGTAAATGTTCGCGGTCGCTGTCGAGCGCCCGCAATTCGCTTTGGTATACGGTAAACGGCACTTTTATGACTGAATTATTCTCTTCACTACGCGCGTGCCCGCCCACAGTTTTAGAAAAAATACCGTAGTAAAATAGTTGTAGTGGGCTGTCGTTGTGAATGTTGATTGGCACGCCTTCATAAGTCATGGAACCTCGGTGACCAGGTTCGTTAAAGGGGTAAATGGGCGAGCCGTGGCGCAGCAGGTTTGTGGCATATGGCGCCCAAAGCAACACAATACCGGCAATGACCGCCATGCCCGCAACTAATAATGCCCAGCGTTGTTTGTAAAATCCGCGCCGGTACACAAGTGCGCTAAACAAAATAGTGAGCGGCACAGCAATGTAGGCGTTGCTTAATTTTATGCCGGCCAAAAAGACCATGACGCTTAAAAACAGTACGCAGAGCACTCGGGGCTGTACATTTTTGGCGATCAGCGCCAAACTCGCTGCTGCAATAACACTGAGTTCGTAGCTAAAACCGTCACCCATAAAGCTAAAGAATTGCTGGAGCGACTGCGGGGCAACCACAAACAGCACGGCAAGGGGCGTGGCCCACCAACGTTTTATGCCGAGCGAAACAAGCGCCACGAACGCCATTGCAAGCGCGACCAGAACAATATATGCGTTCGTAATAAACACTGATTCAAGGGGTTGCACGACTTTATAAATTGCTGCTTGCAGCTCCCACAAAGCTTTTGGACTGCCAATGGTGCCGCCTTCTTGGTTGGCAGCTTCAAGTGGCACGTCATCTTGGTAAACAGGGTTCCAGCCGTGCGCTAACCCGATAATACCGGTAGCGTGGTAGTTTTGGCCGTCCCAACTGGCATCGAAGGTGCGGCTAAAACTTGCAGTACCCGCCCAAAAGAACACAATTGGCACTACAAATGCCGCCGCAGCAACACCAGCAACTTTGCCAATTGACCACTTGGCGCGCCATGCATGGAAACTCAGCGCGCCAGTGGTGTAAATCGCAAAACTCACCGGAAGCGTCCACGCGTTGATTGCCGCATGGAACACAAATCCTGCGTTTATAACGAGCAATGTGAATACCAGGAAAAACACAGCGTGTGTAGCAATTGCCAGAATCGTTTTTTCGGTACGGGTAAGCAGGTTTTTCATTGAGTTACCAAACTATATTGTTGGCGTACGTGCCCCAGGCTGCTAGTTGGCTAGCGCTCAGGCCGCGAGCTTGATTGATGAGCTCGTCCAACTTGACGCCATCAAGAGTGACAGTTTCGCCAGGATTCAGCCAGCGGTCTTGCTGATTGGTTTGTGCAAGGTAAGTGGTTTCTACAAATACGGCTTGAGCGGCGCTCAGTGAGCTAGCATTCTTTTTGACTTGGTCGCGAATAAGGTAGGTGAGCGTGTCGCCAGACTTTGCTGTTGAAGTAATTGTTTTTGGCAGTGACGGTTGTGTTGCTGGAGCTGGCTTTTCGTCAGCGATTTTTTGTGGTTCTTGCTGTTTTTGCTCAGCTTTCTTTTCTTCGACCAGCTTTGGATCGGCGGCAATTTTTTGGTAACAAGTGTCAATTTGCTTCAGGACAAGATCGCCTTGGCTGTGGTCAAACGATTTGAGTTTTTCGGTTGCACAGGGTACAGCAAGCGGCGCAATGTCGTCGTTGGTGCGGTAACCCAGGTTAAAGCCGTTGGCGCGCAGGAGTGCAGTAACTTGTTCGGCGGTTGGATCGTTAGCATTATTGCCGTCGTTCAAATTGTCGGCGAGCTGATGGGCGCGGTAGTATTCGGGGCCTTCACCCTTGGCAAGTACATTAAACGGCACGCCGAGAGGCTGCACATCGGTAAGGTACGGGAGCGGCAACGTAACGCCTAAAATGACAAGGCCGGTAATTGCAGCAATCACGCGGGCACGACCCACCTTACCTTCGCCGTACGAGCCTTTAACACGAGTGAGCCAGCCGTTTTCGCTAAAGCTGAAAACGGCTACGAATTTTACGAACAAGAGCACCACAAGGCTGAAAACAGCAAAAACAGGGGTAAATACAAAATCACGTGGTTTGTGCGACAGGTGGGGGATGTTACGAATGACCGCAGATACGAGGAAACCAAGAATAATAAGTGGAATAATCCATGCCATGAGTCCTGGTGCCAAGCTTATTGGGTCGAATTCGTACACGCGGAACACAATCTTAAATACGAACGTGAGCATGATTGCAGTAAAAATGAAGCTGAAGAACAGGAATTCGATGTTGGAAAGCACAATGAGCGGGTGCATGCGCACAATTTGCCCGAGGTAGCGGAAGAACCGGCGGAATGAACCACGGTACCAGCGCACGTATTGGCGCACAAAACCGCGCAATGTGTCTGGCGCTTCGGTGGTCACTGTTGAATCATCTTGATACACCACGCTGAAGCCTTGGCGCAATATGTGCATGGTGACCGATGCGTCGTCGCTGGTGATCATGCGGCGGCCGGCAAAGGTTTCGGTGCGGGCAGCTTGGGCGGCAGATTTGTAGGCTTCGGCGCGTGCTGCTAATGTACGGCCCGGAATCACGTTTACCTGGCCGTAGTAACTTTGGAACGGCAGCGTCACCCGGAAGCGCAAGTCTTCAAACCACTCGGCAATGCGACGAATCCAGTTGCTATCGGCCTTTGTAATGACTTGGCGGCCGGTGACTGCACCTACTTTTTCGTTCGTGAACGGCTTGAGAATGTTCAGCGTGGTTTCGTCCCATACGGTGTCGGAGTCAACGGTAATAATCACATCTGGTTTTTTGCGCAGAATTTCGCTGGCCAATGCGTATTGTTCGCGTTTGCCCACGCGCCGCGCAACTTCAATAACGCGGGTTGCGTACTGACTGGCGATTTGTTTAATGCGCTTGCTGGCGTTGGGCGCGTCGTCAATAGTGACGATTAGCTCCAGTGGCTTGCCATGCGTGGTAATACTTTTTAGGCAGCGCTCAAACAAGTCTGGGTCTTCTTGGTAAACTGCCACAAAAACAGCGTAGCTGCCTTTATATTTGTCGGTGTAGGTGCGGTTTTTACCCGCAATGTACACGCGCAGCCACCAAAATAACTGCGTAAATAAGAAGAATACTAAAAACAACTGTACGTAGCCTTGCTGGAAGAAGGCAACAAGTTGCAGCACAAAAGAAGTCACGTCGATACCCCCGAAAATAGTTTAATTGTTAATTCTTACTCGTACACACTACGCCGCAGCGGGCGCAACCACCGGTTTTATAGGGAGCACGGGCCGCCGCCCGATGCTCTCGTAATAAAAACCTTCGGTCTGGAGTGTGTCTGGAGAAAGAATATTGCGGCCATCAAAGATCACGGGCGCGTTCATGCGCTCGCGAATTGCCGCGAAATCGGGGTTATGGAACTGTTCCCATTCGGTGAGTAAAAGCAGGGCATCGGCATTTTGGAGCGCTTCGTAGGGGCCGTCAACAAAGGTGAGTGAGTCGTGCTGGAGGTGTTTTTTAAAGTTATGCGAAGCTTCGGGATCGTAGGCAACAACTTCGCCGCCAAGACGAGTGAGTTCGCGTACAATATCGAGCGACGGTGCCTCACGAATGTCGTCGGTATTGGCTTTAAAAGCGAGGCCCCACAGTGCAAATTTTTTGCCAGTTAAGTTGTGGCCAAAATAATCGGTAATTTTATGCACCAATCGCTTTTTTTGTGCGGTGTTCACGGTAATAATTGAGTTTAGAATACTGAACTGGTAGTTGTGCGCGTTTGCGGTGTGTAAGAACGCCAGAACATCTTTAGGGAAACAACTTCCGCCATACCCAATGCCTGCGTTTAAGAAGTGGCTGCCAATACGCACATCGCTGCCAACGCCTTTTTTAATAGATTCAATATCGGTTCCCACGAGTTCGCTTAAATTGGCAACCTCGTTCATGAACGAAATTTTAAGAGCTAAAAATGTGTTAGCCACATATTTGGTCATCTCGGCTGAGCGTTCATCCATAAAAATGATTCGGTGTGGTTGTTCGGCGTACGGCGCATACAATTTTTGCAAAATGGCGCGCGCTTTTAGTGAGCTAGTGCCAATAACAATTCGGTCGGGGCTAAAAAAGTCTTGCACGGCAAAGCCTTCGCGCAGGAATTCCGGGTTCGATACGACATCGAATGGCACGGTTGCGCCTTCGCTGATTGCAGCACGCACTTGCTCGGCGGTGCCCACGGGCACGGTGCTTTTATTAACAATAACTGTGTAGTTTTTAAGAAGCGGCCCAATGTGCCGCGCCACCCCAAGTACATGTGTTAAATCGGCACTGCCGTCTTCTTGTGGTGGGGTTGGGAGCGCTAAAAATATGACCTCGGCGCGGGCGATGCTCGCAGCGAGGTCAGTGCTAAAAAATAGTCGTTTTTGTTTCGTGTTTAGGGTAAAGATTTCTTCGAGGCCTGGCTCGTAAATAGGGACTTCGCCACGGTTCAGTTGCGCGACTTTGGACGCGTCGATGTCGACGCACGTAACAATATTGCCGGTGTGCGCAAAGCACGTGCCAGTTACTAGTCCCACGTAGCCCGTCCCAATGACTGCGATTTTCACCCAAATTCCCCTTACCTTTATACCAGATACGAATATGAACTATGTGAAACGTCTTTGCAAGCGCTGAGTACGTATTTACCTGCCGTCGAACTGAGTGTATATGAAGTAAATTGTTGTAAATATTGTTTAGAAATCAAAATCATTGTACAATATTTTTACAACGTCCGAATTGAACGGAGGCATTCGTTTGAAACGAGCGCAAGTCCGCGCCCAGGCGCAGACGGAAAGTAGTCCACTGGAAGTCATTGCCCATGCTCGGTGGGCGGCACAGCGTGGTCGCCAGCCGAGCATGCAGTACCGAGGTGAGCGCAATCCGCGTCGTGCCCTGGCACTGGCACTCAGCGACATCGGTGCAACCATGGCCGATCTTCACACCGTGGAACTGCACGAACAACCGCAAGCCGTCGCCACGTTGCAGCCCTGGTTGCGCAAGGCACGCGGCTGGCTGCACCACCTGCGCACCATGCTGCGCAAAAAGGCGGTGCATGACAACCTGCCGGCCGCGTTCACTGATCGCATGATCGAAGCAGCACTACCCTCACTGGTGCGGCTGGCCAGCGATCTCGGTATATCGGTGCCCGCAATACTGCGCGACCGAACGCGCACGCGGCGGTACGACAACCGTGCGCGCAACACCGTGTACAGCCGCAACGAGCTGAACATCGGGCACTTCCGACCATTGGCGGCGGCTTGACGGACGGGTGTTGGGGCGGCGTAGAAACCGTCCCAACACCACCTAACTACTGGCGGTTTTACCGCGGCCTGACTATAATAAGAACAATATGCAACACACTGAACGACCCCGCATCCTTACTGGCCTGCGCGCAAACAACGATCTCACCCTTGGGAATTACTTGGGTGCGTTGTTGCCAATAATCGATATGGCTAAAAAGCACGCGTCTGATTATGACATCAATATATTTGTGCCCGACCTGCATAGTTTCACGACTCCTATAGATCATAAAAAACTTCAAGAGCAGATTATGCAGAATTTGAGAGTTTTTGTAGCTGCAGGGTTGCCGATTGAAAACGAGAATATTTTTATCTATAGACAGAGCTATATCCCAGCTCATAGCGAACTCACTTGGATTTTAGATTGTTTTACTGGGTTTGGCGAAATGAATCGGATGACGCAGTTTAAAGATAAACGCATGATTAATAAAGATACTGCGAAAGATGCTCAGGGGCGCCAACGAGATAAAATGCACTATTTCCTCGAGTATGTTGATTTTGAGAAGCTTCGGGGGAAGGGTATCGATAATGAATACTACGATGAATTTATCGACGTGATGAGTAAAGGCCTAGAAGCGAATCTTTATGACAAGATTGCTAGTTCGGTAGGCCTGTTTAACTATCCAGTATTAATGGCGGCAGACGTTCTTTTATACAATGCCCACTATGTGCCCGTAGGTGAGGATCAAACTCAGCATTTAGAATTTACAAGAGATATTTCTGAACGTATGAATGCGAAATTCGGCCCACTTTTTACTGTTCCTGAGACGGTGTCGAAGCAGCATAAGTTTTTTGGCAAGGACCAAGGTTTAAGGATAAAAGATCTCCAAGATCCTACTAAGAAAATGAGTAAAAGTGATGAAAACGGTAAGGGCGTTATTTTCTTAAGCGACACACCCGAAGTGGCTTACAGCAAAGTCAAAAGCGCCACAACAGACAGTATTGGTCGAATCAGCAGAGCTGTTAATCAGCCAGGCATCGCCAATCTTTTAGATATATACCAATTCCTTAGCCATAAAACATCCGAAGAAGTGGCCCATGAATGGTATGGTAAAACCAAATACGGCGATTTCAAGGACATGGTAGCTATCGTTGTTAGCGATTTCTTATTTGAATTTCAGAAGCGTTTAGTCGAAGTTGATGACTCGGCAATTCTGCAAAAACTTGAAAGCAGCGAGCGCGAGATGAACAAAGTCGCTAACGCCACACTATTGCGTGCACAAAAAGCCGTTGGCCTACGGTAATGAACCAAACATTTGAAGTCACCGAACCAGGTGAGCGCATTGATAGTTACATGGCGCATGTTGCGCCGGAATTTTCGCGCAGTTTTTGGCAAAAACAAACCGAAGCCGGCGCCGTGCTAATTAATGGCGCCGAGGTAAAAACCAGGCAAAAAGTGCAGGTTGGCGACGTTATTACGGTGGCAACCCCAGAAGCGCCAGATTTTACCAACCAAAAGCTGCCGGTTATTTACAAAGATGACGACGTTATTGTGGTAAACAAGCCCTCTGGCGTGCTGACCCATGCCAAAGGCGTCATCAGCGAGGAATTCACGGTAGCTGAATTTGTGCGCCCGCTCACCACCGATGGCGTCGAAACAAACCGCCCCGGCATTGTACATCGCCTCGATCGCGGCACAAGTGGCGTGATTATTGCTGCGCGTAATAACGAAGCAAAACGTTGGCTGCAAAAGCAATTTTCGCTGCGAAAAGTTAAAAAAACATACATCGCATTAGTAAAAGGCGTGCCAAAAGAGGCGGCGGCGATTTTGCAGCTCCCCATTGAACGGAACCCTAAAAAACCGCAGACGTTCCGCGTAAATGGCAACGGCAAACCGGCCGAAACAGCCTACGAAACGCTGGCAACCTACAAAGACTACACATTGCTTAAACTTATGCCGCACACCGGTCGCACTCACCAATTGCGCGTGCACTTGCATTATATTGGCTGCCCAATTGTGGGTGACGAACTGTATAACAAGCCCGAACCAAAACTTGGTCGCATGTTTTTGCATGCTGCGTCGCTGGAAATTACTTTGCCAAGCCGCGAGCGCAAAATTTTTGACGCACCACTCGCACCCGAACTCGAAGCTTACCTAAAAACCCTCAAGTAATGGACGAATTACTGCTGCACCCCCGCACCAAAGCCGAAGTGACTGCGTTGCTGCATGACGCGCCGCACGCACTGCTATTTGTAGCGCCAAACGGCAGCGGCAAGCGCGCAATTGCTACAGCGTGGGCAGGTGAACTCGCGCAAAATACAGAGGTAACCACGCTTGAACCCGACGAAAAAGGCACAATCAGCATTGACGCTACCCGAGCGCTGTACCAACGCACCCGCGCCAAACAAGCGGGCCACCAAGTGGTAATTATTGATCACGCTGAAGCCATGAGCGGAGAAGCGCAAAATGCCTTTTTGAAGCTACTCGAGGAACCGCGTTCAGGTCTCACTTTTATTTTGACAGCACCAAATGCGAATGATCTTCTGCCGACTGTCCAATCACGACTACAGGTAGTGCAAGTACACCCGGTGGGCACTGGGGAGCTTGTGAACCTTGCTAAAAAAATACAGCCCAGCGTAGACGATCAAACCCTCACACAGTTGCTTTTTGTGGCGAATGGCCGTGCGGCAACTCTAGTAATGATGCTCCGCGACCCCGAGGCGTTCGCACACCACAAACACATAATGCAGCGCGCCAAGCAACTGCTGAGCGCTAGCCAATACGAGCGGTTAAGCATGATTCAAGAGCTTATGAAGGACAAAGCAGAGCTGACCGTGATGCTCGAAGCCATGGCGCACATGCTCAAACTACAATTACGGCGCGACCCATCGCCACAATGGGTGCATGTTGCCGATAATTTACAGGTTACACTGAGCCGTTTGCGCCAGAATGGTAACCCGCGCGCGCAATTAGTGCATTTATTCATGACGTATTAGTTGCTATAATACGTTAAAGTATGTTCACACTACTCATCATTGTGGGTTTTGGTGCTTTGGCCATCTGGACTTTTTACCGAGACACCAGCGAACAGGCCGAGCAACAGTTGCCAACACGAATTTCTGACCGTTTAGACCGCTTGTGGCAAATTGCCCAAGAGGGTTTGCGTGAAAAGAAATATTTAAGCGCCGAAAAGGCACTTTTAACCATTTTGCGTGTTGATGAACGCAATGCCGCAGCTTATAACCGTCTTGGCATTTTATATTCCAAGCAGCGGGCCTTTAACGATGCTATTGAATGCTTTGAAATTGCCCAAAGTCTGGAGCCAAGCGCCAGTAGCCTGCACAATGTTGGTCTTATTTATTACGAAACCGGCCAATACGAAAAAGCTGCTATCGCTTTTGAACAGGCAATCGAAATGGAAAGCGATCTTGCTGCCCGCTACGTTGCATACGCAAAAGTCCAGGAAAAAATGGGTGACCACAAAAAAATGATTGCAAACCTCGAAAAAGCTGTTGAACTTGAACCAAATCCGCAAAGTTTGCGCATTTTAGCAGACGCCTATGAACGTACCGGTGACATGGCGCTTGCCGACGAAATTAAAAAGAAGATCGAAAAAATTATTATTCCAACTGCGGCAGCTCCGGCGAAGCAGCAAATTCGCCAGCCACGAAAGGTGGTAATGTAGTTGAAAAAACAGATGAAATTTAGTAGTATTTTGTAAGTGCCGATAGTTTCGGCCTATTGCCGACATAGCTCAGTTGGCCAGAGCGGCTGTTTTGTAAACAGCGGGTCGTGGGTTCGAATCCCTCTGTCGGCTCCATAACATACTTTTTAACATGCTGGGATAGCGAAGTGGTCAAACGCATCTGACTGTAAATCAGACGACTTATGTCTTCGGGGGTTCGACTCCCTCTCCCAGCACCACGAAAAAAGCTCATCGTAACTGATGAGCTTTTTTCTTGATAAATTCTTGGGGGTGCGCCCCGGCCGCCACGAAGGCGGGCCGGGACTTCCCGATGTTCAGACTGCGGTGTCGCGATCCCAGATGGAGCGGCCGGCGATGATGAGCGAGTGGCGGGTGATGGTCACCCAACGGGCGTCGCGCACCTTGTCGCCGATCGGGCCGTTGGTGGAAGGAAAGACGCCGACGAAGCCCGAGTCGAAACCCAGCAGCAGCTCCGAGTCCTCACCCGTGTTGAACAGCGCGATCAGCTCGGCGAGCTTGACGCCCATGTCGCCACGGCCGGCGGCGAAGTACACGGTGCGGGGGCTGGTGGCCTTCTCCGAGTTGACGAGGGCTAGCTCGACAATCGCGTTCGGCTTGGTGGCCAAGTAGGCCTCCAGCACCGAACAGATGGCGTCGGCGGCTTGCGTGCTTCGCCCGATCTGGGGCGACGCGACCTCCATCTGAAAGAGCATGCGCAAGGCCTCGGGGCCGCTCTGGGCACCCGCGACGTGCTGACGCAGCTCCAACAGGGGGATGTACGACATTACTACCTCCGGGGTTGTACCGAACAATCGGATTTGTAAATTATAACATTATATTTATATTTGTCTAGAGTTTATGCTTTTTATACATTTGCACTTGAGAAAAATACAAAAAACAGCTATACTAGCCCCTGTTACTCGCCCCGATAGCTCAGTTGGTAGAGCGCATCCATGGTAAGGATGAGGTCCCGGGTTCAAATCCCGGTTGGGGCTCCATGAAATTATTAAAACAGGCACAGTCACGTGCTTGTTTTTTGTTTAACAAAACTATACAATATGCGAGCGTTATCCCCTGGAGAAGGAGGTTCAGGTGGCCGAAATGCCGCTTTCGTCTGCCACGTCGGTGCCACATGGCTCTCGGCTCGTGTTCCACCCCAAAGTGAGCGACAAAGATGTACTGCTCGCTACCAAGGCCAAGAACTGGCCGTTCGCGACGGCTGCTGTCTTTGTGAGCGAGGCATTCATCGGGGTGCTGCTGCTGTTCTTCGCCACCATTGCGCCCGAGAAGGCGGTCATTTTGCACGGAATACTGGCAGCTACGACCGTGGCGTTCGCCTGGATGACATACGTGTGGATCGTGAAGCCGTGCTGGTGTCGCCGCAACGTGCTGTCCAAGGGCGAGGCGTTCTGGCTGCCGGTGGGGCGCACGCGGCAGTTCTACGAGACGCGACTGACATGTATTAACACCTCCGTTGTTGATGCATACCATCGTTATCATCTCCGTGCCAACCTGTACTTCGCTACCAGCAAAATGCTCGATCAGCAGCGGATCGCCGATGGTGACGACACACTGCTCATGTACGCCCGCACTGCCACCACATCGACGGTAGCGCGGGCTGAGTACGACCGCCTCCGCGACATTATGCAAGCGGAAATCGACTTTTACGTGGTTGACGAGCCTGAAGGCTAATGCGTCTGGCGGGGTGTGCATGGCAAACTGTGCCACCCCGCTAGAAACGTTTTTGAAGTGCCAAAAAGCATTGCAACTTTCATCTCAATCTGTTATAGTCTTATCTCAGTTGTAATAGTATTTTAATCAGGTAATTTCATGGCTAAAAAGAACCAAAAACGCAAGCTCGTTGGTCTCGTCTCAGAGGCGACTGGTGATCGCATTTATTACACCAAACGCCGCAATGATGGTGAAAAAATCGAAAAACTCATGAAGTACAACCCACGTACTCGGCAGCACGAACCATTCACCGAAACTAAAAAGAACCTCGGCCGCAACGAAGTGAAGAAGCGCAAATAAGCGCTTCTTTTTTATGGCAACTGTACTTTTTCGCAGTGCTCGGCAAGCCAGTTGCCTACGCGGAGCATGTCTTCGAGTGTCGCCGGAGTAACAGTGGCGTTGCTTGCGTACACCAGAACACGGTCTTCAAAAAATTCGTAGTCAAACTGAGGGAAGTGCTGCGCGATGGTCTCGGCAACTTCGGGTGTGATGAGCGCGCCTGCTTGCGCGTAGGCGGCTGGATTGGCAAATAGCTTACATCGACTTGCAAACGTTGCACTGACGCCGCTAAAATAGCTCGTGAGGTCTTGTATGCCGTTTTTTGACGCAAACACGTTGGCATAAAACATTGCATCGTGGTGATGGCTGTCTATAAAAATATGCGGTAGTCCCGTACGTTTGAGGTCGATTTGCGCAATGAGCCAGCGATACGTAGCATCTGGCTTGCCGGGGAAGCTCAGCGTGTTGCGGCGTTCAACTAAAATTACGTCGTGCGCGTTGTAAGTGCCAACGGTGTAATGGTTGTCTATATGCGAGGTCGAGACAGTCAGGCCGCGCACCAGCTCGTATTCGTCTTCGCGCGGGTCAACATGGCCAAAATAGACCATGTTGTATTTGCTGGCGAATTGCTTAATAAGCCGGCGCGTGGCTGCGGCGCCAAATGTGCTCAGCGATGACTTTGCAATGTGTTGTATGCTTTTCATTTGTACTCCATCATATCGAGTGCGGTTACCATAAACTCTGCCTGACTCCAGGTAAGCGGTGCGACCGATACAAATTTAAGCGTAAACGGATTGAACTGTTCTGGCAAGACTCCTGTGCGTAGCATTTGGTCAGCCACCCAGTTGAGCGTCGTTTTTGCGCGCTCCTTATTGCCAAGCCGCAGGTCGAGTTGCGCAAGCCACAAGGTGGTAATGTGCCATGGATTACCTTTCGTGGCACCTTCTGCGCGGTTGTAGTTGTCGTTTTCGTAGCGACCGGCAATGGTTGGTTTGTCTTTTGTGACATCGTAGTAGCGCTCATAGGTGGCGCGAGCGGCGGTAACTTCTGGACTATCAATGTCGAACAAGTTGAACATAGCTGCGCCGTATAAGCTCGATCCATCCATTGTGTCATCGTATTCCAACTGACCGTTGCCGCGATTTAAGAAGCCTTTGCAAAAATATTTTTTATCGGGCCGGTACAGAATATGTTGCGCAGCCATTTTTATGTCGTCGGCAATATTTTGCCACCGCACGGCGTCGGCGTGTTTTTTATATTTTGCTGCTAACTCAGCGGCCATAGTGAGTGCCGCGTACACAACCGAAACAGTGTAGGTGGTAGTTAAAAACTTCTCTTCCCATAAATCGTAGGTGGCATGGGGCAGCTTGGTTTGTGGGTCAATATAGCTGGTCATAAAGTTGCACATGGGCACGACGAGGCTGTTATAAAACTCATCAAAAATTTTACGGTCCCGATGTTTACGCATGTACTGGCAGAATAAGTACACCACAATTGCAGTTTCATCCTCCTGAATTGGGGGCACTACGCGGCCTTGGGCCAAATAAGGGTGCCAAGTTGTGCCGATTGCACCGTCGGGTTGGTATTTTTGCTGCAAAAAACCATCGGGGTGTAGGCCGCGGCGGCTGAAATCAAAGAAGTTTTTGAGTTCGGATTTATAGCCTAGGCGCAGGAGCGGCAAAAGAGAAAAGCCGCCATCGCGCGGCCAACAGTAGGTATAGGCATCGCGCCAATAGTTGAGCATGGTGGTGTCGGTGCTAGCGATCACGCCGCCTTGGTGGTCGATCGCGGCTTTTACGAGCAATAAGTTGTTGCGGAACGGCGTTCGCAGCTCTTTAGGCAGCTTGGCGATGTGCGCTTCGGCTGGCTGCAGCCAGCGCTTCCAGTAGGCGCTGGTGTGAGCGTGACGGTCGTTCATATCTGATTTTTGCAGTACGGTATGCAGATCAATCGCGTGTTGCTGTTTGCGGTCGGCAATGAGCCAGTAGTGTACGCGGGTGGATTCCAGGGCATTTATGTGCAAGGTGAACCCAAAAACTGAGTCAACTTTGCCAAATTCAACTACGTTGCCGCTCAAAACGCCGTCCTCGGCATCTCTAAACACGCCTTCGTGGCCCTCAAGCCCAAATAGACCGACCGAGAATTGCGAAAAACTTGCACCTGTTGCATCTTTACCGCCCACTACGAATGCACGCCTGCCTTTGTAGTGTAAAATGGCGTTTTGCTCGGGTAAATATTGCACAGTGTCGCGGTCGAGGCTATTGCTAATAAGCAGCATTTGGTGCAAAAATAGCCTAATTTCGCGTGGTTTATCGGCGCCGTTCACCACATGAATATTGCGCATAAATACATCCCATTCGCTGTCAACGCAATCCGTTAATTCCAGGGTAATATGCAGAGCGTCGCTATGTGCTGTGGTGTGACCAATGAGCCCGTGCGGGTCGTACGCCATGTTGAATTGCCACGAACCGTCATCGAGCCAACTGAACGCGCCATCAACCCACACGCCGATCTTGTGGCGCATTTGCTGAGCAGCGGCGTGGTTTTCGAGGCCAACATACGGGAAATACAAATCGTGCACCATGCCGTACAGATTGATGCCAACGTGCAGGCGGCCGTTGCTGAGTAAAAGCGGTCGCGTCATTGTGCGGAACTCCCATTATGTTCTTGCAGACGTAATCTGAGGTCGCGCAGGGCATTACAGAAGTAAATAAAGGCATCATAGGGCGATTGGTAAGGGCTGAAGTACGCATGTACGTCTCCATCATTAAACCATTTTGTGCACATGTAATAAAAGTGGTCGCTTGTTTGCAGGCGTCGCCAATCTTCGGTCAGGTGCGGGTCATTTGTGGCTAAAATTGCCTTCTCAAGTTCATATACTTGCTGGAGTGCATCGCGCTGCATGGCGTTGCCCGTCCAGGCGGTGAGATCGCGCTCAGTGTCAGCCCAGGTAATAACATCGGGCGCATCTATGGTGCCGACCGGTTTGTTGGCAGCAATTGCGTGGCTCAGCGTGGCGAAAGAATTGCTACGTTGTCGCAAAACTTCATCTGGTAGATGACGCAAAAAATCAAAAATGCCGTGATCATCCCATTGGTGTTCACCAAAAGTTTCGTAGTCCATAAATAAATTAACGAGCGACTCGTCGGCAGGCAGGGCGTTCAGCCAATGAGCGTATTTTTCGGCGGTCAACGGCCATTCTGCCCAGGTGCGGTCAGAGAACCGGAAGGCGATGTCGTCGCTGAGTTTGTAGTTTTTGAGCAGCACACTCATGGCTTGCGTGTGCACCGGCCGGTACACAAAGTTTGGCGAACGCCAGCCAAGAATCGGCTCCCAACCTTCGGTAATAATGCCGGTGTAGCCAGCTTTTTCGGCCCAGGCAGCGAGATCATTATTGTAGGCAAGTTCGGTGTTGCGGAAGACTTTTGGTGTTTGGCCAAAGAGTTCCTGAATTTTTTTGGTGTGCAGTGCAACTTGGCGCTCAAATTCTTGCGGTGCATAAAAAAAGGCAAGTGAGTGGTAGTAGGTTTCAGCTAAAAACTCCACGCGACCTGTGGCGGCAAGTTTTTTAAAACTTTCGAGCACATCGGGTGCCCATGCTTCGAGCTGTTCCAGAAGCGTACCGGTTATAGACAAACTAAAATGGAATTCCGGGTGGCGTTCAAGCAGCTCAAGCAGGAGTGTATTTGTGGGGCGGTAGGATTTTTGGGCAACTTTATGAATAATTTGTTCATTGTTAGCGTTATTTGCGGGGTCAAGCCAATAATCGGTATGTGTGCCTGCATCGAACACACTGAACGGTCTCAACCGGTAAGGTTGGTGTACGTGCAGGTACAAACAGATGGTGCGACTCATACGGCAGCCTTTGCAATGTGGTAAATTGCTTGCAATTTTTGCGCAGCCGACTCCCAACGTACGGTTCGTGCTTGGTTCAGTGCATTGGCTGCAAGCTCAAAGCGGAGTGAGTCATGAGCGGCGACATTCACTATATAATCAGCTAAAGTACATGTGTCCCAGAAGTCGAATTGCAACGAGTGTCGCAGAACTTCACTGACGCCGCTTTGTTTGGTGAGCAAAATTGCATTGCCGGTATTCGCTGCTTCGAGAGCGGTCAGACCGTACGGCTCCGACACAGAACTCATAATAAATAGGTCGCCAATGACGTAGGCATCGCGCCAGGCTTTACCGCGCAAAAAGCCAGTAAAAATAATGTTGCGGGCAATGCCGAGTTCGGCGCTACGGGCAATGAGTTCGTCACGCTGTTCGCCATCGCCAACCACCAAAAACAGCAATTTTGGGTTTTGCCTGAGAGCGAGTGCCGCCGCCTCAAGCAAGTAGGTGAGGCCTTTTTGTACAGTCAGCCGACCAAGACTTACCACGACTTTGTAGCCACGCTGTTGCATCGTACGCAGGTACGTGTAGGTGGTGGTATCGGGCGTGGTACTTTTCAAAAGTTCAGCTTCGCTTGCACCATACACAACGTCAATATGCGATTCAGGCACATCGTACCTCTGTACCAATTGCGACTTTGTTGCATTACTTACTGCCACCACGCGGTCAGCCATGAGTAGCGCGGTTTGCTCAATCTCGTGTGCGAGTGGGCTGCCGGCTTGGCCACCGGCGCGGTCGTATTCGGTTGAATGCACATGCGCAACAAACGGCAGGCCAGTTAGTTTTTTGGCTCGCATACCCGCTTCAAACGTGAGCCAGTCATGTGCGTGAATGACATCGTAGTTTTGCTGCGCAACAAGCTGCTCGACTTTTTGCAGGTAGGCATTCTGGTGTTCGCGCAACTGTTCTGACCACTGTGAATAGGCTCCCAAAATCGGCGCTGAGCTAGTATGCACGGTGTGTACGCGCATAAATTGCGGCGCATGATCAGGCCGCACGGGGTAGGGCATAACAAAATCAATAGCTACCCCTTGGTCGGCCAAATGTCGACAGAGGTGGTAACATGCCACACCCAGCCCACCACTGTTGTCTGGCGGCAGCTCCCAACCGAGCATCAAAATTCTCATGTATGCGTCAGGCCTCATCCCCTAGCTTTTGTAACTAGTATAGGCGTAAGCGCGTTGGCAGGCAAGTCGTGGGCAGATTACTTCTTTTTGGGAACTTTTAAGCCTTTTTTGCGGGCTTCGTCGATGCCGATCGCAACCGCTTGCTTAATGCTGGTGACTTTTTTGTGACTGCGGCCAATAGTGAGCTTGCCGGCCTTCAATTCTTTAATTGTTTTTTCGACTTTTTCAGATGCTTTTGAACTGTATTTTTTGTCAGCCATGTACAACTCCATGATTACGATTTATAGTAAAAGTATGTCATTAACAAGAGAAAGCATTTGTGAATAATCTCACATTGACCCTTTTCGGACTGACGATACAAAGCTGGTACACCAGTATAAATTTGCCTTTTTGGGCACCACCCGTATGGCTGTTCGGCGTGGCGTGGGGCATTATTTACCCGCTCATGGCAGTGACATTTTGTTACGTGTTCTGGAAGAGCTTTATAAAGCACGAATGGCGGCGGTACGTGGGCGCGGTGTTTGCGCTGAACCTGGTCTTTAACATTATTTACAGCGCGGGAACGTACATGGTTTTTAGCGGCAATCAGGGCATAAACGACATCGACCAATATTATTGGCCGGCCGCGTTTGTAATAAGTGTGGTGCTGGTGACGATTCCGGCCATGATGATGGCCACCTGGGAACGCGCAAAGTGGGTGGCATTGTTGCAGATTCCGTATTTATTGTGGGTGACTACGGCAACCACACTGCAATTTACGATTAACTTCACCAATTAACACTGGTAAGCCCGCCTAAAAAAAGGTATACTAGCCACGTTAGCTATACATAGGGGTATAGTACAACGGTTAGTATAAAGGTCTCCAAAACCTTAGATCGTGGTTCGATTCCACGTACCCCTGCCAAGTTTAATAACAGATATGAGCAAGTGTTGTCGGACCTACAATCGTCTGATTTTGTATTTCTAATCTGTTGTTAGAGGTTCAATTCCATTCTGTCGGTCATTCCTGTTTAGATTTGACTTTGCTATTGTTGAGTGAGATGAAAAATCAAAAAACTTCACGAGCACCACTCGGTGCAAGCTTAGTGGTAATATCCTCGCTTATCTATGCCAGCTATGGCGTATGGATTGTGTTAATGGGCGACACCTTCGGCAGCTTCATCCAAGCTGTCCTTCGCTCAAGCTTAGTGGTCGTTTTCCTCTTGCTAATTGCCATGTGGCGCAAGGAATTGAGTAAAATTCACTGGCGTCGTGATGCCTGGTTGCTTGCCGGGCAGCTCATATCTTCATTGCTGATTGCGGCCCCACTCTACTATGCGGTACTAAAGGTAGGGGTTGGGCTCGGCATGGGAATTACCTATGCGGGTATAATTTTAGGTGCGTTTCTGTTTGGCTGGCTATTCAATAAGGAGCACTACACGAAAGATAAATGGCTCTCTACGGCTCTAGGTATACTAGGGTTGTGGCTTGTTTTTACGCCCAACCTACAGGCATTAGGCTTTCTAGCAATGGGCGCAGCACTATTAAGCGGCTTGGCTTCGGGTTTAAATATGGTGGTAAACAAGAAGCTGCAATATAGCGCGTCGCAAACGGCTATTATGACTTGGGCGGCGACAGCTATTGTAAACGTTCCTTTCGTCTTCCTGCTTGGAGAGCGAGTACCTGAGCTAAATGTAAGCTGGGTGTATTTGGTACTATTTGCCGTTGCATCACTGGCAGCTTCATGGACATTGATTACAGGATTAAAGTTGATTGAGGCAGGTGCCGCTGGAATTCTCGGCTTGTTGGAAATAGTCTTCGGCATTGTTTACGGTGTGGTTTTCTTCAAAGAGCAGCCCAGTACCTTATCTCTTGTTGGGATGGCGGCTATAATGGCTGCCGCTGCCGTTCCCTATATTCAGCATTACAATAATGCCGAGAAGGAATGATAGAGAATTAATCTAGCTGTCCACCACGAAGCCTGTTTTTAATTCCAACACGGTACAAATGGTTACCGATACAGTTGGTGAGCGCGTGATTTGTAATAGCTTTCCGGCTCTATTTATTTTTTAGCCTATGGGTTGTATCGTGTTCGTCTTTATCACGTCGCCGCCGGGCTATAAGCACCCACAGGAACAATACAATGCCGATGCCACACAGCCACCACCAAACCATGTTTGAGTTTTTGGTCACCTCTTCTGGAGTGGTTTGTTGCTTGTCTTGGCTTTGACTATCATTGGAATTAGTTTGAGAGTCGGTGCCCATGGTTACGTCATCGGTAGCGATGGTATTGCTGGTAACCTCATACCCGGTACCAGTATGTGCCTGCCGATAGGTGTTGCCGTTGGTAGCTACTGCCAATGCCGGAACTTTAGCCGTTCCGTACAGCGCAAAAGTAGAAAAATGTGTTGTAGTACAGGTTACCGATCTGGCTACCGTGTCTACAGTGCAGTTATCTAGTTTCGCCCAGCCCGTGCCGGGATCCCATCGGTAAATCGCCAGTGATGATTCGGCAAGGCCAGCAATGTCTTCGGCGGTATATTGCAATGCAATAGAGAGCGGCTTGCTAAACGAAGTTATCGACGTGTTAGCGTCGGTCAGCGCCTTTACGTCGTATACTTTACCGCCCGCCAAAAGCATATTCACAGGATTGCCTACTGCAAGCAGCGCCGATTCACGGTTGATCTGCTTTATTTGAAAATCTGCATCGTCATTGGCATAACCGGACGGTATGGTGACGGCAATAGTGTCGAGACTGACACTGCCGCCGCTTGCCGTTGTAGCCGATGCAACCGCATCAGCCAGCACGTCCGCAGATCCGGCGCAACCATTTGTAATAAAACTCTGGTCGCCGCTGGTTGTCGTGTTGCCTGCGGCATCAGTAGACGTTACTTTAAAGTGATATATCGAGCACGAAATCAGATTGGTGAGCACGACGCTATGGCTTTGGACGCGCGTACCAACGTCGATCTCGGTGGTGGTTGTGCCTAGGTTGGTTGTTGGCCCATACGAAACAATTGACGAGGCGTTCTCGTGTGTCGACCAGCTGATTCCCTGTTGGTTCGCCGCACCGCCACTAGTCGTTGTTACGTCGCTCACCACGGGGGCGACCGTATCAACGATCACGCTGCCTATGGCCGAAAGCGCCGAGGTGTTATTGAGCGTGTCAGCGCTGGATACACGGAAATACCAGGTGCCGTCAGTCATCGGCAGGTAGTCGGGGATGGTATAGCTATTGCTGACCGCATTCGACTGGCCATTGAGCCCGCTGAGCGTCGGGTCGGTCGACCACTGTACGTAGTAGGCGGGATTGTCGAGCCCGACGCCGCTGTCTGTGGAGGCATCCCAGCTCCAGGTAGGCGTTATGTCATTTGTATAGCCAGCACCCACACTTGGCGTGCCTGGCGTCGTCGGTGCGGTTGTGTCAACCACGACGGCACTACTGATGGCTGATGTCGCGACGTTATTTGAACTGTCTGTGGCTTTGACACGGAAATACCAGATGCCGTCGGCGAGTGCGGAGGTCGAGACGCTCGTGCTATTGGTTGTCGTGCTACCGCTTACCACGGTAAACGTGGCACCGGTTGACCATTCTAAAGTGTAGGCCGGATTCTTTAACCCGACGCCGCTGTCTGTAGCTGCCGTCCAGCTTACAGCTGGCGTAGTGTCGACGGTCGGAGAGCTGGCACTTGGCGTGCCTGGCGTCGTCGGTGCGGTTGTGTCGCTGGTGGTTATGGCGATGTTGGCAGCGGCCACGCTTGGCATATCGCCGGTAGCACCATACTCAACGACGTAACCTGGCAGCGTCGTGCCGCTACAAGGCAGGTCGTTCCATTTTCCGGTGCCGCCAGCCAAGAATTGTCCGCAGTCTTCGTTGCCGCCTGAGTCGTTAGGTTCAGCATTATTCCAGTTTGTGTAGCGCCCTGATTGCGGCACGCATGTAGTGTTGCCAATACAAAACGTCGTGCCGTTTTCTGGTCCGGTCACCCATCTCCAGTTGGTTTCAACCGCTGCATCGCTCGCACCCATCCATCCAGCGCTAACCAACCTGGCGGCCACGAAATCATTTTCTTCCTGCGACGTAATAGTGGTCAGATAGCCCGTCGCGCCGTATTTGGTGCGCCCCTCGGCGGCTGTTTTGGCACCATCCCAAGCAAGCGTACTAGAAACATATTCGTATAAGTGCCCGTTTCCCGAGAAGAAAACCTCACCTGGGTTTACCAGTGATATTTCGAGCGTATCAGTGCCGGTCGTGTTACGCAGGTAACGCAGCGTAGATAGCGCTGTATTTACATCGCTGCGCGAGCCGCTGAAGTACAGCGTGGAGCCGCTTTGCGGATTAGACAACACGCCCCCGCTGGCGTTGGTAAACGTCAAGCCGGTCGTAGTGGTCATGGATAACGTGCCGTTTGTAACAAGAAGCTTCACAGGAACCGTAGAATTATCGGCACCGTTAATAGTTATGCCGGTGATCGGTGTAGCCGTTTTTAATTCGGTTGTTGCTGTCGTGCCCGCCGATATAGTTTCGTTAGCAGCAAAGACCGGGGTGGTCACGAGTACATTCGCCAATGCGAGCAATGCAGCAATTAAAAATAGTTGCACCCGTCTTTTTAGCCCCATGTACGACAGCTCCTATATAGGTAGTGGACCGAATTCGCCTCACACTTTTAAGTCCTTATGGTTAAGTATAGCGCACTATCCGCAGCCGCCAAACCATAATTGTTGAAACTTTTGATATGCTAGTTGTAGTCGTAATACTCGCACCCGATTTAAGAATTCGCTTGTCGCTACAACTATTTTTAATACTAGGCGATAATCAAAACACCACCCGAATGAGTGGTGTTTTGCTATTGCCACGCTTTATTGGTGCGCGATGAGCCAGATGAACACGCCGGTTGATACCATTACCAACGCGTATCCAAGCCCCAGACCAACAGGTGATCCCCACGAAAACCAAGAGCCCCAAGCTCGCCAATTCGTCATTGACCAGTTTTCATCGCGGTGCTGCTTGTGCAGCTCACTCACCGGGCGCTTAAACTTGTCTTCCATGCTTTTTACCTTTCGTTTACTCAGTGCAAAACCGAGCATCATCGATCACATGCCGGTGCTCTTAAGGCGAAACCACATTCCCTTTATGTCGTGAGCGGCGACGGGTGTGCAAGGTGGATTTATATCACCAGCATCGTATCATAAAAATCACGTTTACTACAAAGTAAGCTCTCGGTAATCGCCTTGCTGAACGTCAAGTTTCCATGCTTCTTCGTTAGAAATATTTTTGATGATCGCCACTGCGGCGTGAATTATCCACTGTGAAGTGACGATGAGTACGGTAGAATAGGGCTTGCCCTTAAGTTCGTCGAGAAACTTTTCTACACGCTTTTTCATATCTTCAATTGATTCACCATCATTAAAACGCACTGTCCAAGGATCGTCAGCTGCATCTAACGCTTCTTTAAGCAGTACAAATGGTTTACCCTCAAAACCAGAGCGGTGGTCATTAAGCAATGGAGCAATTTCAACGGGTACGTTGTGAAACGTATTGACAACTTCTGCTGTTTGCTGCGTACGCTTGAGTTCCGAGACAAAAATATGCTCAATTGGTACACCTTCAAGATTATGAGCAAGCGCTTCGGCCTGCTCTTTCCCTTGCGGAGTTAGATATACATCTACCGACGGATCGGCATTGCAAAGTCGAAGGTCGTTGTAGTTAGTTCTGCCGTGTCGCGCAAAATATACTTTCATCTTTCTAGCATAGCTCATTTTACGCGTCGATTGCCGTAACCGTGCGGCAATTCGCCACCCACCTAGCAACGTGTTCGGGCTGGACGCCGGCATCACCGATTGCCGCAAATACCGCAGCCACTAGTTCAGGCGCGTGGCGCAGCGCTGCTGCAGCAGCAGATGTGTCGTGTTCAAATGTGAGCGCAAACCCAGCCCACGCTTCAGGGTTGCGGGCATTCTGGTAGACAGCTGCCGTAAAATAAGTGCGTGCTTCGCGAATATCCCCGCTGGCAAAGGCAATGTCGCCAGGGGTGGGTTCGCCAAAACGCTGCGGGTCGTGGTTACCCTGCAGCAGCGCCGCAAAAAGCGCAGGTTCTTTTATACTTGACTCTTTTAACACATATCGCGTGCGTTGACCACTATGCGTGTAGGCGGCAATACTTGGCGACAATTCGCCTGGCACTGCAAGCGGCGGGCACGGCTCGCCCCGTAGCCACACATCACGCAAATAATGAACGGCCTGGGGGTGAGGCGTAATGTTGTGCAGTCGCCAACTTATATGGCGGTCGAACACGTTTGTGGCAATGACCCGCTTGAGACGCTCTGGCGTGCGGTTGTAGTGGTCTGCCAAATCGGCAAGCTCGTTCTGGAGCGCCGCAACCACCGCTGCATTTCCATTGGTCACATAGCCAGAGTCGCGCAAACCGCGCATATTCTGCTGAGATTCTACAAACCAACGCGCAAAAGATAGCTGGGCGTATTCTTGTATATCGGGGCCGGCAGTTGCGGCAACACCACTAAAAAACCGCGCCAAGCCAATGTTAATAAAGCTGTCATCCAGCAAATGAGGCGCAATACCGTGACCCTCGCGGCTGGGCGGGTACACAGGTTTTGTGGTCAGCGGGTCGTCGTCCGGCGCATATATGTCGGGGCGTTCACCCCTCAGTGCCATCGCCAGGTGCTTGCGCGTGCCAAATATAATATGGCTCGCAAGGCGTTCCGGGTCACGGCGTTCGTTAATGCCAATGACGCCGAATGCTGCACCCGCCGCCATGCTTTTGCCGTGCGTCAGCGGCTCGCCAGGCGCAGGCACAATCGTCGTCAGACTCGCTCGCACAATACGCGCCGCCTCGGGGTCGTGTTCTTGTATAAAGTCCCAGGCATCACAAAAGGTTGTGTGCCACTGTGCGTGTTCTTCGTCACTCAAACGGTCGGCCGCAGGGTAGCGGAAAATCTGGCGGTTTGGGTCAATGTCATTCAGAGCAACCCGAAAATCTGGCGGCCCAATATACCGCAGCGGCTGCCAGTTCGGAGTTTGTTCAGTGACTGAATCGCGCTCGATATGCACCGTCTCATCTTCAGATATAAAATGAATGCCATCGTCGTCGACCCGTGCGTGCACAAATATGTCCTCGGGGCCGGCGAGCGCAACGCGGCCGATTTCGGGCACCATAATATGCCCCTGGTGGCGCTGCACCCAGGCCTCTCGTTCCTGACCCGCCAAAAAAGCGCCCGTGAGCGCATAATTGCCAATATAAAATACACGCCGAACTATTTCAGGCGTGTTCGCAGCGGTTTCAGGAAAGTCCTGCGCTGCAAGAAGCCGGTCGAACCACGCGCCAAATAAGGGGGTCATGACGGCTTGTTCGCCAGAAGCTTGAATAAATTCAGCAGCAGCAGCGACACCCGGCAAGGCAATGGCACGCGTATGATTTAGCTGGCGTAAACGAGTTGTTTTTTCAAGAGCCGCAAAACGGTCAACAGCACCTGGCGAATAGTAAAGCGCCTCTGGGTTTGATTCAATGCTCATAGATTCATAGTAGTGAGTTATCCACGTTGGTCAAGTAGGTTAATTAAAAATAAAATTGACAACATAAACACTTCAAACGTATGATTTTTCATAGTGGCTAGTTGAGTATTATGCATATTCCTGACCGCGTATCTTAACAGTTGAGTAGTATTTCCTGAGGGACTTTGTGTAGCTGTGGGCTCGGCTATAGACAGTCCTTCAGGAATGAGACAGAGAAGGTCTCTGGTGTGTAAGAAAGGCGCACGCTTTCCGTGAAGGCTGCTGTTGAGACAAACAGCCAGTACGAAGGGATCCCTCAATGCGTAGAAGGTTCGCCTCCTCGCTCGCAGCGCTCGCGCTGCTGGCGTCAGGAGTTATCGGTACCTCCGTCAACCCTGCGGCGGCAGCTCCCGCTGCGCCGCCCGCTGCCACGACGGCCGCGGACAAGGCTGACCCGACCGCGACTGTCGCATCCATCCCGCTTCCGGGCAAGCCGGCCACAACCAAGGCCGACAAGGTTCTCCCCAAGACGGCGAAGCAGTTCAAGCGGCCGCCGGCCAACCCGGTCACCGCCAAGGCCAAGGCCAGCTCTAAGCTCCTGACGTCCTGCGCCCCCGCCGCCTGCTACTACTACAACACCGGCTCGCAGGGCTTCTCGAGCGGCACGTACCCCGACGGCATCTTCGCCAACCTGAGCCTGCACAACCCGGGGCTCGACACCAGCCGTGACTACCACACGCTGGCGGAACTGGCGGCCATCAAGACGGTCGGCGGCACGCGCCAGATCGTGGAAGTGGGCTGGAACGTCGACCAGGTGGTCAACGGCAACACGTCCACCCACCTGTTCGTCTACCACTGGGTCAACGGCGCAACGTCGTGCTACAACGGATGTGGGTTCGTCGCGGCCGGCGGCGCCACCTACACTGCCGGCCAGGTTCTGACCGGCAGCTCCATCCGCTTCGGCATCCAGTACACCAGCGGCAACTGGTGGATCTGGGTCGGTACCACGGCCGGCGTCGGTTCGTGGATCGGCTACTTCCCCGCCACACTCTGGACGGGCGCCATCCCGGCGGTCAACACCTTCACCAACCTGGACAACCCGCAGGTCTTCGGCGAGGTCGCGGCGGGCAACATGCCCGATTCGCAGGTGTGCACCCGCATGGGCGACGGCGTCAACCTGGGCAGCGCCACCGCTGGCGCGTCCATCGGGAGCGTGCTGTACCCGAACCTCGCAACCAGCGCGGTGAACCTGGGGGTGTGGGAGGCGTCCAACCCGAACGCCGGCACGATCGTCAACTACGAACCCTACCGGGCGAGTGCACGCACCCTTCGCTACGGCGGTCCCGGCGCAGGACCGCCCGGCAGCTGCTGACCGTTCCGCTTCGCGGCGTAAAGTAATACGCCGAGGAACCGTCAGCCAAAATCGGCGGGTGTCGGGAGTGTTCGCTATCCATGGCGGCACTTCCGGCATCCGCCGACCCGAACCATCTGCCCGTTGCTACTCAGCCGTTGCACCTCGAAGTTCATGCGGAATGCATGACTTTTTTATTTACGCGTAAATTATTGCTGACTTGTTTCCAACTCCGTAATATATGTCTCAACTTCCGTAAAATCTTCTTGGGCTTCGTGGGCGATGTTTGTAATAAGTCCGCGGCCAACTGTTATACCAACCAGCGTTGCATTGCCAAGCATACTAATGAGTGGTCCCGCACTATTTGCAAGTGCCATCCCACCCGAAGCAACCACACCAACCAAACCAAGTGCGTTCGCGCCGGCATTGCCGGCAAAAAGCTGCCATGCTTCTTCGCGCGGACTGTGCCACGCGTGTTGCATGGTAGGCCAGGTTGCGGCAATGTTTGCAACCATCGCTAAAAATGGCACCGCCGGTGAAGAGGGCATAATCAAAATACATAGCAAGCAGATAGCAGTGAGCAGCATACATGTCCACTCAGTTGTGCCACTCGGGCGATCGCCAACACGTTTAGTGGCGCTTAAAACGAGTACGCTTATGTTACCCAGCGCAGCCAAGCTATTGAATGCCGCCGCCAGCAGGTTGTCGCTCATAAGCGCAACAGTGGCAAGCACGCCGTTCGCCGTCGCCCAGGCAATCCACGATGCAAGACGCGGCTTCGTATTGCCTCTGCCAATCTCGAGCAGGTAACGCCCCGTACCCCATAATGAAATTGCCGCACCGACAAATGCGGTCACCTCTAATAATTGCATGCAAGACCCACCTTTCGCACACTTATGCCAATAAAAATGCGCCAGTCATGCGCATCTACACACAACCGACGTAACCATAAACAAGATTACCAATGTTTAGCGTGTGGTAATGTGAGATTTTTCACAGTATAAGCATTTTGCGGCAAAAACTTATAGTTAGTCACATTTAATAGTATGATGAATTATAACTATGAGTCAGTCGTAATGCATACGGTTATGTTGTACCTCGCTTCGCTCCCAGTCGAGCTTTTCACTCTTGTCGCATCATTCCTAGAAGAGCTTATTTCGCCAATTCCCTCATTTTTTGCTTACGTGCCCGCAGGTGCGGCGCTGCAAATTCAGGGCGGCGCGCTGTGGTATTTATTGGTTTTAGCTACCATTGGCAGTTGTGGTCATTTGGTGGCCTCAATAATTGTGTATGCATTTGCAAACAGATTCCGCGACTTTTTATTTAAGAAACGCGCCGCTTGGTTTGGCGTACGTAAAAAAGATATTGCCATATTCCGCAAAAAAATAAGCGGCAAGGGCAGTAGCTGGGCATTATTTGGCATGTGGGCGCTGCCAATTTTCCCGGGCGCTCCACTATCTATTTTATGCGGATTTGTGCGATTCCCCTTTAAGTCATTTGTTATGGCTACGTTTTTTGGATCAATCATTAATGGCTTAGCCTATCTCGTTGTTGGGTATTTAGGACTGCAAACTTTTGCGGCACTTAAATTCCTGGAATTTACCGGTCAGATTGTTACCCTTTTGGCAGTGATTGGATTGGTGGCATGGTTTATGCATCACCGGCATGGCGCTCATGAACGACGCACAACTAAAAGGCGCGCCGCATGAAACCCGACCTCGAAGAAAAGGCATTTGCCAGCCAAGCAGTTTTTGAAGCATGGCTCCGAACACACCACAAAACTTCTCCTGGTATTTGGCTTACTTTTCCCAAAAAGGGGAGTGGCATTCCCACCGTGACTTATGCCGAAGCCGTAGAAATCGCACTCTGTTATGGGTGGATCGATGGTCAAGCAAAAACCATAGACGAAACATGGTACAAACAGCGTTATGTACCGCGAAGACCAAAAAGTGTATGGTCTAAAATAAATGTTGGCAAAGTTGAGGCGCTTATTGCGGCTGGTAAAATGCAACCTGCGGGCCAAGCAGCAATCGACGCCGCCAAAGCCGATGGCCGTTGGGATGCTGCATACGACGCACCCACTACTATGACTATGCCTGCCGATTTTAAAGCAGCGCTTGCCGCCAGCCCTAAAGCGCAAGCCTTCTACAACACGCTCAATAAAACGAATATCTACACAGCACTCTGGCAAGTACAGACCGCCATAAAGCCCGAAACACGCGCCCGCCGGATCGCAAAATTGATTGCACAGTTTGAAGAAGGTAAAAAATTACATTAAAAACAATGGCGAGAAGGACACCCTCCGTGAGAACTAGCTAAAATTCAGGCAAACGTAAATAATTCTTAAGATTTTTTGCATACTGCGGTACACAAGAGAGGGTTCGCTGGCAGAGAGGTGCATGGTACAATGAGATCACTGTGGGGCGCAAGCAGCAGCATAATCTTGCGCATAAAGCGAAAGCATAATGAAAGCGTTATCCTTGTCACGACCACTTCTTATTCTCGTTATTGGCCTTCCCGGTGCCGGCAAAAGCTTTTTTGCGCGGCATTTTAGTGACACATTCGGCGCACCACTAGTAAGCAGCGACGAACTACAATTTGAACTCTTTGACCCCCCTAAATTTAGCACCGTTGAATACGGACTTGTACGGCGTTTATCTGAACGCCAATTAACGCAGCTCACTAAAACGCGGAGCAGTATTTTAGTAGACGGTATTTGTAACACGCGCCAAGAACGACAACAGCTCGAAAAACTTGCTGTAGCGCACGACTACGACACCTTAATCGTTTGGGTGCAGACAGACGAGTCAACCGCAAAAACACGCTCACTCAGCCGCAACAAAAAACGCGCCGGCGACGAGCTGAATGTAAAACTCACCGCTGAACAGTATCAAACACACGCCAAACGCTTGATGCCGCCGGTTAAAACCGAAGATTACGTGGTTATTAGCGGTAAACACACCTACAGCACGCAGGCAAAAATGGTATTGCGTAAACTTGCGGCCCCGCGCGCCCAAAAAGCCGATGCCGCTTACCAAAAAGAGACGGAACAAGTTCATGACCGCGTTCCCGCACCGGCGCCGCGCCCTACGCATGTGCCCGGTCGCCGTAATGTCATTATTAGGTAGCATTCGTGGGGCAATCTATTTTAGAAGATGCGGAGTTCGGTGCCGTCACTGTGCGGCGTTCAAGACTTTCGCGGCATATTAAGCTAAAAATTGACCAACGCGGCGGTATAAGTATTAGCATGCCGCTGCTTGCGCCTCTGTACATGGCAAAGTCGTTGCTGGCGCAATCGCGACCGCAAATTCGCAAACATTTGGCAAAAGCGCAGTCCGAACAGGCAGTGCTCACCAACGGCAGTCTTATTGGTAAATCACACCGGCTGTCGGTTATTCATGGGCACGAATTCGCCTCGCGCCTGAGCGGTTCCGAACTACAGGTAACCCTTCCGGTAGGTATACAGGCCACGGATCACACCGCGCAACTCTTTATTAAGGAAGCAGCGCTCAAAGCACTGCGCACCCAAGCCAAGGCATATTTAAGCCGCAGGCTGCAAACGCTTGCCACACATGGCGATTTCACTTACGAAAATCTGCGGTTTAGTAACGCCGGCACTCGCTGGGGAAGTTGTAGCAGCAGTGGCACCATAAGTCTCAATATTTGGCTTATGCAGTTGCCGTTTGAACTTATTGATTACGTGCTCATTCACGAGCTCTGCCACACCCGTCACATGGATCACTCCGCCCGATTTTGGAGCCTGGTCGAGAGTATTCTGCCGGACTACCGCGAACGCCGCCGCAAGCTCAAAGCCGAACGCCCATATTTATAGATGTATAAAGCTTATGACTGTTGTATAATAGCCATAAGATGACAACGCAAAAAGACTCGTCGCGGTATTACGATAGGCTTTTGTTCGCTTTTAAGAATGCCGGCGCGTTTTTGCCGCTTGTTATGATTCCGTTTGGCCTGTTGGTACGCACAGAATTCGTAGATAGCCGTTTTTATACGACCGACACCGTGTTTGCTCTCATCTGTATTGCTTATATTGCGTCGTCGTTTGTGCTGTTTTGGTATTTGCGCCACTACAAGCCGGCCGCGCCCGTGGAAGTTGCATTTAGTTTATTATTTCACTTCCTAACGCTGTTATTCGTACTTTTTGTAAGCGGCTTTTTAAGCGCATTTCTCTCAGTGTGGATCGTGCTCATGATCAGTACCGAAATGCGATTTGGCACCCGCGGGTTCTTTTTAAGCTTTTGTGGCCTGGCGCTTGCCGGTGCATTAAGTTTGGTGGTACACCCCGAGATGCCCACCAGCGAACAGATCGAAGTCGTCCAAGGCATTTTGGTTGTGGGCATTCTCGGCTTTATTATTGCTCGCATTCGAGCTATTACCGATCACGAACGCTCAGTGCTGGCCAAAACTCGTGAGCGTGAAGGCTTCCAGCGCGAACGGCTGCTTGCACTGGTAAACAGCATGGGTGATGCTGTGCTGGCGACCGACAAGCAAGGTCATATTAAGGTATACAACTCAACATTGCTGGGGTTGCTCGACACCAACCTCGACCTTACCGACAAACAAATTGACGACGTACTACCGCTCGTTGACGCCAACAATAAACCAATAAAACTCACCGATGAAGCGCGCAAAAAGAACATAGTTTTTAGCCGCACCGACCTCAGCCACCAATACCCAGACGGGGAAATGATGCGCCTATACATTAACGTCGCGCCCATTCAACCGGGCTACCGCAGCCACGCCGAAAGCGGGTTCATCTTTATTTTGCGCGACATCACCAAAGAAAAATCACTCGAAGAAGAAAAAGACGAATTTGTATCAGTGGTCAGCCATGAGCTGCGCACCCCGGTAGCTATTGCCGAGGGAACGCTGAGTAACCTCATGATTTTGCAAGGCCGAGGCGCCGCAAAAGGTATGATTCAGACTGCCGCAAAAGATGCACACGACCAAATTTTATACCTCGCAAAACTAGTCAACGACCTCAGCACCCTTTCTCGCGCAGAACGCGGCGTGGGCGGTGAAATGGAAGTGATCGACCTTAACACTGAACTTCAGCAAATTTACAAAGAATACGAGCCGCAAGCTGCAGAAAAAGGCCTCAAGCTCGATCTCGCCCTCCACGGTAAGCTTCCACAAATGCGTACCAGCAAGCTGTACTTCGACGAAATTCTGCAAAACTTCATTACCAACAGCCTTAAATACACGCGCGAAGGCGGCATAACTATAGAGACCAAAAAAGCAGATGACGGCCTTCATCTAAACGTCAGCGACACCGGCATTGGTATTAGTAAGTACGACCAAAAGCGCATCTTCCAAAAGTTCTATCGTTCCGAAGACTACCGCACGCGCGAAACCAGCGGCACGGGCCTGGGCTTGTACGTATGCAAAAAGCTAGCCGAAAAACTACACGTTAAAATTACATTTGAATCACGCCTCAACCACGGTTCAAGCTTCGGCATCATCATTCCAAAAGATCAATTGGTTACCGGCGCGACCGTTTCGCCAAAGGTGCCTTCTGGATTTGTCCCGACGAAATAACCGGGTAGCACACGTTGCGACCCTTCCAATTTACTTCGCCAAATTCATACTGAAGCATACTGGCAAGAATGAGTAGCAGTTCTTGGACGACTAAAACCGGCAGCACCAGCGTACGCACGAACCACACGCGCGGGTGGGTACGGCGAGCAACGAATGCAAACACAGCAAGCAACAGCACACTTACCGTTGTAGCAAAAGCAAGGAGGCCATTCCATTGCTGCGCGAACAACAAATATCCGCTTACGAGCAATGGCGCCAGCAAGAGCGCAGCAATCGCCGCGACGGCCGCCAATGCAAGCAGCGGCTGGCGCTTGTACGTGGGGTAGAGCACGCGCACAGCGCTTTCGAGCTCACTGTTCCAGCGTTTAGCCGTGGTTACGCCCAGTGCTTCGTTGCCCGCAATAAACCGATACGTGCCGCGGGCGAATAGGCGACGAGCAAAAGAACCCTCAGGAATAATTTTATGAGCCACCGATTTAAAACCGCCGAGCTCGCGCAATCGGTCAGCATTAATAAGCCACGCTTGGCCAGCAACGGCAATGCGGCGGCGGGTCAGTGGCAGCACCACCTGCCAAAAGTTATGCAGCGTACCAAACACGCCGCCAGCCTGCACGCCCAAACGGTTTTGCGGCAACACCGAAAGCATATCCATGGAATTATCTAATGTGTAATCCACCAACTGCGCAATGCTCGTCACGTTCAAACGAGTATCGACGTCCAGGAATAAAATATAGTCGCCGCTGGCGTGTTCGGCCAGCGTCTGCATGGCCTGGTTTTTGCCCAGCCAGCCATTTGCCGGTGCATCACCTTTAATAAAGCGAACGCCGTCGTGAGCAAATGAACGGATGGTGTCAGAGGTTTTATCTTGTGAGCAATCATCAAGCACAATCACCTCGAGCTTGGGGTAGTTGGAAGCCAAAACGCTCACCAAGCAGTCTTCCAGCACGTGGTCCTCGTTGCGCGCCGGAATACACACGCTGACCGTGGGGAGGTCTTTGAGCTTGCGGTGCGGCGGATCGACGGTAATTTTGTAATGTTTTGCCGCCCAAAATAGCTGGGCAATGCCAATCATAATAGCTACCAGCACCGCGCAGAGCAACGCCAGAATGCGCCAGTCGTAGCCACCCAGCATACCCGGGAACAAGTTGCCGAGCCACCAGCCGCCAACTACAGCGGCAAATAACGCCAGCACTACCAGAACATTACCCTGCGTGCTTGGGTATACGAATGGCTTGTCGAGCCGACCAAAAATAATGCGCGCCGCAAGCAGCACAGCCCACAGCTGCACGATAATTAAAAATATTTGCGTATATATAGTGAACGGCGCAGCAATAATAAACGGCAGGCTGGCAATAAGCAGCCCGGCAGCAGCTTCGGCATAAGTGCGCGGCTTTAAAAATGGCGCCTCTTGCGTCGCCAGCAATAGCAATCCTGCCGCCAAAACAACTGGCAGGAGCCACATTAGCGCCATAATGCTCATGTATTAATTTTAACATGGTGGGTACGTAAATATTGGGGTTTACTTCGGAGGGAACCTATGCGATAATTCCCAAACCCCAGAAAGCATACAACCCCATTGGAGCGTCGCATGGCAAGAAGACGAAGTGGTGGTGGCATGAGCCCGGGTTACCGCCAGTTCTTGCAAGGGGCCAGGCAAGGCCAACGCCTTTCGGCGCAAGCCCACAATCGCCGGATGAGAGAGGAGGCGGAGCGTGCTGAACGACTGGAAACACTCAGGTCGGTCACGGACCGGCCGACAGGCGAGCTCGATGCCGGGCTTGGAACGGTGGATGGTCACCCTGCACTATATGAGCAAGGAGGCGTGCACGGCGATCCTGACCGGGTAGACGTCTACTACGGCCCACAGGGTCCGTTGGGCAACCCCCACGGTCACCTGGCGTCGAACAATGGCGGCGCGAGCGCCGACTATGTTCGCGAAGCCGATGGCGAGGTGAGAAGCGACAGCCGAAGAGGATAGGGCTGAGAGGGATGCGTCGGGCATGAAACCTGGCGCATCCTATAAAAACTTAATACACTAGTAAAGAAATGTTTGACCACTTCGATTATTTTTTACCAAAATCAATCACGTTTAACGACGAGTATCCTTGGTATGAAACAAAAAATGGCTATGAGTTTGAAGCTTTTGCTGTCGCCGTGAACAATCAAGAAGGCTACGTTGTCGTGAAAAATCCAGACAGTGGTAGGACAGAGGATATGGTAAATATTGTCGCTGAGGAATTCGATTCAGCCGTTGAAGGTTGGCTCGTATTGCTTGAGCGACAAAAAACTTTAGGTAAAGCTATGATCTCACGTCCAACTTACGAGGATTGGCAAGATATTACACATTACGACAATCACAAGCCAGTTTGGATTCTTAAAATAAAGCCACATCCAAAGAGCCGTTTGCTAACCTAAGACTAAAAAATATTCAAGATAGACAACACGTAGCTGCACAACCACTAAAAATTACCACCGTATTTATTACTTACCGCCCCAAGATAGCTAAAATTATACATGAGATTGACTATATGCTACGAACTAGTGTATATTGACAACAGACGCCTATCCATCTAGTGATAGGTTTTTTATATAAGGAGGAGACGTGGGCGAAGCGTCCAAAGCTCAGGCAAAAGAAGCAAAGAAGACTACACCAAGTAAAGTTGGCGGTGTTCTTGGCAAACGTGTTGGCAAAAAAGCCGACAAAGGGCTTGGTAAAGACGTCAAAGCACCAAGATGGCTCAAAGCCATTGGCGGTTACTTTGTTGGCGCATACCAGGAACTCAGGCAAGTTAAATGGCCTAACCGCCGAGCAAGTTGGAGTCTCACTTTTGCAGTGATTGTTTTCACTCTCGCATTTGTGGTGCTCATTTTAGCGCTCGACTACGGCTTCGATACACTATTTAAGCAGGTAATTTTGTAATGACGACTCAACGATACGACTCAGCTCGCCAGTGGTACGCCATCCACACATACAGTGGTTACGAAGAAAAAGTGGCCGAAAGCATTCGCCAACGCGTTGACAGCGTTGACATGGCCGACAAAATCTTCGACGTAATGGTGCCAAAAGAAAAGCAGATTGAAATTAAAAACGGCAAGCGCAAAATCGTCGAAAAGAAAATCTTCCAGGGCTACGTGCTCGTAGAAATGAAGATGACCGAAGATGCATGGTACATCATCCGCAACACACCTGGTGTGACGGGCTTTGTGGGCAGCGGCTCAATGCCAAGCCCGGTTAGCGACGACGAAATGACTAAAATTAAGAAGCGCATGGGTGTCGACGAACCAAAACACCGCATCGACTTTGCTGTTGGCGAAGTAGTCAGTATTATTGACGGTCCATTTAAGGGCTTCGATGGCGCGATTAACGAAATTGACACCCAAAAAGGCAAAATCAAAGTCCTGGTCAGCATGTTTGGCCGCGACACGCCTGTTGAACTTGACGCACTGCAAGTTAAAAAAGTCTAACTTTCTTTGCCTCTGCATAAAAAGCCCCGCACGCCGGGGCTTTTTACGCACCCAAAATATGTATTTACACATCTGGTACGCAAAAATTTTTGCAATAATTACGGCTGTGCTATTTTCAATTTAAGCATTGTGTCGATGCTCAAAAAAGTAGTCCACTTCCACAACGCCAAACGCAGTTTCTCCACGAGTTACCGCAACGCAAGGTCCCGCGTCACCGTAACACTCCCGGAAAATGCATGTGGGCGCCCTCACGCAGTACAAGTAAGAGGCCGAGGGCACAAAATGGCGGAGCCAAGACCGTCAGGAAGCGAGGACAGGAATGACCGTACGGATCCGGGGTTACCCGGAGTGCTGCATCGAGCAGTCGACCCGGCTCGCCGGTTTCGTCTGACGCTCGCACCCGTCGCACGTCAACTGCGGTCGTCATGACCGCCTGATCCCATTCCACCGCGGCCTCGGCCGCCCGACAAACACCTCGCGACGCCACTCGCGGGGTATGACTCCTGAAGGTAACGGCCGCACGCCGGTCACGCGCGCTGGCCGTTGCGCACTACAGGGCATCGACACGATGAGAAAATAGTGCAGGGCAGGAAACCTTAGCGCTGACCGCCCTGCACGGGCGGCCGCCGGAAGCGACAACTCCGGCGGCCGCCCACCGCAAAACTCGCAATAAGCGAGTTATTATTTTGCTCGCAAACACTGTACAAATTCAGCATTTTGCAGTATAATTTACCTCAGTTCACACATTGCTGAACTCCAATATTAGTTAGTGGGAGGCTGCACGAAACAGCCGCTTGCACCACGAGGAGCACATTTATGGCTAAAACCGTAAAAGCAAATCTTAAAATGCGCGTTCCAGCAGGGCGTGCGACCGCAGGGCCACCAGTAGGCTCTATCCTCGGTCAGCACGGGTTAAACCTCATGGAATTCGTACAGTCGTTTAACGACCGCACAAAAGACTTAATGGGCAAGGACGTTATTGTTCACCTTAAAGTCTACGAAGACCGTACATATGACTACACTGTCATCGGTCAACCTGTCGACGAAATGATTCGCGACGCCATTAAAGTTAAAAAAGGTTCTGGCAAGCCGCACGCCGATAAAGTTGGTAAAATTTCTCGTGCTCAGCTCGAAGAAATTGCCAAGGCTAAAATGGCGCACCTGAACGCGAACGACCTTGAAGCGGCAATCAAAACCGTTGCCGGTACTGCACGCAGCATGGGCGTCGAGGTGGAGCAATAAGATGGCAACCAAAAAGACCACCCCAGAAGTAGAAGCCGAGATCAAGGCCGAAACACCAGTTGTAGCTACTGAAAAAACCGCTACCGAGAAGCCAGTTGTGACCGACAAAGCCGCCGAAGTTGCGGAAGAAGTTACAGAAAAGACCGAAAAGAAAGCCGCAAAAGCCGGCAAGCGCAGCGACAAAGCTCAAAAAGAAGCTGAAGAAAAAGCTGCAAAGGAAGAACGCAAAGCTGCTGGCGACACTACTCCTGTAGACGGTGAAGCCAAAGTTGCACAAAAGCAAAACCCAACACGCAGCCGTTTGGAACGTCGCGGTAAAAACTACCGCAAACTTGCCGAACAAGTCGAAAAGGGTAAAACCTACAGCCTCAAAGAAGCAGTTGAACTCGCTGCAAAAACAAGTGTTGGTAAATTCGACGGCACCATTGAATTGCACGTCAATGTCAATGTTGATCCACGCCAAGCCGACCAAAACCTGCGCGGCACCGTCAGTCTGCCGCATGGCACCGGTAAAACTGTCCGCGTTGCTGCATTTGTTGGCGCGGACCAAGTTGACGCTGTCAAAAAAGCGGGCGCCGACATCGCTGGCGAAGAAGAAGTCATGAAACTGCTCGAAAAGCAGCAGCTCGACTTTGACGTTCTGGTGAGCACCCCGCAACTAATGGCCAAACTTGGCAAGTACGCCCGCGTGCTTGGTCCCCGCGGCCTCATGCCTAACCCTAAAAGCGGCACGGTTGCAGCAAACGCTGCAAAAGCCGTTGAAGAAGCAAAAGCTGGTCGCGTAGAATACCGCGTCGACAAGCAAAGCATTGTTCACTTGGGCATCGGCAAAAAGAGCTTCGGCGGCACTAAACTGTACGAGAACGCAAAGCTGTTCTTCGACACACTTGCCGCAAGCAAGCCTGCCAGCGTAAAAGGCGCTCTTATAAAGAGCATCTCCGTTACCTCGACCATGGGTCCTGGCATTAAAGTAGACGTCAGCTCGCTGTAAAAAGCGCTGCGTTTACCTGCAAAAACCCGGTCATCACGGCCGGGTTTTTGGTATGCTTAAAGTAATGGCAGAATTACTTGGTATTACCGGCGCAATCGACAGCGGCAAATCAACCGTGGCCCAGCTTTTGGGGCAGCTCGTGCAAAACCACGCTCACTACGAAACAAATGGCCCCATTATGGAGGTTGCGAATCGTTTTAACCAACTGCTCGAAGCAGAACTCAATTTTGAAACCACCGACGACGATATCGACCTGGTAAACCAAGTGCTCATTTGGATGCCGGACGTAGTGAGCGAACATGTGCACTGCGATGTTACCTGGGCGCAGCTAGCACTAACCGCAAAAGATATGCGCAGGCGTCCCGAGTTATACGAAAAGCTCTTAGCATACATTGCCCGGGTACGCAACAATCACCAACTAGTTGAGCGCACCATCACCGCCGACAACAAAGCCGATTACCGCGAACTACTCCAATGGATCGGCGGCTATTTTGTGGCAAAAATCAGCCCCGTGGTGTGGCTCGACGAAATCTTCCGCCGCATTGAACTCCATGAACAATTCCGCGACCTTGTACTGGTGAGCGGCGTGCGCTACCTAAGTGATGCAGCCAGCGTCCGTGACCACGGCGGACGAATTCTGCGCGTAACCCGCCCCGGCAAAGAAAAGCAAGGCAGCGACGTAACCGAAGTTGAAAGCGGCAAAATTGAAGCTGACATCACCATGGTAAATAACGGGTCACTTGCGGAATTACAATTGGCGCTCGAAACCGTGTGGAACGACATTGCCGCCGGCAATCCAAAAGAAGAATATAAAGCCGCTTAAGCGGTCACTTTGTAATGCACTAGCACCGAATGCTGGTCATCGAGCACTTCCGAACTGATAAGTTCAAGGTTTTTATCTTGCGGCGTGTTGAATAACGGCACGCCTTCGCCAAAGAATTTTGGCATAATTGTCAAATACACCTCGGTCACCATGCCAGATTCCATAAACTGCGCGTATACGCTTGAACCGCCGCACACGGCAAGTTCAGCCACGCCTTCTTTTTCTAAACGCGCAACAAGTTCAGCCGGTGTTTCGTTGGTTGATTCAACGCCTTCTACGGTAACTGCAGCGGGGTCGCGACTCATAATGATTAAGCGGCGATCTTTGAGCGGCCGAGCAAACGTATCGAACGTTTTGCGGCCCATCACCACCACGCCAGCTTCTTTGGTGCGGCGCACAAAGAACTTTTTATCTGCGGTCGTGGTCCAACTGGTAGCTCGGTGCGATTCGTCGAGGCCAATGTAGCCATCGGCGCTGATTGCAGCAATAATAAAAACCTTCATTGACCTGATTGTGGCACAGCCGGTAGTGTTAAGGCAATGGATAAACACGTGCTTGAGCAAATTTTGGCGGCATACGACGTACACGCCGCGGTTATTGGCGAGCCGCAAAAGGGCTATCGCAATGCGTCGCACCAGGTAGGCGAGCGCAATTTGATTATTTACAAAAGCGAGCCAGGCATTCTGGAACGCATTAAAAACGCCAACGCTATGGGCGCAGCGGTTGCAGCGGCAGGAATACCGGCGCGCACATTGGCTGACCCGCGTATTCTACAAATTACGGCAGGAGATCGGTACACATTGGCTGCCATATACCACTATTTGCCCGGCGAAACTATTCCCTGGGAGGCCTATACCATGGCCCATTTAAAAACGCTTGGCAAAACAATGAGCGACATGCACTATGCGTTAAAACGCTACAACGTCGCAAAATTACCAGAGTTAGCAGAAGAAAATCTACAACTCAACCAGCGTATGCTTCGCTACTTTACTGACCCACAAGTAGCACGAGCGCTCCAACAAAAACTCGGCCTGCGGGTACACCGTGCGGACTATACAAAACTTCTGGCCACCACCAAAAAGCTGCCTAACCAGCAAGCGCTCCATATGGATTTTGTACGCGGAAATATTTTGTTTTCCGGCAGCACTATAACCGGCATTTTAGATTTTGAAAAAGCAGCCAGAGGCCATGTGTTGTATGACATTGCCCGCACGCTGGCATTCTTACTCGTGGACTGTAAATATAAACCAGAAGCCAAAGTACGTAAATACTTTTTGCAATCTGGGTACATAAAACGCGGTGCAGGTGACCTGCGCGATGTGAAAATCGGCAGCATCAGCCTTCTTGAAGAGCTTACCAGCTTCTTTTTGCTGCACGATTTTTACAAATTTTTACGTCACAACCCATACGAATCGCTCCCGCACAACGAACATTTTGTGCGCACCAGAGCGATGTTATTAAAACGTAGGCTTATTACGCACGTTTAATGTAGAATAAAGAAAACAAGGAGGGGTTTATGCCTGGCAAAGCTTGGAAGAAGCGGCTGGTTTCTCAGAGTGATCTCGATACGCTCCACGACCAACTCAAGGAACGGGGCAAAAAAATAGTGTTTACGGCCGGCTCGTGGGATCTTATTCATGCTGGCCAGTGCCGCTACCTAGAACGCGCCAAATCTGAAGGTGATATTTTAGTGGTGGGCGTGAGCAGCAACGATGCAATCAAGCGCGTTAAAGGTCCTAACAAGCCGATCCTTGACGAAAAAATTCGCGCAGAAATGCTAACTTTCCTCCGGTCAGTCGATTTTGTGACCGTTTTGCCCGAGCCCAGTTGCGCGCCCACACTCGGCTTGCTGCGCCCCGATGTGTTTATTACGGTGCGCGAAGACTGGACAGATAACTACAAACAGTCGAAAGAATACAAAACCGTCACCAAATACGGTGGCGAGGTTATGGTTGTTGACCGCCAGAGTACGGCAATCAGCACTACCAAAATCGTGCAGCGGGCCATTGGTGGCCACTTGGGTGATGTATTTAAGGACTTCATGGAACTACGCAAGGACCCTTTGAAGGAACGTTAAATGAAGCTCACCCCTGAACAACAAAAAAAGCAAATCTACTACCGCGATGCGCGCACCGGCGGCTACTACGATGGCATCTGGAAGACGGTAGGTAAATGCGTGTTCTGCGACCTCCGCGAAAAATATATTGTGCACGAAGAAAATGGCATGGTGCTGGTGGTTGCACTTTTTGCATACATCGATGGCGATATGATGATCATTCCACGCCGCCACTTAAAATCGGCCAAAGAACTTACGCCTGCCGAGTGGGAAACAACACGCAAAATGATGTACATTGCTAAAAAAATATTGCGCAAAACGTACGGCCTGCAAGATGTGCAGTATGTGCTGCGCGATGGCGGTATTTTGGTAGGTAGCACCGTGCAGGATCACTTCCATATGCACTGCGTTCCTTCTGACGGGCCCGACCTGACTGTGTGGAATTACCGCACGCTTAAATACACGCCATTTGAGAACGCCGAGCTGCTGCGCGCCCAGAATAAAATGATCAAACGGCTTTCAGAAAAATTTGAACAAAAATACGCGGAGAAAGTATGACCTTCGACTGGAGTGAGCTTGCTTTTGGAAGCAAAAAGCCGCTGCGCGACCTAAAAGCAATTTTTATTGCCGCCCCGCGCGAAATAAGCGTGGCACGGTTCACCCAGCTTATTAAACAATATTTACCTCAGGGCAATATTGTGTTAGGTATCGCAAAAGAGCCGTACGTGCTTGGATTTGAAGGTCAGTCCCAATTTAAAACGCTCCAGGCGACTACCGTGCAAAGACTCATCAGCAAAGTCAATGCGTCCGGCAGCCCACATAAAATTGCAACAGTGTTGTATTTTCAAAGGGAAAGCACCTATATTTTAGAGAAAATTCCGTTTAAAAAAGTAATTTTTGTGAATGGCTCCTGGAAGCATTTGTTCCACACGCGACCAATGTATTACGCACTCGCCTCGCGTGGTATTCCTTATGAGCTTATATCGCCATTTACCAACGAAGCCGAAGCTCGCGGGTTTGAAGCAAAAACAAGCCAGCCCGAAGTAAAACCCACGGGCACCTTCACCGACGTTGAAATGCTAGAGATGGCTGAGGAATATGCCAAGCGTTCCTACGATTATGGGTTTCAAACGGGCGTGACGCTCGGCCGCAAAAAAGGCAAAGGCTACGAACTTTTAGAATGGTCGTTCAACAAAGTTGTGCCGTACCAAACATATGCCCTGTTGCATGGCGCGAGCCGCGAGACTAACTTTTCGCCTATGCACGACTTAAACCACTACGATACCGTGCACGCCGAAGTGGAACTTATGATAAAAGCGCAAAAAACTGGCCTCGACCTGCACGGCACAACGTTATTTATTAACTTGTTGCCCTGCCCGAGCTGCGCCCGCATGTTTACGCAAACCGACATTGCCGAGTTTGTGTATGTTGAAGACCACTCCGATGGTTACGGTTTTAAAATGCTGACTGCCGCGAACAAAAAAGTAAGAAGGATTGTGAGGTAATATGGCAACCCACCCCGAGTACCAATATTTAAAAATGATGGCCGACATTATTAAAGACGGCCACACAAAACCAACGCGGGGGATCCACCCTATTAAAAGTGTGTTTGGGTATCAGGTGCGTTTTGACATGCGGTACGGGTTCCCGCTGCTGACCACCAAAAAAATGCCGTTTAAAATTTTGGCTCATGAGCTTTTGTGGTTTATTTCGGGCAGCTCCGACGTAAAGTATTTGCACGATCATAATATTCACTACTGGGACGGTTTTATTCACGAAGGATCAACCGACCTCGGCCGCGTGTATGGCGTACAGTGGCGGCACTGGCGCAGACCAGACGGCACGGAATTCGACCAGCTACAATGGGCAATTGACGAACTAAAAAACAACCCAGACTCCAAGGGGATTATTGTGAGCGCCTGGAACGCAGGCGAGCTGGGCGATAAACGCTGGAACCCGAATGACTACGGTGACATGCGCCTGCCACCCTGCCACACCATGTTCCAGTTTGATTTAACAAAAGGGAAGCTCCGCCTGCATTTATACCAGCGGAGTTGGGATGTATTTTTGGGCGCGCCGTTCAACATTGCGCAGTACGCTATGCTGCTGCACATAGTGGCGCACGTGATTGGTGCTGAGCCACGGGAACTTATTATCAGCGCCGGCAACGCGCACCTGTATGTAAACCACATTGAAAGTGCAAAAGAACAGCTCAAGCGCAAACCGCTTAAATTCCCGGCGCTCAAAATTGTGGGTAACCCCAAGAGCATTGATGATTTCACGATTGATAACTTAGTGCTTGAAGGCTACGAATCGCACCCACACATTAAAACAGACTTGGTGATTTTGTAGTTACTTGGGCGAGCAGCAACGCCCGCCCAAGTAACACAATCTTCATGCGCAGGTCAGATCAATTATTACTCGCACGCGTCAGCAAGACGAACGCCTCAACGTCGGCGTGGAGCTCGTCCATGACCCACACGTCGGGATGGAGCGAAAGCCGCATTTTGCATTCGCGCTGGATCGTGCCGATAATCTCGTCGTGGTCGTCGCCGGCGCTGATCGCCACCGCCACCTGAAAAACTTCCCCAGTCCACGCCACCACGACGCACACACGCTCAGGATCAAGCAGCTTCTCGCTTCCGAGCTGCAAAAGCATCCGGTAAATTCGCTGTGCTTTCGCCTCGGTTTCCACAACGAAGGTGAAATACGAATCGGCGCCGGGCTTGCGGCAGCTGATGGCAAAAACGAGCTCCACGTTGCCTCCTCAAAAGAAGTTTGCCGCTATATTATACAAACTTTTTGGCGAGCTGGCCATACAGCGCCAGATGTTCAGCGCACATGCGCGCAAGGGTAAACTGCACCTCAAAAGATGTGCGTGCTTTTTTGCGGCTTAATGTGCCAGCATCACGCATAGCAAGGGCCAGGTCTGCAATCATTGCCGGTTCGCTGGTTTTTTGCACTAGCAAGCCGTTTTCGCCATTGGTAATAATTTCGGGGATTGCGCCGCTCGCCAGGCCAATAACTGGGGTACCGCAGGCTAATGCTTCAATGCTGACCATGCCAAACGGCTCCTCAAATAATGACGGCACCACAAGTGCGGCCGCGTTGCCTAAAAATTCCTGTTTTTGAGCGTCGGTTTTTGTAAAGCCGATATATTCAATGGTGTCATCAAGTTCAGGCTCAATATACTCGCGCCAATACGAATCTTTTTGCCCGGCGTAGTGTTTACCGGCAATTTTAAGCGGTAATCCCGCTTTTTTTGCCGCCGCAATTGCTAAGTGTAACCCTTTCGGCTGAATAATGCGCCCCAGGTATGCTAGGTAATCACCGCGTGAGTTATTCAGCGAAGTGAATCGGTCTGCGGCGATTCCGTGGTAAATATTTGCCACCCAATTGGTGCTCGGTGGCATACCCCCACGCTGTGCCAAAGACAGACTCACCCAGTTAAGGTGCGCGTATTTTGGGAACACGCTTTTATACTTCACTAAAAAATTAAAGGGGTCGTGATGCGTAAAAACAACCGGCTTTTGGCAGAGTTCAGCAAAAGGCAGGGCTGTATCTTCTTCGTTGGTATATATATGAACCACATCGAGCTGGCCCGCGTTTGCCATGGCGTAGGCGCGCGCAATAAGTTCCGCCTGCACTTGGCGTGCGAGCGTTACAAACGTAAACGGGTGTTTTTTGAGTAAATCAACGTAAGTATCGCCGCGACCAGCAAGTTCTTGCTCAAACAAACTGAGATCAGCAGTGATATTGCGCACCCGCACATCAACTGGCCCAGGCGAAAATAATGTTACTTCGGCGCCGAGTTCCTGCAGACCATGCGCTAAATCTATAGTAAGTTGCCCCGGCGAAAATATAACCTGCGGCAAAATATCGCGGTGCAAAAATATATGCGGCGCCACCACGCCAATGCGGAGTCTACTTTTCGTCGGCTTGCTCGTTGTCATCGAGGAAGCTCAGGTCGAGTTCGTCCGAACTCATGTCATCGTCGCCGTAGTAGCCGTCGGCGGTTGTGTCTGCACTTTTTGTCACTTCGTCTGGTGTCATAAAAACCCTCTTTTTATACTGCCCAAAATTATGGCGGGGGTTGCCTACTTTGTAAAGCGAAAAGGTCGAGAGAAGCCAGGGTTTGAGGCCGGGGAGCGGTGGGATCTCCACACGCTCACCCGGCCACGACTGCTTGAGTTCGGGGTAGTGACCTCAGGCAGCCACAGCGGACTGACGACCACGGCGTGGTGGCCGTTCGATCGACGTTACTCCCGCAGAGTGACCGGTCGGGTCAACGCCGCAGGAAGTGAGGAACTTGTTAGTGCGCTCGCGCTCAATGGCGCGCACCAACCAGAGGGGCAGCAGGTCCGCATAGTGACACGGCTCAACGTTAGTGTGGCTCGCCAGGGACCGCACCAGGCCGATGATTGCGCGGCACCAGGCGCGGTACGACTGATCGGCCGCCGGCCCGGCAGCGATGCGCTTGAGTTCGGTTGCAATTTGCAGCGGCCGCCCATGCAATTTTGCTTTCGTGGTTGCCATGCTCACGCCTCCAACATTGAACTTCTCTCGTCTGATTGCGGTTCAAGGTGTCGCAACCAGAGGGGTGATGTGCCCCGATAAGCCCCAGGGAGGCCAGTAACCCAGGAGCTTATCGGGGCCAACCACCGTAGTGGTAACAAAAAACCGAGCCTTCCACGTGGGTTGGCTCGGTTCGTTTATACGGCGATTTTGCGTTTATGAACGGTGAGACAACCCCTTGGGCGGAAGGACGAGAATAAAGCCAAAAATCATGGCTTGTGAATATTCTGCGTTTGCACGTGGGGTAACACGGTTCATGGCAATAACTGTAGCGCAGGTGTGGCTCATAAGTCAACCCGACCGTTGACATCCTGACAATATTCAGTTACACTACCAGAGAACATTGCCAAAGACAGTAGCAGCTCACAAAGCTTAATATGCTACCGAGGTATGTGCGACAAACTCTGTTTTTTAGCACAAGTCTTTGGTAATGCGAGAACCAAAGACTTTTTTGTTTCTCGAATTACCTTAACAATCTGGCCGATATTAAAATGGGGACCCTTCCTATCGGAAGGCCCCTATATTAAAGAAGAACGAGGTGAAATATGGCGATTAGTCGCGATAAAAAACAATCTCTCGTTAGCGAACTTTCGGAACTTTTTAGCACCGCTAAAATGACCGTGTACGCAAAATACGAGGGTTTGACTGTAGCCGATCTCCAAGAACTTCGCCGCGCTGCCCGCGAACAAGGCGTGACCATTAAAGTGGTCAAAAACCGCCTTGTGCGCGTTGCCATGCAGCAATCTGACACACTCAAAAGCGCCGACACCGGTGCCATGACCGGTCAATTGCTGTACGCAGTCAGCAGCGAGGACGAAGTTGCACCTGCGCAGGTACTCGCAACCTTTGCTAAAACCCACGACGCGCTCAAACTTACGGGCGCTGTTTCGGGCGAAGGCAAGGCACTCGACACTGCTGAAGTGCAAGCACTCGCTACACTCCCAAGCAAGAACGAGCTTATTGCTCAGGTTCTTGCGACTCTGTCTTCACCACTCGACGGCGTATTAAGTGGCCTTTCTGGCAACTTGCACGCGCTGCTTGACGGTGTTGCAGAAAAAGCAAGCTAATAACTGAAAAGGAATCACATCATGGCTGATTTGAAAAAACTCGCGGAAGAGCTGACCAAGCTTACCGTTTTGGAAGTAAACGAACTCAAAACCATCCTTAAGGATGAATACGGTATTGAACCAGCTGCTGCTGTTGCTGCTGTTGCCGCACCTGCCGGCGACGCTGGCGCTGCTGCTGCCGAAGAAAAAAGCGAATGGACAGTAACCCTCAAGGACGCTGGTTCGCAAAAAGTAGCAGTCATCAAGGCTGTTAAAGAACTCACCGGCCTCGGCCTTGGTGAAGCTAAGGGTCTCGTTGACAACGCTCCAAGCGTGATCAAAGAGAAAGTTAGCAAAGACGACGCAGAAGCTGCCAAGAAAGCTTTGGAAGAAGCTGGCGCAACTGCTGAAGTTGCCTAAGGTTAGTACCCGCTACATCGGCCAGATTTGTTACAAAAGCAGCCCGCATTTGCGGGTTGTTTTTGTATAGCAAAAAGCCAGGTGCTGCAACACCTGGCTCACACGTCAAACGATGTTTCCTTTCTCTTGGCACAGCTTTTTATACGCAACAGCTTCGCGCTTGCGGACTTTGGGGCCGCTTGCGAAACGCCGCAGCCCCATGACGTACTGCCGCACATACAAACGGGTCACCGGTCCTCGCACCAGGAACGAACCCGGGAAGAAGGGGAGCAGATCCGCCTGACTCCACAGCGATGTCGTACCACTGCCAATGCCCAGAATGCGCGCCGTTTGCCTCGCCGTGATAGTTCGGACTTTGCGCCCTGGGCGCTCAACGACCGGTTGCAACCAGGAGAACTCGGCATTAAGCTTGTTGAACCACTCCTTCCAGCGAGCGACTTCGTCCTTTGACAACCGCCGAGTGTCGCGCCAGCCACTGGCCATGACACCCCCAGCACTGACTCGACTCGCCAGAGCACGCGCAGTGCAGCCAATCTCCCGCGCTGCTTCCTCGAAAGAGAATGTTGGTTCTTCGCTCGCGGGTGCGCTTCGTGCTTCCAAAAATGCGGCAAGTTGCCGGGGATCGATTCGGTTCATGCCCTGCAACATTACAACAGGTATCCAGTCTTTGGCAATCCAGCCTTTTACACCGCTCGCCGTGACACCCGCTGCATCTGCGGCTTCATCTACGGTAAGCCACCGCGTATAGACCTCAACAACGTAACGGGCGTAGCGCGCGGTCACAAAACAGGCGGGCCCGAACTGCACAGCGGCCAGTTCGCCCGAACGCTTCCACCAACGCAATCGTCGCGGCGAAAGGTTGAGCTCTGCTGCGAGTCGCTCAAGCGGCCACACCCCACCCGAAGCAACGAGTTCGTCGCGCGCGGACTTGAGCACTGCCCGCTGCGCGTCTCGGCGACCTCTGGTGATGTCGGTGGGAACCGCCAGGTACTGGCGGTGCAGGGCGTACAACTCAAATAATGCCGTATCCCGGTTGCGTGCGGGTGGATACAGAGCGAGCAGCGCAACCAAGTCGTCTACCCAGTCCTTGGCATAGCGGCGGCCTTTGGTAGCAACCTCATTCGTGCGGAGAAGGCCTTTGGCGCCCAGATCAGCGACGGCGCGTTCTTTCAGCCCAAGCAGCTCACGCGCCTGAGCCGACGTATACCACTCTTCTTGACTCACGAGAGCTCCTTATTTTAAAGGACGCTTGACGATCATTACAGATTGTATCATGACCATTTTTACTTGACACGCATGGCGAACAGGAGTTTACTGTTGTTATGTTAAAAAATCAGGTTATTGCTCGCCACCTTATGGTGCGCCCTTTGGGCGGACGGTTTTAAGGCGCGCGCAGACCTGAGACCGAGCCGCTCCGTGCGGCTCGATTTTTTTGCAGAGAAATCATGACTCAAGAACAACTCATCGAAAAAACCAAGCAACTGATCGCCATTGAATCAACAGTACACAACAAACCAGCGCTGCACGAAGCAGTCGACTTTGTGGCGGCTTACGTTGCTCAATTTGAAGGCATTACTATTGAGCGCTTTGAACAGAATGGTGTGCCCAGCTTTTTGGCGTACGCAGGTTCAGAACGTCCGGCTGAATTCGATATTTTATTTAATGGCCACGTTGATGTTGTGCCTGGTCACGCGACAGACTTTACGCCACGCGTTACAGACGGTAAATTGTACGGCCGCGGCGTGTACGACATGAAAATGGCTGCACTCATTATGGCCGATGTATTTTGCCAGCAAGCAGCAACGTCGCCACTGGCGCTTGGTCTACAAATTGTTGCCGACGAAGAAACAGGTGGCTACAACGGCGTTCGTCACCATTTAGACAGCGGCTTGCGGGCAAAATTCGTGATTACTGGCGAAATGACCGATCTTGGCATTAGCAACAATGCGCGCGGTTTGTGCTGGGCGGAAATTGCATTTAAAGGCGTGCGTGCTCACGGCGGCCATGCGTGGGAAGGCGATAACGCCATTGTAAAAGCCAGTGATTTTGCCGCCACAGTGCTTAAAAAGTTCCCCATGCCCAAAGAACGTACCTGGACCACGACAGCAAATATTGCCGCACTCACCACAAGCAACGAAACCTACAACCAAGTTCCGCAAGAAGCAACACTCAAAATTGACTTCCGCTTCCCGGCGGGCGAGCCCGTGTTTGCAAGCCGCGAGAGCGTGGAAGCTTTCATTCACAGTATTGACCCTGTGGCCGAACTGGTGGCCATACCGGTATTCGAACAAGCTGTGTACGTACCGCCCGAGAACCCCCACCTCCACATGTTTACGCAGGCCTTTGCCAAGGCAACCGGGCGCACGGCCGAGCTGATTCGCCGCCATGCAAGCAGCGACGCGCGGCATTTTGCCACCGAAGATATCCCGTGCATTGAATTCGGTTTAAGCGGCAAAAACTTGCATGGCGATAACGAACACGTTACTTTAGAATCTGTGGCTCCATACCGGGCCGTCCTGGAAAACTTTATACATGAATATGCGAACACTCTTGAAGAAGCTCGTGGAGCTGCCAACGGTCACCGGGCGGCTACACGTCAATAACGAAGCACTCGATTTTATTGAGAGCTATTTAGTTGACCGCGGATTCTACCTGTACCGCACCGAATACAATGGCTATGGCGCGCTGGTTGCTACTACGCAGCCAACAAAAACACCCCGGGTAATGTTAGTGGGGCACATCGATGTTGTGCCTGCTTTTGAAAAACAATTCACCATGCACGAAGAAGACGGCAAAATCTTTGGCCGTGGCGTGTACGACATGAAATCGGGTATTGCCGGGTATCTTACCGCAATTGATATGCTGAGCGGCAAGCTTACCGACTACGATTTTGGCATTATGATTACCTCCGACGAAGAAACAGCCGACCAGGGCATAAAAAACTTGCTAAACGAAGGGTTTTGCCCAACCGAAGCCGCTGTTTTGCTTGATGGCGCATACGACTGGCATCTCGCCAAAAGTTCAAAAGGTGCGCTGTATTTTACTGTTTCCATCGAAGGCAAGACAGGTCACGGTTCACGCCCGTGGCTCGTCAGTAGCAGTTCAATGCGCATGGTGAGTCTTCTTGGCGACATTCAGGCGCTGTTCTCACAAGTGAACCCCGAAACAAACACACTCAATATTAGTATGCTGCAGGCAGGCACCCCCGGAGAAGCTTACAATCAAATTCCCGCTACCGCACAAGCAGGACTCGATATTCGAGTTATTAGCCCCGAGGAACGCGAGCGGATTATGGCGGCGGTCACCAAGATTTGCAAAAAATACGGCGCTACCTGGGAACTTATCGTTGAATTCACAGCACAAACCTACAACATGAACAACCCGCACATTGTATCGTTCGCCAGTCATATTCATAAACACACAGGTCTCGTGAGCGATGGCGTAATGTCGCTGGCTGCCAGCGATGCCAATATTTTTGTCGATAAAGGTTTGGCGTGTATTTTAACGTACCCCACGGGCGGCGGTCACCACAGCTCAGAAGAATGGATCGATAGCAAGGCGCTTGAAGACATTCCGCTCATTATTACGGGCTATTTGAACGACATGGCCCGCCTAAAAACAGAAGATTAGTAGAGTTTCCGGCCGCTACACGCTAAATGTAGCGTGCCTGTGGACAACTTTATTGACCAAAAAGCAGCGGAGTGTTATGCTGGCGGCAAGGTGATCGGGACGCGTACCCGGGAAACAAACAGAAGGAACAAGCATGACAGATTTACCAGATAAGCAGATCAAGCGGCTGAAGTCTTTAATTCAGGATGCTGAGACCAACCTAGCTGCCGCCAAAGAACTGCTTATTAGTTTAGTTGGCGAAGACCCAATTGAACGTACCACGAGCCCGGACGACGTTGCCGGCAAAGTTGTTGAAGGCGTATTTGATGGCAACGGCATGGTTGGCCCAGACGGCAAATCATACCCTGTGCCCGCAAACTATGCCAGCAAATCAAAACTCGTTGAAGGCGACATTCTTAAATTGACCATCGCCGACGACGGTGGCTTTATTTACAAGCAAATCGGGCCAGTTGCCCGCAAACAAATTATTGGTATGTTGGTTCAGCACGATGGTAACCATTATGTAGAAGCTGGCGGCCGCGAATACCGCGTGCTCCTTGCCAGCGTGACCTACTTTAAAGCAAAACTTGGCGATCAAATTAGCATTATTGTGCCAGAAGACAACCGCGAAGCCGAATGGGCTGCGATTGAAGCTGCACTCTAAAAAATGCGCACCCATAAAAATATAACAGGCCGGATCCCAGTGGGACCCGGCCTGCTCCTTTTAGCAAACCACTATCTCGAGCGGCTCGGTGTTGGGACTGCCGACGGCGGCGGAACGGTGGAGTAGTAGCTGGTACACGGCCGCACCTCGCGGTTCGCGGGGAGTTTTCCGCTGCCCCGGCACGGCAGGATCTGCGGGTTATGGTTACTGAACCACACCCGGTCACTCCTTACCGTGGCGGCATCCACCGCGAAGACCATCGGTCCCGCGCCCTTGGCTTTGGTGTCGGTGCCGCCCTGCATCAGAATCCGCGCACTGGGGCGCGGTGTCTTCTCCAGAACGAGCCGAGCGTCGTTGCCGCACACCACCAGGTCGCCAGCGAGATCAGCCTTGACCACCACCACGACCGCCTTGCGCATGATCAGTACATGCTCAATCGGCGGTCTGTCGATGACCACGACCGGCAAATCGCGAATCGCCTTGCGGGCATCTTCGCTGTTCGCGTCCGGGCAGAACAGATCGGCGGGCGGCAGCTTGGCGGCTTCGGCCGCAGCCGAGGCCTTGACCTGCGCCTGGTAGTCGTTCACCGCATTCTTGCCACCAAGGTGGTAAGACACCACGCTGGCAATTGTCGTCGCCACAAGCAGCGCGATGAACCACCACAGCCTGCGCCGTTTGGGCGGCAACGAGATGGCAGCAGGGAACTGCCTGACGTTGCTGTGATCCCCTGAGGACCCTTCAGGCCCAGGCCAGCGGCTGGGTTCAGCCCATTCATCTGGCAAAACATTCACCTCCAGGAGCATACACGCGCGCCACCCAGTTGGTGACGCATCGCGACAAATATAATGTCATTAATGATGTAAATAGTCAACAGTTTGACGCGTTCGTAGAATTCGTGGTATAAAAAGCTATCCCCTACAGAGAGAGGCGCCTATGTTACTCCTTGATCCGGTACGCGTGCACGATAGCTTCATAGAAAGCATCGTGAAACACCGCCGTCGCCACATCGACTCTGGTGGGTCGATGGTCGTCCTGCCAGAAGAACTCGAACGCCTCCAGTTCACCATGGACTTGGTCCGTCGATTGGAGGCAGACAGTTGGAGAAGCCCTAACTGCCTGGTAGCGGCAAAAGAACGATTACTCGTCGATCTCCGCGCGAGCCAAAGCCAGCGGTACCACCTGCCCGATGAAGAGGTGTCGCACCTGCTGGACTCTGACATGCGACGGGAACCGACCCACCTCTGTTCTTTCGGCAACTTCAGCAGTCTCGGCATCTACAATCTCTCTCCCTACAGAGTGGTTGTGGTCGTCTGCACTGAGCCCGAGCAGCTCGACAAGAAATACTTTCAGACGCGGTTGCACAACCTGATCATGTCGCGCTACACGGTGCTCGTAACGAGCAACCTCGTTCCGAAAGAGATCCCGCCCCTGTTCAGCCAAACGCTGCCCGTGTGGCAATGTCTGTAGGTGAGAAGGCGGCGGGCGGTCTACACCACCCGCCGCCGCACCGCAATTACAACATTACAACGCTCCCCACCCCAAAACCAGCTATACTTAAAGTAACTATGGGGCAAGCATTATACCGAAAATACCGTTCGCGGTCTCTTGATCAAGTTGTTGGTCAAGAACACATCACCGACACGTTAGCTCGTGCACTTAAGGCTGGCCATATTAGCCACGCTTACTTATTTACAGGGCCGCGCGGCACCGGAAAAACCAGCGTGGCACGTATTTTGGCGCACCAAATTAACGGTTTAGAGTATTCCGATGCGCCACATTTAGACATCATAGAAATCGACGCCGCGAGCAACCGCCGAATCGACGACATCCGCGATTTACGCGAAAAAGTACATATTGCTCCGGTGAGCGCACGCTACAAAGTGTACATAATAGATGAAGTGCATATGCTCACGGGCGAAAGTTTTAACGCGCTGCTTAAAACGCTCGAGGAGCCACCGAGTCATGTGGTGTTTATTCTTGCAACAACAGAGGTGCATAAACTGCCAGCCACCATTATTAGCCGCACGCAGCGCTATAGTTTTAGGCCCGGAGAGCGTGGCAAAGTCGTGGCGCATCTTAAAATGATTGCTCAAAAAGAAAGTATCAATATTGAAGATGGCGCGCTCGAACTCGTTGCCGAACACGGCGAAGGCAGTTTTCGCGACAGTTTAAGTTTACTTGACCAACTGGCTCACATTAGCAGCAGCAAAATTACCACCGCAGACGTATCGGCAATGCTTGGCTTGGCACCAAAAGAACAAATAAAAGCGTTGGTTGCAGCGGTGGCGAGCAACGATATTGCAGCAATCATCGACATTGTAAATAGCTTGGAACAGCAGGGAAGCAATGTTGCAGCAATTGTTGACCAACTGGCAAAAGAGCTGCTGCTTGCTGCGCGCGAAAACCCGAGCCACCTTGCACTTATTGACCGCTTGCTTGATGTGCCGCGCGCCTACAGTCCGCAGCTAAAACTTATTGCCGCGCTTACCACGCACGCCCATAACGGCCCGGTAGGTCTGCAAAAAGCAGAATCAAAAAGCGCTGCTACTTTAGTTGCAGCCGCTGCGCCGGTTACGATTGCCGTTGCGCCACAAAGACCAACCGCACCAAAACCAGCGCCGACGCCTGTTGCCATGACAAAACCAGAACCGCAACCTGTCGTTCCCACCGAGCCACTCACCACCCTGGAACCCGCCGATTGGGGCCGTGTACTCGATGTAATGAAAGCAAAAAATGCACCGCTGTATGCCGTTCTTAAACAGGCACAGCCAGTTGTGCAAGACGGAACACTCGTACTGACCTTCAAATTTGCACTGCATGGCAAAAAAATTGATGACGTAAAGCAGAAGACAATTGTTGTGGGGGTTATACAAGAAGTTTTGGGCAAAACGCCCACTATTACAGTGGCCACCAACAAAGATGCTACCCCGCCTGTTTTTAGTGAAGACCCGAATGTTGCAAAAGTCGCTGCAGTGATGGGCGGCGGCGAGCTCGTGTAGCATAAAATACTAAAAGCTTGTATAATAGCCATGCCCGACACGAAATTGGAGGCATGGTGGCAGAAGATTCAATCGAGAGGCGACAGTCGTTACTGCAGTATGTCAGGCAGGTATGGCTGATGCCTCGCCCTGCGCAAGGTGTGGAGGAGTGCCAAGCATCGCTCGATGCGGCCAAAAGCCGACTCGAGGAAATGCAGAAGTGGGACGTACATCGGTGGCAGCAGGAGCGTGACGCGGCGCATGCCCAAGCCATCGCTCTTGCCGAACAGTCAGCGCAAGCGAACCAGCCCGAGCGTGAGCAACTCGAAAGAAACCTCGCCCTGGCTCGTCGACTTCATGATCAGTACAGCGATGACGTTCACACCGAGATCCGCGCCGACTTCGAAACGCTGATCAACTGGCTCACCAAGCTGCTGGAGAGCCCAGAAATTTGCGTGATCGTACCTAGCAAAAAAAAGCCGTCGCTTAAGAATTACCGCAACGACGCGCTCTCGCAAGTCGCGACCGACTTGCACTACCGCGAAGTAACACTCAAGCAGGTGCGTGCTCAGTGGGAAGCGTACTTGCTCGGCCTGAGTAAGATCTCCCGCATCGAAACCGCCCTCTGGATGCTACCTCCTGCGTGACGTACCCCGAACTGATTTCCCAAAACGCCCCGGCGCCGGAGATCGGTCCGGGGTGTTTTGCATTTCGGGGGGTCATACTCAATACATGCTAAAATGAACCTACTATGGCTCGCCAATCTGACTCACCAAAGCCGCGCAAAGTAGACGCCGCAAAACTCCCGCCGCAAAACCTGGATGCCGAAAAAAGTATTTTGGGCGCTGCATTAATTGACGAAAACGTGCTTACGCGCGTGACCGACAAATTAAGTGCCGAAGATTTTTACGACCCGCGCCACATGCAAATTTTTGCGGCAATGCTGCGACTGTACGAACGCCACCAGCCGGTTGACTTATTGACGCTCAGCGACGAGCTAAAAAAACACGACCACCTCGAAGACGCAGGCGGCACCGACTACATTGGCGAACTCACCAACCAAGTACCCACCGCAGCACACGCCGAAAGTTACGCCGAAATTATTGTACAAAATGCCATGCGCCGCCGCCTCATTAGCGCCAGTGGCAGCATTGCCGAGCTCGCGTTCGACGAATCAAAAGCCAGCGAAGAACTTCTGGAAAGTGCCGAGCAGCAGTTATTTGCAATTTCCGATAAATCAACGCGCCAAGATCTCATTAGCCTTGAGCAAATTTTGGTTGAAAGTTTTGACCGCCTCGAGGAACTACACCGCAACAAAGGCGCCCTGCGCGGCGTGCGCACCGGCTTCCGCGACCTCGATGCCATGACCGCAGGCCTACAGCGCAGCGACCTCATTATTTTGGCCGCACGCCCCGCCATGGGTAAAACCACGCTCGTGACTAACTTGGCGTATAACGTCGCCACCATTGCAAAACAAGCCGTTTTGTTCTTCAGCCTTGAGATGGGAAAAGAACAATTGGTCGACCGCATGCTGGCCGACGCAGCGGGGGTAGACGCCTGGAATATTCGTACGGGTAATTTGAGTGATCAAGATTTTGAAAAACTCAGCCGCGCCATGGGCGAAATGGCCGAAGCGCCAATTTACATCGATGACACGCCGGGTGTAACCGTGCTCGACCTGCGTACTAAAGCCCGCCGCGCCGCGCATGACCATCCGCTCGGCCTCATCATCATCGACTATTTGCAACTTATGCAGGGAAGCGGTCGCAACGGTGATAACCGCGTGCAGGAAGTCTCCGAGATTTCGCGTGGGCTCAAGTTGGTTGCGCGCGAACTCAACGTACCAGTGATTGCGCTGAGCCAGCTTTCACGTTCCGTCGAAAACCGCACGCCGCAAATTCCGCAGCTCGCCGACCTGCGTGAATCAGGTTCCATTGAGCAAGATGCCGACATTGTGGCCTTTATTTACCGCGAAGCCTACTACAACCCCGAAACCGAATACCCCAATATTACCGACCTCATCATCGCTAAACACCGTAACGGCCCAACCGGTAAAGTTGAGCTGTACTTCGATGCCGAACGCCTGAAGTTCATTGACCTCGACAAACAACACAACTAGCGTGGAGTGGCCATTTTAGCCTGTTGCCGGGCGGCTACATAAGCTATACTACCTATAAGCATTATGAATATCAGGCCTATTTCTGAGTGGACCTTATACAAGCACCGGTTCTTGATCGCCTACAGCGGTCTGGCGGTGTTGGCGGCGCTTTTATTAGGGCTGTACGCCAATATTTTGCCGCCCGGCCTGAGCGCCCCAGAACAGCAGAGTGCAATCACTTCGCATGCGCTATCACTCACTGAGCTGCCTACCGCACAACAAGTTGTCAACTTACCATTCCACGCGCTACAAAAATTCAGCATGAATTGGCTTGGGCTATCACCATTTGGTGTACGCCTGCCAAGCTTAGTTTTTGCGGCAATCACAATTTTTTGTCTCAGCTTTATTATTAAACGCTGGTTTAAAGTGAACGTGGCGATTGTTGCCACCATGATAATCGTGACCAGCACCTGGTTCCTCAGCATCGCCCGCCTTGGCACCCCTGACATTATGATCCCATTCTGGACGAGCGTACTTATTTTGTGTGCAACCTACGTGTCGCAGCAAACAAAACGCTGGCACCTCTGGAAGGCACTCTTTGGCCTCTCCGCGGCACTCGCGCTCTACACGCCATACATGTCCTACTTGTTCCTCGCAACACTCATTGCGGCCATGGCGCAGCCGCACTTGCGCTATCTCATTCGGCAAAGTAGTAAAGTGGGGCTCACTATTGGTATTTTCTTCTTTGCGCTGCTCATGGTGCCGCTCTGTTGGGGGATTTATAAAGACCCGAGTCTCATTCGCGAAATTTTTGCGATTCCTGCAACTATCCCTGAACCAGTGCAATTTGGTCGTGACTTACTACAAGCAATCAGTAACCTCGGCTGGCCGTTCAATGTGCAGTCCGGCCCTGTGGTAACGCCGCTCGTTGGACTCGCAACGCTGGTACTGGTTGGAATTGGCGGCATGCGCTTGCTCGGCGATTTCCACTCAGTGCGAGCTTATGTACTCCTTATTTGGATGGCTCTGCTCATCCCAATTATTGGCTTCAACCCTAGTAATCTGACCGTACTCTTTGTGCCGGTTATGTTGGTTATGACCATTGGTCTGAACCTGGTGGTGCGTTACTGGTACCGACTGTTTCCATTTAATCCGTACGCTCGTATTTTTGGCCTGGTGCCGCTATTCTTTCTTATTTTTAGCATTATGCAGTTTAACTACCAGCGTTACACGTACACTATGCTGTACAGCCCAGAAGCGGGAAAAATATTTAACACCGATGCATTCTTGGCGCAAAAAGAAGCTGACGCGCTGCCAGCAAATTCACCGCTTACGATTGTGGCAAAACCAGCCGACCAAGGCCTTTACAAAGTTATTGCCGACCGCCGGCCAAACACCGCCATTATTGCTGGCGAGCAAGAGCCAACGCGCCCGGGCGTGTATATTGTTGCCGAGGACGAAGTGGTTAAAATTGCGCCGCGCCTCACCGTGACAACCTCAAAATTACTAGTGAACGACCGCAAAGAAGACAGTCTGCGCTTCCGGTTCTACCAGTAGAACTAAAATGATATACTATTGGTAAAGAGGAGACTACTATGTTTAACAATGCCAAAATGATTCTGAAAATTAAGAAAGCACAAAAAGAACTCGCGAACGAAATTATTGAAGTTGAAGCCGGCGACGGTGCTGTCGTGGTGCGTATCACTGGTGAACAAAAGATCAAAAAAATTATCATCGACCCAGAACGTGTTGATGTTGACGACATCGGCGAGCTGGAACGCTGGGTTGAAACCGCAGTAAAAGAAGCCATCGTGCGCTCACAACAAGTTGCCGCCGAAAAGATGAAACCACTCATGGGCAGCCTCGGCAACCTGGGCATGTAGTTTTAGACCGTGGCAACCGTTTTACCCAAAGCGCTCTTACATTTAATTGAAGAACTCGGCAAATTGCCGGGCGTTGGTCCGCGCACCGCAGAACGCTATGCGTACGATTTGCTCCGCCGCGACCCGAGCGTCGCGACTCGCGTAGCGAGCGCTATTACCAGTTTGCACGCAGGCGTTGCGTACTGCCCAAAAACTTTCGCGCTTATTGAACGCGACCAGGAACTCTCGCCACTGTACACCGACCCCGAACGCGACAAAACATTGGTTGCGGTCGTAGAAGAACCGCTCGATGTTGTGGCACTCGAACGCACAAACCAATTTAAAGGTACGTACCATGTGCTGGGCGGGGTCATTTCACCGATCGATGGTGTGGGGCCTGAACAATTACATATTCCTGAATTGCTACAGCGCATCGAAGAAGACGACGTAAAAGAGATTATTCTCGCCACCAACGCCAGTGTTGAGGGCGAATCGACGGCGCTGTATTTGCAGCGCCAAATTAGCGACGCCGGGCACGACGTGCGCATTACTCGGCTTGCACGTGGCATTCCTGTTGGCGTTGACCTCGAATACGCCGACCAAATTACTCTTGGTCATGCGCTCGAAGGCCGTCAGCGGCTCTAAAGTAAGATACCCCGCGCTGTGACGCGACGAGGCATCTTACAGCACGGGGCTAGTTAAGGTTGATTCGCGGCGCGGCGCGCTTGAACGCTGCGGACACCTTGGCGAGCGGTGCCAGAACCACCGATTGCTGGTACACCACCAGTTCTGCCTGGACCGTGTGGCCGAATGCCACCATGGCCACCGGCAGGCGGGAGAGGCTGGCGGCCATCACCGCCGCGTCCCACCGCATCGCAGCAGTAGAACCGGGCATGCGCTCAGCTGCCAGTTGCCGCTGGTGGAGAATGTGGTGTTCGGGCGGTTCAAAACCGTTGATCCGCTCACGAATCACATCCGCCGTCACATTCCACTCCGCAGGCTTGCTACTTCTGGCTGTATCGGCGGCCAGGTAAAGCCCCAGCTCGGGGTACAGGCAGGCGAATGTGTGGTAGGTCGTCGGATCATTGTGCATCTCGTCTCGAGGACCATGCACCTGCATGATAAATCTCTCGAGGGACTCGTAGGCTGGCAATTTACCGCCATACCAGTAAGCTGCTCGCACAACGAGCTCGTAATCACCGGTATTCATATACCTCCTCAGAACGTCGGACCACACTATTATGCCGCAAAAAACAAATGTGTCAAATCACCTCAATACTGCTACAATAAATACGATATGAATTCATTCGCCCAAGCCAAAGACCTCATTGCAGCCGCAACACACATTGTTATTATCCAAGCCGAAAACCCCGATGGCGACAGCGTGGGCAGTTCGGTTGCACTCGAAGAAATCTTGGGCGACATGGGCAAAAAAGTCACCATGTACTGCCCAGTGCAAATAGGCAGCTACCTGGGCTACATTAAGGGCTGGGATCGCGTTGTGGATGAACTCCCGCACAATTTTGACCTGAGCATTATTGTTGATACTGCCAGCGCGACACTTTTGGAACGCGCGATTGTGCCCGCAAACTTGGCACTGCTTAAAAGCAACCCCAGCATTGTTATTGACCACCACACCACTGAGGGCACGATTCCTTTTGATCACGTTGCCGTGACCGACCCAAAAAAAGTTGCCACCGGCGAACTTATTTACGACATGGCAAAAGCCAATAACTGGCCGCTGAACCCGCAGGCCTGCGAAAACTTGGCAATTTCGATTATGGCCGACAGCCTCGGCCTGATTACCGAAAACACTACCGCCGACAGCGTGCGCGTTGTTGCCGGGTTAATTGATGGTGGTGCAAGTTTAGCGGCCATCGACAATCGCCGCCGCGAATTCATGAAGAAAGCCCCCGAAATTTTGGCTTACAAAGGTGAACTTTTGCAGCGCATTGAATACTTTGCCGACGGTCAACTGGCGCTGGTACATATTCCATGGGAAGAAATCAGCAAATACAGCAGCAAATACAACCCAAGCATGCTGGTGATCGATGAAATGCGACTGGTAGACAACGTGAAAGTTGCCGTATGCATTAAAACCTACCCAGACGGCAAGATTACCGGTAAAATTCGCGCCAACAGCGGCTACAAAGTTGCCGAAACCATTGCCAAATTCTTTGGCGGCGGCGGCCACCCGTACGTTGCCGGGTTCCGCACTTACAGCGACAACTACGAAGAAATTAAACACGAACTCATCGATGCCGTGCGCAAAGTTCTCCAGGAGCACCAATCATAATGCTCCGTTCGTGTTGACCGTATTCTTTTTTACTTTGCTAATATTGAAGTAACGGAGCGATACAATGCAACTCTACAATAGCCTCACCCGCAAACTAGAAAAATTCACCCCGCAAATTGCCGGCGAAGTCAGCTTGTACACCTGTGGCCCCACCGTGTACGACTACCCGCACATTGGTAACTACAGCGCGTATGTTAGGTGGGATACGCTCGACCGCGTGCTCAAAGAAGGCGGATTGGCCGTTGACTGGGTAATGAATATTACCGACGTGGGCCACCTCACTGGTGACGTCGATGAAGGTGAGGACAAACTCGAAAAGGGTGCCAAGCGCGAAGGTAAAAGCGCCTGGGATGTCGCCAAATTTTACATGGACGACTTTATGCTGGGGCTGCAGGCGCTGAACATTAGCACACCCACACATGTAGTGCGCGCCACCGACCACATTGCCGAACAAATCGAGCTCATTAAACGCCTCGAGGAAAAAGGTTTTACCTACGTCATTGATGATGGCGTGTACTTTGACACGTATCGTTTTAGGAATTACGGCGCGCTGGCGCAGCTCGATCTTAAAAATTTACAGCATGGCGCCCGCGTAGAAGTAAACCCGCAAAAACGCGGCGCAACAGACTTTGCGCTCTGGAAGTTCAGCCCAAAAACGGCGCAGCGCGACATGGAATGGGACAGTCCGTGGGGCAAAGGCTTCCCTGGCTGGCACATTGAATGCTCGGCCATGGCCATGAAATATTTGGGTGACACGCTCGATATTCACACCGGCGGCATTGACCACTTGCCCATACACCACATTAACGAAATAGCACAAAGCGAAGCCGCAACTGGCAAGAAGTTCGTCAATTATTGGCTGCACGCCAACCACATTATGGTTGAAGGCACAAAGATTTCTAAAAGTTTAGGTAACGGTATTTTGCTGCATAATTTAGCCGAAGCTGGTTACGACGCCCTCGATGTGCGCATGCAACTTTTGCAAAGCCATTACCGCACACAGTCCAACTTTACCATGGGCGGACTGGCTGCCGCACGACAACGCAGGCAAGCGCTACAGGCCTTTGCAGACCTCCGATTCCAAACGGCAGACGGTGGCGAAATTGACGATTTGAGCTTCCACGAAACAAAACGCGTGATGTTAGAAGAATTAAACCGCGACCTGCACACACCAGAAGCACTTGCTGCTTTAAGCGATCTTGCGAGTAAGGCCGAAGCCGACTTAGTGGCGCGCGAAAGCCGCGAAGCCTTTGGAGATTTTGTGGCATTTATTGACCGTGTGCTTGGTCTGAAACTAGGGGAGAGCAGCGATATTACTGAAGATCAAAAACGACTTATTGCTGATCGGCAAGCAGCTCGCAGCCAAAAAGACTTCGCGGCTTCCGACAACATTCGCGACCAACTGAGCGCACAAAAAATTGAGCTACGAGACACTCCCGTAGGGACTATTTGGTACCGCACATTTTAACGCACAAGTAGTACCCTAAACATCAATAACAGCAGTGAAGAGTCTCAGTCGCAGTGCGACAAACCGTATAAAAATCGTATGAATATGCCACACGATTATTAAGAAACCTGCTGAGACACCGATGCCGAACCAGCCGTTCAATTGACTGGCAACAATACTATCTATGCCATTTTGCAGCAAAATAATCCCAAAAGGCAGCAAGAGTTTTATAAACATCAGCCAATAAAGTGCCCAAGCACAGCACGCCAGAAGCCGTATACCAAGCGTTTCAAACCACTCCTTGAGTGTCTGCCCGTATGCAAGACCTGCCACGTGCGCTTCGAGCTGCATTTCTTTTATATCGGATTGCACATGATCGACGATCAACAGCGCTTCATAAACGACAAATACGACGATCAAGCTAAAAACCCCTAATGTCGCATAATACGTGGCACTACTGGTGAATGCCGAACGTAAAAGGCTTAAAACGTCTGTTGGTGTTTGCAAGAGAACGGTAATCACTCCTTTGCCACCAAAAAGTTCATCGTAAAAAAGTCTACTGTCGTCAATATATATCCAGGCATTACTCGCCAAAGTGAACAGTGCGAGCGCAACAACAATGGTACCACTGAGGAGTGAGGGCGTACACACAAGACGAAGCCGTTCTAAACGATCCATTTATATTATTCTAACAGTCTATGAAAATTTTTTGCCAAAAGTTGTTGACGAATAGCATAAGAACAATCCATACTACTCTATAAGTATAAGCTTAAACAATGGAAGCGATGCCGTGTCGTATAAAACAATCAAACTGCATACAATAAAGCTAATAGCTGCCGTAATCGCGGTCTCGAGTGCTTTTGCACCATTGAGCGTAAGCGCAGCGAATTGTGTGACACCAACAACCGATTACGGTTCAGGCTCAGCGAGTGTCACGACTCCCGAGGCGGCGACATATCGCATCTGGACCCGTATTATGGTACCAGACACAACCAACAATACCTACTTATTGCAGGTAGAAAATAACGGCGCGAATACCTGCTTTACGGTAGGCGGCGCAGGCGTGCAATCTGGTAAATGGACGTGGGTGGCTTACCAAAACGGTAACACCAGCAACCGCACTGACATGGCCCTCGCAAAAGGCGCACATGCAGTAAAAATGATCGGAAATGCCCCCGGCGTGAAAGTCGACCGTCTGGTATTCTCATCCGACCTTAACTGCACACCAACAAGTGTCGATGGATCAGAATGTAACAATCCAACTGACTCTGCCGCTCCAACGCTCAGCCTGACCGCACCCGCAGCGGGTAGCACCGTTGCTGGCACCGTAGATGTCACCGCCAACGCCACAGACAACGTAGGCGTTACTAAAGTTGAATTTTACGTAGACAGTCAGCTAAAGGCAACCAGCACCGTCGCTCCCTATAGCTTCCAGTGGAACACGGCCGAACTTGCAAATAAGAATTTTGTGCTTATTGCGAAAGCATACGATGCCGCAGGCAATATTCGCACTGACAGCGTTGAAGTAACTGTACAGAACGGCGATCAGCAAGCGCCATCAGCTCCAAGCAACCTCAAAGCAACAGCTCCAACATACAGCACCGCTAAACTTACCTGGGATGCAAGCACAGACAACGTAGGTGTAAAATCGTACATCGTGTATCGCAACACAGTGCCTGTAGGCGAAATCACCGCACCAAGCTACCAAGACAGCGGTCTTATAGCGAGCACTTCCTACCGTTACCAAGTTGCAGCGAAAGATGCTGCCGGTAACGTCTCAGCACTTTCGGCAGCCACAAGTGTAACCACACCAGCAGTCGCTGACACTGTAGCACCAAGCAAACCAGGCAGCCTTAGCGGTGAAGCGGTCAGTTCAAGTCAGATTAACCTAACATGGCAGGCGAGCACAGATAACATCGGCGTGAAGGCTTACGATGTGTACCGCGCTACTGGCAATGGCGGCGCCACCAAAATTGGCCAGACATCTACCACTTCATTTGGCGACAACAGCCTAAACGCAAGCACCAGCTATTCATATTATGTAAAAGCTGTGGACGCTTCTGGAAATGCGAGTGACAATTCGGACACTGTGTCGGTTACGACAAAAGAGGCTCAAAAGCGAGCGGTACTCGCAGGACGAGTCAGAAATAGCCGAACTAACAAGCCTATTCCTAATGCTTATGTCGTCATTAACCGATATGGCAAAAAGAATGTATACACCACTAACAGCAATGGTCATTACGTTTTCCGCAAGCTTGAATCTGCACGCTATGATGTATCCTACTTTGCATGGGGATACCGAAGTCAGACGATCACTGTTCGCATAGATAATAACCGCGTGACACGCGATGTAAGTCTGGAAAAGAGATAGGGAGTAAACAATGAATCCAACACCTCAACCAACCCCAATGGCACCCAGTACAGAGCCAATGCCAGCTCCCCAGAAAGATCCAGTCGCACCAGGCAAAACAAATTGGTTGCTTGCAGTTATCGTAGCGGTAATTGTAATCGTAGCGGCAGCCGTAGGCGCATGGTGGTGGTTTAACAATGACACTACAAGCTCTGAAACAGCGGCAGCAGTCACCATAAAAGATTCCGCATTTGAACCTGCCACAATTCAGATCAAAAAGGGGCAGGATGTCACCTGGACAAACGAAGGTCAGGCAGCACACCATATTTATGCAGATCAATCCACCACAGCAGGCCTCGACAGCCAGAATCCGCTTAATAATGGCGACACATACACCTTCACCTTTGAGAATCCCGGAACGTACTACTATTACGACTCGCTTAACCCAAAATTAAACGCAACAGTGGTTGTTGAATAACGTCATGGCACGTAAAAAGCAGGAAGACACTATGGACGCGAACAAAACAACATCTAGCAAACGTAAACTTTACCTCACGATCGCCATTGCAGTCGGCCTCATCGTCCTCGTCAGTGGCTTTGTGATCGTGAGTTCCTTCGCCGGCGGGTTCTTTGCCTCATTGAGCGCAGGTCAATCTACCATTGCAGGCAATGCTAAAATCGTAACCGATACCGGAACTGCGGACGGCAAGGCTCTCCAATTTACTGCGCCGGCTACAATACCACCAACAACGCCAACGCAGCCGCCAACAGGCAGCACAACCTGTCCTTTGCCAAAATACCCTTCAGACGCGTGTACTGGCGTACCCAGCACTGCAAAACTCATGACCGTCAATGGTGACTACAACGCTAAAGCGGGCGAGGTAATCGACAGCAAAAACGTGACAGGCAACATCATTATTAATGGTAACGATGTTGTTATCCGTAACTCAAGAATTGGCGGCAAAGTGGACAACGAAAGCAGCCGTGCAAGCTTTACCATCGAAGACTCGACAGTTGGCCTTGACTCAGGCTGTGGCAGCATTAGCGACGGTCTGGTGGGCGTAGCAAACTTCACTGCCCGCAGGTTGCGCATTAAAGGCCAACCAGACGGATTCCGTGTTGCTGGTTCAAATGTACTAATCGAAGACTCGTACATAACTGTTTGTTCAAAAAACCCAGACGACCACTCTGACGGTCTGCAAGTTTACGGCGCAGCAAACGCCAAGAACATTGTCATTCGCCACAACGTATTCGATCAACGACCGGTTACGAATGGTGCTGCAACAGCTCCAATCTTCATTCCAACCGATGCGGACCGGCAAGGGAACAACGGGGTGACGGTAACCGTAACTGATAATGTTGTTGCAGGTGGAGGGTTCGGCTTCCGCATTTATGGCACCCTACCGCTCACTGCATACGTTACCGGCAACAAAGTAGTAAACAACACCTGGGGATACGGCCCTGTAGATGTAACGTGCGATAAAATTAAGTCATGGAGCGGCAATGCCGTTATCACGTACGACTGGGCATCTGGCACCATCTTGAGCCAGGTCCGCGCACTCACAGACTGCAACTAGCATACAAAAAAGAGACTTAAAGGTCGTCGCGCCATAACTAACTGGCGTGTCGTGGCGGAAACCATTCGGCATTTGCGAACATGTAACCGCCCACACGAACCATAACGGTTATTTGAGCGACGACCTTTTGCTGTCCTGGCATCGAAGTATACGAATTACTGCCAGCAGCCCACTAAAATGCAATTCCACCACATAAAAACCGCTCATACCGAGCGGTTTTTATGTTAGCTTTTGCGTGCCAGCTTAGTGATAAAACTCTTCTTTGGTGTCGGCTTGGTTTTGCGGTGCTCCATGTAGTCAAGGAGCAGTACGCGAATACATCCGGCCAGAGGTATCGCCAAAATGCCCCCGAGCAAGCCGAGTAGGGTGATACCAAAGATCAACGCAACCAACACGGCAAGCGCACTCAGCGCAACCGTGCGTGATTGTACAAGCGGCTGAATAAAGTTGTTCTCGATTTGCTGGTACACAATAAAGTAGATAAGGAAGGCGAGTGCAGCACCCGGGTCGCTAAACAGCAACACCAGTACAATAATGACCGCACCAATTGTGGCCCCAATAAGCGGAATAAGATCGCCGATAAATATAACACCCGTCAGAGGAACCACGGCGCTCACCGGCACATCAAAGAATGACGTTAATATGAGCAAAGTCGCCAACCCTACCGCTGCTGCAATGGCCGCAACAAGCACCTGACCGTTCACATACCCGCTCACTACTTTGTACATTTTAGATGCCAAGCGTTGGTGGCGTTCAAGCAGGTCTGCATTGGTGTACAGGTTCCAGAAGCGCTCAACCCAGCGCGGGCCCTCAATGAGCATAAGGAAGGTGAATACTAGGATGGTAATAATGGTCACAAAACCGTTAAAGAATGAGGCGATCCCGCTCACCACAGAACTGCCAACACCTTGAGCAATATTGCCGGCTTGTTCTTGGGCGCCCGCAACGAGCTTATCGACTTGTTCTTGCAGCCCGTAATGATTAATGAAATCGGCAACAGGACCACCCCGCGCACGGATTTCTTCAACATACTGCGGCAGATTCTGCACAAATTTTGTGGTTTGATCTACCACGGGTGGCACGGCAACATATATAAAGGTACCGAGAACCCCAATAAGCACCAAAAAGGCTGCCGTTGTGGCGAGGATGCGATTTTTACCGGGCAACTTACGGGCAAGGGCGTTAATTGGTGCGTTCAGCGCCAGAGCCAAGATCATAGAAATAAGCACCATTATAAGTGCCGGCCACAGCCTGTTAATCATAAATATAATGCCAACAAACACGCCAACGGCCATGAGCACACGCACAACTGTTTTTGTTTCGACGTCTACGGTAACTTTCATTGACTTCAGTATGGCAACTCTTGCCTAATTAATCAATGCAGTAACATGGCAAACTATTGCAGAGAACGCAGTTTTGGCATATACTGCCTGAACGCGCAAATTACTGCAAGGAGGCATGCGTGTCGCAGTTACGAACCGCTCTGAATGGTCCCAAAGGGGCGGCAATCGTCGTCCAGGTGATCGGCTCAGTGGCAGCACTGGTAGCTACTTCCCTCGAGCCCAACACTGGGCCCAGTATCGTTCTGGAGGTCTGCACCCTGGTGCATAAGCGTATGCCCAAGTCGTACCAGAGGCAGACGGTGTGGGCTGGTACTCCCTCGGTGGATGACGTTCAGAGGATCGCGGCTTCCTACGGTAGGAAGCTGGCTCCAATGAACATCGGCAACCGTACACGGGTACATGACTTCGACTCCGTCGGTCACTTCGTCACGGGCGGCAGCCCTGACGACCCGACGTGCATACTGGTGATCGTAGCCGGACTGCCGTCGGCGAACTGTCGCCGCCTGGCGCAGTACGCCGCCACCGGCATCGTCGCCGGCTTGACCCTCCTGTAATGCGCCGCCCGTCAGTCGCTCGGATCACTCCGGCGGCTGGCGGGCTTCGTCATTTTAGCGCTCTTCTTTAAGTATGCCGTCACTCAACCTGAAGGTTTTATCGGTTTTACCTGCAATCGAAAGGTCATGTGTCACGGTAATAATCGTGACTTGTTCCGTTCGCGTGAGGTTGTGGAGTAGCCTAAAAATATGCTCGCCGGTTTGCGTGTCGAGGTTGCCCGTTGGCTCGTCGGCCAAAATGATTTTTGGCTTGTTGGCGAGCGCGCGGGCAATAGCAACCCGCTGTTGTTCACCACCCGAGAGGCGAGTGGGGCGGCGCAGCTGCTTGTCGGCATCCAAACCAACCTGGTTGAGTAACTTTTCGGCCCGTTCACGGCGAGCCGCAGCAGCAACGCCTGCAAATTCCATTGGCAGCATCACGTTTTCTAGCGCCGTAAGGTTTGGCACCAAATTATACTGCTGGAACACAAAGCCAATGTCGCCGCGGCGGTAAGCGGTAAGCTTTTTATCGGACAATGTTGCAATATTCACATCGTCGACTTCTATACTCCCGCTCGTTGGCCGGTCGAGCGCACCAAGCAGTGCAAGAAGCGTACTTTTGCCGCTCCCACTCTTACCAATAATGGCAGCAAACTCGCCGGTTTTTACGGTAAAATTAATGTCTTTTACCGGCGTCACATCAGTGTCGCCACTGCGGAATGTTTTCTGTAAATGATTAACTTTTAACATACTATTCTCCTCTCAGCACTTCTGCCGGGCGCACTTTGGCAATTAACCACGCAGGAATCGCACTCCCAACCACCGCAATCACGATTGCCGCCAGGAAGCCATACATAACGGTCATCCAGCCAACATTCGCCGCAACTTGCCCAACCAGCGAGGTTGCCGATTGCAGGTTTGACCCACCTTGGCGGAGCTGGAAACGACCACCGCCACGCGGACCCGCAGTCTCTGAGCTTGCCGTGTTCGTGCTTTGCGCGCTATTCTGTGCGCTCGACGTAACTAATGCGTTTGCAATGCCGCTACTGCTCACCAGCGCTACACCGAGCCCCACAACCGTCCCGAGCACTACCAAAACCAGTGATTCAACAATGAACTGTGTGACAATGGTGCGATTTGAACCGCCGATTGCTTTGAGTACGCCAATTTCACGGCGGCGTTCACGCACAATCATCAGCATAATCAGGAAAATGATCACCGCTGCGGCAACCAACGCGCCAACAAAGGCGATGATCGAAATTTGCTGCACGCCCTTCAGGCTGTCGATTGCAGTTTGCGCATTTTCTTGGGTCGAAGTTACATCGACTTTATCCGAACCAAGGCTCGATTTAATTGTTGACTGCACGCTTTCCAGATTCTCAACCGAATCAACCGTCACGACTATGCTCGACACTTCGCCGTTTGTGCCGTTCAATGCTTGCGCAACGCTCAGTGGAATCACCAAACCAGCATTTTCAAATTGATTGCCTTGGTCAAAAATGCCAACCACGGTAAATGTTTTGCTGAATGCGGTAAATGTGGAGCCAACACTCAGGTTGTTTTTGGCAGCCAACGCCGTACCCACAACGGCAACGTCGTCGCTGTCGTTTTTGGTAATGGTGCGGCCTGCGGTGATCGTCAGTGTTTTACCGTCTTGGCTTGTGCCCTGGCTACCAACACCGTTAATAGGCAGGCTAAAGTTTGCAGGAACTTCAGCGTTAGCGCTTGCGCCGCGGCGACCCAGGGTGCCCGGCTCGATTGCCGACTTCAGGTTTGTCTTGCCTGACTCTTTGGCTTCGTCGCCGCCCAGTCGCATGGCAAAGTTGCCGCTGCTGGAATCTTGGTTTTGCAATATAAACTGACTCACCGCCGCCACGTTACTCACGTGTTCCAGCTTGCTTATTGTTTCGACCTGCGCGGTGGTGAGGGGCTCACCGCCACCTTCGCTACCACGCCCGCCCGCCGGATTGACCGTGAGAGTCGTTCCCACCTGGGACTTCAGGTCATTAATTTTTGCGGTTACCGCCTCGTTAGCAACTAACATCGAGAGGCTGAGGCCAATGCCGATTGCAAGAATCAGCACCACTGCGCCAGTACGAAGCCAGTTGCGAAAGGCGTTTTTAACCCCGCGCGTTACCACGCTCATATACGTGTTCCTCGTTTAATGATGAGGTAAGTACAACACGTACAGCTTAGAGATCGCTGAGGTTACGTGGCAATTGCAACGCGCAGGGTAAACGTGGTGCCTGTTTTGTCGCTACGCACGGCAATAGTGCCGTTCATATTGGTTGCAAGTTTGTGAGCAATAGAAAGTCCCAGACCGTAGCCATTAGTCGTACGGGCGGCATCCGCGCGGTAAAAACGATCAAAAATATGGGGGGCATCTTCGGGTTTAATACCCCGGCCCGTATCGTGCACGGTTATACATGCGTGGTTATCTTGCTTGTTGAGCATGACGGTGACGGTGGATTTTTCTGGGCCATATTTAATGGCGTTATCAAGCAAAATGCCAATAATTGCATCTATGTGCGCGGCATCGGCCGTAGCGGTGAGCGGCGTCATGTCAGTGGTAATTTTTATATGCTTTTGCGCAGCCAGCGGCTCAAAACGCTTAATGGCTTTTTCGGTAACAGGGGCAAGGGGGACTTTTTCGAGCGAGGGTTTATCGCCAGTGCGCGCCAAAATAAGCAAACCCTCGGCGAGTTTGCTCAGCCGATCGATTTCTTCTACATTGCTTGCAAGCAAGTCGCGTGCATCGTTTGCCGACAGTTTTTTGTCGCGCAGCGCAACTTCAATTTCGGTCTTCATGGTAGTAAGCGGCGTGCGCAGTTCGTGCGAAGCATCGGCAGTAAATCTGTTTTGTGCATCGAGCGCGTCTTCGATTGGCTGCAATGTGCGCCGCGCCAAAAAGTAGCTCGCGAAACTGGCAAACACGAGCACGCCCACGTTAAGTAGCGCCAAGTTGCCCAAAATACGGGCGCGGCTGGCGTTGTATTGTTGCTCTAAATAACGCGCAACGTCGTCGTTTGGCAGCAAGCGGGCAAGCGGGTGATCGGCTTGTGCGCGCAGGCTGGTATTGACTTCATTCGTTGCCTCAATATATACCCATGTGCTAAACATAAGGCTGATGGCCATTAAAATGGCAACATACCAAGCGGTAAGGCGGAGCGACGCTTTTGTGAACATTACACCCCTAGTGTATACCCAAAGCCACGCCGCGTGTGAATAAGCGCTGGGCCTTTGAATGGTTTATCAATCTTGTTGCGCAAGTAGCCAATGTACACTTCAACCGTGTTTGGCAGAATATCGGCGTCAAAATCCCACACATGGGCCATAATAGTGTCTTTAGAAAGCACCCGGCCTTTGTTGCGCATAAGGTATTCAAGCAGTGCAAATTCTTTGCTGCTGAGGGTGATGAGCCGGCCCTGGCGATTCACGCTATAGTCGGCAGTATCGAGCTGTAAATCGTCGACTTCAAGCACCGTGTGTACTGATTCGTGGGGGCGGCGGAGCAAGGCGCGCATGCGGGCGAGCAACTCTTCAAAACTAAATGGTTTCACTAAATAATCGTCAGCACCGGCATCGAGTCCGCTCACGCGGTCACGCACTTGGTCTTTAGCGGTCAGCATTAAAATAGGGGTGTGGTTGCCTTGTTTGCGCAGCTCTTGACAGATCGCCACGCCATCACGGCCAGGCAACATGCGGTCAAGAACGATTAAATCGTAAGTTTCAGCCTCAGCACTCGCCAGGCCGTCGTCGCCATCGAACGCTAAATCTACCGCGTAGTGCTCTTGTTCGAGTCCACGTTTCAGCGCCTGGGCAATTTTGTGTTCGTCTTCGACGATGAGTATTCTCATAGCCATAGTGTAACGTAAGTTACTTAAAGATAACTGAGAGATAATCTACATTCAAAACTGACGATTTAGTATAGGTCGATGTAATTAACACTCAGGAATTCGGTAACTTTTTGCAGTGCTGCGCCTGTTTGCGGCTTGGTGGGGTACACGTATAGCGTGCCGTCTTTTACGAGCAACAGGTAGTCGTCGGTAAACCAGCCCAGTGGTTGGTAGCCGTTTTCACTGAATACAACCGTGCCATTTGCGCCTTTTTCGTCACCCACAAGCACCACCCATTTATCGCGGAACTCCTGCCAGGCAGTGTGTTTGCCGCTTGGCGACACTTTGTAGTACAAAACATTGCTATAAAACGTGTTGGCGTCCACTGCTGTAGTGGTAGTTAGCTGACCATCAAGGTATTCAAAGTATTCGGTGGGGTTGACGTGGTAGATCACGCGCAGGTAGAACGAATCTGGTTTATTGGCGCGCAGTTCAAATGTTTTTGTCCAGGGCGAGGTGAATTCTTTGACCGTTTTTTTGTCTGAACCATCGGGTTTTACGGTTACGAATGGGTCTTTTTTGGTATTCAGTTCGCCGGTCATGTTCTGGTCTTCCCAGTATTTCACAAACACAACGCGACCATCCACAATCCGGGTAAAGGCGTAGATTTGACTCAGCCACGCGCCGGGACCAGTGCCGGTACCTTCGGTGTCATCAAGGGTCGTTATTTTTTTAGTGGCGTCGCTGTAGGCCTTCAGCGAAAATCGCTTTGCTTCCCACATTTTTACCGTTGGGCGGAACACCTGGTACACAAATGAATCACCAGCCCAGCCAATGGTGGTAAAATCAATGCCCGCGCCTTCGTCGATGGTCGTAAGTTTGTTGTCGGTTGTCGAAATCGAGTATAGTTTTACGTCGTTGTCGCGGCGAGCCTTCAGCACCAAATGCTTCCAGTCGGCCGAGGGAATCAGCTCTGGGTAGGCGTTATTATCAGTTTCCTTACCCGTACCGGCCAACACTACTTTTTGATTTGAGCCATCGAGATTGCTGCTCATCACATCAACTTTGCCGGTGCGCTTGGTCAAAAAGTACACAGTGCCTACGGGCGTGAGGGCGAATTTATTTTTGTCATCTATTTGTTCAGTTATCGTAATGTCGGCCGTGAGGTCGTTGTAACCGCTTACTTTAAACATGGCGCTCACGGTTTGTTTATCGGCGGGGAGCACTAGCGTTGCCTCACCATTTTCGGCGGTAGTGGCTGCTGCGTCGTTGGCAAGTATTTCTGCATTCGCAATGGCCTCACCGGTAATTTTGTTCGTCACCGTTACCGGAACCTGTCGCCCGGTTGCAACCACGCTTATTTTTACCGTGCCCGGGTTACTTAAAATGGGAACGAGCACATCCGTAGCGCCATCCTGGTAATAGCTCTTTTTAGTGCTCACGTGCCAATTACCTGCTGCAATACTCGTAAAGGTTGCTTTACCGTGGGCATTGGTCTTGTAGGTCTGCCTGCCCAAAGTTACATCGGCAGCACTGACCGGTTTTCCCGTTTCGCTATCGGTCAGTTCAACCATAACATCTTTTTTAACGACCAACCCCGCAACAGCGTACCGCGATGCCGGCACTGCAAAAACAACACCAATAATAAGAATAACCGCAACAAGTACGGCCACGATTTTACCTTTTTTGGTTTTTAAAAACGCTTTGAAGTTAAACTTTTGCTTAGCGGTTGCGGCCGCAGCTGGCGCTAGAGTAGTGACGTCTTCTTTTACCACCAAAGATGAGTCATCTTTTGGTGGCTCCGGAGCCGTTTCGATTGCTTTTGAGGTGTCTTTTTTATCTGCTTTTGCCATAATTTTGCCACATTATTTATTACCGTAAGCATAAGGCGTTTATGGTAAAGTTGCAATGGTTTACAATGACAGCACTATGGAGGCACGGTTTACCCATAAAATAAATCACGGCAACAATGTGTGGTCGTTCAGTTTTGCGCCCGCGGAATCTCTCATTTGGATTGCCGGGCAATCAGTGCGGCTCGAAATTGCTGGACCATATGGACCGCTCGAGCACCGGTTTAGTATTGCGTCGCCACCGAGCAGCGGGGAAGTAACCATTACCACCCGTTTGAGCGGCAGCGATTATAAAGACAGTCTAGCCAGTTTGCAGCCTGGCGCGATTGCCGATTTACATGGCTTAGAGGGTGGTTTTGTGTGGCAAAAAAGCGATCTGCCTCATATTTTTGTAGCCGCGGGCGTTGGCATTACTCCATTTTATGCAATAATTGCCGAACGAATCGCTCAGGGCAAAGATGTGCCCGCTCTGCTTTTATGTAGCAGCCGAGACGAACCTATGATATACAAACGTGAACTCGAGGTGCTGTCGCGCAGCGACACAGAACTACACCTTCACTTTTTCAAAACACGACGGACCGCCGCTCATATTCTTGCATTTCCAAATGCTCACGATCGACTCATTTATATTTCGGGGCCAAGCAAAATGGTCGATGCACTTGGCACCGACCTTATTGCTGCGGGCATTACGCCCGACCACATTTTACGCGACCAGTTTACCGGGCGTTTAAACGAGGATGGTTAGCGTCCACAAAAGTGAGCGCGTGGCCACGCTTGCCGCCACGGCCAGTACGGCCAATGCGGTGCACGTAGTCTTCGTAAGTGGTGGGCTGGTCAAAGTTGATCACGTGGCTCACATTTGGAATGTCTAAACCACGGGCTGCAACATCGGTTGCAACCAGCACGCGAACACGGTTCGACTTAAAGTCGTTCAACGCGCGTTGGCGTTGGCCTTGGCTCTTGTTACCGTGAATTGCTTCAGACGGAATACCGCTCTTGCTCAGCTTTTCGGCCAGGCGTTGCACACCATGCTTAGTTTGGCCAAACACAATAACCTTGTCGAAGCCTTCTTTGCCAAGCAGTTCTTCCAGCAAGTCAATTTTGTGGTCTTTTGAGTGCGCAGGAATAATGTTCTGTTCAACGTGTTCGCTGGTTTCGCTGGTGCGAACACTTACCGTAACCGGGTCGGTCAAGATCTCGTTAATCAGCGGCTTGATTTCTGGGGTGATTGTTGCACTAAAGCAAAGTGATTGACGCTCCGTTGGCAGTTTTTCAACCAAAAATTTAATATCGCGGATGAAGCCCATGTCGAGCATGCGGTCAGCTTCATCGAGCACCAGCACGTCAACCCCGCCAAGGCGCAGTTTGTTCTGTTGCACGAGATCTTTTAAGCGACCAGGCGTACCAATAACAATGTGCGGGCCGCGTTGCAGCTGGCGAATTTGCGGCTGAATGTTCACGCCGCCAACGCACAATGCGCTGTACAGGCCGAGACCTTTAGAAAAGCCGCGGAATTCCTCGTCAATTTGAACGGCGAGTTCACGAGTTGGGGCCATAATCAGAATACGAATGCTGTTTTGGTCCAAAACAAGTTTTTGCAAAAGTGGCAGCAAGAAAGCAGCCGTTTTACCGGTACCGGTGTTAGCAAGACCAATAAGGTCTTTGCCTTCAAGGATAGGCAAAATTGCTTCGTCCTGGACTGGCGACGGGTTGACGTAGCCTTTTGCGTCGATGTTGCGCTGCAAAGCTGGCGCGAAGTCAAAGTCAATAAACGAGTGTTGTGGCTCGTAAGGAATTTCGTCCTGTACTGGTTTTGCTTGGTTAATAAAACGAGTTGGGTCGATAATCTTTGGTTGGTTTTTACCCCGGTTACCGCCACCGTAACCACCGTGGTTAGGACGGCGAGCGCCCATAGGACGACCGCTACGCGGGCGTGATTTAAAAGAGTTTTGCATTAAAAAATACCTTTCGTTAGACCTATTTCTCACTACTTATATTTGGAATGAATAAGCGAGAAACTATTAGGTAACTACTCGATATTCATTAATAGGTTGCTCGTATTCTAACACAATATTGTTGCCGTGTCTATGATTTTATTGCTTTTTGTATAAAAATATTGTAAAATAATACTATTGCCGCAGGAGTAACTGTGCCTTTGGCATCCAATTCACCCCCTGAACGAGAGGCAACGAAGTGGTGAGGAACGTCTTGCTGGTTGGCAACCCGGATTGGCGCAAAGGCGTCAAAGCCGCGCTGGCCAGCCATGAGTACGCGCCGACTCCCACCCCTGGCGAGGTCGGCACGCTCGAAGTGAGCACGGTAAACGAGGCGCAGCGCGTGCTACGCCGGAAGGTCGTCTACGTGGTCATCGTCGAGCCGGTTACGGTGTACGTGCGCTTCGCTGAGAAGCTGCTGCCCCTACTGAACCTGCCCGGCGGCAAGCTCGACCGCGTGCTGTGCTACGACGACCACATTGGCTACTCCGACCTGTCGGCGTTCCAGGTGGTCATCACGGACGACCCGCGCACCCTGGTAGGCATGGTGATCGAGACGATGGCCGACGCCGAGAGCTACGAGAACCGCAACGACGAGTACGGCGAACTGCCGCCTCATCAATAAACCCGCACGTCGGGTTCCACGCTCCGCCGATCTGAAAACGCCCCGCGCGATCAGATCGGCGGGGCGTTTTCACTTTATAATGACAAAATTCTGACAGGGTTCCGGCGCCGCTCGTGGCACCGGAACCCTGCATATGCCTGAACTACCGCTGTACAACCGCCGGTGCAACAGCGGGAATAGCGTCGTTCGGCGTGTTGGCGCGCACCGTTGCCGTGAGCCTGGCGAGCAGATTCCGCAGAGCCCACACACACCAATCGCTGAACGCCGCACCCGTCACAATAACCATGCCGAAGAAAAAAATGTCGGCTAATAGGTTACCGAGGAACGTAGTGAGACTGGCGTTCGCCACCCACAAGCCGACCAGCACCAACAACCCGGCGCGCAGCCAATTGTCGATCGTCTCGGCCAGCCAATACTTCTTGCACAACTCGGCAAGCGCGGACTTTGCGCGGCCAGGACCAGCGTGGCGCTTGCGATAGGCGGCGAACCACAGGATGCCGTAGAACCCCAGACTGTCGCCCACGACTGTAACAATCACGGTTACCGCTTTTGCCACACCCAGCGACGAGGCAATCATCGTGAGTGCTTGTGCGACGAGATAGCCACACAGAAGCGCGGTCCAAAACCCGCGCGTTTCTGCTATGGCGCGCTCGCGCCACGTTCCCAAAAGGGCAACCACGGACAGCCTCCACTAAGCAATTTGGCCAACTACCTGCGCAATTATACAACATGTATGTAGAATATGAGTATATTAATAAGATTCTTTATAAAAACCGCCCGACATGTGTGGGGCGGTTTTTTTATTACGCTCTTTTATGCATTTACACACGAGCAGCGCGTTTGCGCAAGTTCGGGTTCAATTCTTTTTTGCGGAGGCGCAGGTTTTTAGGAGTTACCTCGAGCATTTCGTCGGCTTCAATAAAGTCGAGGCACTGTTCGAGGCTCAAAATGGTGGCTGGCGTAATTTGCACAATGCCATCGCTTGAGCTGCTGCGCATATTGGTGAGGTGCTTGGTTTTGCACACGTTAATTTCGAGGTCCTCGCCGCGGTTATTGAGGCCAATAACTTCGCCGCCGTAGACTTTTTCGCCGGGGTTCACGTAAATAGTGCCGCGAGCCTGGGCCATTTCGAGTGCATAGGGAGTGGTCACGCCTTGTTCAAAGGCAATCAGCGCCCCGTTGCGCAACTGTTGCAGCGGCGCACCAAGCGGCTGGTAGCCAGTCATTAAGGTGTTCATGACAATGGTGCCCTTAGTTTGGGTAATCAGAATGTTGCGCAAACCGAGCAGCGCGCGGGTTGGCAGTTCGTACACAATTTTGGTCACACCCTTGCTGCTCGAGCTAAACTGCTCCTTGAGGGTTGCGCGGCGAGCACCGAGTTCCATTTGAACGGCGCCAACGTGTTCGGCGGGCACTTCAATAATCAGCTCTTCAACTGGCTCCATGGTTTTGCCATCTTGTTCAATGGTGACCACTTGTGGGCGGCCAACTTCAAATTCGTAACCTTCGCGGCGCATGGTTTCAATGAGCACGCTCAGGTGCAATTCACCACGACCACTGACCAAAAAGCCAATGCCTTGTTCTTCAACGCGCAAACCAACGTTGGTTTCGAGTTCTTTTTGCAGGCGTTCCCCAATTTGGCGGCCAGTGGTAAATTGACCTTCTTGGCCTTTAAACGGACTGGTGTTTGGCCCAAGATACACCTTAAGTGTTGGAGCTTCAACTTCGATGGTTGGCAAGGCAACAGGGTTAGTGGCGTCGGCAATGGTTTCGCCAATTTGCGCATCGGCAATGCCGGTGAGCTGCACAATGTCGCCCGCAACACCGCCAGCAACTTCGAACTTGCTCACACCATGACTCATAAATACGAGTTCCACCTTAGCCTTGGCAAATGTGCCGTCTTTTTTACAGAGCGTGACTTGGTCGCCCGCTTTGACTTGCCCGCAGGTAATGCGGCCAATAGCGTATTTACCCTTGTAATTGTCCCAGGCAAGTGCCGTCACCAGCATTTGGAATGGCTTGCTGGCGTCAACTTCTGGGGCAGGAATGTCACTAATAATAGCGTCAAAAATAACGTCCAGGTTGGCGTCTTCTTCGCTGTTCGCAGGAATTTGCTTCCAGGCTTTGCCAGCGCGGCCAATTGCGTAGTAAATAGGGTAGTGCAGTTGGTCTTCGTGTACGGCGAGTTCCAAAAAGAGGTCAGCAAGTTCGTCTTCGACTTCGCCCAAGCGGTTGCCGGGTTTGTCGATTTTGTTAATGACCACAATTGGCTTGAGGCCAGCGGCGAGCGCCTTGCCCAGCACAAACTTAGTCTGTGGCATTGGGCCTTCTTGGGCGTCAACAATAAGAATCACACCATCGGCCATGTTAAGGGTGCGTTCAACTTCGCCGCTGAAGTCGGCGTGGCCAGGGGTGTCGATAATATTAATACGGTAATCGCCATGCTGCACAGCAGTAACTTTGGCGGTGATGGTAATGCCGCGTTCGCGCTCTTGGTCGCCGCTGTCCATAATGAGGTCTTGGCTCATTTCAGCTTGGTTGTCGCGGAATGTTTTTGATTGCTTAAGCAAGCCGTCCACAAGTGTTGTTTTACCGTGGTCAACGTGCGCAATAATGGCGATGTTACGAATTTTGGATTGGTCTTGCATAGTGAGCCTCAAGTTAAAAAATGTGCCCTTTTTGGGCGTTTGATTACAGTATAGCACATCTGTTTTATATTGTAAATTACATAATATTATTGTATAATTAGCAAGACGTCTTGTGCATGCCTATATCAAGGAGATGCGATGCACGATCCAACGCAATGCCGGTTCATCCGGGCGGCTTCTGCCGCGTATAACAAAAGCTGCACGATCGTCGTCGTGCCCACCGAGGGCGGCTCTCTGGAGTGCCGTATCGAGGGGCCCGCGGCAAGCGAGCAGCGGATCACCAAGGTTCTCAAAGACCGCGGCGCACAGTACGTGCGCACCGACGGCGGCGAGGGCGGCAGCTTCGCGTTCGTCATCGAGTTCGAGCCGGCCACGAACATCATCGACATGTTCCTGCGGGCCCAGAAATCGGTCAGCGACTGGGCGGAATTCGAAAATGCCTGTTTCTGGTTCCAGTTCGAGCCCGGCCGCTTCGGCCCGGTGCAGGTGCTGGTGCGCAACAACGGTACCTACAGCTTCCACGACTTCACGTTCATGGTGGCCACCGAAAACATTGGTGACCGGCCGGAGCAGATCGCCGCGGGATGGCAGACCGAGCTCCTGGAGTGCGTGACTCAGTCGGTGGAGGTAGAGGACTTCGAGATGAAGGTGATCGACGCCGACGAGTTCGCCATCCCCGGCTACGATCCGGTGATGTTGCACGTAATCGTCGTGAATCCGTCCCCGAATCCGCTGGACGACATGCTGAGCCTGGTGCAATTCCTGCCCTGGCCAAATGGCATGCTGGCCGACGACTGAGGAGAGCGCATGCGCACTTTTGCTGTGCTCGACTACGTCATGCTCTGCGGCGACGTTTCGCTGACGCAGCAGGGCGACGGAGAACCAACCGTCACCGAGTTGTTTTCGGCAAGCATCACCCCTGGGGATACCAGCCCGAGCGGTGAAGCGTACGACACCATCTGCGACATCGAAGTGTTCGCCACCAACATCGACCACGTCACCGCGGCCGTCGCTGATCTGGGCGGCAGTATCAGCGTCAGAGACTCCGAACCGCCGCTACAAACGATGATCATCCACTTTGGCGAAACCGCCATCGACAAGGTCATCGAGCATCTGCTCACGATCTTCGAGACCGACGCCATGCAGTTCGAGGCGCCGACCTACTGGTTCCGGTTCGATCCGAACCCGAAGGCCGAAGCCGAGCTGGTTATCATGGACAACCAAGCCGACCACCGGTCTCTCATGATCTTCCAGAACGAGAGCGGCGCCCGGCGAGTGAAGCACCCGTTGCTCACCCGTGCCCAGTGGTTCGCGTTCTGCGCCGCGCTTCGCGCACTGCGGAGCGACGAAGAGCTCGTGTTCACCTGGGTCGAGATGGACGGAAACTGCCTCAGGGCGACACTCACCGAAGAAGCGGCAGCGAACTTCGTCACGCACCTCACGGAAATCGCCCGCCGGTTCCCGCAGCCATAAAGACGCCGCAGGCCGACCCGAGCACTCGCTCGGGTCGGCCGCAGACTCACGCCCACTGCGGCGTGTTTTTTAATGTAAAATCAAGCCTTTACGCCCCAAAACCAAAAGCGCTATACTAAATGCAGTCATGTGTGTGCTGGGAGACCTTCTTACATACAGACCTTAACAAGTATGCCGGCATTAGCCGGTACTTTGCGCCGGAGAGCTGTAAAAAGCATTCGGCTACATTTAGCCTCTTGGTAGGTGCAATCGGTGGACGGCCCGAACGCGCTGCTTTAACCAGGATGCTCCTGTTAAAATCCGTTCTTTTTTATAAAAAGAATGAACAGGAGGACTAACCATATGGGAAGTCGCAAATCTATTAATGAGGGCGTGAACATCACGGCCTGGTACTTTCGTAACCGTCGGCAACTGTCTACTTACCCCAAGCGTATGGAATGGGGCGGACGGAGCTACACCTTTGCTGAAGGGCTGCAGTACAGCATCTCGAAGGCGGGGAGTATGACGCGTATTTTTGACATGACGGACGGCTCAATGAGCTACCGCCTGCAATGTACGGGTGCCGATGAATCTAACTGGACACTGGTGGCAATTACCGAACATGCCTGAATCCACCAGCCTTCCGGGCTATGCGTAGAATAGGTCACCTTGCGGGGTGGCTTATTTTATTTACTTCCGAGGGAACCTATGCTAATTTCTCTTTGCTCAGTTATTGCGACTTGAGGAGTTGAGCGTGGTACGCCGAAGGGGTGGCCGCCGACAATGTGTATGTGGACCGAATAACGACCCGTGCAGTTTCTGCAGAGAAAGGAATATACATGGCGGCTCCACGATCTATGACCGTGGAGCGCGAGAAGAGCATGAGCCTGACGGTCTGTATGGATACGCCAATATCCAAGATGGAACAGGTCATGTAACGCAGTCATACGCCGATGGCTACAGGCTGTCGCGCGATACAGACGGTCAAGGTGATGATCGAACACACTGGACCAACATAAATGTTCCTCGTGGACGACGCAACTACGAACGGAGGCATCGGCCACCGCCAGACGCACGTGACTGAAGAATAGAGTAGGTGGCGGCCAACCTGCCGCCACCTACTATTAAAATCAGGCAACCTGTTATAGAATAAACGCGCAAGAGACGAAGCGGCGTTAGATCGCCGCCACGTTGTGCACACGTATGAAACCCTGCGGGTAATCGGGAGCGCGCTTGGCAAATCCATGGAATAACGTCAGGTTAACTGCAATCCACAAAAAACGAGCCGTAGGCCGCTGGCCTGATGAGTGCAAGTCTCATCCGTCTCTTGCAGAAATTATCTTTTTATTTACGAGGAAACTGCCGATCCCAGACCAAAACCAAGGGATTACTGGCGCAAAACATGAATATGAAGAATCTATCGCTGCAATGTTCGTGGCGGGCGAATGGTATATTTTTCTCGAAAAGGCTTGCGGGACTCCGCTAGCACCAGAAAACTAACCTCATGTCTACTTTTTCTACCTATCTTGTTGTAGAATAATGCGGCAAGAGACGAAGCGGCGTTAGATCGCCGCCACGTGGCGCGCACGGGTGAAAACCGGCGGGTAATCGGGAGAGCCTTCGACAACCCATGGGATAACGTCGGGGAGCCAAACTCCACAAAAACGAGCCGCAGGGTGTAAGCATGATGAGTGCAAGTCTCATCCGTCTCTTGCAGAAATTATTTTGATTAGCCTAAATTATGAACGTGCAAAAGCCGCCTGCTGGGTTAGGCCAGTCGAGGAAACTATTTACTCTCTTCATAAAACTTCACAGATTCCTCTTGTAATTGCCACGGGTCACTATTGGTGTCCACGCCTTGCGAGCCACCCCAGCGGTCGCCAACAGCGATGTCGGTAATAAGGTAGTATTCGTCGTCTTCGGCGAACGGCCACACATCTTTGCCACCTTCGCGCGGTGGGTATAACGAACCGGCGGGTTGGCCATCCACAAAAAATGCAATGCCCGCGGCGGTACGTTCTACAACATATTCAACCATGCGGTCGGTCATGCCAGACACCACCGTACCTTCTTTTGTTTGGCCGGTTACAATGCCTTCGCGGCTTGGATCTTTGCGCGTTGCGTTAGTATGCAGGTTGGTAAAAGCGCGGTCTGGGCGGTGCCCAACGTACTCAACAATGTCGATTTCACCGTAAATTGGGTTGGCTTCTTCGCCTGGTTTTGGCACGCGGCGCATCCAAATTGCAGGGTGGGGGCCACGGCCTGCCGGCATTTGCGCGCGCACCACTAAACGGCCAAAGCCGAAGTGCCGTTTACCGAGCGTGTCGATGCGTGCCGAGGTAAACGGTTTGCCGCTCATTTTTTGCTCAAAAGCAGTAATGACCAGGCGGCCACCTCGCACGTATACATTATTTGGTTTATCGGTGTAAATTTGCTGGCCGGCGCCGTCAAAATTCTCGGGGCCGAGCTTGGCGTTCCAGATTTGCGGGTCAATGGGGCCGTCGGGCATTTTTGTAAAATCTTGCTCCCACGCAGGAGTATCTTTAAAACGGGGCGCAACTTCGCGCTCACCATTACTACACGCGACTAAATAATTTGCCGCAGCACCAAGTGCCGCCACACGAAAAAATTGCCGACGAGATATGTCAACTTCAGTAAGATCTTTTTTGGGGCCATCTGGTCCGGTACTAAATTCCGTCATCGAAAATTTAGTCTACCAGCTAATAGCTTTGAGAGCAACTATGTTGTTTTATTTATTTTCTTCGTTAAAGGCTTGCTCGCATTCTGGAACAATGCCGAGATGCGTTTTGCCGTAACGACGCAGCTCATCGAGCACGGGTTGCAGCGCTTTACCTTTTTCGGTCACGCAATAGCTGACCGACAGTTGATCTTGCGCTTTTGTAGTGCGTGTAATAATACCAATGTGTTCGAGCTTTTTAAGGCGATTGGTGAGCGTAACCGGCGAAATGCCACACACTTTGCGTTGCAATTCGTTAAAACGGCAGGTGCCTGCGAGCAATTCACTCACAATAATGAGCATCCAAGCATCACCTAACATCTTAAGGTGATGATGCAATTCAGGAACTGGTAGTTTATCGCCGTTATTCATGTTGCAATACGTGTGTACACATACTATAATTTATGTAGCACTATAATATTTAAAGTAATTATATCATAATCACTATTATGCAGCAATAGCTCTCAGGAAAGGTACCCTATGCAAGATTCTATTAGAAACGCTCTTGATTGGCGATACGCCGTAAAGGAATTTGACACAAAAAAACCGCTGGAACAGGGGTTGTTTGACCAGATTTTAGAAGCAGGCCGCTTGGCGCCCAGCAGCAACGGGTTTGAACCGTGGAAGTTTATTGTGGTAGAAAACCCAGAAATTCGTGCCAAAATTCGCGAAGTTGGCTACGGCCAACCAAAAATTACCGATGCACCAAAGTTGGTGGTGCTTACGTACCGGACCGATCCCAACACGGTGATTGATGAAATCATTGCCCGCACCGCAAAAGCACAGGAGCAAACAGAGGCTGGCTTAACTGGCTTCCGCGACTACTTGAGCGGCGTGGTTGCCGGTGAAGCCGATGTTGAGCGTTACTTCGAAAAACAAGTGTATATTCCACTGGGGCTCATGCTCGAAACCGCCGCACTCCTCGGCGTTGACGCCGGCCCAATGAGCGGCTTTAGCCCAGCAAAAGTGGACGAAATTTTAGGCCTGCGCGAACAAAACTTAAAATCGACGGCACTTTTGGCGCTCGGCTACCGCGCCGTTGACCCGGACCGCCCCAAGGTTCGCCAAAGCCGCGACGAAGCAATTATTACCGTAAACTAACCGAGCAGCGCGATTTCGCGCAGTGCGGCGTGCAGTTGCTTGCCTTTGAGTTGCAAATGCACCGGCTTGCCATTATGGTCATGGCCGCGAACATCACGGCCTTGCACTACCGGGTTCACTAGCACGAGCGTTTGTTTTGTGGCCGGTTCACTAAAGGCAATGAGTCGCTTGGGCACACCAATGCGCGGTGCGGCAACAACGTCATCTTCGCGCAGCGACGTGTGCGCCAAGCGTTCTGCCAAAAAGCGCATGGTGGGTGAAGAAAGTTCAGTCAGCGCAACTGGTTCTGCACCAACCACCGCTTGTTCCAGCACCTGTAGGCCACGCGCCCGCGGGTGCTGTTGCATATAATCGAACAATGCAACCCACTGTGGCAGCGTTAAAGCAGATGGCGAGGCAAGTGCAGGCAAGCCAGCAGCATGAAGCGGAGCACGCCACAGTGTGCGGGGGTCGGTAAAGGCGTCGATCACAAAATCGATAAACTGGTGGTAGTGTGCGGCAAGCACGAGCGGCTCTGGCCGGCGAGTGAGTTCAAGCACTACTGTGAGCACATTGGGGCGCGGGTAAAAATCATTCGGGCTGAGACGCTGCACCACCCGCACATTCCAGCTCACGCCAGTGGTGATTGCAAGCTGGTTAGTGTAGCCCTTGTTGTTGGGCAATAATTTTCGCGCAAATTGCTCCTGCACAATAATATATAGGGCGGTTGGTGGGCGAGTGGCCGTGGTCATGCGCTGCACAATCTGCGAACTCAGGCTAAACGGAATATTTGCAAAAACTTTGTACGGCGTGCTGGGCAGGGGCAGTTTTAGAATATCGCCAGGCACTATAGTTACATTTGCATGCTTGGCCATATTTTGACGAAGTTTTTCGAGCATTCGCGGATCGACTTCGACCGCCACTACAGATTTTGCCGCTCGGGCAAGTGCATCGCTCACCACACCGCTGCCGGCACCAATGTCGTAGACTACATCGTGCTTTGTGATTTTTGTACGACTAAGCAGGCGCGTTACCAGCGCTGGACTGCGTAAAAAGTTTTGCGAAAGCGTTGAAAGCCGTTTGGTCATGTACCCAAACGATACACCGGTTATTCTTCGTTGTCGAACTTGAGGAGCTTCTTGCTCTTGATCTCGTAGCGATTGCCGGTGAGTGGCGACTCAACGTAATCGTCGTTAAGCAGATTCACAAACATGTTGAGGTCTTTGCTGTCCATAATAATGATCGCGCCGTCATCGTCGGTCATGAGCTCCAGACCCATTTCGTCTGCATGATCCAGCAAGTCTTTTTGCTTCACCGCAGTTGGGTCGAGCTTTTGCAGCTTATTAATGAGCGGTTTGCTCTCTTTAACCATGGCTTGCAGGGTTAAATCGTCGGCAAAACTCAGCTTAAAGTTGGCTTCAATTTGGCGAACTTTTTGGTCGGCAATGGCATTCTTTTTGGCGTTGTAGCCAAATAAGCGCTCAAGTTTGCTTTGGTTAAAGACATATAATTCGTCGTCTACAATGAGCAACTGACTATCGTTTGGAATGCGGAGCGCCGCACCGCCATCCAGGGCGTCGAATTTGTTTCCGCTGATCATCCAGGCACCCACACCCTTCAGAATGTTCGCCGCACTCAGCGCCTTAATAACATAGAACGGCGTGATTTCGGGGTGCGTGACGCGCACAATAATACCTTTAATACGCTTGAGGTCGTGGTCTTCCTCGCTGAACTGCTCCATTTCGCGTTCTTGCGTGCCGAGCCAGCTCATGGCCTCAACCAGCTTATCAACATTTGCAACTTTAGTTTTTTGCAAAACGTTTTCTTCGCTTTCGGCTGCCTCGAAGCTGCGTACCACCAGGCCGGCGCCCGCACCATTAATAATGTATTCCAAAATGCCATCGAGAAGCAGCGGGTGCGTTTGGCGGCCGAGCGCTTCGGCATATTTAGTGCGGTACAAAATATTAGTTTTACTCAACAAAAAGATTTCGAGCTGGAGCTTTTCTTTGTGTAAAAACAAGTTGTTTGCCCAGGCAAAGATGTCGGTTTCTTGGGCATTCGTTAAGATTGCAGGAGCGTCGGCAGCGGGTGCGGCGGGCATGCGTTGGGGTTTCGCTTCAGGGTCAGGTTCCATTACTTAGGTGACTCCATTAAAATAACGCAGCATGGCGCGCTGCTTTTTATAACCATTAGGGCTATTTTACCCCTAGACAGACTAACCGGCAACCCAGTATGCTAAGCGTAAGAACTTTAAGCGGTGGGCTTCATGCGTCTCACGCCTCAGGAACAAGACAAAATTCACGGCCGAGCAATCATCGCTGCATTACTAGTGACGCTTTTAAGTGTAGTCACCTCAATTTTGTTGGGCATGACTGCGCAAGATGCCATTCACGAAACGCTGAGCGAGCGGAGTCAGTCTATTGCAGCAGCTCTTGGCCCACGCGATATTGCCGACCTCGCCGGCACCGCAGCCGACGAAAAAACTGAAACGTACCAAGATCTCAAGACCACGCTTGCCGCAATTAAAAAAGCCAACCCAGACACGCGTAGCGTTTATTTAATGGGGCAAAAAAACAACACGGTCTTCTTTTATGTTGATTCCGAACAGCCAGAAAGCGACGTGTATTCAGCCGCTGGCGAAGAATACCCAGAGGCGACACAACAAAACCGCAACATGTTCAGCAATGGCCAACCGGTAGTGGAAGGCCCTCTCACCGATAGTTACGGCACGTTTATTTCGGGCCTCGCACCAATATTTAAAAACGACAGCAACCAAGTTGCGGCGGTTGTTGGTATAGATGTCGATGTCGGTACCTACTGGAATCAGGTTATTTTTATGGCTCTCATGCCGCTGCTGGTAGGTCTGATTGTGGTGCTCATTATTATTGTATTCGAACGTATTCGCCGCCACAACGCCGAATTGCTCGCACTGCGATCCGAACTTGTGTCGGTGGCATCGCACGAACTGCGCACGCCAATTACGGGGATTCGCTGGGCAGCCGAAAGCATGCAAAAAATCAGCGCCGACACCAAAGTGCTTAAACTGGCCGATGCCATTAAAAACAGCGCAATTAGTCTGCAAAACAGCACCAACGATATTCTGGAACTATCACACGCCACAAACGGCCACGAACTTGCTGTTAAGCCAACCGACCTGCCCAGCTTGGTAAAAGAAGTGCTCGCTACTCAAAATTTGAGCGCTCAACAAAAAGAGGTGAGTCTGGTTATGGATAGCTACTGGCCCGAAAAACTCACGGTGAATGTTGACCCTGACCAAATGCGCCGCGCGATCCACAATGTGGTGAGCAACGCCATAAAATACACGCGCAACAACACCACCGTTACCATTTCGTACCAGCGCGACGCAAAAGAACATAAAATTTTAGTCACCGACCTCGGCATTGGCATTCCCGCCGCCGAACAAAGCAAAGTATTCCGCGGCTTCTACCGCGCCAGCAACGCTGTTAAAAGCGATGCGCCAGGTACGGGCCTGGGCTTGTACCTGGTAAAAACCGTCATGGAACGCCACGGTGGCACAGTCAGCTTTGCATCTGAAGAAAACAAAGGCACCACCTTTACCTTAACGATACCTAAATAGTCGAAGATGCAAAAAACAAGCCCCTAAAGGCTCGTATGCGGTGTGTAAAAAAATAATAACAAAGGGGAGTGGTGCAAGCGGGAATGAACCCGCTCGCACCAGCACACCTTGGAGCGTTCCGAATCAGCCCTGACTACCAAACAGCCGCGGCGCGCAAAGACCCGTATCACGGGCGTTGCGGTAGACCTTCGCGTACTCGCTCTGGTCGCTGCTGCTGACCTCCAGCGCGTTGGCGCGCTGGACGGTGTAGTAGTTGCCGTCGCGCAGACCGCCGATCATACGGCCAGCACTGCAGGCCACGATCAGCTTGTCGTAGTTACCGGCCTTGTCCTGAGTCACGCCAGCCAGATAGTCGCGCATGGCAACGCGGATGACATCCTCGAGCACCTGCACGTTCTGGGTTTGACGAATCTGATACATCCGCGACGGCGCGAAGAAGATGCTCCGCTTGCTGCCCTTGTAGCACGCCGCGATCACCATGGCCTTGCCGGCCTTGGTGTTCTTGGCCGCGTCGCCGACCTGTCGCAATTTGCCGGTCTGGCCGGGAACGGTCGGACAGCTCATGGCACCGGTAACGGCGGTGACCTGCGGCGGAACCTCGTGGTACTGCCGGCTCTTGGTGACCGCCACGTGGATCTCGGCCATGGTCATGACGTACTGGCGGATGCTGGCCTCTTCGGTCAGCACCGGGAACGACAGGGGGACCTCGATGGCCTCCGGCGTCTGGTCCTCCGGCTTAGGCTCCTGACCGATAGTGTCGGGAACCGGCGGTGCCACCGGCACCGGGAAAGCGCCGGGGTTGGCCGGGGGGTTGACGGGGTTGCTGGGATTGCCGCCGAGGTTGATGTTGCAACCACCCAGCAGGGCGGCAGCGACGACGAACGGCAACAGTTTGACCGCGTGAGTGCGGAACAACGGAATCGCCTCCAATTGTAGGTGTGCGAGCGTGGCCTGTGACAGGCCGCAGACTCCTGCGAGCAGGAATCTCACTCGATATATATTATACACTAAAATGCTTTAAAATACAATACCCACGCCAGAGGTGGTGCAGGTATCGTAACAGAGGTGGCTATTTACAGATCGATGCTCACGATCCGGTACGATGTTCTGCGGCGGGGTGCCACGACTTCTACCAGTGCATTGAGCATTTTGCCAATCAGCGCGCGACCCAGGGGGCTTTGGTCAGAAATTCTCCCTTGGCTGGGGTCGGCTTCGAGCGCACTCACCAACACACATTCCATTTGCGTGCCATCGTGGTCGAGCCGAACTTTTGAACCGAGCTGCACCACGTGCGTATCGGTCACCAGTGACACTTTAGAGTGCGCGATCGTGTACTGTAACTGCTGAATTTTTTGCTCTAAATAAGCCACACGCAGACTGTCGTCGATTAAATCGTATTCTTCGGCGTCCTTAAGCTGGCGGAGTTCAATAAGTTTTGCACGGAGCTCACGGTATTCTTTTTGGTGTGCGGCGAGTTGATTTTGTAAAATAGTTAGCCCTTCGCGACTAACCTGATACAGATGCGAGGCGGTAGTTCGCGCGCTCAATTCTGGCTCTGACATACTTCGCATACCAAACCTCCTTACTTATTACTTAGTAATTTAAGTGTTGGTCTTTGTAGCGGACAACCATTTGCTAATGGTTACCCTTAGAATAGCCACTTACTACTGGCATTGCAGTGATCTACCGTACGAGCGGAGTGTAAGAATTCCCACACTTTTACTGCCAGAGGCAGGTTGGATGTATAATGAAAGAAGACTGTGAATAACTTATTGATAGCACTTGCACCACATGCTACACAACGAGCCTTTAAAAAAGGTGCTATACTCTTATACCAAGGCGAAGCGCCGCGCATGGCGTATGTGTTAAAAAGCGGCAATGTTAAGGTGTACACCATAAATAACGCTGGCGAAGAGCAGATTGTGACGTTCCATAGCACGGGCGATGTGTTCCCGAGTCCGTGGTTATTTGGCAAAACATCGACCACGCAGTATTACTACGAAACATTCAGCGACTGCGAAGTCCTCACCTTGCCGCGCGACGTACTTATGCAGCAACTCACCAAAACCGGTCAAGCCGAACACCTTATTAATTACCTGGCAGCTAACTATATTGGCATGCTTATGCGAGTGACTGCTTTAGAGCAATCGCGCGCCCGCGAAAAAATAATGTTTACAATGTACCAGCTACTATTCCGGTACGGCACAGAAACAAAACCTGGCATTTTTACCATTGACCTGCCGCTCACTCACAGCGTGATCGCGAGTTTAGTGGGACTCACCCGCGAAACAACAACCGCCGAGCTGAACCAACTGAAAAAGCAAAGAATTGTGAGTTACCTAAAACGCACTTACAAGGTGCACAAAGAAAACCTGGAACGGGCTTTGGGCGAAGACAACTTCCGGGATGTGAAGCTCTAGGAAGGAAGACTTCCGTATCCAAAGCACAACGTAACCGTTTGGCTACGCCAAGCCGACATTGGTTTCGGAGCCTCGGAAGTCTTCCTTGCTACGCAGCTTTTGGCGCTGCGAGCGTATCACCCACTACTTTGAGTAGTTTTTTTGGCGACGCCCAGGCTTTAAGAATGTAGCGATCTGCGCCTTTTTCGTAGGCTTCGTCTATGTCTTGCTGAATATCGTAATTGCTAAACACAATAACTTTTACATCGGGGTGTTGCAGTTTTACATCGTAGTGGCGCAAAAAATTCAGGCCATCCATGTGGGGCATGCGCAGGTCGAGCAAAATAAGATCGGGTGTGTGCTGTGCGGCTTTTGCAAGCGCGTCCTCGCCGTCAGAAGCACTAAACACATTGTAGCCAGCTTTGCGAAGGATAATTTGGTATGCCTCGTTCAGCGCATTCTCGTCTTCGACAATCAGAATAGTAGGTATCTTCTTCGCCATAATCAGACTTATTATACAAACTGTAGTGCTTAAAAAACAGTAAAATATTTTATAGTTCTGGCGGAATCGGCAGACGAAGCATGAATGTGGTGCCTTGCCCCAGTTCTGATATGACTTTAATGCTGCCGCCGTGAGCGTCGATGAGCTTTTTAACCAGATATAACCCCAGGCCATTGCCGCCAACCGCAATGCTGAGCGGATTATCGATACGCGAAAACTTTTGGAACAATTTACTGTGGTCGCTTGGTGCAATGCCAACACCTTGGTCGGTAATTGCAATGGAGACTTCGCCTTCAGACTCGGCCAGCGTCACCTGGATTGCTGTGTTTTCGCCCGAATATTTGCTTGCATTGTCTATAAGGTTGTCCAGCACCATGCGCAGGCGCAGCGAATCGGCCCAAGCAATAACCGGCTGTTTGGGTTTAATAATGGCAATGGTTTGGCCGCGGCGCACAATATTATTCTTTTGCTCGTCAACAACTGCGGCAATGAGCGCGGTTACGTCGCATTCTTCGGGGCTGATCGCCACTTTACCGGCATCGATTTGAGCGATTTGCAGCAGGTCGTTTATGGTGTTCAACTGACGTTCGTTACTAGCGTAGGCTTGGCGCAAAAATTCTTCTTGAGCCGGTTCAACCGGGCCGACATAGCCTTCAAGCACCATGCCAAGGTATTGCTTCACCCCAGTTGCTGGTGTGCGCAATTGATGGCTGGCGAGCGCGATAAACTCATCCTTAGAAGTATTCAACTCTTTGAGTTGGTCGTTTTGTTGTAACAGGCGAGCAGTTTGCGCGTCGAGCTGTTTTTGCTTATCTTGCCGATATTTTCGGCGCACCTGCACCTGCGGCGTGACTTCCATGCCATACAAGCACACCTGCGCCACCGTGCCTTCAGCATTTTTAATCGGCTGGAACGCAAAATTAAAATAGGCATCGACAATTTTTGTGCCACGGCGAACGCGAAGGTGCCGTTCGTAGTCAATGTATGGTTTGCCGCTCAAGCGGACTTTGTCGAACAGATGGTCGGAATGCTGCGCGTACAGTTCGGCAAACGCAACTTTTACTGGCCGGCCAACGACGGCCGAACGCACACCGAGCGCACTCAAATAACTTTGGTTGGCGACTTTTAAAATAAAATCAGGGCCTTCCACCACAGCAATCATAATAGGAGCATCAGCAAGCAGCGTTTCGATGTTCATGGTTTTAGTATACCGGCTAATTTGCGCCAGGTGCTGGCGCGAGGGCTTTTTTAAGCAGTGCTTTGAGCTGCGTGAGTTCAGCGGCTGTGAGGCGAGAAAATCCTTCAGGCGTAATGACATCCAGGTTGTTCAGGATGGTAGCACGCAGCTTCGCCCCCTTGGGAGTGAGCGCTAGCATTTTTACGCGGCGGTCAGCAGGGGAGTCCTGGCGTATAATGTAGCCCTGTGCTACCAAACGGTCAGCAATACCTGTGACGTTCGAGGCGTCACACGACAGCGCGCATGATAAGTTGTTCATTGCGGCTGGCGCGGCAGGGTCAAGCAAGCAGAGTGTTTGCATTTGAGCGCCGGTCAGCCCGTAAGATTTTTCGGCTAAGCGAGCAAAGTCATGACGTACGCGAACCGCTGCTTGGGTGAGCAGCCAGTAAGCACTATCTTGCACACGTTCCGTATTCATAGCGTAATTATACTTTATGTTTTATATATTTGACAACTTCAACTATTTAATCTTACAATTACCTGTATTGCAAAGGAAAGAGAGGCTATGAAAACAAACCCTAAAATGATCTTACTACTGCTCGCGCTGTCGCAGTTTTTGGTGGTGCTCGATAGCGCTATTGTGAACGTGGCGTTGCCGGCAATTAAAGAAGCGCTCCATTTTGACACAGCGTCGCTGCAATGGGTGATCACCGCGTACATTTTGACGTTCGGCGGCTTCTTAATGCTTGGCGGGCGCATGGCTGACCTGTTTGGCCGCCGCAAAATGCTGATATCGGGCATTATGGGCTTCACCACACTGTCGCTACTCATTGGCCTCGCACCGAACAGCACAGTATTAATTGTACTGCGCGCACTGCAAGGTTTGGCAGCGGCATTCATGTCGCCAGCAGCACTGAGCATTTTGCTGACGACCTTTAAAGAAGGACCTGAACGCAATAAAGCGCTCAGCGTGTGGAGCGTTGTGGCCTCTGGCGGCGCTGCTGCTGGTGTGTTCCTGGGCGGTCTTATTACCCAGACACTGGGCTGGCAATGGAACTTCTTTGTGAACGTACCAATCGGCATTATTGCCGCGCTGGGCGTGATTAAATACGTCCCCGAGCACATTAAAGAAGCTGCCGATAAACACCTGGACCTGCCTGGTGCTGCGCTCGTTACAACTGGCCTCATGGCTTTGGTGTACGGCCTCACCCAAGCGCCCGAAGCTGGCTGGGGTAGTTGGCACACTATGTTACCACTTGCCGCAAGCATCGCGCTGCTCGCCGCATTTATTTGGAACGAATCGCGCGCCACACACCCTTTGGTGCCGCTGAGCATTTTTAAAAACCGCAACGTGGTTGGTGGCAACTTGGTCATGCTGCCGATTGTGGCCGGTGGGCTGGGCTCATTCTTCTTTTGCTCGCTGTATGTGCAAAACGTGCTAGGCTACTCGCCAATTACAAGCGGTTTAGCATTCCTGCCAATTCCTATCGTTATTGGACTGGTTTCAACTCGCGCACCACGCTTGCTTGGTAGATTCGGCTTTAAAAAGATGCTTCTGGCCGGCACCACGTTTGTGGGTCTGGGCATGCTGAGCATGGCGCTCATGAACGAACATGCATCGTACTTGGCAAACATTTTGCCGGGCTTCTTGCTGCTTGGTGTGGGCATGGGACTGTCATTCGTGGCCGTTACCGTGGCGGCAACCAGCGGCGTTCCCGCAAACCAGTCTGGCCTTGCGAGCGGTTTAGTGAACACCTCAAACCAAATTGGTGCCGCACTGGGAATTGCCGTTCTGGCAGTGATTGCCGCGGCAACAACCACGAGCGCTCTTGCGAATGGTACGGCCGAAACCGCCGCCAACTTGCTCGGCTACCAACATGCGTTCTTTACAGCGGCCGGACTGCTGGTTGTGGCACTTCTGGTAACAATCTTTGTGATTCGTGAGCCTAACAACAGCGCAAAAACCAACGCCGATGCTCCGATTGCCGCACACTAGCGGTATAATGGGCAGAGATGCTAAAAGAACATATTGTTCGGTTTGATGCCCGCGTAACTGTTACTATTACTGGCTGGCCTGCGTGGTTGCGAGTTCCTATGCTCGCCGTGACGTTTATTGGCCAGCCAGTTTGTTTGATTATTTTTGCTGTTCTGGTGGCGCTCGTAAATCTGAATAACCACATGCTTGTTCTGGCTGTGGCCGCCGCACTTGGGGCAATGCTGATGAATACAGCGCTCAAACACTTTGTTCACCGCACGCGGCCCGACACGCTGTATGTAAGTAATATGTATTTTAAAAGTTCGAGCTTCCCAAGCGGTCATGCATTTGGCGGCGCGGTGGTTTTGGGACTGCTCGCATACTTGGCGGCGGTTTATGTAAGCGCCGCTCTTGCACTATTATTTGTGCTGCTTATTATAAATATTGGTGTGTCGCGAATTTACCTGGGCGCCCATTACCCAACTGATGTACTGGCTGGCTGGGCGCTTGGTAGCGCGTTCCTGTGGCTGATAATTGGAGTCTTTCACCCGTGAGCTTAACTGTTATTTACAATCCGAATTCTGGCAAATCGAATGACCTTGACGAAATTAAGGCAGCATTCGCCCACCACAGTATGCAACCCACGTATTTGCCGGTCACGAGCAAATTACTGCATCGCCATGTAAAAGCCGAGGCTGCAAAGCGCGGCGCGATCGTGGTGGCTGCCGGCGGCGACGGTACCGTTAGCACGGTTGCCGGTTTAGTGCGGGGAACGAACATAAAATTCGGTATTATTCCCTGTGGCACTCTGAACCACTTTGCAAAAGATGTTGGCCTGCCGCTTAAAATTACCGACGCCGTGCGCGTTATTTTAGCCGGTAAGACAAAACCGCTCGATGCCGCACAGGTAAACAAGCATGTGTTTGTAAACAATGCGAGCATTGGTTTGTATCCACTCAGTTTGCGCCACCGCGCGCAGGTAGATGGGCAAATCGGCAAATGGCCAGCTGCAATTTTAGGAACGCTCCGCGTGCTCACCCGGCCACGCCGGTACCATGTTGAACTCACGCTCGATGGCAAAAAAATCACGCGGCGCACGCCATTTGTGTTTATTGGCAACAACCAATACAAACTAAATAAACCACCGTTCGTACGGCGCGATACCATACAAAATGGCACGCTTGGGGTGTACATTATTAAGGCCAATAGCGCGTTCGGCGTGGTGTGCATGTTCGCCCAAACCCTGTTTACGCGCAAGCGCAAAACTGCCGAATTCGAGACCTACCAGGTAAGTGAACTGAAGATTGCTACCAAAAAACACCGCACGCTGCATGTCGCATACGACGGCGAAGTTGCGCAAATGCACACGCCACTCCGCTACAAATCACTACCAAAAGCGCTGCGCGTTATTGTGTCGGCGTAGCACAGGTTTGTGCTAACGCATCTGTTGGTGCGAAGTTGTCGGTCAGTTCGATCGCCGAGCTAAGCGGCACATCGTTCCAGGCGCGGTGGTCTTTGAGCCAATCCAAAGAGCTGTTTGCGTACACGCCAATAATATTTTGGCGTTGTTCAAAGGCGGGGTCGCCCACGGGAATCAAACGCCGTTCAGTAAAGGCCGAGCGATACGAGGCATGCAGGCTGCTGAACAAGGGGGCGCAGTTTTTGCCGAGACTGCCAATAATATTAACCGCAATCACGCCTCCGGGTTGTATAATATTTTTTAATTCCTGGGTGAATTCCCGCGTGCTGACGCTAAATGGCGTGGTTTGTTCGTTAAACACATCAATGAGTATAACGTCGTATTTTTGTAGGGCACTGCGGGCAAATGTTCGCGCGTCTTCGGCAATGGCATGCACATTTGCCGGCGCGGTGTAACCAAAGTGGTTTTTTGCAATCTGTTCAAGCTGTGGGTCGATTTCAACAACGTCAATCTGTGACTCCGGATACGCTTTTGCCAAATACTCGGGCAAGGTAAACACACCACCGCCAAGCATGGCAATGCGGTCTTTTTTGGGTGCTTCGGCAACAACTTCGGCCATGGCCTGGGTGTAGGGGAAGACTAAATCGCGCGAACCATTTGCGAACACGCCCGACTGAATACCACTCGGGCCGGTCACCAGCACAGTGACGTTTTTGCCACGGTAAGTTCCAGTTTGCACACGATAATGGCTCGTAGGAGTGTCTATATTAATAGCCGAAGCGCGATTGAATGGCGCGAGCTCCATAACAACAACTAGGAGAATGACCCCCGTTGCAACTGCGCGGGCACTGGTGCGAATTCGCGGTAAAAACAGCCAACTGCATGCAAGTAATGCCACTATGAGCAGCGCCAACGATTCGCGCGAGCCAATAAAGCTAAAAAACACAAAGCCAGTCACAAACGTGCCCATAATGCCGCCAAACGAATTAAACGCGCTCAAACTTGCCACCGAACGCCCGGCCGTGGCTACTGATTTTACCCTGAGTCGTGCCAAATAGGGGCTGACAATACCGAGCAAAAAACTCGTTGGCATAAATAGCACCAGCGCCGCGACAACTCCGGCTACACGCGCATCGACGAAAACGCCGGTAATAAGCAGTAGTACGCTGTCGTAGGTGACCAAACTCGCGGCCATGGCAATGGCGCCCAGCACAAGTAAATAGGCAATGTCTTGTATGGCCACGCGCTTGTCGGCCAGCCACCCGCCAAAAGCGTACCCTAAGGCGAGCGCGGCAATCATACTGCCAATGACGCTCGTCCACACATAAGTAGAGCTACCAACGCTGGGCGCAAGCAACCGCGCCGCAATAAGTTCAAATGCCATAAGAGCAAAGCCAGTAACAAATGCAACTAATTCATAGCGGCCGAGGCTACTCACAAAGCGCCGGAGGTAATTCATAGGTCTATCATATCAGACGTTTTACAGCTTATGGCTGGCAGGGTACTATACCAATATGAACAATCACTCAACGTGTCCGTTTTGCCGCCAAAATAATCTTCTGACCGCCCCCGTGATTGCCGAAACCGACGGCGCGTTCCTTATTGAAGCCTCCAAACACCCAGGTAACTTTTTGATTATTCCAGCCGCGCACACCGAAACCCCCGCTGAACTGCCCAATGACTGGTGGAAATCGGTTGCAACGCTGCTCACGCAAGTGCCCGTTACACTCGACCATTACAATATTTCGCTCAATATTGGTGAACACTCCGGACAAACGGTGAACCACCTACATTTTTGGGTAGTGCCACGACAAGCCGACGCTGCATCTTCAGGCAAGGGCTTAACAACACTCGTGCAAAATGCCGATGCACAAAAATAGTTTGTTACAATTGCTTAAACAAAAATAAAATTATATAATATGTACGTCTGATCGCAGAGGGACTGCGCTCATGCACGGAGGTATCTTTGTCGCTTACCCAGAACCGCGCCTTCCAGACGTATACGCCTGGTCCGGCCGGCACGAACACGTTCGGCATTGTTCAAGAGCGGTTGGGAACCCGCGTAATCAACCCGGGCTTCACTGCCCAGGTGCCGAGCGCGCCACAGGTGGTGCACAACGCGTTCAGGAACTGCGCCGGCTGCTTCATGTGCGGCAGTAACAACCAGCTGGCCTTCCGGCCGCGGCTCTTCGCCGACACGAACTTCCACGGCTTCGTCATGCCGGCCAGCCGGCCGGTGCAGGTGAGGGCGCACGGCAAGGCCAGGGAATCGTTCCACCTGCTGCCGACGCCGTTCTGCGCCTTGCTGGTGCCGTTCAGCCACACCCGCAAGCCGGGGAACACAGGCGACGACATCCGTTCCAACGGTTCGTTCCACCTGGGCGTGAACAACACCTGGACCGGCGAAACCACGCACCTGCTGCGGCTGGTGCCGGACCTGACGCCGGACCAGCCGTTCAGCGTGCATCACCAGTTCGGCCACGAGGCTGGCGCCCGGCCCCAGGGCTGGGAGCAGAACGCCGACGCCAACGAGTGGGGTCCGCACGGCTTCATGCGCGTGACCTACGGTCGCGAGCGGCTGCGCGAGCTGGGTGACGCCAACATCACGGGCTGGTTGCCTGACCTTCTGGCGTCGAACCCGATCACCACCGCCAACTTCGGCCTGGACGCGATCCTGCATTTCTCGCGCGTCGCCGCCGGTTCACTGCCGGCCGACGACCAGGTGTTGTGGGACCTCTGGGAACCGTTCGCCGGTGAGGAAGACGACATCGAACAGTACCACCGCGGCGTGCTGGCCATGGCCGCCGCCTGACACCCTCTGCACATCGGGACCCCGGCTGCCCTTTCGTGGCAGCCGGGAAACCTCGTATTATTGTGTTTGTTCGATCTTTTTAAGAATTTTTGCAAGGTCAAAACCCTTGCCTAAAACTGGCGCCCACAAATCGCCGGTTTTTTTGAGCCGCGCAAGAGTGTTGGCGATTGTAAAGTCGCTTGGCCTGAGGCCAGGTTTTACTTCATCCCAATGCAGGGGCATCGATACATTCGCCTCAGGGGTGGGGCGCACCGAATACGGCGCGGCCAGCGTTTGGCCTTCGCGGTTTTGCAGCCAATCCAGGTAAATGCGGTGCTTGCGTTTTTCGGGCTGGCGTTCAATGCTAGTGAGTTTTGGCTGGCGCTTGTTCACCTCAATAACAACAAGATGCGCCAAATTACGGCACTGTTCACTGGTGTACTTGCTGCCGGTCGGGATAAAAATATGAATGCCGGTTTTACCCGAAGTTTTGGCGTGCGCGGGGATGCCCCACTCGTCACACACGTCTTTTACGGTGCGGGCGACCTCTATAACTTTCTCAAATGTCACGCCTTCGGGGTCGAGGTCGATCACAATCCAGTCGGGGTGTTTTAAGCGGCCAGCCCGCGAGTTCCAGGGGTTAATTTCGATGCAGCCGAGTTGCACCATGTACAAAAGTGTGTTCAGATCGCCGCCGACCATCCAGCGTAAATTGGCATTATTGCTGTCGGACCAAATGTCGGCATGAGGCACCCAATCGGGTAAATGTTCGTTATTTTTTTGGTAAAAACTAGGGCCGGTTGCGCCATCAGGCATGCGGTTTAAACTGTGCGGGCGGTCGGCCAAATAGGGAAGCATGTATTTTGCAACCGCGGTGTAATAGGTAAAAAGCGCGCCTTTTGTGTACTTTGTTTTGGGGAAGAATACTTTTTCGAGATGCGTTGGCTCAAACGGCATTTGCCCAGCTTTTGGTTCACTGGTTTTTGTGGGCGTAGCCGATTTTGGCTCTTCGCGGCGAACAGTGGTTGCTTTTTTATCGTCTCGCATGCCTTCAAATTGTGGGTGGCGCATGTAACCCTCCTTTGTCCATTCACTAAAACTCATTTCGCACACTAATTGCGCACGCACCCAATGCACCGGTGCGTTTGGCTTTGGCGTTACGGCAAAGGGTGACGATTTTCGCTCAAGCCGCGCAAGTTTTGCTTGCAAATCACGGCGCTGATCATCGGGAATGCCGCCACCGGAATGCCCAACGTAGTGCAATCGGCCGTCGCGTCCGTATACGCCGACCACCAGCGAACCAATGTATTTGCGAGTGCCGCGCGGTTCGGTGTAGCCGCCGATCACCACTTCCTGGCGCAGGTGGGTTTTAATTTTCAGCCAAGCTTGGCCACGATCGCCTTCGCGGTACGGACTGTCGGCTTTTTTGGCAACCATGCCTTCCAAGCTGCGGCGCTGCATTTCGGCAAAGAGTTTTTTGCCTTCGCCTGCAACATCGTCGCTGTATAAAAATACATCATGTTTGGCGGGCAATACATATTTGAGTAGCTGTTTGCGTTCGCGCAGCGGCATGGTGCGCACGTCGCGGCCATCGCACCACAAAATATCGAACACACAGTAGCGCAGTGTGCCTTCGGGAGCTTTACTCCAGCCTTGCAACCATTCAAAATGGGGTTTGCCCTCGTCGTCCACGACTACAATTTCGCCATCGAGCATAACGTCGTGGTCGAGCGTGTGCAGCGCTTCGGCCACGGGCGCAAAACGGTCTTCAAAATCTTGAGCATTGCGCGAATATAGGGCAATACTATCTTTGTGCTTGGTGCCAATGGCGCGGAAGCCATCCCATTTAATCTCGAACAGCCAGTCTTCGCGGTCGAATGGTTCTTCCACGAGCGTGCAGAGCATTGGTTTTACGAGCCATGGGTTTGCTTTGGGGTATGTGCCGAGGTTAGGCATTTTACCGCCTAAATCGTCCACGCGGCGATGCGTTTTTACAGACTCATCTTGCGTGGTTATGTCGGCTTGGCTGGCAAATTCATCGCCTTTTTTAATGAGTAGCCAGTTGTCGTCACCTTTGCCCTGCATTTTAATGAGCGCAAATTCGCCGCGCATTTTTTTGCCGTGCAGCACAAATGTGATGTGACCTTTTTTAAGTTCGCCCAGAAGTAACTTTTCAGGGTTGCCTGTGGTTTCGGCGCGCGGCTCGTACCAACCTTCGTCCCAAATAATCACATTACCGGCACCGTAGTTACCTTTGGGAATCACACCTTCAAACTTTCGGTATTCGTACGGGTGATCTTCGGTTTGCACGGCCAAATGGTGGTCGTGCGGGTTCATACTGGGGCCTTTTGGCACCGCCCAACTTTTTAAAACGCCCTCCATTTCGAGCCGAAAATCGTAGTGCAATTGCGAAGCATGGTGTTCTTGCACCACAAAAGCAAGCTTTGGCCCCGATGCGCGGTGCCGGCCTTTTGGCTCAGGAGTCTGCTTGAAGTCGCGTTTTTTAAAATACTTCAGCAGTCCCACCGCGGCTATCCTTTCAGGCTCGCTTTCAAGGCGCTCATCAAATCTTTTGTATCGGCTTCTTTTGGTTCAGTCTTCTTGGCGGGGGCAACTTTTTTACCCTTGGTTTTGGCTTTAATCATATCTTCGAGTTCTTCGGTGTACGTGTCATGTAAGTCTTCGGGAATAAACGGCTTGGTTTCCTGCTTGACCAATTTTATGGCCATTTCAACTTCTTTGTCGGTTACTTCACGGTCGGTCGGGAAGTTCAGCTCCCCGGGCTGGCGTAAATCGGCGGGGTAGCGCATTTGGTTGAGCACCAAGGCGCGGCCAACTGGCTTAATAACGGCAACGTGTTCGCGTTCGTGCAAAACAAACGTGGCCAGCGCCAATTTGCCGCTTTTACGGAGCGCCTCGCGCAGCAATGCGTAGGCTTTGTCACCGCCCTTGGCGACTTCGAGGTAATAGGGTTTTTCAAAATAACGAATATCAATATCGTCTTCGTTTATAAACTGTTGAATATCAATGGTTTGCGTCTTTTTAACGTCAATGCTCTCGAGGTCTTTTTTAGTAAGCACCACGTAATCGCCTTCGCGATATTCGTACCCTTTGACGATTTCGTCCCAGGGCACTTCTTCGCCATCTTTGCGGCACACTCGCGCAAAACGAATAGGCGAATGGTCGTCTTTATGTAACAAGTTGAGGTCGATGCCTTCGTGCGGGTTCAGGCCACTGTACATGTGCACCGGAATGTTCACGAGGCCAAAGCTGATTGATCCGTTCCAAATTGCTCGCATAGTTTTATGGTACCACGCTTACGCTTGGTCTGCTTGCTCGGCAGCAATGGGGTCGTCACTGAGCACGGCTAAAATGTTACCGGCGGGGTCCTTAAACCAGGCAATATCGGGACCCATGTTAGCTTTTTTGCCGCGCGCAATGCCTTTTTCGTCTTGCCAGGGCATGTCGGGGTAGCGCTCAAACTGTATGCCTTTTGCGGTAAGTTCATCGACGCTCGCCTCAACATCAGCGCTGGGGAAGTTCAAGACGGTGTAGCTAGCTGGCTCGTGCGCATCTCCCTTTGCATACAACAACACACGGCCGCCGGTCGCGAGTTTAAGCATCAACATATCCATGTTACCTTCGGTCAGGCGCCACACATCAAGACCGAGTGTGTCGCGGTAAAAAGTTTCAGCGGCGTCTAAATTATTTACAGAAAACCCCGAAAATGCGTGCGATTCTTTGAACATAGCGTACTCCTTATTACTTTTATGGTACCACTTTGATGGTCGGGTATACTATTGCCGTTGTTTCGAGAGCATCTTATACTGTAAGTAACATAAGCAGGTTACATATATGTCACAGCGCCAAGCAGGTTCACATATTGTTCTTATTATTGTTGTGCTCGCTGTAGTTGTGGTTGCCGGGCTCATTGGCTGGCGTGTGTGGCAGTCCAGTACACGTGGCGACTTCGCGTCGCAGTACCCCTGCCAAGACCAAAACATCGCGTTCACGTCTCCGCCGCTTAAAATGGAAGATCTCGGCTACATTCGGCCAATGGGCGCAATGCTTGATGCACACGTTACCCCGACAGATCACGTATACGTAGGGCCGGTTAAAACTGACGTACCCGACAACACCTACCCTGTACTTATGCCATCCGATGGTAAAGTTGTATTGGTCGGCCGCATGCCCGAAGAATTTGTGGGCGACCGCAAAGACGTAAAGCTCGCACAAGAAGACCACCGGATCGTCATTACTCATAACTGCCGGTATTCGTCTATTTATATTCACGTCCATAAACTGTCGGATGCCGTTAAAAAGCAAGTGGGCGACATAAAACCCAACGAGAACAAAAACATCTCTGTCGATCTTAAAGCTGGCGATGTCGTGGGCTACATTGGCGGTTCAACGTTCGACTGGACGCTCACCGACGCACAAACCAAGCTAACCGGGTACATTACACCTGACTTATATAAAAATGAATCGTGGAAGATCAACACAATCAGTCCATTCGATCTTTACACGGGCGAGCTTAAATCTCAGATGGAAGCAAAGAGCATACGCACGGTACCGCCTGTGGGTGGGAAGATTGATTATGACCAACCCGGCAAGCTCATCGGTAACTGGTTCCGCAGTGGCACGAACGGGTATGCAGGCGCAAACCGGGAGCGCTATTGGGATGGCCACCTCGCGGTGGTACCTGATTACATCGACCCCACATATAGCGTTGTATCAATTGGCAACTGGCAAGGTGCCGCACAGCAGTTCGCGGTAAAAGACCGCACTAATCCGGCAAACGTAAGCGCTCAAAATGGCATGGTAAAGTTCGAGCTCGTAAAACTCAACTATATTAGCGACGCAGACGCAGGTTTGCAGGGCAACGCAACTCCAACAAAAGGTTTACACCCGTCGCTCGACGGCGCGCTCGCAGGCACCATTGCATTCCAGGTTGAAACAGGTGAAAAGCTAAAAGTAGAGACTTTCCCGGGCAAATCGGCGGCACAAGTGACCGGATTCACACAAGCTGCGCAAACCTACGAACGCTAAACGCCGAGTGCGTTCAAACCGTGGTAGACCATAAAGGCTGGCCATACAGCAGCTTTAAGAAGCGCGAGTACGAACCCCCAAAAATCTGGCTGCTGGTTAAAAAAGTACACCGCAGCACCAATATATGCGCAAAAGAACACTGCACCAAGCGGACCGTGGTGGTTAATTTTTACGAGTGAATTTTCGGTTTTCGATGTCATATGGGAGCCTCCTATTTTCTCAATAGTAGCTCAGCTTGTGCGTTGTGGCAACGACTACGACCATTCGCCAAGGGGAGCAGAAAAAAGCCCGCGGGATGCCACGGGCTTTTTGTTTTTTAAACAACAGCTTACTGTTCAGCTTTTTGTTTGTTTTTGTAATATTCTTCCAGGTCACAGTAGCCAGTTGCGTTTGAGTCACAGGGTACAACTTCTTTAAATTCGCCGCCTAAATACTTTTGGAACTCAATTGCTTTTACGGCATTGGGCGTATTTTTAACAATCATAACCACCGTTGCCTCGTCCGTATCGAGATCAACTGGCGAGGTTGTTTCCGAATGCGCGAGCGCGTCACCTTCGGCGCGGTAGGCGAACGCGACATGATCGCCAATTTTAAGGTCACTCAGCTTGAGCACATCGGCTTTGTAATACACAAGTACATTCGGGTCGATGCGGTTGAATGTTTTTGCCACATGCGTAATTTCTTCCCCAATCGGAATGTCGGCTTCAAGCGTGATGCTCGTAGGGCTTATGGCTGTAATGACGTTGTCAATGTACCCGCCAACCACGTTGTCGCCGTGGTAATTTTGCTTCATTTGGGGGAGTAGTACATCTGACTGCGCGCCTTGCTCACAATTACCCAGCACCATTTGCGTGACTTGTTCGTTAGTGAATTTTGAATTCTGTTTAACCATAAAGTAGCGGGGACCGCCGCGTTGATCTTTAGGCTTAGTAACGGTAAATGCGTTGTCGGTGTGGCAGTTTTCGGTATCGACTTTTACCACGCGGCCTTGCGTTGTTTGTTGTTCCCCGCCAAAAAATGCAGCTATGTGTGGCCAGTTTATGACCGCAGCGTAGGCCGTGCCACTTATGGCGAATGCCGCAACAATGCCAGCAATGGCGAGTGCAGGCTTATCGAGTAGTTTCATAAAAATTCCCTTCAGACTCAGGCGCGGCGAGCGCGGATGAGTGGTAATGTGTTCAGTTATTTTGCTAGTAAAATCTGTGCGCAGCGGTCGGCGAGGCGTTGTTTTACCACTGCGTAATTTTTCGTCAATGTTCATGACAACTCCTTTTTTAATAGTTGTTTTGCGCGGGACATCCACCCTTTGACCGACCCGGTGGGCACGGCAAGCACAGTTGCGATTTCTTGGTAACTTAAGCCTTGCCAGTAATACAGACTAATGACGCTACGATATTTTGGCTGCAATCCTGCAACGGCATCGTGCAATTCTTGAGTTTCAGCTTGCTGGTCTGGGCGCGGATGCGGACTGGCGATTGTAGCGATCAGTTCGTCGCTGGCGGCCGTTTCGCGGGCTGCTTTTTTAAGCCACGTCAGTGCTTTATTGGTGCTTATTTTGAATAGCCACGTACTCAGACGGTACTCGGGGTTGTAATGCCGCAATTTATAGTACGCAGTTATAAAGGTATCTTGCGCGATATCTTCTGCCACGTCTTCGTTGCGCACAATTGCAAAACAATGATGATAGAGTGCATTTTTATAACGGTCAATCAACACGGCATACGCCTCGTGGTCACCATCTATACTGCGAGCGATCAGCTCAGATTCATCTGTTTGCATACTGTATATACACTACACTGCCAATAAAAGTTACAAAAATGCGACACTAAAAAACCGAGCGCGGTGCTCGGTTTTTGCAGGCTCGGTTTACACTACTGCCACGCGCCTAAAATCATTGAATTTACGCACATAACAACTAAAAAGTAGCTGGTGTTGAGCCACAAGAACTTCCAGCTTCGGCGTTGGTAAAGCGTGACGCCGACAGTGGTGGCGGCGGTGAATCCCAGCCAAATAATAAAGCCTGCCATGAGTCCTTGGCTAGCAGAGGCGACGCCCAGCGAGTGTAGCACAACAGCAAGTGTAAATGCCTGCGCCACTGCCGAAAGTGCGACGGCAACGAGAATTTTATTTGCTTGCTTCGTGGGAATTTTTAAAATATCAATGCCCGTGTGTGCAGCCCATTGTTTCGCAAAACCGGCGGGCGAATACCACAGCGCGCCCACTACCACGTTCACCAGCCAGGCAGCCACGACTGCCCAATAATTAATGCCGTCGAATGCTAACATGTATGAATCCTTGCTTATGTTAATTACATTGTCGGTTGCGGTAGCGGGCAAGTCAAGACGTTACAAGCTGCGGCGGGCCGCAACGGCTGCTTTTGGTGCCGGCGTTTTAACGTAAATATCAATTACTTCTTCGAGCCGTTCAATGTCGGCCTGCAACTGCCTTGCATCGTGGTGGCATAGGGTGACTTCAATCACTGCGTCGCCATTATTGTGCGCAAATTGCAGCGTATCGCCGGGCACATACGGCAGTTTCATTGCCACATACGATGGCAATTGTTTGACGATTTCGAGGCCTTTAATACTGCCAAGAACACCTTCTTGGCGAGCGTATGTTTTAAAAATCGCCGCGTGACCTTTGGCAATAGCAGGAATTTCCGGCTCTAAACCAGCTCGGTTAAGTACGTCGTTCATAATATGGTTCATGCCGTGGCTGAGCGCGTAGAGTTCGTGGCGATACCCTCCAATGCGGGGGCCGACTTCAATAATTTTCCAGCCTTTTGGCGTGCGCATAAGTTCGGTATGAGCGGTGATTGACCGCAAGCCCAGTGCCCGGCACGCACGTTCAGCGGTATCGCAGGCTTTGCGCGTTTCGGCGGCACTCAGGCCGGCTGGCGACATTTGCAAGTACGCAAAAAAATCATCAAAGCCAACTTGCCGACCAGTGACCACTTTAATAACCGGCGCATGGCGACACGTACCATCCGGGGCAACATAGGTGTCGACCGAATACATATCGCCTTGCATGAGCTCTTCGACCAACACACTTGGCTCAAGGCGCTTCATCCATTTACTGTGGGCTTTTTTAATTTCGCGGAAGGTGCTGGCCAGCGTTTTTGTGAATTCCGCACGGTCATGCACGGCCGCCACTAATAAGCTGCGTTCCAAACCAGACGGTTTAATAATAATTGGGTAATCCATAACCGCTTCAATGGCGTCGATGGTTTCTTTTGTGGCATCGGCAACATGCAACGAACGAGGCGACAAAGTGGGGTCGTACGCATTAAATGCCGCGCGCATTGGCTTTTTGTCGGTCGCCCAGTCAAGTGACGTTTCGGTTGGTGTGTGCAAGTACGGCAAGTAGGGAATGAGCTTTTTAAGCTCGGTAATTGAGTTCTCGAACTGCGAAGTCACGGCGGCGATGCGCGATTCAAACGGCTTGAGTGCGTGGCGAACTGATGCTACATCGTCGAAATCGGCAACCACTACCTGGGCGTTGCCGGCCAAGTGGTCCTGACTGTTCAGCTTGTGGATCGTGTCTTTTATTGCGGCGTCCACAATAACCACCGGCTTAAATTTTATGCCGGTTTTTTGCTGGTACATGCGCAGAGCACTATATGTCGGGGCATGGACAGAGTTGACGAACAGAACAATATCTTTTTTGCTCATAACTATACTCCTTGGGGTCGCTCAGGCATTGAGCGCTTTAAAGATGAGACAGTTTACACTGTCTGCTTCTGACGAGAATAATCGCAAGGTCACTTTGTATATTACAGCTAATTCTCATGAACGCAAGTGAAATATGCTACATATGATGCGTATGTTTGTTTTCTTCGCGGTGCACGCCGAGGTGAGCACCCGAGACCTGAACGCACTCGAGGGCAAAACACCGGCCGGGCGCACGAAGGCGAGCGCACCACTCTGCCGGCCGCATTTTCGTTTTATACAATAATTACAAATGTTGCGGGCGACCCGGGGGATAAACCCGGGCCGCCCATGTGTTTGACGTGTTGCAGTGCCCGATTAGACCAGCACCTTTCTCAGCAGACGGGCAAATTCGCTGGCCGGCATTCTGACCAGCAGGTCATCGGCCGCCAGCCGCTCCAGCGGGTAGGGAATCGTGCCGCCGTCGTGATCCACGTAGGATTCGGGGTCCACGTAGATGATCTTGAGACCCCGCCGCGTGGCTGCCTCCTGCACCCGGCGCCGGTCGGCATGTGACCCCACCACAATCAGCGAACGCGCCGCCGGGTGGAAGCTGATGTCCGGCACGAGCTGCGCTTCTTCGTAGCGGCGCACGTACAGTTCGTTCATCCCCACCAGCGACGACATGCCGTCGAAGTTGTTGGTGATGACCGGCCCGACGATCAGCCCGCGGGATTGCATGTCCGCCAGCAGCCGGTAAAAGTCGTTCGGCTGAGCCGCCAGCGACCGCGCGTACGGAATCGATGCATGGTCGCGGTAGAACCCTTCCGGCGTGACTAGCAGCCAGTCCAGCAGGTCGTCCGTGTCGCCGTACGCAAACTGCTCCGGGTTGTGCGCCGTGTACAAGCCGTACACGTTGTGCAGGAAGTTGAGCGGGGGAATTCCCAGCTCGATCGACGCGCCGCCGCCCAGCTCGATCTGCGCAGGCAGGTACTGCAGAATGTCGCGCATGTTGGTCACGATGGTCGGATTTGGCACGCGCGTGCCCTGCTCCCGGATACCGGTGTTGAACACCGCCCACGGTGATTCCCGCGAGATGCGCTCCGGCGGAAAACCGTCCGAGACGAGCGTGCACTCAACGGTCTGATAGTCACGGCCGTATTCGCGCCACGCCGCCGTGTCCTCGGGATGTATGTCGAAGAGCTTGATCGTGAAAATCAGCTCGCCGCGCCGGTACTTGTCCTCGGCGGTCATCAGCCAGCCACCGCGGCGCAGAGCGCGACGCAGACGGCCCACATACCGCGCCATTTCGTCCCGCGGCAGCGTGCTGCACAGCCACAGGTAGCACTCGGTCATGCAGAAGTCGTAGTGGCCCTCGATTCCCGGGGTGGGCAGCATGTCGTAGCGGTCGATGACGTGAATTATCCGCCGCCGACAACCATTTGGGTCGTCCGGGTTGGGTGCAGCGTCTTGCGAACGCCGCCAGATGCTCTCCAGGTCACTCCGCTCGGGAGTGACGAACTGTCGTTGCCACTTCTGCCGGTCCGCCTCCGTGAGGCCCGGCAAGATTGTCAAACGCATTGTAATATTGTATAAAAAATATCTTTATTTGACCAGTACATAAAAAACCACCGCAAAATGGTGGTTTTATAACAAAATTCAGAGGCGGCCCGGGTCACACCCGGGCCGCCCATTGCGACGACTTATTTCTCCGTGGAGGCCTTGCCGGTTGCCGGCCCGTTACCGATGGCCGCCGTGACCGGAATACCGATCAGCGCTGCCGCCAGCCCGGGGTCGATCCCGAGCCGCCGCATCCTCACGGCCGCGTCCTCCAGCGCCTTGAGCTTGAGTTCCATCGCCGCCGGCGTCTGGATCATGCTCAGCGTCTGGCCGTACGGCGACAAGTCGCCGAGGCTGAACGATGTGACCTTGAGACCCCATTCGGCCAGCTTGCCCGAGACGCGCTCGGTGAGCTTGGCGTTCAGCTCCGCAGCCTCACCGCCGATCAACTGGTCGTACGTGTACTCCCGCAAGACCTCACGCATCACGCCGATGGCGTACAGCCGCACCGAGTTGTACAGGTCGTCGACCTCGAAGATCGCTCGCTGAATGTCCTCCGGCGTCAGGTTGACGTGGTACACCAGCACCCCGTCAACCGTGAACACCGTCATGTCCTTGAGCGTGACTTCTTCGTCGCCCAGATTACGCACGACTTCGCGCACGCGCACCTGGGCCATCTTGTCGATGCCCGGCATGATCAGGTTGAACCCCGGCTCGAGCACGCGAGGCTTGCCCACGCGACCGAGCCGGCGATTCTTGGGCGTGTTGCGGTAGGTCACCACCTTGCCGAACCGCAGCACCAGCGAACGGCGATCCCGGCGGATCCAGCGCTGTGACGCACTGGCGCCACCAAAACCCAGAGCGGCCAAGGCCGGCCCTGCGTAGGAAAAGAGTTGTGCCAAGTCAATCATGGTTGCCTCTCAGCAGTCGTCATTCAGACAAAAAGTATAGTACCAACTTATCGTTAATAAGCCAAGCAATTGTGCAGTATAATAAATTTGCTTCGGGGGAACAACCCGAGAACATTCCCAACAGAGGAGAGCCATGCTTGTACTCGAACAACCGCTGCCGGCGAGCAAGAGTGCCGTGTGGCTACCGCCGTCGCGCTGGCCAACCGCGAGTGAGCATTTGTTCACTCCTGGACCGTATACGCCAGGTCCGATGCCTGGCATGCCGGGCGTGATCACGCAGTACGACACCGTGCGCGCGGTGCTCATGGACCGCGACGGGAGGTGGAGTCGCCACGTTCCGGAAGCAGTGATTCCGCCCGCCGAACGGCACGCCACCCTGTACGCATCATGGGGTGCCGACGGCGCGGAGCACCGCATGCTGCGCCAGTCGCTGAACGGCATCAACCGTGGTTCCACCAGCGAGGCCCGCACGTTCACCAAAGCACGCACCCGCGCGCTGATGCAGCTGCTCATGCAGGAATCGCAGCCATGGGACCTGTCGCGGGTGATCTACCAGGTCTCCATGGACCTGGTGATCCGCCACACGCTGCAGGCGCCGATGCTTCTGCCGTATGCCCGCACCCTGCGGGAATTCACGCGGGAGCATGTGTCGGCGGTGGGCGGATTCTTCGGCATCAAGCGGCAGCCCAAGGCCGAGGACATCCTCCGGCAGGTGATTACCAGCCAGGACTCACTGCCGCGGGACGGCTTGGCGTACCACCTGGTCCACCTGATGAACCAGGGCCAACTGAGCGAAAAGCAAGTCATCGGGCAGCTTTGGCTCATCTGTGTGAGTCAGGAAACGCAGGCCACCGCTGCGGCAAGCTTGCTGGGCATGTTGCTGGAGTTCGACGAGCTCGGCTACGTGCGCAGCATTCTGGACGATCCCGACGCCATGAAGCTGCTCGTCAATGAAGCGGGGAGGCGAGCGATCGTCTTCCCAGTGAGCCTGGCATTGGCGGCGCAGGAGACCATACTGGACGGCCATTCCATCGCCCAAGGCGAGGCCTGTCTGCTGAGCTACGCCGCCGCGAACCTGGACCCAACGCGGTTCGACCGACCACTGGTTTTCGATCCGCGAGCACCACGGGAATGGTCACACCTGGCGTTCGGCGAAGGCAGACATCGTTGCCAGGGCGAACACGGCGCGGACGAGTTCATGCATGATGTTATAAGGGTGCTCGCTCAAGAGCTGCCGCGCGGCGTTCGCCTGGATGACGACATACTCCTGCGTGAAACCGGCATCTCCATGGCGATAAGCAAGCTACCTCTGACGACATAAGACGTTCACCGCCCCGGTACGACAACCGGGGCGGTGAACACATAAAGCCTATTTTTATTACAGTCGACGGATTGCTCGAAGCGTTTGCCCATATTGGCCAGAGTCGTCAATGAGTGAAGCACCGCCAACATCTGCAAGCGTCGGGCCGTTAATGGTGCGGCGACTCGATATAAAGCGGAAGCGATCGGCGGTGTCTTTACCTAAATAAATGCCCACATGATCCACCTGGCTTTCCGCCTGGCTCGGGTCGCCCGTTGGCTTACAAAAATACAGCACATCACCAATTTGCAGTGCAGCAAGTGACGGCGGTGCCGTACTGTGCGACGCTACCATAGTGCCTGGCGCAGCATATGCCAAGTTGTAAGAAGTACGCGGCAATTTGCCCGTATTCGCAGACAAACCAAGCGGAAAACCACCCCGGTAACCAAACACCATCCGTACGAATCCAGCGCAGTCCAGGCAATGCAAAAAGAGAGGATCAGCCACATTCACCGACGTTGCGCTATAGTGCCAATCTTGACCAATGTAATCATTAAAATCACCACCAGAACGCCGACCGCCGTCGCTGTACAAACTGCTGTAATTGGCATCGCCGCTTATTTGCACACCGCCACTTATTACCGGTGGCGCTGCGGTGAGATATTGCAAACTAGTAGCTAAAATATCTACCGTGTTGTCGGCAAGACGAGCCGTAAGCCAGGCTTCGTTAACAGTGCCGACAAAGGCGCTTTCCAGCAAACGAACCCACACATTGTGCGTAATAACCGGGGGTTGCACCCAGCGACCGCGCAGGCGGTAGGTGTCAAAATAAAATGTCACAGGCAATCGCGGCGCTTCCTGCGAACAATAAGCGCGCATCCCCACATTGCCTGCGGGCGCGGTTGGAGCAGTGAACGAAACATGCCACTGAGTCGGCTCAGTGGCACCATCTGGCCATATGCGCACCCGCACAATCTTACCTTCTGTGACCACCCGCAGCCAATAGGCAGTGGGCGTGTACGGCAAAGCGGTGAGCGTTGTCGTTGCAACCGTTTTGGTCACCGCCTGCGCACGCCGCTGTAACGTCAGTTGCACACTACCCACAGCACTGTTTAATTGCGTCAGACCGAACTCCGTATAACTCACCGTTACGGGGAGCGGGTTGGTGTTACCTGCCGAAACTAACGAACGCACACCCGCCTGACCTGCCGCAGTAAACGTGGTGTCAGTAACTTCTGTCTGCCAGGTTGCAGGTTCCGCAGAACCATCGGCCCATAATTTCATGCGGAGCTGAGCGCCAACGCAACTGGCTCGTACCCACACGTACGTCCCCGCCACATGGTTCACTCCTGTTGCAACTTCTGGGCCCAGTGACGTAGCTACTCCTGCTTGTTGTTTTTGCACGCCAATAAACAGCGGCCGGCTTGCTGGTGCCGACGAAAACCGCACCCGGAACAAATAATAGTTATTGGCGTCTTGGTAACGCGCCAAAATGCTGGTTAATATAGAAGAACCCTGCGCCAGAGCGCTGGTGGCTATTTTTACCCGGCAATCAAAATCGGCGCTGGCGGTGAGCAAACTACGCAGCGAGCTGTTCACTGTTTGTAACGAATGCACGCCAGCGTTATTTGCCACAGAATAGTGTTCGGGCGCGCCACCCGAGAGCATCCACCCTTGGCCGCTTGTGGCTTTACCCCAACCGCCGCTCACCGTGCGATCAAATGCATCGGCTATATTGCCCGGCACCACACTCATGGTCGCCATGTAATAATTATTTGTGTCAGCATAGCCCAACACCATACCTTGCTGCACACCGAGACGGTTTGTGTCGCCGCTAGACCGCATACGCACTGAAGCGTCAATGTCGGTATGCGCGTTTGTAATGAGTGACCGGTACGCAATGCCGGGAGTGGTAACATGCATAACACCACGGTTGCCATCGCTCGAATACGCCGTCACCACGCCACCAACACTGTACCATTTACCACCATTTGGGCTGTTACCCCAGCCATCTGTGGTTGAGCGAGCAAAGTCGTCGGCAATGCCGGCAGATTGCTCGGTAAATGTGCGCGGGGCGCCCCGCACGCCCACCGTGCGGCTGCCGTCGGTAAATGTAGCGGCCCAGCCTTGGTCGTCAAAAGCTTCGGTGCGATTTGGCTGCGTACGGCGCTGCCAGGTGAAGGCCATTATTCGTAGGTCACTTCTATTTGAATGGTTATAGCATGTGGCGCGCCGGCTACGTTGGTAATAACCGCAACCAGCGTGTCGCCCGCAGCGTAAGTGCCGCTGGTAATTGCACCGCCATCAAGCCAGGAATCAACGGTTGATAAAGACAGATCGTGCGCAAGGTGATTGCCACCGCCTTGTTTGCGCGCCGTAATGGTAGCACCCACGCCGCCTTGCCGACACGCAAGCACAGAAACCACTCGAGCAGGCGCCGGTGCTCGCCACACAATATACTCGCACGGACCAGTTGGCGATTGCACAGTAATGGGCACGACGTGGCGCAACGTCTGCCAGCGCACACCTTTGGGTGTGGTCGCATCAGATACCGGTACTTGGCCGGGTTCGGCAGGAATATTTAACAATGCCCGCGTATTATGCGCGCCATCGCGGGTATGTTCTGCAAGCAAATAATCGTTGAGGATTTCACCCCATTCACCTGCATGTTCACCGGGCATAGGAAGAGAAGGCATACGGCCATTTTACCACGCTTATGGTTGTGGTAACGTGCAGTATTAACCACAACAACTTTATACGCATATGCTGTGTAAAATTTACCTCACTTTATAGTAAGCTTAAGCAATATGAAAAAACAAAACGTTTACTTATTTGATATGAACGGCGTTATTATTGACGACGAACACTTACACGAACAAGCAACTCTGGGCGTTCTGGAACATCACGGCTACCACGCAAATACCAGCGATTACAAGCAGTTTTTTGCGGGGCGCACGCGTGATGCCGGCTTCCGTAATTACCATAAAGCACATGCGGCGAGCTACGATATTCATGCGCTCGCAGAAGAAAAAGACGCACGGTACCAAGAACTTGCGCTGCAAGGCTTGCATACTGTTGACCACGTGGTTGCGTACATAAAAAGTCTGAGCAAAATTGGCCACACCATGGCAATTGTAACGGGCGCACCACGCAAAGAAGCCAAGCATGTGCTCGAAACATTCGACTTGACTGATCATTTTTTGCAAATTATTACCGGCGAAGACGTGACGCTGAGCAAGCCGCACCCCGAGGGTTATTTAAAAGCCGCCGCGATGCTGCAGGTTTCTCCTGCAGATTGCATTGTGGTAGAAGACGCACCTATGGGCGTGCAAGCGGCGCACCGTGCGGGCATGCGCGTGGCGGCAGTCACCACAACACATACCCCAACCGAGCTGCACGAAGCCGACTGGATTGTACGGCACTTCACCGATAACCACCGCGTGCAATTCCAATTACAGGCAGTTTAACTTATTTATGAGATAATGGAATCACTAGTATAAGGGGACTCTATGCAAAAAATCACACCAAGTTTATGGTTCAACATGAATGCCGAAGAGGCAATGAACTATTACGTGAGCGTATTTAAAAATTCTAAAATTATTCGCATGGATAAATACCCAGACGAATCGCTCGACGAACACTTTAAAGGTATGGCCGGCAAAGTTATTAACGGCGAATTCGAGCTGGATGGTATGCGGTTCATTTGCCTTGACGGTGGCCCAATGTTTACGTTTACCGAAGCTGTTTCGTTCACCGTAACCTGCAAAGACCAAGAAGAAGTCGATTACTACTGGGAAAAACTTTCGGCAGTGCCCGAAGCCGAGCAATGCGGCTGGTGTAAAGACAAATTTGGGGTGAGCTGGCAAATTATTCCTACTCGCTTGGGCGAATTACTGACCGACCCAGACCCAGAAAAAGCCGGTCGCGCAATGCAAGCAATGATGAAAATGCACAAAATTGATGTTGCCGAATTGGAACGAGCTGCGGAGGGCAAGTAGTTTACCGACGATTTAATTTACAGACGTAACTTAAATAACGCTATATACTATAGTTACTAAATAGGGGGCGCTATGAATGTAACTATAAAAGCAGTTCGTGCAACAAAGAGGCTTTTAACTGGCGTGGTAGCGGTAGGGTTCTTAGCCGGAATACTCAGCCTTGCACTGCCTGCGAGCAGCGTGGCAGCGTACACTTGCCGCGTGCAAAGTGCAATATCGGCGGGCTCAGAAGCAGGCTGGGTGTACAGCAACATTTACTACGTACCTGGTTCGGCAGTCTCCGCTTGCACCGATATTAATGTGCGTAATATTCAAAACCAGACCGTTCCCGGCGACCACTGCACAACTTTTAAGGTGCAGTTCTTCCCAACTTCAGGTAAGCCATACTACAACACCCCTAAAAAAGTGTGTTCTACCGGGAGCAAAGGGGCGGTCGTCCCGATTGCCACCAACGTGCTAAACGGCACCAAATACCGCATTTGGTACAGTCTTGAGGGCAACTTTCAGGCACACAATTACGAAATCGTCGATTAATCGCTATTCAATATGTACGAGTTATGTCGCGCAACCAACCACGCTGGATTGCTTCGTGCAAAAAAGTACCTACAGAATCTTCTTGCGCCGCATCACGCAGTGCATCGGCATAGGTGTCTGCATCCACCGCTCCTGTTAAAACGCAAATCTTCAAGTGCTCTTGTTCAATCAACTCGGCAATCTTAACCCGGCGCACAGGTTCACCCAAAGGGATCCCTGGTGTCTCACTGCCCATTTCGTCTGCAACACGCGGCATTTCTGACTCAACCATAGCCCATTTTCCTGTCGCTCGGCCGTACGCCTCGGTTTGTCTAAAGCCCTCACTCGGAACTTCAAACACATATCCCTCTGCCTCAGGTTCTGGCGGATGATCGCCATACACTATAACCAGCTCATCGCCCACTCTGGAGATATTAATACAGTCAGTATCTTTAAACGAAAAAAGTGATGCCATCAGTAAATCTGGTGTTGCAAACACATGACCTTCTCCAGGGTCGCCTTCATCATTTCCTCCGGTTTCACTTGGCGCAAGAAATGGTCGTACGGAATTGTGAATTTCATGGGGTGTACCGTGAAACAAGCGTGGCGGGCGTTCATCTTTTTCCATATTGCTGTAACAATATCAGATTGAAACCCAATAGACCAGAAAACGCTCATCTCATGGGAAAGCTCTCCGCGCGCTCAGCACCGGCTGTCAGGTAAACGACGATCGTCTCACGAGATGCGGGAACGCCGAACAGATCGCAAAATAAAAAATCGCTTGACGAAACAATACCAATTAGGTATACAATGAGCGGGCACAGACTGCCCATTCGCTCCATCGAACTCTTGGAGGGTCCGTTGCAAGCAAACACTATCACTGTCGAGCGTCCCGCGTCCGAGGACCAGGATCACGTCGAGTGGATCCGCCAGCAGCTCGTCCGCTTCAGCTACAAGCCGAACTGGACGTTCACGCTCGACGTCAACCGGTTCCAGGAGCCGGCGATCATCATCTCGTTCCTGGCCGAGGACGCCTACAAACCGGGTCAGTTCATCCAGCCCGAGAGCATCTACCCGATCTCGTGGTGCAAGGTCACCAACGCGGAAGTCTTCCGCGACTGGCTGCTCGCCGCGACCCTGCTCGTCGAGATGCACGAGTGTCTCGAGGTGTTCAAGCGGGACGGCAAGCAGGTCTTCGGCCCGCACCGCCCCGAGAACCGCGACTGGTCCCTGGAGATGTACGACCAGGTCAATAACTCCGCGATGCGCGGGCAGAACCCGCTCTTCGAGGTGCTGTACATGGCCGCGAAGCCGGCGGTCGCGGCTGGCACCGTCCGCTCCGAGCCGATCGTGACGGCCGAGAACCGGTCCTGCATCAACGCACTGGCGCGCAACATCCCACTGCGGGCGTTCGCGGCCTGACAGGTTTGCCCGTCCCATCGAGGAACGGTGTCGGACGGGAAGTAACCCCGTCCGACACCCCATCAATTTGAAATTATTCTTTACGCAAAACAACAAAAATCGCCACGACCGACGATTTTGTTTTGTAATAAATTTATGGCGATTGTGTGTAATAGGTGGACTCCGGGTTTCCCCAGAGTCCATCTATCCCTACCGCAGCAGGCCGAATGTGCGCGCCGCGGCCCGCAGGTCGTACTGAGCCACAGCTACATCAACGACGTCGACGAGACCTGCCTGCCGATGCCAGTCTGTGATTTGCAGGTCGGGCAGGGAACCGTACACCACTTGCGCAGCGATCTCTACTTCGAGCAGCGCGAGCTGCTCGCCGAGGCAGCAGTGGATGCCGTGGCCAAACCCGAAGTTCCGAGTCGGCGGACGATCGGGCCGGTAGAGGTGTGCGTCGTCACCGAAGACGGACGGGTCACGGTTGGCCGCCGCCCAGTGCAGGTTCACCGTACTGAGCGCCGGAATTTGAAACCCGTTGGCCAGGGTGACATCTCGAGTGCTGACCGTGGGGTTAAAGGCGAACGGCGTGAACCGCACCGCCTCCCGGATTGCCGCCAGACGCCAGTCCGCACCTCCGCTGCCGACACGCGCGACCATCTTCTGGGTCAGGCCCGCTTCGTCCACGAGGCCGAACAGCAGAGCAGTCAGCGTGGCCGTGGTGTCGCGACCCGCCGACCAGAGGCCGAGGATCAGACCGTCACGTTCCGGCCGGGAGATGCGCTGCGCGTCGAACGCCTCGATAATGCGCCCCAGCAGACCACCTTTACCGGCGCGCTCGTGCTGGCCGGTGATGCGGTCGAAATACTCGCCGACCTCGGGTCCCTCTGGACGGAACGCATCGACGAAATCTGTTCTATCGGCGATCTCGCGAAGGTGGGCCATCATGAACTGCTCGTCGGCTTCGGTGTGCGGGAAGCTAGCCAGCTCGGCTATGGTGTGGAACGCCAGACGGTCACTGAACGCGGCGATGTCGAAAACGCCGTTCCCACCACTCGCCAGTTGTTGCTCAACGCTGTCACGCACCAAGCTGATTGCGAAGTGGCGGATGTACGGCCCGAGATCATGCATCGCCTGCTTGGTGAGGTAATCCTTGAGGATCTCGTGCAACACGGGCCAGCGGCCGTCGCGACCGTCCGGCTCTTTCAGGGCCGTCAACCAGGGGAAGTACCACACGGACAGCATTCGCTCGGCCAACAAGATGCCATGCCGAGCCGCGACTACGCGGATCCACTCGGCTCCCATGCTGAAATCGCCGTGGCGCTCGCCCTCGGCAACCTCACGAACGGACGCAGCATCAAGGAGATGTACCACGCCCATCCTGTCGACGATCGGTTTACCGCCCGGCACGAAGTCGGGTCGTAAATAAGCGGATGGCTTCACAGCACCTCCAACGGTAGGGTACTAAAGGGTTACTTTAGCCGTTCTATTATAGCAAAAGTGCACGCTTACTTACCCAAGTGCTACAAAGATGCTTGGATCCTTGACATCGAGGCGGGGGAGGGCGGACCGGCGCACAAATTGAGCGGCAATATGTTCTTTACTGAGCTTCAGATCATCAAGATTGTATGTCTCAAGCGTGACGGCGTAATTCGTTACGGTAACAGTTTTGCGATCGAACTGCCGAAAGAACGTCCATGTTCCCAGCGCACGACCGACTCGAGCCTTTTGTCCGACTTCTTCTTTTACTTCTCGCTCAAGCGCAATGGCGTCGTCTTCGCCGGATTCAATCAAACCACCGGGAAGATCCCAGTTACATTTGCCGTCTACTCGTGCTTTGCCGTTCCGCTGTAAAAACAGAATGTCACCCTGTGCATTGGTAATAACAGCCTTAACAGCACGACGGGGTATAGAAAAACTATTCATTGTCATAATAATAGCAGGAAAAGCCCTTACCCATGAGCTACACATGTGATACGCTTATCTCGTCGTTGACGCTTTACACTGTTTGAGGGGACTCCGTGGCCGAAAACCTTATGATCGCCCTGTATGTCACTGGCTTTGTCGTGACATCCGTCGGCACCGCGCTGTATGTGCGCGTGCTGTGGCAGAACGACCAGGCAACGCTGCGAGTGGCGTCGCAGGTGGCATGGCTCAGCGCCAACACGGTCTTCATGCTGACCGGCACGAAGATGGTGGCCATCTTCTGTGGCTACTCGGGCGCGTTGAACCTGCTCATCATCGTGGTGAGCCTGCTGCGCCAGCGCCACATATGGGTGCGCAATCAGGACCTGCCCTGCATAGTGGCCGTGGCCGCGTGCCTAGGTGGGTACTTCGTCTACAGCGAGCAGCTCATGTTCGTGACTCTGCTGGCTGTGCTCGCCAACCAGGTCGCCACCTGGCCAACCTACCAAAATGCCTGGGCTGGCGGCGAGAAAACGATCGTCATGTTCATGTCGGTCGTGGCGTCCAGCGGGGCGGCGGCCGTGTCGGAAGCGATTCTGCACGGCTTCAGCTTCATCGGCATGGCGGGAGTGCTCACAGCCATCGCCGGGAACATCACCCTGACGTGTCTGACCCTGTACCGCCGCCTGGCTACCGTCGGAGCCACCCGCTCCATTCCCGAAGCACTGCCCGAGCTGGCCGGCGCGAGCGCCTAACGCATCGCCGTTCGCCGGGAGCGACACCTGGGCGGAGACGCAACCCGTCTCCGCCCAGGATAATTCTTGTTATAATTACACCTAAATAGATCAGGCGCGCACCTCAATTTCTTTAATCATTTTGTCCCAAAGTAACCTCAAAACGCCTTCCTTGGAATGAAATCCTCCCAGCCGACCAAAGCCAGAAAAGTCCGTAACTTTGTAGCCAGCAATTTGAGTACCAGTGTTAAAATGCGGTTCAATCATACCGTTAAGCGACTGACTGCCCGAAGCCTGGGCGAGATACGGCCAAAATTTTATAGCCGCGTTCCAAAAAATAGTCCTCGCCCAAGCGAGTGCCGGCATTGGTGTGTCCGCCGTATACAATCAGGGCAACCTTTTCTGCCTTTCCTTCAAGGCGGTATTCAATTTGACCGTGCGGCGTCTGAATTATGTGCATACTGAAATCAGCCTACAAATACGCCAATTCTTTAAATAGCTGGGCGCTCGGCGGGTTTAACTGATAGTCATGAAGGTCGGTTAGATTTACCCATTTCAATTCTTCGTGAGGGTTGGTCGATTGAGGGTCGCCAGCCTCAAGGCTACAGAGCGCATCCAAATATATGAATCTTTTCTCTTCGCCGTCGTGGTCGGTCTTTTGTTCTTGATCCCAGCCAATGCGCTTAACAATGCTTACCGTCATGTTCCATCGCTCTTGCAGTTCATAGTTGAGCACATCTGTCACATTGCCGTCGCCCTCCAACCGTCCACCGAACAATCCCCAGGGTTCTTTGTAGGGGTTTCGGTCAGGGTCAAATTTTCTAATCAAAACCTGATCATCTTTTTTAATAACGGCTACGGCCATAAGTACAGTCTTCATAAAACCAGTTTATCATCAAAACCAGGTCATGAACTTTAATTCCAGGGGTCGGCGTGGGATCGTTTCCGTCTGAGTAGTATCACCACAATGACAATTGCCAGTGAACAGCCTGCCGCTATAAGGATCCACAAAATCCATGGCTGAGATTGAGTTTGCGGTTGCTGTTGCGTTGTATCGTCGGTCGTCGTTCCAAAAGATTGTTTGTCGAGTGTCGTGAAGTTAAACTCTTCGCTGACGGTTTGGTTGCCGGCAAGGTCTGTACTTTTTATGACAAAATAGTAGGTTGTAGCAGAATCAAGCTCGGTCAGAACAACAGAATGCTCCGTGACTAGATCCAAATGATTAACAGTCGCTTCCTCGCCGGGTTGCTTGTAATAGACCACCATTGATGAAGCTGACTCTGAACTCCGCCAATTAATAGTTGCTGTGTTTGTGCCGATATTACCAGCAGATATATTACTGAGAACGGGCGGGGTGGTATCAGCGGTGTCGGTCGTGGTAGCAGGCGTCTGCGTGGTGCCACCGGTGCTGGGCTGACTCGTACTTGAGCCAGAGCCTGAGCTGCCGCTCGCCGGTGAGGTTGTTTCTGTGTTACTGACCGTGACCACCACACCGGCCGAGGTAGTAGTGTTGCCCACGGAATCGCGAGCAACCGCGGTAATCGTATGAGAACCATTACTGGCTGTTGTGCTGTCCCATGCTATTGAATAGGGAGCAGTAGTGTCTTCGGCGCCAAAATTCACACCATCTAACTTAAACTGAATACCAGCGAGCTGAAGATTATCTGAACCAGTAGCGCTCAGTACCACAGCATTGCCACTTACCGTGCCGCCCGTTGGCTCAGTGATCGAAACAGTTGGCGCAGTCGCATCGAGCTCCCAGGTGAATACCGCAGGTGATGGATCGACGTTGCCCGCAGTGTCGGTAGCTCGCACGGTAAAAGTATGGCTTCCACTTACGAGTCCTGAATACGCTTTAGGGCTAGCACAGGCGCCAAAGCTACCGGCATCGAGCTTACATTCAAATGTTGCGGTTTCGGTGGCGGTAAAGGTAAAGCTTGGAGCGGTGCTACTGCTTGGGTCAACTGGGTGGCCGGTAATTGCCGTATCTGGCGGAGTGTTATCAACAGTCACCGCTATGTTCGTCGCAGTTGTGCCGTTGCCCGCAGCATCGCGTGCAGTAGCGGTAAGTTGGTACACGCCATCGGCAACTGCGGTAGTGTCCCAGTCCACTGCGTAAGGGCTGACTGTGTCTTCAGCGCCAATATTCGCGCAACTCCCGGGGCAGCCGCGTTTAAACTGCACGCCCACCACGCCAATATTATCGCTGGCAGTTGCCGCCAAACTAATCGTGCCGCGAACGTGCGCATTATTGGCCGGGGAACTCATGTTAACGGCAGGCGGGGTGACGTCGGGTACTTCGAACACCACATCAACCCAATAGTTGGTCGCGTTAAAGTTGGAGTCAGGCATGATCCCGCCCGAGCCATACTTGTACATGCCGTTCATGCCATCCGGACCGCCATTCTGCAACGCCGTAAGCGGGTAATTCTCAAAACTCGACGACGTAAAGTAGCCTCCGTTGACCGCATAATGGCCAGTGGGGGTATAGTAGGAAACCATATACGTGGTGTTGGCCAAAATTGCAACCGGACTTGAGAACAAAGCCTCTTGCCACCCCGATGCACTTTCTGAACTAAAAGTGACCTGCGCAAGCTGAGTGCCATCCAGTGACCACAAGCGCCCCACATGAGTGCCTGTGTTAGCGGCAGCCTTGTAGAATCTCACTCCCTTAACGGTACCGGCAATCTGAGTTTGGAATTTAAGGCCGATTTCAATACCGCCCGTATCGCCGCCATCAGGCGTTCCTGGGACAACGCTATTGTCCCATATGCTTCGAGCAATGGCGATGCCAGTGTTATCTACGGTAACAACAATGCCCTGGGATGTTGTTGTGTTATTAGACGAATCGCGGGCAATGGCCGTTAAAGTATACACACCATTCGATACGCCAGCAGTATTCCAGTTGACGCTATAGGGGAACGAAGTGTCCTCGGAGCCAATTGTGGTGGCTCCATACTTAAAGGTTACGCCGACAATGCCAATATCGTCACTGGCAGTCGCACTCACCGTGGTTGTTCCTGCAACCGTCGCGCCATCCGCCGGTGTCGTTATTGCCACGGTAGGTGGAGTAACGTCAGGGCCGGCGTCTGCCACCACTACAATCCCAATATCTTCGCCATCGGTCGCGCCCGCTTGACCGGTTGAGCCATCTGCTAATTTATAGCCAGCATATGATGTTGGATTAGATCCGCCGATATACGTTGGCGTGCCGGTTATATCACCCGCTGCACCGCCGCCGGCCGAGAGCAAGTTATTGGTCTGCTGAGCAGTAGCAGACCCACTCACTTTGGTGACCGAAGTGGCTATGTTATCTTTAACAATCGTGCCCGTTCCCGCTGGATCGGCTGGTTTGTGGTCGAGGTAAATACTGCCCTTAACCGTGTTGTGCTGAATCGTAGAAGTATTATCTGAATATAGTTCAATGCCTTCAGGGCGCGAAATCGTCGTAACGACGTTATGTTCAATTAATACATGCGAAATTCCGTCGTAGGCCACGATTCCGGTTGCGCCATCATGAATATAGTTGCCTCGCACCACTGAGCCGTACGCGCCAATAAGCTGAATTGAATCGGTGTGGGCGGTGGGGTTGCCATTTTCCTGGATGTTGTCAAATTCGTTATTATAAATATTGACACCCACCCCAGTTTGGATGCCGTCAGCACTGCCACCCCTAAACACAGATTTACGAATGGTGACACCAGAAGGTGTTGCGCCGTCGCCATAAGGGAACGATATACGCCCGGCAGGATTGCCATCGACGAATTCAATGTTGTTATGAGTGTTATTCTCCAGCAAAATATTGGCATTATATACGTTGTCGAAAAGAAAAATACCCGTGAACGTCGAGTTACGAATAGTAATGTCGCTGGCGCTGTTAACAATCGAGCCACCTGTTATGGTGAGACCATCCAAAGTAAAGCCGCCATCGCCATTGTTAAGATCCAATGCAATCGTCGGTGTTGCGCCGTCGGCCGCAGTAATAGTAATGGCCTTGTTGCCGCCAGTCCATGTGCCGTAGCTGCCCGTAGCCAAACAAATAGTCTCGCCACCTGCGGCGGCCGCAAATTGAGTAGATAAACTACTCGCATCGGTAGCGTTGCGATCACAAACCGGCGCGGCCTTGAGCACTGTAAACCAGATACCTACTAAAGAGATTGTGGTAACAAGCGTACAAAAAACCAGCATCGCAAGTGGAGTTTTAGAAAAAAACCACTGCAACCCTTTGCGTGCCGACGTAGCAATTTTTTTGATGCGCATAAAAGGCCCTATTACCCCGCGTAAAACTACTCAACTACTCTTAGCTACATAATAGCATGACCATAATGATCGTGACGAGAAAAATGAAAGAAGTAGCCGCGCTTCATAACTACTTAATCTTAGCTGGATAACGTAGACATATGAAAACACACATAAAAATAGTAGCGCTGACAGTTCTCATCACAACGATCGCCCTTTCCGGGCCACACTCCGCAGTAGCATCAACAGGACCAAGTCCCATCGCGATTGATGGGGTTGTATACGATAAGCAGCACACGCCAGTAGCCGGGCTCACTGTTGTAGCATGGTGCGGTGGCGTCAACTTCTTTGGTGGGTCGGGGACGACCGACGCAAACGGTCACTATCTCATAAAAACAGATAGCGAAGCTTGTCCCTTCGACAACGAGCTCACCGTTACGACAGACATTAACAACGACGGCCTCAGCGATGGCGCCCGACACACCCAGGTCCACACCAAAACCACTATCAATATTTATCTTGGTGGCTATACAAGTGTTGCCGTGCCCGAATATGACTGGATCGGGGCAAGCGTCGCAGCACTCGCAGGTATTGGGGCCGTGGGATTTATACGCCGAGCGCAGCTACGCGAACCAGCACAGTGATTTACTGCTGCCGTTGGCCTAACAAATCGGCCATATCCACAGGATCGTAATACGGTATGTGAACCACCGGGTTATATATTTGGTACAGATTGTTTGTAGACAGATTCGCGCCACCGGACACCAGATTGTGCGCCCATGACCGAAACGCCACCGCCTTACCGTCACCGCTTATCGCCGCAACTTCACTGTAATCATCGGCTTGCGGCCCCCGGCCCGACCCAACATTTATCCGGCGGTTGATGCCCGCGAACCGGTCGTATAACAAAATATCCGGCTTACTATTTGTATCGGCGGGTACCAGTGTATTGGCTTCAGACGTATAGGTCACGAAGCGACCGTCGTCACTTATATCTGGGTCGTAGCTGCCGTAATTGCCCTGCGCGCCATTATTCGACATGCTGACGCGTCGGGTGCTGCCGGTCTGAAGATCACGCAAAAACACGTCACGGTAGCCGCGCATATCGTCAGAGGCAAGGTCACTCGCGAATGAATGGAAGGCAACAAAACGCCCATCGCTGCTTATCATCCCGCCAGACGACGAGTTATTGCCGGCACGCGCAGAATTATTGGCAGCCGCACTCACTAATGTTGTGGTGTATAGTTGTACGTCACGCATATACACATCGTTTATTCCATTCGTGTCGCCAGGGGCAATTGGCTCGGCTGTCGTAAACGTAACGTAGCGGCCGTCGTAGCTAATGCTTGGTTCGCCGCCAAAAGTACGCACAGGATTATCATTATTGTCTGCACTTACCAAGCGAGTGATTTCGGTGGGTAAATGGCGCACGTACAAATTTTCGGTCACGCCGGAAGGAGTGGGAACGCGAGTTGCAAACACCACAAACTGGCCGTCTCCGCTAATGGACGGGCTGTCGTAATAATAGGAGGGGAGTACGTGATTGCCTGTTTTACGGCTGGCGACAATCTGTTTTTTAGTGATTCGATCATACACAAAAACCATCCCGCACTGGTTCGGACTGGGACAATTGGAGCTGACTCCAGGCAGAATATCGGTTGCCGAAGAAAGGTAGGCGACAAACCGCCCGTCGGCAGAAACAGTGGGGTACATGCTTGCGGCGTTGCCCGGTTGGCCACCTGCATTCCGGCTGACTAGTTCGGTCGTTTTAGTGATGCGATCATAGGCAAACACATCGCTCTCACCGTTTGTGTCGTTCGGGGTGTGGTTGGTAGATTGGGTCGCAAAAACGGTTATCCGCCCATCGCGGCTGAGCGACCGGCCATTGGCCATCAAAAAACGACCATTCGCACCTGTGCCGTCTAGTCCGGGAGTTATAAGGGTGGTTGTGCTCAGGCTACTCGCATTTGCAGATGCCGCAAAGCCGAATAGCAACCCACAAAGGCTAGCCAGCGCTAATATTTTTTTAGTTCGCGTCATACAGCTCCTTTTTAGTGCAGCACTGTTGCTCAAAATTATATGCGACAAAAATTAAGTTATTATTAAGATGCAGCTAAGAGCGACGGGCGGAGGGTTGCTGTTACAAGAAAATAAAAGACTTCCCCGGAAGTCTTTTATTTTGATTATGCTTGGCTAATTCTATGTAAACTAAAATTGCCCGTACCATTACCTAAATTATTATATAATAAATGACGACTCTTGCTCACGCTTAGGAGGTTTTGGTGCACTGAGGATGAAACAGGTGGTTCGCGTATGCGACGCTGCCGCCAAAGGATGTCGTGTGCGGGAGCACTTCTGACTGCTTGCTAATACGAACAAATCATTATATCATTTCATATTAGGCAAGGCGCTGTCTTGCTGCACTGTCCCATCGACGCGAAGGGTATCGACCCATGGATGCACGCGCTCAGCAAGCGCCGTACCGCTGGGGCACAGGCAACATGCCGCCCAACACGCTTCTGTACGAGGTGTACCCGCGGAGTTATCAAGCAACAAATGGCAGTGTCGGGACGATCAATGGTCTTCGCCAACGTCTCGACCATCTCGAAAGAACAGGGGTGAGGGTTGTCTGGCTTACGCCGATTTTTCCGTCACCGATGGCCGATTTCGGGTACGACGTAGCGGACTACTGCGATGTTGACCCGTTGTTCGGTTCCCTCGGCGACCTCCAAATGCTGATCGCGGAAGCTGCCGCGTACGGCATCGAGATCATGCTCGATCTCGTGGCCAACCACACCTCCAACGAACACTCCTGGTTCAAAGAGTCACGTTCATCGCGCAACAATCCCAAGCGAGACTGGTACATCTGGCGCGACCCGGCGCCCGATGGCGGCCCGCCGAACAACTGGCTCGCCGTCTTCGGCGGCTCAGCCTGGGAGTTCGATCCGGAGACCGGGCAGTACTATCTACACAGCTTCCTGCCCAGCCAACCCGACCTGAACTGGGAGAACCCCGAGGTTCAGGAGGCCATGCGCAACATTTTGCGCTTTTGGTCGGAGCGGGGGGTCAGACTGTGGCGTGTCGACGCGATGGACTGGACGGGGAAGGATATTGAACACTTCCGCGACAACCCGCCCAACCCGGATTTTGTGCCGGGGCCGGATGCCAGCCCGTATGATGCGATGTTGCAGACCCACACCATGCGGATGCCCAACCATTTCCGCTACCTCAACATCTTGGGAGATGTCCTCAGAGAATTCAACGGATTCATGGTCGTCGAGACCTACCCTCCCGGCAAAGACCTCGGGGCGGAATACCGGCACATTTTCGACAACTACCCCACGGATGTAGCGGCACCATTGCTGTTGTCGGCCTTGATCTACCGGCCGTTCACGGCCGCGTCGCTGGCCGAAGCCATCCCTGGCATCCTGACCATGATGCGGCCGGGCGAGACACCAGTATGGATCTCCGGCACGCACGACGTATCGCGCGTGACTTCGCGTCTACCCGACCCTGAAGCTGCGCGGTTGATGCTCATGCTGCTGATGCTGCTACCTGGCGTACGAGTCATGTATTACGGAGAGGAGATTGGGATGACGGACGGCGTCATCCCACCAGATCGCGTACAAGACCCCTTCGAGCTGCGAGTGCCGGGGCGTGGCCTCGGCCGCGATCCCAACCGCACGGTGATGCAATGGTCAGGTGATCCCTACGCCGGCTTCTCAAATGTGGAACCATGGCTACCTGTCGCCGACAGCTACACCACGCTCAACGTCGACAAACAGTCGCAAGATCCGCAGTCGATGCTGGCGCTGACTCTCGCACTCAGGGAGTTCGGCGACGAAACTGCTGCCATCATCGACGGCGACTACGCGCAACTGAAGACAACCCACGACGATGTTTTCGGCTTCGCTCGCGCGGCAACAGGGGAGCGCTACCTCGTTCTCCTCAATATCTCTGGTGCAACTGTACAATGTGCTGCCGCCAACAAAGGGGAAACGGGCGCACTCATCATGACGAGCAAGCTCGACCTTCCCGAAGGCTCGGTCATCGACCTGGCCAGTATCGAGCTTCGCCCGTGGGAAGGGTACGTGGTAAAAGCATAGATCTTGCCGAATGTGGTGGGCCCGGCTGCAAAAATGCACGCCGGGCCCACCTGATACTTAATATAAAATCCTTCGCTTGAGCTCTTTAGCCGGGATATTCAGGCCACCGCAGCGTCAATAACGAACACTCATGTTCATATTTAGTTCATATTCACCCAATATTCTAGGGGTATGAAAACATCAAAAAAGCTACTTGCCAGGCTTAGTCTCGTGGCAATTGTTATGACCGCAGGTCTTACGTGGGCAAAACCAGTGCATGCTCAGTGGGCACCGCCTGACGCTCCCATTACAATCGACGGCGTAGTAAAAGATAACGGTGTACTCATGCCAGGTAAAGTAGTGGTGGCATGGTGTGGTGGCATTTCATACTTTGGCGGGTCGGACGTGACAGATGCAAATGGCCACTTTATTATGCACACAACTACCGCAGATTGCCCGATGGGCGCGACGCTTTCGGTTGTTGTCTACAACGAAATTGATGCAAGCAAGGTAGATGGCTTTGCGCTGGCAACCGTGCACACGCAAACCACAGTCGAAATTAACATTGGCGACTTTAGCCCTGTGTCGGTACCAGAATACGACTTGGCTGGTGGCGCGGCCGCAATTTTGGCGGGCGGGGGCGCCATTGCTTTTATTCGTAGACGGGTGCGAATTTAGTAAATATGACTTTTCTAGCTAAATATTTTATTATATCTACGCGTACATAGATTCGGGAGGCAGTGTGGCAACGTCAGAAGGCTTTTTTGCATTTATCAATGACGATGGTGACGAAAAGGCGACCGCTGCATTGGAGATCGTTGAGCAAACAAATGCAGATTTGCGGGCGCGTCATAAAAGCGCCTCGCTCGTCGCTACACAAGAATTTTCTCCGTCGGCATTGCGCGTTGCAATTACCGCACAAAGCCAAGAAGAAGCGGATGCACTCCAGGAGACACTCATTGCCAAGGTCAACACCCGGCTGACCGATTCAGGCCTAAGTAGACGCAAAAATGACTCGGTTAAGTCGATGATTCTGAAACTACTCAAGGACAATCCGGGGCGGGATTACACGGCGCGGGAAGTGGCATGTGAGATCGGCAAAAAGCCGCATAACATTTCGGCGGTCATGAGGTCCTTGGTGCAAGAAGGTGCCCTGGAGCCAACCAAGAAGCGGCAACAGGGCAGATTCGGCACCGCACCGATGGCGTATAAGCGAACCTAGAAAGTCTCCGCGCTCGCGAAAGGGGAATCGTGTACGATTATGGGCCGCTGGTGGATGTATTCTGCCAGCGGCCAGCGAAGCCCAGCGCACTTCAGGAAAGCTTTAACTTTTCTTTCAACTTTTCAAGTAATTCAGGAAACTCGGCAGCATCTTTATCATAGCCAAAATGACCTCGATCTTTAAACTCAAAATAGTCAGCGCTGAGTTTATCTCGTATGAATTGTGGCTCGTCGATAGAGATGTACGGATCATCCTGTGAGGCGAATATCCAAGTCCAGGGAACATTCTTTTTTACCGCTTCCCAATTCCACGGTTCATCAAAGTATCCACTTGCTTTTTCGTCGTCATATCCAAGATCCGTGTAATACGTGCCCACAAGGATCAAACCGGCAAGTTTATTATTTTCTGCATATCTCATTGCCGCTACCGCACCAGATGAGTGGCCTACAAGAATCGTGTTTTCATCGGCTTTAATTACATCCTTAATATAGGGAAGCCATTTGCTCGACTTCGCTTCAATAGGGTCTGGTAAATTCGGAGTTTCACACGCAGCCCCAAGTTTCTCAAGTTTATACTTAAGCCACGGAAACCAATTATCTTCGCCCGAACCGCCGCCGTTTCCATGAAGTAATACTACTCTTATCATGGGCTCATTTTATCAAACAATGAAAAATTAGTAGAACTTGGCTTAAAGTAGTCGGGCGAGGTAACTCGCCGAAAAGGATTCGAGCACCGGCAGCAGATGAGAAACTGTAGGAAAAATAAAAAGGGTTTCAAAAATTGCATAAAAATACAAACTATTCTTAGTCTTTTTCTAATGCCTGCTTCATGTAAAAGGTAAGGGCTTCTTCGTTTATGTCACCAGATTTTTCGATCCAGATGGTTTTCGCAACTTTACCTGCACCCGTTAGAAGGTGATAGGGATCGCTAAATGATGCGCCTTTGCTGAATGATAATGTCAATCCGTTCTTCGTCGGATTAATTACCCAAAGCCCACGGTTGCCGCGCCACATAATAACCCCGTAGCTAATAGTTTCACTGGCTTGAGGCGCGGTTGCTCGCATGAGGGTCCGTAGGTGCTCTAACATTCCTAGGTGCTCGGGCTGCACTTTTGCCTTTATATATTCATCTACTGTCATGAGTTAAGCATAGCATTTATGGTCAGCGTCGTGTCCGGATAGGCCATGAAGGATTCGAACCCATATTTGCAGAAGAGGTCCACAAAACAAAAAGTGCTCCAAATTTGGAACACTTTTTGTTTTGTAATAGTCTCATGGCTGAGGCTCGTGGTCGTATTCCAAACTTATAATAGCAATAGCCTAGAGCTGCTAATTGCTACGCCGTTCGAGAAGGCCGCAGTCTATTTACGCGATATCATTGGCGACCATCCATTCAGTGACGGTAATAAACGGACTGCGTTAACAGTCTGCGGTATATTCCTGGCGCGAAACGGCCAAGAACTCACTGCCAGTCCAGAAGCTTTGGAAGATTTTACGGTAAAAGTGGCGACGGATCATCTGGGAGTTTCCGACATCGCTATGTGGCTACGCGCTGTCACCGCAAACGCGTTAAACGTCAGACTATGAGTATAGTCAGCAGCCTAATTTTGATATACTATAGGGACTATGGGTGAACGAATCGCTTTTCCTCTGCCTGACGAGCAACTATATGAACAACCGCCTGTTATCAACACCGATCGCGAACAAGTAGTAGGTCCGATCCATACGCGCGAGCAACGCTTGTGGGCGTTTCACCGGTCACCTTTCGGGAAAATGAGTACGGCACTTGCCACGGCAATGGTATTAGCCGCCGACCATTCCGGTTCGGCCTCATATACCTTTATTGAGAATCCTGACAAAGAGCCTGGTATATCGCGGAGCATCGTAGCTGATGGTGCGCACGACCTAAGCTTGAAGGTTGAGAATAAAGGCGGCTCCGCCGCCGATATACACCTCGCTGATTGGAGTCGGATGACACCCATTTCATCCCTCCCTGGCTCAGCGCCCATACAGCCGAATGAAGTGCTCAAAGAGATGATTACCAAGAATGAGCCTCTCACTGATGAAATCGGTCTAACTCCGGCGAATATCGAACATAGAGACGCCTTTTCGCAGTGGGTAGCCGGCCAAGCTAACCGTTCAGACCTCAAAGAATTGCTTGGCATCCAATCTGGTCAGAAGCTTACATCCCGTCAAATAGTTGACCTCGCGGGCGCCGTTGTTATCGCCAACGCCGACTATGATACCAGGCACGACGCCACTACGCCGTACTACAAGGTTCCGCTGGACGTTACTCTCATGAATAACGGACAGGGCATCCTACAGTGCGAAGGGTTTGCATCGGCTACGGTAGCAGTCTTCAACGTATTGAAAGAGATCTACCCGGATGAGCTTAAGAATACCTACATGACAACACAAAGCGGCATAGAGGAAGGACATGTATGGGATTTGGTTACTGAACTAGTAGGCCCGAGTGAAGCAAGCATGGCTTTTCTCGATCCTACGGCAGCGGACCCTAGTTACAAAAACGAACCCGTGGATGACCTCAACGATGTAACCAAATTACTAGAAGGTCTCGTGACAAAAGAGATTATAGATGGCGAAACCTTCTTCAGGCTCGCGGAACAGTACAACCAGCAAAAGACACTCACCCCAGGTCAAAAGAGCGACTTTCAAGAAGATCGGATGTATGTCCAAGGCGTGAATTTGTCACCAGAGGATGACAAGAAGATAGAAGAGCTTCTCAATCAGTAGCCAGCAGGGCCAATGGCGATAAGCTAGTGCAGCTTGATTCACTTGCCACAAGGGGAGGGTGACTATTTTGTAGCATCAAATAAGTCTAGCTCACGTGGTGATATAGCCAATATTTTTGGATCATTTGTTATGAACGTACATTTTTCGGTGATAGCAACCGTGACTAATATGTTGTCGTAAGGATCTTTCTTGGCTGAGAACTATGAACGAGGCTAGAACCAAATTAGCGTTTGTTTAGGTTGGCGTTAAAGCATACATAGCCTTGCCCGGTAATGCTACCCTAAAGCCAGATTCTGCATCATTTAACTCATTGTTATCCGGCATATTAATCCACGGATCCATCCATCGACCATTATCAAATACCAAATAGTGTCCAACGGGATAGACAGCGGATTTCTCTATAAATACTATCGTACCATTTAGAAAATCTACGTCCTGTTTTTTACGAACATAGTTATTTCTGTAGCCGAGGCCATAACGATTTAGTGCAGCTACGAGATCACTTGGGCGCCAGCCATGTTTGACACTGTATTCTTTGCCTAAAAAATATACTGCTTGTTCAAATGTCATATCGCAAACATAGGCAAAGCAGGCTACACCACAGCCATAGTCCAATTCCTGTGTTACAGATTGCTTCATATTGTCATTCTAGAATTTATAAATATATAAACAAGCATAATACTTATGCTTAGCTGGGGATACGGTTCGTAGAGCGAGGATTATATGACGTGCAAATTAACGGAGCTAAGATTGGCCAAATCCGCAGATTATTCGAACCATAGATAGCGCACTTTAGACAAGTCTACTGATTTAACGTAATACACCTATAAAATCGCCGGGGTCGTAATAGGGGATGCCTACAACCGGATTGTAGGTTTGATACAGATCGATCACATAGCTTATGTGGCCCGGCACCAAATTCTGGGCATCCGTTGAATATGCGATTGCCTTGCCGTCGCGGCTAATAGTTGGTCGGCGGGTAAAATAGCCGGGCAGTGCTTGGACACCATCGTGAGAAGCCACATCAACGCGCCGCGTAATACCATAGTTGCGATAGCGAATGAATATATCGGTAAAACTATTACTGTCAGCCGGAACGAGGTTACTGGCGTCAGACGCAAACACCACGTAGCTGCCATCGCCACTAATTGCAGGGGAATCACTGTAATTGTTGGCCTGCGTTCCATTGCTTGAAACGCTCACTAGCCGAGTTGCCTTTGTTGGAAGATCATAGGTATAAATATCTCGAAAATCATTGGTATCATTTGTCGCTAGCCTAGCGTTCGATTCAAACGCAATTACCTTTCCATTGGCACTAATCGCCGGATGATAGCTATATCGGGACGCAACTAGGGTTGTAACGTCTCGCTGCATGTCACGCACGTACACTGAGTTGGATGGTGTAGACTCAGGCAGCAATTTAGAGGCTGAGCCAAACGCAATGTACCGCCCATCATCGCTAATTGACGGATCGTTTGCAAAACCACCGTCAGCAAAACGTCCAGCAGTATTAACACTCACCATTTTTGTGGTGTTTACCTGCATGTCACGCACAAACAAGTTACTACTATTGTCCGGATCGTACGACCCCTCAAGGGTTGAAGATGGCGAACCGAATACTACATAGCGGCCGTTGCCACTTATAACACACCCTACTTCAAATGCATCCAATCGGGAACCGCTCGGAGTTAGATTAGCCCGTGATATGTGCTTTGTTTGCCGATCGAGCACAAATACATCATTACACACATTGTTGTCACAATTGGCGCGTGGATTATCGTAAGGCAAGTGAGTGGCAGTGATGAACGCTACGTATCGCCCGTCGTCACTAATCGAAGGGTATGCGCTTGGTGTGCTAGTCTGCTTACCATCAAGACCCATACTTAAACGTTCAGTCATTTTGGTAATACGGTTATACGAAAAAACATCCGTAACATTATTAGTATCGTCTGCAACCAGGTTAGAGGCATCCGAATAAAACACAACCGTCTGGCCATCGTGTGTCATGGAGTTAGAGCTATTAGTAAACGAATATCCTGAACCACCAAAGCCATGAATACCAGCTGTTACTAGTGTTGTTGTGCTAAGACTACTCGCTGAAACCGATGCTATATTGCTTAGCGCTAGCACCCCCACTGCCACAAATGATACTGCAATTACTCGCCAAGACTTAAGATATGTCACCCTTAATCTCCTTTTATTAATCATGCCTGTAGCGTAGCAGCCAAACATTAACTGGAGATTGCGTCTTACGGGGTCAAGCAAACCAGGCTTGCAATCTTATGTACCGAAAGTTAGAGGAATGCGGCGTTACTCACCAAGCGCCAAAAAAGTAGCTACTTGTAGTAGAAAAAGCACTCAGAGGGGAGGAGAGACTCGAACATGAATAACAGATGTAAAACGACAAAATCGCCATTTTCAGGCGATTCGTCGTTGTAATAATCTCATGGCTGGGGAGAAAGGACTTATTCCAAACTTTTTGCAGCAAAATATTACTTCAACGTTTGCCAATTTCCCCCAAATGCGTATGCCGAAAGCCAGAGGGTAGCTTAAGGCCGTACCCAAAGGCACGATCCAGCCCAATATGAGCAAACCATAGACATATAAGCCCAAGCAACCATGAGTTTGGGGATCCTATATATAGCGGGACTAAAAGAGCTGGCCCAATCAAGCTGTGGATAGCATTATATAGCACAGCTCCGATGCGTGAGTTTATAGCGTATCCAACCATTGAGATATCAAACATAAACAATAGCAAAATATAGGCGACCCAGCCCAAGCTATTATCAAAATAAATAAAAGTGGCAGCAATAAATAGTGCTAAGCCTTCAAGCCGTTGGAACCATATCAGCATGTTCATAATCTAACTATAACAGTGAAAGGAGGGAGAAGTAAGTATTCCTCGACTACACATAGCCTGAATATTATTCAACTGTTTTGGCCTAAACTGGTTCCTGGATTTATAATCTTCAATCTCAACATCGGGCCACGAGAACCTCGCATCGATGTTGCCTGGTGGGTATAGGACATGAAAGTGAGTGCCATGATCGTCAGAGTATACAGCAGCCTTTATACTGCCTTTCAGCGTCATTGAGCCAGATATTTTGAAGAAATGTCCAGGTTTTAGGTAACGGTCAGTCGTAATAGACTTATATAGATTCAACAAAACATCGTCTTCGGTCATACTCCCTGGCCTTACTTAGTCTCTGCCATATTCTTGAAGCCACCGGCACGCCAAACGACATCATTGCGTAATTCCGAAATTCTCCACTGGCCATCTGCCAGTATGAGTTTAGCCTTTACCACGCCGCCGGCAACGAAAAAATTATCGGTGTTGTTTGCATTCGTTTTGCTGCCTTCCCATATATGCATAGCGACAAGATTGGCACGAACAGATGCCGTGGTGCCGTCTAAAGTAATATCAGGAGTGGTTAAAAGGTGCTGGGAGCCTTCAAAACGGGTAAAGCTTTGTTTGTGGCTGGCGCTGATTTCGTCAGGCCCGGTTAAGGATGCGCCGTTCGGGCGGGTCATCTTTGCGTCACTAGTAAGTAAGGTGGCGAAGTGCTGCGCATCAAAATGTTTCTCATCCAGCGCGCGGAAGTAGCCATTCATCACACGTGTGATCTCAGACTGGGCAATCAGTTCTGTAATTTTGCTCTGATAGTTCCCATTCATACCATTATTATATACCTTGGCCGAATCAAAATAACTGGCTTCTTATCTGTGCAGATGCTCTACTGCCTCTGCGTTCCAATGGACCCGCAGACCAGCTGGACGAAGCAATTCAGTAGGAAACGGATCTACTTTAATAGTTACAATCAGGCGGGGTAGTTGATTACCTTTCTTATCGGCAGTCGTGTCATAAAAATGGTGATTTTTAATTTGAAACACACCATCGTAGTCAAAATCTGTGTGTAAATCATTTTTGACGGCCTCAGCCAGTGTTTGGCCCGGCAATACTCTGGAGGCGTAGGTCATTGGCTGATTTGAATCACTAAAGAACCTAAGTATATCGGCTTTATGCCCATCATTAACTTGAGGCGTTGAAAGAAATAGTGGCAAGTAGAAATACTTGGATGTAGCCGGTTTTTCTGGCACAACTACAGATTGAAGGCTTTTGAGCGACTCGGGGGTCAATTCTATTGCTGGCTCAGAGAGAATTTCATCAAGCTCTTGCTGATCTCTATGATTGGCCTCAAACTCACCGACTACGATTTCCTTGTATAGTCTTGGATCGTCAATTTTAAGCTTTTCGTAATCAATAATATCTCTGCCGTGAACTTTAACTGTGTATTTAGTTAAATCTACGCGCTGATCGCGCCCTACGATAGGAAATCGTTTTTGGTGATCGTCGTTCGAAGATTGAATGGTCATATGAGTAGTATAAACCAAGAAGGATTCGAACTCGTGCAAAAACTTTACAAACGGTAAATATGTTATTTAATAATATATTGGAGAGTGGCAGTAATGTACAAAAATTCGACTGAGAATGAGGGAATCGAATTTACTTTGAAGTCTAGAGTATACTATGCTTATGGTTCGCCACGCCCATGCTCAAAAGCACTTACAACAGAAACACAGAGAGCGCCGAAATGGTTTAGACTGGGTTTTGTACGTTTTTATGGTTGCCACTCCACTCTTTGAGCTGCCCCAGTTACTAGCGATATATCATACTAAAAGCGCCGAAAACGTATCATTAACCACTTGGGCTTTCTTTGCAGTGTCAAATCTAGCCTGGATAACATATGCTGTCCGCAACAAGCTACGACCACTTACCATTACATATTCGCTCTACTTTGTTATAGAAGCGGCCATAGTAATTGGCATACTGTTATATGGATAGCTACCCATTGGTATAAGAGCAGCTTGTAAAAAAGCTGCGAAGCCTAGGCTTACAATGAACTACTTAATTTTATCGAGATCTTCAATGCCCGTTTTGACATTCCAGGGCAGTAGCTCATACTGCGCTAATTTGTGTTTCGTAAATGGGTCATCATCTCGAATCCGGTCGAGCGCTTCATTGGGATTGGTGCCGGGCACGCGCAGCAAAAAAGCGCCACCCGCATGCGGCTGGAAGGGTCCCGAAGCGATAAGTAGACCTTGTTTTTTAAGACCGCGCAAATACTCGCGATGTGCTTCTCTGTGGGCTTCGCTAATTTCTTCTAATGGATACCTATATCGAACAATGGCTAAAGCATACATAGTAGCTATTGTACCAGATTGGGTTCGAGACCATGGTGCCTGGTTGCTGCGTAGGACTGGAACACCATAAACAGATTAGGAAAGTTGGGTAAAATAAAAAGTCGAACGGAATTGCTCGACTTCTCATCTGTAATAATTCCTTGGCTGGCCACGTAGCCCAAAATTGGAACACCGTTTGGCCAAGTCTGATTTTGATGTATCGAAAATTGAAGGATCTGGAAGATGCGTAAGCTACTTCAATGGTATGTAGCCAGCAACGTCAAAGCCAGGGTGCCACAGTTCCACAAAATCATCCGGCATGTCAGGAAACGGCCGAATGTAACCATGCTCGTTTTTAGGAAGCGAACTTATAAATTCCTTTGGTTTTTCAACCCGAAAATCAACACAGCCCGTCTGAAGACGATATGGGTCTGGCACGCGAATGCCAACATTCTTGATTTGATTGCCCCCAATCGTCAGCGAACTGTCTACATATATACTGGTCGATCTGCCAATTGTAGAGAGTGTGCCGTATTCCTCAATGATGCTTTTAATAAATTGAAACTCCTCAGGATAGTGAGCGAAGACCTTAACGGTTGCAATAGGGAGCCTAGTACCGGTCAACTGTTGGCTCAGTGCCCCTGCCTTCTCAACGATATGTTTTAAGGCTGCATCGAATTGTTCTTTGGAAGTTATTGGGCTAAATGTATAGAGCTTGTTCATTCTACTCATTATATCTTAGGGTTCGAAAATATATGTCGTGGCCGCCATAAAGGTTCGAACCCCACCTACAGATTAGAATTTGGACAAAAATAAAAAGCCGAGCAAAATTGATCGGCTTTTTATCTGTTATAAGTTCATGGCTGGGGATTATCGATGAGGCCAGAACGATTTTATACAACAACTCTGTGCGCCTTAGAGAGTAAAACGCTCCTAAGCCTACGAAACTCGTCGATATTGTCTCCATCGGCTTCATCCCAAATTGTAGCACCAACGATTTCGCCAACGCCGTCTTTATATCTCCACTGCAAAACCAGCTTATCGTCGAATATCCAAAAGTCGCCAGTGGGGAGCTCGTAATCTAATCCATCGAGGTCAATAAGTAGAATCGATTCAGCATTATGGGCAATTAGACTATCCTTATAGCAAACCGCTATTTCCCACTCCAAATAGGGTGTGTAGGGCGTCTTAACTACATGAACACGAGTTATGCGCGCAGGGCTCTGTAGGCACTTATTTCTGTATGCCACTATACTTTTGTCTTTTGCGCCAAGTTGTATAGAACCTTGCTCGTCGCCCGCCAGCCAAGCGCGCAGGGAAGGGCTATCGTCAACAATCGTGTAGTCTTGCAATACCTCAGCTTTAAACATTTCGCGTTGGGCTGAGTCGAATAATCGATTGAAAGTCTGGAGAGCGCTACTTAGAGTGAGGCTTTTCATATAATTACTATACATAAAAAGACTTCCGAAGAAGTCTTTTTTTTATTGTGATTATGCTTGGCTGGGGCTCGTGGACATATTCCAAACTTTTTCCGGTGCACTACCCCGGAAGAATCTCCTTAGATTCATGCCTTGGCGGGCCTACTTGTTTCCGACGAATCAAAATCATAATTGTGAACCCGGCTGTAGTGATTGCCAGAGAGGCAGGATACAGAAGTGTTACCCAGCTGAATTGCTGCTGGGCGCCCATTGTCAGTATGTGTTTGGCGGTGCTCATAAAATTTTGGGCAAGATTTTCAGAATACGGAAGATGATATGTTTTTCGGATAGTAATCCAAAATGCCACCAGATCAATGATTGAAATGATAATCACGGAAAGGAGCGGCTGTTTCGTGATGAGCCATAGTGGGATGGCCCCAAGAGCTATAAAAAGGCTGATCCAGTCACTTTTGGTGATGGTGATGGCACGATGTCGAAACGAGTAATATGCAATCCAGGCGGAAATGGTGCCGGTCGTGAACGCAACCATCGAACCCCAGCCACCGCCTCCGGTTAATTGGGCGGCGCCCGCAATGTAGGTGATGATTGCCCAGATGAGCCAGGAGAAAGCGTGAGGCTTTGTCTTGCCATTCAGCATCTCGCGGATGTAAGGGACGTAGCTGACTATGGCTAGGCCGGTAGCGATAATGCCTAAGATAACTTTAAAATCCATTTTTTAAATATATAACAGCTGATCGATAACACGAACTTAATTGAGAGGACTACTTATCATGGACAAAGAACTAGGCAAACAAAAAGAGGCTTTAGACAGCCTCAATTTGACAAATGAAATAATTATTACCTGGCTGGGGACAGTGGACATGTTCCAAACTTTTGAGGACCTGGAAGCCGTTAAAGACAAGCGAGCTGAGATCCAGAAAACTCGCAAACTACTTGACGATGAAGAGGGCAAAAAGAAACAATGAAAGTTATGTTAAGCATTCAAGCTAGAGTTGTAAGGCGTTTTCTAAAAATCAATTGGAGTGAGCGGCCTCTTGAGCTGCACGATATTCCGAAATATCGTGCTGACTTTGAGCGGAACTTGCGAATTTTATTCCCTACTTTGAGCAGTAAACATGTGGAGCGACGGCAGGTTGCAGGAGTCTATATCGAAGAAGTTCGCCCGACTCCCAACCTAAAACATACTATTTTATATGTCCACGGCGGTGCTTTTGCACTCGGCTCGTCGAGATCATATCGTCAGCACCTAGTCCGCATTGCCAGAATGTGCAACGCTAAGGTGCTATCTGTTGACTATGCCTTGGCGCCGGAGAACCCTTTTCCGATTGCGCCAAATCAAGTCATTGAAGTTTGGCAGGCGCTATGCGCAAAACCCGGCTTTGAACCCTCGAAGGTTGTCTGGATGGGCGATTCGGCTGGAGCGCAAATTATTCTATCGGCAGCTCTAAGGTTGCGAAACGAGGGGCTTTCTTTGCCGGGATGCCTCGTACTCTTGTCACCAGGACTTGATGCCACCTTTACTGGTGAAAGTTACGAGGAGAATAGATACAAAGATCTGGTTCTGAGCCTACCTGCAATCGACTTCTATATGAGGTCGTATGTACAAAATAATGACAAAATAGACCCACTCATCTCGCCTGTGTTCGCCGATTTGCGCAGGCTGCCACCAATGCTGATCCAGGTTGGCTCAGACGAACTACAATTTAGTAGCTCGCAAAAGTTGTTTGAGAATGCGAAACGTGACGGCGTTGAGGCCGCCTTCTTTATTGGCGATAAAATGTGGCACAACTGGCATTTATTTGCCGGCATCGTTCCTGAAGCAAAAGATGCCATTAAAGGCGTTGGAACCTTTATCGATGAATGCATTACATAACAAAAGACGCTTCATAGAGCGTCTTTTGTTGACAAATGTTAGTATTATTTCATTGCTGGAGAGAGTGAAAATGTTCCAAACTTTCCAAACCGGGATTAGCGACGAAACTTATGAGCAACTTCGGCAAATCTTAGTAAAACAGAACGGCCACGCATACACACTTCAAGAAGCAAAAGAAATCGGCGATGGGCTTATAGATTTCTTCAATTTACTTCTAAAACTGAGCGAAGAACAATCTTCGGACCAAATATCAGTTACCAGAGAAGATACTTATTAGTTTGTCGAGGTCCGGAATCTTTTTTCTCATGCCGTCCAGCAAGTCTTTGTTGAAAAGCTTCGCGTAGGCTTCCTGCTCACGGCGTTTTTTCCTGTCAATATGTTTTCGCTCAAATTCCGATTTACATTTCGAGGCACTGAGGTTGGGCCACTTGCCGTCGCTAAGAATGGCGAGCAGGAGTGCCTCGGTGCAGGGTTTGATTATGATTACTTGCACATTAGTGGAATCGTCAAGGACCCGCTGCATTTCGGTATATTCTTGTTGTGGCTTATCGCCATCAATCACCACTATAACCTTACAGCCACTCGCTTTTCGTTTTGCTGCTTCCACAATATCTCGAGGTGAACCTCCAGCCCCGCAATCAACCTTAGAATAAACGCCCACATCTCTCGCATATAAAGAGCGCAAGTGTTTGAGCCACGACTTATCCTCTAAGCCTTCACCGAATACAAGTTGCGTTGATTTGGCGAAACGCCTTGGGAGTTTAGTGGGGTTAGTCCTTGACATTGCTAGGGTTACAAACGGGGAGTTGCGCCGTAAGCTCCTGCAAGATACTTAGTGCCATAGCTCTCATCAGAGCGCACGCCGCCAATCTCATCCAAGCGGAATGCTTCACTATAGCCGGAACCCTTCTTTTCGCAAAGAATAATCTGGTACTTATCTAGCTTGTTCAATATCATGGGGCTTTGTGTGCTAAAAAATAACTGCGCGTTTTTTGGGTTCAAAACAGGGTCCGAGAACATCTCAATAAGCTCTGTTTGTATGTCCGGATGGAGATGCAGATCGAATTCGTCTACAACGACGACACCGCCATCTTTAAGAGCCATCAATAGATCGGTTAAGATTATGAAGAGCTGCTGTGTACCTGCAGATTCGTAATCGATCGGCATTAGCATTTCCTTGCCATTAAAGGAATGAGTAAAAGTCGCCTCATACTGATCCTCCTTAAGGCTACGCACCGCTCGTATATTAAACTCGCTTAAACCAAGATCAAACTTGGACATATATTTAGATGCCTGCTCCCGTATGTCGGGATTCTCCTTGTAAAAGTCTACGGCTTGCCGCAAGAAATAATAGCGGATATTAAATCCAACGTTACTCTCGTCGACATTGGTACGGAGCTTTTCCCAGAAGTTAGAAATGGACACGCTCTCCTTATGAGAGAAACGTATGCCCGCACTGACCACACTTGCATTGGCGCGAACTAAAGATTCCTCGTCAGTACCTTTTGGTAATGAGAAGTTAATATCGCTGAAACTGTAGCTTTGCTTGTCAGCGTCCCAAGTACGACTAAATAGTGTCTTCGTAGATTTTTTCTGGTTGGCCATGGACGTGGCCTTTAAGACTTCAGAGTAAATGCGTGTTCGGTCCAGAGAAAACGAATAGGTATAAATCTTCTCGTCGACCTCAAAGATTACTTCAATCTCAGCGGGCGCATCATTGCCCTTTGAGCATTGCAGGGGAATTTTATCTTCAAGTCCTGCCTTGTAAGAATGAACGATTAGCCAGCAGAAGAAAGGTGCAATTTTAAGGAGGTTGCTTTTACCGGCTGCATTGGGGCCGACGACCGCCTCTAGCTTAGAAATACGTACGTCAGTCGGTGACTGATAGTAAGAATTAGTGGTGGGCGCCTTGTCATTAACGGTAAAGTCAATGAACACCTCATCTTTAAACGAATAGAAGTTTTTAGCTTTAATTGAATGTAACATACCTTCAGTATAGACTACTTTTAGTAATAATCAACGTTTTTTTGTTGATTATTGACAAATATGCCTTATTTTGATACAATGTAAGTGTCATATAGAGTTTCTTGAGCTTTAAGACAAAAACCCGAAGCCACCGGGAGGGTAGTGGCAAACACATAAGGAGTATGCCCTATGGCAGGCCAACGCAAAACAAGCGCCCGTGCAGCAAAAGCAGCTTCGACCGTGCTGACAAGCTCGAAGAGCTCGAAGCCGGCGAAGACCGCAGCAGCAAGCGCACTTTCACAACGCGCACCAAAAACGCGCAAAAAGTAAAATCGCCAGATTTGCTTTCGATTGGAACCGGGGCAAACTGGCGATCAAACGGGGCGACGTAAAACATCGCCCCTCCAATGTAACATAATTTTGGAGGTTATAATGGCTAATCAAGTCAAACTACAACTGTATCGTGACAATAATAAAAAGTACCGCTGGCGTCTCATTGCTGGTAATGGTGAGATCGTAGCAACTGGTGAATCCCACCCGCGCTTATCATCGGCGCGCCGTGCGGCTCAAAAAGTAAAGGAACTCGCCGGTCAGGCAATCATTACGAAACACTCGAACCTAAGCGACGAAGACGAAGACTAGCTCGTATACCAAGTAAAAAGACCAAACAAAAGTTTGGTCTTTTTACCATGGCTGGGGAGGAGGGATTCGAACCCCCGAATGCCGGGACCAAAACCCGGTGCCTTACCACTTGGCCACTCCCCAATGTGCAGGTGAATGCAGAGGCGATTATACCGCAAAACGCCTCCGACGCCAAGGGGTGCGGGCGGCTCAGCCCGTTATTGACAACGACACCCACTGTGCGTATAGTCATACGAACATACTCGAGTCACTGCGAGACGAGATGCACCTAGCAAACCCCGCAAGCAAGTTGTAACCCGCTGACATTGCAACGTGAGAGGATCCCCTCAGATGCTCACCAATCGTCTGCCGCGTCGCCTTCGGGCGGCCGCGCTCAGTGTTTTGACCGTCGCCTCCGTCGGTGCCGCCACCCTCGGCATCAGCTCACCGGCCTCGGCGGCGCCCCGCTGCGTCGTCCAGCAGGGCTTCAACGTCTCCAGCGGCGGCTGCGACAACGACGGCTACTGGGACACCCGCCTCCGCATCACCTGCCGGGTGGTCGGCTCGTACTACGAGTACGACCGCCAGACCAACTGGAAGAGCCGCTACACCAGCTGGCAGGACTGGGTCGGCTGCGGCGACCAGGGCCGCGTGCGGAAGACCTACATCGATCTCAAGCACTAACACCTGACCGGCGCTTCGCGCGGCGCCGACCACAACAATTCGTCCTCGCAGACTCGCGCATGGGGCCCCGGCAAATCGCCGGGGCCTTTCACCTTAATTTTGACTTTATTTTAAATACCTTATATAATAACCGAGCGTTTCAGTTGCTCCAAACGAATGGAGGCCCTTGTGGCCGACAGAGACATCCCCTTCGGCAACACCGACTACCAGCGGGCCTACGAGCGCTTCCTGCGGGCAGCTCTCGAGGGCGACCGGGAAACCGCGCTGGGCCTGGTGGACGCCGACGAGTTCGGGGCGTACATCCCCGGCCGCTTCCGGCTCTCGTTCGACGAGTTCATGCGGTACATGCACGATCTGCGCGTGCTGGCGCCGGACTTCGGCTCACGAATGACGTACCTGAACTTCATGGAGCACGACGGCCTCCTGGCCATGCTCTACCGCGCCTTCTACCGGATCGCGATGACCGGCCAGGAAATCTGCTACGTCTCCTCGGACTGGGCCACGTTCAACACCACCGGCAAGATCATCGAGCTGCGCGTGCTGTACGACCGTGCCGACAACCAGGAGCAGGTCTTCGGGAAGCCCGTCACCCCCATGAACCCGAACGACTAACGAAAACAACGCATAGCAGGGGCGGCCTCGCGCCGTCCCTGCACCCCTTAGACTTTTACAAATTTACGACACCCCGGCTATACCCTTTTGTGACACCCGTCACCGACACACCTGCGCCGTGGTGCTAGGTTGAGCTTTGGGACGGCACCGCGGCTGTTCCAAAAAGACGAAGGAGGCGTTATGTGGCTCTTCGGAAGCAAGAAGCCCGCAACGCCAGCACAGCAGAGTCACGGTCGTAAACCGCCCGACCCTCGGCGCGTGCCGACGAGCCATGGACATAAGCCGCCGAATCCTCAGCTCGTCAAGCAGAGTCACGGTCGTAAACCCCCACCGCCAAGGCGCAGGGGTTAGCGCCGTCTCGACACCTTCATTCAACCGCCCTGGCCACCTTACTCGGTGGCCGGGGCTTCTTCATAACAGTTAGCGGCGTTTTGTAAACTTGCGGCGGGCGGCGGTATACGATTTTTTGTATTGCTCGCGGTAAATAGGGGCGTGGATAGCCACGCGCCGCATGACCCATTTTGCCAAATAATACGCGGCAACGGTGTACAGCGCACCGGCAACAAAATCGAAGACGTAATGTTCGCCCAAATACACCACGCCAATCCACATAGAAATTGGGTATGCAAGCAGCCACCATGTTTTGCGCACGCCAAATAGCCGCCAAAAATACAGCACAAACAGCAGCGGGTAGGCCGAATGCAACGACGGCACGGCCGCAACTGGATTCGGCGAAATTTCCGAATAAAGTTTCGAAAAATCTTCAAAACCCATGGCGTGCCAAATATCACTCGAAATACGATGGATTGGTTCGATGTAGTGCAGGTCGCTGGCCATCCACGGCGGCGCGGCAGGGAAGATAATGTACGTAATAAACGCCATAAAACTGAGGCCCACAATAGCAATCACAAATTCCCAGTACATTTTAGGCTTGAGCTTCCAAATGAGCACGGCTAGCGCCACCGGCATCACAAAGTGGATTGCGTACAAGAAGTAAAAGTAAAAATCGTACCAGCTGAGCGAACCATGCCACCACCAACTTTGCAGCACGGCGGTAGGTAAGTGGCCGCCAAACAGGTTCATGTCAAAACTGATCATGGGCCAAAAATTCACGTAAGTGTTGAGGTCGTCAGCAATTCCGCGGAACGAATCGTAGGCGAGGAGCAACAACACAAATGGCGCAAACCGAATAATAAACACGCGCGCCTGGCCAAGCACCACAAAAATGGCGAGCAGGCCAATAAATAGAGTATCGGGCGTCCAAATACTGTGTTTAACTAAAAAGAATGTAGTGACCGCAACAATAATTGCGGTGCGGAACCAAAAGAGTACGGGGTGGTCGCGGCGGACTATGTTCACTCTGGCAAACCAGGAACGGACGATGGCAGAAATTTTGGTAATCATTGCCCCGATTATACCAGGCTAGTAGTCGGCCGGCGAATATTCGTGGCGCGCTTCGGCAAAGGTAATGCCCGGCTTGCGGTCCTGGTGGCGTGGGTCGCCAAGGTTTACAAAGGTGTGTTCCTGAGCAGCAATTTCTTCGTTAGTCATCCACTGGTTGTGACCGCCTTCAAAATCGACAATCAGTTTGCCTCGCGGGTTGGTGCCAATAATATCGAAGAAAATTTTGTCTTCCAACATGGCGCCGGTTTCGCGGTTAAAGTCCATTTTGTGGTAAATACCACGGAATTCCAAGTCGGCTTCCAGGCCTGTTTCTTCCATGAGCTCGCGTGCGGCGCAGTCTAAAATAGTTTCGCCCCAGCGAATTTTACCCGTTGGCCGCGCCCACCACCCAAAGTACGGCTGCTTTAACCGCTGCTGCATGAGCGTGCGGCCATCGCCATCGTGAATAATTAAGCACACCGCAACTTTTGGCTGGCGTTCAACTTCGCGCGCATCGGTGTCGAACCGGTTCGAGAATTCTTTGCCCTTAAACGTGAGCGCATATTTTCCTTCGGTATTTTTGGCCACAAAATCTTGCTCGAGCAACTGCTTAATATGAAAGTTAAAGTGGTCGCTGGTGAGACCGCTGGCTTTTTGCAGCTCAGTAAACCCCGCATCTGGCTTAAATAACAGAACGTGCAAAATCTCTACTTGGGCCTGGTGGACTTTTTGTTCAATGCTCATGGTGTCTCCTTGGTGGCGATTATACGCACGCGCGGCGCAAAAACTAGTAAAGTCAACTTTACCTTTCGTACTATAAAAGCATGAAGTATCTCATGACACCAAAGCGTCACGGATTGGGCTGGATCCCGGACACGCCGGACCAGAGAGACATTACTTATAAACCTGGGCTCAAAGTAACGCGCACCATCCCAAAAAAAGTGGATCTGCGCGACCAGATGCCACCCATATACGACCAGGGCCAACTGGGAAGTTGCACGGCACAGGCACTGGCGGCGGCATTCGATTTTAACCGGCAAAAACAGGGCGTACCATTTATGGACCCGAGCCGGCTATTTATTTACTGGAACGAACGCGAGCTTGAAGGAACGGTAGATGTTGATGCCGGCGCCCAGCTGCGCACCGGGGTAAAAGTGCTGGTGCGGTTCGGTACACCCGACGAAGAAACCTGGCCGTACGCCGTTAAAAAATTCGCTAAAAAACCAAGCGCCGCCGCATACGAAGAAGCCGAGCGCAACCAAACGCTCACCTACCAACGCATTTTATGTTCCGCAGACGGCACGTGCAGCGATATGTTTTCGTGCCTCAACGAAGGTTTTCCGTTTGTGACCGGGTTTACCGTGTACGAAAGTTTTGAATCAGCGCACGCCACAAAAACCGGCATGATCCCGTTGCCTAAAAAAGACGAGCAGCCGCTCGGTGGTCATGCCATTGTGGTGGTCGGCTACGACATGGCCAAAGAACATTTTATTTGCCGTAATTCTTGGGGTAAGGACTGGGGCGATGACGGCTATTGCTACATGCCGTTTACATATTTACAACGCGCAGATTTAGCAGGGGACCAGTGGACACTCCGGAGTGTGGAGGTGTAGGATTGTCATATCACACGTTGGTGGGTATTATAAAGTAGCTCAAACAGGCGAGTGCGGCCATGCCGCGACTCCCACAATCGCGCGGCTCCCGTGTAGCTGGCTCCTGCGTCCGGGAGCCGCGCCCAAACTTGCGACATTTCCTCGGAAATGTCGCTTTTTCTTACCCTATTTTAAAAAAATACAACATTTATTGGGGTCGCAAGCTATTGAAGTCCGAGGGAACTAGTTATTAAATACTGCCGTCGCCAAGTTTGAGCTGGCGACAAACCCTTACGGAACGACCGTTCCGTAAGACCCACCGAGACGCAGGAGCCTTCATGCGTATCAAAACATGGCCGGTACCGTTCGTTGTTGGCGCGGTGGCGGTGGCGCTTACCCTCGCGCCATCTGCTGCCCGTGCCAACACCGTTACGGCAAACGAAGTCACGAGCGCACTCGCCGCAGTGGACGCTCGCAACAACAACCTGGTGGTCGACGCTACACCCAGCACGACCGACGCCGATTCAGCCGCGCAAACGGCTGGTGTTGATGTGCCCGTCGATCCGAGCAAGGGCGTCAAACTGCACACCAACGGCACGTCGCTCACGATCCACCTGCCAGGCGCCCGCAAGGGCGACCGTGGCACGAAGCGTGGCGGCATGGTCGTGTACAACTCGGCGGCAGACAGCGTGAACGCCGTGGTGCCCGCGAGGGACGGCGTGCAGCTCTGGACGCACATCCGCAACAAGCGAGCGACCGAGGATTACCGCTACTGCACCGAGGGCGTCACGTACACCGTGCTGGCAACCGGGGGCGCGATCGGCTTCGACGCAGCAAACAAGCCGGTGGCGTTCATCCCGCCGCCGACCGCAACCGAGAAGAAGACCGGCGAGTCTGTTCCCACAAGCTACAAGGCCGACGGCAACTGCCTGGTGCAGCACGTTGCCCACAAGGGGCGCGGGACGAGCTACCCGGTGGTGGCGGATCCGAGCCTCCGCTGGTACTGGGACGGTGTCGTCGTTACACTGTCTCGTGGAGACATGGCAACTGTCATGTACGGCGGCACGCAAGCACTGGTTCCCATGCTGCTCGTCCCCGGCATCGGCTGGGGAACGATCGCGGGCGTTCTGTGGGTGAGCGGACATGCAGCCTGGGCCTATGCGAACCACAAGTGTGCCTGGTTCTGGCTCCCCTACATCGGCTGGGGTGCCTCAATGGGTTGGTATAACTGCTAATTGCAGCGAGCAGTCCATCCGAGTTACCATAACTCGGATGGACTGCCTAAAAAATAAGGAGCAAACATGATAATTTTAGTGTCAATTATGTGGGCTGTGGGCGTAATCTTGTTACGCAAACAGAACGATATCTTGGGCTGGCTATTTATTCTTACCGGCTGGCTGCTTTCGGTGATCGTCGAAATATTATTTAGCTCAGCATGGGACCGCGGATTCGGCTCATTTTTCGTGGGATTAGTATTTGTCTGGTTTGTGCAGCGCAGCATTAATACCTATCGTAAGAATGCCCCTAAAAATAAACATGGTCACGCTGAAAGTCATCACGCTTAATATTTATTCAGACGTAAGGTACGACACTGTCACTTTAAACGCGCAGCCGAAACCGCACCACTAGAACAAAGCAATAAATACTACACCTTAATCTTACTATAAGTATAGTCCTTGACCTTCCGCCACACTTTAGTTTCAACCTCAAAAGCCCGAATCTCACCCTTCACTTTTGCAAGGCGAACCAGCGCGGGGTTATATGGTGCCAGGTTGCGGTAGTAGCGGAGGTCGTCGTCGCCCACAATTGCCTTGCCGGGGAACATGGCCTTAAATTTGGCGCGGCCAATGCGGTCAAAATATTCAGCTTCGCCATGCGGGGGAATAAATCCATCGGCTTCGAGTTCCATGCGGCGCACAATTTTTTGCACGTCGTCGAGCACTAATGCGCTTTGCGATTGGATAAACACGTACATGTGTTTTTTGGCGGTCTTAAAAACAGTTGCGCGGGTGGCAATGCCGGCGGGAACGCCGCGCACCACCACGTCGGTTACGTCCAGCGCCAAATTAAACCGCTCTTTGCAAGTTTTTTCTATTGCAATGTCGTCGAGTATTGCATCGTTCATGACCTTATTATATAGCAAAGAGGCGCCAGATCAGCGCCTCTGTTTTATTTTGCATAAAACTATGCTTGTTTGTCCGTTTTTTCAGCTGGTTCAGCTGGCTCAGCTGGCTTTTCAGTGGCTTCGGCAACGCCGGGAACCGCGCGGCCAGCAGTGGTGTAATAGTCTTTAATTTGGAACAGCAGGTACACGCCCACCACAGTACCAATGAGCATAAAAATGAGCTGGCCAACGTCGACAAACCCACCATTGAACAAGTTGCTAAACACTACGTACACCACGTTCACCAGGCTTGCCCAAAATACCAATGACCAACCTTTTTTGCGGTACAGACGCAGGTCAGGGAAGGCAATAAAGAACAGCACTGCTTCGGCAATCAACATAAACACCGTTACCCACGACAGCAAGTTCACTCCAGCAACAGCGTTTGAGTACCCAAAGATCTGATACACACCGTTGAGCTGTGTAATAATCTGGTACACGCTCAAAGCGGCCAGCAACGACAGCACGCCGCCGGCCAGCGTCAGCCATGGCATTGCGTTTGCCAAGCCTTTACGCACGTTCTCGGGCAGCTGCGGTGCCTTTTTGAACGTGTCGTCCAATGGCTTCTCTAATTGTTGCATCAAAGGATCCTCCAAGGTTTATAGGTTAAGCATAGCGCGGGGCGCACCCCTAAACAAGTGCTTTTTACATCATAATCTAGCGCACTAGTCACACCTGGTGCGCTACAATAAACAGGAATGGATTTTACAGAGGCGTACAAGCAGCTGAATAAACAGCAACGCCAGGCGGTCGATACTATCGACGGACCAGTGTTAGTGGTCGCCGGGCCGGGTACCGGCAAAACCCAATTGCTGAGTATGCGCGCCGCCAATATTGTGCGTCGCACCGATGCGCAGCCAAATAACATTTTGTGCCTCACATTCACCGAAAGCGCCGCGGCCGCCATGCGCAAACGTCTCATTAGTCTTATGGGTGCCGAAGGCAACAACGTGGCGATTCATACCTTCCACAGTTTTGGTGCCGACATTATTAACCGCCACCGCGAACATTTTTATAACGGCGCGCAGTTCAGTCCTGCCGACGAACTCACCAGTTTTGAGCTACTCGAAGATATTTTTGAAAGTCTGCCGCACGATTCGCCCCTGGCAAAAACCATGAACGGCGAATACACCAGCCTGCGCGATGCGCAAAATGCTATTAGCCATTTAAAGCGCGCCGGTTTGCTACCCGAGGAGCTTTTAAAGATTCTTGAGCACAACGAAGCATTTTGCGATGCGATTGAACCGCACCTCACCATGATTTTTGCTGACCGTTTTGCCAAAAAAGACTTTCCGCGTTTTACCAAAATCGCCGAAGTTATGGCCGAATTCTCGCCTGAACCGCTAACTGTTGATGGGTTCAGACCACTTGTATCGCTGTGCCAAATTGAATTTACAAAAGCACTGGAAGACGCCGAAGAAACCGGCAAAACAAATACGCTGACCGCGTGGCGTGGTCGCTGGCTCGAAAAAAACGGCCGGGGCGATTTTGTATTTAAAGACCGCAAGCGCACCAAAAAACTGCGCGCGCTGGCCGGCATTTACGAAAAATACCGCAAGTCACTCGAAGAACAAGAGCTTTTTGACTTCGACGACATGGTGAGCACGGTTGCGCACACACTCGAAACTGTAGACGACCTGCGCTACAACCTGCAGGAACAATTTTTATACATTATGGTCGACGAGTTCCAAGACACCAACGGTGCCCAGTTGCGCTTGCTCGCCACACTCACCGACAACCCGGTGAACGAAGGCCGCCCGAACGTGCTTGCCGTGGGCGACGATGACCAAGCAATTTACAGTTTCCAAGGCGCAGAACTCAGCAATGTTTTGGACTTTAAAAACCGCTACCGCGACACTGAAGTCATTCCGCTGCTTGACAACTACCGCAGCACCGCGCCCATTTTGCAACGATCGCGCGACGTTATTGTGCTTGCTGCCGAACGGCTCGAAACAACTATTGAAGGCCTAAACAAAGAGCTTTCTGCACACAAAAAAGCGCCTGCAACCACCACCGAGCTGCACGAATTCGCCAACACTGAAAGCGAGTATAACTGGATCGCCGACCACATTCGCACACAAATTGCGGCAGGCACCCCGGCCACCGAAATTGCCGTGCTCGCCCGCAACCACAAATATTTGGTTGAACTAGTACCATACCTGCACGCCGCGGGCATTGCCATAAATTACGAACGCCGCAGCAACGTGCTTGAAAGCCCGCACGTAAAAGAGTTAATCACCCTTGCGCATGTGGTGGTGCACCTTGCCGACCAACGCTTCGACCTGGCAGAAAGCCACTTGCCAGAACTCCTCAGCTACGAATTCTGGGGACTCAAAACAAGCGAAGTCTGGAACTTATCGCTGAACGCCTACAAACAGCGCCGCATGTGGCTGGAGCTTATGCTGGACGGCGAGGGCAAGCTGCACCAAATTGCAGAGTTTATTATTTTGGCCGCGCACCTCAGTCAGCGCGAGCCGCTCGATACCATGCTCGACGTTTTGGTTGGAAGTTTTGAACGCCAAATGCCCGATGATGAAGCCGGCGACGCCCTGCCGCAAAGCCCCGACGGCCCGCCAGAAGATTTTGTGTCGCCGTACCGCGCATTCTACTTTAACCAAGAGCGATTGGAACAAAACCCAACCGAATACCTCACATTGCTCAGCAATCTGCGCGCAATTCGTCGCGCACTGCAAAGCTGGATCACCGACGGCACGCCAAGTTTGCGCACGTTGCTAGACTTTACCGAATTGCACGACCGCACAAACACCCCTGTTATGGACACATCTCAAACGCTCGAAGCCGCGAATGCGATCACGCTCATGACCGCCCACAAAGCAAAAGGCCTGGAGTTTGAAACGGTCATTATTTTAAGCGCCCAAGACGAAATTTGGGGCCGCAAAGCTCGCCACCCGCATTCATCGATTGGATTCCCACATAACCTGCCCATTGAACCAGCGGGCAGCACGTACGACGACGCGTTGCGCTTATTTTACGTTGCCATGACACGCGCCAAACAACATTTGCACATTACCGCGCATGCAAACGCCGGTAATAAAGAAAGTTTAGGTGCGGAATTCCTGACCAACTCACAGCTGGCAATTGTTGCGCACCCCGAAGAAGGTGACAAAACCATTGAACAGCTCATGCCTGGCTGGGAGCAGCGCCATATTCACTTGCCAAAAGTAACCCAGCAGACGCTTTTGCGGCCAGTGCTCGACACATACGCGCTGAGCGCCACGCACGTTAATAACTTCATCGACATTACCCGCGGCGGCCCGCAAGCGTTCTTGCTGCAGAACTTGCTGCGATTCCCGCAAGCTATGACCGGCAGCCAGGTATTTGGTAAAGCAGTGCACGCCGTGTTGCAGCGCGCGCATACGCACTTGGTGGCCACTGGCGAACGCCGCCCCGTGGAAGACATTCTGCACGACTTTGAACTACAACTACAACAAGGCCGTTTGGGCGAACGCGAATTTACGTTCTTGCTTGAGAAGGGGAGTGACGTGCTGCAAAACTATTTGAGCGCGCGCTACCACGAATTTAACGACCGTCAAAAAGCCGAACGCAACTTTGCGGGGCAGGGCGCGGTGCTCGGCGAAGTTCGTTTGACCGGTGCAATCGACCTCATGGAAATCGACGAAAAAACAAAAAAAATTGTGGTCGTTGACTACAAAACCGGCAAAGGCGTGAGCAGTTGGCAGGGCAAAACCGACTACGAAAAAATTAAACTGCACAAATACAAACAGCAGCTCATGTTCTACAAACTGCTGGTGGAACATTCGCGCGATTATCGGGGTTTTACCGTCGAGCGCGGCGTTCTAGATTTTGTAGAAGCCGACGGTGACAATTCGCTGCACCGCCTGACCGCGCCGTTCGATGCCGAAGAACTGCTGCGTTTTAGTAATTTGCTCCGCGCGATCTGGCGGCGTATTCAAACATTGGATCTGCCAGACACAAGCGAGTACGAACCAAACTACAAAGGTATCTTGAAATTCGAAAACGACCTGCTCGGTCAATAGCACATTGTAAAAATCTGCACTTGTGTTATAGATAGTATCTGTTACAATCAGTGAGCCAAGAGGTTGGAGTGAGTCGGCGGTGCCTACCCCTGAGCGTCCGCCCTCCAACTACGAGATGAGGCTCATCGTGGTCATGAACGACGTGTGCGTGGAAACAAGCCACACGCACAAAGCATGCGACACCTGCAATGGCCGAGGCAAATCAGGAGGTATCTCCGGCTTCAGCTGCGGTACCTGCAAGGGTTACAAGCGAATCTGCAACAGATGCAACAAGCCCGCCAAACGAAAGAGCTAATAGCCCCGCACTCACCCAGGCCCCGAGCGGTCGCCACCGACCACTCGGGGCCTCGGCCCAACCTCACTTTGGTCGCCCTCATGCCTAGCGCAGAGGGCGTTTTCCTTGTATAATACATAACAATGAACAACTTCTGGCAAGATCTGCCAAAACCATTTTTTGTGCTTGCCCCCATGGATGGCGTCACTGACGTCATTTTTAGGCATGTGGTCACAAAAGCAGCGCGTCCAGATGTATATTTTAGCGAATTCACCAATGCCGCCGCCTATTTTAGCGAAAAAGGCCGCCAAAGCACCGCCAGCCGCCTGGCATTTACTCCAGACGAACAGCCGCTTGTTGCGCAAATTTGGGGCACCAACCCCGAACATTACGCGTTCATGGCAAAAGGTTTAGCCGCCGCCGGTTTTGCGGGCATCGATATTAACATGGGCTGCCCGGTTAAAGACGTTATTAAAACCGGCGCGTGTTCAGCCCTAATCGAAACGCCAGAGCTTGCTGCCCAGCTTATTGCCGCTGCAAAAGAAGGCGGAATTCCGGTCAGCGTAAAAACACGCATTGGCTTTAAGACCGCCAAGACCGAAGAATGGCTCGGTTTTTTGTTACGCCAAGACATTGCCGCACTCACGGTGCACGGCCGCACACAAAAAGAAATGAGCAAAGTACCTGCACACTGGGATGAAATTGCAAAAGTCGTAAAGCTACGCGACGAAATTGCCCCAAACACGCTTATTATTGGCAACGGCGACGTGCAAGACCGTGCCGAAGGCCTGGAACGTATTCAGCAAACAGGAGTCGATGGCATTATGATTGGCCGCGGCATTTTTACCAACCCGTACGCTTTTGAAATTGAAGCCCGCCCACACAGCCGCGAAGAACTACTCGGCCTGCTAAATTACCACTTAGATTTAGTCGAAGGCGCTACGCACAAAATGGCATTTGCGCCGCTCAAACGATTCTTCAAAATTTACATTCGTGATTTTGACGGCGCCAGCGAACTACGCGACCGGTTGATGCATGCGAAGGATGTGCCGGAAGTGCGAGCGATTTTAGCTGGGTAGCGGTATTTGAAAATATACATTTTTATTAAATAACATTGTACAACGAGGCAACCTAGCGTATAATCCCCAAACCGCCTACGAGCGCGTCCTTTTCCAATCTGTTGAATAAGAGGTGAAAACCCGTGCGCATTCCGCACTACATTACACCCACACATCCACGATTCGCTTTGGGCCGCGAAAGCATCCACGTACTCAAAATCGTGGATTTTTTGCGCCACATCGTTGACCGCGACAAGCTCGGCATTGCCGAATACTTGGTTAAGATGCAACAGGATCCGTTCTTTTTGGTGGCAGCGACCGGCTTAGGTAAAACCGTGGCCGTTCCCGTCCACCTGCTCGTGCGGGTCATGGAACGCATCGGCGCCAGTCCCAATCCGCAACCGCGGGTGTGGGTGGTTGAACCGCGCATTCCAATCGCGCTCGACCAAATGGCGTTCATGAATTCGCTATGGCAGGAATTTGCGCGGAGCGAAGGCTCACGCAAACTGCCGCCGCTGTTCGGCTGTGTCAGTTCCGTGTCGGGCAGCGTCAATAAGGATGCACCGATTCAGTTTGTGACCACAGGCATTTTTGAGTTGATGGCCAAGTCGGGCGACTTTAGCCCGGCGCGTGACCGCATCGTCATTGACGAAGCACATGTAACCATCGAACAAAACCCCGGCGTTGAACTGGGCATTGCCCTTGCTCGCCTGGACGTCGTGACCGTAGACTACATGTCGGCAACCGTCGACACGACCAATCTGGCCGCCGACCTGAACGTGCAAAACGTCATCCGCGCCGACAAGCAGCGCTACCCGGTATGGAAGGCAAATCTCTGGAAATCGCTCGATGCAGCTTTGCCCGACCTTGTGGAGGGCACACTCGTCAACCCCGACCCGGCAAACGGCTACTACCCGTATGCCGGGGAGTACGCCGCTGCTGAAGTGGTGGCGGCAATGTTCGAAACCGGACGGTCACATGGCATGCTGGTTGTCGTTAATTCGTACGCTGGCGACCAGAGTGATATCACCCGGCTCGCGGACAAGCTGCAACAGCGGTTCCCGGAACTACCCGTCTTGCAACTCGCAAGCGAAGTAATCCGGAACCCGCAGCAAAGCGACACTTTCCGCACACGGCTCAAGCAAATTGAGGCCGCCAAGCAGAACTACGTCATTCTGGCGACAAGCGTGGTCGAAATGGGGATCACGTTCCCCACACTCGACTATGTGGTCACCATGGACTGTGGCTACGACCAAGAAACGGTCGGCGACGCAACCTTTCCGGTCGTCGCACCGCTCGGCGTTAATTCGCTCTTGCAGCGCATCGGCCGAGTGGGTCGCAGGCGGCCAGGCATTGCGTACATCACACAGGAAGTCGGTGCGGTTTACACTGAGTTGGAAGATGACGAACTCAATGCGCCGGGTGCACTGGCGTACGAGGCAATCAGTTTTCCGCTGGCCGACGCACCCCTCATGCCATTGGCGTATTACGCCTGCACACAAGAATGGAGTAACCTGAACGAATGGGTTGCAAGCCTTGACTTGCCAAGCAAGTTGCATGAAAATGCAGACCGTATGGTATACTTTGGCGAACAATTCGACGCACTGCAACAACTCGGCCTAACCGACGAACGCGATCGGCTCACACCCTTGGGCGAAAGCATGGAGCGGTGGATCGGCCGGGCAGATCTTGCCTATGCCGTTCAGTTGCAACGCCGTTTTGAAGAAGGCTGCAACCTCCACGAATTGTTGTTTTGGGCTGTTGCGACAGCTCTGAGCAACACGCGGCTGACTAGTCTGCGCCAGCAATATGGGTATTTTGTGGATTACCGTGGTTCCCACGCGTCCATTGCGTACCCGTACGAACTGTGGCGCGGTGCGTGGCATGAAGACATGGCGCTTTTTAAGGTCATGGCAATGGCCGCAATGCTGTTCCCGAATGTGTTGTTCGGTAATGAACCTTCGAACGAATGGAGTGATTCAAAGATTTACGTTTGGTGCAACGGCGTCGGGCTAGATAGCCGCAGCCTGCTCAAAGTAGGCAGGGCAATCACCGATCTGTGGCGGCTGTTCTGTAAGATCAACCGCCAAACGCCTCAGTTTACAGAAGTTTTTGGTGGCAAAAAACTACCAGATCTTCTGAACCTGCCTTGGGCGAAAGCAGCACAGACCCTCGCGGCCGACGCCAGTCTCCATAGCCGGCTCATGCAAATGCCAGGCGTGACCGCAGTCAATATTGGGCCCGACCACGACGAACCCACGCGTTACAACTGGTACGACCCAGCCTCGGGCCGTTCGGGCAGCATGTCACAAGACGACACGCCGCTTGAACTCGGACACCAGTACACCTACACCGCGCGCCTGGTTCCCGGCCGCCGCAATGCGGGTGACGAAACAAGCTGGAGGATCGCCCATCTTGGTGCATACTCCAAACAAACCGCCACGCCCGCATAAACGACAACCCACGCACAAGAGAAGGTGAGGGCATTGGCCGAAAGACCAAGCCAAGCATACACCTGCCACAGCAAAGGCTGCGCCAACGGTTTCGGATCGACGTTTTACGCCGCTCCGGAAGATTGGTTTGCCGAGCGTGGCTTCACCCCACCAAAAAACTGCCCGGATTGTCGCAAATGGGTGAAAGCCCAAACCGACGAACCGGTCAGCTGCAAAAGTTGCCGTCAAACGCGGCGGGTCCCCGCGAAGTACAAGATCAGCCACCACAAGAGGACTGGGCCGTGGGAAACGCCGACGCAGTGCAGGAAGTGTGAGGAGGGGAAGAGACCTCGAGAAAGCGCTAAGTCGAAACCGCCGCGCACCAAGAGGTCACGACCAGATAGAAAAGGCTTGCTCGCATTTGCCCAAATTGCAGACGGCATTCCCGTTGAAGCAAGGTGGATAGAAACCGACCCACGCGCTTACGAAGATGCACGTCACGATGGAGAAACTCATCAGATGCACATTGAGCATCACATCGCAGGCTCTCCGTTCTCCCTTGTAGAAGAAGGAGGCAAGACCGCGACAGCTTTGGCGAGCGGACCAAACTCCTTTGAGTCGTTCCTAAGTGTCGCTGATGCGGTCATGCAAAGTGCAGACTCCACGTGCACTCGAGATTTCTTAGAAGCTAGAGGTAAGGGACGACAACTTGTTCGTCTCACACTTCTTGCGGACGACCAACACATTGAAAGAACCGTGGTTGATGTAGACAGCGGAAGAGTGGTTACAAGTTACGACACCATCACCGTCGCTGAGGCGTGTGACCAATATGGTAGCAAGGACCTCTGACCTGTAGTAGAATACGCGTAGGAGAAAACATGCCCATTCTTAACCCTGAAATAGAAAAAGCCTATCTACAACTGCACCCTGGTGCTGGGCGGAGTCTTTTTTTATGGACACAGTTCATCTATCGGATTGACGATGCAAATCTCATCAGCGACGCTTATGAAGACTGGCTGAAGACAAGTCGCCGCGCACCAGCGCCAGATTTGGTTGAGTGGATTTCGTGGTATGGCTACATCGACCTGCGACTCCGTACCTGGAAGCTGCCAATCAAGCTAACGCCTGTTGAAATGAAGCAATGGCAGCAAGCAGGATACCTGGTTACCCTCGAAGACTTCTACGAAGAGCATTCTGGAGTTGCCGGGGGCTTGGCAGCAGAACTGGGTAAAAACCCCACTCTCGCCATCCAGATCATCCAGCAACAGCTGGATGAAAAGCTCGCCGAGCTCAACCGGCTCGCCGACCTGCCACTGGAGCACTACACGCCCAAGGCACAGGAATGGCAAATCCGGGAGCGCTTCGCCAAGCAATACGGTTGGTCTGGCGAAACTCTGGATGATGAAGTGGACCTTGAGATGCTTGAAGACGACCACCTATTCGAGGTAAGGAAGTTCAAGCAACCCTTCCACCTCCGTGAGCAACTCGAATCCTTCGAGTGGGGCATGGAGCAAATCCGCATGGTGGTGCTGGGTGAAGTTGCGCCGGAGCTGGGACTGCCCAACAAGCAGCTGTTTGAAGCATTCATGCGCATCGACCTGAACGGACTGCTCGCGCAACTGGCGGAAGTAGACGAAAAGCTTAAGCGCATCTGGAACCACCTCGCCGAGTACAAGTGCTACTGCCTCAACGCAGAGCACGAACCCGAACGATTCTGGTGGCGCCACTACAAAACGCGCCCCACCAAACGAAAGGGCTGACACCTGGATTCAACAGATAAAAAAGGACTTACCCGCCCGCTGCCACAAGCAGCAAGGGCGGGTTTTCCTTTTGTATTATTTGCGCACAATCAACTGTATACTGCCATCGGTCAGCACCATAGCGACGGCAATAGCAAGCAGCGTGCGACACAAAATATATTCGTGCTGCAAACGCAGGTTCTTTTTAGCAGTCTGGTACGAAACGTCGTGGTTTACGGGGTACAGCAAGTTCGCAACGTGCAGCGTAAACCAAATATCATAATTAAATAATTGCAGCTCGTTATTGTTGTCTGCGCTAAAACGATCGGTATCAAAAGTGGTCGCCCGCGCGGCATTTACCACTAAGCCCACCTCGTAGTGCGGCCCAACAAGCCGCGACACTTTGTCGCCCTTTTTACGCATTTCGGCAATAAGCTTTTGCTTGTACGCATAAATGCCCGTCTTTGAGTCAATCGAAAAGTACCGCTCTGCAACAGATTGCAGGTTAATAATACGGCCCAGAATCGTATCAACGGCGCGGTCGTCGTACCGCACACCAAGCAGTTGTTCTGCGAGTCCGCGAATTTGCCGCTGCGCACGGGGGTTAGCAATTGTTGCCAACACTTCTGGTACTTGGTCGATTGCGCCGCAACCTGTATTGCCATGGGGGTGGTTAATGTTGTCAATGTGGCCGCCAAACGACAGCCCCTTGTGCTGTAGCAGGTTTATCACCGTTTCTAGGTCATCGGTATAGGTAAATGTGCCGTCGACTGGTTCGGCATGTACAATGCGGCGGGTAAGTGCAGAAATTGCGGTGCCACCAGGAACTTGCGGACCCAAAGGGCGGCCATGCATTGCAATGTCGTCCTCATAGCCTTCAATGAGGCGACCATCTATGCAGCGGGTTTGCGATCCAAGATCGCACGGCACAAAATAACCGCCAAGCACTCGTGGTTCAAGCACTCGCTCAATGCGCGGCTTCAGACTTTTATTGCTGGCGACGCGTGCCGCAGGCGAAATGCCGCCCGTCCACAGCCGCTGACTTTTTTGCGCAACAACACCGCCCTTTGAACGGGTAACAATGTCGTCAATCTGGCCTAAATTAAAAATCTCCACACCCATGACTACCCCTGTTATTATACTTTCGGTCGGCGGTGACGGCGCAGTTCGGCAACCTTCAGACGTACGGCCTGGCGGTCAATCAGCGATTCAGCACGCTCAAGTTCAATCTCGTCTTTGGCTTCTTCTTTGAGTTTCCTGGCAGCGGCCAAGGCGTCAGCTGCCTCTTGCTCAACAATGTCGTCGGCGTGATCGGCTTCGTCTACAAGCAGGCGAATCGCTTTACCGCTAATTTCGGCAATGCCACCATTGCTCGCAAATATATCGCGCGCACTGTCGGCGTCATCTTTATTGTGACGCACGGCAATCACGCCTGGCACAACCGTTGTTACTAGTGGCATGTGCCCGGGGAACACCGCAATACTACCATCTGCCGTTGGCAAAATGACTTCGTAGACGTCTTTTTCGAGCTTTGGCCCGGCGAGTGTTACAAATTGTAACTGCATTATTTAACCTCTTTGATCGAACCCTTCATGTAGAATGCTGATTCTGGTTTGTCATCGTGCTTGCCTTCGAGGATTTCCTTGAAGCTGGCAATATTGTCTTTGAGTGGTACGTACACACCAGGTTGGCCGGTAAATTGCTCGGCAACGTGCACGTTTTGACTGAGGAACCGTTGAATACGACGCGCGCGACCCACAAGCTGCTTGTCTTCATCGGCGAGCTCTTCCATACCCAAAATAGCAATGATATCCTGCAACTCTTTGTAGCGCTGCAAAATACGCTGCACTTCGCGGGCGGTGTTGTAGTGCTCTTCGCCAACGATTTCGGGGTCAAGAATGGTCGAGTTACTGGCGAGTGGGTCCACCGCTGGGTAAATACCAATTTCGGTGAGCGCACGGTTCAGCACAATGGTTGAATCAAGGTGGGCAAACAGGGTAGCAGGCGCTGGGTCGGTAAGGTCGTCGGCAGGCACAAAGATGGCCTGCATTGAAGTGATCGAACCTTTTTTTGTAGATGTAATGCGCTCTTGCAGGGCACCCATTTCTTGGGCGAGGTTTGGTTGGTAGCCCACAGCAGAAGGCAAGCGGCCGAGAAGGGCAGACACCTCTGAACCAGCCTGGGTAAAGCGGAACATGTTGTCGATGAAGAGCAGCACGTCTTTGCCATCGTCGCGGAAAGATTCAGCCATAGTGAGGCCGGTGAGTGCAACGCGCAAACGCGCGCCCGGCGGCTCGTTCATCTGGCCAAAGACCATGGCGGTTTTGTCGAGAACGCCTGAATCTTTCATTTCGTGGTACAGGTCGTTGCCTTCGCGGGTACGTTCACCAACGCCAGCAAACACTGAGTTACCGTTGTGGAACTTGGCGATGTTGTTAATAAGCTCCTGAATAAGAACGGTCTTGCCCACACCGGCACCACCGATAAGACCAACTTTACCGCCCTTCATAATTGGGGCAAGCAGGTCGATAACTTTAATGCCGGTTTCAAGAATTTCGGTCTTGCCAGCTTGCTCGGTCAGTGGTGGTGCTTCGCGGTGAATTGGCGAGACCGTACCGAACTTGTTTGCTTTGCCGTCGATTGGTTCGCCGGTCACGTTAAACATGCGGCCCAGGGTTTGCTCGCCAACGGGCACGCTAATTGGTGCACCAGTCGAGGTGACTTTGGCGCCGCGCTGCAGACCGTCGGTACTGCTGAGGGCAATGGTGCGCACGGTGGTTTCAGAAAGGTGTTGTGCAACTTCGAGTGTCATTAAAATTTCGCCGTTTTGCACGGTAATTGCATCGTTAATTGCAGGGAGTTGACCGCGGTCAAACTCGACGTCCACCACCACGCCCACGATCTGGGCTACGGTGCCGGTACTGGTTGCTTGTTTAGTAGGCATGTGAATATTCTCCTTATTCGCTCATTGCTTCGGCGCCGCCGGTTATTTCTGCAAGTTCTTGGGTGATGCTTGCTTGGCGGGCGTTGTTATAAGCAAGCGTTAAGTCATCAACAAGGTCGTTCGCGTTGTCGGTTGCGTTCTTCATGGCCAACATACGCATAGATTCTTCTGAAGCCACCGATTCGAGCAACGCCTGCCACACCTGGGCGTCCACGAGTCGTCTGGCAGTTGCGTCGAGCACCGCGCTGACCGATGGTTCAAATTCGGCCTGAGCGAGTTCTTTGCCGACTTCGGTTTCGCTGAACCCGGCGGGCAGCATGTGCAGCATATTTGGCTGTTGGTTAATACTTGAGTAGAAGTGCGTGTAAATCACATCCACAGCATCGACTTTTTGGCTGGTGAACAGGTTTATTGCCTGGTGAATCAGCGGTTGCAAGTCGTGTACCTGCAACTCTTTTGGTAAGTTGCGGAACACCGCCACCACCTCGGTGTCGCTGAGACGACCCACAAACTGCGCGGCGCGTTGGCCAACGGCAATAGTGTAGCTTTTTATGCCTGCAGCTTTGTCGGCCTTGAGTTCGGTCACGTATTTGCGCAGTGCATTGCTGTTGTAAGCGCCAGCCAAACCACGATCGCTAGTAATCACTACAAGTAATCGGGCTTTTATGGTTCGTTTTTTAAACAGTGGTTGGTCAGTTACTTCGGTTAGCTGCGCCAAACGGGTGAGCAGTTCGCGCGCCAGGTGGCTATACGAACGGCTGCCAAGCGCAGCTTCTTGCGCTTTGCGCATGCGGCTGGCGGCCACTAATTCCATCGCCTTGGTAATTTGGCGCGTATTCTGGACCGAGCCGATGCGGCGCTTAATTGCGATGGTATTAGCCACGTGCTAGGCCTCGTAACCCTTCGCGAGCTTTTCGGCGGTTGCCATAATCAGCTTGCTTGTTTTTTCGGTTGGCTTGTCGCCCTTGCTCAGTTCTTTCATGGCTTCTTTGTGGTCGGCCCACAGTGCGGCCAGCAGGGCACGAGTGACATCGGCGATTTTTTCTATGGGAACGGCATCGAAGGTGCCTTGTGTTGCCGGCATAAGCACAGCAACTTGTTCCCACACGCTCATTGGACTGTATTGTGGCTGTTTGAGCAGTTCGACCAGGCGTTGCCCACGGTTGATGGTGGCTTTGGTTGCGGCGTCGAGGTCGGTACTGAACTGGGTGAATGCCGCAAGTTCGCGGAACTGCGCAAGGTTCAGCTTAATGCTGCCGCTCACACTTTTAACCGCTTTGGTCTGGGCAGCGCCACCAACGCGACTCACGCTCAAACCAACTGAAATTGCCGGGCGAATGCCCTGGAAGAACAGGTTGGTTTCAAGGAAAATCTGACCGTCAGTGATTGAAATAACGTTGGTTGGCACGTAGGCGCTAATGTCACCGGCCTGAGTTTCAATAACCGGCAGGGCAGTGAGCGAGCCGGCACCGAGGTGGTCGGCAAGTTTCGCTGAGCGTTCCAATAAACGTGAGTGCAAGTAGAATACGTCGCCAGGGTAGGCTTCGCGGCCCGGTGGGCGACGCAGTAACAGCGACATTTGGCGATAAGCAACAGCGTGTTTAGTAAGGTCGTCGTAAATTATCAGGGCGTGGCCCTTGTTGTCGCGGAAGTATTCGGCCATGGCGGTACCAGCGTATGGTGCCAAATATTGCAGCGATGCAGGGTCTGCTGGGCTGGTTGCAACAACAATTGTTTGGTCCATTACGCCTTCGCTCTTGAGGCGTTCTACCAGGCGGCTAATTTTGCTGAGTTTTTGACCAATGGCAACATACACGTTTACCACACCAGTTTTTTGGCGGGCCTGGTTGATCATGGTGTCGACGGCAATTGCCGTTTTACCGGTTTGGCGGTCACCAATAATAAGCTCACGTTGGCCGCGGCCGATTGGCACGAGTGCGTCGATGGCCATAAGACCAGTCATGAGTGGTTCGTGCACCGACTTGCGATCCATAACGCCCGGAGCGCCACGTTCAACTAAACCGTGGTGTGCGGCTTTAATCGGACCTTTGCCATCAAGTGGGCGACCGAGTGGGTCGACCACGCGGCCAAGCAGGGCAGGACCAACAGGCACTTTAACAACTTCACCACTCAGGCGCACTCGAGCACCGGCAGACACAAGAGCGTCGGCACCGAGTAATACGGCACCAATTTCGTCTTCCATTAAGTTAAGGGTAAAGGCATCGACAGTTTTACCATCGGTGGTCTCAATCTGGAGCACTTCGTTAAAACCGGCGTCGGTCAAGCCGTAAATCCAGGCAACACCGTCACCCACGCGGGTCACGATGCCCGAATTTTCGAGGCCTTTCTCGTTTTTAAGCTGGCTAATTGCATCTTGCAGCTCGTTAGATAGTTCTTTTACTGAAATCATATTAGTTAATTCCTCCGGCAAGCTTGTTTAGCTGTCGTTTTACACTTGCGTCAAGCTCGAACTCAGGGGTGCGAATTACCACGCCGCCGATGAGTTCGGGTTCAACTGTTTCGCTGAGTTCTACAGTTTGCGCGCCCGTTACTTTTTTAAGCATTGTTGCGATACCATCCCGGCTGTCGTTAGTAAGACCAAATGCACTGCGGACTTCGGCAGCTACCAAACCTTGGGTTTTTTGCAGTTCTTCGGCAATATCGAGCATCAACAAATGGACTTCGTTGGCCTTTTTATGCTGCAACAGATATGCTGCAGTTTGCTTCAGCAGTTCCGCTTGGCGTTCAGGATGAGCGCCAAGCAGGGCAACAATTTCGCGGGCAACGCGGCGGCGACTCAGCTTTGGCATGGCTTAAGCACGCTCCTTCGCCGCTTTGGTAAGGGCAGCGTCAATCAGTTTGGCGTCTTTGGTCGTATCAAGCTTTTCGCCAATAATCTGTTCGGTTGCTGCAGCCACTAGTTTTGCGGTTTCTTTTTTGAGCGCATCACGAGCTTTACCGAGCTCAACATCCATGCTGGCTTTTGCTTCGCTCACAATGTGTTCGGCACGTTTTGCAGCTTTTTCTTCGGCGGCTTCAACCATTTGTGCGGCCTCTTTGTGGCCAGCAGCAACAAGCGCATCGGCTTCGCCACGGGCTTCGGCAAGCATGCCCGAAATAGTTTTTTCAGCATCTTTCAGCTTGGTTTCGGTTTCGGAAGCGTGCTTGAGGCTGTCTTCGACGGCTTTTTGGCGAGCTTCCAGCGTTGCAACCAGTTTACCAAACACGAATTTGCGCAGAATAAGCAGCACAATCACAAAAGTGATCAACTGGAACAAAAACGCCTGCCAGTTAAGGCCAAGAGCGCCAATGCCGCCAGCAGCTTCGGCTGCTTCGTGCGACGTGTCGGCAAGGTTAGTAATAAAATCTAGCACCAGAGGTTATTCCTGATTACGCAGTGGTGAAGACAATGAGCAGCACGAATGCCAAGGCAGCGTCGACCAAACCAGCCATGAGCAGGGCGGTTGAGAGCACCTTACCTTGTGCTTCTGGGTTGCGGCCAACTGCGCTTACCGCAGCAGCACCAATCAACGCCACACCAATAGCTGGACCCATTGCACCAATCGCAATTGTCAGACCTTTGATCAAGTTAGGATCGATTTCCATTATATATCTCCTTATTTTCTTTCTTACTTTACATCATTCCCAGACGGGACAACTTTGAGCTGCTTAGGTTCGGGAGAATGATTGTCAGGTAAATCGTGCTCGGCACTGTGCGCCGTGGCCATGCCAAGGTAGGTGCTGGCGAGCATTATAAAAATGTAGGCTTGAATAGCGCTAAAGAAGAGTTCCATAAAGTACACCGGAATCGTGGCAGCCCACCCGAAGTTACCGGCAATGTCGCTGACCACATGCAGCAAAACTTCACCGGCGTAAATAACGCCGAACAAACGCATGCTGAGGGTAATAATACGAATAAATTCACCAAGCACTTCTATGATACCAATAAAAATAGTCATTGGGTTCCACAGCGGACCATTAAAATAGTGGCGAATATGCTTGAAAATGCCCATCTCGCGAATGGCGTAGAACTGCACCAGCCCAATAGTGAGTACGGCCAGTGCCAACGTGCCATTGAGGTCGGTGGTGAACGGGCGCAGAAGTGGCGAAACGCCTTCGGCTGTTGTAGTAGTAATAGTGCCCACCCCCGGCAGTAAGCCCGAAAGGTTGCTCACAATAATAAAGGTAAAGAGCGTTAAAAAGAGCGGCGCATATTTAAGCGCTTTTTTGCGGTCGCCGCCAAAGTTTTGAGTAATGGCGTTCAGCAGGAATTCAACAAGTGTTTCTACGGCAAACGCAAATTTATTTTTAGGGCGTACGCTGGTGTGGCGCAGGGCAGTCAAATAAAGCACCAAAACAGCCAGGCCAATAATAACCCCAAAAAACATGGAGTTAGTAACAACCAGCGGGCCGACATTAAAAATTGGCTCAGCAGCCAGGGGAACGCCGGTGCCTTCGGCAGCAAAAGTGTTAATCATGCATCATCTCCGATGCACATAGTAATAACACTGGCGTAAATTTTCGCTTTTTCATTGATGCCTACATTGTAACAGGTAAAAGCCGGCCACTCAACCCTTTGAAAATATTACATAGTACAGACCCGGCTACATATTATGGTATAGTTTGTATTCATCCGCATACTGTGCGGGTAGCATCAGGCGATCGAATAAGGAGAATTCGATGAACGCCCACGTACTTCGTGGTGGTATCGCTGCTGGGGTGCTCGCCCTTGGAGCGGGCGCCATCTTCAGCAGAAAAGCAGCTCGACAGCGGCGACTCGACAGGTTCTACGCAAACGTCCAGGCGAGTGTCGATCGCGCTCTCGCACACTACGAGGGGGCACTGCACACGTTGGCACGCTGCGAGCCGCATAAAGAGTTGATTCTGCGAACACTGATCAACCGGCCGGCTGTGGACTTCCCCAACGATGCCGAGCTGCATCTGGAGGTCAGTGCCAATGTCACGCCGAGTGACCCGTATCACCTGGTGATCACCGTATGCGGCGAGGCCTCGCTCGTCCAGAGCATTACTTCCCGGCTGGCGAACGACCACTTCTTCCGCGCCGTGGTGGGCACCACTGAACTGGACGGCACGACCGCAGACACTCCCGTGTCCATCGGGGTGCGCGACACCGGCCCCGCCGACACCGTTAAGACCCTCCTGGACCGCACGTCCTGAACCCAGCACGAGGTGCTGCATTGGACCGCGGGACGAACTCCGACGCCTGATGCAGACACCTTGATAGCTGCCTGTTACCATCATATATACTAGAACCATGCCCCGCCGAAATCGTATTCAAAACGTCACTAGATTTTTGCAATCGCCCCAAACGTGCGGCGAAAAGCGCCGCTATGCCAGTTCGCAAGAAGCTGAACGGGTTCGTGAAGAACAAGAGTTGCTGAAACCTGGCTTGCGACTGCGCGTGTACAAATGCGTGGCGGGCTGTGGTGGCTGGCACCTCACGCGCCACGTCGACACGAATGTGCTATAATAAGTGTAGTTATGAATAAAGACGAATCAATCAAGACTCAGCCCAAAGTCACCGTATTCAGCAGTCCCACCTGCGGCTTTTGCCACATGGCAATGGACTACTTCGACGACAAAGGAGTAAAGTACACCGAGCGCGACATTACCGTCGATGAAGACGGCTTGCATTTCGTGCTCGACAAAGTCGGCCAAGCGGTGACACCAATTATTACCATTGGCGAAACCGTTATTGTTGGCTTTGACCGCCCCAAAATCGACGAAGCTTTAGCTGCAGCCAAGTAACGCTTGCGCAGCACCTAAAACCCGGCGTACGCTAGAAGTACCAGCAACGGTGCTGGTCCGACAAGCAAGGGGATTGTAGTGACGTTTGCCGATCACGCGGCATGGCTGAGTGCACTCGAGAGCGATATTGGTCTCTTGCGTGCAGAAAAGGTGCGCCCGATGGCGCTTGTTCTGCGGCTCGAAGAATTCGCAGCAGGCTCTTTCAAAGAGGGCGTCTGGAAGGAATTCCGCACGCCAGGGCGAGGCATCTCGGGTCACCTGAGCGTGAAAACACATCACACAGTGGTGCTGGAGTTCACACACAAAAAAGACTCGCCCGCAGTCGCCAAAGCACTGCGAGCACTCACGTTCGCCGCTATTACGCGTATTACCCCGCACGGTCACGACCACAACGACGGCGCGAGCATCTACATCGATGTTGCGCGCTTCGAGCCTGGAACGACCGGAGCGTAGCAGCTGCACTCCATTCGATAACGATGGCGACACGCCCCCTTGCTTGTCGACCATCTATGATACCCTAATATACGATTATGGCATTTGAAGACTACCAAACCAAAGAGAGCGTCGTGGTGGCGTACACCGGTGACAGCAAAGGCAAAACCAGCGCAAGTATTGGGCTTATGTGCCGTGCGCTTGGCCGCGGCTGGCGCGTTGCCTATGTGCAGTTCATAAAAGATTGGGAGGTGGGCGAGCACACATTTATTCAAAAAATTATGCCCGTGTTCGAGGACAAACTCACCTTTTACAAAGGCGGCAAAGGATTTTTTAACGCCGGCGATATAAGCGCAGAAGGCATAACCGAAGCCGAACACGAACAAGCTGCGCACAAAACCTACGAATTCGCGCTGCACTGCGCCACAAATGGCGGCTACGATCTGGTAGTGTGCGACGAAATTAGCAATGCAGTGAACGACGGTCTTCTGACCCGCGAAGAACTTGAAAAACTCATTGACGAACGCGATCCAAAAACAAGCTTGTGTCTCACTGGCCGCAATTTCCCGGCAAAATTGATTGCCAAAACGGACATCGCCACCAACATGACCAAAATAAAGCACCACTTCGACGACAAATTTTTAGCCAACAAAGGAATCGACTACTAATGTACCGCATGCGACCCAAGCAAAAGGCTTACGACCGCCACCTGAAAAAAACAGGTGAATTCGGGTGTCCGTTTTGCGAAATCGACGACCCAAAACTCAACCCGCAGGGCACCAACATACTCGAAGAAACAGAACACTGCCTGGTGATCGAAAATATTTTTTCCTACGACGCTTGGGAAGGCCGCAAAGTTACCGAACACCTTTTGGCCATCCCAAAACGCCATACCCACAGCTTAGGCGATCTCACCCCTGAAGAACGTGTCGAAATGATGGACCTCTTTTGCAAATACGAAGCCGCCGACTACAACATGTACAGCCGCGCACCAGGCAGCGGCGCGCGCAGTCACGTGCATTTGCACACGCATTTTATAAAAACGGCTGGCGGCCCGCCACGCCACTTAACGTACACGCGTAAACCCTACAGCCTTATCATTAATTGGTAGGTTTGTTATAATCGCTGCGGGGAGTGGTGGCTTGCCATCGCTCTCCACCAATTAATAATCTTCGGCTTCGTACTGTACGTCCTTAGTGGCGTACATTTTGTTTTCGCGGAGCATAGCAAGCGCATCGCACACCGACGGGAAGTATTTTTGCTGCGCGGTGAATTCTTTTTCGGTCATCCAACGGTTCTCGCCACCGTACCATGTGTGCAGCTCGCCAGCTACATCTATTGCTTCCAGCACTATAAATAACTTGTCTTCAAGTAGCTCGCCGGTGGGTTTTTTGTAATCACGAATGCGCAGGAACGCCCGCACGCTACATGCGGCAGTCAGCCCCGTTTGTTTGTGCAGCTCACGAGCGGCGGACTGGGCGGCGTCTTCGCCCCACTGAACCGGACCACCAATTGTGCTCCAAAACCCAAAATATGGGTTGCGTTTGCGCTGCTGGAACAAAAATCGGTCGCCACCTGGTTCCGGCACAATTACTAATAAAGACAACTTGGGCTGGCGAGCAACAGTAGATTCCTGCTCGTCGAAACGATTTGCGAGTTCTTTGCCGGCGGGCGTTAAACGATAGTCGCCGGCGGGCGTTTTTTCTATGAGTTTTGCGGTAACCAGTGTGCGTAGGTGGAATTTAAATGTGGCACTTTCCATACCCGTAGGCTGCATAAGCGCGCTAAACCGCAGGCTCTGGGCATGCCGCAGTGCGTGTAAAACCGAACTTTGGGCGGGGTGCCATGAGTCACTCTGGAATTTCATAATGCTGCATACTATACCATGTCTTAAGGAAGGGGAGTACATTACCCTAGATACGCCCCGGCACGTTTGTAATGATGCTTGTATGGAACACATTACGCTTACCCGCCCGAGCATTACCAAATATGCCGCCCACCTTACGCAGCACGGCAGAATCACGCCAGCCGTGCAAGAAGCACTAGACAAAGCGGTAGCGGTACGCCGTGACTACAAAGTAGTATTTTATATTGCCGGTGGCTTGACCGGTGTCGACGAAGCAACTAAACAGCGTTACGTCGCCACAAGTGAGCTCATTACCACGCTCAGCACGCCAGAACAAACCCTGTTTGGTTATGCCCCGCACGTACACGGCACCGACCCCGTGCAGCACCCGCATGTCACCCCCGAAGAAGTCCGCGACATTGACTACCTATGGGCCGTGGTAGTGCCCGACGCGCATATTAATTTTTGGACACCAGCCGCTCATGGTAATGCAGTCGAAGCCGGGTGGGCAGAACTGCATGCGATTCCGTCGGTGTACCTGGTGCCAAAGGGAGTGGTGCTGTCGCGGCTGGTACGAGGCATGCACAATATTGCGCACACCATTACATACACCAATTTTGCCCAAGATGGCCACGAGCAACTACGCTCGTACTTGCACAAGACTCACGCCGCACAAACCCGCCAGCCTGTGATAGCATAGCTTGCAGTGACCCGTAAACGTGCAACTGCCATTACTGGAATTCTTACCGCGGCCATTTTGGCGGCGGTAAGTTTGCTGTACGGGCAAACCCCGCAGCTGAGCCTGCAAGCGCCGGCAATCACCCCTGGCTTTTATAAAGTTACGCATATTACCGACGGTGACACCATAGAAGTCGACATGGCAGGCACCACCGAAAAAGTCCGCATGATTGGCGTTGACACCCCCGAGACCAAAAAACCCAACGCACCCGTGCAGTGTTTTGGACCTGAAGCAAGTGAATTTACCAAAAAAACGCTGACCGGCACGAGCGTGCGGCTCGAAGCTGACCCAACAAACGACAACCGTGACCGCTACGGCCGCCTGCTGCGTTATGTGTATTTACAAGATGGCAACTTACTCGAAGAACAGCTCATCGCGAGAGGCTACAGCTTTGCATACACGTCGTTCCCATTCCAAAAAGCCGAAAATTTCACTAAACTTCAACACCAAGCTCAACAAGCAAAAGTTGGACTGTGGGCAGCATGCCAAACCACATTTAAAAGCAACCGCTGGCAAACAAACGATCTATAATGTGGCTTCGCGCTCTTTGAGAATGCGGTCGTAAATATCGAGAATAAGTTTTGCCTGGCGCTTTTCGCTGAACTGCCGGGCAATTTTTTTACTGTTTTTGCCCATTTCTTTACGCAGGCCCGGATCTTCGAGAATACGGCGCAATTTTGCCGCCATATCAATCGGGTCGTCTTTGGCAAAGAAACCATTCACGCCATCTTTGACCACTTCAGTTACCGGTTCGTCAACCATAACAATCGGCAAGCCAGCCAGTGCGGCTTCGTGCAGGGTTAAACTTTGCGTGTCGGTCATCGATGGGAAGGCGAACACCTCGCCCACAGCATACGCCCAGCCAATTTGTTCGTGCGGAATTTTACCCACAAAAGAAATTCGGTCAGCAACAGTTGAGGCTTTGGCATGCTCTTCGAGAGTCGGGCGGTAGTCAAAGTCGCCCACAAAAACAAGTCGGGCATGCGGACGCCAGCGCACGAGTTCTTCCATGGTGCCAATAAGTAGGTCTAAGTTTTTTTCGGCGCTCAAGCGACCCAGGTATAACACCACTTCGTCATCTGGGTGAACGCCCCATTCGCCCTCAAGCTGGCGTACTTCGTCGGAGGTTGGCTTGGCAGCCGGATCAACACCCGTGGGAATAATACTCATACTGTAGCGATCGCCATTTTGCCAGCTCTCGAGCTGTTCAGCGCTTTTGCGGGAATGCACCACAACGGCATCGCAGTGGCTGTGAATCACGGTTAATAAGTTTTTCACGACTTCGCGACCCCAGTTGCCAAGGCCAATTCGAGGGCGGCCAGCGCGCAACATACCAACAAGCTCAGTACGCGACACTTTAAAAGTAAACGGCAATGCCAACCCTAACGCCACAATCCCGGGCAAGGCAGCAGGGTAGTGCTCAACATATTGGAAGTAGTCGGTGCAGTATTCAGCGACCACGGGAATATTCAGCTTGTTACCGGCGTAAATTGCCATAAGCCCAACCGGGCCTGGAACCAAAAAATGCAGAACATCAAATTCGAGCTCGCGAATGCGTTTTAACACGCTCGGCGGGAAGAACACCGACATGCTACCTTCATCCATGACCACGCCATTAATTGAAGGGAACCGAATAATATGGTCGTCGTCACTTTTACTGCTGAAGTCGCCTGACGGAGCGAAAATATACACTTCGTGCCCGGCTGCTTCAAAATTTCGCCTCAGAATTTCTGTCACGTACACCACGCCGTTCACAGACGGGCGGTAGGTATCGGTAAAAATGCCAATTTTCATGCTATGGTTCAGTATAGCAAAAAATGCCGCTGCAAACCTACACACTGCTAATACAGTCCATAGGTTTACCGGTGAACCGGCGCGCATTCTGTGTGCGCGCCGGTTCACTCAAAAAGGGGAGTGCCGGCTACTCGGCCAGCGCCACGGCCATCGCTCGGGCGGCCACGAGCTGCTGCCATTCCCACTGGAAGCCAGGAATGCGCAGGCGGCTCCCCGGCAGGTGTTCGCGGGAGATGTCGAGCACCTCGGCTGCGCTGCCATCGAGAGGCACGATGCCCACGTACAGCTCGTCGAGCCGCAGCTTGACGGGGCTGTTCTGGTACGCGCTGAACCAGGTGAACTTCACCCACACGCGGAACTCCAGCCCGGGTTGCTCCTCACCAGTCTGGAACCCGCCGCTCAGCGTTGCCACGTAGCGCCGACCGGGCGGCGTGCCCATGACCTCGGGGTCATCGCAGCCCTCGTTGATCGGCTCGCTGTGCAAGGCGTCCAGGCCGCCGAGCACGAGCGACAGCACGTCCACGGTGTAGCGAATCTTCTCGACCGCCGAAACGAAGCTCGCCACTACGCGACCTTCAGCCTCGCTACCGAGCCTGATCACTTGATACTGTTCGGGAACCACCACGTACCTCCTGTTGTTCCTTGCCTCCGCTTGGACAAACAATATTGTGCCACTAAATTGCCAGTTTTTCAAGATCGTAAACCGCTCGTGTTTTTGGCAATTGCGAGGTACACTAATTACAAATGACGAAGAAGAAGGGCACAGTCGTCCCTCACTGGCAGCAACAGCTACACGCCTGGTGGCAGCGGCGGTGGGCTCGTACTATTACCTATATTGGCGCGTCGATCGCGGGTTTTTTGCTGCTGATCGGCTTTTTAAATACCTTTATTTTCACGCCCATAAAAGACCCTGTGTACGGCGTGAGCTTTTCGGTAAAACAAGCGCGCAACCTGGGCGTGGACTGGAAGGCAAACTTTACGGCGGTCGTGGACGACCTGCAATTTAAACACCTGCGCCTCATGAGTTACTGGGACGAAAGCGAAGCAAAACGCGGTGTGTTTAATTTTGACGACCTGGATTGGCAGCTCAACGAAGCGGCAAAACGCGGCGTCAAAGTCAGCCTGTCTATTGGCTTGCGCCAACCGCGCTGGCCAGAATGCCACCAGCCATCGTGGGCGGCCGACCTGCGTGGCAACGAATGGAAGCAAGCGCTTTACGCCTACATGGAAGTCGTGATTGCCCGCTACAAAAACCACCCAGCCGTCGAGAGCTACCAGCTCGAAAACGAGGGCATGAACAACTGGTTTGGTTTGTGTGATGCGCCTGACCGCGACCGCTTGGTTGAGGAATTCAATTTAGTGAAGCAGTGGGACCCGCACCACAAAGTCATTATGAGCTTGAGTGACCAGCACGGATTCCCCATTAATGGGCCACACCCCGACGAATATGGGTTTTCGGTGTACCGCGTGGTGTGGAACGACAAAATTCCGCCTGCTGGCTACATAATTTACCCCACGCCAATCTGGTACCACCGCATGCGCGCGGCGATTATTACCGCCTACACTGGCAAGCCAATTATGATTCACGAGCTGCAAATGGAGCCGTGGGGACCGGTTGATACAAAATACCTAACCATTGAAGAACAAAATAAATCTATGAGCACCGAGCAAATTGCTAAAAGCTTTACGTTTGCGCGGCAATTAGGCATTAAAGATATTTACACCTGGGGCAGTGAATGGTGGTACTGGCGTAAAGTGCACGGCGACGACACCGTTTGGGAAGCCGTGCGCGCTCAGTTGCAAAACCCGTAAATTTTACAGCGCGGCCACCACTCGGGTGGCCGCGCCTCGTTCAGTCCTGTGCGCGCTCGATCGCCGTGCGCAAGTAATCGCCAATGCGACGGTGCTTCAGAAGTGCCAGCACTGCCGCCACGCCGACTTCAATGGCAAGCGCCGTGCTAAAATTGCCACCTGCCAACTGCACAAACTGTGCGGCGAGCACGGCGATCAAAACCAAGTTTGCGCACGGCAGCAGCACGATGAGCACACCCAAAGCGTCGCCTCGCCACCGCGGTTCTGCCCACCACAACGCCGCTGCGGCAATCGCCATAATCGCCAGCACCAACGACCAGTGCCACACGCCGCCAAACATGACCGCCAGCAATGCGCCGGCCGTCAGAACTGCATCGGCCCGACTGTCGAGCCGCGCACCAGCAGCGCTCGCTACACCCCACGAACGCGCGGCGGCGCCGTCGAGCATGTCGGTTACAAACGCGCCCACAAACAAAAATGCAGCGAGCCGCCACCAGTCGTTCAGGCCGCACAGCGGCAGAAACATGCCAACTGCCAGCCGACACACGGTGAGCGCGCGCACCACTTGGTACGCTGGGTCTCGATGAAGCACTCTGCTCATGAAAAAGCCTCTCAAGCAGGGGACGTGAACCTATTAGTTATACCTCACGCGATGCAAAAGGCCCAAATATGGCCGTGGTTTGGTATACTAAAACAAATGTCCCACATTAGTATTGTCATTCCCACGTTTAACGAGGAAGGCTATATAGGGCGGCTGCTTGAAAGTATTGCCAACCAGACGGTACAGCCACAAGAGGTGATTATCGTCGATAGCTACTCGAAAGATAAAACGTACCACGACATAGAAAAGTACATTACCACGTTGCCATTAACGTGTATTAGTGTTGGCCGTGGTATTGGTTTGGCGCGCAATATCGGCGCGCAGGCGGCAACGGGCGACGTTATTTTATTCCTCGATTCCGACGTTGAGCTCCAGTCAACATTCCTTGAAGACGCCGGTTCAGAATTTGAAGAACGCTGCCTGGACCTTGCCAGCGCCCACTTTTATGTTGACCCCGATTCGCCAAAAGTTGACCGCATTGGCGCCAAAGCAATCAGTTGGTATCATGCGTCGTTCCAGTATTCACGTAACCCAATGGGCAGCGGGTTCTGCATTTTCATCAAAAAAGAATGGCACAAACGCATTAAAGGCTTTAACGAACAGTTCCGCCACAGCGAAGACCACGACTACGTAAAACGGGCGGTCGAAAGCGGTGCGAGTTTCAGGTTGTTAAAATCAGTGCGATTTAAACTGTCGAACCGCCGCTACGTGCACGACGGCCGGTTCACTATTTTGTCGCTATACACCAAAGCCGAGCTGAACCGATTGTTCTTTAACTACAAATACGCGCCGCGCGAACAAGCACTGTACAACTTTGGCGTGTTTACAAAGCCCAATAAAAATAAGCGCAAAAGCGCTCAAGCATCTTAGTTACTTAGTTCGATTGTCCGCCCCGCGCAGCAATAACGCGCGGGGCGGACTTTTTTGTTCCGACGTCTTTGGTGCGACTACGCTGCTGAAGCCACGTAGATGAGGGCGAAGATTGCCGCCGCCGTCACGATGAACATCAGCACCTCTGCGACGTGAAGCGTCTGCTCACGCCGGTTGAGCCATGCGTAGTAGTAATAGAACCGGTCGAACTGCGTGGTTATCGCGCCGATGCGCAGCCCCGAGTCCGCACGACGGCGGAACTCGAAAATCTTGAGCCTGGGCGATTGCACCCAGACCGCGATGATGACCGCGATGCACACGACCAGCACCGTCCGCGCCTTGGCTGGCCCGTTCATGCCGAACGCGATCAGTAGGGCGAAGAGAGCGATGATCGAAGCCACCTTGGCGAACTGCTCGCGCAGCCCATCCATGGTGGCCTTCAGCTCATCCTGGATGATCTCGATACGGCGACCATTGACCTCCGTGGCGTCATCATCCCAGTTCAGCTTGGTACGCAGCTCGTTTTGCGTGAGCAGCGTTTCGGTCGCATTGCCCATGAGATAGCGCCGGAAGAACAGCGCCGGGGTCATCGGGCGACGACCGAGGAGTTCATCCACTTCGCCATGCGAAGCGGGGCCGTGAGTCATGCTGTGCCTCCTTGATGGCGGGCTAGAACAGCCCGACGAACCATTCGTACGCAATACGGATGTTGCGCCAGCCGTCCTCCGGGCTGGAGTAGACGTGCTTGCTGACGCCGTTCGGAGCGAACTGGTGCGCGCCGTCGTAGATACCCAGAGCGTACCACCCGCCGACCAGCGCCACGGTCACCAGAATGGTAACCGCGCGCCAATGCCAGGAGCGGGCATACTTGAACGCCAGCCAAAACAGCACGACCAGCGCGTACCCGAGCAACGGATACACCACGAAGGTATGGTAAACCGAGTTTGCACCCAGCCGCCGCTCCCACGTGGTAACGCTGCCGCGCTCCTGCCACATGTGCAGAATGCCGACGCCGTAGAACACGACGATCCAGAAGTAATGCCAGAACCGCCGCTTGAACACCTCGCCTTGCCAGTACCCGTAGTGGATGACCCGCAAGTAGCTGAAACCGAGCAGCGCCAGGAGCACGTCACCGATGAGGGCGGAGTACCACTGATAGCTGAACGGAATCCACTCACCGCGAATCGCCCAGTTGAGGAGGAAGAAAGCGCCCGGACTGACCATCACCAAAGCCAGGAACCCTTGAATAGGGGCCCGATTGATGATGAAGTTCCAAGGGCGAAGCGCCTTCGCCTCGAGATCGAGGTTGATCGAAAACGTAAACCACTCCCCGAAACGCCGGAGGTTGTACCAGCCGTCCACCGGGCTTGTGTACTCGAACTTACTCTTGCCGTCCGGGGCGGTGCGGAACTGAACGTCCAGCACAACACCCGCAAACAACCACGCAGCGACCGCGAGAATCGCTACCAAGTGCATTGCGAAGTGCATCGGGCTCATAAACCACGGCGCACCCAACGTATTCACGAATAAGATGGTGTAGAGACCACCCAGGTACATGAGCACGCCGATGTGGTACACCGTTGTCGCACCCAGCCGCCGCTCCCACGTCGTCACGTCTTTGCGCTCATCCCACCACTTAAACATGGCGAAACTGAGCCAAAAAGCGAGACTGCCGTAGTTGAGCAGGGCGTAGACCCAGCCGTCGTGGTGCCCGCTACCCGCCGGCATTCGCTGCGCCAGCCAAAACATGGCAGCAACGCCGAACGCCAGGCAGACGTTAAAGTTCGACGCCCACCAGTCGTGAGTGAGTGGGTTGACCACAATCCCTTGAGTGAGCCACCGCCAAGCCAAAAGGCCGACGGGGGCGATCGCCAAGGAGACAAGCAAGGCCTGCCACGGGTGCAACGCAAAGAGTCCGTCCCATATCCCGACAGTCCAGTCGGGGTGGGGGACAGCTTGAAGCACGCTATCACCAACTTTCAGATTTGTCGGAACGCCGCGACACAAATCACATGTCGTGGCGCGGATATTAAAATTATGATACAATAAAGATAAATTGTCAACTCTATCACCCCTGTTGCGCATGCGCTACAATAAGAACAATGTCTAAAAAACAGCCCGAATCCACTATTCAAAACCGCCGCGCACGTTACGACTACGATATTCGTGACGAATTTAGTGTGGGCGTTATACTGACGGGCCGCGAAGTAAAGGCCGCTCGCAGCGGGCAAGTCAGCTTAAAAGGCAGCTACGTCACCGTTAAAAACGGCGAATTATGGCTGAATAACGCCAGCTTTTCGGTGATCCACACCGAACCCGGCAAAAGCGTGCGCACCGTCGAGACCAACCCGCACAAACTACTTGCCAACAAGCGCGAAATCGCCAGCATGATTGCAGCCAAAGACCAAGGCCTGACCATTGTGCCGCTGAGCATGAGCACGCGCACCCGGTTTATTAAGCTCAAAATTGCCACTGCAAAAGGTAAAAAAGAATACGACAAGCGCGAGACTATTAAGCGCCGCGACCAAGACCGCGAAAATAAAAAACTCCTCGCCGCACGAGGGTAGTTACTCCCCGGTGATCAGTCGGAGCCACCACGGTGCGGTATCCAACAGCCCCGGGTAGTTCTTTTGGTCTTGCGCGGCAACCAGCATACTCGCGTAAGCGGCGAGCATACAGCACCTCCCTTGTCGAAATGACAGATCATGCCTATTATACTGGCACTCCGTGTAATTGCAACTAACTAATTAACGTGCCCACATGCTCACCGCTGACCAATTTTTGCAAATTGCCCGGCGTTTGCAGGTCGCAGACAACAATCTTCTTTTTGTTTTCCATGGCAAGGCCAAGTGCGGCTTTATCCATAACCATAATTTCAGGGTCGCTCACGGCGCGGGTAAAGTCCATTTGCTCGACTTTTTCGGCATCGGCGAATTTAGCCGGGTCTTTGGTGTACACGCCATCGACTTTGGTGACTTTCACCACCACATCGCAGTCCAGCTCAAGCGCCAGGTTTACGCTTGCAGTGTCGGTGGTGAGGTAGGGGCGAGCAGAGCCGCCACCAATAATAACCACACGGCGTTTGCGCAAGTGGTGCAGGGCGCGGCGCTGCGTAAAGAAATCGGCAATTTGATCCATTTGCACAGCCGTCAGTGCATTCGCTGGCACGCTGTTGGCATTAAATACGTCACACACCGACACGGCGTTCATAATACTGCCGAGCATGCCCATGTGGTCTGCGGTCACCCGGGCCAGGCCATCGCCAAAGCCGCGAGCGCCGCGCATATAATTGCCCCCACCAACAACAATGACCACCTCGGCACCGGTGGCCACTACTTGTGCGATTTCGTTTGCAACTTGTTTGGCAATGGTGGTATCGAACCCAAAACCACTGTCTCCGGCCAGTTGCTCACCAGATATTTTGACTAAAATGCGAGTATATGTAAGTTTCATCCCACCCAGCGTAGCATGGCCTGGCACGAATTTAAACGCCTGGCTGCACCTGCTCCGAAGAACAAGCGCAGCCAGGACTTCACAGGCCGGGCAGTGGACTCGCCGGCAGCAACATTGGGTACGGAAACCCAAGAATTGCTGCCAGAAGCACCGCGACGAGCACCACCACAAGGGCGACCACGAACACCCCCGGACGATTCCGTAAAATGCCGCCAATCATAAAAATGAAAGCGACCAGCGCAACGAGCGCGCACGTCTGCACCCAAAGCGAGAGCGGTTCCACCTCCTACAGCCCCGCCATCCAGAACACGAGGCCGATGAAAAAAATCACCACGCCCCACTCTTCGAGGCTTTTTGAGGAACGTCCGCCGCTCAGCATGAGCACGATGCCCACAAATATAAGAATGCAACCCACCGTGCCTCCAAACATCGCTGGATACATTTATAATATAATAAAAGTTACAATTCGCAATATCGTATACTGAAAGCATGAAGATCTACTCCTGGAACGTCAATGGCATTCGCGCGGTGATTCGCAAAGAATTATTCAAGCCCTTTATACAAAAAGAACAACCCGATATTTTATGTTTGCAAGAAACAAAAGCCCAGCCCGGCGAAGCGGTCATTGACCTGCCCGGCTACACCGAATATTGGAATTCAGCCGAAAAAAAAGGCTACTCGGGCACGGCAATTTTTAGCAAAATCAAACCACTAAGCGTTATAAATGGATTCCCCGAAGATTTTGCCAAAAAATACCACCTGGCCGACGAACTTGAACGCGACGCCGCCAGTGAAGGTCGCGTGATTGCCGCAGAATTTGAAAAATTCTACGTGGTCACCGTATACACCCCGAACGCCAAAGATGACCTCAGCCGTCTGAGCCTACGACACAAACAGTGGGACCCGGCATTTTTGGCGTACTGCAAACAGCTCGAAAAACACAAGCCCGTGTTATTTTGTGGCGACTTAAACGTGGCTCACACCGAACTCGACCTGGCAAACCCCAAACCAAACCGCGGTAAAAAAGGATTCACCGACGAAGAGCGCGAAGGGTTCCAGAACTTTTTAGACGCCGGTTTTGTTGACACCTTCCGCATGTTTACCGAAGGCAACGGCCATTATAGTTGGTGGAGTCACTTTGCCAACAGCCGCGCTCGCAACGTAGGTTGGCGCATCGACTACTTTTTGGCCAGCAAAAGCCTGAAGCCGCATATTAAAAAAGCACTTATTCACACCGATATCATGGGGTCGGACCACTGCCCAATTAGCGTGACCATAGATATGTAATATGGACCGCGATTACTGGCTCAAGCAACAGCCAACAACCCCACTATTCCCCAATATTGAATGGCAAAAACCCGAGCAACGCGCGCTTGCTGGCAAGCTATTAATTGTGGGCGGGAACGCGCACGGCTTTGCGGCGGTTGCGCAGGCCTACCAAGATGCGCTCGCCGCCGGAGCAGGGGAATGCCGCGTGGTTTTGCCGGATGCGCTTAAAAAAACTATTGACCCACTGGCGCTGGATTGTGTATATGTGCCAACCAACGCCAGCGGCGGTATTACAAAAGACGGCCTGCCCGCACTGAAAGCGTCTGCCGCGTGGGCCGACGCCCTGTTATTTATTGGCGACGCCGGCCGCAACAGCGAAACCGCCATTGTATACGAACAATTGCTCCAGGCCTTCCCCGACAAGCTGGCAATTATAACCCGCGACGCCGTTGACCTCACCAAAAGTCTGTGGCCGGAACTCCTGCAACGCGAAAGCGCGGTGTTTATTGCCACCTTCGCTCAACTGCAAAAAATGTTCCAGGCGGTGTACTACCCGCGCACACTGCTGTTTAGTATGCAGCTCACCAATGTGGTTGAATCGCTGCACAAATTTACTGTGACGTACCCCGCAACACTGGTGGTGTTCCACCAAAACCAGCTCATTGTGGCAAAAGCCGCCGAAGTGAGCAGCACTCCCTGGGAAAACCCCATGCTTATTTGGCGGGGGAGTGTGGCAGCGCGAACGGCCGTATATGCCATGCAGCAAAAGGCGCAGTTGTTCCAAGCCGTTACTACGTCTTTGGTGTAAAAATAAAAGGTGGCTCCCCGGTGCGCGAAACAACGGGGAACCACCACAAGTCGGCGCTATATATTGAGCTTCTGACAGGTCGTCGACACCAGCGTGGCCGCAGTCGGAACGACCGGCTGGTCACACGCCCAGTGTTGGCCGGTACCGGTCACGAGCGGCGTCCGGTTGTCGACCGCCCAGCTGTCAGGCTTACCAGGCAACCTGCCGCAGCCAAAGTGAATCGAATACGCGCCGCCCAGCGGCAGCCAGTAGTCGAACACTGCGGCACTCGGTCCGATCGCATCCCAGTAGGCGAGCCCAGATTGCACTTCGGTACCAAACACCGGCACGCGTGGTGCCCGGTCGGCCTCAATGAACACGCCGCTCACGCTGCCGACCTCGCACCGCACGCTGCCCTGGATATTCTCGCCGAACGCGTTCGCGGCCGTCGCCACCCCGAAGATACTGCCCACCAGCATGGCCGCCACCAGGAACACCAGCCATGCGCGCTGAAACCACGGCGGCTTATTGGGCTCAATCGCATCGGGCTTGTTCATGGAGCACCTCCAACTTGTACGGAAAAACTGTCATAAACTACAGTATCATAAAAATCAAACAAAAAAGGCGACCACTGGTCGTCTTCTTAGCTTGGTGGGCGAGGAGAGAATCGAACTCTCACTCTTTTAAGGGAACTGGATTTTGAGTCCAGCGCGTCTACCAATTCCGCCACTCGCCCATATACTTGCAGTATTATATACTATGGATACCCTATAACGCCACAATTTTATGGACCCACAAAATAATCAATACCACCACCGTGATCCTCGCTCGCTGCGCATTCCGCAGCGCCGTTTTGTTGCGTCAACGCCACAGCCCGATTCGCGCGAAAATTCACAAGAAGCCGCGGCCCACATTGTGCGCCAGCAAATTAGCCAAATTTACGATACCGCGCCGCCAAACCAACCCACGCCATCTGAAAAACCAAAGCACGTGGTGCAGCCAGCGCCAGTTGCCGCAACAACCGAACAGCAGCCACCAGCCGAAAAGCCACAAGAACAAGCTGAGCAAAGTCCGTACGACCGCACCGCAGCCGTCAACTTTGACTGGCGCGAATACCACACCGCTTGGCAAAACTATTACCAAAAATATTACGAACGCTACTACTGGCAGCAGCTCCACGCTGAGCGCCAAAAACTTGCCGCCACTGCAGCCGACCGCGCCGTTGCCAAGCAAGAAGGAGTAATGGTTGGCGAAGACCCCAACGCTCCGGCTAAAAATAAAGTTGATGCGCTTAAAAAAGACATTACCAACAAAGTAAAAGACCGCGCCGAAAAAGTCCGCAAGAGTCACCACTTTGTGCCGCTGCTCAGCGCATTTGGCGTGGGGCTGGCGTTCATCTTTTTGCAGTTTAACAGTGTGGTGTTCGCGCAGATCCAGTCGTACATTAGTCCGGGTGCGTTAAGCGGCGATGCCATTAGCATTGACCCAACGGTGCCCGTAAACGTCGGGCCCGAAGCCAAGCTGATTATTCCTAAAATTAACGTAGAAGTTCCCGTTGACTACGGCGTGAATAACCTCAGTGAAGCGAGTATTCAAAATTCACTGCGCGACGGTGCCACGCATTACAATTTGCCCGGTGCAAACGCCGTGCCCGGCCAAAAGGGGAACACGGTCATTCTGGGGCACTCCAGCAACGACATTTTTAACCAAGGCGCGTATAAATTTGTGTTTGTACAGTTAGACCGCCTGCAACCGGGCGATGTATTTTACCTGCATTATAACGGTGTGCGCTACATTTACCGCATGACCAGCAGCAAAGTCATCGACCCCACCGAAGTCTCAGCGCTGCAGCTGGGCAACGATAAACCAATGGCCACGCTCATTACCTGTACGCCTCCAGGAACCGCCTTAAAACGCCTGCTTATTTTTGCCGAACAAATTAGCCCAGACCCAAATGGCGCAACCGCTACAGCCGCAACCGAACAAACACAAGCCCCCGAAAACAACACTCTTGCCGGCAACGAACCAACGCTGCTTGACCAAATCTGGGATTTCTTCTTCTAGATTATTCTTTTACGAGCTGCGAACTTTGCAGTTCCATGTGACCAGCGGGGTTCTTCTTGAAGCTGTATAAGTAAGCACCATCTTGGCTGAGGCTGGGGATTAAGCCTTCGTGCACGGCGGTAATCGCATGGTCGTTTGTGCCGTCGTATTCAAATAGGCGCAAGCTGCCACCAGCGTCGGTCCACAAGTAGTAGTCGTCGAGCCATTGTGGTGGCTGGGTGAGGGCGGGACCAGAAATCTCCCACGATGTTGGCACATCAAGCTCCAAATCGTAGTTAGCGATATCATTACCATTACCCGCCTCAAGCATGCGGCCACTACTGCTAAACTTCATCCATTTTACTTCGCCCGGAATGGTAAGTGTGGCGATTTCGGCATTATCTTTTGTGGTGGCCGTGGGGTCACGCAGTATTTTAATGGCGCCGTCGCCCATATTGAGCGCCAAGTAGGCGTGGCGCACATATTCGCTATACGCAATGCTTACTTTGGCATCGGCAGCAAATGTGCGAGCAATCGTTTCTTTGCCCTGGGTGTAAATGCCGGCCACGCGCTGTTTTACGTCAGGCGTAGTGCCGTCACGAGTGGCCACAAACGCAATAGTATCGCTCCCATACACCACAAACTGCTCCAGACCGTTAATAAGCGCTGCCGATGCAAGATTCGCGCCAATATCAAGGCTCCGTAGCACTCCCGAAGTATTCGCAAACAACACATTGGCATTACCACCCGCAAAATGTGCCTCCGCAATGTTCAGACTGAATAAATGGCTTATGTTTTTTGCTTCGGCAGCTTTTTGACGATCAATACGCAATAATTCGTGCATATCTTGATTTATATGATCAACCAAAATGTAGCGCGAGTTCAAATCCCATTCTTTAATAACGAACTGGCCGTATTTGTCGTCTTTTTTGGCAAGTAATGCGTCGGGGATGGTGAGGTCGGTTACCACTGGTTTTTTAGGGTCACTAAAGTCTACCAATTTAAACACTGGTTGGTCGGGCTTTACTTGCACGAGCATCCATTTGCGATCGGGCGAGGTGAGGGCGTTTGTGACGCCTTCAAAGTCGGCCATTTTAGTCGTGGTAATGTTCTCGGGAATCAAACGCGCATAATTAAGCCACAACAACTGGCCGGGCGCGAGCGAAATATTTTTTTGCCACGTATGATAGCCAGCAAGCTGCATTTTAACGGTGTGGTTACCCGCGCCAAAATTAATGCGGCCGGGCGTGCTAAAGCTCTGTATTTTATCGTCGATCACCACCTGTGCATTTTGTGGCGTTGAACGGAATTGCAGCAGACCGCCTTGTTCAAAACTGAGGTCGCTTTGGTTAAACCGATAGCCCATGGCGTAAAAAACCGCTAAAACAGTCAGCAAGATAGTCGCCAGCGTCATAACGCCGTAAGTGAAGAACCGGAGCGCGAGCCGTGCCCGCTTTGAAGATAAGTCGATGTTGAACATGTTGGTAATTCAGTTATACCACAAATGACCACGTATTGCCCCGCAAAGTGCTTGCGTCTTTCGCGTAATGTTCGTACTATTATAAAAGATCAAGAACGCCGGGTTTTTAGGCTGGCGGAGGGATCACATTTAAGGGGTATGACAAAAGCAATTATCACCATCAATGGCCGCACCTACGATGCAATTACCGGCATGCCGGTTCACGATGCAAGCGTGCAGGCACAAATTGAAAAACGTCTTCAGGCTGCACCAAAAGCGGCTGTGGCGCCGGTTAGTCAACCACACAAGTCTGTAGTTAAGCCTGCTGTACGCACTATGGATGTTGCGCCAAGAGCATCTGTACAAGCAGCTCACCACCAGGCGCATGCGCCGGCTCAGGCGATTCACCAGGCAACACAAAAGTCGCACACACTATACCGGGCAGCGCTTAAAAAGCCAGACTTTGCCGCTGAAGCCCAGGGTGCACAACCAGCCGCACACCGCAGCCCTTTAATTAGCCGTTTTGCCGCGCAGCAAAAAGCTGCCGCCGAAGCACAAGCCACACAACCTCAAAAAGCCGAACCAATTGCGCCCGCGACCATACATCCTCACGTTGCAAGAGTATTACACCAACAAGCGGCAGCCGCTCCCCAAAAGCAACTCACCGGCAGCGACTTAAAAGAGCAGCTTATTAAAGAACGCTTGGCAGAAGTAAGCGACCGTCCAGAAAAACCACATAAAAAAGCAGGTTGGTTGGCTCGCCAACAACGAATGGTCACTATTTTAAGCAGTACACTTGCGCTCCTTATCTTGGGCGGTTATCTCACCTACATTACCTTGCCATCAATCTCGTTGCGCGTTGCTGCCAGCCGCGCCGGCGTCAACGCCAACATGCCAGAATACAAGCCAGACGGCTACAGCCTCGATGGACCAATCACGTACAGCCCTGGCGAAGTGGTTATTAGCTACAAATCGAATACTGAAAGCACATCCGGCTACAAAATAGTACAAAAAGCAACAAACTGGGACAGTCAGGCAGTTCTCGATAATTATGTTGCAAAACTTACCGACAACTACCTCACGTTCCAAGAGCGCGGCGTTACCGTTTACACCTTTGGTAGCAAAGCGGCCTGGGTAAATGGCGGGCTCCTGTACACCATCGAAGGCAACGCAGCACTCAGTTCAGACCAAATTTTGCGGGTTGCAACTAGCATTTAGTACGCTTTCTCAAAAAGAAAAGGTGTGACCAGGACGAACCCGGCCACACCACACGTCAGTCCTCGTCCGACAGGTTGCGGCGCTTCAGTACCCTTGGGCCGCTGCCGTCGTCCAGCTCCCACGTCTCGTTGCCCAGGTATTTCACTGTCACGTGCGACACCTCGTCAACCCGAGTGGGCCAGTCGTACCAGCCCAGGAACCGAATACCCAGCTGGGTGAACAGTTCGATCGATGTCCTGTCACTCAGTGTGATACTGGCTACGGTTTTGCCGCCGACCTTGAGTTGGACCTGCAAAAATGAGGCAGTAGCCCACACCGACACCTTGCCGTAGTGATTGGCGTACCGCCAGATGTGGTCCACCGTCTCCGCCATCGTGCAACGAACAAGCTCATCAGGGGAGGGGAAACAGCGTTTGAACGCGAAGTGATACTCAACGTGCGCCCAATCACCCATGAGAACGTACGCCAGCGCCACCAGATACACAATGGGTGCCACGCGGACGATCTGGTCATCGTACATGGACGCCACCACGATCACCCCCGCACCGCAGAGGAACTCCGCACCGATGAACGCAGAGATCGACAACCTCAGCACCCTGTACGATGCGAAGCCGGGGCACACCTTCAGGACCGCCATATGAGCGATCCCTGGGGCGCCGACCGCGAGCGCCAGAACGAGAACTCTCAAGAATGTCATCTTGCCTCCAAGCTTCGACACTCCATTGAGCAATACTTTATAATATACTTTTGCTCTGCGCAATATCGGCGCTTGCACTCGGCGGCAGTTTACGCAATACTGTAACAGATATGATCACTCGAACTCGTTTTGCTCCCAGCCCGACCGGCGCCCTGCACAGCGGCGTTGCGCGCACCGCATTATTTGCCTGGCTTCTCGCCAAGCACAATCGCGGCCAATTTTTATTGCGCATCGAAGACACTGATCAAAAGCGCGAGGTAGAAGGTGGCACCGAAAACATAAAAGAAACACTGCGCTGGCTTGGCCTACAGTGGGACGAAGGCCCCGACGTTGGTGGGCCGGTTGGTCCCTATATTCAGTCGCAGCGACTCGATATTTACAAAAAATACGCTGAGGAACTGGTGGACAAGGGCTTGGCATACGCTGACCCGTACACGCCCGAAGAGCTGCAAAAACTCCGCGAAAAGGCCCAGGCCGAAAAACGCCCGTTTTTATACCGCAACCACCGCCCCAAAAACCCGCCAGAGTGGGACGGCACGCAACCGCTCCGCATTAAACTTGAGCCAAAAGCCTGGGAATGGGACGACGCCGTGATGGGCCGCATTGCCATGGGGCCAGAGATGATCGACGATTACATCATCGTCAAAAGCGACGGTTTCCCCACATACAACTTCTGTCACATCATCGATGACCATCTCATGAAGATCTCGCACGTTATGCGCAGCCAGGAGTTTATTAGCAGCGTACCAAAATTCCTGGCGACCCACGAGGTACTTGGTTTAACCCCGCCTCTTAACGTCATTTTGCCACAAGTCATGGACGAAACTGGCCGCGCAAAACTCAGCAAACGCAAAGGTGCAAAACCGGTGCTAGACTATCGCGACAAAGGCTTTTTGCCCGAAGCAATGCTTAATTTTATTGCCACCATTGGCTGGAACGACGGCACCGAGCAAGAAATTTACACCGTGCCCGAGCTGATCGAGAAATTCAGCCTGGACCGCATCCAAAAAAGCGGTGGTAACTTCGACGAAAAGCGTTTGATGTACTTGAACGGCGCACATATTCGCCGCCTCAGTGCCAGCGATTTATTTGCCCGCACTGCCAGTTTTTGGCCAAAAAGCGCCGCAAACGCCACCGATGAGTACAAAAAAGAGGTGCTCGCATTAGTACACGAACGCCTCAAATTTTTTGCAGAACTACCCGAGCTGACTGAATTCTTTTTTGTCGAGCCAACCATTGCCGAAAGCATGTACACCGAAAACAAGCAGCTTAAAAAGCTCAGCGCCACCGAGCGCACCGAAATGGTGCGCGCCGTGCACGAACAACTGAGTGCCAGTGATTTTAGCGAAGCCGACTTAGAAGAACGCCTGCGCGGATTAGTTGAATCACTCGAGACCAAACCCGGCACGTTGTTTGGGCTGGTGCGTGTGGCCATTACCGGCAGCAATGTGGCACCAGGCCTGTTCGAGACAATGCGCGTGCTTGGCCGCAATAAAGTTCTTGCGCGACTACAAAACGCCCTCAAGTAAATAAGCTCAAAAATTGAACGAGCCGCCCGTTCCACCGCCGCGAGGCAGGGGGAACGGGCGGCTTTTTGCCGCTCGGGGGAGCAGCGTCAGGCCGGCACGCGCTCGGCGGCGATCAGCTCACGCAGCGCGTCGTCGGTCACACCGCCGGTCGGGCCGGAAGGCAGCGGGTCGGAGTCGATCGACAGGCCGCCGTCACCGGGTCCGTTGCCGTCGTCGGGCTCGTCGTGAGGCCGGATGGCCGGCACGTACGCGAAGATCCGGCCGTTGCCCAACACCAGGTTGCACTGGCCAGCGGGCGGCAGCTTGGTGAACAGCCAGTTCATGGGGTGCAGCGCCGCAAAGATGCGACGCCAGGGGATCTTGCCCATCTTGTTCCCTTCATGTCCACTTGCAGGGGTGGGAGCGAGCCTCGTCGAGGCTACGCCTGGGTCGTGCCCGGCTCCGCGTCGCTGCGAGAGTCGGGGAGTCCGCTGCCCGGCAGTCCGAAGCCCGCGATCAGCAGCGCGATGCCAACCAGGATCATGAGAACCGCAACCGGAACCAGCACGCCGCCGCCAGCCAGGACAAGCCCGGTCCAGAGCAACAAGCCAGCGACGGCCTTCCAGGGTCTGACCGACCACTGATTGGTGAACGTCGGTTCAGGGTTCGCCCCGGGGAAGCCGCGGAAACCGGGCCCCACCTGAGCGTAGTAGCGGATGAACACGTAAGTGCCTCCTGACGTGTATGAATCGCTTACAAAGAAAAATACAATAATTTTGCAAAAATTTCAAGTTTTTTTACCATTCATAACGCTCACGCTTTGCTATAATAAATAACGAATGAACCACTTACACCGGCAAAGCCCTTGGGCGCGGCTGCAAAATTTTACCTACAACCACAAAAAACTCACGATCGGGTTAGTTGCTGGTATGGTCGTGGTCAGTTTGAGTGGCGTGGCACTGACCTGGTTTTTGTTGCCGCCACCACAAACCGCCGTTCTGCCCGTACCTATTGCCGCAGGTCAAACTGCACCACAAACCGCTGAATCTGCAAAATTTTACTCGCCGCTCACCGGTGTTGAAGTCGCCGACGAAGCCGCTACAAAACGCCAAGTCACCGGCATCATGATCGAAAACAGCCCCTCGGCCCGCCCCCAAAGCGGCATAAAAGACGCCGGGGTGGTGTTTGAAGCCATTGCCGAAGGTGGCATTACACGCCTGGCGACCCTCCACCAAGAAGACCGGCCAGGGTTAATTGGCCCGGTGCGGAGTGTTCGCCCCTATTATTTAGACTGGATGGCGCCGTTCGACGCAGCCATTAGCCACGTTGGTGGCAGTGCAAATGCGCTCAAAACAGTGCGAAACGGCAGTTTTAAAGACATCGATCAATTTTTTAACGGCAACTCGTACTGGCGTGCAACCGACCGCGCAGCCCCGCACAATGTATATACCAACTTCGACCGACTCGACGCCCTAAACAAAGCCAAGGGCTTCACCAGTAGCACTTTTACTGCCTGGCCGCGCAAAAAAGATGCGCCGCTTGCAACGCCACTCGCCAGCACTATTCAAATAACAGTTTCTGGCCCGGTGTACAACGTGAGCTACGAATACAACAAAGCTGCCAACACCTATAACCGTTTTGTGGGTGGCGCCGCCAGCAAAGACCGCGAAGCCGGACAAGTCACGCCAAAAGTGGTGATTGCCTTAAAAGTGCCCACCCAGCTTGGCTTTGAAGACGGCTACCGCGAACAAATGACCACCGATGGTCACAACGACGCATACATATTCCAAGATGGCACAGTGACCAAAGGCGTATGGCGCAAAACCGGTCAAAAGAACCAAATGCAGTTTTATGATAAAAACGGTCACGTGATTGCACTAAACGCGGGGCAAACATGGGTAACGGTCGTCGCCCCAGACAAGGCTGTTGCGTGGCAGTAAAAATTAGCAACCACGAATACTTTGACCATTACAAACGCCACGCCATTACCTATGTGGTGCTTATTCAAATTTTAAGCGCTCTGCTAGCCGGGGCCATTGCGGTGACGCTGTGGCTGAGTGGGGGAGTCGCACCTCTAAACGCATTAGCGATTAGTTTAGCCGCACTTATTATACTGAATATTATTTTTGGCCTCGTGGCGTTCGCAGTGGTGAGCCAACCGTTCAAGCTACTCACACAAGCGGTGGCACACGTATCGAACGACCCGGTGGTTACGCCGCCACCTGTTGTGGATGCTAAAAAACACGAACGCTCGGGCTTAAAAAATTTAGTGCAAACCGTATACGCATTGGCAGTGGGGCAACAAAAAAGTACCGACAAAACACCAGTTACTGCGCAGCCTTCGAGCTTGCTGCAAGAACTCACACAAGATTTGCCCTGCGGTCTTATGGCGTTTAACAGTAGTGGCGAGCTCATGTACGCCAATAATTTAGCGCCCGTAAAAGACCTGCCCGATGGCGGTAAAACATCGGTGCTCCAGTTTGAACAGGGAAACAGTCTGCAGGACTGGCTCACCAAAAGCGAAGCCAACAAAGTACGCGACACAAAAACCTGGCAGCGCGTTGCCGACAAACTGCCCGGTGAAGCCGATCGCCGTATTTTTGATGTGATCGCCTATTACCAAAAAGAAAACCCGGCCGGCGTAGCGGTAATCGTTGTTACCGTGGACCGCACCGGCAGCTACGACAAAGACCAAGAAGACATGGACTTCATTGCGCTGGCCGCCCACGAACTCCGCGGGCCGATCACCGTGATTCGCGGCTACCTGGACGTGATTAAAAACGACCTTGGCACGCAGTTTACATCAGACCAACAAGAACTTTTCGACCGCCTCCAAGTAAGTTCGGAGCGCCTGGCTGGGTATGTGAACAATATTCTGAATGTCTCGCGCTACGACCGCAAACAGTTCCAAATTCACTTGCATGAGGAAAATTTGGTAGAAATTTTAAAAAGTTTGGTGCCAGACCTCGCCCTGCGCGCCCGCACCCAGCACCGCGCGCTGCATTTTAATATTCCGGCAGGTCTGCCCACTATTGCCGCCGACCGTAGCAGCCTGGGGGAAGTCGTGACCAACCTTGTCGACAACGCCATTAAATACAGTCACGAAGGCGGCAGTGTAGAAATTACCGCCACCACCAAAGATAACCAATGGGTGGAGGTCACCGTAAAAGACAACGGCATTGGCATTCCCGGGTCGGTCATGGGTGGACTGTTCAACAAATTCTACCGCTCACACCGGTCGCGCCAAACCGTGGGCGGCACTGGCCTGGGGCTATACATTTGCAAAGCAATCGTGGAATCGCACGGCGGCAGCATTTGGGTTCGCTCCATGGAAGGACAGGGGTCACTCTTCGGATTTACCGTACCCGTTTATTCTACCGTTGCAGCCAGCCTCCAGGCAGGCGATAATCAAGGCAAGGACATCGTGCAGCGGCCGGAAGGCTGGATCAAAAACCACGCGATGTATCGGAGGTAACCAACATGACCGACATTAAAACGATTTTATGCATAGAAGACGACTTATTTATTGGCGAAATGTACGCCCGTAGTTTGCGGCAGGCAGGCTACGAAGTCGAACTCATTCCAAACGGGGAAGAAGGCCTGCAAGCTGCGCTGAACAAACAGTACGACCTGATTTTGCTCGATATTTTGTTGCCCGAAAAATTTGGCACCGAGATTTTAAAACAACTGCGCGGCGAAAAAGACCTGGTACCGCACAGTCGCATTTTAATTCTCACGAACTTTAGCCAAGACGAAGAATCGCGCGAGGCGATGCAAAGCAAGGCCGACGGCTACCTCATAAAAGCCGATATCACTCCAAGAAAACTCATCGATATTATTAAACAATTGCAGGCAGCACCAAAAGAATGACCGACCTGGCCCACGAAGTATTTGGCAATTACGACTACGAATTCGCCGCCGAACAGCGACGGACCGGCGAAAAAGGTATTGTGCAAAAACTCGGCGAAAAAGCAGTCAAATGGTTCCGCGGCATGAATGAAAAGCGCAAAGCAGAGAAGGCTGAGCGCGCATACAGCGGGTCGCTTGAAGAAATCAGCAATGCAGTGGAACCCGCGGCTTTTAAAATTCCCCAAGCAGTCGAAGGACAGCCGGGCGTTTACCGATCGAACCAAACCCGCAACTTGCCCAAGTTCGAAAACGAAACAGACGAAATTATGGACCGCGCTATTGCACGTGCGCGCAAAAACCTGGGCGCACTGCCAGTTCTTGCTATGCACGACACCGAACCCGGCAGAGACGATGCGCTTTTAGGCCAGGTGCAAAGTGCTTACTCGCACGACGCCGTTGAGCCGGACCGCAGCGAGCACGTAAAGCCAGACGATACAGAAGACGGCCACTTGGCCACAACAAAAGGCAAATAAAAAAACCGGCCATATGCCGGGGTTTGCTCGGAGCGGGGGTGCGATGATCGCACGCCCCGCTCCCGCGAAGGAACTTACTTGGTGGTCATGGTGAAGTCGATAACGGCCGAAGCCGCAGCCGTCACCAGAATGCCCTGCACGCCGTCCATGATCTTGCCGCACGCGGCATAGGTGGCCGGCGGGCAGTCGTTGGTCGTGGTGGGGGTGGGGGGAACGCCGACGATGTAGGCGAATCCCTCGATGACGGACTCGGACTTGATGATGGTGCTCATCCCGGCGGTACCAGTCGCGAGGACGGTGAGGGCCAGGAAAACGCCAGCGAGACGACGACGCATCGTTTGCTCCTTCTGCGATCGGGTGGGTCAGGGGTCCCACAGAAACCGATGTAATAGTATAATATCATGATTATGTTAAAAAGTCAATAGACAAATAGACAATGCTTATCTGTTGTGGTATGATTCATTGGTTAAAAACAACGTGTTTACTGTGATTTTGGCCCTATCTCTACGAGATAAGAGCCGCTCGCTCGGATCATGTTCGCAAGCAAGCTTGCGCCCGCGATCCTCACTCACGGCCCTATCGTCTAGCGGTTAGGACTTCGCCCTCTCACGGCGGCAACCCGGGTTCGAGTCCCGGTAGGGTCACCATTGCAATTATTACATCACTACCAGATGAGAAAGTTCCAGGAAATATTTTCTGGAACTTTTTGTTTTGCCGTCTACCTCTGTTATTCAGGTGTTCGATTCCCCGTAGGCGGCCATCGGACCACTTCTGGAACAATACCTTTGGTATTATTGGAGGGTGAAAGTATTTACTGTTTACGCTCCTGACTACAGAATAGACATTCAACCCGACTACAAAGCGGTCGGGGCTATTATTGATACCGAACTTAAAAAGCATTTTGTGGGCCAGATGGTTGGCCTGCGTGCGCTTGGCTCTCAGGAGCATCCCGGTAAGACGATCGACGACCTGGTTGAAATAATCAAGCGCGATGGCACCGACAGATATGACCCGAAGCGCAATGGTGATCGGTACGATAATGTTGAGGGCAAGCATATTGATTTGTTCTTGCTTCGCCGCAAAATAACCGAAAAATCTAAGATATTTTGGCAGTTCGTCTGGAGCTTTTACGAATCGCCGCTTAAGGTCCGTGGTTATCCTGTGCGTGCGGACATCCTCGTGGTCTATGATCTTTCTAAGCTTAAAGTGGTACGAACCATTCATACTCACGAAGGCCGGCCAATCACTAAGCGTGACGGTTATATTTTCCGTGATGCAGCCAACAAGGCAGATGCAGTGCTGGGTGTCATTAAGATACATAGTTAGGTGAACGTAGCTCATGGCGCATTCTCCTTTGCTATAGTGAAAGAATGAAAATCCTGTTTATCTGTGATGGCAACGTTGCCCGCAGCCAAGAAGCTGAATTGTTTGTGAATAAACTTAGTAACGGCAAGCACTTTGCCACAAGCGCTGGTGTTAGTCCTAAAATAGGTAAACCTATTGACCCAATGGTTATCGAAATTATGAAAGAAATAGGCTACGACATGCGTGTCAGCGCCCGCAAGCCTATAGACGAAGTAGCCGTGAACAATGCGGATGTGATTGTCTCTTTCAAGCCCGCCGAGGAATTGCCCGAGTTTGTTCGACGACGCAACGTATATTACTGGAGCGTCGCAGACCCAGCCAGGCAGCCCATTGAGTTTCATCGCAAGACTCGCGATCTGGTGAAAGCCAAAGTGGAATCATTGTTAGCTGAAATATAACTATCAATACCTAATTCCTCAAGCGTTTGCTCATTTGCTGCAACTAGGCCACAGGGTGTTCCAGAATTCACCCCGCAAGTTCACCATATTTATCGCCAGATACGAAAGTGTTCCAGAAAACATTGTCTGGGACATTTTTGTTTGCCTTGCCTCTGTTATTTTGAGTTCGACTCTCTTAGGGTAGAGATGATGTTTTTCAAGTATTGCGCCTTATCCTCTGTTTCAAATTTGTCATCCACGGCCAGTAATCTGTCGAGATCTTTACGAATGTCGGGCTTAAATGTTTTCAAGTCTAGGTGATATCGCTTTAAGCCCTGCTGCATAAAGGCTTTGTTTTTAGCGTAGTGCGCGGCTGCAATGAAATATAAAACTTCTTTTATGTCTACCATAAAGCTGTATTTACTGCGTGGAATCCAAGGGTCACCAAACCATTGCAGTTTAATATCAAGATAGCGTGTCATCATATCGACAATGTGCTGAGAAAATCTGTCAGAGTATTGAGCGACTTCACTTTTTAACTTAGACAACGTACCTTGCGGGTCGTACACGGGGACCGATTCGCGCACCATAAATTGCGCTTGTCCCTGAGAGCCTAGAAACTTAGTATCCTGCCAACGCTCCAACCAAGTCATGTCTGAAATATCGATAGGATCGTTGTTGAAAAAATCGACAAACATCTCTTTCAGTTCACTTTCGGCATAGATGTGCACACCTATCTTCTCAGACACGCCATCGTTATGCCATCGGCAGCCGCGCCAAGTTTGTTCGGGAAAAAAGCCTGGTGTATCTTTCCATTCCACAAAGTTACTTAGTCCTTTTTCGAACTCGTTTTTGTCCTGGGGATTGTCGAGCACAAAAAGGTAATCTATGTCAGATGCGTGCATGTGACGGCCGACCGAGCGGGAGCCGTGAATCCAAAATGCTTTGACATAATCCAAGCGCTTGGAGAGTCCCAAGAACTGTTCAGTTAATGGTAAGAATCTATCGGACGCTTCTTTGTAATCTGACATATTGAATCCCTTCGCTAGTTTATTGTAAAACAAATCGCTCCAGACCATCCATAGGCATACCCCCAACGATACTTAATCTGTATAATAAACCTGTGGCTGAACAAAAGAATCGAGCGATCCCACCGGCGCTTGCCGCTGGCGTAATGGCGACGATAGCCGTCGTCTACTCCGGCATCGTTGCAGTGATCGGTGCAAACATTCAAGCGCCCGAACTTGGGCAGGCCGGTGTCGGGCTTGTTATTTTACTGCTCGGCGCGGGCTACATGGCGACCGGCCCTTCGTACGAACAGTTCTCGGCGTTATGCCTCGGCCTCCTTGGTGTTTTCGCCATCTTGCTAGGTGGATTACTTTTGCTCGCACCAATTGCCGGTGTTTTGATGCCCGACTTCAACGTCACCGCTATGTGGGCTATGTTGATTCTCGCAATCACAGTGCCCGTCTCAACTGTCGCGCTGACACGACTCTACCGGCACGCGGGCGCTCTACCGCCAACCAAGCCTGGGTTCTGGAATGTGGTCTTCGGTGTCGTCGGCCAATGCTGGTTGGCCGGCTATCTTTTGGTTGCCGCCTTGGCGCTGCCAATCGCAGCCCTTCTGTCATAACCGCTGGGTGGCCCGCAGCCTGATAGCTCGGGTCGCCCAAACACTATAAAGAAAGGTGGCCATGTCGTTCCTCAGTGATTATGTGCTATCTCAAGGGACTTGGACTGGCGCAGGCCATGCTGCAGCCATGCAGCTGACCACACTAGCACAAGCAGGGTATGTGCACATTAAGCTACAGGGCAAGCATGAGGTGCTTGTTATCCGGACGAACAAACAAGATGACAATCTTTCGCCCGAGGAGCAGTTCCTTTTACGCGCGGTGTTTGGATCTCACAAAACTGTAATCCTTGACCGCCCACACCAAAAGCCGGTTGCCCAAAGCGCAATCACAGTGGCTCGTGTGCGACTAGCAAAAGAAGGGTTCATCCACTCGCTTAGCCCTCGCGCTTTACAGCGCAGGCTATTTTGGGGCTACTTTTTTGTCGCGGCTACGGTTGCGATGCTCTCTGGCGTGGTCATCACACCGGCGATGCTTGTTCTTGTGCCATGCATCGCTCTGTTGGTGTGGATCCCCTACAATGTCTTGATCCGCCGACTGCTGCGCACTCGTAGTGTTTTTTACAAGCACAAAGGCAGACATACCACTATCTCAAATGCACGCGACATGACACAGCAGCAAGGTACAACGCCCGAAATGAACATCATGGCCGAAGCTCTCAGCCAACACTACGTCGCAGGCAAAGGCTACGCGCGCGCTGACGAATTGTGGTATGAAGGTTTGCGCAGCGCTAACGAACATGCAGCCGACTTTGGAGGCACTGTCCGCGAAAATGCAATCAGCTATGACGGATTTGCCGGGGATAGCGGCAGTGATGGCGGCGATGGGGGAGATGGAGGAGATGGCAGTGACGGCGGAGGTGATGGCGGCGGGGGTGGGGATGGCTAACTAAACCACATAAGGACGGCCACGGCATGTGGCCGTCCTCGAAACATCACCAGATATTGAGCTCTTCGAATCTGTCATCCAGCCGCTCCAACCCATCCCAAAAATGTTTCGCGGAAGGTCCCCGCAGGCTCACCATATTGAAAATTCATCGTTTTACGAAATACTTTACAGATACAAGATCTCCGCAGGCTTATGCTGCGGGGATTTTGTCGTAATTTATGACTCCTATTAGCGTTTCTATTTTCCGCAGGTTTGAATGAATGCAATTTGTCTAATACCCCCAGGGGGTATACACTAAGTGTATGATTCAAGCTACCAAAAAACGCGCTGTTCACCGTTCTAAGATCATCGAAGGCCAAATGAAAGGCCTGCAAAAAATGATCGACAACGAGTCTTACTGCATGGATATCCTCACCCAAAGCCTTGCTATTCAAAAGTCACTGGCGTCACTTAATAAGCTAATCCTCGAAAATCATTTGCGCACGCACGTGCATCAAATGCTGACGTCTGGCGATACCGAGCAAGAATCAAAAGCAATCGAAGAATTACTAAGCTTATACGAGCTTAATAATATACGCGGTAAATAGTAACAATAGGGGGTATATGAAAAAAGAAATAATTATCAGCAGTATCGTGGGCATTATTGTAGGCGGTCTTTTAGTAGGGATGACTGCCACACTCGCAGTAAACAATAACAACCAATCCATGATGCGCATGATGGGTATGCACACCGCTACAGACAACCAGGGGATGATGCATAATAACGATATGACCATGGGCCAAATGTCGGCGAGTTTACAGGGTAAAAGCGGCGACGCCTTCGACGAGGCGTTTTTAAGCGGCATGATTGCCCACCACCAAGGTGCAATTGATATGGCAAAGCTTGTTCAAGCCAATGCAAAGCACGACGAACTCAAGGCCATGGCAAACGACATCCTGTCGGCCCAGTCCAAAGAAATTACACAAATGCAAACCTGGCAAACGCAGTGGGGCTACGCCAACACCCAGCAAAGCCACACGATGGGGCATTAGTATATGGATCACGGTGCGCATTCACACAACCACAGCTCACACCATTCTGAGCAGACTGCACACGACAAGCACGAAGGCCACAGCCCAGACATGTTTAAGAAAAAGTTTTGGCTGACACTTGCGCTAACCATTCCGGTGATTCTGTATTCTGAAACCATCCAGGAGCTACTGGGCTTTTCAATATCATCATTCCCAGGAAGCGAATGGTTGCCAGCCATTATTGGCACGATTATCTTTTTCTATGATGGCCTCGTATTCCTGAAGGGAGCCAAGAACGAACTGACAGACAGACAGCCAGGCATGATGACCCTTATATCCCTCGCAATCACCGTCGCCTTTATCTATAGCTTGGCCGTAACGCTCAAGTTAGTAGACGGCATGGACTTCTGGTGGGAGCTGGCAACATTAATTGCCATTATGCTGCTTGGCCACTGGCTAGAAATGGCTTCGGTCATGAGTGCGCAGGGAGCGCTCAAAGAACTTGCTAAGTTGCTGCCAGATGAGGCCGAGCTAGTAAGCGGTGATGACACCAAAAAAGTGCCCGTCAGTGAACTAAAAGCGGGTGATCTGGTCTTGGTGCGTCCCGGCGCGCAAATTCCTACCGATGGAGAGGTTGCGCGGGGCGAATCCGACGTAAACGAATCTATGCTCACCGGTGAATCTAAACCGGTCAAAAAGACGCTCCAGGCGCAAGTTATTGGCGGCACTATCAACGGTGGTGGGTCGCTCACCGTGAGAGTTACAGAAGTTGGCAACGACACCGCCCTGGCCGGCATCATGAAACTAGTCGCCGAAGCCCAAAGCAGCAAGTCCAAGACGCAAATCCTGGCTGACAAAGCCGCATTTTATCTGACATTTGTCGCACTCGGAGCGGCGCTCGTTACCGGGGTTGCCTGGGCGGTCGCCGGTGCATCAGCCGGGTTTATCCTGGAGCGCATCGTGACGGTGCTGGTTATTGCTTGTCCGCACGCATTGGGTTTGGCCGTGCCGCTCGTCACTGCAATTTCTACGACACTGGCCGCTAAGAACGGCCTGCTTATACGGCAACGCATGGCGCTCGAAGCCGCCCGGAAGGTAGATGTTATCTTGTTCGATAAAACTGGTACCCTCACCAAGGGCGAGCAAGGCGTAGTGGATATGATTGCCGAAGGTGATGAGAAGGAATTGCTAATTCTGGCGGCTGCAGTCGAAACCGAATCAGAACATCCCATCGCCCGCGCCATTATCGCCTCTGCCAAGGACCAAAACCTGCAAGTGCCACGGGCTGCCAATTTTTCGGCGCTCTCCGGCCGGGGTGCGATGGGCGTAGTCGATGGCAAAACCATCCATGTCGGTGGCCCTCGCCTTATTGTAGAATTACAAGCTGCCGTCACCGACACCATTAAGCAAGCCTCCGAACAAGCGTCGACCGATGGTAAAACAGTCGTCTATGTTATTGAAGGCAAGACCGTTCATGGCGCGATCATGCTGGCTGATGTGATCCGCGAAGAGTCCCGCCAGGCTATCACCGACCTGCACAGCATGGGCAAACGCGTCGCTATGCTTACTGGTGACGCGAAAGGCGTAGCCGCCTGGGTAGCCGAAGAACTCGGCATTGATGAATTCTTTGCCGAAGTCCTGCCGGAAAATAAAGCCGAAACCGTTAAGAAGCTCCAAGCCGATGGCAGCAAAGTCGCAATGGTTGGCGATGGCGTAAACGACGCTCCCGCACTCACGCAAGCCGACATTGGCATTGCAATTGGTGCCGGTACGGATGTAGCTATAGAGTCAGCGGGCATCGTCTTGGCCTCAAGCGATCCGCGTGGTGTTGCTAAAATTGTGCGCCTTTCGCGCAGTACCTATAACAAGATGCTGCAAAATCTCTGGTGGGCGACTGGCTATAACGCAATTGCGATTCCTCTTGCGGCGGGCGTAACAGCAGCACTCGGCTTTGTGTTATCGCCCGCTGTTGGCGCAGTCCTCATGTCACTCTCTACTATTATTGTTGCTATTAACGCACAATTTTTGCGGCGCATACGACTATGATAAAAACACGAGTCTTTCATTGTTATTTCACTTGCCACCTCTGTTCGATTCCCCGCAGAGCCAGCACCACGTCTTAGAACACTTCCTGCTATCATAAAAAAGTGAAAATCCCCGATACCTACCACAAGCGTGCATTGATCGTTATTGATCTGCAACCAGCTTTCATTAAGCCGCACAACCGACATATTGTTCGTAATATCATTACGTTAATAAAAAACGTACCCTATGACGCCTACGTAGAAGCCGTATTCCACGCCGAAAAAGGCTCGCTTTGGGACTTGCAGCAGGGTTTTACTGTTCCGCAGGACGAAGGCATGCGAACAGTCGATGAAGTCATGGAAGTTCTCAAGCCACTTAACCCGCTGCGCATTGTTAAAGAAACGCGTTCGACCTTTAAGGGCAATCAAGACCTCGTGGCATACTTCCAAGAGCGAGGCATCGAGGAAGTTCATCTTGTTGGCACCGAAACTCACGATTGCGTATTAGCTACCGCATATGATGCGTTTACTGCTGGTTTCCCTGTGTACGCGCTTGAGGAATGCATCGAATCTGGCACGCCCGGCCGCCATGAAGTTGGCTTGACGCTGCTGCGCTGGCAAAGTATGACTAATAATTCTTGCCGGACTGTAACAACTGACGCGAGCGTTCCGAACTAACTATCCGAGGGTTCACCCTTTTCATCAAAGTTTGTCTTATACCCCAACTTATGAGCAGCAAGTACCATCAAGCGACGATTGCCCTCGGAGGTGCGTCCAGCGGCAGCGAGCGCGCAGAGTAAATCTCCCTTATTGTTCATCACAACAATGCCACCATCCCATGGGCAAAACAGGGGAGCGGTAGTCTGGCGAAAAAGCATATCGACTTCCGACCAAGAGCCATCCTTCAGCTTGTTGGCGTGTTTTATAGAGTCCGCGCCATAAGCTAAAACAGTAAATGCAATATGTAAAGCCGTGGTAACGCTGAGCGCCTTAACGCCATCCATTCGCCGCGAAACAGTAGGCACCGCCATAACATCGGGCTGGGAAATTATACAGCAAATAGCAACAGGTTTTGCGCCGCCCTCATCTGTTACGGTTGTTTTTGCAATATCAACAGCAGCCTGCACCAAATCTGCAGCATCTTGGTCAGTAAATTTCTTCATACATCTTAGTATACTGGCCGTAGGCGTTGAAATTATAAAACAGGAATAAATCATGCGAACACTTACCACACGAAATAACCTGATGAAAAAGGAAGGCACGAGATAGCCTCATCCTAAAAACCTATATAATAAGTAGGCCTCACACCAACCGAAAGGAAAGCCATGTCGATCATCCGCGATAGTGTATTGGCTGATGCCAGTCTGGGATTTGCACCAAAAGCTGCCGCCAGCGAGTTGTTCGACTTGGCAGAGCGCGGCTTTGTAACCATAGGCCTGTTGCAACGGCGGGGAGGTGCTGTCCGCATTACCCGCACCGCAAAACGAGCCGACGGCCTGGGGCAAGAAACGGTGTATTTGCTGAGGGCACTCTTCGGGACCGAAGACGCGGCTGGCAAGACGGTCGTGCTCACCAGGCACGAGCAAATACCCGTGGCGCAAAGTATTGCCGCGTTTACCCGCCGCCAGCTACTCGCCGAAGGTGCCATCAAAAAACTGACGCCACGAACATTACGGCGCAGTATTTTGGCGGCGCTATGGGTCGTTGCGCTGAGCGTCAGCATCACCCTGATCGCCACGTTCCACAGGCCGCAGGTGTGGGCGGCATATGGTGTTCTGACGGCGCTCGCCTGGGTAGCCGTGTCGGGTTTCGTGACGGGACCGCTTCGGCGCCGGGGCGTACTCCGCACCGCAAAAAGCAAAGCCCGTTTTACCATGCTCAATGCACTGCGCTCGAGTTGCAGCTATGGAGGTGTCGGACCGACCGACGGACCAGCCAAACCACTTGCATACGAGTTGATGTGGACAGGCTACCTCGTGCCATACAGCGTGAACGCCGGCCACTACGATCAAAAACCAGCATGGTGTGAAAGCCCCTGGCCGGGCACGCGCCGACAGATCGGCGATGCGCTCGACAGGACTCACAAAGCTATTGCCAACGCGTTGGCTCAACCCTACGTCAAGTACAAAGGCTACGAGCACCCCAAGCCCGATAGCATGACATACGAGGTCCTTCATGACCTCTACCAAGACCTCAGCCAAGACGCTGGTGGCTTGGGAGACGGCGGCCACGACGGTAGCGATGGTCACGGTGGTGACCACCACGGAGGTGGCTATGACAGCGACTCCAGTGGTGGAGATGGTCACGGCGGTGATGGCGGGGACGGTTCCGGTGGCGACGGGGGAGGTGATGGCGGCCACGGCTGAACCCTAGCAACGTACCCGGCCTGCGCAATACGCAGGCCGGGTAATCAAAAATTACTCCCGAATAAAACCTTTGAGAGGCTACATTCTTGGCTGGCCTCGATGTACGTTCGTATTCGGATATGCGTAGGTGTCGCTACTCAATATTAAGGCTTTGTTCGAGCTTCATAATTGGATCGTACCAGCCCTGTTCGAGTACAAACGCTTGGAAACTACGATCAAGGCCAAAAATGACCGCCACGCCAACCACCACAAAGAGAACGCCAGTGATACGACGGAACCAGCCCCGAGGATTACTAAGCCAGCCCAAATTGCGAACAATCGTCTGTCCGGCAACAGCGATTATGAGCAAAATCGCCGCTAATCCCGCAGCGTACAGACTCAAATAAATCACTCCCTGGGCAAAAGAAACGGGCAAAATCGCCGCCACAATTAACGCATAGGTTGGGCTGCAACTGCTAAATACAGGCCCCAGCGCAGCGCCAAGCAACATGTCGCGCGCCAATCCCTTTTGCTTATACGAAGCGCCCAATAATTTGTTCGATTTGTTATACAAGCCGGTCACCAGCATGAATTTTTCCCAGGCAGCCGGCAGTAACAGGTTGAGGCCGAAGAATAGTACGATCACCCCGGAAATCACATTCCATAGCGCCTGTGGAACGCCGAGCAGAGCAGTCGTTGCCTTGAGGAGCAGAGTAAAAACAACAATTGAGGCAGCGAGACTACCTACAATGAGAAGTGGCCTAAACCACATTTGCCGGCCGCTGGCAGTGTTCTGGGCTGTTGCCGTACCACCAATAATTACCGGCAGCAGCGGCAAAATGCACGGCGCAGCGGCAGTCAACACACCAGCGACAAAAGAAAGAACAGCGAGTTCCATCACAAAAGATTCCTGATGAGCGCCGCCAGAGTAGGCTCATCGTACGCCACAAATTTTTTAACCAGATTTCCGTTATCGTCAACGAGAACGAGCGTTGTTTGCAGACTCACGCCATATTTTTGACGCAGCTTTTGGTTGCTGTCGTAATCAACTTTAAATACGGTAACCCCCGCAGGAATAACGCCTTTTTTAATGTCGGCCTCGAGTTGGCGGCACTGTGGACACCAAGGAGCATGAAAAAATAAAATTTTTGTGCCCGCTGTTTGCGCCAATTTTTGCTCATTGTAGTCAGTATATACTCCTGGGGACTCAGCAGTTGCGCTGACCTCCATGGGCTGCTCCGAAGTTGCAGGCGCCGAGGACTCCACCGGCTGATCGCTCTCGACCGCTGCAGATTTTGGCCCATTCCGTAAAAGCAAATAGGTAAAACCAGCGCCAATACATACAATTAAAATAACTACAATAATCAGAAGCTTTTTATTCATCTAGTAATTTTAGCATGTAAATTACTTACCATCGCAGGCGAGTGGCCAGCAACCACAAGCCTATTTTGTATCTTTTTTGGCGCGTTGCCACGGCCAGCGGCCTTCAATTTCCATTTCAAATTCAATGCCGAGCAGGGAGCGGATAACCACAATGATTGCCAAAATAAGCACGCTATCTAAACTAAGATTGCCAGCCACCGAACGAATAATGTCGCCGGCAACTAAAAACTCAAGGCCAATAAGAATACTGCGACCCAAGTTTTGCCGATAGCTTTTATACAAATGGTGTAGGTCTCTCCGCCGGAACGCCGTAATAGCGACGGCTAACGTAGCTAAAATAACACCACCTAAAATTACAACAACGCCAATTGCGTCGAGCAACTTGCCTGCTTCTTGTGCGAATGATGAAAAATCAACCATATGGTCATAATCCCAAAAAGCTTATGCTGCTGTCAATGGAACAACTTTTAACGAAGCCGTAGCAAAGCATAAGCAAAACCATTTATATTGGCGTTCAGGTTGACTCGTGCGGTGACAAGACAGATAATAAAACGTAAGCATTATAACGTAGGGGAGGCATTATTTCCTTCGGGCAGCCACTGTCATCATTCTGGTACCGCAGGCTATGCGAGATAACATTACTTGTCTCGCTTATTATTGTCGGCCTCTACGCGCTTGGGCAATTTGGGCTGGGTATTACGCCAGGGCGCACTACTTTTTTTGTCCCGGAACTCGTGCTCGTACTCGCTAGCATCACGGCGCTATACAGCTTGGCTGCATATTTATTTGTTAAAGACACGCGCGCGCATCTGGCCGGGGTAATTGCCTACGGTGCGCTGTGCATTACCGTATTACTGCTAGTGGGGCTTAGCGGGGGAATCCATTCGCCATTTATCGGTCTGTGGCTGCTTATTACGGTGTTTGCCGGTTTGTTTGGCGTGTACATGCTGGGGGCTTTCGCGATTGCCGCCAATGTGTATGGTCTATTCCAGCTTGCCACCGGGCTCGAAACCGGCGGCGCAGCAATTGCGCTCATGTTGGTTATTGAAGCCCCACTCATTGCCAGCTTTATCATTTGGCACAACCGTACTAACGGACGCGACGCCACCGCAGTGAACGCTCTACAACAACAGCTCAGTCAGGTGGCGAGCAAATCCGACGTGATTATTAACTCCATCGCCGATGGGGTTGTGGTGGTCGACAGCGCTGGCATTGTGCAGCTTATTAACCCATCTGCGCAAAACATGCTTGGCTGGCCAAACCGCGATGCCGTGGGGCTGGACTACCGTTCCGTTATTAAACTAGTAGACGGCGCAGGCAATCCGATCGCCGACGATTTATCGCCAATCCATCAAGTCATGGCCTCGAACAAATCGGCAACAAATAACGACCTTATTCTCGTTACCAAAAGCAGCAAAAAAGTCCTGGTCTCTCTGGTGGTTTCGCCCGTGGGGGAAGACAGCCACCAAACCGGGGTGATCGCCGTATTCCGCGACATCACCCGCGAAAAAGAAGAAGAACGCCAAAAAGCCGAATTTATTAGCACCGCCAGCCACGAAATGCGCACACCAGTAGCTGCAATTGAAGGCTACTTAGGCTTGGCCATGAACCCCGCCACAGCAGTCATTGACGAAAAAGCCAAAACCTATCTGCAAAAAGCGCACGAAGCCACGCAGCACTTGGGACGGCTATTCCAAGATCTCTTGACCGTTTCTAAAGCAGAAGACGCGCGGTTAATTCCCCGCCAGCAAGTAGTTGATATGATTAGTTTTACACGCGAAGTCGTAGAAGGCCTGCAGCAAAAAGCTAAAGAAAAAGGCATTTTTGTTAGTTACGCCCCCGGCGACCAAGATACCGACGGCAACCGGCGTATCACGCCAATGTATTACGCGCTTATTGACCCCGACCACATGCGAGAAGTGTTCAGTAACCTCATCGATAACGCTATTAAATACACCCTGCAGGGGAGCGTCACAGTTGATGTAAAAGGGGATAACGACAATGTCATGGTGAGCGTCAACGACACGGGCGTTGGCATTCCACCCGAAGATTTGCCGCATTTGTTCCAAAAATTCTACCGCGTCGATAACACCGACACCCGCACCATTGGCGGCACCGGTCTTGGCCTGTATATTTCGCGCCGCTTAACCGAAGCAAACAGTGGCCACATTAAAGTCACCAGCACCTACGGTAAAGGCAGCACATTCACCGTGCAGGTACCGCGCATTAGCAATGAACGCGCCGGCGAACTCATGAGCGCCAGCCAGCCCGGTCAACCGGCAGCGCAAAATACAGCGCCGCTCCCCGCATTTGCGCAGGGAGGTGCCGCCACACCGCATAACATCGGACGCACACCGGCTTCACTTGCACAAAAACCACCCCAGGTACCACCAGTCGCCCCGTAGTGCTATAGTTGGTACGTACTTCGGAATTCTGGGAGGCAACCATGGAACCCCTCAAAATCGTTGTTGCGACGGCCGACCCACGGGAACTGCGAGCCGAATGTATCCGTCTTGGTATACAGGTCGGAAGATCGACACGAGCCTACACCATGCAGGACAAGCTCCGCGCCTATAGCAGGGAGTACGCAACCCAGCAGCGCTGGGTCAAACTCGCGGTGCTGCTCTTTGGCGAGGATCACGACCTGGACCTCACAAAGCTCAACACGCTCATTGATGGCATCCACAACAAGCTGTATGAACGGTTCCAGACAGAAGGCCTTGTGGGCACCTGCCTGTTGCGAGATACCGCCAACATGCAGTCGTTCATTGTGACCGGCCGGCAGAACACCCGCGTGCTTACCACACAGATTCTGCGGCAAGCCAAAACAACCGCAAGTCCCATCGGCGCGTGTAGCGTGCTGTTCACGGCACGGCTTGCGTTCAAAGACGTCGACGAAGTCTTCACCACATGGGAGGCAAAACCAGAAGGGAAGTGATCGAGGGGTCCGAACCTGGGCCCCTCACCCCGCCATAACCGGTATAGCTTTTTTACGGACGGGCACGTACAATAAAAGCAATATGACCAAGATTATGCTTGTTGAGGACGACAAAAGCCTACGCGAAATTTACGGCGTCCGTTTGCTTGCTGAAGGCTACGATATTGTCTCTGCTGGCGATGGCGAAGAAGCACTCGCCATGGCCATTAAAGAACGCCCCGTACTTATTATTACCGACGTCATGATGCCGCGGATTAGCGGGTTCGACATGCTCGACATCTTGCGTTCCACCACAGAAACTAAGAATATTAAAGTTATTATGATGACCGCGCTCAGTTCCGAAGACCAGCGCAAACACGGCGAACAGCTTGGTGCTGATCGCTACTTAGTAAAATCGCAAGTCGGCATCGAAGACGTCGTGCATGTGGTACATGAAGTGCTCGGGGATGCTCCGGCTGCTGCGCCTGCCCCACAAACCCCCGCACAACCCGCACCCGCTCCGACGCCACAACCTGCTACCACTCCTCGCATGGCCGAACCCATGGTGCGCCCAGCGCCGCCACAGTCCGCTTCAAGCGTGCACACCCCCACGCCACCAAGCACTGCACCCGCGCCGCCGTCAACCCGCCAGCGGGTGATTCAGCCAATCAATGACCCCTCGAGCAAGATCGACATTAACAACCTCCTCGATAAAGAACTTGCCCGCGAAGCCGGTGTTGACATAAACAATCGCCCGAATGTCGCAACCACCCAGCAGGAACGCGCTCTCGTTGAAAGCCAATTGCAAAACGCCGTGCCGCCGCAACCGCCAGCCGCGCCGTTCCAACCACAAGCAGCCGCGCCGGCGCCTGCTGCATCCGCACAAGAACCCGCAGCCGCGCCACCAATTCCTCAGCGCCCGCCCGTGCAAGCACCGCAGCGCCCCAATGTTGCGCCAATTCAACCACGCCAAGATAGCGTCCCTCCTGCGCAGTAGGGTATACTGGCCCGGATATGGCCAACGAACCAATACGGCTTAATAAATTTATTGCCAGCCGCCTAAACGTAGGGCGGCGTGCTGCGGATGACTTAATTACCACGGGTAAAGTGCGCCTGAACGGCGAGGCGCCTGCGCTCGGCGCACGGGTATTCCCTGGTGATGACGTGATTGCAGATGGCACGCGCCTGGCGTTCACAGATACGCCAGATTTTACCTACCTCCTGCTCAACAAGCCGGTTAATTACGTGTGCAGTCGTCGCCAACAAGGCGACACGCCGACAATTTACAGCCTTCTGCCCGCGCAGTACCAGCACCTCAAACCCGTTGGCAGACTCGACAAAAACTCGTCGGGCATATTACTGCTCACCAACGATGGCGATCTTGCACACCAAATGACCCACCCAAGTTTTGGCAAGATTAAAAAATACGAAGTCGAATTGGACACACCACTACAGCCGCTGCATCGCCAAATGATCAACGACTTTGGCATTACGTTGCCCGACGGCCCCAGTAAACTCCACCTGGAACGCCTGCAGGATGGCAGCGACACCGCCTGGAGTGTGACTATGCACGAAGGCCGCAACCGGCAAATCCGCCGCACATTCGCCGCACTCGGCTACGAAGTCACGCGACTACACCGCACAAACTTTGGCCCACTCAGTTTGCACGAACTCGACGGTAAACCATTCAAGATAATTCCCAAACCATAATTTTTATTGTATAATATTCTCATCGTTCGCAAATCTACGGGAAGAGGCAACGATGCACAACATCCCCGACCGGCTCAGCCGAACCGCCAACGCAGCACCGTGGTGGGCCACCTGGCTCTCGGCGAGCAACACCTCAACCTTCGTGACGCTCGCTCTGATGACCTGGTTCGCCCCGGCCATCAGCAACGAATCCGTCTCGGCGGCGGAGACCCGCCTCACGCAGCGCGTGTTCGCCGCGGGGCTGGCCATCGCGTTCATTGCGTTCATCATGCGCACCGTGCACGACGCCCGCCGGCACCGCATGGCCAAGATCCTCCTGGCCAACCCGAAGGACTTCCTGGCCGCCATGACGCAGCACAACTGGAAGGGACTGATGTTCCTGCACGCCGACCTGCGCGTGACCTTCGCCGGGCCGCCGACCTACCACAAGTTGTCGTCGGCCGAGCAGTACGATCTGGCCAAGAACTTCCTGGAGTACCTGGCCAGCACCGACATGCGCTGGCACACGCCGCGGAACCTGTGGCGGACTACCCGGCGGCACCTCCTGGTGGCGATCGACACCATCAAGCTCTGCGAGACCATCGTGGCTGTCGCAGCCCTCGGGCTGCTGTACATACTGCTGCCGGTCAAGCTGATCCGCTTTGTTGAGAAGCAGCAGATGCGCCGCTACGTGCGCCGCACGTACCTCCCGTAACGCGAACGCCCGGCTCCTCCAACCCTCAGCAGGGAAGGAGGGCCGGGTTTGTTCTTTCTTGACGCCAGTAAATTTTGATTATGAAAAATCATATTTTTCTGTTATAATACTCCTTACTAATGAGCAAAAAACTCCCAACCGTTGCAATTGTCGGCCAAACCAATGTCGGCAAGTCTAGCCTGTTTAACCGCATGGTCGGTTTTCAGCAGGCGATTGTTGCACGCGAAGCCGGCACCACCCGCGACCGCGTGGTGGGTAAAGTCGCCTACAACGACCACGCATTCTGGCTGGTCGACACCGCCGGTCTTAAAGACCCCGACGACGAATTCGAAGCAACAATCCAGGAGCAAATCGAAGAAGCAGCCGCTGCCGCCGACGTGATTTTAGTGGTTGTCGACGGCACACTCGCTGCCAGCGACGAAGACCGCGCCGTGGCTAAAAAAGCGCTCAAATCTAAAAAACCGGTCATGCTCCTGGTGAACAAAACCGACAAAAAAGACACGTTCCCCAGCGAAGAATACCTGCGTCTGGGCATTAAACAAATCTTCCGCACCAGCGCCGAACACACCAACGGCGTGGCAGAAGTGCTCGACGCAGTCACCGAACACATTCCCGCCGCCCAAGACATCACCGATGACGGCGTGCTCCGCATTGCGCTCATCGGCCGCCCGAACGTGGGCAAGTCAAACTTATTTAACACACTCGCCGGCAAGCAGCAGGCGATTGTCAGCAACGTGGCCGGAACCACCCGCGACGTCAACCGCATTCGCGTGCGCTACCAACAGCGCGACGTCGAAATTCTCGACACCGCAGGTATTCGCCGCAACGGTAAAATTGGCGTGGGCATCGAAAAATTCAGCGTACTCCGCAGCCTACAGGCCATTGAACAAGCCGATATTTGTTTGCTGCTCATAGATGTAAACGAACTCCATGTAGCACTCGACCAAAAACTGGCAGGCATCATTAAAGAAGCCGGCAAGGGCCTGGTGCTTGTGGTAAGCAAATGGGACAGCCTGGAAGACAAAACGCCGTTCAGTCGCGACCAGATCGCCGCAAAACTGGTAAAAAACTACCAACACGTACCATGGGCACCGCTTATTTTTACCAGCGCCGTCACCGGGCAGAACGTCGCCAAATTGTTTGACCTCGCCATGGAAATTGAAGAGCGCCGCAAACAAAAGTACAAAACTTCTGAACTCAACAAAATTTTGCAGGAATGCGTGGCCAACCACCCGCCAGCCGGCCTTAAAAATACCCATCCGCGCCTGCGCTACATGGTACAAACAGATACCAGCCCGGCCTGGTTCGTTATTTTTGGCAGCCACTTAAAACTCCTGCACTGGGGGTATAAGCGGTACATGGAACACATAATCCGCGAAAAATACGACCTCATTGGCACGCCAATTATGTTTAGCTTCCGCGAAGAAAAGAAAGACAAAGAAGACGAGTGAAAAGGGACCCCCGGAGGGGTCCCTTTCGTTCGTGAAGAATGGTCAGTAGCGGCGGTGGCTTCGGTTGTTCTCGCCCTCGCCGGCACGCGCCCGCTTGCGAACGCGCACCGGCGGTGGCCACTCGGCCGGACTCTCCGACTTGAGCAGCAGCAGGCCGTTGCTCTTACCGTCGCCCCGCCTGCCTTCGAGCGCACCGGCCATTTGGAACTTGCGAACGCGACGCGGCAGGCTCTTCGCCCGCACCGCGCGCAGCGTGATCTCGCCGGTCGTCAGCGGGCCAGTCGTGGCCAGCCAGTCCTGAGGCATGAACCGCACCGTGCGGTCCAGCTCGGCGTCGTAGCGACCCGGACCAGACCGTGCCAGCCCGCGGCCGAACAGCACGTCGATCCCGCCGATCTGCACGCCGACCACGGACTTCGTGTCGAGTTCCTGGTACGGCGTCGGCAACTCCATGCCGCGGCAGGCGATGCTGAATCCGGTCACGGTGTCCAGCACCTGGAACGCGAACGCCCCGGTGCCGAACCGCCCTTCCTTGCTGATCGTGACGCAGCCAGCTTCCAGCCGATGCACCTGGCCGTCAAGGCCAAGGCGCGTACCAGTGCCTCCATCGAGCATGTAACCGTCATTGTTCAGTTCGCAGCCGCTCCAGCGGACAGCGACGCCTCCGGGGGTGGTGATACTATTCACGACCCCTCCCTTCTGTGAACGAATGCAGCAATTGTAGCATTTTTTACGGTATAATGTAAATTATGAAATTAATTATCGGTCTTGGCAACTACGACGAACAATACACCAACACGCGTCACAACGCGGGGTTTGCCGTGGTTACTGCCTTTGCCAGCGCTCACAATATGGACTGGCAGCCCAAAGATAAATTCAAAGCCGACATTGCCGAAACAACGCTGGGCGGCGAAAAAGTCATTGTGGTAAAACCACGCACATATTACAACCTCAGTGGCGACGCAGCTTTAGCCGTAAAACAGTTTTACAAAATAGACAACGCCAATATTTTAGTGGTTCACGACGAACTCGCTCTGCCATTCGGCACACTCCGCACACGAATTGGTGGCAGCGACGCCGGCAACAATGGCCTCAAAAGCATTATCGCAACCGTTGGCCCCGATGTTGCGCGCGTACGCATTGGCATTGCAAACGACTTGTTGGAACGCCAGCCCGCCGCCGATTTCGTGCTTGGCCGTTTTACCGCCGACGAACAATCTAAAATGCCAGACATTAAAAAACACGCTCTCGAATTAATAAGCGTGTTTATTGCAGGCGATTTCGCCCACACCACAAAAAACGTGTAACTGAAGTGTTAGCCGGGTAAAAACCCAGGGGTGGGCAGCCACGCAGGCCGCCCACCCCTCCGGCTACGTGCGGTCGATGCTGCGGCGGGTGTCGTCTTCCGGCTCGTCGGGCTTGTTCCACTCGCGCGGCGATTCCACCGGCCAGTAGCTCATGTGCGCAAAGCCGTAGAGCAGCCATTGCCACCAGGTGCCGCCCGTGCGCTTACTGCGCTTGGGGGAGCGTCGCCGCCACATAGTCAGCAGCGCGACGGCGATACCGATGCTCAGCACCCCCCACAAGGCGAGCAGCGTGTAATCGAACCAGATCGGCCGACCTACGAACTCAAGCTTGTACTCGGCATAGGCATATTCAACCCCGCGGCTGGAAAGTGCAGGACCAACATATACGGCGACCAGCACCTGGAGGAACATGGCACTCATCATCACCATGCGTCCCGTCGACAAGGCGGTACGCAGCTTCGTGTGCAACAAGGTCAGCACGAACATCAGCACACCCTCTGCCACCAGGGTGGCAAGGCCGGTCCAGTTGAGTAGCTTGATGAGGGACGAATAGTCCTCGAACGTCACGGGCCGCTCGCGCAGCGCCGCCGGCACGTAAAACACCACGAGCACCAGCGCCAGCAGCACCACCGTCGTAGAACCGGCGTGCAGCGCCCACAGCACCCGGTACGACCATGTCCGTGGCAGCTCGTGACGCGCCAAGGTGAGCGCCACTAACGCTGCCGGCATATACACCAGCAGCGCCGTGACCACACCCGCGCCATACGGGTTGATGATAATTCCGAACAGGTTCATGCAGCCTCCGCATTGCAAGTCTCGCGGCTAACACTTCACGCATAATGATGCAATAAAAACTATAAAAATGCAAACTTAATAAAGCTACGCAGTTTTCGCCTTCACGAGGCTCATCAGTATAACCAGGAAGTTATATAACTGCCAAAGTAGTGGGCGCCTGTTGGGCGGCGTGTCGTGGTGACGCGCCGCCCACGCGGGCGATCATGCGGCGTGGCTCGAGGTATTCGGTCGCCGGTCGGCCAACGTGACCACCGGAGCCAGTTCCTCCTCGTGCCGGAACATGCGCTGCAAATACCAGTTGTAGCCCATCACCACCAGGACGATGAAGTCAACGGCATAGTACAGCCACCCGCGCCCACCCAAAAAGGTGGGCTGGGTATAGAAGATATGCGCCTGGCTGAGCATGGCCGCCAAAGCCATACTCAGCGCGAAGCCGCGGCGCTTGTCGTGGTACGCGAAGTAATACGCGCCCACCAGCACCCCAGCGACACCCATGAAGCCGCCACTGGAGGTAATGTGCCAGACCTCCGCCGCGAACGAACTCGTCGACCTGAGCGTGTAAACCAGGGCGAACAGTCCGTTGAGAGCAGTGATGAACAGCATTCCGGCCACGAAGAGTCGGTTCTGCTCGGCGGTCTGGGTACGGGCAGGATGAGTGCCAATAACCACAGCTTTCTCCTTTGATGTACGAGTTGCCTTCCACTACTTTGTAACGTAATTATATCATATGAAAGCGGTTATGTCTATATGTACAGAAAAAGACCCTCTTTTCACTTTTTTCCGACACATTCACCGCCAAAAGGCGGCGACTGCCTGCGGGAAGCAGATCGGACGCAGTGGAAAGAGGGTCTTTTTATCTCTTTTTTTGACAAATGAAAAGGCGCCAGGTAAGGGTGGGCATCACCTGGCGCCGTTTCACCCTTCAACCCACCCAGAATTCGGGCATTAGCGTGACCCACCTCACAATAATAAGAGGTCCGCCGGTTAAAGGGGTTAGTATGCATGCAACCCTTTAGAGTGCGATTAAAGTGGAGGGTAGAAACTTTAAAAGCAGGTTGCACGCAATCTAACGTTGATTCCCGAAGGAACCAATGATAGAAATTTTGGGGGTATAAGGTGCGGTTTTGCCCTTTCAGGCTTACCATGCAGTAATATAACACTTCGGAGTCTTTGTGTCAATACTTTTATGCATATATTATGTACAAAATCAATAAAATAGTACCAGATACCAGCGATTACCTCCAGATGATGCGAGGTATTGCGCATTTACCAAAAAGCTTATACTTTGTGGGGAATCTTCCTGACCAGTATACGCCAAGTGTTGCCATTGTTGGAACACGAAAACCCAGCGTTTACGGGCAAGAAGTTGCCTACAAACTCGCGTACGATTTAGCCAGCAGGGGAGTCGTGGTGGTGAGCGGCCTGGCGCTCGGCGTTGATGCAATTGCCCATAAAGCCGCGCTAGACGCCGGCGGGGCCACAATTGCAGTCATGGCCGGCGGGTTAGATTCGATTCACCCCAAGACGAATCACGCATTAGCGGCACGAATTGTTAAAAGCGGGGGAGCGCTCATAAGTGAATATGCACCTGGAGAACCACCGTATCCGGCCAATTTTATTGCCCGTAACCGTATTGTAGCAGCCATACCTGATGGTTTGCTGGTAATCGAGGCAGCGGTAAAGAGCGGCACACTGCACACAGCGGCATTCGCCCTTGATTACGGCCGGCCGGTGATGGCAGTGCCCGGCAATATTACCAGCCCCATGAGCACTGGCACCAATCGGCTGATCGCCACAGGTGCGCGACTTGTTGGCAGTGCAGCAGAAGTTATGGCCGAAATCGGCGTAGCAACGGAATCGCAGCAAACCACACTGCCCCTTGGCGACACCCCGGAGGAAACCGCGGTGCTCAAATTGCTGGCTCGCGGCGTTCGTGACGGCGAGGAGCTACAAGCACTCAGCGGCCTCAGTGCACCTGCATTCAGTCAGGCACTCACTATGCTCGAAATTAACGGCGTGGTGCGGCCGCTCGGGGCGAATCAGTGGGGACTTACTTAAAATGAGACATAAAAAAGGCCGGGTGGCCGAACGCTAACGCCAGCGTTCGGCCACCCGGGTGCACCAGGGAGGTTGCGGTCTCCCACGGTGCGGAGGTGTTGATTAGGCGGGGCGCACGGGGGCGCGTGTTGCGCCACTCGCCTGGGGGCTAGGCCGATACGAGAGATGCCACCGCCAACGCGGTGATACCTTCGGCCGCAGCCACCACACCAACTCCCTCATCGGCAGCAACCACCCTTGCAGTGGCGGTCGCTGCACGTTTGGCGTACGCCTTCTGGATCAGCGCCAGGTGCTTGACACATGGGCGACCCGAACAAGCGTCACAACCATGCCTGTAGATCGTCCACCCGCCGTTGAAACCGCTCGGTTCAGGGATGAGCGGAAAATCAGCGAGAGTGGGGAAGGGTGTCGTGCCGGATGAGACAGGCAAACTATTGCCGCTCAATTCAGGTCACTCCTCATGGTTGAACATGACTACACACTCAGTGTGTATGCCTCCTACACCAACTAAATTACGCTGCCAAAAGCAGAATGTCAACTGAGGCAATTATAGAACACCCCTTGCGTTTGGAGGGAATTTTGCGTAGCATGAGCCTCTAAGATAAACTACATGGGAAGCATGAGCAAAAACCTAGTCATCGTAGAGTCACCTGCGAAAGCAAAAACAATCGCCAAATATTTAGGTAAGGATTTTACCGTTAAAAGTAGTTTTGGTCATGTTCGCGATCTCCCAAAAAAGGGAATGAGCGTCGATATTGCCCATAATTTTGAACCCGCGTACGAAGTTACCCCCGATAAAAAGAAGACTGTCGCTGAACTCCGCGCTGCTGCAAAAACAGCCGAAACCGTCTGGCTCGCATCGGATGAAGACCGCGAAGGGGAGGCGATTGCCTGGCATTTAAGCGAGGTGCTTAAACTGAAACCCGCCAACACAAAACGCATTGTGTTCCACGAAATTACCAAACCAGCCATCGAAAACGCGGTCAAAAACCCGCGCGCGCTCGACGTTGCACTAGTAAACGCCCAGCAAGCACGCCGTGTTTTGGACCGAATTGTAGGGTACGAACTCAGCCCTGTTCTCTGGAAGAAAGTCCGCACCGGCCTCAGCGCCGGCCGCGTGCAATCGGTGGCGGTTCGCTTAATTGTTGAACGAGAACGCGACATCGAAAATCACGCTCCAGAGGTAACTTTTAAAGTCACCGCGCTCTTTACCTTGCAAGACGGCACCGAGCTGAAAGCTCAAGCCACTACTGTATATAAAGATGAAGCCAGCGCCAAAGCATTCCTTGAGGCACTTGCCGCCAGCGACTGCGACATTGCTGATGTTGCTAAAACCCCTGGTACGCGCAGCCCAAGCGCACCGTTCACCACAAGTACACTCCAACAAGAAGCCTCGCGTAAGCTTGGGTTCAGCCCAAAGCAAACCATGATGCTCGCACAGCGCCTGTACGAAGAAGGTAAGATTACTTACATGCGTACCGACTCAGTCAACCTGAGCACTATTGCCGTGGCGCAAATGGCCGAATTGGTCGAGAAAAACTACGGCCGCGAATACGTACTGGCCCGCAAGTTCAAAACAAAGGCGGCCGGCGCGCAAGAAGCACACGAAGCGATTCGCCCCACAAACGCCGCCGAGCTCGAAGCTGGTGCAGACGCTCAACAAAAGAAGTTATATAAACTTATTTGGCAGCGCGCGGTTGCCAGCCAAATGGCCCCTGCCCAGATCGAAAAAACCACCATTACCATTGCCGCCAGCAAAACCAAAGACACGCTCGAGGCAAAAGGCGAGGTGGTGCAGTTCCCTGGGTTCTTAAAAGTGTACGGCGATGGTGCCAAAAACGCCGAAGATGGCCTGTTGCCAGAGGTAGCGAAGGGCGACCCCACAAAACTCGTCAGCGCAGAAGCAGTTGAAGCCTACAGCCGTGCTCAAGCCCGCTACACAGAAGCCAGCCTCGTGCGCAAACTGGAAGAACTCGGCATTGGCCGCCCAAGTACGTACGCGCCAACAATTAGCACCGTGCAGGACCGCGGCTATGTCGAAAAAGCCGATGTGGTTGGTGGCGAGCGCGAAATCGTCCGCCTCAAACTAGAAGACGGCAAAATCGACCGCACCCAAAACAAAGAACCAATCCCAGACGACAAGGGCAAATTAGTGCCCACCGACATTGGCAAGGTGGTAACCGACTTCCTGGTTGAACATTTCCCAACGGTTATTGACTTCGACTTCACCAAAGATGTGGAGCAAGAATTCGATGACATCGCCGACGGTAAAGTAAAGTGGCAAGATATGCTCGCCAAGTTTTACGGGCCATTCCACAAAACCGTGGATGGCGCTGCCGATATTAGCCGCGCAGAAGCCATGCAAAGCCGTCCGCTCGGCACTGACCCCAAGAGTGGCCGCCCGGTGAGCTCACGTTTTGGCCGCTATGGTGCCATGGTGCAAATGGGCGACGCCGAAGACGAAGAAAAGCCAAAATTCGCCAGTATTCCGAGTGGCATGAACCTCGACACCATCACTCTTGAACAAGCGCTGGAGCTGTTTAAACTGCCACGCTTGCTGGGAACGACCGAAGATGGCCAGAACATCGAGGCCAACATTGGTCGCTTTGGGCCGTATGTTAAAATCGGCAGCCGCTACGTGAGCCTCGGCAAAGAAGATCCGTACCATGTTACGCTCGAAACCGCCGAAGAACTCATAAAAGCCGATGACGAAAAGCGCGCAAAAATGAATATCAAGGAATTTCCCGAAGCGGGGATTAAGGTTTTGAACGGCCGATTCGGCCCATACATTACCGACGGCAAAAAAAATGCAAAAATTCCAAAAGACACCGAACCCGCCGCATTAACACTTGAAGAATGTCAAAAATTGCTCGAAGCCGCCCCTGCGCGCGGCGCTCGAAAACGCCGTACGCGTAAATAGTCTTGCATTTTATGCGAAAATATAGTAAAAACTATATAGCACTTTGACACACCCCAGTGTGCCGGCAAAGAAATGACGACGAACACTCGCCGTTGTCTCCTTGCCGGCTCACACCACAAGCGTCCTCTCCGCGAGGATGAACAGGGGGATGGAAGGAGTGGCCGTATCCGCTGAATAACTGCGGGTGCGGCCACTCTGAAAAACGTCAAAGAGGCGAGATGTGTCCTGAGGGGTACATATTACGCCAGACGCGGAACCGGTGCGAAGTTAACGGGAATATCATGCAAAGCTTTTAGGCTGAATAGTCTATAGCAATGCACGAAACACCGCAACGCTTCGCAATACGCCCACGTCAAAAAACTACGACACGCCTCCGTCGTAGCCACCTACAATGTCCGCGGTCACCGTCGAAGAAGTAGGTACCCCTCAAAGTCACCCAGAGATTCGCGCAAGCGAACGACCGGGTGCCGGAGAGTCGTCTTCAGGGGATGTTGCGACTCTCTGAGATCACCATGTCGCCCCTTCGGGGGCTGCGGCGCGGTGCGTCTAGAAGGTTCGGGTAACCCGTCGTGCGCTGTGCAAAGCGCCTCAACCCCGTCAATTGCTGTTTTCCCTCCGGGGAAGATGCAAATTGTGCGGCCACGGCGGGTTACCCATCCTGAAATCCTCATAGCCTCGGCCAAACGGCCGGGGCTCTCTTCATTTTTAGGGGTTATTTTATACGCTTACATATTTATCCACGGTTTGAAAGTCCTGTGGCAGAAACTATCTGGAAAGCCAAATAAATGCTATAATAAATACATCCGAATTATTTGACACTAACATACCTTTGTGTTAGAGTAGCATTAATCATTTGAACAACATTTTAAGAAAGGCCACCGAATGAGCGACGTTACTGAATCTGCTGTTATTGACCTCCACTCAGCCGTTAAGGATATCCTTGACACTGTTGAACGTGAACGCGAACGCGAAATTATTGCGCGTCGTTTTGGCTTGTACGATCGCCGTGAAACTTTAGAGCAAATCGGTGAATTGCTGGGCATTACCCGCGAACGCGTACGCCAACTCGAAAAAGCAATTATGATTCGCTTGCGTCTGTCTGCCGAAGAAGACTTGCCACACATTGCTGCAATCGAAAAGCACTTCATTCGCCACCTGCACGACCTCGGCCGTGTTGCAAAAGTTCAAGACTTAACTTTGCGCGTCACCCCTGACGCCAACGAAACAACTCGCGCTCATGTGGCGTTCATTGCTGAAATCGCCCCACGACTGACCGTTGTCGAAGAAAACGACCGCTACCACCACGCGGTCGGCATTAAAGAGCACGGCACCGATGACCAGATCAAACAACACGTTGACGTTATTGTGGGCACCATCAAGAAGAGTGGGGAACCACTGACCATCGACGAGCTGCACAGCAAAACTGATCACGACCACCCAAGCCACGTTCGTGCACTCGCAAGCGTCAGCAAAGACCTTGCCCACCTCAAAGACAAATGGGGCCTGACCAAGTGGCCAACCGTGAATCCAAAGAACATCCGCGACAAAATTTACGTGATTTTGCAGGAAAACACCAAGCCAATGCACTTTAGTGAAATCGCTAAGGCAATCAAAGACTCGGACTTCCGCCGCAAGGATGTCACCACCCAGGCAATTCACAACGAGCTCATCAAAGATGGTCGCTTCGTTCTGATTGGCCGCGGTATTTACGCCCTCAAGGAATGGGGCTACAACAAGGGGACCGTCGCCGATATCATTACCGACATCCTCAAAAAAGAAGGCGGCCCACTGCACCGTGACGAAATCGTCAAGCGCGTGCTCAAGCACCGCCAGGTCAAAGAAACAACCATTCTGCTCAACCTGCAGGGCAAGGCGCGGTTCAAGCGCGTGGCCAAGGCAACGTACGCGTTAGCCTAGGGCAGAAAATAAAACAACGAGCGGGTTTATCCCGCTCTCTTGTTCATAGAAAGTAAAACGAAAAGGGTTACTCACTCGCGCTCATTGCACTTATGGCCACTTTGCGCGAAAATATACTTAAGGCATTATGGATCTGCTATCAATTCTGTTTGGCTTGCTCGGCAAGTGGTACATATGGTTGCCCATAGCTGCGGTTTTGGGCTATTTGGCCGTGCGGAATAATAAGCGCGCTCAAATCGTCGCTGACACCGAGAATATTCTGCTTGTTCTCGAGATTCCACGTACCAACGACAAAAAAGAGCTTGCCGCTGAACAAATGTTTGCCAGCTTGCACGGTATTTTGCGTTCAAAGCGTGAACTTGCTACTCAAGGGGGCATGCAAGAACACATCAGTTACGAAATCGCTGCAATCGAAAAACGCATTCGGTTTTACGTGTGGCTGCCAAAATACCTGCAAAACTTTGTTGAAGGCCAAATTTACGCACAATACCCAACCGTACAAATCCACACTGCCGACGAAGACTACAGCGCCCGCGATATTTCGCACAGCGTGACGTACACTGCCGAGTTAGGACTCATCGACAACGAAGTGTTGCCCATTAAGACCTTCCAAAGTTTTGAGGTCGACCCCTTGGCAGCTATTACTGCCACTTTAGCCAAGCTTGAAGACCCCGACGAAGAAATGTGGATCCAGTTCCTAGTGCGACCCATTGGCGACGACTGGCACCGCAAATCGAGCAGTTATGTGTCGCGTGTTAAAAGCGGCTTAATTCGCAGTGGCGGTCATGGGGTAGGGCATTACGCCTTCCGCATGCTCGAAGCCCTCTGGAAACCCCCAGAAGACAGCGGTAAACCACCCGAAGTCAGCGAACGCGATAAAGGCCGTATTAGCGAAATCGAAAAGAAAAGCACCAAACTTGGCTACCAGGTTAAGGTGCGCATTACCTACTTAGGCCACGACGAAACAACGGCTCGCTTGCGCATGCAGGCGATTATTGGCACCTTCAAGCAGTACAACAGCACCAACCTGAACGGCTTTGTGATTAAAAACCCGCAATACGGTGTGGATGGCGTTGCGCAGTACCGCGCGCGATTCTTTATTGACCGTGGCTACATTTTAAACATCGAAGAACTCGCCAGCGTATACCACTTGCCGCACACCAACGTAGAAACGCCAAACATTGTGTGGGCCAACAGCAAAACCGCAGAACCGCCAGCCAAATTGCCCATTATTATTGGTGCCGAAAGCGACAACCAAATCAGCGCATTCGGGCTCACCAACTTCCGTGGCATTACCCAACAATTTGGTATGCTGCGCGGCGGTGACCGCAGTCGGCACATTTATATTATTGGTCAGACCGGTACCGGTAAATCGGGTTTGCTGGAACTTTTTGCGCTCAGCGACATCTTCCACAACCAAGGCTACGCCATTATTGACCCGCACGGCGACTTCGCCATTAACAACCTACGCTTTATTCCGCCCAGCCGCGTGAACGACGTTATTTACTTTAACCCGGCCGACACTGCCTACCCAGTAGGTTTTAACCCAATGGAAGTGATTGACCCCAACATGAAGAACAACATTTCTTCAGAAGTTATTGGGGTACTCAAGCGTATGTTTGGCGAAAGCTGGGGCCCGCGCTTGGAATACATTTTGCGCTACACCATTTTGGCGCTGCTCGACACGCCAGGCACCACACTCCTCGACATTACCCGTATGTTGACCGACAAAAAATTCCGCAAAGGGGTAGTGGAGACATGTACCGACAGCGTGGTAAAACAGTTCTGGAACGTGGAGTTCGCCAGCTGGACCGACAAATTTGCCAACGAAGCAATTGCGCCAGTGCTGAACAAGGTGGGTGCGTTTACTGCCAACCCAATTATTCGTAACATTATTGGCCAGCCGCGCAGTACGTTTAACATTCGCCAGATTATGGACGACGGTAAAATTTTAGTGGTCAACCTGTCGAAGGGTCTCATCGGCGAAGACAACGCCGCTATTTTAGGCTCGTTCCTGGTAACGAAAATTCAGCTGGCCGCCATGAGCCGGTCGGATATTCCGCGCATCGAGGACCGCCGGCCATTCTACCTGTACGTGGACGAGTTCCAGAACTTTGCCACCGATTCATTTGCGACCATCCTTTCTGAGGCACGTAAATATGCCCTTAACCTAACCGTAGCCAACCAATACGTCAGTCAAATGCAGCCAACGGTGCGCGATGCTGTGTTTGGTAACGTCGGAAGTATGATTAGCTTCCGTATTAGCCCAGACGACGCGCCGCTACTCGGTAAAAACTTTGCGCCACAGTTCCTGCCCGAAGACATTATGCAAATGCATAACCGCCACTTTATTGCCAGTATGGTGATCGACGGCGAAAAAGCTCCGGCGTTCTCGGCCACAACCTTAACGCTGCCGCCCGCGCAAACCGACTTTAGTCCGCAAATTATAGATAACACACGCCGCAACTACGCCCGCGAACGTGCCGATATTGAGGCAGAAATTAAAGCTACCCTCGGGCCGCAAGCGATTGTTCCACCTGCGCAAATACCACAACCCGGCGGTCTGCAATCACAAGCTCAGGCTAAGCAGCACCCGATTCCTACAAGTAACTTACCCACAAAACCACTCGCACCGCTGCCCGTGAATGCCCCAGAAGTTGCCCAAAAGTCTGCCGCTCCAATAAAAGCTGCATCGCCACGCCCCGCAACCACCCCTGTTTCACCTCAAGAACAAAAACCAGCACGCCAGGCTGCCCCCACAGCGCAACCACAGCAAAATAATACTCAGTCACAGCAACAAGCTGGGCAAGACAGTGAAGCTGGCGGTAAAAAACGAAAGCGCCGTCGTCGTGGCAAAGGCAGCAGGGCAGGGCAGAGTGACGCCCCGCAACAAACCCCATCTGCGCCAACAGGGGAGCCAAACAGTCCGCGTGTGGTAACCGAACAACCTGCGGCAGCACCGCAGCCAAAACCAGCACAGCAAGCGCCCGCAGCGCCGCAACAACCGCGTCATGACGAAACAGAAATTCGTTTGCGTTAAATTATGAAGCACTTTGTGATATATGTACCCGGCCTCGGGGATAAACGAATGTATGCTGGCGTGCAGAAAGCGGCACTCACCACCTGGCGGACGGTCGACCTACAACCCTTCTACTTTGCCTGCAACTGGGCAGACACTACCGAACCCTACACAACCAAATTGCAACGCCTTATAGACTGCATTGACGCCGCTCATGCCAAAGGCTACACGGTTTCGCTGGTGGCGGCAAGCGCAGGCTCAAGCCTGGCCTTAACTGCGTTCTCGCAGCGCTCAGCGGCCGTACACGCAGTTATTTCGATATGCGGCAAGCTCAATAACCCCCAAACGGTTGATGCCGCTCTGCTAAGCGTGAACCCTGCATTTAAAGAATCAATGCTGACGTACCAGCGAGCCGAACCCACGCTTACCGCCGCTAATCGCAATAAAATTTTAATTGTGCAAGCAAGCCGCGACAGCTACGTACCTGCCCGCGATGGGGAAGTGACCGGTGCGCACACCCACCGTATGCACACTGCCGGGCATACGTTTTCTATTTTTATGGCACTGACATTTTTTAGGCGCATCATTATTCGTTTTATCACGCAGGATGCGTAATTTTTACGTGTTCTAAAAATCGTACAAAAATAGAACATTTTCTAGAACATAACAATAGAGACAATAAGCCAAATATGCATAGCCGCGCCCGAGCAAGGCTGCTACATAAGCGGGTGAATATGTACGCAGGCGAGTGCCGCAAAAAATAAATGGGGAAATCGAGGGGCGCAGAAAGCCTGAACGGCACACATAGTGAGACATAGATATAATGTCGCACAATATATCTTTTACGACATACCCATATCTTACAAAAGACGGTTATGCATACCTTTAGAGTGGAGTGCTTTTATGGCAATGCCGCTGCAAACGTTCAATAATACATATGCACCAATAGCTGTACCTGTTAATTATGCGCTTATTACCGTATACGTATTGTTAATCGCTACAATGTCGTGAAATGTTCAGTTTTCCACAGCCTGCCAGCAAATATTGTATTTTTGATGTGTTTTTGGTCATTTTTCACGACTCCCCGCTACCCTCCCCGGCAGGGCATTGATTTAATTGTTTTTTATATTTTTGTATAGTTTTTGCGAAAACTTTATGAACACATTATAAAAAACAGAACAAATTTAGAACTAGAGGGGAGAGTAAGAGAGTGGCGCTACTTATAATATGCCTTGTGGGGCACGCGCACATCCACATACTGTGGCTTTATGTTCTTGCGTTCAAAATATTGCAGCGCATGGGCTATATCCTCTGCTTCCTGCAGCGGGTCCCTATCGGTGTTGGTTTTTATCACGTATTCCCTCCCCTTCAGCTTTAGGTCAATCTCGCGGGTGGCTGCAGGGATAATCACCCGCTCTACCTCCCCGAGTCCGTAGCCATTTACCGCGGCAACAATTTGCCCAAGGAACCGAATAAAACGACTCGAGGCCACTACCCCACTCTGTTGGTCGGGTGGAATACCACTCTGGTCAGTCACTGCCAGTGCAGGCTCTGCAAAGTGGTTGTAGGCAAATGCCACGCCATGACCATCGACATAAAACTGACTCGTGCCCGTCTTCCAGGTGAGCAACGGTTGCCTGAACGACAGAGTAAACTGCACGCCGCCACCGTACCATTCGCGCGCCACACCAACTGCCTGCACTTCGTTGTGGTTTTTAAGAATATGCGCCTCGAGTTCGGGCTGCCGCAGCATAAAACCGAATCGCTCAAAGGGGTGGTCATCGAAATACTTATAAATGGTATCTTGGTAGGTTTTCGTTGCAGGATTGCGCACGCCTTTTTGTGCAAAGGTTAGATCGGGGGTCACAATAAAGTTGACTACTAAAAATGCAAGCAACGCCACGGCCACAAGCACGCCACCCAAAAAGCGCAGAATGCGGCGGCGGTGTTCGCGGAGCTCCATAAGTTTCAGGCGATCGGTCTTGAACTGTCCGCGCGCTGGTGCGCTAGCGGTAACTTCGGCCGATTTTGTACCAGTTATTGTGCGGCTGCGCCTAAAAATATAGCTATCCTGACCATGCATCAGGCTAGGGTTACGGCGGTTTGCCTCTTTTTTATTTTTTGCCCACGGGAATGTTAATTTCATCTGTTGCTATTATACGCTAGGTTTTGGTCGCTGCGGCCTCAGCAATGAGTGCAGCCATATCGAGGGCAGCATCGGGTTTAGCAAAAGCGTGCATTTTACGGCCTAAAATCTCACGCTTTTCAGCGCTCGCAGCAAGCGCCAAAATCACACGGGTCAGTTTACGGTGGTCGAGCGTGATTTTTTCTTCTTCCATGACCACGGCTGCACCCGCCTTGGCATACACCTCGGCATTCTTAACCTGGTGGCCATTTGGCAAATGAGCGTTGGGAATAATAATGGTGGGCTTTGCGAGTGCCGCAAGTTCCGCCAAAGATGTTGCGCCCGCACGCGTCACTACCATATCGGCGGCACCCATTGCCATAGCAAGCCCAGGCAAGAATGGTTTAATAATATAGTCGATGTGCTCAGGGGCGGCAGCAAGCGTTTCCTGGTAGAGCGCCGTGCCGGTTACGTGTACAATGGCGACTTTATCGAGCAACTGGTTGGCAATAGTCGCCACGGCGCGGTTAATGTTGCGCGCACCAAGGCCGCCACCCGTCACCACCAACAGTGGTTTTTTAACATCATGCAAGCCAAGCTGACCCTTTAACTTTTGCTGCTCGGCAGCTTTAACCGGGTGGAAAGCGCGGTCAACCGGGATACCTACATAATGCGTGCGCCCCTGCGGGTAATTATAATTTTCGGTTGGAGCGCCCGTGCCAATAACGGCGGCGTGCTTAGCGAGTAAACGGTTTGTGAGTCCAGGATGTGCGTCGGAATCATGGATGACAAGAGGTATTTTAAGCGCTCTGGCAGCTAAACCAACGGGTAAACAAACGAACCCACCCTTGGTAAATACAACGTCGGGTTTTACCCGGCGCAAAAAACGATAGCTCTGCAAAAAGCCGATTCCCACCAAAAAAATATCGCGAATGTTACGTGCCATGGTAGGAATGTCGAACAACTGCCTGAGCAAGCCCACCTTGTGGTAACGGCGCAATTTGCCAGCGTAAATACGCTTGATGCGCACCTCAAATGGCGCTTTTGCCATAATACCACTGGCACTCGTGGCGAACTTGCGGTCCGTAATAAAGTAAGCGGTTAGTTCCGAATCTTGCCGGTACAGCTCACGTAGTACGGCTAGGGCCGGCGTCACGTGTCCGCCTGATCCCCCGCCCGCGCTCACGATTATCATACATTCCTCCTATTTTCTGGTTCTGAGTTGGTCGTTTTGTATGGTTGGTGTAGCGCGAAATCTGGAAGACCAACCCCAGTGCGCATAGCATAAACAGCAAGCTGGTACCGCCAAAGCTCACAAACGGCAGCGTAATACCGGTGAGCGGGAAAATACCGAGCATCGCACCGATGTTGACCACCGTGTGCGAGAACACCCATCCAAATACGCCGGCCACAAGTAACCGGTGATACGGGTTGTCTGTGTGGTCCATAATAGCAAGAATTCGCATAAAAAGCCCGGCGAAAATGGCTAATACCGCTGCCGTTCCCAAGAAGCCAAATTTTTCTGCCAAAATAGCAAAAATTGAGTCGTTGGCTGCCTCGGGCAAGTAGCCAAATGCTTGCACACTATTCCCCAAACCTTTACCGGTTAACCCCCCACTCCCCACGGCAATGAGCGCCTGGTTAATGTGGTAGTCCATAGCTTTTGTTTCGGCGTCTTCGTGCTGTACAAAAGTAAGAATACGTTCAATACGGTGCGGTGCCACGATAATAAATAATGCACCGAACGCTAAACATACCGCGGCAACATACCCAATGAGTTTGAGTTTCATTGCACTTGCAAACAGCATGGTCATAAAGAGCGCAATCACCGTAATACCGGTGCCCATATCGCGTTGCAGACCGATCACAATAACCGCCATAGTCGCGACCAGCAACCCGGCAGGCACAAGAGTTTGCTGTACGTCGTTCAACTTACCCTGCTGCATGCGCGCAGCTAAAAAGCCGGCTAAAAATAGCACGAGTGTGAACTTCATAAATTCAGCCGGCTGGAAAGTGGTAAAACCGAGGTCAATCCAGCGGCAAGCATCATTGGTACACAGTCCCAGCGGTGTTGCCTGCAATAAAAAGGGTGCCGCGCCTAGAATAAGCCCAGCAACCACTAATTTACCCTGGAACTTGCCCCAAAAATCGAGCGGGATCATGGCCGTGGCTGCAAAGGCAGCCAGGCCAAGTGCCAAATAGACGATTTGGCGGTACATAAATAGGTTCTGATCCAGGTTTTCGCCACCAATGCGCGCAGTCAACGCGGGGCTGATGGCATAGATGACGACTAGCCCGAGCAGCAGCAGGATGCTGAGGAACAGCAACATGAGCATGTCCGGGCGGTGTCGTCGTGCTATAGGTGCGCGGGGAGTGTCTCGGCGGAGCGCCGCGAGGCTCACTTAATGTAGCCCCCGATCAGCGCGATAACCAGGCCCACCGCACCGCAAGCTTGCCCGATCAACCAAAAGCGCATAGTCACTTTAGCTTCGGGCCAACCAATGGCCTCAAAGTGGTGGTGCACTGGTGCTGAGAGGAAAATTTTGCGGTGGAAGATTTTCTTGCTGGCAATTTGCAGCAAGCTAGTCGCAGTGTCGGCAACGAATACGAAACCAATAATTGGAAGCAGAAACAGCGTGTCGGTGAGCATAGCTACGACACCCAAGCTCGTACCAAGCGCAAAGGACCCAATATCGGTCATAAAGAACCGCGCCGGAAAGATGTTAAACCACGTGTATGACAGTAATGCACCAACAACGGTGAAGCAGAAGCCAGCAATACCAATGTTACCTTGCAACAAGGCAATAACCCCAAAGAAGCCGAATGCGATGGCGCTGAGGCCACCAGCCAAACCGTCGAGGCCGTCGGTGATGTTTACAGCATTGCCGGTAGCGATAACCACGAATGCGAACAGCGGGATCATCCAAATACCGATTTCCCAGTCGCCGCCCCATGGCAAGTGAATGCTGGTGTAACCCAACTTGTAGTAGAAGAACCAAGCGGTCGCCAGTCCAACTGCAGCGATCATAGCGAACTTCACCATTGGGCGAAGTCCCTTGTAGCCGCCGCCGAGACCACGGACGTTAATGATGTCGTCGATAAGTCCGACGAGACCACCGCCAACCAAGGCGGCCAGAGGCAGCCAGGTTTGTGAACGATCAAGGTTAAATAACAGAGTGAACAGTGCAATCACCACAACGAAGACCAAACCAGCCATCATTGGAATGTTACGACGGTGCTTTGCTGCGTGCAGTTTAGCCAGCACGGGCGCTTTTTCGCCTGTGGCAGCTACTGTACGCGGCACTTTCCAGAGCTTATATTTGTACGCGAAAAACGTGTACACCGGTGTGAGCACCATGGTTAATCCGAAGCTGCCTATTGCCAGCAAAAAGAGGATTACCAGGTTGTTAATGAGTTCTGTGGAAATTGTGCCTTCCATACCCCTAGCCTTTTGGTTGTATTTGTAAATAGTCGAGCATCCAATTTGAAAGCTCTGTGAAGATAGGTGCCGCAGCAGCAGAGCCTGAGTAGCCGCCGTTGTGGGCATCATCAACTCTCACCATTATTACATACTGAGGCTTATCTTGGCCACCAAAACCTAAGTAACTTCCGATTGTTTCGGTTTCACTATAATTACCGGTCTTGGGGTCGTACACTTGTGCGGTTCCGGTTTTGCCACCGGTGTAATAGCCGCCTTTTTCGCCGTGAGACACGGAACTTCCTTCGCGGGCATCGTGCAGCATTTGGCGCAGCTTCGCCGAAGAATCGGCACTGAGCACACCGGTACGGCGAATTTTACTTGGATCGCTGGTAAATGTTTTGAGGTCTGAGCCCAAATAGCCATCCACGATTTGCGGCTCATAGTAGGTGCCGCCATTTATGCTTGCTGCAAATGCCGAGAGCACCTGCACCATGTTGGCACTCATACCCTGGCCAAAACTCATGTTTGCGTAGCGTACATTACCGCCCTGCGGATCATCGGGCGACACAATCTCCCCCGCTACCTCGCCCGCCAATTTAATCCCGGTTTTTTGGCCGAACATGTAGTTTTCGGTAAAATACTTGTACAGCACTTCTTTGCCTTTTTGGTTGATTTCATCGCCGCCGCCCAACCACTTGAGCACCTGCACCACACCAGTGTTAAATGAATATTCAAGCACCTGCGTCATGGTCACCTGCCCTGTTGGTGCGGTGAGCACGTTCCGGATGACTGCGTCGTCGACTTTAACGATAGTCTGGTTGTTGTAGGTTGTATTGGGTTGGATCCTGCCTACATTTAAGCCAACGCCCATGGTGAGCGCCTTTAATACCGAACCTGGCTCGTATGGATCGCTGACCGTTTTGTTGCTGAATACACTGTAGTCGGTCACGTGTTTAAAATCGTTCGGGTTGTACGTAGGCCAGTTCGCCATGGCCAGCACTCGCCCATTGTTGGGGTCCATCACCAGCACGCTGCCTTTGGTGGCCTTGGCTTTATCGAGCCCCGCTTTTAATAACTGCTCTGTTTTAGACTGAATATTGCGATCAATACTGAGCACCACATTTTTGCCGTTCTGCGGCGGTGTTTGCACACTTTCACTGCCCACCGAAAGCGGAATACCGTGCACGTCGGTCACGGCCTTGAGCAAGCCATCTTTACCGGCGAGGTCGCCGTTCAGAGCCTGTTCAATGCCATACTGACCCTCACCTTCCCCATTTACAAAGCCGAGCGTTTGTGAGGCAAGCGCATCTTCGGGGTACACGCGCTTTGTTTCTTGCTGCAAGCCAACGCCGTCGAGGTCTTCTTTTTTAATAAGGTCTGCTTGCGTTTTGCTGATTTGCCGTGCCAGAACGGTGTAGCGCAGCTTGTTGTTTTTAAGATTGTCTTCAAATTTATCGGTCACGTTGCCACCCGCAATACGGCGCATGGCTTCGGCGACCTTGGTGGTGTCTTTAACATAAACCGGGTCGGCGTATACAGTGTACACCGGTTCATTCAACACCAGCGGTGCGAATTTATCTGTGCCGTCACGTGCATAAATTAAGCCGCGGCTGGCAGGAATTGTAAATTTAGTGGTGTGTTCTAAAATTGCCTGCTGCTGGTAATACTCGTGCTGCAACACCTGCAACTGAAAAAGCCGCACCACGAAAACAGCCCCGAGGACAATCATAAGCCCTACGAGGATTCGTGTGCGGGTATACGCTGGTGCCACATGCTCCACGTTCTGTCTTTTCAGTATTAGTTACGGTTGGCGTATTCGGTGTTGGCTGGCGTGGTCATAGCTTTTGCCACGTTGCTCTGCTGAACGCGTTCAAGCGCTTGTAGGCGTGCGGTTTCAACTTGCAGGTCGCTATTTTCGCTGGCGAGTTGTTCCTGCTTGTTGCTTAGGTCGTTCAGCTGGTAACCGAAGGTGCTGGTTTTAGTAATCTGGGTCAAGTATACCAGGCCAAGCACAGCTAGCATAAGTGCAATAAGAACAGTGTGGCTCACCGGACCTAAACCAATCGACGCTTTAAAGCGCACGGTGTTCTGGTTGCGGCGGAGCGCTTGACGCGCTTCTTGGCGAGGGAGAACTGCAAAACTGGAGGTGGAATACTGTGACATGGTTTTTGTTTTCTTTTTGATTTTGGTGCCGCGGGGCGGTTTTGCCCCGCGGCTTTGTTTAGCTTTCGCTAAAGCTTAAGCCTGGCGAACCGCGACTTTAACTTTGCGAGAAGTGCCGGTTACTTGGATTTTCATAGTAACCTTTCTTTTGGTTTTATTTTTTCACTGCAGCTCGGAGTTTTGCACTCCGGGACCGCGGATTGTGAACATCTTCGGTGGCACCGCTTATTGCCTGCTTGGTCAGAATATGCAGCCGTGCTTCGTAGCCTGCGTGGTGTTCTTGTTTTAAGAACTGTTTGACCATGCGGTCTTCGAGGCTATGAAAGCTGATGATCGCCACTCGCCCACCCGGTTTGAGCAAATCGGGTAGAAGCTCGAGGGCCTCAGCAAGCTGCTGTAATTCTTGGTTTACAGCGATGCGGAGCGCCTGAAACGTGCGCGTTGCAGGGTGCGTTTTACCGCGGTGCCCGTGAAACACGTCGTTCAGTATGACATCTGCCAGTTGTGTGGTTGTAGTAAGTGGCCGGTTGTGCATAATTGCTCTCGCAATTTTATGCGCTTTTGGCTCCTCGCCGTAATCGCGTAAGAATCGCACTAATTCGTCTTCCGACGCCTTGTTGCAAATATCCGCTGCGGTTACGCCGCTCTGCTGGTCCATCCGCATGTCGAGCGGACCGTCCTGTATAAAGCTAAACCCACGTTCGGCAATGTCGAGTTGTGGTGACGACACACCTAAATCGATCAGAATCATGTCAAACGACTCCCCTGCCCCAACAAGATTTTTAGCCGCTGCTGCGTAATCATTTTTGAGTACGCGAGCACCAGCCTCTTGCAAAGCTTCGAGGTTTTGAATGGCAAAATCGTCACGATCTACCAAAGTTGCCAAGTGTGCGTCGCCAATGGCGTCGATCACTTGCCGAGCGTGTCCGCCATAGCCTGCCGTTAAATCGAGGTATGATTCCCCTTTTTTCGGTGCAAGCAAATCAAGCGTGTGCTCAAGCAATACGGGTTGGTGGAGTTGTTGTGGTGTTGTATTCATAGTTTACGTTCTTACGTAGTCACCTATCTGACAGCCGATGTATTTGTTTTTATTCTATCGTTTTTGTTTTTGTGTGTTAATGGAGTTGTTGTGGTGACATCATTCTCTGTGACAAAAATGATGCATTGAAGTCCATTAAAGTGAGAGACTTATGTGAGGTGGAGTTTTTTTGGGAGGTGTTTTTGGAGGGGAAAGGTGCGAGGACTTGCTAAGTGGTTGGTCCTAAAGCCCACCCATCGGCTGCCAAGTAGCTGACTACGAAGATGTATCCCTACCCTCCGTGTTGCTCATTTGGCATAACTGTGTCGCCAGATTGTTAAAGAACAAACAGGTTGTTTATTTGGCTTCAATGCGCCAGTATCGTCCAGCACGAGTCGCTTCGATATCGCGGTCAATACCTGCGTAATCAAGCAAGTGCTGCTCAATACTAATGCGACCTTGCTTGGAGTCAAGCGCGCCTTCGGTTTTACCCTTGCGAAACTTAACGTTTAAGTCCGCGATGCGCTCGTCCAGAATGTCGCCGTTGAGCGCCGGTTCAGCTAACTCGTCCCATACTGATTTTGAGTACAGGTGCAAGTATTTGCCAAACCCACGAGTCGCTACTACCCCGCTCGCAAATTCGTCTCGAAGCTCCGCAGGTATAGTTAACCTACGCTTGTCATCAAGCTTGCGTTCAAAGTAGTCGACTGTGGCCATTTTGTAAATTGGTGGTTTTTGTTATTTGCGTTCTGGCTTTTTGCCTTTCCGCGTTTCCACTGAATTTAGAATACTACCCACGTTTACCCACTGCAACCCCAAAATTTGCCATCACTCACCCACCCTGCCTACTTATCCACATTTCTGGGGAAAACCATTTCCTAGGGGTAAAACAACTTTTTACCTCTGGGAGATGGCCCGTGCCGCTTGTGCCCGTTTGGGCGGCGGCACGGGTTTTCCCCATGCGTTGTGTTGTGGAGCGTCGGTCACGAATGTTATCCCTGTTCTTCGAAGTCGTTTCTCCAGACGTCCAGCAGAAACCTCTGGACGTCCGCCGACAGCCAGTCGGCGCGCACGAGTTCGTACCTTTGCTCCATCGTAAAATGGTGCCCGGCGGCAATGACCCACTGATAGAGCACGCGCAACTGTTCGTCCGCCAGGCCGAGCTTGTGGCCGTGATACAAGAACAGTTGCGGCGTGCGAACACGTGCGGTGTCCGCACACGCCAGGCGTAAATCGCCCAGCACGTTCACAAGCTCGGTGTGGTCGTACACCTCGGTTGCGCCCAGGAACGCCCGGACCTCGGCCACGTCGGCCTCGATCAGGTGCTGCAGAATGATCTCAGCGACGACGTTCTTGCCGCCCTTGTTGAGAACGTCTGCCTGGTCCGCCCACCCGCGGCACATCACCAGGCCGAACTCCTTGAGCGTGCCGGCAATCAGCACCCGCCGCACCTGAGGCGACTGCCGCATAGTGGTGAGCGCCTCGTCGTGTGTATAGTGCTTTGCCGGGTACAGCGCCGCCCGCAACCAATCGCGGACCTGCAGGTTCTCGGTCATGTTGCCGGCGATTTTCTGCGCCCACGGCGCGAGGCCGTCCATCAGCAGCAGGTACGTCAGCCGCACCGTGATGAAGGTGCCAAGAGACGGCAGCTCAGATTTGTGCGGGTCGTACACCGTGAACAAGGCGCGGAAATCGTCGGGAGTCATGTAGCCTTCGCGCAGGCGATAACCAAGCCCGCCAGGGGCAAGGTTCAAAATCTTCCCGCCGTAGACCGACTCCAACTCTTTGAGCACCTCGTGGGGACTTGTCATTCGGGACCTCCATCCACACCATGACATGGGGCTCGCTTTTTTCTTGCGAGTGGGCAAATTATACCATTTTTTGATTAAAATTACAATATAAAAACACCCCAGTTATACAGGGGTGTTTAAAAACAAGAAAAAGAGCAAGATCCCTGCGAGGGCCCACGAGTATATAAGCGCAAGCTACTCAACGCTCTTGAGCTTGTTGTTGGCGTACAGCCAACCCTCGTGATTGCCGCCATCGAAAAATTCGCCTTGCGCGCGGACCACAATCGCTTTCTTGCCCTCTTGCGCATACATGTTCAGTGCATCAGTAATTTGGCACTCACCGTTTGCGGCAGGCTGGCTCATTACCGTTACTGCATGGTTTACCACGTCTTTGTCGAACAAATATTTACTGATGTTAATGAGGTTACTCGGGGCGTCATCGATGTTTGGTTTTTCAACAATCTGCACAAACGCGCCATCGTTGAGTTCAATCACACCGTATTTACCAATGTCTTCGTGAGCGATTTCGGCACCGAGCAGCGCGCTTGTTGCGCCTGTCTCTTTTGTCGCGTTCAGCAACTGGGTAATTGCCGACGGGCCGCCAGGGTTGTAAATAAAGTCGTCACCTGCTAAAAAGAGCACCTGCTCCCCTTCTTCGACTAAATCGGCACACAGCGCAACCGGCACAGCCGTACCATACGGTTGGTCGCGATCTTGGACCACATACCGAAAAGTGGCGCCACGGTCGAGGGCGCGCAGGCCTTCAAGCTCTTTGGCTTTGTGTTTCGCCTCAAGATACGATTCCAGTTGCGCATTTTGGCCAGAATAATAATTTTTGATCTGTTCGTGCTGTTCGCCCACCACAAAAATAATGTCGGTAATTCCGTTTTGTACACAATCTTCAACGAGGTAATCCACCACAGGGCGGTTACCAATGGGAAGCATGCATTTTTCGATTGTTTTGGTGATCGGCAGGCGGCGCGTGCCATAGCCCGCAACCGCAATAATGGCTTTTGTCGGCTTCATCGAATTTCCTTTTGATTACGTTCATTATACGCCAAGCTCACGGCAGTTTCGACTGTTTCAAGCGAATTTATGCGCCAAACGTGCGCAGATTCAGCAATTTTTGCCGCAGTTGCGCTCCGATCAATCAGAAACTGCGAACACCAGGTCGGGAGGGGCGCCACCAATTTGTCATCAACGAGCAAACTTGGCGCCGGTGGTTTGCTCGCCAAATAATCCTGCTTGAACTGCAACGTGGCAACAAACGGGAGACGCTGTAATTCTGGTACAAAACTAACTTTGTACTGTTGGTAATTACTGGGGCCATAGCTCAAAATAGTTGTCTGCACGGGCGGCACGGCAGAAAGCGCGGCAAGCAAGGAGTGCGCATCGGCAAACAAGTAGTCGCCACCTGCAAGTTCAGGGCGCAGACGTTCGGCAACTGCTGCGGGGTTGTGACCAAGCGATGCAACATGCCCATAAAAATCGTAATACTGCATGTCGGCGTGATGCACGTAAAATTGCGGCATCTGGGCGCGAAAATCACGGGCTGGAACTTTGTATATATCTTCAAATGCGGCAATCAGGGCGTCGCTGAACCGCACGGTATCGAACAAAGTGCGATCGAGGTCGAGGTATAGCCGTTCGTACATGCTATACCATCTCCTTGAGTGCTGTGGCAATTGCTTCGCCGTCGTGTCGAATAAGCGTACGAGTGAGCAAATCTTTTTTAGCGGTCGGCTGCCACGGCGTATCGAGCACAAAATGGCCGCCAACGGCTTTGTAATGCTGGGCTGTAAACGCAGATTCGTCGTATTCTACCCAATATTCGCCTTCTTGTGCGTATTTTTTGATCAAGTCTTCACCCGGGCGCTCGTTATTGTATAACACATAGTCGAGCTGGACTTTACCGCGCAGCAGCCGTTCAATTTCGGCCACAAAATCGTGCACTTTAAAGCCATCTGTTTGGCCGGGCTTGGTGACTAAATTGCACACGTACGCTTTTGGCGCAGGGCTGGCGGCCAGGGCTTCGGCGACGCCAGGCACAATGAGCGCCGGAGCGAGCGACCCGTACAAACGGCCGGGGGCAATCACAATAAAGTCGGCTTCGGCAATCGCCTGCTTGGCTGCAAGGTTCAACCGCGGCGTTGGTTCCAATCGCAATTCCGGCCGGTCGAAGATTGCCGAGCTAATCACATCTTGTCCACGGGTAACAGTCTTGTCGGGGTTATCCATCACCAGCGTTACCGGGTCAAGAGTGATTGGCTCAACATCACCTTGAATATTCAGCACATCACCAGCTAGCTCGACTGCTTCGGCAAAATCGTTAGTGGTTTTTTCGACCGCGGTCAGAAATAAATTGCCGAATGAATGTCCAGCAAATGTGCCTTCTTCAAATCGGTAGTTAAAGAGGTTGCGCACCCGTGGTTCGCGGGCAAGCGCCACCAAACACTGCCGCACGTCGCCGGGCGGCAAAACGCCGAGTTCGTCACGCAACACACCGGTCGAACCGCCATCGTCGGCCATATTCACCAGTGCCGTAATGTGCAAAAAATGATTTTTTAAACTACTGAGCAGCGTAAAACTGCCGGTGCCCCCGCCAATCATCACTAATTTTTTGCTGTTCATGAACGTAGTTTTTTAATGACTCCGCCAAACCATACGGCACTTGGGCGCACATGGCGCTTGCCTGTTTTGTAGTCGATGGCGACCAGGCCAAAGCGCGGCCAAAACCCGCTGGACCATTCAAAATTATCGGTCAAGCTCCAGTGCAAGTAGCCTTCAATTTTAACGCCTTGCTGCATAGCGCGGTTGACTGCCATGAGCGTTTGGCTAATCCACCATTTGCGGTATTCGTCGTCGCGGTCGGCCACGCCGTTTTCGGTAATAATAATAGGCAGATTATAGCGGTCGTAGTAATCTTTTACCACGTCTTCAATTTTTTCGGGCTGCATTTCCCAACCCATGTCATTCACATAATCTTCGGCTTCGTGCTGACGATAACCGTAATACCGCAGAGAGCGGTAGTAATTAAGCCCCACAAAATCGAGGTGCTTTTTAATGCGGTTCATGGCAAAATATTCGCTCCCCCACTTTGCGAGGCCAGCGGTAATTCTACTGAGCAAGGCGTCGTCGCCAGCATAATGATACGCGGCAAACTTAGCAATGCCCACCCGGTATTTACGCCCTGCGCTGTGCACCATTTTGTACACCCGCTTGTGTGCGGTCAACAGGTTCAGCATGGTCATAACGCCCTTCCAGGGACTGTGAATTTGTGGCGGCCAGGCAGCAGCAAAAAAGCCCTGGCCAACATAGGTATCTGGTTCATTAACAGTAATAATATACCTGAAGTCGCGGCCAAGTTCATCGAGCACCTTTGCCACAAAACGCTCAAAATACTGAATATTTTTGCGCTTCATAAAGCCGCCTTTATCGTCGAACCATACGGGTTGCGTCCAGTGCCACAGCGTCACGATTGGCTCAATATCGAGCGCTTTGAGCCGCTGCAAATATGTGCGGTAATGTTCAATAGCCTCGGCGTTCCAAGCTCCTTCTTCGGGTTCAATACGAGACCATTCAATGCTAAAACGCCAGCTGTTCATGCCGAGTTTTTTTATAATTGCAAAGTCTTCTGGGTACTTATGGTAGTGGTCGGCGGCTTTGCCCGACACATAATTTTCAGCGCGCGCTGCTTCGTGCTTGATCTCTTCCCACTTTGGCAAGTGACCATACAAATATTTAGCGCGGCTGGCGAGCGCTTTTGCATTTTCGAGTTCCCACACGGACCACTGGTTGTGATTCCCGCCCTCGATCTGATGCGCTGCGCTGGCAGCTCCCCACAAGAAGCTTTTGGGAAATTTTAATGGGAGCTTTGAGTCTTGCTTCATGCACCCATTATAGCTATGTTGGCATTCTGGCAAAAATATTTTGCGATGTATAATATACCCAGTCGTGGACATAACGGAGGTGGTTTCGATGGTGCCCGTCACGATTCGCGGGTTACTGGATCTGTTGGACAAAAATAACAACGAACAGGTAGTGCTCGACGCAGCCCGCAGTATGCAGAGCAGCTTGAGTGGCGGCCTGTCGTCAGGGAGCCACACGGCCCACTTGTACGCCGGCATCATGGTTTCGCTGTGCAAAATCCGGCTGAACGGTCCGGACCAGAACGTCGCAGCGGCGCTGCACAAGGCGTCGGACAACGCACTTCTCGAGGGCAACCGCGGGCTTTCGACGCTCGCACTGTGGTACGGCGCGTGCTGCCGCATGATGTACCTGTTCCCTGCTGGCCACAACGGTCACGCGTTCGATGTACACGGAGGAAGCCGCATGTCGGCAGAACTTCACCAGCTCATTTCGCCCGCTCACCGGCAGTACAGCCCTGAACTTGCGGCCGTCGCTGCCACCATGGTGCTGGAGTATGCTCTGCGCGTACGCTTGCAGCCTCAAACCTTGGCTGACTTGACCGAACAAGCGCACCTGTTCATGAAAAACGCCAACGACGCTAACCCACGGGTTCGCGCACGGGCGGAATTTATGACCGAAGTAACACGGTTAGGCGATGCACCACCAGTAGTGTCGCACGCTTCTCTGCTTTACCTGCCCGGGGAACTCGCGGCGACCATTCGCTAGCCCACGACCCCGCCCCCGCTCTGCCATGTGCAGCGGGGGCGGGAGACTGATTATTTTTGCATATACACCTGCCTGACCGCAGGGTCAAGATGCTCAATTGCATAACGAAGCGCTGTGCGCGGCATTGTTTTTGCATGTGTGTCTAAAAATACCAATAAATGCGGACGGCTCACCCGTTTGCCCGCTTCGCGGAGCATCCAGCCAACAGCTTTGTGAATGAGATCGTGCTTGTCGCCCAGCAGCATTTCGGCAATTTTGTACACATCGGCGTCTTGCCCCGCGCGAATAAACGCCCAGGTGCTCACCATGGCAATTCGTCGCTCCCATAGGTTGCCCGACTTTGCAAGTTTGTACAGCAGATCGCGTGGTTTATTTATGAGGTACTCGCCCACCACATCACGGCAGCTTGCGTCAACAATGTCCCAGTTATTTATGCGGTCACTGCGTCGTAAATATAAATCGTATAATGCTTTTTTGAGCGCCTCATTCCCCTTTTTCGCCTGTTCAGCCATAATCATGACCGCCGCGAGGCGCATTTCGTGCACGGGGCTATCGAGCGTTTTTTCAATTTCAACAACATCCATCTCATGATATTTTTTGCAGATTTTGCGGTTTGCAGGCACGGTTACGCCTATGAATATATCACCCTCAGCATATTGTCCAGGACCAGTTTTAAAAAACCGGGCCAGCACTGTAAGATCGTCATTGCTGCGGCTGGCAACAGCACGTAAATCGCGTTCTAAGTTTATGGCAGTTGCGGTCATAAATACTCCTTTTGTTTTATTATACGACCAAGTTTTCCACAGTTATTTACAAACTTAGGGTTAAACTCCGAGGGAACGTATGCTACGCTGCTGCCATGCCAAAAGTACGACGCCTGTCAGAAATACCCGCCATAGACCGGCCACGCGAAAAATTACTTCGCAAGGGAGTTCCTGCGCTTTCCGATTTTGAACTACTAGAAGTAATAGTCGGCAGCGGCAATATGCATGCCGATGTCAGTCAGGTGGCGCGTCAACTCCTCAAAGCGTTCCGTCGTGGCACTGACACGTTAAATTACGAAACACTCGTACAGCTGCGCGGCATTAGCACCGGGCAAGCAACCAAAATACTGGCCAGTCTCGAACTCGCCCGCAGGCATTTGGTGCGCGACGTACAGCCGCTACGCACGCAGCAGGATGTCGTTGCTCGGCTCGACGATATTCGCAGCCGCCAGCAAGAATACTTCGTAGCAATGTCGCTCGATGGCGGCCAACGCCTTATTGCACAGCGCACTATAACCATTGGCACACTCGATACCGTACTCGCTCATCCACGCGAAGTATTTTCCGATCCCATTGTTGACCGCGCAGCCAGTATTATTGTGGCGCACAATCATCCATCTGGTGAAGCAAAACCAAGCAGCAAAGATACTATGCTCACTCAACAGCTTGCGGCCGCCGGGCAACTGCTCGGTGTTCCCCTGCGCGATCACCTTATTTTGACTCGCACAGAAGTTTATAGTTTTCGGCAACATCATTTGTTATAAAGGAGCACCCATGTCACGAGCACGCCACGTTTACTACGAAATCCGCACCATGCATACATTTGGCCCGCCCACACCCATCGCATCCGACATAGCGCGGCATTTGCAAAGTCGGCAGTTCCTGGGAATGACCGTTGTGGTGTGTCACAATCCTCTCAGCATGCTCAGCGCCCTGCGCAAACAGTGGCTGCGACTAGCCCGTAACTTACAAAAACAACGTGCCAGCACCTTGAACGCCGAGGAAATTCTGCGCTACACGCATACCATTATGCACATGCAACACCTGCAATTCGTCGCGCAAGTGCCGACCTTGCGAGCCGAAGGCCACATTTATTTTGTCACCCCAGAAGAGCTTGCATCGCTATCACCCGGCTGCCTGAGCTTGTACATTACCGCGCCACCGCGCGCCAGCCAGCTCAACCAGTGGCTCGATGCGCTTGCTGCCGACGCGTTAGTCATCGATTATGAGGGCAATCTGGGCCTGCCTGACTTAGGCTTGGAGCCAAAAGCCAATATGGAACAGAGGATGCTTGCCGACTGGCACGAACTTCAGGAATTCATGAGCAGCAATGGCGTTGACGTGCAAGCACTGCAGGAGCGTTTTGGCGGCTTACATTCGCTTGCCATGGACAACGCCATGGATGCCCTACTCAGCGCTGGTCACGAATTCCTGCGGCGTGCGGCAGCATTCCAACACATCGTCAGTCTATCGCAGCCGCTTAAAACCGTGCCTGCAACGCTGCTTAAACAGTTTGAGGCAACTATGCGGCTCGCCCACCGAGTGCAGTCAATGACGCCTGGCAACTTCAGCGGCTACTTGGTCAAACAATTTGGCGACCACCGCGCGGAATCGTTCTTTTTACGCGATGCCGCGCCCGAAGACGACGAGCTTTTGTCGGAGCTGGAACCGCAAGAAACAACAACCTACTACAGCATGCAAGGCGTGCAGTTCACTACCGAATATATTTAAGCAGTCTGTGCGCCGTACAACTGATTCTGTTCAATGTAGTCACGAACGAGCGGCTCTATGCCCTGCAAGTTACCTTGACGCACTTCCGTAGCGCTCAAGTGTGCATGAGGACCGTTTACAAATGTGGCCGTTAACGGCAGATCAAGCAAATCTAAAAATTCGCGTAACGCAGCTTCTGATTCGCCTGCGCGTGTGCTAATCGCCAGTTCAACAGATCCCAACAACGCCGCAAGCCCCGGCCAGCGGAACCCAAATGTTTGCACAACGTCGGAGCCGAGCAACATAACCAACTGCGCACCGGGGTATTTTGCCTGCAGTTGCGGCAATGATTCTTGCACAGTCAATTGAGCATCTGCGAGCGTCAACACGTGTAACTTACGATGCGGCCGAACCGCCAAACGCAACATGTGTAAACGATGCTTAAAATCACTCACGCCTAATTTTCCGCGAGGCGAGCGTTCAGGCAAAAGTACAATTTTATCGAGCCTACATTGTTTGAGCGCAGCCAATGCGAACGCCACATGCCCGCGGTGCACGGGGTCAAAGGTACCCGAAAAAATGCCAACTCTCATACTTTCACTCTAACCGACTTTTTACGCTTCACCAAGCCAGCGGCGCGGCGGCGAGTCACAATAAGCAATACCACGAGCGCATCAAATATAAGAATAGACAGCGGCAACGCAACTGCTACAAAACTAAAGTTTTGGAGGCTTGCCAAAATAATAAGGCTTCCGCCCGCTCCAGTAGCAAAAGCCGCAGGAGTTTCTTCGTGCGGCGCTGCCCATGCGTGACGAAGTGTCGGTAAACTCGCCAATAAGTTGACTATCAAAATCATAAAGACCGCAGCGGCTGGGTCGCCTGCCAACAACCAAAATGGAATGCCCAGCAAAGCCAGCACCTGGCACACGGCGTCAAAACGGGTGTAATACGTAAAGCCGTTCCGCAGCGCAACTAGAGCAATAAGCCCTGTTGCTAGTGCCCCGGCAGTGGATGAAACAGCAGTCGGCAGCGCGCCGTCGGCATACGCTGCTGCAGCATTTATGATGTTAATGAGCGTCCACGTTGACCACGTGGCAAACTTGGGCTTTGTTTTTTGCTTCAAACTGTCAATAAAATACGGAATAGCGCCGGCAATCGGAATAATACTGGCAACAACAATTAAAAATGTTCGCATCAGATTAACTATACCCTGCCGCGGCCACACACACCATAGTTACGCACGCTTTAACAGCACGTCGTAGCCGAGCGTTTCCTGGTCAGCTTTAGTCACGCCCAGCTTGTTTAAAAATTTCCATAACTCTGCGGCAACTGTCGCGTAGTCGGCGTCGTCAGCGCACATTTTCTCGGCTTCAACGTAGGTGCCTAACCCCTCAACGGTATCGAGGCAAATCTCAATCTCGCCTACCCTACCCTTTTGTCGGGTTTTGGTGAGGTCGCTGTAGCATTCATTACCCAATTGCAGTAGCATTTTTTCGAGTATTTCACCGTCGCTCACGTCAACTTCATGCTCAATGCTGTCGAGTTTACGGCCGGTATCTACCTTCATGGTCCAGGTAACTTTTCTGCCATTCTCGGTGCGAATGCGCAGCCAAATACTGCCCGGTTCGTAGTCTTGCTGGCCTGGCTTACAAAAAACAACATCGTGCTGCGTTTTAGGCTCGCCCAAGTGCACGCCCACCTCTTTTAATTTTGCGACAAGCGCCTGTTTGTCGGCGACACGGGCTTTAATTTCGATTTCTCTCATAGTGGATCAATTGTACCGTAGCCTGCACATGCGTCGCTACATTGAAAATACTCAGCTTTCATTTTATAATTCGCCTGTCAGCACCCCTCAGAGATTGCGAGCAGCGTGAACGAAAACACGGGGGTTGTTTTTTTGTTGGATTTATTTTATAATTTTTCGGTCAGAGACAGCCCACTTTGAGGAGGCTCTTATGGGCACTATCCCCGCTCAGGCAACCGGTCTGCACGATGACGCAGTTGGCGGAACCGACACTCGGCCGGAGTTCGCCGATCTCGCCGAAGTGCTGCAACGATATCTGGCTCTTCCCAGCGCCACTGGCGCCGGAACGTCCCCATGCATCTCAAGTGAAGACCAGACTCGCGGACTCCTGCGAATCACCGTCCTCATGACGACGCAGCAGGAAGGCTACGAAGAAGAAGTTCTGGGGATTGCGAGGCCAATTCTCGCCAGCGAACACGCGGAGGTAGACATCCTCGCGCGCGTACACCTTGCCGTCGGTCGGATCCACTTGGGTCGCACTGGCGAAGAGAGCTGGCACACGGCACACGTGCATCTCGACCAAGCGCAGCACTACGCCGCCGCCCTCACGGGAGCGCTGTACGACCTGCCTCTGATCGTCGAGATCCACACGCATCTGGCCCTGGCCTTGCATCGCCTCGAAGCGGTCGATGACGCCATCGCCACGATGCACCGAACTCGCGCCATCATCGACAGCAGCAGATTCACAGACCCCTCAACCGAGAAAGACGTGAACGCGCTGTACAAGACGGTGGCCGCGAAGATCGGCATGTAGTCCTCGAGCTGTCCGGCGAAAAACCCGGTCCACCCTCCTCTTTACGAGGCTGCGGTGGACCGGGTTCGTCATTTCTTACTGCTTTTATGTTTCTTTAAATGTCGCGAATTGGCGATTGCCACTTAATATACCGTGGTTTATATGTGCCGTCAGGCAGTTGAGCCTCGTACTCAATGTTATGGACGCTGGCAAAATAATCGCCAGCATTATTTTTATAGTACAACGTACAAGGACCATTGCTGGTGCTACGCGGGCGGTCGCCTTCGTACACCGTTTCTTCGTCTTCTTCGCCCGGGCTGAGCTGTTTGCCGTTTAAATACAGCGTTTTGCCAAAAAGTTCAATCTTATCGAGAAGCAATTCTTCGCGCGAATAATTCTGCACAATGACGTTCACTTGCATGTCGTCATTGCCTTGTTCGCGCACCTCAATGCGTTCAATGTATGCAGGCGGCAAAACTTTTGGCCCCGTTTGTGCAGGTGCGGCTGGCGGCACACCACTGGCTGGCATTGGCTGCTGCCCATTTGGCGCAGGCGGGTTGGTAAAAACTGGTTTGCCCAGTGCGATGTTCTTGATTGCGTTAAAAAATCCCATACGCTTAGTATACCCCACATTTGCGTAGACTATATTTTGCGGCTATCGTACGCCCAATGCAAAAGTGCTTGGCGCTGTTTACGACGGCATGCTAAGTCGCCGGGGCGACAGTGTGCTTTAATTTGCGCTGCGTGGCGACGCATCATGCGCCAGCGTTTAATCTGACGCCCATCGTCGGGACCGCGACGTCCCACATAATACCGGCAGTACCACTGAAACCAACCGCGTGGGTCGTCGGGGTGGATCCAGCCATTGCGCAACCATTCACTGCGCGGCTGGCTGGCGTTGATTTCAAAAAAATTCAGGCTCGCATCGTGTGTTTCGTGGTTTAATTTTGCGTTTTTGAACCACGCCTCTGGGAATTCGTTTTGGCAGTCAGTCATGTATTTTCCGCCAAAAACACCAAGCTCCAGCATTTCTGCCGGGGTTAAATCAGGGTTAAATTCAGGATCAAAATTTTTACCCGGCGCTTCGGTGAGTTCGTACCGGTAGCCTTTTTGCATGGTGTCGTTTACGGTAACAATCGTGCCCACCACGCTCCCCTAAATTTTAATGTGTTGGTTGAGTTCGTCGATCTTCACGCGAGTTTGTTGCATGCTGTCGCGCTCACGCACGGTCACGCAGCCGTCTTCCAGGCTCTCAAAATCGATGGTTACACAGTACGGCGTGCCGATTTCATCTTGGCGGCGGTAACGTTTACCAATGCTTTGCGTTTCGTCGTATTCAATGTTGTAACCTGTGCTACGAACAAGCTTTGTGTACACTTCTTCAGATAGCTTACTTAGCTCTGGCTTTTTGCTGAGCGGCAAAACGGCGACTTTTACCGGTGCTATTTCTGGCGCAATCTTGAGCACTACGCGCGTCTCGCCATTCACCTCTTCTTCGTTATACGCAGCTGCCAAGACAGCGAGCATCATGCGGCCAACGCCGACCGAACTTTCAATCACGTTCGGCGTAAAGCGCTCGCGACTTGCTTCGTCAAAGTAGCTTAGGTCCTTCCCTGATTCCCTCATGTGGCTCGACAAGTCAAAATCAGTGCGATTATGCGTACCCCACAGTTCTTTAAAGCCTTGAGGAAACTTAAAGTAAATATCGTGTGCAGTAGCGGCATAATGGGCACGCTCATCAGCACCATGTTCATGCCATTGCAGGTACTTTTCGTCGATCTTTACGCGCTCAGTCAAAAACTTCCAGGCAAATTCACGCCAGCGCTCGTACTGCTCGTTTTGCATGTCGGGCGCAATAAAATATTGCATTTCCATTTGTTCGAGTTCGCGTACACGGAAAATGAAGTCGCGTGGCGAAATCTCGTTACGGAACGCTTTACCAATTTGTGCGATACCAAATGGAATTTTACTACGGGTTGTTTCACGGACGTTTTCGTAGTTGGTAAAAATGCTACCAGCGGTTTCTGGGCGCAGATATGCAACAGAATCGTCGCTTTCGATTGGCCCAACCCACGTTTTCATCATCATGTTAAACACGCGTGGTTCGCTCAGCGGGTTGCCGTCTGGCGATTTTTTGCCTTCGAGAAGCTTTTTAAGTTCGGCAAGGTCGGTGCTATCGGTACCAGCTAAGTGATCTGCGCGGTAGCGCTTACCGTTTTTAGTATCTTCTACCATTGGGTCGGTAAAGCCGGCAACGTGCCCGCTCGCCTTCCAGAGTTTTGGATTTTGAATGATCGCACCGTCGACACCGTAGATTTCGCGGTTTTCAAAGACCATTGCGCGCCACCACAACTGCTTGAGGTTATTTACAAGTTCGACGCCGTAAGGGCCGTAGTCCCAAAATCCAGCCAATCCGCCGTAAATTTCAGATGCTTGAAAAACAAAACCACGTCGTTTGGCGAGACTCGTCAGCGTCTCTAATGTAACCTCTTTGTTCATAATGGTGTGATTATAACAGATCTGAACTCGCTTGCGAAGACAGGTGTTGTTTTTTATGATTATTTATGATATAATATCATAAAATCGTTCAATCGTGGAGGCGTCATGACCGATTTCGCTCCTTCTTCCCTCGCCAACGACGTTCGGCTGTGGGCTCGGCGGATCCTCGTCGCTCGCGGCGATGCGTTCGTCAACTGGGTCTACCCCGCCGGGCTGAAGGTCGTGCACGTCGCGCCTTCGAACCCGTTCGTGGTGGCGACCGAGCACGTGGGCGGTTCCCTGACGCAGGGAAACAACTGCGCCATCCGTCGCATCGAGCTGGTCACCCACCCGCATGAGGAGTTCGCCGCACCGACCTGGGATCACCCGGACCGGACGCTGGAGGACGCCTTGGACGGGAAGCTCGACGGCCACCGGGAGAACATCCTGTCGCCCGGCCCGCTCAGCGTTCCGACGCTGGTGCGCGTGACCGAGTGGCGCAACTGGGTCCCCGAGATCACCGCAACCGACTGCGAGATCGTGACCTACACGCTCTACCTGCCGCTGACCGTTCCCGCAACGGTTGCGGCTGGCTGAACGTCGCCGGAGTCTCGAGCGCTATCAACGCGCCCGAGGCTCCGGCCTCAACCTACTTGCACAAAAATTGTGCGCGTAGGTTGCGAAACTACGACTCTAGTGTGCGCAACAACCACAGACAGTCTTCAATGATGTCGCCAATGCCGCCCACCTGCTTGAGTACCGCCGGGGTTTTTGCTGCCGCAAGCCGCAGCAGTTTTATGTGCTCGGCAGTAAATCGCCCGCGGCCATCGGCATAAAATGCGTTCTCGCCAAAATCAAAATGGTAGGTTGTATTGGCGGCGAGCTTTTCACCCTCGCGGTCCGTTGCTAAGTTTGTGCCATGCCCAAGCAGCATTTGCATATTCAGCCGAAACCACAACTCGGTAATGCGCCAATCAATGATGCTCGTATTTAAAAACTGCATACCACCGCGCAATAGGTAATAAAATTCTGGCTCACTCACCGTTTCGGCGGCTTTGTTCACGGTTTTTATCATGGCGTAGGCAAGCTGCATGCGGTCGTAATCGTGCAGAATATCACCATAAAATTCGTTAATGCGCGCGCTGGTCACCAGGCCCATGTCGCCGCGGCCTTCCATAATGGTAATGTCGCAGGTTGCAAGCAGCTCCAAACCACCAGCTAGCTTGCTTTTTGGTTTGCGCACCCCTTTTGCAATGGCGCTAATTTTACCACGATCGGGTGTAAGCAAACTCACAATGCGATCAGCTTCGCTGTAATTTGTACGCCGCAAAATAATTGCTTCCGTGCGGAACGGTGTGTTCACAACAACGCCTCGCGAACAGCCGCAACCAGTTTTTCGCGCGTCAAAACTGTTTTATCGAGCACAATTCTTACCCCATATGGCGCGAGCTCTGGCAGGTGTTTTGGCAACGCATTACTGCACACGACCACCGGAATTTTAGCCAAATCTGCGTGTGACTGTATAGTGTTGAGCAACTGCATACCGTTAGCGCCATGCAGCAACATATCGAGCAATATAACGCTCGGCAGCTGTTCGTCCAGCACATCGAGCGCGGTCTGCGCATTGGTTGCAATAATCGTCCTGTAGCCGCCAGCCTGGAGCCAACGCTCGTAGCATTCTGCAAGCAAGAGGTCGTCTTCGACAATCAGTATTGTTGCACTTTTTACCATAAACTGAGCTGTTTAGAACGTAATAAATCGACGAAAAAAGTTGTTCCCTGCCGCGCGCGGCCGAGCCCGAGCGACCCGCCCATTGCCAGAGTTAATTGATTGACAACATACAAGCCCAGCCCACTTGTTCCAGCGTGTCCGCTCAGCGGTTGCGGCGCGCCAAGGTTTTGGCGTAGCCGGTTGAGATCGTGCTGACTTATATTTTCACCGGTGTCGTGCACGTTTAAGCGCACCCGTTCCCGGTGGGTTGCCGCCGCAACTTCAACCACCTGGCCCGGCGTGTTATGCCGAATAGCGTTGTCGACCAAGTTCACCACCACATCGTATAAAATGTCGCGGTTTGCAAGGACCAACTGTGGCCGCACGTTGGTTTTAAATTGCAATTCCTGCTGGTATTCGCGGGCGTATGGTGTAAGCTCGTGCAGCACGGTTTCGCACACTTCGCGGGCATTAACCGGTTCGAGTGCAAATGCAAAAGCAAGCTGGGTCGCGTCTTCGAGTCGGTAGCCAAGCGTAACATGCTGCACCAAACGAAGCGTACGCGCGCTGACCATTTGTAGGCGCTGGACATAGCGCAAGCGCTCACGTTCGGTCATGCCCAGCTCGTCGTCGGCAAGCATTTGCGAAATATGCGAAATAAGCGTGAGTGGCGTCTTTAATTCGTGCGCGGCTGCGGCAATAATTGCCGACGGCCCGCCAAGCGGCTGTTGCACTTCCCTCTCTGACTGTCCCCTCATCGTTCTTTTAGTGTAGCACGCAGCTACTCGCTAAACATGAGCGCGTTTACTTGTTGAATTCGAGTGTTTTAAGAATGATGTTGTCGAAATCACCTTGGAAGTTGGTCGACTGCGTGTAGAGTTGCAAGGTTTTATCGCGAATTTTAAACAACACCATTGATCCGCGAACGCTGTTGCTGAATGCACCGTCCAAACGCGTGCCATCGACGCCAACAATAGTGACGGGGCTGGCTTTTAGCTGGCCTTGTTTAATTCGATCGTTAAAAGCGCCGAGCACGCTTTCGTATTTGGTGCTGGTAATGGTAACGCGCAGTGCGTAGGGCGAACCACTCGCAAGAGGCGGCACCACGAGTGGATGTAAATACGCTTCGTAACTTGAGCTGTCTTTATCGACGTATACGCTCCAGGTCTTTGGGTATGAGAACTTGACTTGGCCAAGATCAACTGGGCCGGTCAACTGACGTGTGGGGACTTTTTCTTGCTCCAAAAACGTGGCTTGGTCGGCTTCTGTTTGTTCGCGTTTGCCAATAGCAACGGCGGCTTCAACTTTAGAATCGACGTTATTCTTATAATCTTGGTAATTAAGAAATGCCCACACACTAAAGCCGCCCAAACCAACGGTCAGCACCGCAAGTACAATCGACGTAACGAGCAGCGGGTGCACTAAACCAGATTCGTGAGATAGTTTCATTACTCTTTATTGTAAGAACGTGGGCGAACTTTGTAAAGCTTATCGTTTGGGCGGGTGTAGTTCGTACAAGTACAAGCCCTGACTCACTTTTATAGGCAGCACGCCCGGTATGGCAAACCCGTTGCTCACCACATAGAGCGGCGTGGTGCGTTTGGCCATTTCTTGGTCTAACTTGCGTTTGAGTTTGTTCATATATGGCCCGGCCAAAAACACAAATACCGCTTTGGTTTCTGCAGGCCAGCCGGCAATCCAAAAATCGTGCAAATGAATGGTGACTTTTGCGCCTTTTCGGGTGCGCAACCATGCAATAAAGTTGAGGATCGGGTTGAGTTCGTACCCCACTGCTCTGTAGCCGTGTTTTGCGGCGTGTTTGAGCACGCTGCCGTCGCCGGAGCCAAGGTCAACAATGGTGTCGCCTTTTTTAAGGTGGTCATCAAGCAAATCGAATGCGGCAATGATGGCGACTTTGAGCGTTGGCACATATGGTGCACCCCTAAATGCCACAGCCCCAAATAAAATTATCAGGCAGGCAGCAAGGGTGAACGTGATCATACCGGTTGGTGAAACCTCTGTTTTAAAACGCTAATTTTATTCTCGAGTTGGGTGAGTTTGTTCTTGGAAGCTTCAGCAAGCTTTACGCCTTGGTCAAATTTGGCAAGCGCTTCATCAAGATCAATGTCGGGGCGATCGAACCACGCGAGCACTTCATCGAGTTCGGCGAGTTGCTGCTGTAAGGTTGGTTCATTTTTGCTTGGCATCAATTACTCCTGCATGTATTATCGCATGTGCTGTGGTGATTGTCAGCGTTTCGCCAAATTTTACATCATGTACATCGCGAATGAGTGTATTGTTTTCACCTCTGACCAAGCTGTACCCGCGCTGCAAAACAGTCTTCGGATCAAGCTGCCGCAGCGTCTGCTCCGCCTGTTGAATATCGCGGCGGCGTTCGCTCAAAACATACTGCATGCGACTGATCATTTTAGTGGCAGCGGTATCGACTTGCGCCCGCACACGCTCGGCACGGGCAGACAAACGGTCAGCCAAACGCTGTTCGCGCTGCGAAAGTTCGGCCAAAAGTGCGTGGCGGTCGGGAACTAAAATTTGCGCGGCGTTGCTGGGTGTTGCGGCGCGCACATCGGCAGCGAGATCAGCTAAACTTGTGTCGACTTCGTGCCCCACGCCCACCAAGGTTGGTATGCGGCTTGCAGCAACGGCGCGCACAAGCTGCTCGTCGTTAAAAACGGCCAGGTCGTCTGCACTGCCACCACCACGGGCGATCACCAAAACTTCGGGCAATTCTGCTTGCTGGTTAAAATATTCAATCGCCCGAATAATTTGCTCCGCGGCACCCATTCCCTGCACCTGAACATCGGCAACTTGTACGTCTACCCCGCCCCACCGGTGGTTCAAAATTTTAATAAAGTCAGCGTAACCGGCAGATTCCACCGATGCAATTAACCCAACGCGCCGGGGAATACGCGGCAGGCTGCGTTTGCGCGCAGTATCAAACAATCCCTCTTTTTCGAGCTTGGCGAGCAGCATTTGAAACGCCCGTTTAATACTCCCTTCGCCCACCGGCTGTACTTCGCGCACCGTGAGGCTACATTTACCCCACGCCGTGAGCTTTGGCTGCGCCACCACCCGCACCCGCATGCCGTCTTCGAGCGGCTGGCGCAGGCTGAACGCCATCATAAAACAGCCGACCGCGCCTTCGTCGTCTTTAAGATCAAAAAATACAAATTTGCCGCGATTGAGCTTAAACTGCGACACCTCACCTTCAACCACCACCGTTGAGTAGGCGTATTCCAGCGTTTGATTAACCAGCGCTAAAAGATCACTAACCTGTAAGGTCTGCTGATCCATAGCGATTCAAAGCCCGGTGGTACAAAAAGTAACCGGTAATTAAACTGGTGAGCAAACTAATCACGCGATACACAAGCGTTGCGCTTAAAGCCAGCGCCGCAGGAATTCCCCCGCTAATCAGCACGGCCGTCATGAGTGGCTCGTACAGGCCAACACCGCCCGGCAAAATAGCGATCAAGCCAACCAAATTCGCAACCACCAGTGCAATGAGCACCGCGCCTGGATTCACCACTTGGCCATGCGCCAAAAATGCAATATACAGCAGCGACGCTTCGGCCAGGTTAGTTAAAATTGCCCATTTAAACACCGGAATCATGCCTTTTAAGTTGCCACGTACCAGCCGGTAATCTTCGTGCAGTTCCAAAAATACTTTGCGCACGTTGGCAAGTTTAATAGTCTCGGGGTGTTTGCGCCTAAACATATGAATGAACTTGTTCAACCCCATCGTTACCCGCTTAGTAAAAGCGTCTATGCGCTCCTTGGTGCCCACCACAAAAATAAGTACGCCCGTGCTAAACAACACAACAAACGCAATGCTGCTGACCAACAAAATAACCAGCGGATTTACATCGCCTTGTAGCGCCAGCACAAAAAGCGAAATGAACATGAGCATAATAAACGCCAGGAATGTTGATACAAACCGGCCAAGTTGCGCTAGCGTTGATTTTGCCGTGCTCACACCATACGGTTTTAACCGCAGCGTCAGGTACGAAAATCCGCTGGCTCCCCCACTCGGAAAAACGTGATTTACAAAATTCAGTTCAATCATTGGCGCCCACAATTCGCGCATATTCAAATTTACCCCTGTTGCGCGGAAGAAATAGTAGAACACTTTGCCCAATGAATAAAACGCAAATAGCTGCGCCGGAACAATCAACAGCAGCACCCAAATATTGAGTGTGGCCATGTTGTGGAACGCCAGCTCAATATCGTGCCAAGCAAAAAATACCACGAGTCCCAGCGCGCCGAAGGTGATGAGGTTGAGCCAAAGTTTAAGCTTCATAAGCAAGTTTTATTATAACGCACTATTAAAAAATCGGCCCGACCTCCGCGGCATTGCTGCGCAGGTCGGGCTCGTCTTGTGGCGTCGCCGCCATGTTCCACCTATTTGCTGGTCGCCACCAGCCGCTCACCCTCCCATGCGGTTGTGACGTGCCACCCCGTAAAAGGGTTCAGGTAGCCAGTGCCAGTTCCGTACCAGATGGTC